>ERZ506753.21-NODE-21-length-188152-cov-11.264050_pt1 | contig 188152 bp, 179 predicted proteins | sample MGYA00513044_ERZ506753 | MGnify/ENA metagenome assembly ERZ506753 | reverse complement strand
CCCGGAACGGGCTCGAACCGTCGACCTCTAGCGTGACAGGCTAGCGTTCTAACCAGCTGAACTACCGGGCCACATTTGGTGGGGACAATAGGACTCGAACCTATGACCCCCTGCTTGTAAGGCAGGTGCTCTAACCAGCTGAGCTATACCCCCAAACAGCATCGCTTTTCAGAAATCTTTCAACAGAACTTGCGGCTCTTTTGAAGTCTTATGCCTTCCAGCGACGTTGTATATATTACCACATGCTTATTAAAAAGTCAATACCTTTTCCAAAACTTTTTCAAAAAAGTTATTTTGAGGCATTTTTACGCTTTTCGCGCACGCTTTCGGCAAGCTCGTGCAGCTCCTCTTTTGTGAAGTAATACTTGCGGCAGCAGTACGGACACACCGCTTCCACCTTGCCGTCCACAGCCGGCAGCGTATCGATTTCATCCGGCTCCAAGGTCGCAAGGGCATTATAATACTTCTCACGGCTGCATGTGCAGGCGTAGTGCACGGGGATTTCCTCCAGCTTTTCGACTTCAAAGCCCGTGAGCGCCGTGTCGACCATCTGCTCCACGGTCATGCCCTTTGCAAGCATGGTGGTGACAGGCTCCAGCGTTGCGATATTCGCTTCCAGCTTTTCAATGTCCTGCGGCAGCGCGCCGGGCAGCACTTGAATGAGCAGACCGCCTGCAAGCAGCACGCCGTTCGTGTTCGGGTCTACAAGCACGCCGAGTGCGCACACCGTGGGGATCTGCTCGCTCACGGCGTAATAATTCGTGATGTCCTCGGCGATCTCGCCGCTGACGAGCTCCACTTGGCCCATATACGGCTCTCCCGTACCGTAGCTGCGGATGACACCAAGGCGGCCGTCTGTACCGACTGCGGCGCTGACGTCCAGCTTGCCGTTCGGCTTCAGGGGCACGTCTACGTTCGGATTGTCCACACAGCCGCGCACATTGCCGTGGCTGTCGGAGATTGCCGTGACGGTGCCGATGGGACCGCCGCCGTTTATGCGCAACGTGAGCGTAGCATGCTCTTGCTTTTGCATAGCGCCCATGATGGACGCCGCGGTAAGCAGTCTTCCAAGCGCAGCGGAAGCCGTGGCGCTGAGGCCGTGCAGCCTCTGCGCGGTATATACCGTATCGCTTGAATCGATTGCGGAGGCCATAAGTGCGCCGTCCGATGTGATGCAGCGAATAATCCTATCCAATGAAATTCTTCCTTTCGGAGCGTTTTACGGAGCAATATCGTCCTTAAAAACGCCGTTTTGTGAGTTTGTGATGTGTGCGGCGAAAATAATGCGCTGCTCCTCCGGCTTCGGCGCGTCGAAAGAGAGGTCACCGAAGACCTCCACCCTATCAAAGCCGGACTTTTTCAGCATTTCCGTCAGCTTCTCCACGCTGTATGCGTGCTCAAAGAAATGCTCGCTGCTGCGCGTATAGACCTTACCCTCTTTCTCAAAGAAATCGAGAGAGATCGCCACACTGTGATCCTGCGGATTATAGCGGTTCTGCCATGCGCAGTAAATATCCGCAAGGTCGTAAATATAGGTGTTGTTGCCCAGCACCTTTTCGTGCTTATAGAGCGTGTTTACGTCGAAAATGAACCAGCTGTCGTTATCCATGAAAAACGCCACGCGGTCAAATGCCGCCTGCACCTGCGCTTCGCCGGAGAGGTGGTTGATGCTGTCCAGCGAACAGAACACCGTGTTGACCGTGCCGAACAGGTCGAGCGTCTGCATTTTCTGACAAAGGAACATCACATCGGCTTCCATGTCGTAAGCCTTGTCCTTCGCTTCGGACAGCATGGCGATGGAGCCGTCCACGCCGTACACATCCATGCCAAGCTTATAAAGCTCCAGCGTAAGGCTGCCGGTACCGCAGGCAAGGTCTAAGACGATGCCCGGTTCATGGTGGAGATGCTCGAGTAGCTTCTTTAAATACGCCGCGCGGCCCTTATAATCCACGTTCGCGGTCAACGCATCGTAATAGCGCGCAAAAACGTCGTAGCCGGCCATTAGTCCTCTTTTCCGCCGCCGGTCAACAGGCGCTCAAAAATCAGTGTGTAGCCGTCGCTGCCGTAATTCAAAGAGCGATTGACACGGCTGATGGTCGCAGTGGAAGCGCCGGTCTTATCGACGATGTCGCTGTACACGTGGCGCTCGCTGAGCATTTTGGCAACCGCAATGCGCTGCGACATGGCTTTCAGCTCCGGCACGGTGCAGAGATCTTCAAAAAATTTATAGCATTCCTCGCGGTTTTTCAGCGTGAGAATAGCATCAAAAAGGAAATCAACGTTTTCATCATGCAGTTTGGTATTCATTGTTTCTGTGTTCCTTTCTTTATGAATTTGCATCCGAAAACGGCGCATTTATGCCATAAAGCACCAAATGCGCCGTCTTTTCGTCAACGAGGTTCTTTACTTTTTTATTTTAACATACAAAAGCACAAAAGTAAACACCGAAATCAAGAAATTTTTGCACAGCAGTGCGTGAAATCACACATCGTTGCGCACGAGGTCTTCATAGGTCTCCCCTTTGATGATGACACGGGATTCTCCGCCGCGAACCATGACGACCGGAGGACGCGTGTTGCGGTTGTAATTCGATGCCATGGAGTAGTTGTACGCGCCGGTGGAGAGCACCGCCAAAATATCGCCGACCTCGGGCTTTTGAATGAGCGTGTTCTCCTGAATGAGGTCGCCGCTTTCGCAGCACTTGCCGGCAATGGTCGCCGTAAAGTCTGCGGGCTCGTTCGCCTTATTTGCGATGAGGCAAGTGTAATCCGACTGATAGAGCGCGTAACGCGGGTTTTCATACATGCCGCCGTCAATAGCCACATATGTACGCACATTCGGGATGGTCTTGATATCGCCGACGGTGTACAGCGTGAGGCCGGCCTCGCACACGATGGAGCGTCCCGGCTCAATGTAAATATACGGCACCTGAATACCGTACTCCTTGCAGGCAGCATGCACGGCTTCGGAAACGTCGCTCATGTAATCTTCATACGGCACGGCTGCATCGGCTTCCTTGTACTTTACGCCGAAGCCGCCGCCGAGGTTGAGGTGTGTCAGCGTTTTGCCGAGCTCTGTATGGATCTTGTTATAGAACTTCAGCATGACCTGCGCCGCCAGCACGAACGGGGCTTTGTCGAAAATCTGCGAGCCGATGTGGCAGTGCAGACCGATGAGCTCTACATTTTCGCACGCGACGGCTTCCTTTACGGCTTCAAACGCCTCGCCGTTTTCAAGTGCAAAGCCGAACTTGGAATCGATCTGACCCGTGCGGATAAACTCATGCGTGTGGGCGTCAATGCCGGGCTTGATGCGCATGGAAATGGACGTAACGACGCCTTTTTCCGCAGAGAGCTTTTCAATGCGGTGCAGCTCGTTTAAGTTATCAACGACAATGTCGCCTACGCCGCTTTCAAGCGCATAGCGGAGTTCCTGCATTGTTTTATTGTTGCCATGGAAATGAATGTGTTTTGCATCCACACCCGCTGCAAGGGCGGTATACAGCTCGCCGCCGGAGACGACGTCGAGGTCTAAGCCTTCTTCGGTCACGATACGGCAAATCTCTTTGCAGCAGAACGCCTTACTGGCATACAGCGCGGTGCCTTTTCCGTTATAGTGGCGCTCAAACGAAGACTTATAGCGGCGGCAAACGCTGCGGATCTCATCTTCGCTCATCACATACAGCGCGGTGCCGTACTTTTCGGCAAGCTCCACGGTGTCGCAGCCGCTGATCGTCAGGTGGCCTTTTTCATTGACATTGTAACAATCGGATACAAACATATTTTCATTCCCTTCAAAAAGTGGTGGATCTATACTTCGCAGCTGCTCAGTTACCCAAAACGGCAGCTTCGATATGCTGTTTCAGCGTCTCCAAACCGAAGCCGGTCTGGGAGGAATACGGGATGAACGGGATTTCATGCTCACGGAACAGGCCCTCAAAATACGCGTTCTGCGTGTTGAACTGCGTTTTGTTCAGCTTATCGCTTTTCGTACAGACGACGAGGAACGGCAGGTCACGCTCGATAAGGAAGTTAATCATATCGAAATCGTCCGCAGTCGGCTCATGGCGCATATCGAGAATTTGGATGACGAGCGCCACGTTGCGCTCTGCATCAAAATATCCCTGCATCAGCTTTGCCCAGCGCTGCTTTTCGCTTTGTGAAACCTTGGCGTAGCCGTAGCCCGGCAGGTCTACAAAGCGGCACTCCGGCAGACGGAAAAAGTTGATGGTCGCCGTTTTGCCGGGCGTGGCGCTGACGCGTGCAAGCGCCTTGCGGTTGACGAGCTTATTGATGAGCGAGGATTTGCCCACATTGGATTTACCGGAAAAAACGATCTCCGGCAAGTCCGACTTTTTGAGCTGATCCGCGCGGCCGGCGGCAGCTTCAAATTCTACTGACTGAAAATTCACGGTGTTCCCCTTACTGTCTGAGTGTCTGTACGCCGTGCGCGGGCTCCGGGCAAGGCGTATTCGGCTTGGTTTCTCTGTTTAAAAGCCCGGGCATGGCGATGGGCAGCACCTCATCGATACGACGTACCGGCACAAACCGCACGTTATCCTTGACGACCTGATCGACTTCGGCGAGATCCGCGATGTTCCCGTGCGGGATGATGACGGTCTTCATGCCGTTTTTATACGCCGCCATGGATTTTTCGCGCAGGCCGCCGATGGGCAGCACGCGCCCCTGCAGCGTGATCTCACCCGTCATGGCGATGTCGTGCGCGATGGGCTCTTCGCACAGCGCAGACGTGACGGCGGTTGCCATGGCGATACCGGCAGACGGACCGTCCTTCGGTACAGCGCCCTCCGGCGCGTGGATGTGGATATCCTTTTTCGCGTAGAAATCCGGGCTGATGCCGAGCGTTTCCGCGCGGGTGCGAATGCAGGTGATCGCCGTTGTGGCGGATTCCTTCATCACATCGCCGAGCGAGCCTGTGAGCTGAATTTTGCCCGTGCCGTTCATCACGGCAACTTCGATGGGCAGCAGCTCGCCGCCGACGCTTGTCCACGCAAGACCGTTCACAAGGCCAATCTCGTCGCGGCGCTCTTCTTTATCCTTCGCAAACTTTGCCGGGCCGAGCAGGTCTTCAAGGTCGGCGGGCTTCACGGAATAAGACTTGAAATCTTCCTCCGTGACGATGCGGCGCGCGACTTTGCGGCAAATGGTGCCGATGGTGCGCTCCAATGTGCGCACGCCGGCTTCGCGGGTGTAGTCTTCGATGATTGCGTGCAGTGCCTTCGGTGTAAAGCGCAGCTGCGCCGCCTTGATGCCGTGCTTTTTCAGCTGCTTGGGCACCAAATATTTCGAGGCGATGTGGAACTTTTCCTCCGCCGTGTAGCTGCCGAGCGTAATGACGTCCATGCGGTCGTAGAGCGGGCCCGGAATGGCGGAAGCGTCGTTTGCCGTGGTGACAAACAGCACGTGGCTGAGGTCGAACGGCAGGTCGATGTAATGGTCCTGAAACGCGCTGTTCTGTTCGGGATCGAGCACCTCAAGCAGCGACGCGGACGGATCGCCCTTAAAGCTCTGACCGAGCTTATCGATCTCATCGAGCAGGATGAGGGGGTTATTCGTGCCCGCCTGCTTCACAGCCGCCATGATGCGGCCCGGCATGGAGCCGACGTAGGTGCGGCGATGGCCCATGATGTCCGCTTCGTCGCGCACGCCGCCGAGAGAAACGCGCACGTACTTGCGGCCGGTCGCCTCGGCGATGGAGCGCGCAATGGATGTTTTGCCAACGCCCGGCGGGCCGACAAGGCAAATGATCTGCCCCGTCGCCTGGTCAGAGAGCTTGCGCACGGCGAGCGTCTCCAAAAATCTTGCTTTAACCTTTTCCATGCCGTAATGGTCGCGGTTGAGAATTTTCTCCGCGCGGTCGAGGTCCAAGCGCTCCTTGGAGCTCGTGTTCCACGGCAGCTCAAGGCACGTTTCGAGGTACATGCGCATGACGGAGCCTTCATGCGAGCCGTATGGCATTTTGGCGAGGCGATCGCACTCTTTTAAGAGCTTTTCGCGCGCGACCTGCGGCAGGTTTATTTTTTCTATTCTCTGGCGGAATTCGTCGGATTCCTCCTGCGGGTTATCCTCTTCGCCAAGCTCGCTTGCAATGGCGCGCATCTGCTCGCGCAGCATGTAAACGCGCTGATTTTCATCCATTTGCTCCTGCGCCTTTTGCGAAATCTCACGTTCGAGCGATAAGACTTTGATTTCATCGCTCAAAATATCATTGAGTTTTGCAATGCGCTTTTCCGGGTGGAGCTCATCGAGAATGCACTGCTTCTGCTCGAAATCGAGCGAAATGTTCGCTGCGATAAAGTCGGCCAAATCACCGCAGTCCTTCTGCTGCATAACGCCGAGCAGAATATCCGGCGGCACCTGACGGAACCAGCGGATGTACTCTTCAAATCTCTCCTGTGCAATGCGGCTGAGCGCTTCCGTTCTTGCGGTGTGGCGTGCGGCGATCGGCTTGCACACGCACACGCTGCCCGTGAGGTACGGCTCATTTTGCACAACGGACATAATCTCCGCGCGCTCGATGCCTTCCACATGCAGCTTGATGCCGTTATCTGCGGTGTGTACCACCTGCTTGATGCGGGCGATGACACCGATTTTATAGAGGTCTTCCGCCATGGGCTCGCTTTCCGAAAGGTCAGTCTGCGTGACGATGAACAGCTCGCGGCTATCCGTATCCAGCGCCGCTTTGGCGGCCAGAACGGACTTTTTTCTGCCGATATCAAACTGCACGATCATGCCGGGGAACACGACGAGTCCGCGTACGGCGAGTACCGGCAGGACTCTCTCTTCCTCAAGTATGGTTTCTTTCATAAAATTATCAAATCCTTATAAATCAGACAAGGCTGCGCAGCAGGGATCGCTGCACAGCCTGTATGATGATCACTATGATGCCGAATCCTTGCGAGCGCGCCGTTTGGGTTGTGTCATTTTGATCTTTACCGGGACGCGGTCGGGATTGTGCACGATTTCAGGCGCAGCGCCGTTCTCTACCGAATCCTTGGTAACGGTGATCTTTTCGATCGTATAATCGCTCGGGACCTCAAACATCAGGTTCTTCAGCGTATCTTCCATAATGGAACGCAGGCCGCGGGCGCCGGTCTTGCGGGCAATGGTCTTTTCCGCAATGGCGTCAAGCGCTTCGGGTGTGAACTCCAAATCGACCTTATCAAGGTCAAAGAGCTTCTTATACTGGCTGACAAGGCAGTTTTTCGGCTCTGTGAGGATGCGCACAAGTGCGGCTTTGTCGAGGTCGCTCAGCGCGGTGATGACCGGCAGACGACCGACAAGCTCCGGGATGAGGCCGAACTTGACGAGGTCGTGCGGGGTAACTTCTTTCATCCACTCCGTGTTATCAAGCTCGTCTTTGCTCTTGATGACCGAGTTAAAGCCCAGCGTCTGCGCTTCGGTGCGGCGCTGAATGACGCTTTTAAGGCCGTCGAATGCACCGCCGCAGATGAAGAGGATGTTCGAGGTATCGATGTTGATGACCTCCTGCTGCGGGTGCTTTCTGCCGCCCTTTGGCGGGACGCCGGCAATGGTACCCTCCAGAATTTTGAGCAGTGCCTGCTGCACGCCCTCGCCGCTGACGTCACGCGTGATGGACGGGTTTTCGGACTTTCTGGAGATCTTATCGATCTCATCGACATAGATGATGCCGTGCTCGGCACGCTCAATGTCGTAATCTGCTGCCTGAATGAGACGCAGCAGGATGTTTTCGACGTCTTCGCCGACATAGCCGGCTTCCGTCAGAGTCGTTGCGTCCGCAATGGCGAACGGAACGTCCAAAAGCTTTGCAAGCGTCTGCGCAAGATAGGTCTTGCCGACACCGGTGGGACCAAGCAGCAGCACGTTGCTCTTTGCAATCTCCACGCCGCCGTCTTCACCGCTGAAGAAAATGCGCTTATAGTGGTTATAGACCGCCACCGCGAGCGTCATTTTGGCTTCATCCTGCCCGATGACGTATTCATCGAGCTGCTTTTTGATCTCCTGCGGCTTCGGCAGCACCATTTCGGCGCGCGGCTCGTTTTTCGGCTGCGGGCGGCCGCGGTGGAGAGAATCTTCATCCGCGATGATGTCCATGCAGAGCTCTACGCATTCGTCACAGATATACACGCCGTTGCCGGAGATCAGGCGCTTTGCCTGCGACTGCGGCTTCCCGCAGAAGGAGCAGCGCACTTCGTTATCATTTCCGAAATTATTCGGCATGAAAACACGCCCTTTCGTTATTTCGATTTCGTTGCGATGACCTTATCAATAAGGCCGTACTCCATGGCCTGCTGTGCGGTCATGAAGTTATCGCGCTCCGTATCCTTGCAGATGACTTCGTACGGCTGACCCGTACGCTCTGCGAGGATGGTGTTGAGGCTCTTCTTCGTCTGAAGAATACGCTCTGCCTGAATCTGGATATCCGTAGCCTGACCCTGCGCACCGCCGGACGGCTGATGAATCATAATCTCGGCGTTCGGCAGCGCATAGCGCTTGCCCTTTGCGCCGGCAGCCAGCAGGAACGCACCCATGGAAGCTGCCATGCCCATGCAGATGGTGGAAACATCGCACTTAATGTACTGCATGGTATCATAAATCGCCATGCCGGCCGTGATGACACCGCCGGGGCTGTTGATATACAGGCTGATGTCCTTATCGGGGTCCTGACCCTCGAGATACAGAAGCTGTGCTACGACAAGGCTTGCCGTGGTGTTGTTCACCTCGTCGTTCAGCATAATGATTCTATCGTTGAGAAGACGGGAGAAAATATCGTAGGAACGCTCTCCTCTGCTCGTCTGCTCCACAACATAAGGTACCAAACTCATCGTACAAACTCCTTTCGCGCTTCTTTTGCTTCGCCCGCTGTCCGATGCAGGGACAGCGGGCGAAAGAAGCAATATATGATATGCTGTTACTATAATACTAACCGTAAAGGCGGTAAATTATTCCTCGGTCTTAGCTTCAGCTGTTTCCTCGGTTTTCTCTTCCGCTGCCTTCTTGGTGCTCTTTCTTCTGGTGGTCTTCTTTGCCGGCTTTTCTGCCTTTACGGAAGCGTTTTCCTTAACAAAGTCGATCGCCTTCTGGTTTTTAAGGTCTGCTCTGATCTGCGTCTCTGCAACGAGGTTCTTGATCTGCGCGACTTCCATATTGTACTGCTTTGCGAGTTTCTCGTACTCTTCCTCAACAGCCTCATCGGAAACTTCGAGGTTCTCAAGCTCAGCAATCTTCTCAAGTGCGAGTCTCAGCTTAAGCTGCTTCTCGGACTGCGGTCTGAACTGCTCCTTGATGGCGTTGACGTCCATGCCGGTGTACTTGAGATAGGTCTCGAGGTTCAGCCCCTGAGACTGGAGGCGGTATGCGAAGTTGTTGATGCTCTCCTCAACTTCCTGCTCGTACATCTCTTCCGGAATCTCGCCCTGTACCTTCTCGATGAGTGCATCAAAGATCTGGTTCTCAACGTTCGTCTCTTCCTGCTTCTCGCGGTCGCTCTGCAGCTTCTCGCGGAGGCTGTTCTTGTACTCGTCGAGCGTATCGAACTCGCTTACGTCCTTTGCGAACTCATCGTCGAGGGTCGGGAGCTCCTTGCGCTTGATCTGGTGCAGCTTGATCTTGAAGGTCGCGTCCTTGCCCTTGAGCTCTTCTGCCTGATAGTCCTCCGGGAACTTCACGCTGATCTCGAACTCGTCGCCGACTTCATGGCCGACGATCTGATCTTCAAAGCCCGGGATAAACTGACCGGAGCCGAGGGAAAGCTCGAAGCCTTCCGCCTTGCCGCCCTCGAAAGCCTTGCCGTCGCAGAAGCCCTCGAAATCGATGACTGCAGTGTCGCCCGTAAGCGCGCCTCTGTTATCGACGTCGACCATTCTGGAGTTTCTGTCCTGCACCTTTACGAGCTCTGCGCTGACGTCCTCATCCGTAACTTCGACATTCTTCTTCGTAGCTTCGATGCCCTTGTAGCCTTCAATGGTAATCACCGGCTTCACAACAACGGTGAGCTTCAGCTCGATGCCGTTCTCGCGGGAAACGGAGGTAACGTCCGCATTGGAAACCGCGATGACTTCCAGACCGGAAGCTTCGATAGCGTCCTGCATAGCCGGGCGATAGAGCTTGTCCACAGCAGCTTCAAAGAACACGTTTTCGCCGTACATCTTCTCGATGACGGATCTCGGAGCATGACCCTTGCGGAAGCCCGGAACAGACATCTTCTTGCCCTCGGTCTTTGCGACCTCGGAGAGTGCTTTGTTGAAATCTTCAGCGGAGATTTCGACCTCCAGCTCATACTTGTTGGTTTCGGTTTTGTTGGTTGCCTTTAAGTTCATTTCCTTCTATCCTCTCAAAAATAAATTACAATTTTATTTGGAACACGCGGGCGGATATACCCGTAATGCGCGATACCTTTTGACATTATAGCACACCTGTGCCGAATATTCCAGACAAACCTTTGAATTTTTTGATATTTTATAATTTGTTAAAAATTCAGCCGATTTCTGCGTCTTTTCGCACCAATTTCGGGGTGAAACGGATATAATCACACGAGACAAGGTGCATTTTTATGCCCCCATATTCACCAAGCGGCGCTTTTTTTGCGGCGTGATCGCCGTGAATGTGCCCGTAGTAGCACTCCTTTACGCCGTATGCCTGCATCGTATCCAGCAATTCCCGGCACTGTGCGGTATCGTACGCCGGCGGGTAATGCAGGAACACGACGGGTGTGCCGCCGAGGGCTTTTGCGGCGTTTAAGGACGCGATGAGACGCCCGTTTTCGCGCGCGACGATTTTTTTATCCTCTGCCGTTTCGGCGTTATAGAGCCAGCCGCGCGTGCCGCAGACCGTAATGTCCCCCACACGCTCGGCGGAGTTGAACACGAGCTGCATCGTTTTGAAGCCCTTTTGCGCAAAGAATGTCTCGATCTTGTTGCGCGTGGACCACCAGTAATCGTGGTTGCCTTTTAACAATAGCTTTTTGCCCGGCAGACTTTCGATGAACGCGAAATCCTTTCCGGTCTCTTCCAGCCGCATGCCCCAGGAAATATCCCCGGCGATGACGACGGTATCCTCTTCGGTAACGAGGGCGCGCCAGTTTTTCTCCAGCCGCTCCACATAGTTTTCCCAGCCGCGGAACACATCCATCGGCTTATCTGTACCAAGGGAAAGGTGCAGATCGGCGATCGCGTACAGCGCCATTTTACACTCTGACCGTTTCGCGCACAAAATCTGCCATATCGGCAGCGGCGCAGGTGTTTTCAAAGCGGACGGGCTTCGTCCTTAACGCTGTGATTGGCGCAGGGATCTTTGTGTTTGAAAGCTTCGCGAGCAGCTCGGCCTCCGCAAACGGATCTGCGGGCTTTTCGCAATCGAACGCGTCGAGCACGCTGTCCGGGAATTTATACGGGCTTGCAGTGGAAGCAATGACGGCGGGCGTGTTGTCGCCGGTCTCTTTCAAATACTGCTCGTAAACGCCGACCGCGACCGCTGTGTGCGTATCGCACAGGTACCCGTCTTTTTCAAACGTATTGCGGATGACTTCAACGGTTTCCTTATCATCGCAGCAGCCGCCGTAGAACAGCGCGCGTACAGCATCGGCCGTTGCGGCGTCTACGGTGTATGCGCCGCCGCTTTGCAGGGCGTTCATCCAGCCCGTGAGCTTTTCGGTGTCTTCGCCGCACAAGTGGTAAAGCAGTCTTTCCAGATTGCTGGAGACCAGAATATCCATGGACGGCGAAATGGTGGTATAAAACACGCGCTTTTTGTCGTACGTACCGGTGCGGATAAAATCCGTCAGCACGTTGTTGCTGTTCGACGCGCAGATAAACTTGTGTACCGGCAGACCCATGCGCTTCGCATAGTAGGAAGCGAGGATGTTGCCGAAGTTGCCCGTGGGAACGACGACGTTGATTGCATCGCCCATCTTAATTTTCTTCGCATTCACAAGGTCGAGGTACGCGGAGAAATAGTAGACGATCTGCGGCAGCAAGCGACCCCAATTGATAGAGTTCGCACTGGAGAACATCTTGTTGTGCTGCGCAAGCTCGGCCTTGAGCGCGGGATCGGTGAAAATTTTCTTCACGCCGGTCTGTGCGTCGTCAAAGTTGCCGTGGATAGCGCACACGCAGACGTTTTCGCCCTCCTGCGTGTTCATCTGGCGCTTCTGCATGGGGCTGACGCCGTTTTCGGGGTAGAACACGATCATCTCCGTGCCCGCGACGTCCTTAAAGCCCTCGAGCGCCGCCTTGCCGGTATCGCCGGATGTTGCGACCAGTATGACCGCCGTTTTTCCATCCGCCGTCTTTTTAAGCGAGCGGGTCAAAAGGTGCGGCAGAATTTGCAGCGCCATGTCTTTAAACGCGCAGGTTGGGCCGTGCCACAGCTCTAAAATATGTTTGTTTTCGCCGTGTTTATCGAGAGACACGACCGGTGCGGGGGTATTATCGTCAAACTTACCGCCGCCATAAGCGCTTTCGGCGCACGCTTTAATCTCCTCCGGGGTGAAATCCGTCAGAAAGCGCGAGAGCACGTACTCGGCACGGCCGATATAGTCGAGCCCGAGCATGTCGTTTAAGTCCGCTTTCGGGAAGCTCTGCGGAACAAAAAGGCCCCCCTCCTCGGAGATACCCTGTGCGATGGCCTGCGCCGCCGTCACCTGAAGCGCGGCGTTTCGTGTGCTGTTGTAATTCATGGCATCCGCCTCCTAAATCAAGTCAGTCGTATTATACTGTATTCAGGCGTTCCTGTCAAAGCGTTTGAAGAAAGACGCCGCATTTTCAAAGAAAATTTTATCCACAAGCGCTTCCGGCAGATTATGACGCAGGAAAACGTTTGCAATGTCCTCTACGGATTCGAGACCTGTGATGCCATGCGGCATGTCGGATCCGTCAAAATCGCTGCCCATGGCGACGACGTCCGCGCCGCCGAGGGACAAAAAGTGCTCTGCGTGCGCGAACAGGTCTTCAATGTCCGCCTTTGCCGGGGCATCGTTCAAGAATGCTTTGAAATAGTTGAGACCCACAAGGCCGCCGCGGTTGCAGATGATGCGGAACTGGTCGTCCGTGAGGTTTCTCGGGTGCTTGCAGAGCACCTTGGAGTTCGAGTGCGTCGCGATGAACGGGCGTTCGGTGTTTTCGGCCACGTCGTAAAAGAGTGCTTCGGAAGCGTGAGAAACGTCAATAACGATGCCCTCTTTTTCCATTTCCTTCACGGCAAGCTTGCCGAACGGCGTAAGGCCGAACTTGTCGCCGGACATGACGCCGCTGCCGATCTCATTGCTGCCGTTCCATGTGAGCGTCATAACACGCACGCCGTTTTCGCGCAGGTGGTGAATATTCTTGAGATCGCCGGCAACGGCAGAGCCGCCCTCTACGGTCAAAATAAACGCTGTACCCTGTTTGTTGCCGAGCTTTTCGAGGTCTTCCCCGGTTTCGAGCACGGTGAACGCGCCCGTCTCGGCCATTTTGCGAAAATAGGCCGCGTGGCGATCAAAATACTGCAAAGCCGCAGCGCCGCGCACCGAATCGGGCAGCCACACGGCGGCGCACTGCACATACGGCGCAAAGCGGTCACCCTTCTTTACGCTGACGTGCAGGTCATTGTCGATCAAAGATTTGTTTTGGTCAAGGCACGCTACAAGCGTGTCACAGTGCAGGTCAAAATAGCGCATGAAAAGCACCCTTTCGTCATTTTTCGCCTTTAAAAGCGAATTTGATTTTAATAAAAAGCGTTTTCGAGATATTCAATCTTGACTAACGCTCCGTTTTCGGTAAACACGGCAGCGGCGTCAAAGCGCGGCTGCAAATTCGTTTCGTGGTTGATGAGATAATACTGTGCCGTTTTGATGACCTTCGCGCGCTTAGAGGGCGTAATGGCTTCAAACGGGTGGCTGAGGCCGTCTGCGCTGCGGGTCTTCACCTCCACAAACGCAAGGTAACGGTCATTCTGCGCGATGACATCGATCTCGCCGAAGCGGCACTTGAAGTTGCGCTCCACGATCTCGTAGCCTTTTTCTTCCAGATATTCCGCCGTCAGCTGCTCGCCGAGGCGGCCGGAACCGGTGTTTGGCATGCGCGCACCTCCTCAGCCCAAAATTTTCTTTAAAAACGTCTTGCGGTGGATGGGGCACGGGCCGAATTCGTGCAGTGCTTCCACATGCACTTTGGTGCCGTAGCCCTTGTGCTTCTCGAAATGATATCCGGGGTATTGCTTTGCGTATTCCAGCATCACGCGGTCTCGGCTGACTTTCGCCAAGATTGATGCTGCCGCGATGCTGGGGCTATTTGCATCGCCCTTGACGATGGTCTCGCCCGGCACGGGCATGGGCGGCATACGGTTGCCGTCGATGAGCACATAATCGCACGCTTTCTGCATATTGTCATACGCACGGCGCATGGCGAGATATGTCGCCTGTAAAATGTTAATCTCATCGATCTCTTTTTCGTCCGCAAAGCCGATACCGTAAGCGACGGCATTTTCTTTAATGACGTCAAAGAGCGCCTCACGCTTTTTTTCGCTCAGCTTTTTGGAATCATTGATGCCGTCGATGACAAGCCCCTCCGGAAGCCACACGGCAGCTGCGTAAACGGGGCCGGCAAGCGGACCGCGGCCGGCTTCATCGATACCGCAGACGGCGGTATAACCTTTTAAATAGGCTTCATGTTCAAAGGAATAATCCATGGAATTTTCCTTTCCGATATTACTTTAACGGGCGGCCGACGGGCTCTAATGTGATGCGCCCGAGCTTGCCGCCGCGGTATTCGTCCAACACATTCACAGCTGCGCGCTCGGTATCGATTTCGCCGCCGGAAATGAGCATACCGCGCTTTCTGCCGATGCGCTCCAGAATTTCGTGACCCTTAAGTTCTTCTTCGGGACGAATATCCGTTTTATAACGTGTGTTGACGGCTTCGGGATATAAGTCCTGCAAAAGCTCCAACAGGCGGTAAGAAAGTCCCTCAATGTCGAGAATTTCGTCGCGCACGGCACCGGTGAACGCCAAATGTTCGCCGACGACCGGATCTTCAAACTTCGGCCACAGCACGCCCGGTGTATCGAGCAGCTCGAGACCCTTGCCAATCGTGAACCACTGGTTGCGGCGCGTCACGCCCGGTTTATCCTGCACGGCAGCTTTGCCTGCGTTGCCGCCCTTGCAAAGGCGGTTGATGAGCGACGATTTGCCGACATTCGGCACACCGACGACCATGATGCGGATGGGTCTGCCCACCATGCCCTTGCGTTCCCACGCAGCAATCTGCTCACGCAGGATGCTTTTGATCTCCGGCAGCAGGCGGTTTAGGCCCTTGCCGGTCTTGCAGTCGATCGGGATGGCGACAGTTTTATGCTGTTTAAAATAATCCATCCACTCCGCCGTGCGGGCGGGATCTGCCATATCGAATTTATTCAGCAGCACGATTTTGGGCTTATTGCCGATGATGCTTTTCAGCACCGGGTTGCGGCTGCTGACGGGGATGCGGGCATCGATAAGCTCCGCGACAATATCCACAAGCTTTAGACTGCTTTGGATGGCGCGGCGCGTTTTCGCCATGTGACCCGGAAACCACTGTACCGATTGTACTTCACTCATACTGTATCCTCTCTGGGTATCTTGTTTTCTTAGTTGTTCTCATTCGTTTTCACAAAACCGAAGCGATCGAACGGGTAAAGCGTGAACACGGCTTCTCCCATGATATGGCGCGTGTCGATCATGCCGATCTCCGCATAACGGCTGTCCCTTGATACGGTGCGGTTATCGCCCAAAACGAACACGCAGCCCTTCGGCACGGTCTGCGGGAACACGAGCGCTTCATACCCGTCATACGGATGGAACGTGATGCCGTTTTCAATGCCGAACTGCGTTTCGTTCAGCGCTTCGCCATCGATATACACGGTGCCGGTGTCGTAATCGATATTGACCGTCTGCCCCTCCGTTGCGATGACGCGCTTGATGATGGGTTCCTCCAAAACGTTCGTGACAACGACCACGGTGCCCTGCTCTATGTCGTGCCCGAGGTTCGTGACAACGACCTTTTCGCCCTCTACAAAATTCGGCAGCATCGACTTGCCCGTGACGGTAACAACACGGAACAGGAACGTGAACACAAGGATGACGGCCACAAGCGCAAAGACAATCTCCTCCAGCCACTCATACATGGAGCGGACGCCTTTAGACGCGGTTTTGATGTTTTTTTCCATGCAGCTTTCACCAATTTCTGTTTTTACAGTGTATTATTTCTATATAAAGTAAAAAAGGGACAAAGCATTGCCCCTTTTACTCCGTTTGCTATTCGATTTAGCGAACCTGGCTCTTGACCTTAGCAGCCTTACCGACGCGGTCACGCAGATAGTAGAGCTTTGCACGGCGAACACGGCCCTTACGGACAACGACAATGTTCTTCACGTTCGGGGAATGCAGCGGGAATACACGCTCCACGCCTACGCCGTAGGAAACACGGCGAACCGTGAAGGTCTCGCCTACACCGGAACCCTTGCGGGCAATAACTGTGCCTTCGAACTGCTGAATTCTTTCACGCTCACCCTCGCGGATGTTTACGTCGATACGGATGGTATCGCCAACGTTGAACTCAGGTGCCTGCTCCTTAACGGAATCGGCAGCAATAAGCTTTAATGCGTCCATTTGATCTTCCTCCTGATAATTTTTCAGACATTCATGCGGTACGCGCCGCAGAGGACTGTCCGCTTCAATGACGCGGTTTGCACCGTGCATTGATCCCCATTGGCAGCGTTTGAGGGCCAACGGATTTCAAATGCTTAAATAGTTTATCACAACATGCGGAAAAAAGCAAGTGTTTTTTAACGGAAACCCGCACAAAGATCGCGAAAAAATGCAGATAAACTGCGCATTACGCGAAAAACAGACGTGATTTTCCGCCGTTTTACTTAAATTCGCGGAACGCGCTGTCGAAAAGCCGCGTGCGCTCCACGCGGACGAGCAACTCGCGGTTCAGTACGCGCTCTGCGGCGTCCACAAAGAGCGTCGGGTTAATACCGCCCTGGTTGCCCGCGGGCAAGCGCACCGTCATTTCAAGGCAGCTTGGTTTTTCTTCAAACGTCATGTTTTCAAAGTACGGCTTGATATCGACGATCTTTTCGCCCTTTTTGGAGTGCTTCTTTACCGTAAGCTCCGGCTCGGCAAGCACGCGCTGCATCTCGCTTTTTTCAAACGCCGGGTCTTCGCACTCCAGACGCAGGATGTACTCGGCGTTTGCGACATCGTTGCCCTTCATTTCGGGTTCCGTCACCGCCCACACGCGGATATCATGCGGCAGGCCGGCGTTCAATTTTTCGATGAGCTCCGGATACGGCATGTCCTCGATGAGGCGAATGTCCATCGATTCGTGACGGCCTTCAAAGCCGAGCGAGAGCGGGGCCGCGAACGTCAAGAACACGTGCGGGTTAAAGCCCTCCGTGTACCACAGCGGCAGCTTTGCTTTGTGGAACGCGCGGGACATGCAGCGGTTTAAATCAAGGTGCGAAATGTACCGTGCCGTGCCGGTTTTGGAAAACCAGACTCTAACATCTTTTCTCAACGCAAAGACCTCCTTTAAAGCAGGCTGCACCGCAGGCAGAGCATTTCTCACGGCAGTTCGGCGTCGTCTCAGACGCATAGGCGCGCTTACATTCCTCGATGAGAAATTCCTTTTTAATGCCGTAATCGAGGTGATCCCACGGGAAGACCTCATCAAAGCTGCGCTGGCGGTTTGCGTAGAACGCAGGGTCTATGCCGAGATCTTTAAAGACCTGCATCCACGCGTCAAAATCGAAGCAGTCCGCCCAGCCGTCAAAGTGCATGCCGCGCTTATGGGCCTCCAGAATAACGGCGTTCAGTTTGCGGTCACCGCGCGCGAACACGGCTTCGAGAAAACTTGTCTCCGCGCCGTGGTAGTTGACTGTAAGCTTACGGGAGAATGTGGACTCGCGCAGGAGCTTCTGCTTTCTCTCGAGCATTTCGATGGTATCCTGCCCGAACCACTGGAACGGCGTGAACGGCTTCGGCACGAATGCCGCGGCGCTGACCGTAACGGCGACCTTTCTGCCCTTCTGACGGTTTTCCGTTTCGTAGTACCAATCGATAACCTTCTGACCGAGGCCCGGAATGCCCACGACGTCTTCATCGGTCTCGGTCGGCAGACCGATCATGAAATAGAGCTTCACCTTCGACCAACCGTTGTTGAACGCGATCTGCACGGTGCGCTTGAGTTCTTCTTCCGTGACGTTTTTGTTGATGACGTCACGCATGCGCTGCGTGCCGGCTTCCGGCGCGAACGTCAGACCGCTTTTGCGCACGGACGCAATTTTATCGATGAGCTCCGTGGAGAAGTTATCGACGCGCAGGGACGGCAGAGAAACGCTGACGCGCTCGTCCTCCGACCACGTGTGCAGCGTGTCGAGCAGCTCGAAAAGTCGGCTGTAATCACTGGTGCTGAGCGAGGAAAGGGAGATTTCATCGTAGCCGGTCGTTTCGCACAACCGCTTTGCCTGCCGGTTGATGGTCTCCACACTCTTTTCGCGGAACGGGCGATAGAGGAAGCCTGCCTGGCAGAAGCGGCAGCCGCGAATGCACCCGCGCAGCACTTCAACGACGGCGCGGTCGTGCACGATGTCGAGAAACGGCACAACGAAATTTTCCGGGAAATACATGTTGTCCACATCGTTGCAGACGCGCTTGCGGATGGTCTTCGGCACGCCGGCGTGCGGGATATAGGCTTTCACGGTGCCGTCTTCGTTGTATTCCACATCGTAAAGCGACGGCACGTACACGCCTTCAATCTGCGCCGCTTCCATTAAGAATTCCTGCTTCGTTTTGCCCTCTTTGCGGCACTTGCGGAACAGCTCGATGACCTCCAAATCCACCTCTTCGCCATCACCGAGGAACAGAATATCAAAGAAATCCGCGATGGGCTCCGGGTTGCAGGCGCACGGGCCGCCGCCGACCACGATGTTTTTGAGTTCCGTGCGGTCGCGGCTCAAAAGCGGCACGCCGGAAAGCTTTAACATATTGAGGATGTTTGTGAAGCTCAGCTCATATTGCAGCGTAAAGCCGATGAAATCGAACGCGCTGACGGGGTCGCCGCTCTCTAAGCCGTAGAGCGGAATGTCGTTTTCGATCATCGCCTGCTCCATGTCGATCCACGGCGCAAACACGCGCTCGCACCAAATGTAATCGACGTTATTGAAGATCGAATACAGAATCTTGATGCCGAGGTGTGACATGCCGATCTCATACGTATCAGGAAAGCAGAACGCAAAGCGTACGTCCACGTCCCCTTTATTTTTAATGACCGAATTCAGCTCGCCGCCGACGTAACGTCCCGGCTTCTGCACCTTCGGCAGGATCTTGTCCAGTTTTTTATTCAGCATAAAATTACCTTTCGTTTTGACCTTTGCATAACTTATCTATTTTATTATAACCGAACAGCGGGGGAATTTCAACACATGTTCCCCCGCTGTTTCAGAATTAAGTAAAATAAGATGTAAACCGCCAAAAACAAAAGCGTAAAGTTGTAGCCCGTAGAAATCAAAACCGAAAACCCGAGCGTGCCGAGGGTAAGCGCCAGAAGGACGGACGACACGGTTATTGTGCGCTCGGCCGTTTTTTCACTAAATGTGCCGCGCAGCAGACAGTAAAGCGCGGTGCCGCCGTCCAACGGTACGGCGGGCAGCACGTGGAACGCGAACAGCGTGAGCTGCACGGCAGGATAGGCGCGCGGCAGCGGCAAAAGCAGCAGGAAGCTAAGTAGATTTGCAAACGGCCCCGCAAGCGACACGACGGCGCGACGAAAATCGCCGACGCTTGCCGTCTCCCCTGCCATGTGAATGCCGAGTGCGCCGAACGTGACCGATTTGATCTGCATGCCGCACAGCTTTGCTGCCAGAATGTGCCCTGTCTCATGCACCGCCACCGCCAAAAGCGCGGGCAGCACATGCACACCGCCGTCTAATGTGAGCAGCACGGCCAGCACCGCAAAAAAGCCGAAGCGCAGCGTGAGTACCGTATTATGAATACGGAACGTCATCCTGCAAAATCGAAACAGAGCGGTTCAGCTCCGCATCGTATATGGCACGCAGCTCGCCGTATAGCTCCGGCAGAAAGCCGCGCAGGAAAAACGCCGCAAGCAAAATAAGCACGCATACAAGCGTTTGGAACACGGTAAGGCAAAAGCCGCCGCTTATGGCTTTCTTTGCGGCGGCTCTGCCCTTCGGCACTTGCGCTTCTGTTTCGGCAGGTATCGGCTCGGACGGCTTTTCCTCGTCGTTTGGTGTGGGCGTTTCGTAAAACTGCATGGTTCCCTCCGCTACAAAATGATGCAGATAAGCCCGTTGCAGCCATCGTTGATGATGCGCTCAATGGTCTCTCGCACCTTGCCGCGCGCATCCTCCGGCATTCGGGCGAGCTTATTGTGCATGCCCTCGTTCACAAGCTCATGCAGCGATTTGCCGAAAATGTTGGAGCCCCAGATCTGCGACGGATTTTCCTCAAATTCTTTCAGCAAGTACAGCACAAGATCTTCGGACTGCTGCTCCGAGCCGACGATGGGCGTAACCTCCGTGCGGATGCATGTGCGCATCATATGGATGGACGGTGCGGCCGCTTTCAGGCGAATGCCGAACTTGCCGTTCTGCTTGATGATTTCCGGCTCCTCGAGCGTCAGCTCCTCCATATCGGGCATGACGATGCCGTAACCCGTCTGCATCACGTCGTCGTAGGCGCTTTGCAGCTTTGCGAATTTCTTTTTAATCTCGTTCATCTCGATGAGCTTTGTGAGCAGGGCGGTTTCGTCTGCGACCTCCATGCCGGTCTTTTCGCCGAGAATTTTGAAAAACAGCGACGGCATGGGGGTAAGCTCCAGCACGCACGCGCCGCTGCCGAGATCCATGCGCGCGCAGCGGACGGTTTTGAGGTCCTCGCATGCGGCGAGACTACCCGAGACCTGCTGCACCTCGCAGACTCTATGGATATCGCATGCGCCTTTCAGGGTATCGAAAATCTCTTTTTTGAGCCAGTGGTCATCGTCAAGGTCGATGATCCAGCCGGGAATGTCGAGTCGAATTTCCCGCACGGGGAACTGATATAAAAGTTTCCCCAAAATGCCCTGAATGTCCTGCTCCGTGATGTCCATGCAGTTCACGGGCAGAACGGGCACGTTATAACGCTCGGAAAGCTCGCTTGCAAGCGCACGGGCTTCGTTCGTATTCGGGTAAACGCAGTTTAAAAGCACAATGTACGGGCGGTTCGTGGACTTTAATTCTGCAATGACACGCGCTTCCGCTTCCTCGTATTCCTCGCGCGGTATGTCGCTGATGCTTCCGTCCGTCGTGATGACAAGCCCGATGGTCGAATGCTCCGTGATCACCTTCTGCGTACCGATCTCCGCCGCCATATTGAACGGGATGGGATCCTCAAACCACGGTGTGCGCACCATGCGCGGCTGCTCCTCTTCTATGTACCCGAGGGCGCTCGGCACGATGAAGCCCACGCAGTCGATGAGCCGCACCTTAAACTCCGCCGTATCATCCATTTTTACGGTGACGGCCTGTTCGGGGATAAACTTCGGCTCGGTCGTCATGATGGTTCGGCCCGAGGCGGACTGCGGCAGCTCGTCGACGGCACGGTCGCGCGCGGCCTCATCTTCGATGTTCGGGATGACCGTCGTATCCATAAATTTCTTGATGAAGGTCGATTTGCCCGTGCGCACCGGGCCGACGACGCCGATGTAAATTTCGCCGTTCGTGCGCGACTGCATATCTTTATATACGCTGAATGCTTCCATAGCCATATCCTTTCCGCTGTCTTATTTTCGGCAGATGATCACAGGGCGGTCTTCGCTCAAAACGTCTTCCATACAGTCGTTATGCGTGCGGATGGCGCTGACGCGGGCGTGGTAGCGTTTTGCGATGTCCCAGACCTTTTCGCCGCTTGAAGCGTAATACACCGCCGCGCAGCAGGGCTCCGGCTCGGTGGTCTCATCGAGCTCCGCGCTTTCGAGTGACCGCGCGGCGTATACCACGCGCACCTGTTCTTCCATGCGCAGCTCTGCGGTGCACTCCACCGTGCTGCTGTCCGTAATGACATACTGCACAGATGTAATCTCGCCGCGCACACTGCGGCGTCCGACGATTTCTGCGGTATGGACATCGGTGAAATCGAGCATACGCTCCGTGTAGGCAATCTGCTTCTCTTTCGTGCGGTATAAAAGGCACACGGTGAATTTGCCGCGCACAGCGGCGTTTTCTTTTTCGGTAAACGCCGTCAGCGTGAGGCCCTCACACCAAATGTCGAGCACCTGCTCGAGGTCGTTTTCGGGAACGAGTACGTTCTCCTTCACGCGCACGCTGCGCGGCGGCAGCACCTCACAGCGCTCCAGTGAGAGATTCTTGTATTTCGCCGCCCACGCGCCCTTTATGGAATACGCGTCGCACACGGTGCGCACGGTACACGACTTTGTAAACTGCACGCAGAATGTGGGCTTTAGGTAAAGATTCAGCACGGTATATTCGCCCACGCTGTCCTCACGCGGCTGCACGGTGCATTCGCCGCCAAGCACGGAGATTTGTATGGTACAGTCCTCCCCCGCGCCGGCGCACTCCACTGTCTGCGTAAACGGCAATATGCACGAAAAGCGCTCCGGCATGGCGGTATCGGAAAACGTGCGGTATAAGATTTCCACACACGCCTTTCCCGTGACGACCGCGCCGCCCGCCTGTGGCTGCACCGTATCGATCTGATACCGCACACTGCAGCGCAAAACGGTCTCAATAGGCGACTTGCCGTTTGGCAGCTCTGCATTCTGCTCCAAAATAAACGCGTGCATCACGCAGCCCACGGCGCGGGTAACATCGTATTCTTCGCACTTTGTTTCCACACGGTCATCCGAAATGCAGTCTGCAATTTCAAGCTGCCGCACGGCGTAAGCACGCACGGAAAGTCCCAAAGTGATGTGCAGATCGACCCTGCGGGCGTTCATGGCGCGGCAGGTCATGTGCTGCACGAACGGCTCCGCTTCCGCCGTTACGTTTTCCGCCTGTGCACGCAGCCGCACCGAACAGGTGAACTCCTTTTTCGTATCGAACCCGCGCACGCAGCCGCCTTTTGCATCAAGATATAAAACATGCATGGAAGCGCAGCCGTCGATCGTAAGGCTGTCCCCTGCCGCCGAAACGGACGTGACCTCCGGCGTGACGATACATTTTAAAATCTTCTGGATATCCGCACAGTAATCCGGCAGGGTGTATTCCGTATCTACGGGGCACTCCTGCACGCCGTCAAAAATCTGTTCAAAGCCCTCATAGCGCTCTGTGTTTGTTTCCATCCGCATAAGCTCTGTAACCTTCCTTTCGCTGCCCTTTGTTTCGCTACATTGTATGAGCGGAAAGCGGACAATATGACCGCCCCTTTAAACGGAAAGTTCACAGTCTGTTCCTTGAAATTAAGGACCTTTCGTGGTATATTCGTGTAGAAGAAAGAAAAAACTGCCGGAGGTTTACTATGTCTCAGGTCACAAAGCGTGCGCTTGTCGCTTCGCTTAAAAATCAGTTGCTTAAAAAGCCGCTCGATAAAGTCACCATCAGCGATATTACAGATGACTGCGGCATCAGCCGCATGACGTTTTACTATCACTTTAAGGATATTTACGACCTCATTGAATGGGCATTTGAGGAAGAAGCCAGTCGCATTTTGGAGGGCAAAAAGGACTACGATACTTGGCAGCAAGGCTACCTGCGCATTTTTGAAGATTTGAACGCAAACAAGCCGTTTATCATGAATGTTTACCGTTCCATCAGCCGTGAAAAGGTGGAAAACTACCTGTACCGCATCACCTATGATCTTCTTATACACGTGATAAACGAAAAAGCCAAAGGCATGAACGTGCGCGACGAAGACAAGAAATTCCTTGCAAATTTCTATAAATATGCCTTTGTGGGGCTTGTGTTGGACTGGATCAAGCACGACATGAAGGATGACCCAAATATAATCGTCGCCGACCTTTCCGTTGCAATACACGGCAGTGTTTCTGCCGCGCTGGAACGGTACAGAAACGCTTAAATTTGGAATCATACGGGCAGCGCTGTTTGAGAATATGGCGCTGCCCTTTTTTATCAAAACGCCGTTCGTGATAAAAATTTATACGCATTTGCCGCCGTGTTTAAAAACTGAACACGGCGGCTTTTCTGTATATTGTTCTATACAAAAAGACATGATAAGATGTAGGCACAAAAACAAAAGAAACACTTTAGGAGGTTTTTTATATGTATTATGCAAGCGGCAACTATGAAGCATTTGCAAGACCGAAGAAGCCGGAGGGCGTAGACCAAAAATCGGCGTATATCGTCGGCAGCGGTCTGGCAGCCCTTACAGCAGCGTGCTACCTGGTGCGCGACGGCCAGATGAAAGGCGAGCATGTGCACATCCTCGAAAAAGAGCAGCTCGCGGGCGGCGCATGCGACGGCTGGAAATTTGAAAACGTCGGCTATGTGATGCGCGGCGGCCGTGAAATGGACAACCACTTTGAAGTCATGTGGGACCTGTTCCGTTCCATTCCGTCCATTGAGACCGAGGGCGTTTCCGTTTTGGACGAATATTACTGGCTTAACAAAGAAGACCCGAACTACTCCCTGTGCCGCGCGACCGTGAACCGCGGCGAGGACGCCTACACGGACGGTAAGTTTGATATTTCCGATAAGGGCGCTATGGAGATCATGAAGCTGTTCTTCACGCCGAACGAAGATTTACAGAACAAGCGCATTACGGACGTATTCGACGACGAGGTGCTGAACTCCAACTTCTGGCTCTACTGGCGCACGATGTTCGCCTTTGAAAACTGGCACTCCGCACTCGAGATGAAGCTGTACATCCAGCGCTTTATCCACCACATCGGCGGTCTGCCGGATTTCAAGGCACTGCGCTTTACAAAGTACAACCAGTATGAATCCATGATTCTGCCGATGGTGAAGTACCTTGAAAGCTACGGCGTGCAGTTTCACTTCGGCGTGAAGGTCACAAACGTCGAGTTTGACTGTAACGAACAGCGCAAGCTTGCAACGCGCATCGACACGCTGCGCGACGGCAAGGAAGAGCACATCGACCTCACCGAAAACGACCTTGTGTTCATCACGAACGGCGGCTGCGTGGAGAATTCCTCTATCGGTGACCAGAACACGCCGGCTAAGTTCAATACCGAAATCCGCGAGAGCGGCGGCTGGGATATGTGGCGCAAAATTGCCGCGCAGGACCCCTCTTTCGGTCACCCGGATAAGTTCTGCAGCGATCCTGAGCAGACGAACTGGATGAGCGCCACCGTTGAGACGCTCGACGACCGCATCATTCCGTATATCAAGAACATCTGCAAGCGCGACCCGTTCACCGGCAAGGTCGTCACCGGCGGCATTGTTTCCGTAAAGGACTCCTCCTGGCTTTTAAGCTGGACCATCAACCGCCAGCCGCAGTTCAAAGCACAGCCGAAGGGTCACTGCCTTGTGTGGGTCTATGGCCTGTTCTCCGACAAGCCCGGCGATTACGTCAAAAAGCCGATGCGCGAGTGCACCGGCAAGGAGATCTGCATGGAATGGCTGTATCACATCGGTGTACCGGAGGATCAGATTGAAGATCTTGCGGAGACGAGCGCCAACACCGTGCCGTGCATGATGCCGTATATCACCGCATTCTTCATGCCTCGCGCATACGGCGACCGCCCGGACGTTGTGCCTGCGGGCGCTGTGAACTTCGCGTTCCTCGGTCAGTTCGCCGAAACGAAGCGCGACACCATTTTCACGACGGAATACTCCATGCGTACCGGCATGGAGGCCGTATACACGCTGCTGAACGTAGACCGTGGCGTGCCGGAGGTCTGGGGCAGCGTATACGATTTACGCGCACTACTTGATGCCACCGTTAAACTCCGCGACGGCAAGAAAGTGACCGATATGGACCTCGGCCTCATCGAGCGCCTTGTTCTGAAAGAAGCGCTGAAGAAAATTGAGCATACGGACATTGAAAAGCTGCTCAAGGAATATAACGTGATCTAAGCTTTCCTAAATTCAATCATAACGTAATACGCAAAAGGCTCACTGTTCCCCCGCAGTGAGCCTTTTTGTTATGTGCAGTTTTGTGTTATGTCTCTTGCGGCAGCTTTCTGATGCCGAACATATGCCGCAGCATGAAGCCGATGAACCCTTTGCCGTTGACGATGACGACCTTCATAAAATACCGTTCCTTTCCGAGATCATAATGTGCGCAGCACCGCTACGCCGAGTGCGACAAGAATCACGGCGGCGATGAACAGCACGAGCCCCTCCGGGGAGATCTGTGCAAGCACCATGCCGAGTCCGAATGAAACGGCGCACAGTGCGCGCAGTTTTCGGTCCCGAAAGCATGGGTTATTGCAGCATTTCGGCATTCGCATAGAAAAGCACCTCCGTTTACCGAAGCTCCCTTACGGGGTCATTCCAGTATATACGGAGGTGCATCATTTGGTTACGGATTATTTTTCGGTATCTTTTTTGTCTTCCGTTTCGGGCAGGCGGCTTTGAATCTCGCTTTGCGGCGGTTCTGCCGGCATATCCTTCGGCGTGTAGACAATGACGAGCGCACAGCCGATGTTCACGCGAATTTCCGCACGGTCGGAGATGATGCAGTTGCTCACGCCCATTAAAGACGAACCCGCAGAGAGGTCTTTTTTCTCCAGCGGATACTGAAGACCCTCATACGTCAGGTTGCAGGAAGAGCCGTCAAACGGGAACACGGAGACCGTGGCGCCTTTCAGCTCCGTCAGCACAATGCGCCCACAGCGCACAACGAACACTTTGGTGTCTTCCGTACACAGCACCGCGCTGCCGCCGCGCTTGGAGATATACAAAAGCACATCGAGGTTCGCCATGGAGTGATCGAAGCGGTCGCCGCCGAGGCCGCCGATAAGCACAAATGTCTTGTAGCCGAGCTTCTGCCCCACCATGACGGCGCCCATCATATCGGTAACGTCCTTTTCAACGGGGAGCTTAATGGTGCGGATCGTCTCCGGCGGACGCTTTGCGGCGGAATCAAAATCGCCGATGACAAGGTCGGGGCGAACGCCGTACTGCACAGCGGTGTCGTAGCCCGCATCCGCACAGATGACGTAGTGCTCTTTCGGATCGAATTCTTCAAAAACGGCGCCGGACGCCAGCGGAGCCGCGCCGATGATCATACATTTTTTGTCTTTGATAACTGCCATTCCTTTATGTCCTTCACTTCGTTATACATTGCAATGTAACTGTCTATGCGGGAGCGGGAAATTTTTCCCTCTTCCACAGCCTTCAATACCGCGCAGCCTTTTTCGCAGGTATGCGAGCAGGAGGTAAATTTACATTCGCCGAGGTACGGCGCAAACTCCCTGAATCCCTCCGGCAGCTCCTCCTTGCGGAACAGCTCGTAGCGCTCAATATCCATGGTGGAAAAGCCGGGCGTATCGGCCACATAGCCGCCCTCCACGGGGTACAGCTCCACGTGACGCGTGGTGTGGCGGCCGCGGCCGAGCTTTTTGCTGGTCTCACCCGTCGCAAGCTCCAGCTCCGGCACAAGCAGGTTCAAAAGCGTGGATTTGCCCACGCCGGAGTTACCCGTAAATGCGGAGATGCAGCCCGTAAGCTCCGGGCGCAGGTCATCCACGCCCACGCCGTCCGCCGCCGAGACGAAGTAGCACCGAATGCCGATGCTGCCGTAAATGTCTTTCAGCTCCGTCGTATCGCTTAGGTCGGTCTTTGTGAACACGAGCACAGGCTCGATGCCCTTTAGCTCCGCCGCGGCGATGGTTTTATCGATGATGAGGGTGCTGGGCTGTGGGTCGCAGACGGAAGACACGACAAACAGCTTATCGAGGTTTGCAAGCGGCGGGCGCACAAGAAAGTTTTTGCGCGGCAAAATCTCCTGCACGTAACCCTCATCGTTCGCGTCCACTTCAATGCGGACGCGGTCGCCGGCATACGGCGAAATTTTATCTTTACGGAACTTGCCTCTTGCGCGGCAGGCGTGCAACACATCGCCGCAATGCACGTAGTAGAACCCGCCGATGCCCTTGATGACCAGCCCTTCTTTCATTTCGCCCATATTAATCTTCGTGCGCCGTGACCGAGCCGTCGGATTCACTCATGTCACCGCCGTTGTCCGGCGTCGGGGTCGGTTCCGGCTCCGGCGTTGCATACGACTGCTGCGAGGTCACGTTGATGCTCTGCGTGGTGTAATCAATCTCCGCCGTGATATACTGCTGGTCGTTCAGCGTGATGACAAGGTTCGCGCGGTCTTTGCCCGTGAACGTCATGTTGGAGTACGGAGAAGTCGAGGGGTTCACCGTGCGCGTCTCAATGAGCGTACCGTCCACGTAGATCTTCATCGTAAGATCATCCGATACACCGCCGGGCAGCGGAATATCGTAATAGACATCTTTCTGTGCGCCCTTGCCGGAGCTGACCGTTACGGTGACGACCGAGCCCTTCTTCGCCTTTTCGCCCTCGTTCGGGGAAACGGAAAGCACGGTGTTTTCGTCCTTGTCACTCTCGTCGTCGTATTCTGCTGTGACCACAAAGCCTGCGGCTTCCAGCTCCTCTTTCGCGGCGCTGTACTGGTAGCCGACGATGTTCGGGATCACGGCGCTTTCCGTAGACGGGCCGGAGCTGACGTAGATTGTGACCGTGGTGCCGGTAGAAACGGTAGAGCCTGCCGCCGGGTCGGTCTTGACGACGTAACCGACTGCGGTGTCGTCATCGGCGACTGCCTGAATCTTCGGCGAAAGGTTCAGTGCCTTCAGCGCGTCATACGCATCCTGCTGCTTATAGCCCTTCACGTCTTCCACAACGACCTGCTCGGCCTCGCCGTTGACGGTGAGCGAAACGGTCTTGCCCTTTTTTACGGTCATGCCGGCCGCCGGGGTTTGGCGCAGCACCTCGCCCGGCTGCTTGCTGGGCACGTTGCCGTAGGTGATCTCAAACGTGAGGTCCGCATATTCACTGTTCCCCTCAATATCGGACGCATAAATCTTCCCGACAAAGTTTGGCAGGACGATCTCATCAGAGGTCTTGTTTGTGGAGGCCGTCAGATTCTGAAGATACCGCCAACCGAAAATGCCTCCTACCACAAGGGCTACAACAATGACAGCCGCCACGATGCCCTTGATGATGTTGGAAGCGCGCGCGCCGTTTTTGGAACGCACATATTCTTCTTCATACTCGTAGTTGTCGTTATACTTCTGCGGCGCTGCGTTCTGCTGCACGTTGCCGTAAATATCCGCAGAGGTGCCCGCATACGCGCGGTCAACCTGCTCGCCGTAGCGGAACACAATTTCCGGGTTGCGGCGGAAGCGCTCCACGTCCTCCAGCATATCCGCTGCCGAGGGGAAGCGCTGCGCCGGGTTTTTCTCCATGGCGTGCATCGTAATCTCTTCGAGGCCCTTCGGAATGGACGGGTTGATGCGCGAGGGCGGTGTGGGCTCTGCCTGCATCTGCATGATAGCGACGGAAACCGCGTTATCCGCAACGAACGGCAGCTGACCCGTGAGCATTTCATACAGCATGACGCCCACGGAATAAATATCGGCCTTATCGTTGATATAACCGCCGCGCGCCTGCTCCGGCGCGATATAATGCACAGAGCCGATGGCCTTGTCGGTCATGGTCTGCGTTTCTGCCTGCGAGAAGCGTGCGATGCCGAAATCCGTCACCTTAATGGTGCCGTCCTCGAGCAGCATGATGTTCTGCGGCTTGATGTCTCTGTGAATGATGCCTTTTTCGTGGGCGTGCTGCAAAGCGCGGAGGATTTGCACCGTAAAGTACAGCGCCTCTCTCCATTTGATCTCGCCCTGCTGCTCAATATACTGCTTCAAGGTGATGCCATCGATATACTCCATGACGATGTACTGAATGCGGTCACCAAAGCTGACATCATAGACCTTGACGATATTCGGGTGCGAAAGCACCGCAATGGCTTTCGATTCATTGCGGAAACGGCGCAGAAAATCGCTGTTGCCCGCAAGCTCTTCCTTTAAAATTTTAATGGCAACCCAACGCTTTTCAATATTGTCATACGCCTTGTACACATACGCCATACCGCCTACGCCGAGAAGCTCGTGGATCTCATAGCGGCCGTCTAAACGTTTACCAATATATTTATCCATTCTTTTTCATCCTTTCTCAGCGGTTCTCGATCACCGCGACGGTCACATTATCGCTGCCGCCCTTGCTGTTTGCATAGCGGATCAGCTCATCGGCGAGCTCTTCTCCCTGATAGTTGCTGATGAAAAGCAGCAGCGTGTCGCGCTCTAAGTAATTGCTCAGGCCGTCTGTGCAGGAAAGCGCCAGATCGCCGGGCTCGAATTTATAGCAGCCGTAATCGCACTCCACCTCGGGGTGCACGCCCACAACGCGCGTGATGAGGTTGCGCTGCGGGTGCACGCGCGCCTCGTCCTCCGTGATGGCGCCGCTTTCCACAAGCTGCTGCACAAAGGAATGGTCGGTCGTAACCTGTTTTACGCCAAGCGCCGTCTTTAAGTAGCAGCGGCTGTCGCCTGCGTGGGCAATGTGCAGCACGCCGCCCGCCGCAATGCTGACGACAACCGTGGTGCCCATACCGTTTAAGGCCGGGTCTTCCTGCGCGCGGTGCAGCACCGCCGCGTTCGCGTCATTGATTGCATGCAGCATTATGTCGCGCACTGCGTCTTCTTCCATATCCGGCGTGTAGTTTTCCGTGATCGCTTTGCAGATGGCGTCGCAGGCAACACTGCTTGCAATGTTGCCGCCGTTTACGCCGCCCATGCCGTCGCAAACCACGGTCCACGCGCTGCCGTCCGAAAAAGTGCCACAGCGGCAGATGTCCTGGTTAGAGCTGCGCACCTGTCCGATATCCGTTTTGCATACCGCGTACATTAGACTGTACCTCCCTGTTCATTGCGTCGACGGAGCTGTCCGCAGGACGCTTCTATATCCGATCCGAGCGTGCGCCGGACGGTGGCGGTGATGCCCCGTTTTTCGAGGATCGCCGTGAATTTTCTGAGTCTCTCCTCCCCGCTTTTGCGGTAGCCCGTGCCGGTGACGTCATTTACCGGAATGAGGTTCACGTGGGCGATGATGCCACGCAGGCGGGATGCAAGCTCGTTTGCGCAGGCATCGCTGTCGTTCACACCGCTGATCATAGCGTATTCAAAGGAGATGCGACGGCCCGTTACGTCGGAATAATAGCGGCAGGCTTTTAAGAGCTGCTCCACGTTCCACTTGCGGTTGACCGGCATGGTGCGGCTTCTGATCTCGTCGTTCGGCGCATGCAGCGAAACGGAAAGCGTCAGCTGCAACTTGCGGTCGGCAAGGTCGTAAATTTTTTCGACAAGCCCGCAAGTTGAAAGCGAAATATGCCGCATACCTATATTAAGCCCGTTTTCTGACGAAACAAGCTCCAAAAATCTTAAAACATTCTTATAATTGTCGAGCGGCTCGCCCATGCCCATCAAAACGACATTCGAGATGCGCTCGCCGATGTCCTTCTGCGCCGTTTGGATTTCCGAAATCATCTCACTCGGCAAAAGATCGCGCGAAAAGCCGCTTTTGCCCGTGGCACAGAACGTGCAGCCCATTTTGCAGCCCACCTGTGTGGAAATGCAAATGGAGTAGCCGTGTTTATATTTCATGAGGACGGATTCAATCATCTCACCGTCGTTCAAGCGGAAAAGATACTTTTTGGTGCCGTCTATTTTGGAAACGCGCCGAATGGCGATCTCCGTATTTCGTATTTCAAAGCTTTCTTTTAAAGCAACGCGCAGGTCTTTGGAAAGGTCCGTCATCTCGTCAAACGAGGTCGCGCCGCGCTGATGCAGCCAGCGGTATACCTGTGCTGCGCGGAATTTTTGCAAGCCGCGCAAGGCAAAGTCCTCCTGCAGCTCCGAAAGCAGCATGGATTTTATATCGGTCAACGCTTCGTCTCCTTCCCTGTTTCTGTTTTTCTGCGCATGGCGGCGGCGAAAAAGCCGTCTCCGCCGTGGTCCATGGGCATCATGGTGCGCATGAATTTCGGTTCGTTCACCGTGTGGGATATGCCCTCCGTTTCGGGCAGATCATACGGTTCAAACTCCGGATGGCACTTTAAAAATTCGGTCACCACCGCGCCGTTTTCCGCATTGCGCAACGTGCACGTGGAATAAAACAGTATGCCGCCCGGACGTACAAGCTGTGCGGAATGCTCCAAAATTTTGAGCTGCAATGCAGGCAACTCTTTAAAGCTCTCCTGCTTTTTGTAGCGGATTTCCGGCTTGCGTCGAATAACTCCGAGTCCGGAGCATGGCACGTCGCACAGCACGCGGTCGTACTGCTTTTCACACACACCGGTCGCGGCATCGCGCACGGCGGCGTGAATGAGGCTCAAACCTAATCTCTCCGCGCCTTTTTTGATGAGGTTCACGCGACCTTTGTATAAATCGAATGCATCGAGCACGCCTGTGTTTTCCATGTATTCCGCAAGCGTGAAGCTCTTGCCGCCCGGCGCTGCACAGACATCCGCAAGCCGCTCTCCGGGTTGCGGTGAAACAAACGCACACAAAAGCTGCGAAGAAAGATCCTGCACATGGAATTTGCCTTCCGCAAAGCCCGGCAAATCGGTAACATTGCCCGTGCCGTGCACGCAAAGGGCGTTTTGGAGCACCGCTTTCTCCGCGGTGTTTTCCGGCAGCGACTCAATCAAATCGTCCACCGTGGTCTTGAGCGGATTTATGCGGATATACGTTTCCGCCCGCTCGGACATAGCCTTTAACAAATCTATGCAAACGGTCTCGCCGTAATCCTTTTTAAAGCTCCCGATGATCGGCTGCGGAATGTTATAGCAAACGCTGAGGTCATCTTCGGGAATGATTACCTCATGCCAACCGCGCGCAAAGCTGCGCAGCACACCGTTCACGAAGTTTTTATACTGCCCGCGCCGATATTCTGCCGCGCACAAAACGGCTTCGTTCACGGCGGCGGAATCCGGCACACGGTCAAGGTACATCATTTGATACACGGCGATACGCAAGATGTTGAGCACCGTGCCGTCCAGCTTCTGCTTCGGTTTTGCGAGGAACTTGCGAATATAAAAATCGAGCGTCAGACGCTTTTCCAAAACGCCATAGAAAATGGTGGAGGCCAGCGCCGCGTCGCGCGGAGAAAGCTCCGCCGCGCGAATGGCTTTATCGATGACGATGTTCGAGTAGCCCTCGTTTTCCGTCACCTCGGAAAGCGCCGTAAGCGCCGTTTTTCGGGAAGAAGTCGCCATATTACTGAACCTTCGCCTTTGCTTCTATCGCGTGACCGCGCAGATAATCGCTGCCGCGCATACGCTTGCCGTTTTCCGGCTGAATTTCAATGAGCTGCACGGCATTTTCGCCGCAGCAAACAGCCATTTCGCCGCCGATCACCGCAATTTCTCCCGGTTCGCCTTTGCCGACAACGACTTTCGTCCTGTGCAGCTTCATGCGCTTGCCCTCTAGCGTGAAAAACGCGGACGGCCACGGGTTCAAACCGCGCACAAGGTCGTGCACGCGCTCGGCGGGCTGTGTCCAGTCGATTGCGCCCATCTCCTTACGGATCATCGGCGCGTGGATTGCTTCCGCATCGTTCTGCGGCTGCGGGGTGATGGTGTCGAGCTTATCAATGGTATCGACGAGCAGCTCAGCCCCGAGCACCATCAGGCGGTCGAAAAGCTCGCCTGCAGTCTCGTCTTCATCAATAGGCGTTTCCGCTTTCGCCAGCATGTCGCCGGTGTCTATGCCATCTGCCATCTGCATGATGGTCACACCGGTGATTTTATCGCCGTTCAGCACCGCCCACTGGATCGGCGCGGCGCCGCGGTACTTCGGCAGCAAAGAGCCGTGCACGTTGATGCACCCGCGCGGCGGGATGTTCAGCACACGCGGCGGCAGAATCTTTCCATACGCCGCAACAACGATGAGCTCCGGCGCAAGCGCCTTCAAATACGCTATTTCGTCTTCATTATTTTTAAATGTCGTCGGCTGACGCACTTCAATGTTGTGTGCCATTGCCGTTTCTTTTACGGGCGGCGGCAGCAGCTTGTGCCCCCTGCCCTTCGGCTTATCCGGCTGGGTATAGACCGCCAAAATCTCATGGCCGCGCTCCAGAAGCGCGTTGAGGCTCGGTACGGCAAAATCCGGTGTGCCCATGAATACGATGCGCATGGAAATTCCTCCTTTTTCTCTAAATTCTGTCTTAGCTTTCCAACTCGTCCGGCTCCAGCATGCGGCTGGCGCGTGTGACAAAGCATACGCCGTTCAGGTGGTCAATTTCATGGCAGAACGCGCGGGCCAGCAGCTCTGTGCCGCTGATTTCAAACGTTTTGCCGTTTCTGTCCTGTGCGCGGACGGTGACGTTCATAGGGCGCTTGACCATGCCAAACTCACCCGGGAACGAGAGGCAGCCCTCTGCGCCGTCCTGCTCGCCGGAGGTTTTGATGATTTCCGGGTTGATAAGCTCAATGCGGCCCTCGCCGACATCGATAACGACGATACGGCGCAGCAAACCGACCTGCGGTGCAGCAAGGCCGACGCCGTTTGCGTCCTCCATCGTCTCGTACATATCGTCAAGCAGCGTACAAAGCTTCTCGTCGAATTTTTCGACCGGGCGGCACATTTTGGTCAGCACGTCGTCGCCCTTTTTCACAATATTTCTAAGCGCCATTTGCGGCACTCCTTTCCTGTGAATTCAAATTTCTGTTACAAAATCGCGTCGGGGTTCGGGTCTGCATACGCGGTGACGCTCAAAAAGCGCTTATCGCTTGAAAAAACGCCTAAAAGAGACGCGATGGCATCCCGAAATGCCTTGGAATTCTTGTATTTCATGATAATCTTATATCGGTATTTGCCGCCCATACGCGACACGGATGCCGCAGAGGCGCGTAATAAACGCAGCGGCAAGTTGGGATAGTCCCGGCGGAACGTCTCTGCAAGCAGCGCGGAGAAATGCTCCGCTGCCGCACGCACGGTGTCTTCCTTTTCGCCCACAAAGCCGATTTGCAAAAGATCCGCAAACGGCGGGTACAGCATGACCCTTCTGAAACGAATTTCCGTTTCAAAAAAGCTTTCGTAATCCTGCGCGGCGGCAAGGTGCAGGTACGGGTTTTCCGGCACATGCGTTTGAATGAGCGCCATGCCGCGGTAGCGCCCGCGCCCCGCACGCCCCACGACCTGTGTAAGCAAGTCGAATGTGCGCTCGTTGCTGCGGTAATCATCGCTGTATAAGGACTGATCTGCCGAAAGTACGCCGACAAGCGTGACGTTCTCGAAATCAAGCCCCTTTGCAACCATCTGCGTGCCGATCATGATGTCATACTCGCCGTTTGCAAATGCGTTGAGCTTCTTTTCAAGTGCGTATTTGTTCGCAGTGGTATCGGTATCCACGCGCAGAATGCGCGCCTCCGGGAACGCCTCCCGCAGCTGATCCTCCGCCTTCTGCGTGCCGCCGCCGGAAAAGGTCAGCTCACCGCCGCACGCCTTACAGCGCACGTAAGCAGGTTCGGAATGGCCGCAGTAGTGGCACATCAGGCGGTTATTCGCCGCGTGGTATGTCATGGAAATGGAGCAGTTCGGGCACGCGGCGACCGTTTTGCAGTCCTTGCACACGGCATACGTATGGTAGCCGCGGCGGTTGAGCAGCAAAATGGACTGCCTGCCCGCGCGGATATTTTCGGAGACCGCACGCGCCAGCGCCATACTGATCATCGGCTTGCCGCGGTAGAGATCTTCGTTGTTCATATCGACAAGCTGCACCGTGGGCACAACAGCATCGCCGTAGCGGTGGTGCAGCGCGTGGTAGCGGTACTTGCCGCTTTGCGCCATGTAGTAAGACTCAACAGACGGTGTAGCGGAGCACAAAAGGCAGTAAGCGCGGTTATAATTTACGCGAAACTTCGCGATATCCCGTGCGTGGTAGCGCGGCGTGCTCTCCGATTTATACGTACTCTCCTGCTCCTCGTCCATGACGATGAGCCCGAGATTCTGCACAGGCGCGAACACGGCAGAACGCGTGCCGACGACAATTTTCGCCCTGCCGGTGCGCACGCGCTTCCACTCATCCATGCGCTCGCCAACGGAAAGCCCGCTGTGGAAAACCGCAACGGTATCGCCGAACGCCGCCGTAAACACGGCAAGCGTCTGCGGGGTAAGAGAAATCTCCGGCACCGTGACGATGACGCCCTTGCCAACCGTAAGCACATGGCGAATGACATGCAGGAACACGGCGGTTTTACCGGAGCCCGTCACACCGTAGAGCAGACCGACCATCGGTTCTGCCGCATCGCATTCGCGCAGAATGTCCTTTGCCACATTCATCTGCTCTGCCGAAAGCGTCTGCGGCAGTCTGATGTCTGCCATTTCCTGCTTTGGGCGTCGGAAGCGCTCGACTTCAAAAATCTCCGCTGCGCCCTTATCGGCAAGCGTGCGGATGATACCCACACTCACGCCGGTATAGTAGCTCAGCTCGCGCACGGTTACAGTGCCGATGGCGCACAGCGTATCGAACGCGCTTTGCTGCTTCGGAGTCAGCTTGCCGGAAAAATCCGGCACGGCACAGACCATGCGCGTAGTGGCATCCGCCGCATTGCGGGACGCCGCGTTTTCGCGTATGACCGTGCCGTTTTCGAGCAGCGAAAGCAGATCGCTGCTTTTTTCTTCTATGCCGAGCCTTTCGGTGAGTTCTGCGCCGGTAAGTCCGTTTTTTGCCGCCGTCAGCGCCACGATAATCTGCCACGCGGTATCCGTGAACGCTTCGCGGTCATAGTTTTTGAACGCGGCATTCATGCGATAGCGGTTTACGAGCTTATAGCCGATGCCGGCGGGAATCATGACCTTTACGGCATCGTACAGTGTGCAGAAGCAGCGGCTTTTCATCCATGGGATGAGCGCCAGCATTTCGTCATCCAAGAGCGGCTCTTTGTCCAAAACAGACGCAATGGCTTTCAGCTTTTGCCCTGCGCCGCTTTCATACGACGTAGAGAGCACCATGGCAACGCGCGTGCGGTTGCCTGCGCCGAACGGCACAGTAACGCGTACACCCGGACGTACCGCCGTTTCCAATGCCTGCGGCACACTATACGTAAACGGCTTATCAAACCGATATGTGGTATTCTCCAAGGCCAACTGCGCCAGCAAAGCAAAAACTCCCTTTACGGTAAATTAGCCGTCAATCTCGTCCGGCTCGATGATCTTATACTTCTCATCGACGAAGTCCTGCACGGCCAGATCAACCGGCTTTTCAACGATGATTTCATTGTTGTCTTCCGCTTCCTGTGTAATTTCTCTTGCGCGCTTTGCAACGGCGATGACAACGGAATAATAGCTCTTGTGCGGGGTTTTAATGATGTTACAGGACGGTTTAAGCATGGTTCAGGATCCTTTCTGCTATATCTTTTTCGCGGGAAACACGCAGCTTCTCCGCGGCTAAAATGGCTTCTATATCAAGCACGGCCTGTTCGACCGTGTCGTTGATGACGGCGTAATCGTAATCTTTTACGCAGCGAATCTCGTCTGCCGCGGCAGCGAGGCGCTTCTCTATAACTTCTTCTGTTTCGGTGCCTCTGCCGCGCAGACGCTTTTCAAGCACCTTTAAGGACGGCGGCAGGATGAAAAGGCTCACGCAGTCCGGCGCGACTTTTTTAATCTGTCTGCCGCCCTGCACCTCAATCTCAAGCACGACATCGTGCCCTTCCTCAAGCCACTTTTCAACCGGCGCTTTCGGCGTGCCGTAGAAGTTGTCGCAATATTCTGCGTATTCGAGCATCGCATGGTTTTCGATGTTCGTTTTGAACTCGTCTTTTGTGATGAAGTAATAGTGCACGCCGTGTTCCTCCCCCGGGCGCGGGGCGCGCGTGGTAGCGGAAACGGACATTTTAAGATTCTCATTACGGCGGAACAATTCTTTTAAAATGGTCCCCTTGCCGCCGCCGGAGGGCGATGAAACGACAACAAGCAGTCCTCTTCTTTTCATCGGAAACATTCCTTTCTTTTCCGTTATTTATACATTCGGGGCTTCCGCTTCAACGGGGTCTTCTGCTTTTTCGCCGGTGTTAAAGCGGTTTGCAACGGTCTCCAGCTGCAAAGCGGAAAGCACCACATGGTCACTGTCCATGATGATGACGGTGCGCGTTTTTCTGCCGCACGTGGCATCGATCAAGGCGCCGCGTTCCCTTGAATCCTGCACGATGCGCTTAATCGGCGCGGATTCCGGGCTGACAATGGCGATCATGCGCTCTGCGGAAATCATGTTGCCAAAGCCGATGTTCACAAGCTGCATAATAAACGCTCCTTACTCGATGTTCTGAATCTGCTCGCGGATCTTTTCAATCTCGGCCTTGATATCCACCACCATGTAGGCGATCTTGGAATCGCTGGCCTTCGAGCCGATCGTATTCGCTTCGCGGTTCATTTCCTGTACAAGAAAATCCATTTTTCGACCGGAGGGCTCTTCGGCGCTCAAGAACGCCTTAAGCTGATCGAAATGGCTGCGCAGACGCACGGTTTCTTCCGCCACGGCGACCTTATCCGCAAAAATGGCGGCTTCGGTCAAAATGCGCTGCTCGTCAATCGTGGTGTCATTCAGTACCTCGCGCAGCTTTGCTTCCAGACGCTCGCGGTATTCCGTGACGGTCTCCGGGGAGCGCTCTTCAATCTGCCCGACGATGTTTAAAATCGTCTCAGCACGAGACATGACGTCCTCGTAAAGACGCTGTCCCTCCGTCTCGCGCATTTGAATAAACGCGTCCACCGCTTTTTCAGCAACCTGCTTCACGTCTGCCCAAATGGCTTCCTCATCCTCCGGCGCCTTGTGCACGGAAAAAATATCGGGGTAGCGCGAAAGAGAATTGACGGTAACGGTGTCCGGCAGATGGTAGCGCTCGGAAAGCTCGCGGAACGCCGCAATATAACCCGCGGCAAGCGAGTGGTTCACACTGACGACGACATCCGTGTCCTCCAGTGTCTCAATGCTCAAATAAAAATCGATCTTGCCGCGTGCCACACGGCTCTGCACGTAGGTTTTCAGCTTATCCTCAAGGAATCCGTAGCCGCGCGTCACACGGGGAGAAAACTCAAAATACTTGTGGTTGACCGATTTCAGCTCCGCCGTAATGTGTCTGCCGTTGACGGTTTCTTCGCAGCGGCCGTACCCGGTCATGCTTTTCAGCATAGGATCATCTCTTTTCTAAAATTCTGTCTATGTTTTTCGGGATATTTTGTGTTCCTCACAGAGGACATAGTACCCGACTTTAATTCTATCAAGATATTTTACCATTTTAAGCCGGAAAATGCAACCTATCGCGGGCGAAAATCGGAATTTTCGGAAAAAACAAAACACCGCAGGCAGCAGCCCGCGGCAATTTTGTGGCAATACCGCATAAAGAGGTTTCGCTTTGCGGCATTTTGGGTTTTATTCGTAATGCACGATGAGGCTCATCGGCGCTTCGGCGTGATCTTCCGCAACCGTAAACCCGCGCTGCTTAAAGAAATCAAAAAAATCCGGGAATGCGGTGCGGATGTGATTCATGCCGTTCGTCTCGCCGAACGACGCGGCGGAGCGCATAAGTGTATCGAGCACAAAAGTCGTCATGGGGTCGGGCTTTGCTTTTGTGAAATCGGTCTGCCCGGAGACGGAAAAGCCGTAGAACACAAGCGTATCGTCTTCAAGCGCGACGACGACATAGCCGAGCGTTTCTTCGCCATCCGTCATCACAAGCACACGGCCGTTATCGGGTGCGCCCTCTGTTTTTGCCAGCAGGGCGGCTTCTTCTGTTTTTTCCGCCATTGGTACGATTTGCAGCATTTTGTTTTTCCTCCTCGCGCTGTGTGTTCTGCGCGTTTCCTTTTTTCTGTGCGGCGGCGCGTAATCTGCGCACTTCGTCCGGGGTCAGATCACGGAAGCGCCCCTGCGGCAGCATGCCGAGCTTCACCGCGCCGATGGCCGTGCGCTTCAGTCTGGCCACTTCAAGGCCCACTGCTTCACACATGTTGCGGATCTGGCGGTTGCGGCCCTCATGCAGCACGAATTCCAGCACCACGCGGCCGGGCTGCTGCTCCAAAACACGCACGGAAGCCGGGGCGGTCATTCTGCCGTCGATTTCCACACCGACCGCAAGGCGCGTCAGCTGTTCTTCCGTTACGCCGGGGCGCACCGTAACACGGTACACCTTCGGCACATGTGTAGACGGGTGCGCGATGAGATTTGCAAAATCGCCGTCGTTTGTCATGAGCAGCAAGCCCTCGGAGTCTTTATCGAGACGGCCGATGGGGAATAATCTCACAGGCAGCTCCTCCACAAGCTCGCTGACGCACTTTCTGCCGCGGTCGTCGGACATGGAGGTCAAATAGCCGCGCGGCTTATGCACCATTATGTACATCTTTTCGTCCACGGTCTGCACGCGCTGACCGTCTACGGTAACCTTGTCTTTCTTCACGTCCACCTTGTCGCCGATCTGCGCGCGGACGCCGTTGACCGCAACGCGCCCCGCCGCGATCATCTCCTCTGCCTTGCGGCGCGAAGCGATGCCGCACTCCGCAAGCATCTTTTGCAGTCTTGTATCTTTAGCCATAGTTCAAAACCTTTCTCTGTATCTCTCAATTTATAAAGCTTGTGCTTCTCAAAAAGCGGGCAAACCACTTTTGAAACCACGTGCGTTCGTCCTTTTGCAAAGCACAATCTTCGCTTGAAACAAGCGGTGTTTCCTTTAGAACCTTGCCGTTCACGCTGTATCGCACGCAGCCGATTACGTCGCCTTTTTCTACCGGCGCATACACAAATCGCGGCAGAATGCACCCCGCCGTGACCGTCACATCTTTCGGCAAAACGGCGCTTTCCTGCGTTTGGAGCGTGAGACTTATGCACTCTTTTTCACCGCCGACAGCGGGAAGCGAAACCGGCTGAAAATCCGCCGTATATGTTCGCTCTGCAAGCTGTGCAAAGCCGTAATCGTACAAATTCATGTGGTCGTTCCAGTCGTCCGGGGCATTTAATGTCACACAAATGAGCCGTGCGCCGTCCCGCTCTGCGGAAGACACAAGGCAGCGCCCGGCCTTTTTCGTAAAGCCCGTTTTGATGCCCGTACAGTCCGGGTACAGCTTTAGTAAACGATTGTGATTTTCATATCGCACGGTTTTTTCGGGCGAAATAAACGGCACGGAAAGCGTCGTCTGCCCCACCGCGGCGGCAAACTCTTCATTTTGCATCGCTTCCGCGGCAAGCAGCGCCATGTCATACGCCGTGGAGCCGTGCCCCTCGGCATCGAGCCCCGAGGGCGTGACGAAATGCGTCTGCATCATATGAAGCTCTGCGGCACGCGCGTTCATCTTCTCGGAAAATGCTTCCGCCGAATCGGACAGATACAGCGCTATCGCATTCGCACCATCGTTGCCGGAGGCCATCATCATGCCGCGGGCGATGTCGCCGAGTGCAAGCACCTCCCCGGCGCGCAGCCCCATAGAGGAGCCCTCCACGCTTATCATTTCCGGCGTGATTGTCACGGGATCACCCCTATGCTCACTTTCAAATGCCAACAGCGCCGTCATGATCTTCGTCGTGCTCGCAACGGGCAGTACCTCGCGGCTGTTCTTTTCAAATAAGACCGTGCCGCTCACGGGCTCATACAGTACGGCGGCATACGCCGAAACGCTTACGGACTCCGCCGTCTCTGCCGAAACCGGCAGACTGCCCCACACAAAAACGACCGCCAGCAAAACACAAAGTATCTTTCGCAAAAATCACCACCTGCCACGGCATGTATACGCGGCAGGCGGCTGGATTATACAATCAATACTGCGGGGGCAGGGAAATATCCTCGTCCTCTTTGTCTTTCTTATCCTTGTTGAAAAGTCCGGCGATCTTGTCCACTACATCCGGCACACTCGCCACAACACGATCGACAGACGAAACATACGGCTCAATCTGCAAAATGCGCACATTGCCGTTCGAGATTACCAAAAACGCAATAGGCTGAATGGTAATGCCCGCGCCGCTGCCACCGGCAAAGAGGCCCTTCTCCGGCTGCGCTTTAGAAGGCAGGTCGGAGCCGCCGCCTGCAAAGCCGTAGCTCACACGCGAAACCGGGATGACCGTGGTGCCGTCCGGCGCGGTGATGGGATCGCCGATAACGGTGTTCACGTCCACCATTTCCTTGATTTTATCCATGGAAACGCCGAGCAGGTTGTTGACCTTATTTTCACTCATGTTGTTCTCTCCTTTTTATTTGCTGCCGGCGCTGCGGATTTTACGGCAGGCTTTCCGGCACTTTGAAATTTATTGTAAAACGGCAATATCGTGCGCAGTATAAACTGCACACCGTGATGCACGACGAACAGCGGACGCACCGCGCCGCTTGCCGTACATAAAACCTTCGGTTCCTTTACGCTGTAATCGAGATCGACGGAAACACATCCATGCGGCGACTTGCAGTTTGTTAAGCCGAGCAAGACCGACACAGCCGGGTACACGCCCGCACACACCTCTCCGTACAGGATAGCAATTTCGGCGGCATCTTTCCCGCCGCCGACGAGCACGTATAGGTCGAAATCTTTCAGCTTTATGTGCTTTAAAAGCTTTCCGAAGCGCGTACCGGTGGCCTTTAACAAATCTTTCGCGAGCGTTAAAAGTCCCGTAAGTCCCTCGGCTTCCTTATATTTTTTCACCTGCCGCAAAAGCGGGTTCGGCTTTTTCTCCTTGGCTTTTTCTTCAGACTCTTTTTCGCTCGGTTTCTTCTCTTTTTTCGACTCCGGTTTTTTCTCCGGTGCGGGAAGCACGCGGTATTTTAAAAAGAGATACCGTATAAAAACGGTCGTCTCTCCGTTATAGTTCAGATCGAACCGCACAGGGATGCACAGCAGAAGAAAGATCAGCGCGATGAGCCCGAGCAGAATCCATAAAACGATCATGCTTTGTCTGCCCCGTCGTTTTGAGGTGCGTTTTCGGTTTCTTCCTCCTGCGGCAAAGGCGGCAGCTCCAAAAGCGAGCGGATGCCCATGCAGCGCAGGAAATTTTCCGTCGTGCCGTATAATAGCGGCTTACCGGGAAGGTCAAGTCGCCCGCGCTCTTCAATGAGCGCTTTCTGCACCAGACTGCCGATGACGCCCGAGCAATCCACGCCGCGCACCTGCTCCACAAACGCTTTTGTGACAGGCTGATTATATGCGATGACCGCCAGCACCTCCATGGCCGCCTGCGAGAGCGGCGCGCTGCTTCTGAGGTCTAACGCTGTGCGCACCGGTGCCAAAAACACGGGATTCACGGCAAACTGCAATGTGTGGTCTAATTGCAGCAAATGGATGCCGCTTTCTTCCTTGTTATATTTCGCCTGAAGCGTTCGGCTGAGCTCCAGAACGTTCTCTTCCTCGGTATTAAGCGCCTGCGCCAGCTTATCGATGTCGATCGGGTCGCCGCACGCGAATAAGATTGCCTCCATCATGCCGAGCATTTTCTTTTTATTCAGCTTACTCGCCTCCGTTCGTCAGTTTGATCTCGCAGTCTTCGCCGTCACCGTCCACGCGCAATCGCTTGTCCTTGACAAGCTCCAAAACGGCGAGGAACGCCGCCACGCGCTCCGAAGGGTCGTTTTTGCCGCGGAACAACTCTTTTAACGACACATGCCGCTTTTTCCACAGGCTGCGCAGCACGAAAACAATTTGCGAAGCCACGGAGACCACACGGCGCGTGATGAGCTTTGAGATGGTGTCCTCCGGCTTCTGCGGCTCCGGCGGCTTCTTTTTTCCGAGCATCGACAAATACGCCGAAAGCAGCTCCTGCGGCTTATGATGGCGCTTATAGGTGAGATCTGCGGGAATATCCGCCTGCGCACGCACGATGCTGTCGAGCGAAAACCGCTCGCGCAGACGCATGGCCGCTTCCTTGCACTGCTGGTATTCAAGCAGCTGACCGGTCAGCTCTTGCTTCAATGCCGCTTCCTCTTCCTTTTTCGGCAGCAGCGAAACACTTTTGATGTGCACAAGACGCGCCGCCATCTCAAGAAATTCGCTCGCAACGTCCATATCTGCCGCCTGCATCTCGTGAATCTGCGCCATGTACTGCTCTAAAAGCTCTGCGATGGGAATATCGTAGATATTGAGTTTGTTTTTTGCGATGAGGTTGAGCAGCAGGTCGAGCGGACCCTCAAACACATCGAGCTTATAGGAAAGTGTTTCCGTTTTTTCCATGTTCATACACGATCACAATACGCCGGCCAGACGGAACGGCAACGCCGCAAGCCAGCTCACACCGCCGTATACGGCGTTTTCAAGCACATTTAGCGGACCCGTGAGCGCACCGGAAACAATGAGCAGCATGCCGATCATGGAGAGCATGTTCTGGTACTGGTAGAACTTGTAGCGTGCGCGGTCGCTGAGCAGCGCCGCCAGAATTTTGGAGCCGTCAAGCGGCGGCAGCGGCACAAGGTTGAAGACCGCCAGCACCGCGTTGATAAACGAAAAATAGCTGAAGAACAGTAAAATGTAATGCACAAACGCGTTGTACGGCGCAAAAGCCGCAATAGCATAATAAATAACGCAGCCGACATAAGATGCAAGCAGGTTCGCCGCCGGGCCCGCAAGAGACGTGAGTGCCACGCCGGAGCGCGGATTTTTAAAATACCGGCTGTCGATCGGCACGGGCTTTGCCCAACCGATGCCGAAAAGCAAAAGGAACATCGCACCCATCGGGTCAATGCTTGCAAGCGGGTTCAGCGTCAAGCGGCCCTCATACTTTGCGGTAGGGTCACCGAGTTTGTACGCCACCCAACCGTGCGCAAGCTCGTGCAGCGGCAGCGCAAGGAAAACGATGACGAGCGTGGCTAAAATCTGAATGATAACACTGAGCGGATCAACAGCGCCGCCGCGCAGCAAGGTCATGATCGAATTAAAAAGCAAATATAACACCTCTTTCTGTGGGGTGCACCCGAAAACGGTTTCGGATATACCTTATAGAATTATAAAGCATAGAGGACGAAAAAACAATTCTTTTCCGTAAAAACATTCTGTGAACAACTTTTCGTTTTAGCAAAAGATGCGAAAAGCGAGTTTTTTCAAAATTTAGTTCCCATTTTTAAAAATAAATCTTGCATTTTGCGTTCGTTTCTGCTACAATACTAACGTTGCAATGAAGAATTAGGCACTTTAAGGAGGTGCAGATAGATGGCTAAATGTGAAATTTGCGGAAAGGACGTATCCTTCGGCATCAAGGTTTCCCACTCCCACAGACGTTCCAACAGAACTTGGAAACCGAATATCAGACGAGTAAAGGCACTTGTTAACGGTACACCGAAGCGTGTATACGCCTGCACCCGCTGCTTGCGTTCCGGCAAGGTTACAAGAGCAGTATAAAAAAACTGGTCGATAAAATTATGGACATCGTTTCGGTGTCCATTTTTTTATTTTCCGTATTTACTTTTTCATCCCGCTGTGATAAGTTTCGTTTGTGTTATTCCATCCTCCATCGTTTAGAATGACTTCCTTAATAAGCAAAAGGCGCCGTGCAGGTTTTAAACCACACAGCGCCTTTTAAGCTTTATTCTGTTTTAAATCAAATCAGGATCAGACAATGCCCTGTGCGAGCATAGCATCTGCGACCTTCACGAAGCCCGCGATGTTTGCGCCCATGACATAATTCTTCGGGTGGCCGTACTTCTCGGCAGCCGCGTCTACGTTTGCAAAGATGTTCTCCATGATGCCCTTCAGCTTTGCGTCAACTTCTTCAAAGCTCCAGGAGAGGCGCTCGCTGTTCTGGCTCATCTCAAGAGCAGAAGTCGCAACGCCGCCTGCGTTTGCAGCCTTGCCCGGTGCAAACAGAATACCGGCCTGCTGGAAGACATTCGTAGCCTCAATGGTGGACGGCATGTTCGCACCCTCGGCAACGACCTGTACGCCGTTCTTGACAAGCGTCTTCGCGTCTTCTTCGTTCAGCTCGTTCTGCGTTGCGCACGGCAGAGCCACATCGCACGGAACCGTCCAAACGCCCTTACCCTCGTGGTATTCGCTGTTCGGTCTGTACTTCTTGTACTCGGTGAGACGTGCGCGCTTAACTTCCTTGATCTCCTTGACAGCTGCGAGGTCGATGCCCTCCGCGTCGTAGATCCAGCCGGTGGAATCAGACATGGTAACAACCTTAGCGCCAAGCTGCTGTGCCTTTTCGGTTGCATAAATTGCAACGTTGCCGGCGCCGGAGATAACAACCGTCTTGCCCTTAATATCCATGCCGTTCTTCTTCATCATCGCATCGGTGAAGTACAGCAGGCCGTAGCCCGTCGCTTCCGTACGGGCGAGGGAGCCGCCGTAGGTAAGACCCTTGCCGGTGAGAACGCCCTCATAGCAGTTACGGATTCTCTTATACTGGCCGTAGAGGTAGCCGATTTCTCTGCCGCCTACGCCGATATCGCCTGCCGGTACATCTGTATCAGCGCCGATGTGTCTGTAAAGCTCGGTCATGAAGCTCTGGCAGAACACCATAATCTCGCGGTCGCTCTTGCCCTTCGGGTCAAAATCGGAGCCGCCCTTACCGCCGCCGATGGGCAGACCGGTCAGGGAGTTCTTGAGAATCTGCTCGAAACCGAGGAACTTGATGATACCAAGGTTAACGGACGGGTGCAGACGCAGACCGCCCTTATACGGACCGATCGCAGAGTTGAACTGTACGCGGTAGCCGCGGTTCACATGAACCTTGCCGTTATCGTCGACCCACGGCACGCGGAACATGATCTGGCGCTCCGGCTCGGTGAGACGCTCCAAGATACCGGCAGCCTCATACTGCGGGTTTGCTTCAATGACCGGCTCCAAAGTGGTGAGAACCTCCGTTGCAGCCTGAATGAATTCCGGCTCATTGGAATTAAGCTTTTTAAGGTGTTCCAGCTGTTCGCTTACATAAGACATAACGATCGCTCCTTAGAAAATAGATTGAAAAAAAGAAAAGCACAGGAAACGCAGTTTTTACCTTTAAATCCTGCAAAAAGATCTCCCTTCGGTCTTTTGGGCCTTTTTGCCCGTTTCCTGAAAACGCTTACATTTTACCACAGGTTTTTCGTGTTTTCAATATGTTTTTGCGAAAAATTTCAAAAAAGTTTCAGCACCGCAAAGCGATGAATTTTGAAGGAAACCTATTTCAATTCTGCAAGTTCACTTTCTTTTGTTGTAAAAGCACCAGTATTCTTTCGTCTCATACCCTGAAATTGTACGAATTCTTGCACGGCGGTTTTCGGAAAAAGATTGACATTCGGTGCACTTTTCTATAGAATTAACGTGTATGATAATGCACGGGAGAAAATTCTGCCGTTTTCGGCTTTTCGCCCGCGCCAAACGCTCAATGAAGAAAGGTATGGTAATGTATTATGCAGAAGACCGAATTACTCTATGAGGGCAAAGCAAAGAAAGTTTACGCAACGGAGAACCCGGATTATTGCATCGTTTCCTATAAAGATGACGCGACCGCGTTCAACGGCCTCAAAAAGGGCACCATCGTCGGCAAAGGCGTTGTCAACAACCGTATGTCCAACTTCATGTTCCAGCTGCTTGAAAAGCACGGCATCAAGACCCACTTTGTAGAAGAGCTTTCCGACCGCGACACCGTCGTGCGCAAGGTCAGCATCGTTCCGCTCGAAGTCATCGTCCGCAACAAGGCAGCCGGCAGTCTCTCTAAGCGCCTCGGCCTTGAGGAAGGCACCCCCATGCGCGTACCGGTCCTGGAGTTCTGCTACAAGAACGACGATCTCGGCGACCCGATGGTCAACAATTACCATATCCTCGCTGCCGGCTTTGCAACGCAGGAGGAGATTGATAAGATCAGCTCGATGGCTCTGAAAGTCAACGAGCTCATGCTGGAGTTCTTCAAGAGCATCGGCGTTGACCTCATCGACTTCAAGATCGAATTCGGCAAGACCTCCGACGGCGAGATTATCCTCGCAGACGAGATTTCTCCGGATACCTGCCGCTTCTGGGACATCAATACCCATGAAAAGCTCGATAAGGACCGTTTCCGCCGCGACATGGGCGGTGTGGAAGAGGCTTATGCCGAAATGATGAAGCGCATCGGCCTGAACTGACTGTAAAGCATATAACGAAACGGAGTCCCCGAAAACGCGGAGGCTCCGTTTACGCGGTTTATTGCCGCATTCTCCGTTTGTTATTTATTTGATTAAAGGAAAAGATAAACATGAGAGATACGTATGAATCCCCCCTGTCCTCCCGCTATGCCGACAAAGAGATGAAGTACCTGTTTTCGCCGGACATGAAGTTCAAGACCTGGCGCCGCCTTTGGATCGCCCTTGCAGAGAGTGAAATGGAGCTCGGTCTGCCGGTCACGCAGGAACAGGTCGATGAGCTGAAGGCACACGCCGAGGACATCAACTATGAAGTCGCCGAAGAGCGCGAGCGCCTTGTGCGCCACGACGTGATGAGCCATGTGTATGCCTACGGCCAGCAGTGCCCGAAGGCTGCCGGCATCATCCACCTCGGCGCAACAAGCTGCTATGTCGGCGACAACACCGACATCATCATCATGACGGAAGCCATGAAGATTGTTAGGAAGAAGCTCGTCAATGTCATCCGCATTCTTTCCCATTTTGCGGAAGAATATAAAGACCTGCCCACGCTCGCCTTCACCCACTTCCAGCCGGCACAGCCGACCACCGTGGGCAAGCGCGCCACGCTGTGGATGCAGGAGTTTCTGATGGACCTTGAAGACGTGGAGTATCAGCTCAGCAAAGCGAAGCTGCTCGGCTCCAAGGGCACCACGGGCACACAGGCAAGTTTCCTTGAGCTTTTCGACGGCAACGATGAAATGGCCGCAAAGATCGACGCGAAAATCGCCGAGAAAATGGGCTATGAGAGCTGCTTTGCCGTCTCCGGCCAGACCTACCCGCGTAAGCTTGACAGCCAGATGCTGAACGTTTTGAGCTGCATCGCGCAGAGCGCCGCAAAATTCTCGAACGACATCCGTCTTCTGCAGCACCTGAAGGAAGTGGAAGAGCCGTTTGAGAAGAACCAGATCGGTTCCTCCGCCATGGCGTATAAGCGCAACCCGATGCGCAGCGAGCGTATCGCCTCCCTTGCACGCTACATTGTCGTAGACGCGCTGAACCCGGCGATTACCGCTTCTACGCAGTGGTTTGAGCGCACGCTGGACGACTCCGCGAACAAGCGCATCAGCGTGCCGGAAGCTTTCCTTGCGACCGACGCGATCCTGAACCTTGTAATGAACGTTGCGGACGGCCTTGTGGTTTACCCGAAGGTCATCGAGCAGCACCTTCGCCGCGAGCTGCCGTTCATGGCGACGGAAAACATCATGATGGACGCCGCAAAGCGCGGCGCAGACCGTCAGGAGCTGCACGAGCACGTGCGCGTGCACTCCATGGCAGCCTCTAAGGTCATTAAGGAAGAGGGCGGTGAAAACGACCTTCTGGAGCGCATCGCAAACGACCCGATCTTCGGCGTCACACTCGACGAGCTCAAGGGCATCGTAGACCCGCACAAGTATGTCGGCCGCGCACCGCGCCAGACCGAAATTTTCCTTCACGATGTCGTAAAGCCGATTCTCGATCGCTATGCAGACACCGAAACAGAGACCGCAGAGATCAATCTGTAATTCACCCCGCCGTTTTAAACGGCTTTGGAAGGAAATAAATATATAATATATATTAGAAAGGCTTGAACTATTATGGTAAAAGCAATTGTCGGCGCCTGCTGGGGCGACGAAGGAAAAGGCAAAATCACCGATATTCTAGCAGAAGATTCCGATATCGTTGTTCGTTTCCAGGGCGGCAGCAACGCCGGCCACACGATCATCACCAATTACGGTCGCTTTGCTCTGCATCAGCTGCCCTCCGGTATTTTTAGAAAGAACATTCTCAATATCATTGGCAACGGCGTTGCGCTCTCCGTTGAAAACTTCATCGACGAGCTCAAGGCTGTAACGGAACAGGGCGTTCCGATGCCGAACATCCTCATCTCCAACCGCTGCCAGATCGTTATGCCGTACCACAAAGCACTCGACGGCATGGAAGAAGCTCGTCTGGCTTCTAAGTCCTTTGGTTCCACCAAGAGCGGCATCGCACCGTTCTATTCCGATAAGTACGCAAAGATCGGCTTTCAGGTCAGCGAGCTGTTCGGCAGCAAAGAGGACCTGATGGAGAAGATTGACCATGTGCTCGATCTCAAGAATGTACTCTACACCGAACTTTATAAGGTAGAGCCGCTCGACCGCGAAGAGATTTACGCAAAGCTCATGGAATACAAGGAACTCATCGCGCCGTATGTGGCCGATACATTCACCATTCTCCACAACGCCGTTAAGGAAGGCAAAACCATTCTGCTCGAGGGTCAGCTCGGCTCCCTGAAGGACCCGGACCTCGGCATTTATCCGATGGTCACCTCCTCCTCCCCGGTCGCCGGCTTCGGCGCTGTCGGCGCAGGCGGCATCCCGCCGTATGAGATCAAAGAGATTTACACGGTCGTTAAGGCGTATTCCAGCGCTGTCGGCGCAGGCGAGTTCGTTTCCGAGATTTTCGGCGATGAAGCGGAAGAGCTGAGAAAGCGCGGCGGCGATAAGGGCGAGTACGGTGCTACCACCGGCCGTCCGCGTCGTGTCGGCTGGCTCGACCTCGTTGCAGCCCGCTATGGGTGCCAGGTGCAGGGCGCAACCGGCGTTGCCATGACCGTACTTGATGCACTCGGCTATCTCGATGAGATTCCGGTCTGCGTCGGCTACGAGCTCGACGGCAAGCAGATCGATTACTTCCCGACCACTACGGAGCTCAAGCGCTGCAAGCCGATTTTCGAGAAGCTCCCGGGTTGGAAATGCGACATCCGCGGCATCAAGAAGTTCGAGGATCTCCCGGAGAACGCACGTCATTACGTCGAGTTTGCCGAAAAGCACCTCGGTGTTCCGGTCTGCATGGTTTCGAACGGCCCTGCCCGCGAAGACATCATGTATCGCTAATTTAAGATATTCTAAGAAAGCAGGCAGCCCCAAGCCGCCTGCTTTCCCCTACTTTGCATACAAATCATTAAATACAGTTATATTTCCACTGTACAAAGAATAACCAATTTTGAATTGTAAATTCTGAAAGGATGGTTTAGGATATGTGCGGAATCGTCGGTTATATCGGTAACGATCAGGCAGTACCCGTTCTCTTGCAGGGGTTGGAAAAGTTGGAATACCGCGGATATGACTCCGCAGGTGTAGCAGTCTTCTCGGAAGACGGATTGAAAGTTGTAAAATCGAAAGGCCGGCTGCGCGTGCTGAGCGACCTGTTGGACGGCGGCAAAGCACTGACCGGTACGCTCGGCATCGGCCACACGCGCTGGGCGACGCACGGCGCACCAAGCGATGTGAACTCGCACCCGCAGGTGAGCGAAGGCGGTCGTTTTGCCGTTGTGCATAACGGCATCATCGAGAATTATCTCTACCTCAAGCAGCACCTCATGCGCCGCGGCGTACAGTTCGTATCGGAAACCGATACGGAGGTTGTCGCGCAGATGCTCGAATACTACGATAAGGGCGACATTCTGGAGACGATTGAAAAGGTCATCTCCAAGGTGGAGGGCAGCTATGCGCTCGGCATCATCAGTGCCGACCACCCGGACTGCATCTACGCGGTACGCAAGGACAGCCCGCTCATCATCGGCATCGGGCAGGGCGAAAATTTCATCGCGTCCGACATTCCCGCGATCTTATCAAAGACGCGTGAGATCTGCCGCTTAAAAGATAACGAAATTGCAGAGCTCACCCGCGACGGCGTGAAGTTCTATAACGCAGACGGCGAGCCGGTCGAAAAAGAGATTGAGCACATCGAGTGGGATATTGAAGCGGCCGAAAAGGGCGGCTTTGAGCATTTCATGATGAAGGAGATCTTCGAGCAGCCGAAAGCCGTGCGTGATACCATCACACCGCGTATCCGCAACGGGCACATCGTGCTTGATGACATCACCTTGACCGCCGAGGAGCTGCGCCGCTTCACAAAAATCAACATCGTGGCGTGTGGCACGGCGTACCACGTGGGCGTCGTGGCAAAGTACGCGTTTGAAGAACTGCTGCGCATCCCGGTCGAAGTGGATGTTGCATCTGAGTTTCGTTACCGCGACCCGATCCTCAACGAAAACACGCTCATGATCATCATCAGCCAGTCCGGCGAGACCGCCGATACGCTGGCGGCGCTGCGCGAAGCGAAGCGTGCGGGCTGTCGTGTGCTCTCCGTCGTGAACGTTGTCGGCAGCACCATTGCAACCGAATCGGACGACGTGCTGTATACGTGGGCAGGCCCGGAAATTTCCGTCGCGTCCACAAAAGCATACAGCACGCAGCTTGCGGTCATTTATCTTCTGGCGCTGTACATCGGCGAGCAGCTCGGCAAATTCACGCAGGAGCAGCTCAGTGCATACATCGCGGCACTCGAAAAGCTGCCGGAGCAGATTGACGAAATGCTGAAGCACAAGGAGAATATTCAGTTCTTTGCTTCCAAGTATTTCAACGCGAGCGACATGTACTTCATCGGCCGCAATGTCGATTACGCCGCGTCTCTGGAGGCTTCCCTCAAACTCAAGGAGATTTCCTACATTCACTCCGAGGCCTACGCCGCGGGCGAGCTCAAGCACGGCCCGATCTCCCTCATCGAAGACGGCACGCTTGTCATCGCGCTTGCGACCGACGCCCGCCTCTTTGATAAAATGATGTCGAATATCAAAGAGGTTAAGGCGCGCGGCGCTGTCGTGCTGGGTGTTGCGACGGAAGACAAAAAAGAGATTGCCGGGCAGACAGATATGGTGTTCTACATTCCGAAGACCGCATCGTTCATGCTCCCCTCCCTCTCAGTCATCCCAATGCAGCTGTTTGCGTACTATGTCGCCTCCATGAAGGGCTGCGATATTGATAAGCCGCGTAATCTTGCAAAATCTGTCACAGTGGAGTAAAATAGAATTGTATTCAATCGTTGAACCAACGTTTTAAATTCAGGAAGGCAGGGTGTAATATGCCACAAAACGAAAAAGTGCTCGTAGTGGACTTCGGCGGACAGTATAACCAGCTGGTCGCACGCCGCGTCCGCGAGTGCAATGTATACTGCGAGATCGTGTCCTACCGCGTGGGTCTTGACGCCATTCGCGCGCAGAACCCCAAGGGCATCATCTTCACCGGCGGCCCGAACAGCGTTTACGTTGACGGTGCGCCGACCATTGATCCCGCGATTTTCGATCTCGGTATCCCCGTGCTCGGACTTTGCTACGGCTTCCAGCTCATGACGCATCTGCTCGGCGGTCATGTCTGCAAGGCGCCGGAGCGTGAATACGGCAAAACGCTGGTTCACGTCGATACCAAGTCCAAGGTCTTTGAGAACGTCAGCCCGGAGACCATTTGCTGGATGAGCCACAACGACTACGCCGAGACCGCGCCCACAGGCTTCATAATCTCCGCGTATACCGATAACTGCCCGGTCGCCGCCATCGAGCTGCCGGAAAAGAACCTCTACGGCTTCCAGTTCCACCCGGAAGTGCTCCACACGCCGGAAGGCAAGACGATGCTGCACAACTTCGTCTACAACGTCTGCGGCTGCAAGGGCGACTGGGAAATGGGCTCCTTCGTCGAGACGAGCGTCAAGGCGCTGCGTGAGAAGATTGGCGACGGCAAAGTGCTGTGCGCCCTTTCCGGCGGTGTTGATTCCTCCGTTGCGGCAGCCATGCTCTCTAAAGCCGTCGGCAAGCAGCTCACCTGCGTATTCGTCGACCACGGCCTGCTGCGCAAGAACGAGATGGAAGAAGTCTGCGAGGTCTTCGGCCCGAACGGCCAATTCGAGCTCAATTTCGTCTGCGTCAACGCTCGCCAGCGCTTCTACGATAAGCTCGCCGGCGTATCTGAGCCGGAGAAAAAGCGCAAGATCATCGGCGAAGAGTTCATCCGCGTCTTTGAAGAAGAAGCAAAGAAGATTGGCGCCGTCGATTTCCTCGCGCAGGGCACCATCTACCCCGACGTCGTGGAAAGCGGCCTCGGCGGCGAAAGCACCGTCATCAAGTCGCACCACAACGTAGGCGGTCTGCCGGATTACGTCGATTTCAAGGAGATCGTCGAGCCGCTGCGTGACCTCTTTAAGGACGAGACACGTCAAGCCGGCCGTGAGCTGGGTCTGCCGGAATACCTCGTCAGCCGCCAACCGTTCCCCGGCCCCGGCCTTGCCATCCGCATCATCGGCGAAGTCACGCCGGATAAGGTCAAGATGGTGCAGGAAGCCGACGCCATCTGGCGCGAGGAGATCGCAAAAGCCGGTCTCGATAAGAGCATCAGCCAGTACTACGCCGCGCTGACCAACATGCGCAGTGTGGGCGTTATGGGCGATGAGCGCACCTACGACTATGCCGTGGCCCTGCGCGCCGTGACCACCACCGATTTCATGACGGCCGAAGCCGCCGAGATTCCGTGGAGCCTGCTCCAAACCGTCACCAGCCGCATCGTCAACGAGGTCCAGCACGTCAACCGCGTTCTCTACGACTGCACCGGCAAACCCCCGGCAACGATCGAGTTTGAATAATACTCGAAAGGCCAAAAAGCCTTGAAAATGCTGGACTTTTGCGCCCAGGAATTGCTCCGTGGCAACAAAATGACAACATTTTAGATTATCCAAGAATAAAGAGCTATCTGATTTCTGTTAGTGAAGTCAGATAGCTCTTTTTGTCTGTTTTCTTAACTTTTACCCTTCAACCTTACAGTTTCCCGCATAGGTGAACGCAATGTAGGACTTACCGCGATTGAGCTGCAACTCGTTGCCGTTCGCGTCAAAGAACTTCAGCGGGTCATACATACCGGCCTTAGACCAAGTAATCGGCACCATTTTGCCCTCGGAAATATAATAGCCCTTTGCATTTTCGCCGCCTTCCCAGTTGATAAGCTTGTGGCCATCAACATCGTTCGGACGCAGGGAAATGTCCGCTTCCAAAACGATAACATTCTCAAATTGCAGCTGCTCGTTTGTTTTGCAGTCCATGTGCGGCTTGTTCTGGTAGTTTTTCATGTACACATGCCTGTCTGCATCATAGCTGAATGTACTGTAATTCGCGCCAAAGTCAACACGGATATTTTTTGCATCCTCTCCGCTCGGAGCAGCATTTTTGTCCATCTCAACGAACTTAAACGCTGTGCCCATCTTATCTTCCTTCAAATCGGTACGAACATTGCTATCTTCCAGCATTTCCGGCACCTTTGTACCGTAGAACATACCGGTATGCTCCCAGGCGTAGCCCGCATTGATACGATCCTTATCACGGCCAAAATACTTGCCTGTACCGTAATAGTCTGCATCGAAATGATCAATCTCCATGCTATTGATTGTCTCCGTCGCAATGGTCGGGTCAATTCCCCAATGCACGTAAACCGCATCAAACCCGACCGCCAAAATTGGATAATAGTATCGGCAGCTGCGCACCGAACACACGTCCGGCACCTGCGTGTAGTCGCCGTACACCGCCATCAAACGGGTCAGGTCGTATTCCACCGGTAACTCAAAAATAAGATCTGCGGCGGAGATGCCATATTGCGGCAGAGCGGCGTCTACGTTATTCACCATTACGGCGACAGGGCGTTTACCGATGGCGCCGTCCGTCAAGGTCGGCAGGCCGGTGAGCAGGTTCACATTCGCCGGTTCCGTGGAAAGTGCTTCCGTGGGTTCCGCGGTGCTCTCTGCTGCGGAAGATTCCGCCTTTGCCGTCGGAGCAGCCGTGGCAGTCGCTTCCGGCTCGCTTGCGGCGCTCTCCTCCGTCGGTTTTGATCCGCAGCCCGCGAACACAGTCAGGCTGAGCAGCAAGGCGCTGCACAACGCAAATATTCTCTTTTTCAATTTTATCAACCTCCATTTGTTGATTTCTGCTATTTATTATAGTCCGAAACGCACCGAATTGCAACAAAAAATGCACGAAAATTGTCGGGCAGCGCCAAAATGCCGATACCAAGCTGCACAACGAGCGCAAAGTTGAAAATGTAAAGAGCTTATGCAGCAAAATATCCCCCGCTCTGTTCAGAACGGAGGATACTTTAAACTTTCATGTGTTTAGTCTTCAAACATGCCTTTGATCTTGCCGAAGAAGCTTTTCCGCTTCTGGTAGTTCTTTTCGTCGGCATTCTGTTCAAATTCCTGCAAAAGCTCTTTTTGGCGCTTGCTTAGGTTTTTCGGCACTTCAACGGTTACGCGCACGTACTGGTCACCGCGTCCTCTGCCGTTGATGTTCTGAATACCCTTGCCCTTGAGCTTGAACACGTCACCCGGCTGCGTGCCCTCATGCACGGTGTAGCTCACCTTACCATCGAGCGTCGGCACCGTGACTTCCGCGCCGAGTGCAGCCTGCGTGAACGTGATTGGCATATCGCACCAAACGTCGTTGCCGCGGCGCGTGAAAATGGCATGCGGACGAACTGTAATGTATACGTGCAGGTCGCCGTTCGGACCGCCGTTGGAGCCGGCATTGCCCTTGCCGCCGACATTCAGAATCTGATCGTCATCGATACCCGCCGGAACGGAAATCTCGATCGTCTTCTGGCGGCGGATCTTGCCCTTGCCGTCGCACGTTTTGCACGGGGTATCGACAATCTGGCCTCTGCCGTGGCAGCGGTCGCACGTGCTTGTGGACTGCACCACGCCGAACGGTGTGCGCTGGTTGATGCGCACCTGGCCGGAGCCGCCGCAGTTCGGGCAGGTCTTGGGGCTTGTGCCCTTGGCCGCGCCGGAGCCGTTGCAATCCGGGCAATTTTCGATCTGGTGGTAGGTCACATTTTTCTTGCAGCCCTTTGCCGCTTCCTCAAACGAAAGGGTGACGCTTGCCTCTACGTCACTGCCGCGGCGCGGTGCGTTCGGGTTCGCACGGCGTCCGCCGCCCCCGAAACCGCCGCCGAAGAAGCTGTCGAAAATATCGGTGAAATCAAAACCGCCTGCGCCGCCGGCATACGGATTTCCGCCGCCCGCGCCGCCGCCGAAATTCGGGTCTACGCCCGCAAAGCCGAACTGGTCATAGCGCGCCTTCTTGTCTTTATCAGAAAGCACCTCATACGCTTCGTTGACTTCCTTAAACTTCGCTTCCGCATTTTTATCTCCGGGATTCAAGTCCGGGTGGTATTGCTTTGCAAGCTTGCGGTACGCCTTTTTAATCACATCGTCTGTTGCGCTCTTATCGACCCCAAGCACTTCATAATAATCTCTTTTGTTGTCCGCCATCCGCTGTCATCTCCTCGCAAACTCCAAAAGGCAAGGGACGCCTTTCGGCTCCCCTTGCGCTTTTGAACGTGTCATTTATAAAACTTAATCGACGTCCTTGTAGTCTGCGTCGTAAACGTCACCGTTCGGGTTCTGGCCGCCCTGCTGCGGGTTTGCGCCCGGGGCTGCCTGCTCGCCCTGCTGCGGTGCACTTGCCTTATACAGCTTCTCACTAACCGCGTAAATCGCCTTCTGCAGCTCATCCATGCCGGACTTGATCTCCTCGACCGTGCCGTTCTGCATGGTGGTCTTCAGAGCTGCAACCTTGTTGTTCACTTCGGTCTTGTCCGCCTCTTCCAGCTTGTCGCCGCTCTCGTTTACGAGCTTCTCCGCCTGGTAGCAGAGGTTCTCTGCGTTGTTCTTCGTCTCAACCTCTTCACGGCGCTTCTTGTCTTCCTCTGCAAACTGCTCAGCCGCCTTAACAGCCTTATCGATGTCTTCCTTGCTCATGTTGGAGGAAGAAGAAATCGTGATGTGCTGTTCCTTACCGGTACCGAGATCCTTAGCGGAAACATTTACGATGCCGTTTGCGTCGATGTCAAATGTAACTTCAATCTGGGGGATGCCGCGCGGAGCCGGAGCGATGCCGTCGAGCTTAAAGAGACCCAGCTGCTTGTTATCGCGTGCAAATTCACGCTCGCCCTGCAGAACGTTGACCTCAACCTGCGTCTGACCATCAGCCGCCGTGGAGAAAATCTGGCTCTTCTTGGTCGGGATAGTGGTGTTTCTGTCGATGATCTTCGTCATCACACCGCCCATGGTCTCAACACCGAGAGAAAGCGGAGTAACGTCAAGCAACAGCAAGCCCTGAACTTCGCCGCCGAGAACGCCTGCCTGAAGTGCGGCGCCGATTGCAACGCATTCGTCCGGGTTGATGCCCTTGAACGGCTCTTTGCCGATAAGCTTCTTAACCGCTTCCTGAACAGCCGGAATTCTGGAGGAACCGCCGACCATGAGAACCTTGTTGATCTCACCGATGGAGAGACCGGAGTCGCTCAGTGCCTGACGAACCGGGCCCATGGTCTTCTCAACGAGGTCTGCGGTGAGCTCATTGAACTTTGCTCTGGAGAGCGTGAGGTCAAGGTGCTTCGGGCCGGTCGCATCCGCCGTGATGAACGGCAGGTTGATGGAAGCGCTCGTCATGCCGGAAAGCTCAATTTTTGCCTTCTCTGCCGCTTCCTTAATACGCTGCATAGCCATCTTATCGCCGGAAAGGTCGATGCCGTCGGAAACCTTGAAGCTGTCGATGATCCAATCCATGACGCGCTTATCAAAGTCGTCGCCGCCAAGGCGGTTATTGCCGGCCGTAGCCAGAACCTCCTGCACGCCGTCGCCCATCTCAATGATGGAAACATCGAACGTACCGCCGCCGAGGTCATAAACCATGATCTTCTGGTCGTCTTCCTTATCGATACCGTAGGACAGTGCTGCCGCCGTCGGCTCGTTGATGATACGCTTTACATCGAGGCCCGCAATCTTGCCCGCGTCCTTCGTTGCCTGACGCTGTGCGTCCGTGAAGTACGCCGGAACGGTGATAACTGCGCTCGTAACGCTCTCGCCGAGGTAAGCTTCCGCGTCGCCCTTCAGCTTCTGGAGGATCATTGCGGAGATTTCCTGCGGGGTGTAGCTCTTACCGTCGATCGTCACCTTGTGGTCTGTGCCCATCTCTCTCTTAATAGAGGAGATCGTGCGGTCCGGGTTCGTAATCGCCTGACGCTTTGCGACCTGACCGACCATGCGCTCGCCTGTCTTGGAGAATGCCACGACGGACGGGGTGGTTCTTGCGCCTTCTGCGTTTGCGATAACGACCGGCTCGCCGCCTTCAATAACCGCTACGCAAGAGTTTGTTGTACCAAGGTCAATACCAATTGTCTTTGCCATATCAATTACCTTCCTTTAACTCAAATGAGTGTGTGAATTCTGAATTACTATATAAATGGATATTTGCTGATTTAGTTTGCTACCTGTACCATGGCGTGTCTTACGACCTTATCGCCCAGCATGTAGCCCTTCTGGAACACCGCCGAAATGACGTTTTCGCCAAGCTCGTCGCTTTCAATGTGCGCCACCGCGTTGTGCAGCGCCGGGTCAAACGGCTCGCCAACCCGACCGACTTCTCGGATGCCAAGCTTTTCAAAGCTCTCCTTAAATTGGTTTGCAATCATCTCAACGCCTTTTTTCATATCCTCTGCGGAGACATTTTCCTGTGCCAGTGCACGGTCGATATTATCGGCCACCGGCAAAATCGCGTTGATTGTATCGGAAACGGCGTTATTGTAAACGGCGTTCTTTTCGTTTGCGGAACGCTTGCGGAAGTTATCGTACTCGGCAAGCACGCGCAGGTGCTGCTGCTTGTGGCTGTCGAACTCCGCCTGCAAGCGGTCGTAATCCTCTTTCGGAATCTTCTCGCTCTTCTTTTTCTTTTTCTCCTTTTCCGCAGCCTTTGCAGATTCCTCTGCCGGCTCGGTATTCGCTTCCTGCTCGGGTTCCTGAACAGGCTTCTTTTCCTCTGCCATCTGGCAACGCTCCTTTCTCTATTCTTCCCGCATGATGCGCGTAAGCATTTCGCCTACACGATCTGCGACATATGCTGTTTGTGCCGCGACGTGTGCGTACTGCATCCGCATCGGGCCGATCACGGCGACCGCGCCGGCATCTCTGCCGTTCACGCTGTATCGTGAGCAAATGACCGACGATTCCGCCAAGGCGTTCTGCCCGGTCTCTGTGCCGATCTTGATCTGCGTGCGGTTCTGCTTGCCTGCGAGAAGTTCTGTCAAAAGCTCCCGTCTTTCCAGAATATCCATCACCCGGCGTGCACCGCCAAGCTTGTATTCCGGGTAGAACAGCAGGTTCATCTGACCGCTTACGGAAATTTCCGTCTGCATCGTTTCAAGCGCCACTTCCAAAAGCGCCGCCAGCGCCGGCGACATCAAAATTGCCATATCACCCAGCGAGATCGCAAGGTTTTGCACAAACGCCCGGTTGATCTCCGCCACGTCGCGCCCTGTCACGCGCTCGTTGAGTACGCGGAAGAAAATGCGCATAATCTCGTTTGAAAGATCAAAGTCGCAGTGAAACACCTTGTTTTTCATGGTACCTGCGCTGCTCATCATAATGAGCATTGCGGTGCGGCGGCTCGTCTGCACGAACTGCACCGCCTTGATCTTTGCATCCGCGCCGCTCGGCGTGGTGCTCAACGCAAGGTACCGTGTAGAAGCCGCCAGCGTTTTCGCCGCGCCACGCAATAATCGTTCCGGGTCAAACGCGCTCTTTGCAAGCATCGCGTCTATCGTAAGCTTTTCGGCTTCCGTTAACGTTTCCGGCTGCATCAGCGCATCTACGAACTCGCGGTAGCCCTCCTGTGAAGGCACACGCCCCGCGGAGGTGTGCGGCTGTTCCAAAAGCCCCAGCTCCGTAAGCTCTGCCATCTCGTTGCGCACCGTTGCGGAAGAAACACCTGCTTTTTCCGCAATGGACTTGGAGCCCACCGGCTCGCCCGTGCGAATGTATCCGTCTACGATCGAGGCAAGTATATTTTGTTTGCGTTTTGTCAGTTCCATACTTGCACCTCTCAGGTTTTAGCACTCTATGTTCCCGAGTGCTAACCCTTGTCTATACTATACTGCAAAGGTCAGGAAATGTCAACACCAAAATTTGTAAATACTTTGTGAATGTGCGAATTTTTCCCGGTCGGCATCCGCTTTGAAGCTTCTTTTAGCATTTCCGACTCCACAGTGCCAAATTCCTGTTTATATATAAAGATACCGAAAAAAAGCGTCTTCGCCATAACTTCACTTTTTGTAATAGAATTTCAGGTTTTTTTGTGCAAATTATTGACATTTTATAAGAATTGTATTAAACTGATAGCCCGTGTTTCAGTTTCTGTGTTCGCTTTAGCCCGAAAGTCCGTACCGTTAACGGAAAAGAGGAGTAAACTATGATTCAGGCAGAACATTTACAAAAGACCTTCCGCGTGCGAAAACGAAACGCAGGCTTTAAAAACGCCGCAAAAGCATTTTTCAGCCGCGAGTACGAAGAAATTCACGCCCTAAACGATGTTTCGTTCCGCATTGAAGACGGCGAGGCCGTGGGCTATATTGGCCCGAACGGCGCCGGAAAAAGCAGCACCATCAAAATTCTCTCCGGCATTTTAACGCCGGACAGCGGCACCTGCGTCATCGACGGGCGCGTGCCGTGGAAAGACCGCCGCGCGCATGTTTCGCAGATCGGCGTTGTGTTCGGGCAGCGCAGTCAATTATGGTGGGATGTGCCCGTCATCGATTCATTCGAGCTTATCCGCGACATTTACGCCGTGGCCGAAGATGTTTACAAGCGAAATTTACGGGATTTAACCGACCTTCTGAATTTATCGGAGATCTTAAAGACCCCGGCGCGCAGCCTGTCGCTCGGGCAGCGTATGCGGTGCGAGATCGCCGCCTCCCTGCTGCACGACCCGCGCATCTTGTTTTTGGATGAACCCACCATCGGGCTCGACGCGGTATCGAAGATCGCCGTGCGCGAATTCGTGCTTGATATGAACAAGCGCCGCGGCACCACGGTCATTTTAACGACGCACGACATGCAGGACGTGGAAGCCTTGGCGCAGCGTGTCCTGCTCATCGGCAAAGGGCGCATTTTATTAGACGGCACACTCGACGATATTCGGCGCGGCGGCAGCGGGCAGATTGACGAAACGCTCGCGGCGCTCTACAAACAGTTTGATATTTGAGGTGCGCCGTGAAACTTAAAAAATACATTTCGTTTTTCCGCCTGCGCTGTGTGACGGGCTTGCAGTACCGCGCAGCGGCATTGGCAGGCATCTCCACGCAATTTGCGTGGGGCTTTTTGATCATCTTCGCCTACCACGCGTTTTACCGCAGTGACCCCACCGCTTTTCCGATGACCTTGCAGGCGGCCGTCAACTACACATGGATACAGCAGGCGTTTTTAGCCATGTTCGCCTCGTGGGTCTTGGACGGCGACATTTTGGAGGAAATCACCTCCGGCAGCATCTCGTATTCGCTGTGCCGCCCCGTCGACCTCTACGCCATGTGGTACACGAAATCTCTCTCCGGTCGTATTTCCAAGGTTGCATTGCGCGCCGCGCCAATCTTAGTCGTTGCGGCGCTTCTGCCCGTAGGCTATAACTTGACCGCGCCGACAGATTTACCCACATTCTTTCTATTTTTGCTCACCATGGTGCTGGGCGCATTGAACATCACGGCGTTCACGCTGCTCATCTACGTCCTCACCATGTATACCCTTTCTTCCACCGGATTGCGCTCCCTGCTGCTCACACTGGCAGATTTTCTCTGCGGCGGCGTAGTGCCGCTGCCGTTCTTCCCGCCCGCACTGCGCAGAATCTGCGAGCTGACCCCCTTCGCTGCCACAAGCAACGTGCCGTACCGCGTGTACAGCGGCGATATTGCCGGCACGAACGCCGCTTTCGCCGTAGGCTTACAAATCTTCTGGCTGCTCGTCCTGGTGCTTGGCGGTCACACCCTCATGAAAAATGCGCTGAAGCGGGTAGTGATTCAGGGAGGATAAGCGGAACGACAAGTCGTTCCGCTGCCCGGCAAATCGTTCGTGTTTTGCAGTATACAAAGAAAGGGGTCATCTATGAAACTATACTTTGAATTTCTGTCTATCCACATCAAGAAAGCGATGCAGTACAAGGCTTCGTTCTTGCTTTCCGCACTGGCGCAGCTATTTATACCGCTCACATGCTTTTGGGGCGTGCAGTTCATGTTCATGCGATTTAAGCAGGTGGACGGCTTCACGTACACCGAGGTTTCGCTCTGCTACGCCATCGTGCTGTTATCATTCTCGCTCGCGGAGCTGTTCTTCCGTGGGTTTGATACGTTTGACCGCATGATCGGGGACGGCGAGTTCGACCGCGTTCTGGTGCGCCCGCGCAACGAGGTTTTCCTCGTCCTGTGCAGCCGCATGGATTTAGAGCGCTTCGGCAAGGGCATTATGGCGATTTTCCTGCTGATCTGGGCGCTTCAAAACTGCCCAATTGATTGGTGCGCCGCGCGCGTTATGACGCTCATTTTCATGATTTTAGGCGGCATCGTGCTTTTTGCAGGCGTGTATTTGATCTTCGCCGGGCTATGCTTTTTCACATTAGAGGGACTCGAGTTCATCAATATTTTAACAGACGGTATGCGCGAGCACGGGCGCTACCCGCTTTCCATCTACGGCAAAGGCGTACTGACGTTCTGCACCTACATCGTCCCCTACGCGCTCGTGCAGTATTACCCGCTGATGTACCTCATTGGCCGCCACAACGATGCCCGCGCGATGCTTCTGCCCGTCATCGCCTGCGTGTTTATTATCCCGTGCTATCTCTTCTGGAAATTCGGCGTGCGCCATTACCGCTCCACCGGGTCGTAACAATATTATGAAATGAGGTTTTCCCATGCCCTTTGATTTTAAGAAAGAATACAAAGAATTCTACATGCCGAAAAACAAGCCGGAGATCGTCACTGTGCCGCCTGCAAACTACATTGCAGTGCGCGGCACCGGCGACCCAAACGAGCCGGACGGCGCGTATCAGCAGGCCATCAGCGTTTTGTACGCGATCGCCTACACGCTTAAAATGAGCTACAAGACCGACCACCGCATCGAGGGCTTTTTCGAGTATGTCGTGCCGCCGCTTGAGGGCTTTTGGTGGCAGGAGAATACGGACAGCATCGATTATGCCGATAAATCTGCTTTCCACTGGGTCTCCGTCATCCGCCTGCCGGATTTCATCACGCCGGATGATTTCGCCTGGGCCGTGCAGACCGCCGAAAAGAAGAAAAAGCTTGATTGCAGCAAAGCGGAGTTTTTGACGATCGACGAGGGCCTTTGCGTGCAGATCATGCACCACGGCGCGTTTGACGATGAGCCCGCATCTGTGGCGCTGATGGACACGTTTCTCGCCGAAAACGGCTATATAAACGACTTTACCGCCGCGCGCCTGCACCACGAGATCTACCTCAGCGATGCCCGTAAGGTCGCGCCGGAAAAGTGGAAAACGGTCATTCGCCATCCCATCAAAAAAAGCGTAAAGGAGCACACCACATGAAAAAACTCATCACCCTGCGCGGCAACAGCGGCAGCGGCAAAACGACCATCGCAAGAGCTTTACAGGAAAAGTTCGGCAAAAACACCATGCTGCTGTCCCAAGATGTCATCCGCCGCGACATCTTAAAGACGAACGACGGCGCGGGCACCCGCGCAAACGACGTGCTCATCATGCTGCTTGAGTACGGCCACGCGCACAACGAGCTCGTCATTTTAGAAGGCATTTTGAACAGCCGATGGTACACCCCGCTTTTCGATGCCGCAAAAGCGCTCTACGGCGAAAACATCTGCGCGTACTATTTTGACCTCCCGTTTGAGGAGACGCTCCGCCGCCACCAAACGAAGGACAAGCGCACGGAGTTCGGCGAAGAGGAAATGCGCAAATGGTGGAACGAAAAGGACTACGCCCCCGCATTAAACGAGCAGACCCTCACGCCCGACATGATGCAGGACGAGATCATCGACCGCATCTGCGCCGATTTAGAGCGCCTCGATACATAAACCATACATATAAATTCGGAAAGAGCGAGGTTCTCCCCGCTCTTTTTTGTATATTGTGTTATATTCTGCCCGAATTTCTATCGATGCAAAAATAATTTTATAGCATTTTGTTCGTATCTATGATAAAATAGACACAGTGATAATTTTTGTAAAGCTTAGAGGGACACAATGGACAAAGAGGAGTGCATAATTTTCCTCCCCTTTACAAACCGACATCACGGATTTAACAGGGCGGCGCTACAATGTAAGACCGAAAGCACGCACCTGATTTTAAAAAGAAAGTAAGGTCTTCACATGAAATCAATTTTTCACGCACTCAACCGGCTCAAGGTCTTCCGCGGGCTGACGGAACAGGAATTCGCATGGGTGCTCTACGACGTGGGCAATTCCGCGTTCACCATGCTCTCCTGCTCGCTCATCCCTATCTGGTTCAAGAGCCTCGCCATCGGCACTGCGCCGGGGCAGATCAACTCGCATCAGGCAACGGCGTATTATTCCATCGCCGTGGCGGTCGTCACCGTTATCGTGGCGCTTTTAGGGCCGATCTTCGGCGTGCTCGCCGACCACAAAGATAAGAAAAAGGTGCTGTTCACCACCGCGGCAACGCTCGGCATTTTCGGCTGCATTTTAAACGGCTTCATCACCGGCTGGCTGCTGTTCCTCATCATTTTTGTGTTCACGAAGATTTGTTACAGCGCGTCGCTGACCATCTATGATTCCATGCTGAACGACATCACCAGCGAAGAACGTATGGACGAGGTTTCGTCCTACGGCTTTGCATGGGGCTACATTGGCTCGTGCATCCCGTTCCTCATCGCGCTCATCGCCTATGTGCTTGGACCCGATATGGTCGGCGTGCTGCCGGATATTCTCTCTAAAGGCATCGGCTTCACGGTGACTGCCGTGTGGTGGCTGCTCGTCACCATTCCTCTCATTCGCGGCTTTAAGCAGCGCAACTATGTGGAAACCGAGGGACACGACATCCGCAAGGCATTCGCGAAAATCTTCCACACCCTCAAAAACATCGCGACGCACGACAAAAAGGTGCTGTTCTTCCTCATCGCATTCTTCCTGTACATAGACGGCGTGGGCACCATCATCGATAACGCCATCAATATCGGCACAGACCTGAACCTCAACACGGTCGGTCAGGTCGTCTTCCTGCTCGCAACGCAGGTCGTTGCGTTCGGCGGCTCGCTCGTTTTCGCAAAGCTTTCGAAAAAATGCAACACCGTCACGCTCATTCTCGTTTGTATTGCGGGCTATTTCGGCATCGCGCTGTACGCGCTCATGCTCAGCAGTCTCCTGCACTTCGCGATTCTGGCGTTCTTCATCGGCTGCTTCCAAGGCTCCATCCAGTCGCTCTCGCGCTCGTATTACTCCAAGATCATCCCGGCGGAAAACTCCGGCGAATACTTCGGTATCTACGATGTTTTCTCAAAAGGCGCGTCCTTCCTCGGCTCTGCGGTCATCGCGGCCGTAAAGCTTGCAGGCGGCACCATCAACGTGGCGGTGGCATGTCTCGCAGTGTTCTTTGCGCTCGGCTTCATCTTCCTGCGCATTGCCGATAAGCAAAAAGCCATTCGGTAAGGAAGCCCTATGCTTTACACCGTTCGCTCTTCACACCCGTGAAATATCGCTGTAAATTTTAATAGGACATGCAAAAAGGAACGGCGTACAAACCGTTCCTTTTTCCTTTACTCTTCATAAACCGGCTCAAAATCATCCGTTCCGTGCCCGCACAACGGACATGCGTAGTCCTCCGGCAGCGCGCTGCCCTCATACACATACCCGCAAATTTTGCACCGCCAGCCGACGATCTTCCGCTCTCGCTCGACCTTCTCCGACTTCGGCTTCAGCTTATTCTGGTAATCCGCATATGTCAGCGGAGCGCGGTCGCTGCACACCTCGGCTTCCGTCACCTCTGCAATGAACAGCGTATGCGTGCCGAGGTCAACACTGTGCGTTACCTTGCCGCTGAACCGCGCGCAGGTGCTCCAGTTCAGATACGGTACGCCACTTTCGTCTGTCGGCATCGGCAGGCTGTCCAGCTTATCGACGTCGCGACCGCTCTGCATACCGAAGTGCTTAATGGTCTCAAACGAGCAGCTGTCATCCAACGCGCTCAACGTAAACCGCCCGCTTTCCTTAATAAGCGCGCAGGTGTAATTCGTATTCAGCACGGAAACCGCCACACGCACAGGGCTCCCCGCGACCTGCACGCCGGTATTCACAATGCAGGCGTTCGCCTTTTCCTCCGCTTTTGCCGCCAACAAAAACACGCCGTATGTCAAATTATAAAACGCTTTGTTATTCATTTTGCTCCTCCCATTAAAATAATAATTATTATTATTTTCATAATAACGGATAGAAAGCAAAAAGTCAAGCGTTATTTTCGGTGTATGCAAAAAGGAACGGTGTACAAACCGTTCCTTTTTAGCTTTATATTCTATTTCTAAAGGCTGGCGAAAACTTTTAGCCACGCTTCCCGGCAGAACGGTGTTACTTCACGCTTTCCGAATCGCTCACATACGGTGCGGCATGTTCTCTTTCGAGCCTGCGGAACATTCGCACAAGCACGACAACGGCGATGGTGCCGAGGATCAGCTCTGCGACGAACTGCGCATACGCGAGGCCGTACAGCGGGAACAGCCAATTCAGCACAAACAACGCGGGAATCTCCAGCACGATCTTGCGCACAACAGCAAATATGAACGATTTCATGCCCATACCGCACGACTGGAACACGCCCAGCGCGAGGAAATCGATGCACAAGAACGGCAGCGCAAAGCAGAAGCCGCGCTGGAACGCCGCGCCGTACGCGACGATGCTCTCGTTCTTCATGAACATGGAGATAATCGGCTCCGCCGCAAACACGAACGTCAGCATCACGGCCAAAATAAAGCCAAGCGAAATTTTCGCCGTGAACATAAACGTCTTTTTCATGCGTTTGATATTGCCGCTCGTGTAGTTATAACTGATCAGCGGCATAATGCCCTGCGAAAAGCCCATCGCAATCTGGAACGGCACGATGTTGACGCGCTGCGCGATGCCCATAGCCGCCACCGGGTCAGAGCCATACGCGGACGTAAAGTTGTTAAGAATGGTCATGCCGGTCACATTCAAAAGGTTCTGGATGGAAGCCGGGATGCCCACGCCGCACACGCCCTTGACAATCTGTTTCGATGGGCGGAACATGGAGGGCTTGATGCACACGTACGTCTTGCCGCGCTTCACGAACAGCAGCACGAAGAAGTAGAGACACGCCACGGTGTTGGAAAGGCAGGTCGCGCAGCCCGCGCCCGCCGCGCCGAGGTTCAGGCCCCACGGCAGAATGAAAATCGGGTCCAGCACAATGTTCAGCAGACAACCGCACATGGTGCCGATGCTCGCATGCAGCGAAGAGCCCTCCGCGCGCACAAGGTACGCCAGCACGACATTCAAAATGGACGGCGCGGAACCGAGCAGCACAGTCCAGAACAAATAATCCGCCGTTGCCTGCATCGTTTCGGCATTCGCGCCGAGCATCACCAAGATTGGCGACTGCAATACGCCGTACAGCAAAGAAAACAGCAGGCTGCAAATCAAAGACGCGTAAAATCCGAACGCCGAGCTGCGGTACACGGTATCGTAGTCTTTACGTCCGAGTGCGCGGCTCATCATGCTGGAGCTGCCGATGCCGAACAGGTTGTTGACGGCATTAAACGCCAGCAGAAGCGGTGCCGCCAGCGTAACAGCGGCGTTCTGCACCGGGTCGTTCATCATGCCGACAAAGAACGTATCGGCAAGGCTGTAAATGACCATCACAAGCGAGCTGATGACCGACGGCACCGAAAGCGTTATGACCGCCTTCGGGATCGGCATCGATTCAAACAGTTCTGTTTTGGAATTATCCATTTCTCCCTATCCTTTCCGTTTTTATCACGCAAGGCTGTCCAAAAGCAGCTTGCAGCAGCCGTACATGCCGGCGTCGTTGCCGAGCACGGCCAAGTTGAACCGAACGTCGGTGCTCGGGTAAAATACGTATTTCAAGAAGCCTTTCTTCGCACCTTCTACGAGCATCTCGCCCGCTTTCGAGACACCGCCGCCGATGACGACGACCTCGGGGTCTGCCACCGTGCACACGGCAGAGATGGCGTAGCCGAACGCATCGTACACATTCTCTAAGATTGCGTTTGCAGCGCTGTCTCCGTTTTTAGCGGCATCGAACACGTCTTTCGTTGTAAGCTTCTTGACACTCCGCAAAGCGCTTTCTTCCTCATGTTCGGCAAGGTATTTTCGTGCCAGTCTCGCAATGCCCGAGGCCGAAACGTACTGCTGCACGCAGCCGCGGCGGCCGCACGCGCACGTCTCCGTCTCCGCGGGGTTGATCGTCATGTGGCCGAACTCACCCGCCGCGCCGTTTGCGCCTGCCACCATGCGTCCATCCGAAATGACCGCGCCGCCGACGCCCGTGCCGAGCGTGATGAATACCACGTTCTCGCTGCCACGGCCGCCACCTTTCCAGGTTTCACCCATCGCCGCAGCATTCGCGTCGTTCACGACCACAACCGGAAGCCCTACGGTCTCTTCCAGCGCCGTGCGCACATCAAATACGCCCCAGCCGAGGTTCACGCAGCGGTGCACCACACCGTCCGCCGTCACCGGCCCGGGGATGCCCGCGCCCACGCCCAAAATACCGTCTGCGGGAATGTTGTGCTTTTCTCTGCACTTTTGAATTTCCGCCGCAATATCACGCAGCACCGCCGTGCCGTCGCCCTCAATCACGGTCGGAATCTCCCACTTTTCAAGCAAAGTGCCGTCTTCCTCAAATAAACCAAGCTTCACCGTCGTGCCGCCGATGTCAGCGCCGATGACATACTTTTTGTTTTCCATTTTTATAACTCCTCTCCGCGCGCGGTTTCCCACGCATTTAACACGCGTCTGTATAAATTTCCTTTCGGTCTAAACCGTAAATTACTTAGTAATTTAGTATACCATATTTCGCCGCCGATTGCAAAGGAAACTATGGAAAACTCCGTCTTTTTGCAGCCGCCTTGCAAACAGGGGAAATTTGTGGTATTCTTTAACGCGTAACCCAAACGGCCGCCTGCCGATGTACCGCCATTACGCGGCCGCTGTGACCAAATAGCCCGGGAATCCCCCGGCGGCGCAGCGTTCTTCCGAAAACGGACAGAGGCAGACGGCAACATAGTCAATATAGATTCTTTCTCGCGTATTCTGCGCAGCGCACGTTTGCGTAAAACCCAGGAGCGCCGGAGAACCTTTCGCGCTCCGTAAAAAGAAAGGATTGAACAAAAATGGAGGGAACTTCTTCCAAAAAAGAAAGCAAAGTCAAGGTGTATCTGCACCGCTACTTTATCGATGCCATGAGCGCCATGGCACAGGGACTTTTTGCTTCCCTGCTCATCGGCACCATCATTTCCACGCTCGGCACACAGCTTAATATTCCGCTGCTCGATGAGATTGGCGGGTATGCAAAGTCCGCAGCCGGTCCCGCTATGGCGGTCGCCATCGGCTACGCGCTGCAGGCGCCCCCGCTCGTACTGTTCTCGCTCGTCGCAGTCGGCGGCGCGGCAAACACGCTCGGCGGCGCAGGCGGTCCTCTCGCGGTGCTCGTGCTCGCCATCATCGCAGCAGAGCTCGGTAAGCTCGTCAGCAAAAAGACGAAGGTAGACATCATCGTCACGCCGCTCGTCACCATTTTCTCGGGCTGCGGCCTCGCGTACTTATTCGCGCCGTACATCGGCACGGCGGCTTCCAGCGTGGGCAACCTTATCATGTGGGCAACCACCCAGCAGCCGTTCCTCATGGGTATTCTCGTTTCCGTCATCGTCGGCGTTGCATTGACGCTGCCAATCTCCAGCGCGGCCATCTGCGCGGCGCTCGGTTTAACGGGCCTTGCGGGCGGCGCGGCCGTTGCAGGCTGCTGTGCGCAGATGATCGGCTTTGCGGTCATCAGCTTCCGCGATAACGGCTGGGGCGGCTTCTTTGCGCAGGGCATCGGCACTTCCATGCTGCAGGTGCCGAACATCATCAAGAATCCGCGCATCTGGCTTGCGCCTACGCTTGCTTCCGCTGTGACGGGCCCCATCGCGACATGTATTTTCGGCATGCAGATGAACGGCGCACCGATCTCCAGCGGCATGGGTACCTGCGGCCTTGTGGGGCAGATCGGCGTTTATACCGGCTGGCTGAACGACATTACTGCCGGTGCCAAAACAGCCGTCACCGCTATGGACTGGCTGGGCCTTGTGCTCATCTGCTTCGTGCTCCCGGCTGTGCTTTCTTTTGCCTTTGACCTCATCTTCCGCAAGATCGGCTGGGTCAAGGACGGCGACATGAAGATCGACGCATAAAAATCTCTGTTTTCCGGCAAACGCCTAAGGCTGAAACGCTTTAGGCGTTTTTCATTGTGCTATGTGCGGTACTGCACGACGTTTTTCTTGTACGGAATTACCCTTGTTTTTCCGTCCTTTCGCCCGTATAATCAAATAGAAAAGTCTATTCTCGATTTGGGAGGTACAGAATGCAGTTTCAATATCTTGGCACCGCCGCCGCAGAGGGCTGGCCTGCCGTATTCTGCCGCTGCAAATATTGCTTAGAGGCGCAGCGCCTCGGCGGCAAAAACATCCGCACACGCTCGCAGGCTATCGTCAACGACGATCTTCTGCTCGACCTGCCGCCGGATACCTACATGCACAAGCTCATGAATCATCTCGATCTCAGCCGTGTGAAGTATCTGTTCGTCACGCACTTTCACATGGATCATTTCTACCCGCAGGAGCTCACCGTGCGCGGCTCCGTTTACAGCCTTGAGATGATCAGCCCCGAGCTTGAAATCTACTGCGCACAGGAAACCTACGATTATTTCCGCCGCTGTGCCGATTGGGAAATTGACGAAAAAAGCGACAGCGCCATGCACTGGCACATCTTAAAGCCGTTTAAGACCGTGGAAGCCGGTCCCTACCGTGTAACGCCGCTGCCCGCAAACCACATGAACCCCTCGCACCAGCCGTTCGTGTACCACATTGTCGATACACGCGAGGATAAATCTATCTTCTATATGCACGACAGCGGCTACTATTCTCCGGAGGTGTGGGATTACCTCAAGGCGCAGAAAAAGCCCGCCGATCTTTTCAGCTTCGACACTACGCTCGGCTATGAAGACTGCGGCTTTAAAAGCACGCACATGGGCGCGCCGGAGGTCATCCGCCTCAAGGAGGAGCTCGAAGCGCTCGGTATTGTTGACAAACACACGCACTGCGTGATGAACCACTTCTCGCACAACGGTCATCTTCTGTATGACGAGCTCGTGGAGCTTGCCGCGCCGCACGACATCGAAATATCCTACGACGGCATGAAACTGACACTTTAAACTCTACTTGCATGCAAAAAGCGGAGACGCCCCGGTTTTTAAGGGCATCTCCGCTTCTTTCTTTATGACAATAACAGGAACAAGTAATATAAAAACTCACTGATTGTACTTTTGTGGCAATAACTATTGCCCTTTTTAAAAATCCGTTCCGTCAATTTTGCTTCTCGTTATATCAAATTTGCATATAATTATATAATTCTGTATATTCAAGCGCTTTCCGGTCGAATTTCTTGTAAAAAAGAAAAACGGCAGAGCAACCCCCTGCCGTCTTCATAGCGCATGTTGTTTTCCGTTTACTTGCAGCGGCGCACAGCTTCTTCAATCTTCGGGAGAAGCTCTTCCTTATCCGCGTCCTTCGTGTACTTAAAGATAGCGGCAACAATCTCCGGAATATCGGAAGCCTTGTAGTGCTCCGTCGTAGCAATCTGCAAACCGGCATATTCGTTGCGGGTCAGCAAAGGCGCAAAGCGGCGGGCATTCTTTCTGCCGGGGCCATCGTTGATGAAAGCTGCAATGAACTGGTAACCGATCAGATTGTTGATGATAACGTGGAAGGAGTTCTTCGCAAACAGCGGATTCTCCGGGTCACGCAGCGCAATCTCCATGATCTCTGCGCGGTTCAACGGACGGCCGGCCTCCCAAAGGAGCTGCATCATCGCAAATTCGGAATTCGTTAAACGGATATATGGTTTTTTTCTTTTCATGCTATATCCTCCTGTGAATTTTCATATCCCATATTGTTTCAACTAATCCTGTCGAAAGTAATATCAGTATATTTTTATTTTTGCAATTTGTCAAGGGATTTGGAATAAAAAAACTACTGATGAGGCAGTTTTTTCAAAAAATTCACATTTTAGAAATAAAAAGAAGACCGGCAGCGCATTTTACCTACCGACCTTCTGTGTTTTACGCCTTTTTACGCGTCGTTTTCAATAAACAGCGTCTTAAAATACAGCAGTTCCTCTGCCCATGCGCAAAACACGTGCCACTCGTCCAGCTTGTGGTGGCGGCGCGCAAAATACATGTTCGCAATGTTCTCGTAGTTCATGGTACAGGTGCGCATCTGGTTGTAGCTCGAAGGCAAAAGCTGAATGAGGCTGTACCAAAGGTCTTTGTCCTTCGTCTCCACAAATTCCACGCGCAGCTTTTCCAGCACGCCAATGGTCTGCATCAGGCTCTCCTTTGCCGCGGGCACCATACGGTCACAGCTGAAGTCCGCTTCTTCAAACGTCTTCGCCTGAATTTTGTGCATCGTGCTCGTGGAGTTCGCCACGGTGCCCACCTTATACGTGTCGAATTCCTTCCACCAGTAGATCGGCGCGGTGAGGTCGACCGAAACGAAGATCTGTCGGATGAATTTGCGGTGATCCGTACCCGCCTTGCACAAGCGTTTTGCAAGGCTCAGGTCGTTTTCGCCGAAAACGAACGTGCCGTCCGGCTCGGTGTGGCTGTCCATGCGGCCCCAGCTGTTCATGGGGTTGCGTGCGCCTCTGATGGCGTTTTCAAAGTTCATGACGCTTGTACGTTCGATCTTAATCATGTCGTTCAACCTTTCGTATTCAAATTATTTGTGGTACTTCGTGCCCGCGTTGATGGAAAACGCGCGGTACAGCTGCTCGCACAGCATAACGCGCGCCAGCTGGTGCGGAAACGTCATCGGCGACATGGAAATGCGCTTCGAGCCCTGCTTCACGCTGTCGTCCAGCCCGTGTGACGAACCGATGACGAACGCTAAGCTGCTCTCCCCGTTTACGGCCGCCGCGTCGATCTGCTGCGCGAGCTGCGTGGAGGAGACAAGCTTGCCCTCAATGCACAGCGTGTAAAGCGCGCTGCGCCCCGCCGCCGCCAAAATCGCCTTCGATTCCTCGCCGAGCGCCTTTGCAATCTCCGCCGCATTCGGATCCTGCGGCAGGCGCGCTTCGTTCAGTTCGATGATCTGGAACCGGCAGAATGCGGAAAGCCGCTTTGCGTATTCCTGCACGGCGTCACGCCAATATTTTTCTTTGAGCTTACCGATGCAAATCAGCTTTACCTCCAGCATATTGTCTCCCTATGTTAAAATGTGATGGCGCCGCCGGTCTGGTTTTCAATCGGCGCGACCTGCAATATGTAGTCCTCCGCATTCTCCACGCCCGCCATCTGCATACCGCAGACGGCGGTCTGCCGCGCAATGTCCGGCGTGTTGTTCTCGCGGCTCAAATGCGCCAGCAAAAAGTGCTTTGTGCCGTCTTCAAAAAGCTCCGGCAGCAGGTCGGCGCACGCGGTGTTTGAGAGATGCCCGAAGTCCGATAAAATGCGCCGCTTTAAGCTGTACGGGTACGGCCCCGTGCGCAGCATACCGATATCGTGGTTCGATTCGATGACCGCAAGATCTGTGCCGTGCAGGTTCTCTTCCACCTCCGGCGTGATGTGTCCAATGTCCGTCGCGACCGTGACGGTGTGTCCGTCTTCGGCTTCTATGCGGTAGCCGAAGCTCTCCGCGCAGTCATGCGGCGTGCGGAACGCGCTTACGTGCATTCCGGCGAGCTCTAACGTGTCTTCAATCGTGTAGGCGGGATATTTGTCGTTTAAAATTCCCATCGATTCCAAGGCCCCCAGCGTGCCCTTAGAGGCAAACACGGGAATATGGTATTTGGAAGCGAACACACGCAGACCGCTGATGTGGTCGCTGTGCTCGTGCGTAATGAGGATGCCCTGCACGGAAAGCGGGTCTATACCGCAGCGCTGCATGACAGTCGTCACTTGCTTGCAGCTGCGTCCGATATCCACCAAAATGCCCGAAGATTTTGAACCGATATAATAACTGTTTCCCGTGCTGCCGCTGAACAACGGGCAAAGCTCTGCCATTTGCACCCTCCCTGTTTTCATAAAAAACGCCCTGACAAGGTTTTGTCGGGGCGAAACGGTCTGTATACGGTTTTAACCGATCTTTGCGGTATCGCTGTTTGTGGGATCGAGCATCAAATACATGTCCGCGCCAAGGCCGACGAACTTCTCCACAATGTCCTCATAGCCGCGCTGAATGTGCTCAATGTCCTCAATCTTCGTCACGCCATGCGCAGCAAGACCGGCAATGATCATCGCCGCGCCCGCACGCAGGTCAGTCGCACGCACCGGTGCACCCTTCAGGTATTCCACGCCCTCAATAATGGCGCTCTTGCCCTCTACGGTGATCTGTGCGCCCATGCGCTTCAACTCTTCCACATAGCGGAAACGGTTTTCCCACACGCTCTCGTTTAAAATACTCGTGCCCTGCGCAATGGAGAGCAGCGCCGCGATCTGCGGCTGCATGTCCGTCGGGAAGCCCGGGTGCGGCATCGTTTTCACGTTGCACTTACTCAGCGGGCCGTCGCAGCGCACGCGCACCGCGTCGTCATATTCCACGACCGTCACACCCATCTCCATCAGCTTCGCCGTGATGGATTCCAGGTGCTTCGGCGTCACGTTTTTCACAAGCACATCGCCGCACGTTGCAGCCGCAGCCGCCATGTACGTGCCGGCTTCAATCTGATCCGGAATAATCGAATACGTAATGCCCTTCAAATGTTCCACGCCGCGAATCTTGATGACGTCCGTACCGGCGCCGCTGATGTTCGCGCCCATGGAGTTTAAGAAGTTAGCAAGATCAACCACGTGCGGTTCGCGCGCGGCATTTTCAATAACCGTAAGGCCCTTTGCCTTTACGGCTGCAAGGATAATATTCATCGTTGCACCGACGGTGACCATGTCAAGGTAAATGTGCGCACCGCGCAGCTCCTTTGCGGAGACCTCGATCATGCCGTCGTTGAGGCTGTACGTGCAGCCCAGCGCCTTAAAGCCCTTGATGTGCTGGTCAATGGGGCGCACGCCGAAATCGCAGCCGCCGGGAAGCGGCACAATGGCCTTGGAGCAGCGGCCGAGCAAGGCGCCGATATTGTAGTAAGAGCCGCGCATTTTGCGGCCCAACTCGCTCGGCACCACGTTCGTGTGGATGGTGGTCGGGTCGATCTCCACGGTGTTCTTGCCGAGCCAGCGCACAGTCGCGCCCATCTCGGTCAGGATGCGTGCACTGAGCTTCACATCGGAAATGTTCGGTACGTTCTCTATACGGCAGGGAGATTCCGCCATGGCTACGGCCGGAATGATCGCCACAGCCGCGTTTTTCGCGCCGCTGATGACAACCTCACCGTGCAGGCGCTTTCCGCCCTTGATGATAAATTTATCCACTGTAATTTTCCTTTCTGCGGGCGCGGCATATCCTCGGCAGTCAAAGGCACACTGCCTGCCGCCACACAGCGCCGCAACGCGCTGCACGAAGTAGGATCTTTCGTTATGCCCGCCGGTCCGTGACCGACTGATTTATTCCTGAAACGGGCTGCCGCCGATTGGGCAGCTACACAGCGCGGGTACGAAAAAAGCCCAATGCCGTGCGCAAAAAACTAAGGCAGTCTAAAACAAAACATACACTGCCGCATCTATTTAAAGAAAAAGTGATCGCAAAATATAGTATGACCAGTAAACATAATAATACACAATGGAAAAATTGTCAAGAAGCCACAGGCTATTTGGAAGGTTTTTCCAAGATTATGTAAACGAAAAGTGCCAAACCCGGCCGTTTGCGCGCCTTTTTCTGTATAGGTACTGCGCTTTACACTTATTTTTTCTTAAAGGAGATCGTAGATTCCGTGCCGTTTCGGATGCGCTTAATATTCGCGCGGTGCTTGATGATAACGGTAGCGCCGATCAGTGCCGCCACAAGTGTTGCCATTACAACGTAAAGCACCGGCAGCCCGCCCACGCAGCAGTCCACAAAATACGTCATACAGAACGTCACAACGGGATAGATCGCCGCTGCCGTAATAGACGAAAGCGAGACCATGCGCTTTTTCAGGAACACCAGAAGGAACACCGCAAAGCAAATGAGGAACACGCGCCAGTCGAGCAAAAGCATCATCGCCGCCGTGGTCACAACGCCCTTGCCGCCGCGGAAGCCGAAGTACAGCGGGTACATGTGGCCGATCATGCAGCAAAAGCCCGCCGCATACATGCCAAGGCGCGCCATTTCGGGGTCTACGCCGTTTGCAACGCACGCGTGCTTTACAAGAAAATAGCCGACCAAAACGCTCGCAACACACTTGCAGAAATCGAGCAGAAACGTCAGCGCAGAGGCTTTTTTGCCCGCCACGCGCAGCACGTTCGTTGCACCCGCGTTGCCGCTGCCGTGCGCGCGCACATCTTCGTGCGCAAACGCTTTGGTCAGCAAAATGGCAAAGCTGATACTGCCAAGCAGATACCCCACAAGCGCTGAAAGCAGCAGCGGCAAAATTAAAGAACCGAAATTTTCCATGTAGATCAAGTCCTTCCCCGTCAGTCTGCCTTATCGCCGCGCTCGCGCACGATCATGCGCACCGGCGTGCCCTCTAAGCTGAAGATCTCGCGGATGCGGTTCTCCAGATAGCGCTGGTACGAGAAGTGGAAAAGCTCTTTGGAATTTACAAAGCAAATGAACGTAGGCGGTCTGGTAGAAGCCTGCGTCATGTAGTAGATCTTCAGGCGCTTGCCCTTATCGGTCGGCGGCTGTACGCGTGCCGTTGCCTGTGCCAGAATGTCGTTCAAGGTGCCGGTCGTAATGCGCATCGCGTTGCTGGAAGCAACCTTGTGGATGAGTTCAAACAAGCGGTCAAGTCGCTGGCCGGTCTGCGCGGAGATGAAAATGATCGGCGCGTAGGACATAAAGGAGAAGTCCTTTTCAAGCTTCGTCTTATATTCCTGCATGGTTTTGTCGTCTTTTTCAACGGCGTCCCACTTGTTGACCGCAATGATGCAGCCCTTGCCCGCTTCGTGCGCGATGCCGGCAACCTTGGAGTCCTGCTCCGTAAAACCGACCGTGGCATCGATGAGGATGACGCACACGTCTGCCCTGTCCACCGCCATTTCGGCGCGCAGGTTGCTGTAATGCTCAATGGAATCCTCCACCTTGCTCTTGCGGCGCAGGCCGGCAGTATCGATGAACGTAAATACGCCGTACTTGTTTTCGATGGTGGTATCCACCGCGTCGCGCGTCGTACCCGCAATGTTGGAAACGATGCAGCGGTTTTCGCCGGAAACGCGATTCACAAGGGAAGATTTGCCGACGTTCGGCTTGCCGATGACGGCGACCTTGATGATCTCGCCCTCGTCCTCCTCTTCCTTTTCCTCCGGCAGGTGCTCGAGGATGGCATCCAACAGGTCGCCCGTGCCGTGTCCGTGCACGGAAGACACCTGGATAGGGTCGCCGAGGCCGAGGTTATAAAACTCATAAAAATCCGCCGGCGGGTCGCCCAGCGTATCGCACTTATTGACGCACACGATGACCGGCACATTGCTGCGCTGGAGCATCTGTGCGATGTTGAGGTCCGTTGCGACCATGCCGGTGCGCACATCGGTCACGAAAATGATGCAGTCCGCAGAATCAATGGCAATCTGCGCCTGTGTGCGCATCTGGGACAAAATAATATCCTTCGATTCCGGCTCGATGCCGCCCGTATCTACCAGTGAAAACTTTCTGTTTTTCCATTCACACTCGCCGAAAATGCGGTCACGCGTCACGCCCGGCGTGTCCTCCACGATGGAAAGGCGCTGCCCGATCAGCTTGTTGAACAGCGTGGATTTACCGACGTTCGGTCGGCCCACGATGGCTACAATAGGTCTTGACATACGGTTTTCCTCCTTCTTTTTTCCTTACTCCGCAGTGCCCAAAATGTCCTTGAGCTCGCCTGCGGCGTCTTTATGCATTCTGTAAGCCGGCACACCCAGCTTTTCGCTGAGCTGCTGCACGGTCATATCGTCTAAGAAAATATCTTCGTCCGCCATAAGCATGGACGGTGCAAGCAAAATTGCGTCGCCAAGGTTTTCGCGGCTCAAGCGGTTCACAAGGTCACGCCCCGTGAGCAGCCCGGTCACGTTGACCGTACCGCCAAAGAAATCGTTGTGCACAGGCACAAGGTTGATCTCGAGCCCCGGGAATTTTTCGCGCACAAAGTCCATTACATGCTCCATAAACGCATACACGCCTTCGCCCGTCGGGATCGTCACGCGGCGCTTTATGTCGCGCTCCGGCTCGTCTTCAACCGCCCAGGAAAATTCTTCTTCTAAGTCGCGCAGCATACCCACGCCGTTTTCAATCTGCGGGAAGTCCTCGTAGAATTCATACGGCGGCAGCTCGCGCTTTGCAATGAGGTAGAACTCGTCGCTCGGGAACACGGTTCTCGAGCCGCGCTCTGCCTTGAATTTATCGCCCCACCGCTCCAAAATCTCGATCGCCGCGCGCGCCGTATCCTTGTTAAACGTCTCCAGCGGATACAACCCCTTGCGGTAGCGCGTCACGCCGACCGGCACGCAGGCGACGCTCTGTAAGCTCTCGCCGAGCGCGTACATTTCGGAAAGCGTAAATTCCAGCTCCTCGCCGTCATTCAGCCCCGGGCACAGCACAATCTGACAATTCAGCTTGATGTTGTGCTCCGCCAGCTTGCGCACAAAACGCAGCGCGTCGCCCGCAAAGCGGTTGTGCATCATCTTGCAGCGCAGCGTGGGATTCATCGTATGCACGGAAATATTAATAGGGCTGATGCGCATTTCAATGATACGGTCGATCTCACGCTCATCAATGTTCGTCAGCGTGATGTAGTTGCCGAACAAAAACGAAAGGCGGTCATCATCATCCTTAAAATAGAGCGTTTCGCGCATGCCGGGCGGCAGCTGGTCAATGAAGCAGAACACGCACTTGTTGCGGCAGGAGCGCTGCCTATCCATAAGATACGTTTCAAACGCAAGGCCCAGTGCGCCGTACTGCGGCTTTACGAATTTTTCTTCGCGCCGCTCGCCCTCCGCCGTTTCGTATACCACATGCAGATGGGTGTTCGTCTCGTAAAAACGGAAATCGAGAATATCCGTGATGTCATGCCCATTGATTGAAATAAGCTTATCGTGCGGCTTTATGCCTGCCCGCTCGGCAAGGCTGTTTTTATCCACGCCGAAAATTTCAACTGCCACAGCTTTTCTCCCTTCCGTTTTGAGGTAGTATGCGCGAAATTTGCCGCTGTTTTACGGCTCGGCACCAAAAAATGCCGACAAAACAATAGAGAAGGAGCACGCAAATGCCCCTTCTCTATCTGGCACAATTATTGTTTCAGGCAAAATTATGCTTCCTTCTTAACAACTTCTCTGCCGTTGTAGTAACCGCAGTTACCGCAAACCCTGTGAGGTGTCTTATACTCTCCGCACTGCGGGCATTTCATAAGGGCAGGAGCGCTAAGCTTCCACACGTTAGAACGTCTCTTATTCTGTCTGGCACTGGACACTTTTCTCTTGGGTACCGCCATCGTCAGCACCTCCTTATATTAAACTAAAACTTTGGTTATCTGGAATTATTGTAGCAGCTGCCGCAGAGCCTCCAGACGGGGATCTGTCTGCTGCTTTGCACAGGCGCAGTCGCCTTCGTTCAGGTTTTTGCCGCAAGTGGGGCAAAGCCCTTTGCAGTCTTCCTTACAAAGGAATTTCGTCGGCGTCAAAAGGATGATATCGGAATAAATCAGCTCGTCCAAATCCAGCTCATCGCCTTCAATCACGATATAATCTTCAAAATCCTCTTCATCATTCAGCTTGTTCACAATCACGTGAGAAATGTTGTGACAAAGCTCTTTACGCGTCAACGTCAAGCACCTGTTGCACGGCATCGAATACGCATAGCGCACCTCCACGTTCAGCTCCGCACTGGAAGCGAACGAACGGATGCTGCCCTTGACCTGAACCGGCGTGACAAACGGCTTACAGCCGTCAATCTCCACCTCCGACAGATCGACCGTATAATCGATCGCCTGTGAAATATCCTCTCCCGAGAAATATTTTTTCAAATCGATAAGCATAGTTTTTCCTCATACCGTACTTGATATATTATAAATACCACGCGCGGTTTTGTCAAGAAAAATTTGAAAATTCGGCATTATGCCGCGAAAAAAAGTGTTCGGCGGGTCGTTTCCGCCGAAACACTGTTGCTTTTTTCGTTTTTGCACGGCTTTTCGTTACTGTTTCGGGCGGTGCAAAGGCTTTTTGAGGCCGAAATTACTTCGCGACAAATTCACGAACGGAAGCCGGCAGTTCCTCTGCGTCAGCAGAAATGAGCAGGCAGATGTTCACGTTGGAAGATTCGCTGAGCGTCTTGAGCTTCGCGGTAAGCGGCTCAACTTCCTCAACGCCCTTGCCGGTGATCTTCAGGGTGGAATCAACGAAAACGTCCGTCACATCGTAGTTTGCAGCGCAGATGCCGCTGACAAAGCCTACAAGTGCGTCCAGACCCTCAATGCCGTAAGCGTCGGAGTCAACAAGACGTGCCTTGTGGGAAATATCGTAAGTAAGCTTAAGGCCCTTTTCGATAACAACAACGTTGCCGTTGGAGTTCTGAACCGCTTCGTTTGCAAGCTCGATGAGCTTCTTGGTTTTGCCGGAGCCTTTTTTGCCGATTAAAAGAGTGATCATAGTGAAGTCCTCCTGTGTATTTTTTCCGCAGGTGCGGATTTACGCCTTTTTATTTGGAAAGTCTTGCTTCCAGTGCTTCTTTTTCGCCTTCGTAACCCGGCTTGCCGAGCAGAGCAAACATGTTCTTCTTATAGCTTTCAACGCCCGGCTGGTTGAACGGGTTCACGCCGAGGAGATAGCCGGAGATGGCGCAGGCCTTCTCGAAGAAGTAGATGATCTGGCCGAGGGTATCCTCGGAGAAATCGGGAGCGGAGATCACAACGTTCGGCACGCCGCCGTCGTTGTGTGCCAGCACGGTGCCCTCAAACGCCTTGCGGTTGATATACGCCATGCTCTTGCCCTCGAGGAAATTGAGGCCGTCTACGTTTGCCGGGTCGTTGCCGATGACAACTTCGCGCTTCGGCTTCTCAAACAGCATCACGGTCTCAAAGAGGCTGCGTCTGCCGTCCTGAATGTACTGACCCATGGAGTGCAGGTCTGTGGAGAAGACAACGGATGCCGGGAACAGGCCCTTGCCGTCCTTGCCCTCGCTCTCGCCGTACAGCTGCTTCCACCACTCGTTCATGAGCGTGTAGCACGGCTCGTAGCTGACCATCACTTCGGTCGTCTTGCCCTTATTGTAAAGAATGTTGCGAATGGCAGCATACTTGTAGCAATCGTTTTCTTCCATGTTCGGGTTGTTGTAGGCAGCCTGTGCCTTCTGTGCGCCCGCCATGAGTGCGTCGATATCCGCACCGGCCACAGCGATGGGCAGCAGACCCACAGCGGTGAGAACGGAGTAACGGCCGCCGACATCATCCGGTACAACGAAGGTCTCGTAGCCTTCTTCGTCCGCAAGGTGCTTCAACGTGCCGCGCGCCTTATCGGTCGTGCAGAAAATACGCTTCTTTGCTTCTTCCTTGCCGTACTTCTTCTCGAGGATCTCGCGGAAAACACGGAACGCGATAGCCGGCTCCGTGGTGGTGCCGGACTTGGAAATCATGTTGATGGAAATATCCTTGCCTTCGCAGATCTCAACCAACTCCGCCAGCGCGGTGGAAGAAATACTGTTGCCGGTGAAATAGATGTCCGGCGTATCTTTCTTCAGTGCATTGTAGTGCTCGCTCTTGAGGAACTCGATTGCTGCGCGTGCACCGAGGTAGGAGCCGCCGATGCCGATGACGATAAACACATCCGTGTTTTTCTTGATGCGCTCCGCAGCCGCCTTGATGCGTGCAAATTCCTCTTTATCGTAATTGGTGGGCAGGTCCACCCAGCCGAGGAAATCATTTCCCGGACCCTTGCCGGATGCCAGAAGCGCATGTGCATTCTCAACCTGAGAAGCCATTGCAGCGTATTCGTGCTCGCCGATAAAGCCCTTCAAGTATCCGCATTCCAATTTCAATGCCATTTCTATTGCCTCCTATTTGCATGATGATGCTTTTGCACGTGTGAAACCGTTTTCACAGTCCCACTTTATGCAAGGTACACCACAAGTCAAATCTATGTGCTTTCATCATACAATAATTTGACGCATTTTGCAAGTGCACAACGCGGATTTCATGAAAAGTTAACGAAGGTTTTTTTGCAAATCAGATTTCACGCCGCTTATGCTGCGAAAAAACAAGCCAAAAAATATTGCAATGCGGAAGAAAATGTGATGGCGGGCGCTTCGGTTTTCGCCGTGATTTTGAGCGACTGCACCGTGTCGCCGTTCAGCGCGACCTCCGCCGTACCGAGCACATTCCCCGGTTCTACCGGCGCAGGAACGTTTTCCGGCAAAATGAGCTTTATCCCGATCTCCGCGTCGCCCGAGGCTGTTAAAACGCCGCTTGGAGCTTCACACTCAAGCGAAACGGCGCTCACCATGCCGCCCGTAACGGGCAGCTCGGGCAGTTCCGGGAGCTCCGGTGTCGTCAGCTTCCAGTTTACAAAACCGTAGTCGAGCAGCGAAGACGCGGCCGAAAAGCGGTCTTTCGTATTTTCCGCACCGAGCACTACCGCAATGAGCCGCATACCGTTTCGCTCTGCCGCAGCCGAAATGCAGCTGCCCGCCGCACTTGTCGTGCCGGTTTTCAGCCCCAAAATGCCGTCATACGTGCGCACGAGCTTATTTGTGTTCACAAGCTGCGTCTGCCCGTCACGCACATAATCAATCCAGATGAGCGTGTAATCAAATATTTTCTCGTGCTGCATCAACGCGCGGCTCATCACCGCCACATCATAAGCGCTCGTAATGTGCCCATCTTCGTCAAGACCGTTGCAGTTTTTAAAAACGGTGTCGTTCATGCCTAACTCCGCCGCGCGGGCGTTCATGCGCTCCACAAATGCGTCCTCGCTGCCCGCGACTGCCTCCGCCAAAACGACCGCCGCGTCGTTCGCGCTCATCACCACGCACGCTTTGATGAGGTCGTCTACGGTCATCTGCTCGCCCTCCTTGAGCCAAATGTCCGAGCCGCCCATGCCCGCCGCGTGCGCCGAGGCCGTGAGCACATCGTCCAGATGCAGCGTGCCTGCATCGATTGCCTCAAATACGAGCAAAAGCGTCATCACCTTCGTGATGGACGCACAAGGTCGCTGCACATGGGCAGACTTTTCGTATAACACCTGACCCGTGGAGGCTTCCATCAGCACCAAAGCCTGCGCGGGGAAATCCGGCGTCTCGGCACGCGCAAGCGGACAGAACACACCGATCAGCAATACAGCAGCCAAACAGAAGCCAAGAAAATGTCTTTTCATAAGTAAACACCCCCGCACCAAAAGATATGCGGGAGTGTCCTTCAATCATTCTATTAAATTTCACCGGCGCACCGGGATGCCGTTTTCCGCAAGGTAACCCTTGAGTTCCGGTATGCCGATCTCGCGGAAGTGGAAAAGTGATGCCGCCAAAACCGCGTCCGCCTTACCCTTTGTAAACGCGTCCTTAAAGTGCTCCATCTTGCCCGCACCGCCGGATGCAATGACCGGAATGCCCACGCTTTCGGAAACTGCGCGGGTCAGCTCCAGGTCATACCCGGCCTTCGTGCCGTCGCAATCCATGCTCGTCAGCAGAATTTCACCCGCGCCGAGTTTCTCCGCGCGCTTTGCCCATTCTACGGCGTCAATGCCCGTGTCCACGCGGCCGCCGTTTAAATACAGCGTCCAGCCCGCGCCGTTCGGGCGGCGCTTCGCGTCCATCGCCATCACAACGCACTGGCTGCCGAATTTATACGCCGCGTCCGCAATGAGTTGTGGGTTTTTCAGCGCGGCGGAGTTTACCGAAACCTTATCCGCGCCCGCGCGCAGCAGCGCCGTGAAATCCTCTACCGTACGGATGCCGCCGCCCACCGTAAACGGGATAAATATGCTGTTCGCCACGCGGGAAACGATATCCAGCATGATACCGCGCGCATCGGAGGACGCGGTGATGTCGAGCAAAACAAGCTCGTCCGCGCCCTGCCGGTCGTATTCGACGGCAGCCTCCACAGGGTCGCCCGCATCGCGCAAATTCACGAAATTTGTGCCCTTAACAACCCTGCCGTTTTTAAGGTCAAGGCACGGGATAATGCGTTTGGCGTACATTACACGCCCCCCTTTCCCTGCGTCATGGCGGCGAAGTTTTCGAGCAGCTTCAGTCCCAACGCTCCGCTTTTTTCCGGGTGAAATTGACATGCCATGAGGTTATTTTTCTGCACCGCCGCATGAATTTCCACACCGTACTGCGCCGTAGCGGTCACAACGTCCTCTTCGGCCTTTAAATAATACGAGTGCACAAAGTACACATACGGCTCGCCCGTAATGCTTCGGAACAACCCGCCGTCCTTTTTGATTTCAAGCGAATTCCACCCGATATGCGGAATTTTCAGCCCCGGCGCAGCAGGAATACGCAACACCTTACCTTTTAAAAGCGACAGGCCGGAGACGCCCGGGGACTCCTCGCTGCTCTCAAACAGGATTTGCAGCCCTAAACAAATACCCAAAAACGGCTTGCCGGAGGCGACGAACGCTTTAATCGGCGCTTCCAGTTCTCTCCCGCGCAGCTCGTGCATGGCGTCGCCAAATGAACCGACGCCCGGCAGCACGGCGCCGTCGGCTTTCATGAGAATGCTCGGGTCCTGTGTGACTTCGACCTCACAGCCGATATGCATAAGCGCTTTTTCCACGCTGCGGATATTGCCCGCGCCGTAATCTATAATTGCGATCATCCCGTCGCCTCCCTATTACTTTGATTTAGCGTGATAATATAGTATCACATATTGTTTTATCCGTCAACAGGATTTTTCGCTTCCCTCAATCAAAACGACTTTCTTTGATTTTAGGCAAAAAGAAAGCACGCAGAAAAACTGGTCTGCGTGCTTCTATGCTAGCTTGTTTGGTATTTTAAAGGCGTCTTTGTGGACGCCTTTTGGGAGACCCCCTAATTGGGTCTCCCACGAGGGAACAGTCCACTGGACTGTTCCCTCTCCTGTCCTGATTTTATGGCAGGCAAAAGGATTTCGAGCTCTGCGGAGCTCGACCAAGGGTTTCACCCTTGGATTCCACAGCCTTTTGAAAAAGGCTGGCGAAAACTTTTACGTCGCTTCGCTGTGCTTAACTTTGGCTTAATCCAAACCGTCCGCCCAGCCCATGGATCTTTCCACGGCCTTATGCCAGCGTTTCAGCGCTTTTGCTTCGCTGCCTGCTGCCGTTTGCGGGTCATACGCATTTTTAAGCTTCCACACGGTTCTAAGCTCATCCAGCGATTCCCACACACCGACGGCCAACCCCGCCAGCATGGCAGAGCCGAGCGCGGTGGTTTCCAGACACTTCGGCTGTCTCACGGCGCAGTGCAATAAATCTGCCTGATACTGCATCAAAAAACGGCTTCTCGATGCGCCGCCGTCCACGCGCAGCTCGGAAATTTCCGTGCCGCTGCCCGCTTCCATAGCTTTCACGAGGTCATAGCTTTCATACGCAATGCTTTCCAGCACAGCGCGGCAGATGTGCGCCTTAGACGTACCGCGCGTCACGCCGAGCAGTGCGCCCCGCGCATACATATCCCAGTACGGTGCACCAAGCCCTGTAAACGCCGGCACAAACACCGCGCCGCCTGCGTCCTCCACGGTCTCCGCAAGAAGGTCCGCTTCCTGCGGGTTCGCGATAAGCTTCAACTCATCGCGCAGCCATTTGATGGCCGAGCCCGCGTTAAACGCACTGCCCTCAAGCGCATAGGTCGTCTCGCCATTCACGCACCAACCGATCGTCGTAATAAGCCCCCGGTCGGAGAAAACCGGCTTATCACCCGTGTTCATCAGCACAAAGCAGCCCGTGCCGTATGTATTTTTCGCCATGCCCTTATCAAAGCAGCACTGTCCGAACAGCGCGGCGTGCTGGTCGCCCGCAATGCCCGCAATCGGAATTTTCCTGCCGAGTATCGTTTCGGAGCACATGCCCACAATGCCGGAGGAGTCCACGACTTTCGGCAGCGCGTCACGCGGGATACCGAACACGTTCAGCATTTTCTCGTCCCAATCAAGCTTTTGAATGTCAAACAGCATGGTGCGCGAAGCGTTCGTCACGTCCGTCACATAGCTTTCGCCCTCTGTGAGCGAATAAATGAGCCACGTATCAATGGTACCGAAGCGTAGGCGATGCTCCTTCGCGAGCACTTTGGCCTTCGGCACGTTATCCAAAATCCACTTCATTTTGGTGCCGGAAAAATACGGGTCGATGATGAGTCCCGTCGTTTTATGAATGTACTCCTCAAGTCCCTCGGCTGTTAACCGCTCGCATTCCGGCGCGGTGCGGCGGCACTGCCACACAATGGCGTTGCAGATCGGGATACCCGTCTCGCTGTCCCACGCCACGGTGGTCTCTCTTTGATTCGTGATGCTGATGGCAGCGATGTCCTCCGCGGTGATCTCCGCCTCATGCACCGCCTGCCGCATGGCGTAAAGCTGCGTCTGCAAGATCTCCACGGCATCGTGCTCCACATAGCCGGGCTGCGGGTAAATCTGCGTAAATTCGCGCTGTCCCATGCCCGCAATGCCGCCCAAAGCGTCAAACAACACGGCGCGCGAACTGGTCGTGCCCTGGTCAAGCGATAAAATGTATTGACCGATTTTCAAGTTCAAGCCCTCCTTACCAACGGAAGAAATTGAGCCGGTGCTCCTTGCGGTCCTCCTGCTCTCTTGTGTTTGTGATGACTTTATACCGTACCACCCATTTCGGGTCAATATACTCCAAAATCGCCTGCGGCATTTTGTACTGGAACAGATGCCGCTGGTGCTTAAGGCTCTCCACCACACGGAGATGGTCCGAAGATTTCACATCCAAGCTGCCGACGATGATGGTGGAATAATCGTTCGGGTTCGTGTATTTGAAGTTGTCGAGAAAATCCGCCCAGTCGGTGTACTCGGTCAGCTTCACGTATTCGCGCGGGACATTGAGACGGATGCGCACCGCACCCGAAACGCGTCCGCCGGTATTCTGCTTTCTGCCGCGCACCACGCCGAATATGGGGCATTCGCAGTGCAGGTCGAGCATATCGATGAGCGCGGCGTACTCCTTCTTAAACGAAATACTGGGGCTTGCGCGGTAAATCTTGCCGCTTTGCAAAATACGCATCACGGCGCCGGACTGATATGTGTCAATAATCATGTTCTGATAAACCCTTTCCCTTAAAAATCGCGGCGATCCCTGCGTCGCTCCGCCCGTTTCAAAAAAACACAGGCGGTTTTTCAATACCGAAATTCAAATATATGCGGAAATGTTACTTTGTAGCCCAATCGTATAAAAAGCGGTCAAACTCGCCGACCTTGCGCTTATCGGGCTTGATAAGGTAGCGTTTTAAAAGATCCTTTTCGTTTTCCACCGTCCGCTTATAGTATGCGCCCGCAATGCCGCCCGCAATGCACGCCACGGTGTCGGTGTCGCACTTCACGCTGAACACATTGCGGATGCAGCTTTCCCAATCCTCGCTTTCCATAAAGCAGCGGAACGCAAGCGGCATGGTCCCCTCCGCCGTAGCATCAAACTTCGCCTTCGGCCGGTACGCCCACAGCGGCTTATGCACGGGGTATTCAAACTCTTTGTTAAAGTATTTTTTCAGGTCCTTTTTGCGCTCGCCGTGCAGCGCAAGGTAAATGAGCCCCGCGGTCGCAACAGCGGCTTTCAGGCCCTCTATGTGGTTGTGTGTGCACATGGCGCTGTTTTTCGCTTCTTCCTCCACCTTTTCCAGCGTATCAAAGTGGTAAGCGATGTAGCTGACGCGCATGGCCGCGCCGTTGCCGAAGCTGCCATAGCCCGTTTCGGCATGTCCGTCCAGCCAGCGCTGAAACATCGTGCCGTACCCCACGTCTCTGTACATACGCCCGAATTTGCCATAAGCCTTTGCATAGCTGATGTCATTTAAAAGCGCGTATTTCGTCGCGATGGTCAGCACCGTATCGTCCGTGAAAAAGCAGTTGTTCCCAAAAAGCTCCACCTTTTTATAGTTGAACCCGCTCGGTTTGCTGAACTCAAACCGCGAGCCGGCAATGTCTCCTAAAATCGCACCGGTCAATCGGATCCCTCCATTCCCTGCATGATCGGTTTCAGTATACCATGTTTTTTCTTCTGTTTCCACATATTTTTGTGAAAAAGTTCCGATTTCGAACAGCTTTTTGATTCTTTTGACTTTTTTCGCCGAATACGGTATGATATAGTTTAAGATAAGCTCATAAAGAGGTGTTCAAAATGAGAAACGCAAAACGGCTTTTGGCGGCGCTTCTGCTCGCGGCGGCGCTCATCTTTTCCTCGGCATCGTGCGGCGGGCAGACCGAAACGGCAAGCGAAGCGCCTGCCGCCGCGTCTTCCGAACCGCAGCGGGATTACACCGTGCAGATCTCCAAGGACACCCTGCGCCGCACAGGGCTCGACATCACCGCCGCGGCGCACCGGCTGGGGCTTACAAACGTCACCACAAATGATGACGGCTCCTGCACGATAGAAATGACAAAAGACGAGCGCGATGCCGTCTGCACCGCGCTGAAGGAAAGTCTGCACGAGCAGATCATCGCTTTGCCGGAGGACGGCACGTGGCCGTTTATAAAAAGCGTCACGCTTTCCGAAGACGGCCGCAGCGCCGAAATTCTGAGCACCAAAGACCTGTATAAACCGGAGCGCGACAACGCCGCTGCGCAGGCCGTGTACATTCCCGCGCTGCTCTACGCAGCGTTTACGGGCGAGGACGCAGAAAGCTTCGCGGTGCACTTCACCGTAAAAGACGAAACGACCGGCGATGTGCTGGGCGAGTTCGATTACCCCGCCGCAGAGCCGACCGCTTCCGAAAGCGATGCAAGCGGCACAGAAAGCACCGCCCCCTCGCCCGACACCGCAGAATAAACCGCATAAAAAGAACGGAGCCGCACAGGTTTATCACCCATGCGCGGCTCCGTTCTTTTACTTTTTCGCCTGTGCAAGCTCGCCCATTTCTTTGTGTTTTAATTCGCGCCAGACGGTGCACAGCATCGTAATGTAGCACGCGCCGCCGCCCACAAAGTTCGAGATAACCTCCGCCCAGAACACACCGTCCACACCGACAGCGGGGATCTGCGGCAGCAAAAACGTCAACGGAATGACGATGATGACCTTGCGGAGCAGTGAAAAGAAAATCGCCTGCTTTGCGCGACCCATCGCCTGCACAACATACTGCGCCGACATTTGCAGCGCCATCATAAAGCACCCGAAGAAATAAATGTGCATGGCGTGCGTGCATGTTTCGAGTAACTGCGGGTCGCCGTTAAAAAGCTGAATAAACACGTGTGGGAACAGCCTTAGCACGAGCCATACAAGCACCATATAGCTAAATGAAACGACCGTCGTGAACACAATCACGCCGCGCACGCGCTTATATTTCTGTGCGCCGTAATTGAAGCTGACCACCGGCGCCGCGGCAGATGTCACACCGTTTACCGGCGTATATGTCACTTCGCGAATGGAGTTGATGACCGTCATGACCGCGACGAACAGGTCGCCTCCGTGTTGCGAAAGCATCGCGTTGCACGCCACCTGCACAGCGCTCGACGTAAAGCCCATGATAAAGCCCGAAATGCCAAGCGAGGTGATCTTGCCGATGAGCTTTGCCTGCGGGCGCATGCGCTTTAACTCCAAACGAAACAGCGTACGCTTACCGAGCAGGAAGCGCACCACCCACACGGCGGAAACGAGCTGCGAAAGCACCGTTGCAAGCGCCGCGCCCTGCACACCCATGTCGAACACAAAAATAAGCAGCGGGTCAAGCGCAATGTTCACCACTGCGCCGATAACGACCGTCAGCATGCCGCGGTTCGCAAAGCCTTGCGCATTGATGAACCCGTTCATGCCAAGCGAGACCATCATGAATACGCTGCCGAGCATGTAAACCGAAAGATAGCTGTCCGCATAAGGGTACGTCGCGTCGCTCGCGCCGAAGAGATACAGCACCGGCTTTTTGATGAGCAGCACCACCATGCACAAAATTACGCCCGTAATGACGAGCATCGAGAACGTGTTGTTCATCACGTCTGCGGCGCGCTCACGCTGCTTTTCGCCCTCTTCGCCGCCCTGCTGTGCCGCACCGCGCGCCATAGAAAACAACGGCGTACCGCCCGTGCCGAATAAATTCGCAAACGCCGTCACCATCAGTAAAATCGGAAACGTCACGCCGACGCCCGTCAGCGCATCCACCGATGTATCGGAAATATGCCCGATATACATGCGGTCTACGATATTATATAAGACGTTCACAAACTGCGCCAGCACCATCGGCACCGCAAGGCGCAGGACCGTTTTAGAAATCGGTCCCTTTGAAAAATCATCGTTTTTCTTTATATCCGCAGCCATACTTTTGCCTTTCCGAATTAAAAAATAGCAGTATCAGTATACAACTTTCGGTAAATTTTGTAAATGGAAAGCCTTAAAAAATCACAGACAAAACGACCCCTTCGGTGGGCAATTGCCGCGAAAGGGTCGTTTGCATTTACTTTATTACAGCTTGAGTTCTACCGCAACCGGGCGGGTACCAAGCAGCTCCGCACTGCGGTCATCCGGCTGCGAGGTGCCGACGAAGAACGTGAAGCTGCGGCTGTCTACGCGGCGCGTGCCGGTGTCGTCCACAATTTCAAGCGCGGCCTTCGGCACGGTGATCTCTACGTCACACGTCTCATTTGCACCGAGTGAAACCGCCTTAAACGCACAAAGGCTGTGGTTGCGCACCGCGAATTCTGATTCATTGTCACGCACATAGACCTGCAAAATCTCATGCACGGCACAGCCCTCATTTTTGACCGTCGCCGTAATCGTATAGTGCTCGCCGTCATCACGCATTTCGGCTTTCGTCACTTCCGTTTTACCGTAAGTGAGGCCATAGCCGAACGGATACAGCACGCCGCCCGTAAAGTAGCGGTACGTGCGGTTTTCCATCGCGTAATCCGTAAACGCGGGCAGCTCGTCGGAGTCGTTATAAAACGTCACGGGCAGCTTGCCGCTGAAGGAATACTTGCCGAACAAAAGCTCCGCAATCGCCTTGCCGCCGCGTGCACCCGGATACCAGCCCTGCACTACGGCGGAGAAGCTTTCCTGCGCAAAGCGCAAATCCATGGCGCTGCCGGTCATATTGATGAGAATGACGGGCTTGCCGGTCTTCGCGACAACCTCCATCAGCTTTCTCTGCGGCGCGGGCAGCAGTAAATTCGCCTTGTCGCCGGAGCCGACAGAATTGCTCTGGTCCATCTCCTCGCCCTCAAGATTTTCATTGAGGCCCGTCACCAGCACCACAACGTCGCTGTGCTCCGCCACGGTCTCGGCTTCGGAAAGGCGGTCGCCGGGCAGGCCCAGCCCCTCCACGCGGTCTTTGTAGAGGTGGCAACCCTCGGCGTACAGCACGCGCACGTCGTCGCCTACATAGTCCTGAATGCCCTCCAACACCGTGATATATCTTGACGCCGTGCCGTGGTAGTTGCCGATGAGCGCCATGCGGTCGTTCGCATTCGGGCCGATGACGCCGATCGTCTTGATTTTCGTTTTATCAAGCGGCAAAATGCCGTCGTTTTTCAGCAGCACAACGCTTCTGCGCGCGGCTTCCTCGCTGAGCGCCAAATGCTCCGGGCACTCTACGACCTCATAGGGAATGGAGTTGTATTCGCAGTTCTCGTCAAACTCGCCGAGCATAAAACGCGTGGTAAAGAGCCGCTCCGCCGCCGTCGTGATGTCGTCCTCGGTGATGAGCCCGTCCTCGAGCGCGCGCAGCAAATGCAGATATGTGTTGCCGCAGTTTACGTCACAGCCCATCTTAATGGCAAGCGCAGCGGATTCCGGCGCGGTGGTCGTGATGTGGTGGTGCAGGTGAAAATCGGAAATCGCCCAGCAGTCGGAGACAAAGTGTCCCTGAAAGCCCCACTTGCCGCGCAGAATTTTGCGGATGAGCAGGTCACTGCCGCAGCACGGCTCGCCGAGCGTGCGGTTGTATGCGCCCATCACGGCCTCCACTTCGCCCTCTTTCACAGCGGCTTCAAACGCGGGCAGATACGTCTCCCACAAATCCTTCCGGCTCACCTCGGCGTCAAATTCGTGGCGAATGGCCTCCGGGCCGCTGTGCACAGCGTAGTGCTTCGCGCACGCCGCGACCTTCAAATATTTCCCGTCACCCTGCAAACCCTTGATGTACGCCACGCCGAGCTGCGCCGTGAGGTACGGGTCTTCGCTGTACGTTTCCTGCCCTCTGCCCCAGCGCGGGTCGCGGAACAGGTTGATATTCGGCGACCAGAACGTGAGGCCCTTATAAATATCGCGGTCGCCGTGCTTAGAAGCTTCGTTATACTTCGCGCGGGCCTCCGTCGCAACGACATCGCCGATTTTTCGGATCATCTCCGGGTCAAACATGCTCGCCATGGCAACGGGCTGCGGAAACATCGTCGCCGTGCCGGCGCGCGCCACGCCGTGCAGCGCTTCGTTCCACCAGTTGTACGCCGGAACGCCCAGCCGTTCAACGGGCGGCGCATCAAATTTCAGCTGTGAAGCGCGTTCCTCTATCGTCATTTTGGAAACAAGCTCGTGCGCCAAAGCCTGCGCCTTTTTTCTGTCTCTCATGGTAACACCCCTAAAAAGTTGTTAAAAAAAGTATAGCACGGTTTTATTCAAAAAGAAAGATAAAAGTTTTATCTTCCGGATAAATCGACAACAAAAAAAGCGGCAAACCGAAGCCTGCCGCCGAAAATTTATAATTTAGAGATTCAAAAAGCCCGCGTTCAGCATGGACTGTGCCGCCAAAATCGCACCGAGGCGGCCGCTGTTGAAGTTCACACCGCCCTGCATCCATGCCGCAAACGGCTCACGCAGCGGTGCGTCCGCAGAAAGCTCAATGGACGAGCCAAACGTGAACGAGCCGGACGCCATGATGACGTCGCAGTCGTAGCCCGGCATGGGGCTCGGCTCCGGCACAACGAAGGAATCGACCGGCGCGCCCTGCTGAATGCCGCGGATAAATGCGCACAGCGCCTCGCGCTCGCGCAGCTGCACCGCCTGAATAATATCCGCGCGCGGCTCATCGTAGCGCGGAGTCACGTCAAAGCCGAAGCCCTCAAACAGCGCCGCCGTGAACACAGCGGTCTTTAAGGCTTCGCCCGTGACGTTCGGCGCGTGGAACGTGCCCATGAAAAGCTCGCGGTTGTTGCCGAGCGTGCAGCCGATCTCGCGACCCGTACCCGGGGTCGTCAGGCGATACGCGCAGCTTTCAATAAGGTCGCGGCGGCCCGCAATGTAGCCGCCCGTCGGCGCAATGCCGCCGCCCGGATTTTTGATGAGCGAACCCGCCATAAGGTCTGCGCCCACAGCCGTCGGCTCCATTTTCTGCACATACTCGCCGTAGCAGTTATCCACCATGACAATGCAGTCCGGCGCACGGCGCTTTGCGATCTTTACAATGCGCTCGATCTCCTCCACCGTCAGGGACGGGCGCAGGCTGTACCCGCGGGAGCGCTGAATGTACACCATGCGGTGCTTCGGCGTGATGGCCGTCTCCATGCCGTCATAGTCAGGCGTGCCGTCCGGCAGCAGGTCAAGCTGCTCGTAGTTTATGCCAAACTCCTTTAATGAGCCGTTGCCGTCGCCCGTAATGCCGATCACGCCGCGCAGCGTATCATACGGCATGCCGGTAACGCTCAGCATCGTATCGCCCGGGCGCAGAACGCCAAAAAGCGCTACGGTAAGCGTATGCGTGCCGCTGACAAAATTATAGCGGCACAGCGCGTCCTCCGCACCGAGGGCACGCGCGTACACTTCGTCCAGCACGTCGCGGCCGCGGTCGCCATAGCCGTAGCCTGTCGTTGCCACAAAGTGGCTCTCGCTGACACCTGCCTGCATGAACGCAGCCTGCATCTTCTCCTGATTATACCGCTGTGTTTCGGAAATTTTCGCAAGGTACGGCGCAGCCTTCTGCTCCGCTTCCTCCGCCGCCTTCAGCACGCGGTCATCAATTTTAAAAAACTCGTACATAGTAAACCCGCTTTCGCAAACGCAAAAGCCTTCCTTTATCTGAATTATTTTAATTGCATAATTTTCCCTGCGCCCATGCGCCGCACGGTTTATAGCCCAAAGCGTCATAAAACGCCTCGTTTTTGCTTTCTTCGCGCAGGATATACACCGTGCCGCTCGGCAGCATTCGCTCCATTTTTCGGACAACCGCCGTGCCAAGCCCCCTGCGGTGGAATTTCGGCAGCACCGCCACAGCAGAAATGAGGCTCGCGCTTTCGCCGAGCACTGCTGCAGCCACTGCGACGGTCTTCCCATTTGCCGAAACACCCGCGCAGCGCACCGTGCCGTGCCGCATGCGGTGGGATAAATCGAGGTAAAACGGCTCGAACTCCCCCACCATGCCGTTTGCGTTCAGCACAGCATAAATCTCTCTCGGAGAAATTTCCTCCGCAGGATACACAGTCTCATTTCGCAGCACTTTTTGCAAAATTGCGCCGCTTTCGGTGATGTTTAGCCCCAGCTTTTCGGCATTCTCCGCGCTGCACACGACTTCATTTGTACCCACCGCACTCAAAAACGCACGCACTTCGTCCGCGTCGGTAATCTCCCCCGCAATGCAGACGGAGCCGTCCGTTTTTCCGTAGGCGGCTTCCCCGTCCGTCCAAAACTGCGCGAACGACTGATGGAAGCCATACGCCTGCGCTTTAGACCGGATTTGGCAGCCAAACGGCGAGCTTCCGCACGGCATAGAGAGCGCTTCTAAATTTTCCGCAAGACGGATCATTACAGCTTGCCGCCGGAAATTTCCGCCATCATCAGCACCATCAGGTCAATAACCGCCTCTATGTCCTTTTCGGTCGTCATCGCAATCGCGCTGTGGATATAGCGGCACGGGTGCGAGATCGTCAGCGTCTTCACGCCGCCGCGGGAAACGTGAATGGTGCCCGCGTCTGTGCCGCCGGCGCGCACGGTCTTCGGCTGCACCGGAATATTGTTTTCTTTACCGAGCGCCATCGCGCGGCGGAAATAATCCTTCGGGTAAACGGTGCGCATATCCGTAAGGGAAATGACTGCGCCGCCGCCCATTTTGCACGCTGCGTCCGTCGGGCTCACGCCGGGAATGTCGCCCGCCGTCGTGCCCTCCAGTACAAGCGCCGCATCGGGCTCCAGAATATACGCCGCCGTGCCCGCGCCGCGCAGGCCAATCTCCTCCTGCGTGGAGAAGACGAAATACGTGTCGTATTCGAGCGGGCGCTGCATCAGCGTGATGAGCGCAAAGCAGCCCACGCGGTCATCGAGCGCCTTCGCCTTCACCGTACCGTGCACGTGCTCAAAGAACGGCACAAAGCACGCGTTGTCGCCAATCTGCACCAATGTCTCGGCTTGCTCACGTGTATCTGCGCCGATGTCGATGGCGAGTTCGTTCACGGGCACGGGCTTTTCAAATTCGTCGCCCTTGAGCAAATGCACCGGCTTTGCGCAGATGACACCCGGCGTTTTGCCGCCCACCAGCACATCGCGGCCGGAGAGCACCTCCGGGCGGATATTGCCGACCGTCGTGAACTTCAAAAGGCCGTTTTCCGTAATGTTTGTGATGACAAAGCCCACTTCGTCCATGTGAGCGCAGAGCATCAGCTTCTTCTCGGGACGCTTTTCGCCCTTTTTAAACGCCAGAATGTTGCCGAGCGGCGAAATGTGAATCTCGTCCGCATACGGCTCAATTTCACTTAAGATCACGCTGCGCACATCGTCTTCCTCGCCGGAAACACCGATGGTGCGGGTAAGCTTTTCCAGAATTTCATAGTTAAGCATTCGGCTGCGCCTCCTTATCCGTGATATACGCCGCGATGAGTTTTGCGATGTTCTCCATATCCTCAAAATCGCAGACCTCCGCCGGGGTGTGCATGTTGCGCTGCGGCACGGAGATAAGCCCCGTGCGCACGCCGCCGCGGGTGGTGCTGATCTCGTCGCAGTTCGTACCCGTTCTGCCGCCCATGGCTTCCAGCTGATACGGGATATTTTCGCGCTTTGCGAGCTCGACAAGCTTTTTGCTGATTTTTCTGTCCAGCGCCGCGGAGAAGCCGATCATCGGCCCTTTGCCGAGCTCCGCGGTAAGCATGCTCTCCGCGTCCGGCTGCTTTGCGAACGAAACGTCCACGGCAATGGCCTCGGTGGGCTCAAGTGCATACGCAGAGACCTGCGCGCCCTGCCCGCCGACCTCCTCCTTTGTGGAGCACAGCACCATAACGCAGCAATCGGGATTCTGTTCATTTGCAAGCTGTGCGGCGCGGATGACGCACGCGCAGCCCGCACGGTCGTCGAGCGCCGTGCCCGTGATGCGGTTGCCCATGAGCTTTTTCAGCGGGCGCGTCAGTGCGGCGCGGTCGCCGACAGCGACGAGCTTCTCCACTTCCTCTTTCGGAAGCCCTAAGTCAATGCACTGCTCCGCAACGGGCTTTATCTTATCATCGCCCTTTGCAAGGTGCGGCGGCAGCGTGCAGCCGATGCCCGTGACGGTCTCTGTGCCGAACACGGTAACGGGGCTGCCCGGCAGCGTGCGGCGGTCCACACCGCCCACATTCGTCACATGCAGAAAGCCGTTTTCGTCAATGTCCGTCACGATCATACCGATCTGGTCAATGTGCGCGTCCAGCAAAATGCGGCGCTTAGAACTCAAATCGCCGAAAATGCCCACAACGCCGCCAAGCTCGTTCTCACACACCTCTTTGCAGAAGCCGAGCTCCTTTTTCGCAACTTTGAACACGTCGCCCTCACAGCCGGATGTGCCGTGCTCTGCGCACAGCTCGCGGGTGAGGCGTTCAATCTCTTCAAACATGATATTCCCTCCTAAAGCCTGATTTATAAAAACAAAAGCCCCGCATTCCGAATGGAGACCCATCGAAAAGCGAGGCGCATTTCCGCAAGTATTTACTTACTTTGTGAAGTACATAATGATGTTGATCACAAGGACCAGCACAAAGAAGCCGATCGCAATGAACTTTGTCCAACGAGCAAGGAACGCATCCATGGAACGCGCCTTATTCTTGGAAAGGAACGTATCCGCGCCGCCGGTAATCGCGCCGAGGCTCTGCTGATGGCCTTCCTGCAACAGTACGACAATGATGATCGCCAGTGCGAAAAGAAGCAGAACAATACCGAAAATAATTTCAACAGCACCCATATATTTTACCTCCTCTTCAAGAGACTTAACGCTAATTTTATTCGTAGCTTAATTATGATACCATACAAAGCGGGATTTTGCAACAGGATTTTTTGCTTTTTTCCTGCATATTCCGCCGTCCTACGTCCATACTGATACCAAGGCAGTCACAGTCAGGCGTTTGTGCGCGCCAAAACGGACCGTGCGGCAAAACCGCACTTTCGCGTCACACGAGCGGGGTCTTTCCCGGGCGGGCGGCGCAGTCCATGGTGCGGACTGTATGCTGCCCGCCCTTCAGTAGGACTGAACGCTCCGCCGCGCAGGCCACACGCCTGCACAAACGGAACGCCAAACGGTCTTGCCGGAGGGCTGATTTTTTACAGCGAAATCTGCTCGCCGCCCTCCTCTCCGTTCGGCAGTGCGCCGAGCGCCGGGATCTTCTTTCTGTACCGCGACGGGTTCTGCAGCTCGTCTTCTTGATAGATATGCGCGTCCGTAATGCATTGGCCTTTTTTCAGGTTCATCACCGCCACGCCCTGCGTGCTCTTTGTCGTCTTCGGGGCGATGAGCGCCGTGTTCATGAGCAGTCGTCTGCCGCTTGAGGACGTCAGCAGCACATCGCAGTCTTCCAAAATTTGCAGCGCCGCCGCAAGCGGGGCCTTGTCGGAATACGCGTTAATGAGCTTTCTGCGGTTCGTCTTCGTGTAGTACGCGGAAAGCTCCACCTTGGCGACCTTGCCGTTATCGAAAACAAACAGCATATAGCCCTTAAAGTCGGTCGTTACAGCCATGTACGCAGCGCTTTCGCCCTCGTCCATCTGCACGCGCGCAGGCACGTATTCGCCCATCACGCTCGCTTTGGTGTCGGCAAAATCCGCCGCTTTCAGCTTATAGACCTGCGCTTTGTCGGAGAAGAACAAAAGCTCTGCCGCGTTTGTCGATTCCATCTGTTGGGCGATCTCGTCGCCCTCTTTCAGCTTTTGGTCGCCGCCCATGCGCAGGGAAAGCGGGGTGATCTTCTTAAAGTAGCCTTCTTTCGTGAAAAACAGGTTCACCGGGTAATCCGGCACAGTCTCCACGGGCTCTTCTTCGGCAATTTCCTCCGCGTACAAAATATGGCTGCGGCGCGGCTGGCCGTACTTCTGCGCGATTTCATTCAGCTCGCGCACAATAATCGTCTTAATGCGCGTTTTTGAGGCCAGAATTGCCTCAAGGTCACGAATTTCTTCCTCTAAGCTGTTCACCTCTTCGGTGCGCTTTAAGATGAACTCGCGGTTTAAATGGCGCAAACGGATTTCCGCTACATATTCGGCCTGAATTTCGTCGATGCCAAAGCCGATCATGAGGTTCGGCACAACTTCGCTTTCTTCCTCGGTCTCACGCACAATGCGCACGGCTTTGTCGATGTCGAGTAAGATTGCCTTGAGGCCGTAGAGCAAATGCAGCTTCTCTTTCTTCTTCGTGAGGTCGTAGTGCGTTCTGCGGCGGACGCATTCCATTCTGAACGCCGTCCACTCCTCAAAGAGCTCACGCACACCCAGCACACGCGGAACGCCCGCGATGAGCACGTTAAAATTGCAGGAGAAGCTGTCCTCCAGCGTCGTCATGCGGAACAACCGCTGCATCAGCTTATCGGGGTCTGCGCCGCGCTTCAAGTCGATCGTGATCTTGAGTCCGTCCAGACCCGTCTCGTCTCGAATGTCGGTGATTTCCTTCACCTTGCCCTGCTTCACAAGGTCGATGACCTTTTCCACAATGGCTTCAATGGTCGTCGTCGGCGGAATCTGGGTAATATCGATGCAGTTTGCAGATTTATCATACGTGTAGCGCGAGCGCACCTTGATGCTGCCGCGGCCTGTTTTGTAGATCTGCTCCATCGCCGCGCGGTCGAAAATAATCTGCCCGCCGCCCGGGAAGTCCGGCGCCTGCATCGTCGTAAAAATGTCATGCTTCGGGTCACGGATGAGCTCCGCCGCCGTGGTGCACACTTCGGCGAGATTAAACGGGCAAATGGACGACGCCATGCCGACCGCAATGCCCGTGTTTGCGTTGACGAGCACCGAGGGGAATGCCGCCGGCAGCAGCGTTGGCTCTTTCATCGTACTGTCGTAATTGTCGACAAAATCCACGGTGTCCTTGTCGATATCGCGGAACAGCTCGCGGCAGATGGGGTCAAGGCGCGCTTCCGTGTAACGGGAAGCCGCCCACGCCATGTCACGGGAATAAAACTTACCGAAGTTGCCCTTAGAGTCTACATAGGGGTGCAAAAGCGCCTCGTAGCCGCGGGAAAGACGCACCATCGTGTCGTAAATCGCACTGTCGCCATGCGGGTTCAGCTTCATCGTCTGACCGACGATGTTCGCGCTTTTCGTGCGCGCCGAGCCGAGCAGGTTCATTTTGTACATCGTATAGAGAAGCTTTCTGTGCGAGGGCTTAAAGCCGTCAATCTCCGGGATGGCACGGGACATAATAACGCTCATCGCATACGGCATGTAGTTCTGCCGCAGCGTGTCGTTGATGTCCTGCGCCTGAATTTCACCCGCGCCCGCAATAAAGCCCTGCATCTTCGGCGTATTTTCTCTTTTCGGCTGTTTTTTTCTTGCCATGCTTTACGCTTCCTTTCGTCAGAGCTTTAAGAAATATCGAGGTCATCGAGGTACTCGCTGCCGTGGGTCGCAATGTAGTCCTTACGGCCCGTAAGATTATCGCCCAGCAAGATATCAAACATCTGCGCCGTCCTTTCGGCATCGCCGGGCTTCACCTGAATCAACCTGCGCGTTTTCGGGTTCATCGTCGTCAGGTTCATCATGTCCGGGTCGTTTTCACCCAGACCTTTCGAGCGCTGAATCGTAAACTTCTGGCCCTCAAGCTGCGTCAAAAACTCGTCCTTTTCGCGCTCGTTATACGCAAAATACGTCTTGTCCTTCGCCGTAATTTCATAAAGCGGCGATTCCGCAATGAACACCTTGTGCTCTTCGATGAGCTGCGGCGTCAAACGGTACAGCATCGTCAACAGCAGCGTGCGGATCTGGAAGCCGTCCACGTCGGCATCGGTGCACAGGATGATCTTGCTCCAGCGCAGCGCGTTGATGTCGAACGACGCAATGGACTTGTTCGCCTTCGACTTTACCTGCACGCCGCAGCCGAGCATCTTAATGAGATCGGTGATGATCTCACTTTTGAAAATCTTGTCGTAATCCGCTTTCAGGCAGTTCAGAATTTTACCGCGGATCGGCATCACGGCCTGATAGTTCGGGTCGCGCGCCTGTTTGACCGCACCGAGAGCGGAATCGCCCTCCACGATAAAAATCTCACGCTCGGAAACATCCTTGCTGCGGCAGTCCACAAACTTCGCCACGCGCCCCGTGATATCCATTTTGGCCGTCAGCTTGCCCTTTAAGTTGAGGCGCGTTTTTTCGGCGTCCTCGCGGGAGCGCTTGTTGATAAGCACCTGTGCGCCGATTTTCTCCGCCTCAATGGGGTTTTCGATGAAATAAATTTCGAGATTATGGCGGAGCATCTCCACCATCGCTTCCTGAATACCCTTGTTGTTGATGGCCTTCTTTGTCTGGTTCTCATAGGAGGTCATCGTGGAGAACGAGGACATGACGATAACAAGGCAATCCTCCACGTCCTGAAATTTAATTTTGCTTTCGGATTTATTATACTTGCCGTTCTGCTTCAAATACGCGTCGATCTGGTACACGAACGCGTTCTGCACGGCCTTGTCCGGTGCGCCGCCGTATTCCAGCCAGCTCGAGTTGTGGTAGTATTCCGTCAAATGCACGCGGTTGGAAAATGCCACCGCAGCGTTGATCTTCACATTGTAAAGCGGCAGGTCTTCGCGGTCGCGCACGCGCTTTTCGGACTGCCAGAACTGCACGGAGGTCAGCGCATCTTCGCCCACCAGCTCGCGCACATGATCTAAAATGCCGTTTTCGTAGCAGAATTCCGTCGTCTCGAATTTGCGCGGCGAAACTTCATTTTTTAAAATAAACTTCACGCCCGCGTTGACGATGGCCTGCCGCTTGATGATATCCGTGTAATAGTCCGCCGGCACGTCAATGTCCGTAAACACCTTGATATCCGGCTTCCAGCGAATGCGCGAGCCCGTGACCTTCTTGCCGTAAGGCTCCTTATTGAGTCCGCCTATGTTCTCACCGTGCTCAAAGTGCAGCGTGTAGCGGAAGCCGTCGTAGCGAATATCCGCGTCCATGTATTCGGAGGCATACTGCGTAGCGCATAGACCGAGACCATTCAGGCCCAGCGCGTAATCGTAGTTGCCGCCGTCATTGTTGTTATACTTGCCGCCCGCATACATCTCGCAGAACACAAGCTCCCAGTTGTAGCGCTCTTCGCGCTTGTTGTAATCCACCGGGATGCCGCGGCCGTGGTCTTCCACCTCAACGGAATGGTCGGCATAGCGCGTAACGGTGATCTCCTTGCCGTAGCCCTGGCGCGCCTCATCAATGGAGTTCGAGAGGATCTCGAAAATCGCGTGCTCGCAGCCGTCGAGACCGTCTGAGCCGAATATGACCGCCGGACGCAGACGTACACGGTCCGCGCCCTTCAGACTTTTGATGCTGTCGTTGCCGTAGGTTTGCTTTTTAGCCATTCACCATGTTCCTTTCCTCAAGCGGGCAAAATAACACCCGCACGGGATTGCCCATAAACAAACGTAAAGGGAATGCAAATGAGCACATTCCCTTTCGTTAAAAATTTATTCGTTCGTGTTCGCTTCCGGTTCCGTTTGCGCTTCGGTCGGCAGCTCTGTCGTTTCCGGCGCTGCCGCTTCTGCCGGGATGATGCCCGCAGCGGCAGTCTGTGCGCTCGGCAGCAGCTTGCCGTTCATCACGTCAAGGAACTCGTCGGCGTCCAGCTTTTCGCGCTCAAACAGCACACCCGCCAAACGGTGCAGCAGGTCAATGTGTTCGGAGAGCACCTTCTTCGTCTTATCGTACGCGTCGCAGATGATGGACTTAATCTCCTCGTCAATCTCCGCGGCGGTCTCCTCGGAATAGTTCGAGACATGACCCATCTCCTTGCCGAGGAACGGATTGCTGCTGTCCGCACCGTACGTGATCGGACCAAGACGGTCGCTCATGCCGTACTTTGTGACCATCGCGCGGACGATCTTCGTGGCACGCTCAATGTCGTTCGATGCGCCCGTGGAAATATCGTCAAGCACCAAGGCTTCCGCCACACGGCCGCCCAGCAGCACGATGAGCTCCTCGCGCATCTCGTTGCGGCTCTGGTAGGACTTATCCTCCGTCGGCAGGTGCATCGTGTAGCCGCCTGCCATGCCGCGCGGGATGATGGAAATCTGGTGCACCGGGTCCTGCGAATCGCAGAAGTACGTCGCAATGGCGTGTCCTGCCTCGTGGTACGCGGTCAGCTTCTTCTCTTTGTTTGTCATCACGCGGCTCTTCTTTTCGGTGCCGACAACGACCTTGATCGTCGCTTCCTCGATTTCCTCCATCGTGATGGACTTGTGGTCCTTGCGGGCCGCAAGCAGCGCCGCTTCGTTTAAGAGGTTCTCAAGGTCTGCACCGGTAAAGCCGGCGGTGGATTTTGCAATGGTAGAAAGGTCAACATCCGGTGCAAGCGGCTTGCCCTTTGCATGTACGCGCAGAATATCCTCTCTGCCGCGCACATCCGGGTAGCCCACCATCACCTGGCGGTCGAAACGGCCGGGACGCATCAAAGCCGGGTCCAGAATATCCGGGCGGTTCGTTGCCGCAATCATGATGACACCCTCGTTCGCGCCGAAGCCGTCCATCTCAACGAGCAGCTGGTTCAGCGTCTGCTCACGTTCGTCGTGGCCGCCGCCGAGACCCGCACCGCGCTGGCGGCCCACGGCATCGATTTCATCAATGAAGATGATGCACGGGTGGTTTTTCTTGGCTTTGTCGAACAGATCACGCACACGCGATGCACCGACGCCGACGAACATCTCCACGAAGTCGGAACCCGAAATGGAGAAGAACGGCACGCCGGCCTCGCCTGCAACGGCGCGCGCCAAAAGCGTTTTACCGGTGCCCGGAGGGCCAACGAGCAGCACGCCCTTCGGGATGCGCGCACCGAGCTCGTTATACTTATTCGGACGTTTTAAGAACTCCACAATTTCGCGCAGCTCTTCCTTTTCTTCGTCCGCGCCCGCCACGTCCGCAAACGTCGTGCGGCGCTTTTCGTCGTTTATTTGCTTGACTTTCGCTTTGTCGAAATTCATCTGGTTTCCGGCTCCGCCGCCGCCCATGCGCTTCATCATGAATACCCAGAACGCCACAAGCAGCGCGATCATCAGTAACGTCGGAATGAGGCTGACAAGCCAGCTCGTCTCCGCCGGGCGGATGACATCCTGCGTCATGCGGTTATTCGGATGTTCCTCGTTATACGACTTGATGTAGTCCGAAACGTCGTTGTAGAACAGGTTCACGTTCGGCACCGTGTAGCGCACAACGGATTCCTTTTTGCTGCTGTCCTCTGTCACGGTCAGCTTCATCTCGCCCGTGCCCAGGTTCAGCGAGTATGCGCTCACCTTGCCGTCTTCAAAGTAAGACAGTACATCGGAGTATTTCAGCCCCGTCTGGTCTGCCCCGCGGTCAAACAGAAGCAAAAGCAGCACGACGAGCAAAATCGGAATGCCGAGGTAGATCAAAAGATTGCGAATGATTTTTTTGTTGTTGCTGTTCAAGTTCCGACCTCCCGGAAATCAAATTGGATACAAAGTGTATCCTTAAATAGAAACAGAAACTTTTTTATCAAAACGGAAGCTTAGACTTCACCGTAGACTTCAGGTTTCAAAACGCCGACAAACGGCAGGTTTCTGTACTTCTCATCAAAATCGAGACCGTAGCCCACGATGAACGCATCGGGAATATCGCAGCCCTTGTATTTTGCGTAGACCTCCACCTCGCGGCGCTCCGGCTTATCGAACAGCGTGCAGATCTCAATGCTGTTCGGCTCGCGGCTTTTCAAAAGGTTTACAAGGTAGTGCAGCGTCTTGCCACTGTCGAGAATATCCTCAACAATCACGATATCATAGCCCTTCAGGTTGATGTCGAGGTCCTTGATGATCTTGACAACGCCGGAGGTCTTCGTGCCGGAGCCGTAGCTCGAAACGCACATGAAATCGATGCGGGCCGGAATCGTAATGGCGCGCATAAGGTCTGCCATAAAGACGACAGAACCCTTCAAAACGCTGACAAGCAGCAGGTTTTTATCGGCGTAATCGTGGGAAATTTCCGCGCCCACGCGCTTGACCATGCTGTCGATGTACGCTTCGCTGTACAAAACTTCCTTGATATCGTTTAACATTGTGTTTTCCATTCGGATGACCCTTTCCTCAAAATTCTTTCCGCTTTATATGCGGGTTATGCCTGCCGTGTCCGTCACCGTAAGCTCCAGTGCCGGGAAATTCGGCTTTGCCGCATAGCCCTCCGCCGCGCCGACCGCTTCGATCCAGATGATCTCACCGTCTTTTTCAAGCAGCAGCAAACGGTCGCGCGCCGCCGCCGGAATGCGCAGTTCATTCAGGATTTTTTTGACCGATTTCGTCACGCCGCGCCCTGCGGGTCTGAAAACATCGCCCGCGCGCCGCGTCCGTACTCTCGGAACATTCGTAATTTTATCACAATCCGAAAAGTTTTGGAATAACAAATTATGAACTTTCCGGTTGATTTCTTCTTTTTCGGGAATTTTTTTCTCCACAAACAGCGTTTTCCCGTTCGGAAGCACGTTTTCGCCCGCTCTCAGCGGAACAGAAAACACATTCCGGTCTTTTATCTCCCGGTTTTTTCGCACCGTGAGCGTGTCCTGCTTCGCCTCCAGCACGATGTCCCCCGGCAAAGAGAGGCTGCCGCCCATGAAAACGCAGCCCGCCGCCCTGCAAATGTGCTCATAAGAGAGCCGCCCGTAAGACGATAACAGCAGTTCCAGCGCCGCGCGCAGCACCGCCTCGTGTGCGGTCCGCAAAGCTTTCAAGTCATACCCGTAAGGCGTTTTCGCTTTACAGAGCAATTCATTCGCGCACGAAAACACAAATTCATTCTGCAACCGCATGCTCTCCGCAAAGCGAGACGTCGCCTGCGTCATCTGCGGGTTTACATTCTTCAGCACCGGCAGCACGCTGTGGCGCAGCTTATTGCGCGTGTAGTCCACCGTCAAATTCGTGGAATCTGTCACATAGTCAAGTCGATATACTTTACAAAGATGTTCCACCTCTGCGCGGGAAATGTTCAAAATCGGGCGATAAATTCTGCCGCGCCGCGGCGGAATGCCCCCTGCACCGTGCGGCCCCATGCCGCGCGTCAGGTTCAAAAGCAGCGTTTCGGCATTATCGTCGGCGTTGTGCGCCGTGGCGATGCACCCGCTTTCCCTTGCTTCCTCCGCAAAGCACGCGTAGCGCACGCGCCGCGCGCATTCCTCCACGCCCTCGCCGCTTACGGCCGCAAGCGCGGGAATATCCTTATAAATCACCTTGCAGTGAAGTTCAAGTGCTTTACAGTAGTCCTGCACAAATTCCGCGTCGCGGTCGGCTTCCGCCCCCCGAATACCATGGTGCACATGCACCGCAAGCAAACGCTCCGCGCCGTACTTTTGTGCAAGCAAATACGTCAGCAGCACGGAATCCGCCCCGCCGGAAAGCCCCACGACAATTTTTCCCGTCTCCGGCAGATCATACCGCACGCGGGCGAGAATGTCCTCAGTTTTCATGACGCACAACTTCCTGCGATGTAAAGCGCATGAACTCACCCTGCCAGTGCAGCGGCACGCTGCGCAGATCGCCGTGACGGTTTTTTGCCACGATGACCTCGGCGCTGTTTTTGTCCACGTCTTCGGGCGAAGCCGATTCGTTCGCGTAGTATGCGTCTCGGTACAGGAACAGCACGATGTCGGCATCCTGCTCGATGGAGCCGGAATCTCGAAGGTCAGAAAGTACCGGGCGGTGCTCCTGTCGCTTTTCACCCGCACGGGCAAGCTGCGCCAATGTCACAACCGGGATATTCAGCTCTTTCGCCATGATCTTGAGGCTTCGCGTGATCTCGGAAATTTCCTGCACGCGGTTATCAATGCGCTTTGCACTGTTCATCAGCTGTAAGTAGTCGATGATGACAAGATCAACATTTTTTAAACGACGCACTTTTGCTTTCATCTCCGGCACCGTAATGCCCGGGGAATCATCGAGATACAAATCAGCCTTAGAGAGAATGTCGCCCGCCTCCACAAGGCGCGTCCATTCTCCCTCCGTCAAGTCGCCCGTGCGCAGCTTTGTGCCGCCGACGAGTGCCTCCGTGGAAATGATACGGGAAGCGAGCTGCTCCTTGCTCATTTCCAGCGAGAAAAACGCCACGCGCTTGCCCGCCGTGATGGCGGCATGGCGTGCAATGTTCAGCGCAAAGCTCGTTTTGCCCATGCCGGGTCGCGCGCCGATGATGACAAGGTCGGAGCGGTTCAGGCCCGTGATCGTGTTATCCAGCTCGCGGATACCCGTAGGAATGCCGCGGTACAGGTCTTTGTCCGGCGAGTTCAAGCGGTCAAGGCGTTCAAACGTCTCAAACAGCACTTCGTTCAGGCGCTCAAGACCCTTTAACGCCTTGCCCTGGCGGATGTCAAAAATGCGCTGCTCGGCGGAATCCAAGAGGAGCGAGGTTTCGCCGGTGTCCTCCATGGCGTCATCCAAAATGCCGCGCGCCGCCTGAATGAGCATACGCAAATCGTAACGGTCACGCACAATGGTGCAGTAACGCTCCACATTCGAGACGCTCGGCACAAGCTGCGCAAGCTGCATCAGATATACCTTTCCGCTGCCCTCATCGAAGTTTTCCTCTTCGCGCAGGTGCTCCAGCAGCGTGACGAGGTCCACCGGCTGGCCTGCCGTGAACATATCGAGCATCGCGCTGTAAATCGTGCGGTTATTGACCTGATAAAAATAGTCCGCGCGCGGCAGCATTTCCGCCACGGTCGAGAGACAGTCGGGCTCCAGCAACACCGCGCCCAGCACCGCCTGCTCGGCCTCTGCGCTGAACGGCATCACCGTTCCGGGCAGTGCCGGCGTATTCAGTTGAAAATTATCTTCCGGCATTTTTACCACCCTTTTTGAGTGAAATTACTTCAAAGTGAAAACGATTTCCGAATCGTAAACGACTTTTAGTCATTGCAAAATTTAATGCTGCGCATCAAGAAAATCAGGCTTTTACTGTGCTTCGGTCACCGATACCGCCAGCTTCGCGGTGATGCCGTTATAGAGCTTCACCTCAATGTGATAGCCGCCGAACGCCTTGATGTCGGTGTCGAGGTGGATCTTGCGCTTGTCAATGTCGAAGCCGTACTGCTTTTTAATCTCCTGCGCAATCTCCTTTGCGGTGACGGAGCCGAACAGTCTGCCGCCCTGGCCCGCCTTTGCGGTGATGCGGACGGTCTTGTCCTTCAAAGCTTCCGCAATACGCTGTGCTTCTTCGGTCTCGGTTTTCACTTTATATGCCTTGGAGGCCTCGGCGTTTTTCAGCTCGTTCATCACCTGTGCGTTCGCTTCCTTTGCAAGCTTGCGCGGCAGCAGGAAATTGCGTGCGTAGCCTTCTGCTGCATTGATGAGCTCGCCTTTTTTGCCTACACCTTTTACATCTGCTAAAAGTACAACTTTCATGGTCGTATCTCCTATCGTTTAAATCTATCGCTAAAGCAGTCAAACGGCTTCGCGCCGCTTTGCCGCATTAGTTATTCTTTTTCGTCGCTTCGGAAAGTTTTTCGTCCAGCACGCGGATGAGTGCCTTGCGCACATCGTTCGTGGTGCTGTTTTTAATCTGCGCGCCCGCCATGTTGAGGTGACCGCCGCCGCCGAATTCCTCCAGCAAAATCTGCACATTCACGTCGCCGAGGCTTCGTGCCGAAATGGCAATCTCATTGCCCACGCGGAAAATGACGAACGACGCGCGCACGCCCTGAATGGACAGCAGCTCGTCCGCCGCCTGCGCCGCCGCAATGCGCACATTCGGGAATTCCCAGTTGGAGCACGCAATGGCGCAGCCCTTGTAGACCTCCGCACCCGCCACAAGCTGAGAGCGCTCTTTATAGGTATCGAGCGAATTTGCAAACATCTTCTTCACTTCCACCGTGTCGGCGCCGCGGCGCTTTAAGTAGGCGGAAGCTTCAAATGTGCGCACGCCCGTCTTCAAAACGAAGTTTTTTGTGTCCAGCATAATGCCGGAAAGCAGTGCCGTCGCTTCTTTTTTATTGAGCGCGGAGCTGTTGATATACTGCACGAGCTCCGCCACCATTTCGGAAGCCGAGCTGGCGTACGGCTCATGGTAAAAGATGATCGCGTTTTCAATGTGCGTCACCATCATGCGGTGGTGGTCGATGACGACCACGCGCGGAATGGCCTTTAAAACTTCTTGGCTCTCCACAAACGAGGTGGAATGTGTATCCACCACAATGAGAAGCGAGCGCTGCGTGCAGCGGTCAAGCGCCTCCTGCGGGGTGATGAACATATTTTCATACTCCGGCTGGTGCTCAAACGCGTTGATAAGCGTCGTCGCCATAGAGCGGCCCTTGTCGATCACAATGCTCGCACGGCGGTCAAGGCCTTTCGTCACGGCCGCCCACACGCCGACCGCCGCGCCCACGGCGTCAAGGTCGGAGTTCGTGTGCCCCATGATGAAAATATGGTCGCTCGATTTAATGTGGTCGGAAAGCGTCGCGGCAATAACGCGCGTGCGCACCTTGTCGCGCTTTTCAACACCCTTGGAGAGGCCGCCGAAGAACTCGTATGTACCGTCCTGCTGGTAGATGGCCACCTGGTCGCCGCCGCGGCCGAGCGCCATTTCCAGTGCCTGACGGGCATGCAGTTCGCTTTCCGTCGCCGTTACACCCGCGCGGCCGATGCCGATGGAGATCGTGGCAGACATGTTATTCTCACCCTTCACGGCGCGCACACTGTCCAAAACGGCAAAGCGCTTCGTTTTGGCTTCTTCAATGTGCTGGTCGTCCGTGATGAGCATATAACGCCCGTTCGTCATGCGGCGCAGAAAGCCCTCCATGGTGTCGATCGCCCAGCTGCGCAGGACGGATTCCACCTCGGACGTGATGCGGGAATCCTCACTGCCGGAGGCATCGCGCGTCAGCTCCTCGCGGTTATCGAACGAGATAACCGCAATGACCGTGCGCTTTTCGCGGTAGTCGCGCTGAATCTGCTTATAATACGTGTCGTCCACAAAGTAAAGCACACTGCCGCTTTCGGTGCGCAGGCCATAGGCCGTAAACTCGCGGTCGCCGTAGGAAACGGAGGTTCCGTTTTCGGATAAAATCTGACGCAAAGTCTTCGGGTAAATGTACGCCGCAATGTTATCGCCGCAGCCTTCGCCGTTTTCGGTGAATAAATCCTGAAAGCGCTCGTTCGTCCAGACGATGTCGCCCGCCGAGCCCAGCACCGCAAGGGGCAGCGCAAACTGCCCGAGGTTGCGCTGTTCATCGGCGGAAAGCACCTTTCTCGCAGCTCTGAGCGCCGTGTACACATGCACGCGGTAATGCAGGTCGGTCATGATAACCGCTGCCAAACACAGGCCGGAAACCGTGATCTCCACCGCAAACAGAATCTTATTCTGCGTATAGCTGAAGCACGCCATAATGAACATGACCGCTGCCATAACATAATAGACCGGCGAGGTCGCCCAGATGCGCCGCTTGTTCATTTCCCGTCTCTCCTTCTGAGGGAAACCCTCAAGAAACTAATCTAACTTAAACTGAATTTAAACTTCCATGATGATCGGCAGGATCATCGGGCTGCGCTTTGTGCGGTTATATAACAGTCTGGAAAGGTTGTCGCGCACGCGCAGCTTAATGGCGCTCCACTCGCGCACGTTTTCGTCCGCGCACTGCTCAATCGTGCTGTTGACAAGCCGTCTCGCCTCGTCCATCAGCGCCTCGCTCTCGCGCACATACACAAATCCGCGGGATACGATATCCGGACCGGAAACAACTCTGCCGGAGCCTGCCTCAATCGTGCACACCGCAATGATGAGACCGTCCTCCGCAAGGTGCTTTCTGTCACGCAGCACAATGCTGCCGACGTCGCCCACGCCGAGGCCGTCCACCATAACCGCGCCCGCCTGTACATCGGGCAGCTGTTTCATGTAGTCTTCATTAATCTCCACCACGCTGCCGACATCGCCGATGAAAATGTTCTCCGGCGGCATACCCATGCTGACGGCCACGCCCGCATGCTTGCGCAGGTGCTTCTGCTCGCCGTGCACCGGGATGAAGTACTTCGGCTTCGTCAGCGCCTGAATAAGCTTCAGCTCTTCCTGACACGCGTGGCCGGAAACGTGCACTTCGTACATGGATTCGTACACCACATCGCATCCGCGCTTCAAAAGCTCGTCTACAACGGTGCCGACCATCTTTTCGTTGCCCGGAATGGGGCGCGCGGAAATGATGATCATGTCGTCCTCACCGACCGCGACCTGACGGTGGTCGGCAAACGCCATGCGGGTAAGCGCAGACATCGGCTCGCCTTGGCTGCCCGTCGTGATAAGCACAATCTGCTCCTTCGTGTAACGGGAGATCATGTTGAGATCGATGAGCAGACCGTCCGGCACTTTGAGATAACCGAGCTCGCTCGCAATGGACATGACGTTCACCATGCTTCTGCCGGAAAGCGCCACTTTTCTGCCGTACTTTTCCGCGCAGTTGATAATCTGCTGCACACGGCTGATGTTCGACGCAAACGTCGCGATGATGAGCCGCTTTTTATTCGCTTCCGCGCGGGCAAAGAGTGCGTCAAACGTCGCGTTCACCTTCTGCTCCGTCTGTGTGTAGCCGGGGCGCTCTGCGTTCGTAGAGTCCGCCATCAGCAGCAAAACGCCCTCCTGACCGAGCTGCGCAAAGCGCGCAAGGTCGATCATGCCGCCCTGCGTGGGGGTGAAATCGATCTTAAAGTCGCCCGTGTGGACAATGACGCCCGCAGGGGTGTGCAGCGCAAGACCCACAGCGTCGGAAATGGAGTGGTTTACGTGGATAAGCTCCACGTCGAAGCAGCCGAGCTGAATGTGCGAGCCCGCCGTTGTGACGTTCAGCTTCACATAGCCGAGGTTGTGCTCCTTGAGCTTATTCGCAATCAGCGCCACCGTCAGCGCCGTGCCACACACCGGCACATTGATCTTTTTGAGCAAATACGGCAGGGAACCGATGTGGTCCTCATGGCCGTGCGTGATGACAATACCGCGGATGCGGTCCTTGTTCTTCTCAACAAATGTGAAATCCGGAATAACCGCGTCGATGCCGGGCATTTCTTCGTCCGGGAAGGCAAGGCCGCAGTCCACGATAACCATGTCGTTTTCGCACTCAAACAGCGTGAAGTTCTTGCCGATCTCATTTAAGCCGCCGAGGAAATACGCGCGCACAGAGGGCTTCTGCTTTGTGCGCCTGCCCCTGCCCTTGTTATTTTTCGTCTGCGTGCTTTTTGTTGTCTTAGCGGGTGCTTTTTCACCGTTTGGGGCCGATTTTACCGTTTTCGTCGTCTTTTTGTGTGCGTCCGTGTTTTGCGCGGTACGCGTGCGCTTCGGCTTCGCCTCTTTTGTTTCGCTCACGGTTTGCTGTGCCGCTTCTTCTTTTACCTGCGCGTTTTCCGTTCTGCGCGTTTTCTGGCGTCTCACCGGCTTTTCGATGGGGCCGGAAATCTTGCCGATGAAGCTTTCCCCTGCACCGCTGAGGGGCTGGTCCTGCTGCTTTGCAGGCGCGTCGCCGAGCGACGTTAATTTCGTCATTTTTCTGATTCTTTTTTCTGCCAAATTGACCTTCCTTTCAAATAACACAGGCGCACTGTCGCAATTCACGCAAAAATAAGGTATACAAAAGCACCAACCGATGCTCTGCGCAGTGTCGCCTTTCGGCATGAGCAGAATAAAACGCACGCAAGTCCGCGCCGCCTTCTGCTTTTCTTTCTTCTGTTTTTTCCGTTCAACACATGTAAATCAAAACACCGCAGCGTTTTTTTCACTATCCGTTACACGTACCGTTTACGTGCAAAGTGTCAGCCGTTCACGCATGCGAAAAATACCCGCACACAAAAAGATAATTCTATTTTACGCTATTCTCCCCGTGCTGTCAAGCCGCGTGCCGTTTCGCTCTGTACGGAGTTTGGGCACACCGCAGAGGTTCTATTCCCATATTCTCCCGATTTTTTGTGTTCTGTACGCCGGTTTTCAAAAAACAGCCGCCGTTTTCTTCCATTTTGTACGGAAAACTCTCGTTCGGGGTCTTTATTTCCTGCTTTTTCAGAAAAATTTTGACTTTCTGGAATTTCCCTATTGAAAAGTATACCAATTTGGTGTATATTTATCTCGCTGAGGAAAGAATATGCGTATCCCGACCGATCGACCCCAAATGCGTTTTCTGTTCCCTCACAAAAAACACTATCCGAAAGGTACTGATAAAGCTATGGAAAATAACGGCAAGAAGATCATCTATGCGGACAACGCCGCTACCACTGCCGTCTCCCCTGCGGTGCTTGAGGCTATGCTGCCGTACTACACCGAATGCTACGGCAACCCGTCAAGCCTGTATGCGCTCGGCACGGCTGCAAAAAAGCCGCTTGAGGAAGCACGTGCAAAAGTAGCAAAATGTCTCGGTGCAGAGCCGAATGAGATCTACTTCACAAGCTGCGGCAGCGAAAGCGACAACTGGGCCATTAAGGGCGCAGCGCACAAGATGCTGAAAAAGGGCAAGAACCACATCATCACAAGCAAGTTTGAGCACCACGCGGTGCTGCACACCTGCGCAGCGCTCGAAAAAGAGGGCTTTGAGGTCACGTACCTCGACGTGCATGAAAACGGCATCGTCGTCCCGGAAGAGCTCGAGGCCGCCATCACCGATAAGACCGGCCTTGTCACCATCATGTATGCCAATAACGAGATCGGCACCATCCAGCCCATCCCGGAGATTGGTGAAATCTGCAAAAAGCATGGTGTTTGGTTCCATACCGACGCCGTACAGGCTGTCGGCAATGTGCCGATCAACGTAAAAGAGCAGAACATTGACATGCTGTCCCTCAGCGGCCACAAGTTCCACGGCCCGAAGGGCGTCGGCGTGCTGTATATCAAGAAGGGCATCATCCTGCCGAACCTCATCGATGGCGGTGCACAGGAGCGCGGCCGCCGCGCCGGCACCGAAAACGTTGCAAGCATTGTCGGCCTCAGCGTTGCGCTCGAGAACGCCATCAATACGATGGACGAAAAGAACGCAAAGCTGCGCCGCATGCAGGATAAGCTCATCACGGAGCTTTCAAAGATTGACCGCAGTCATTTGAACGGCGACCGCTACCACCGTCTGCCGGGCAACGTGAACTTCTCCTTCGAAGGCGTTGAGGGCGAATCCATGCTGCTGATGCTCGACCTTAAGGGTGTCTGCGCTTCTTCCGGCAGCGCCTGCACCAGCGGTTCTCTCGACCCGAGCCATGTGCTGCTTTCCATCGGCCTTAAGCACGAGGTAGCCCACGGTTCCCTGCGTCTCAGCTTCAGCGACGTGAACGACGAGAGCGACGCCGATTATATCATCGAGGTGCTCCCGAAGATCATCGACCGTCTGCGCGCCATGAGTCCGCTGTGGGATGCGATCATCCACGGCCGCACGATCTCTTAATTTTAAAATAATCCGGTACGAATGTACGAAAGGAAATGAAACGATATGGCATACAGTGCAAAAGTAATGGAACACTTCTCCAACCCGCACAACGTTGGCGAAATCAAAGATGCAGACGGTGTCGGTGAAGTCGGCAACCCGAAGTGCGGCGACATCATGCGCATGTACATCAAGGTCGATAACGACGTCATCACGGACGTAAAGTTCATGACCTTCGGCTGCGGCGCGGCCATCGCGACAAGCAGTATGGCGACCGATCTTGTAAAAGGCAAGACGATCCCGGAAGCTCTGAAGCTGACGAACAAGGCGGTCATGGAAGCGCTGGACGGTCTTCCGGCCATCAAGATTCACTGCTCCGTTCTGGCCGAGCAGGCCATTAAGGCTGCGGTCTCCGATTACTACCGCCGCCGCGGCATCGACCCCACCCCCATCGTGGGCGAGATCAAGGATGCCGACGAAGCACACGAGCACGGCGTCTCCGAAGAAGACGAATAAGTTAAGATAACGAAATCTCCTGCCTCTTTCGGGAAGCAGGAGATTTTTTATGTTCTGTTCTTTTTATGCTTTGTTTTTCTGTTCCGGCTTTGCGCAAGAGCCGGCGCAGTGGGTGCAGTCCCCGCCGCAGCCGCCGGTCTTTCCTTTTTGAATTGCCCGCACAGCAAAAAACACCGCTATGACGAGCAAAAGGAACACAAGAACCGTGCCTATGTTCAGCTTATCCATCATATAAACAGCGACCCCATGCCGTACACAAGCCCCGCCATCAGCCACGCGATGACGCACTGACCGATGACGACGCCTGCCGCCCACTTACCGCCAAGCTCGCGCTTTACGGATGCAATGGCCGCCACACACGGCGTGTACAGCAGGCAGAACACAAGCAGGCTTGCGGCGGAAAGCGGCGTCAGCAGCGTTGCAAGCGCCGTGGAGGAGCCGAACAGCACCGTCAAGGTAGACACCACGCTTTCCTTTGCCATAAAGCCCGTGATGAGTGCCGTAGAGATGCGCCAGTCGCCAAAGTCGAGCGGCGCAAAAATCGGTGCAATCCACCCGGCGACGACCGCCAAAATGCTGTCTTTGGAATCGGAAACGATGTTAAAGCGCAGGTCAAACGTTTGCAGGAACCAAATGATGATGGTCGCAACAAAAATGACCGTAAAAGCGCGCTGTAAAAAGTCCTTCGCCTTTTCCCACAAAAGCTGCGCCACGTTTTTCGCGCCCGGCATGCGGTAGTTCGGCAGCTCCATCACAAACGGTACGGCCTCACCCTTAAACATCGTGCCGCGCATGAGCAAAGCCATCAAAATACCGACCAAAATGCCGGTGAAATACAAAATGACCATCACAAGTGCACCCTTGCCCGGGAAAAACGCCGCCGCAAAAAAGCTGTAAATCGGCAGCTTTGCGGAGCAACTCATAAACGGCGTGAGCAGAATCGTCATTTTACGGTCGCGCTCGGAAGGCAGCGTACGGCTCGCCATCACACCCGGAACGGTGCAGCCGAAGCCGATGAGCATCGGCACCACACTGCGGCCGGAAAGTCCGATTTTGCGCAATAACTTATCCATAACAAACGCCACGCGCGCCATGTATCCGCTGTCCTCCAGCATGGAGAGGAAGAAAAACAGCGTCACAATGACCGGCAGAAAGCTCAAAACGCTGCCGACGCCGGTGAAAATACCATCGATGACAAGCGAGTGCAAAACAGGGTTCACGTTCGCTGCCGTCATGCCGCGGTCGACAATATCCGTCAGCGCGCCGATGCCCATGTCCAGTAAACTCGATAAAAACGCGCCGATGACGTTAAACGTCAGCCAGAATACAAGACCCATAATGCCGATAAACGCCGGTATTGCCGTGTATTTGCCGGTCAAAACGCGGTCTATCGCCACACTTCTTGCGTGCTCGCGGCTTTCCTTCGGCTTTACGACCGCGGCGCCGCACACTTTTTGAATGAAGCTGAAGCGCATGTCGGCAATGGCGGCGGCGCGGTCGAGCCCGCGTTCCTTTTCCATCTGCGTGATGATGTGCTCCAGTGTCTCCTTTTCGTTCTGGTCGAGGTTCAGCCGGTCCAAAACAAGCTGATCGCCCTCGGCGAGCTTGCTCGCCGCAAAGCGTACCGGGATGCCCGCATCGTGGGCATGGTCTTCAATGAGGCTCATAATGCCGTGCAAACAGCGGTGTACCGCGCCGTTGTGGTCGTTTACATCGCAGAAGTCCTGCCGTCCCGGCGCTTCCCGGTACTTTGCCACGTGCACAGCGTGGTCGATAAGCTCCTCAATACCCTCGTTTTTCGCGGCGGAGATCGGCACCACGGGGATGCCAAGCATCTCCTCCATCTCGTTCACGCGCACAGAGCCGCCGTTTTGGCGCACCTCGTCCATCATATTGAGCGCCAGTACCATCGGCACATCCAGCTCCATCAGCTGCATCGTCAGGTACAAATTGCGTTCTATGTTCGTCGCGTCCACAATGTTGATGATGCCGCGCGGATGCTCATCCAAAACGAAGCGCCGCGTGACGAGCTCCTCGCTCGAGTATGGCGACATGGAGTAAATGCCCGGCAGGTCCGTGACGAGCGTGTTTTCCACGCCGCGTATCGCACCGTCTTTGCGGTCCACCGTCACGCCCGGAAAGTTGCCCACGTGCTGGTTAGAGCCCGTCAGCTGATTAAACAGCGTCGTTTTGCCGCAGTTCTGATTGCCCGCAAGTGCAAAGGTCAGCGTTTCTCCGGGCGGCAGCGGCTCGCCGGTCTGCACGTGGTACTTGCCGCCCTCGCCGAGACCCGGGTGGAAAATCGGGCGTGCGTCCTGCGGCCGCATCGGCTCCGTTATCGTGTCGCGAATTTTATCGATCTCTATTTTTTCCGCATCGGCAAGGCGCAGCGTCAGCTCGTAGCCATGTATGCGCACCTCAACGGGGTCGCCCATAGGTGCGAATTTCACCATGGTGACGTCCGCCTTCGGAATGAGCCCCATATCCAGAAAATGTTGGCGCAGCGCGCCCTCGCCGCCAACGCTTGTCACCGTTGCCGTTTTGCCGATCGGCAGGTCTTTCAGTGTCATGTTCTTGCCCCTTTTCTATCCCGATTAGACGTTTTAAGTCTATTATGTTGCTCGGAATTTGTCAAGGGCATTTCTACGCAAAAGCACGCTTATATCTGCGTTTAGCCCCAGATAAAGCGTGCTTTTACACTCTGTTTCGCTGTTATTCGCCCAGTTTTGCGCTATGGATTGTTGCGGTCATTTCTTTGTGCCACAGCTTTTCGCGCCACATGCCCACAAACTGCGGGCCGCAGAAATTACTCGTCATTCTCGACCCGCACATTGAAAAAAGAGTTTTGTCAAAAGACAAAACTCTTTTTTGGTGGGCCACAACATTTGATAGACAAAAAGAAGTCCCTTCTTTTCTATTTTTTCCGCTTTCAATTTTGCTTAACAGCGCATCGGTGATTTCAACTTCATCGTCGCCGGTAGTGAACGTGATCGTGAATTTATCGTCATATAAGAATATCTTATTGACAAATAGTTTTATCAACGTCCGTCGATATGTATTGTCCTTGATATCGCCTTTTGAAAGTGCTGTTAATCTCTGCACAACTTGTTCTTTCGTTAAAACGTAATGACGTGATTTTTCGATTTCAATCTGGCGTTCAAGCTCTTTGATTTCCGCCGCCAGCTTTTCTAAATCTATGATAAACATTTTCCGCACTTCATCACTCGAACACTGGCGGAGAGCCGTCATTTGGTTTTCTTTCTCCCGTTCAGCGGTTTTTAATTCCCCTTCTAACCTTTTCTGCTCGGATACATCGTCATTTTGTGCTGAGATTTTTACGACCTCATTCGCTATCCTATTGATATTCTTCGGGGTAAGTAACTTTTTGCATTCTTCCACAACCACATCCTCTATGTAGTTTTTCATAATCATTTTCTTTTTGCATGGCTTTCTGGCACCCGAATTTTTACACTTGTAGTAGTTGTAAATCACCCCTTTTGTACTGATTTGGTTTGAGCTATGTCCGATCATCATAGACTTACAGTACCCGCAATATAACTTAGTGGTCAGAAGATATTCGGCCTTTGCTCTCGCCCGCGCCGGAGCCTGTTTATTCAGCTTCATTTTATCCTGAACTTTTTCAAATAACGCATCATCGATAATTCTCGGCATCCCGCCTGCCACTTCAATATCTTTGTATTTGTAAATGCCCAAGTATTTCCGGTTTTTCAGCAGCACGTGCAAAGAGGATTTATTGAACTGTGCTCCCTTTGCCGTTTTTATATGCCGTTCGTTCAAATTGTCGCAGATTTGTTTTGCGCTCCATCCTCCCGCATATTTCGTATAAATTTCTTTCACGATGGGAGCCTTCTGCGGATCAAGAACATATTTATGATTTTGAATTCTATATCCTAACGGTGTAGTCCCTCCGTTGGATAAGCACTTCTCCGCATTGACGTCCATTCCTCGTTTTACCTTTTGGGTCAAATCATCGGAATAAAACTGATCTATACAAATTTTTACCAGATTGGCAAAGCTGCCATACGGAGAATCGTCATATTTTTCTGTGGCGGAGCGAACAGAGACACCCAACTCGGTCAATTTGTTTATATTATTCAATACTTGGCGTACCTGTCTTCCGAAACGGTCAGACGAGTAGATAATAACCGTGTCAAACTGCTTCTTCTCCGCATCTTTCAGCATTTTTTGAAACTGGTATCGATCATCATTTCTGCCTGTTTTAGCTCTGTCCGCGTATTCATGAATTACGGAGAATCCGTTTGCCTGCGCATATTCATGGCAAACTTTCAGCTGTCCCTCTATACTTTCTTCTCTCTGCTTGCTATCACTGTACCTCGCATAAATAACCGCTAACATCAAATATTGACCTCCTTGTTTTTTAGTGCGTCCAACAATTTGTTAAAAATCAGTTGGTTCGGATAATATCTGTAATCGGCAAATACGGATATTCCGTTTTTCTCGTAATATTCTATTATTGCCGCCGCACAAGCAGCACTGCGGCTTTGACCGTATTCACATTGGCAGATTATATCGAAGCCGTCATCATGAGCCTTTTGTATAAACGCCGCAAGACTATCCGCTTCCGGGAAATACGTATCAAACGACAAACCAAAATCTTCCAATGTTTCCATATCAATATCATGAACTTCCACTTGAAAAACCCGTTCCGGCAAGCCTTTATAATCGACCGGTTCCGAAATCTCCCCGGTTCGAATATTCGGCGGGTCGTAAAAGCTGATGACCGCTGTTTTCTCCGGGAACCCTTTGCTGATCAACTTTTCAATTTCTTCTCTCGAATAAATACTAACCTTCATGATTTGCCTCCTCGATGATTTTGAGATACTTGTATACGGTTGGATAAGATAATTCGCAAAGCCGCGACAAATCTTTCTTTGTCAACTGCCCTTGTTTATATTTTGGATAATGCCTGTAAAAGGCGCTCGGTATGTCGTCCGCCTTTACACTTGGTCTGCCGACCGTTTTACCTTTCGCTTTGGCATTTTCCATTCCGCTTTTCACGCGCTGGCTGATGATATTTCGTTCTATCTCGCTGAAAACGCCCATCATTTTAAGCATTCCTTCTGTCATTGGGTCAAGCTCTTTGCTGCAGTCTACAACAAAGCTGCCGAGCACCAATTTCAGTTTTTTCTCTTTCGCAAACTCGATGATCTCACAAAGCTGTTTTGTACTGCGTGTAATTCTGCTGACTTCCGTCGCAATGATCGTATCACCAACCGTTACGGTTTTAAGCAGCTTATTCAGTTCCGCGCGATCTGTCTTTGCGCCGCTTTCATATTCCAGATAAATCGTTTCATCCGTTGCGCCTTGTTGTTTAAGCTCTCTGACCTGCCGGTTAATATCCTGAAGCTTTTCATTTGTAGAGCACCGCGCATAACCATAAATCATTGCAAGAACCTCTTTTCTTTCGGTCTGATATTATTATAAGACAGTATTTTGCCAAATTCAAATCCGTTAATAATTCGTTAATATTTAGCAATTTTATAAGCGGAAAGGCCAACCCAATTTACTTTATAAAAAACAACCGTAATCCCTAAGGACTACGGCTGTTTATCAGACTATTTGATTATAAACGAAAAGAGATGTTTGGGGTTATATCCATAGAGTACAAGTAAAACGATTATCGACAATGTGAACAATAAGGTGCCAGAGTACAACCGACACAACCATCCCTTGCGCCTAATCTTGCCCTCTTGCATCCACTACTCAAATAATAATCTTTCTTACCATCATTATTGTTGGAATTGTTGTTGGTGCTTCCACCTTTAGATGCAGCCAAAAGCACACTTGTCGCTAAAAGACCTGCACCGATTTTTAAGCCCTTTTTCACACTTTCACCGCTTTCCTTATCCATGAACGAGAATAACCCTTTTTTCTTTTTGGGTTCTTCCGAAGCGTTCTGACCCTGCGCCATATTGGAGTTTGCCGGTACCATTCCCGGAAAATCACTCTCGGTATAAACGATCTTTGTAAAATCCGGGTAGATGAAATAATCGAATATCTTCTGTACTTCATCTGTTAGGCCAAACTTTTCTTCTATGGTTTTATAAATCGCAGCCGCATTCGGTTTTTTCAAAATACAATCAAACAGAACATCCGCAACTTTTTCCTGCGGAAAATTCGGGTTATGAACACTTTCAAGAACTGCGTTTATGTCATCGATCTTACCACTGTCGGCAAGCCAAATATCCTTGCCGTTTTCTCGTAAAATCCCCACCAAAGTAATGACTGCGTTCCAATAATCCTGAAATACATTGTGGAGCAGAAGGTGTGTGCGAATTCGCTGATAAAGTTCCGCTTTTTGCGGCGCTGTAATTTCCGAACCTTCAAGCGTACTTTCCACCGCGCCTTGTACAAGCCCCCGTGCGAAGCTTCCCCGGTTACTAAACAGCGAACCGATGCCGTTTTTGAGATTCTGCGTAACTTTGGCATTGTTTTGTTCCGTTAATTTAACACTTTCATTTGTTGTACGCAAATCATTCAAGGCCGTGTGAAAGGTTTCAATATTCTTTGCGCTAAAAGTATCGATGGAGAACTGATAAATACCTTCAGACACAAGAATATCAACCGCTTTGCTGCTGACGATTTTCAAATTTTCCAGATAAATGTCTTGGAATAAAGCTCTGAATGTGTCGAGGTCATGGATTTTTTCTTTATACTCCTCGGCCGCTTTATCCGCACATGCTTTGGCAAGTTTCATGAATTTGGTGCGATATGTAATAAAGGCATCAAATCTTGCCGGGATCACCAACTCTTTACCATTTAAAGTAAAGACTTTTTCACTGCCTGTATAAGCGGTGAAAGCTTCTTCCATAATGTTTCCCATTGTTTCAAACCTCCGCTTTTTTACATTTTATTTTTACAACACACCTGTCACAGTGCGGATTATTCTTCGTGCATATTTCTCCATAGTTTTTGGCACAATATGCCCAGAGAATATAATCCACCTCCGCTGCCGGTCTGTTTAACTGCCTTGCAATAGCCGCCACAATGTCTATCGCTTCATAGGCAGGTGCATTTTCGTGCTCGGAACAATCTAAAATATTCCTGCCTAAAATACGACGGATATGCCTATCCGGCTTTGCTATATCATAACCAACATTTTTCAGATACTCCGTTATGAGCGCTTCGCCGAATTGAATGAACTTATGTGGGCTTTTCGGTGACGACAGTTCTTTCACGAGTGTCTTCTGCGTTTCATCTTTAACCAAAATTTTCATATAGAAGCTATCAATGCTGCCATATTGCCGTTCAAGCGAAAGAAGTTTGCTGACATTTTCCGTTATCAGTGCATTCATTTGTTTTTTGGTGTACGGAGAACCGAGTTTATAAGATAGAATTTTATCTGAAATTTCTTCTGGATCACAACTGAGAAGTTTTTCTGTATCATATTGGCAAAATAAATCGTCAATAGCCGATATTTCGCCGGTATTTATATCGATATACGGCTCTAATCTGCTCCACTGTGCGCCGAAGGACAACAACGAATACACCATTGCACGAATATGGTCGCCGACCGAGAATTTATCGCCCGCATCTCTTTTATCCAGTTGATGTTTGATGAATGTGTTCTCCCAAAGCTTTTTCCCTTGAACTTCTCCATTAACTACAAAAAGCTGGTTTTTCAACTGTTTATCCATGAGAAGAACAAATTCCGCTGCTCTTTCAATATTCTTCATATTCCTCTCCCCGTGCACTACTCTTTATCCACTTCAATAAATATTTCAGGACTTACATTCAGGGCGAGACAAATTGCGCGCAGGTCATCGGCGTACATGGTTTTTTCTCCATTCATCATGGCATCAAAGTCCACTTGGGGTATGCCTGCTTTTTGTGCGACCGCGAATTGCCCGCAGCCGCTTCCTTCTATGTAAGCTCGCACTTTTTTGTAAACTTCCATATTTACGCCTCCGCAAATACAGTATTACTGTACTTGTATTTATAATATCACAGTATTTCTGTGAAGTCAGCGTATAAGTACAGAATTTCTTGATTTCATCCTTGCAATTTATTTATTTTCGCGTATAATGTTCATAGAATGAGGTGAATTCCGTGAAATATGAAATTGGCGGCAGGATACGTTTATATCGCAAGCAAAGCGGCTTAACGCAAGAGCAATTAGCCAGTAAAATAAATGTAACCAAAAGTCGTGTATCCAACTGGGAACAAGGCATCAACCGCCCCGACGCGGATATTCTTGCCGACATTTGCCGCGCTTTGAATGTTTCACCAAGCGACCTGCTTGACGTTCATTTATCCACTGATGAATTGACCGACCATGAACGAAAGGTCATTCGGGCATATCGCTCAAAGCCTGAAATACAGCAGGCTGTTAATATCTTACTGGGCGTGGAAGGAGAATAACCCTTTCAGAACAAGGCGCTACACCGCCAAGATCAAATGTGCTCATGTCTCCCCTATCTTTTTACCTACGCATACTCCCTTGCCTTATCCGGTATAAAAGCCGGTTATCTCAATAGCCGCACCTTATATATTATTGAGATAACAAACGGAAGGAGGATATTCGCATGAAGATACGCAAAAGACCGATTACTGCGGCTGATGATCTGTCTGTGAACCGTTGTACGTTTACCCCGGAAGATGTTGCCGCTTTTCTTTCGCAAATCTATGAGCTTCAAGGTCTTGGAATTTCTCTCAATGAGAATGCAGATGGATGCGCCGAATTTACGATTGGCGACTCTGTTTATAACATCGCTAACCTCTAACCTGAAAGCTTACTGTACAGAAAAAGCCATTGAACCCCGATTTTGGATTCAATGGCTTTTGTTATACAATATATTCCTTAATAGAATTTATTTGGAAATAATACCGTCATTATCTCCACATCTCCATTAAAACTCCACTTCCTCATCTTGGTCTTCTTTATCTTCCTGAATATATGGAGGTAATTGAGATATTTTTTCGTTTTCTATCGTAATGAGACTTCCCTTCGCAGTCGATTTGATGGTAAAATTAATCCCGACGTTCTTTAGGTTACTATGTAATTCATTGAGCTTGCGTGACAACGCATTGGCTGCCGGCGGAACCGCCCTTGTTCCTAAGCCGGTTTCATCGGCTGCCGTACGCAAATAGTTCCATAACTCTGAAACTAAGCCCTTCCATTCTCTTTTGTTTTCCATAAAGTCGATCATCAAGGTGGCTACGCTGTCCGAACTGATCAACTCATAATTGCTCTTTTCGCGATTCGCATTGTACTCTGAAAGGAATTTCTCCCCCTGACCGCCTAAGGCTTCTCCGATTGCATACCCCCAACGGCAAAAGTCGGCCATTCGAGGCAATTTTCTCAAATGAACATCTGGGTAAATGCGCATCGCTTTCGAGAGCACGTCGAACACTCCGCCGAGAATATCCGGCAGGTCTTCTTCAAATTCCTGTTCAAGTTCCGTTAGCTCTCGCCTATCTTCTTCATCGACACGAGACAGCTCTAAAAGAATGGAACGATCTAATAAATCAGAGCTGTTTGCCACATTATTGATTCCGTTAATAGCCAGACATCTCTTGAACAAGAAGAAATGGCTTTCATCGTCCGTATACAATTTTCTGGATTGAACTGCTTCACCCGTTATGGCTCTGCAAAATAAATCGCTCGTATCTTGGTTGATTTTAGAAAGATTATCGAACGGCAAAAACCAGTGTTCCTGCAAGCCTATTAACTTTGACGGCATATCTTTATGTAAAGATAGAGTTTTTACGATCGACGGGTCGATGGCTTTCTTCAAAAAAGTACAAGCCGTCGTCTTCGCAGCGCCCTTTTCGCCAAAAACGATTATTGCGCTATGTACGATGTCTGGTACAAAGCAGCTGACAAACCAACACAAAAACAGGGTTTTCTGGTTCTTGATGTTGATGTATTTCAAGATTTTCTGAATATCTCCGTTTTTGCGCGGCAAACACTGCTCTTTTTGATGGTTATATCGATCGAATAGTATTTTATCTTCCTCTCTGATCTCCCACCCTTCTTCTGTAATTTTTACAAATTTCCAATCTTCCGTTCTCAAATCATACCAAAAGGCATTCTCTGCTTTTCCGACTCGGTTATAGAGCTTCACCTTTTTGCTATTTTCAAAAAGCGTTTTGCCTTTTAAGTATAAAGCCACTTGTTTCGTGTTCTCCGATTTTAGTCCACTTTGTGTCTTTTCACGATACACATAGGATGCATACGTGTTAAATTCTCCGCTCTCGATTTTCATAACCTTCAAATGCTTATTTTGTCTAAGCGCAATGTACGGCTCATTATTTTCGCTGTTGATAAACAGTGTTGCACCTTGCTCTTGGAGAATTTCCAGTAAAGTATTTTCTTGTGTTTTATTTTTACCCGATTTTCTTTTTTGGGGTTCCGATTTCAATTCTGTGCTTTCATCCTGTTCCAAAATATCCAAATAAGGCAAATCATCCACTTCCTCCATAGAGTGTCCCGCTTTCAGCCAGTCGTATACATCGCCTTTAGGCGGCAAGCCGGGCAGACAAACAGTTTTTGCATTCGGAATATTCTCCACAATTTTCTTCGCGTATTTCATTCCGGGTTTATCATTATCCGGAAGAATGACGACCTCTTTACCCATGAAGTAATCCTGATATTCCGAAAGCCATTTTGACCCGGAACCGCAGTTAAGCGTGGTTGCAACTCTTCCTGCCTGAATAACCGCGTCCGCACACTTTTCTCCTTCGACGAAGTAGACCTTCTGAGCACGAATGACCTCCGGCAAATTGTACGGAACCGGCTTTTTATCGCCAAGTCCCTTTTCCCCGTTCGGGCGTACAAAAGAAAAACTCTTTTTCCCATCCGCTTTATCGAAACGATTTTTGGTATAAGCGATAGAACCATCCGCATTGTAATAAGTATAGACCGTTTTGCTCATAGTATTTGTTTCATTCCTTTCATCATTGTCATACATATCTTTTAGTTTTAGCCCCACGTTATTCAGAATATCTTCCGCTTTGCACCCGGCAAAGCAGTTGAGTAAAATCTGTTTTCTGTCTTTTGAAAGTCCAATAGACAAGCTGGGGCTATGATCGTCGTGCGCAGGGCAAATTGCCATGTACTGATTTTCAGATACCTGCTTTACACCCTGAAATTTTAATAGTAAATCTTGAATTTTCATTTTTTACTCTTCCTTTCATTTGATTTAGTTTTTGGAGGTGTTTTCACGGCTGCTTGTGTTTTTCACCTCCTTCGTTTCGTCTTTCTGCTTTCTTTTTGCACTTTCGATTTCTCGTGATAGTACATCAAAGCATTCGATTGCAAATTCTCTTGCGAGTTTCGTTGAAATTGTGAAGTCAGTCATCTTGACAACCCTCCAAAAATTTTTTGTTTTGTGCTGCCTATAACTGATATTCACAATTAAATTCACTTGACGGAACTAAACGGGTATAGTATTCTATTAAATAAGAAAGGGATGTTTATGGAACTAAATTTAAGCATGAATACATCTGATTACGAATGCAGAGAATATCTGGCTTCCATACGATGGAAAAACGGGTTTACGTGTCCGCGCTGCGGTTGTGCTGAAGCTTGGGAAACGAAAGAGGTCAAATATAAATGTAAGAAATGCGGATATAAAATGTCTGTTACCGCCGGGACGATTTTTCAAGATTCACACACGCCGTTAGAGAAATGGTTTGCCGCCATAGATTTGATAAACGCATCAAACGGAATAATCACGGCAAGTTTTCTCCAAAACAAATTAAAATTGGGCAGTAACCGCACCGCCCAAAGAATGACACATTTTATTAAAAGAGCTCTTGTAAGAACACAAATCAGAAAATACAGAAGAGCACCCGCAGAGATGTTAAACTTGCCCGTAGAAATCGATGTCATTCCGATCGTCATTACGCGCGAGCACTTTTTCGTAATTACCGCTGTTGAAAAGCTTGGCAATCGTACCGGCCGTATTCAGATCAAACAAACCGATAACAGTCCGCAGGAATTTGCAGATTTTATCCGAAATACGATTAAAGTAAACACTTCTCAAAATGGGCAAAAGAAAATCGGTATTATTTGCCCCAAGATTTTGCCAAGTGAAATACGTGAAGAATATAATCAACTAATAAAGAATTCACGTTATGCCTATAACGCTTCTAAAAACGTGTCTTCAAAATTCAAGAAATATATAAGTGAACGTTATCATGGAAACTTCGACGTCTGCTGCAAAAATTTCTGTATTACGCAAAACGCAAGATTTACTTCTGTTTCTTTTGAAGAAATTCTCGAAATCATGTTAAAATAAAAAAAGACGGCACTGCCATACAGACAGTACCGCCTAAGCGTTCATATTTACATTTCATTGCAAAGATTTGCAAAAGCCAAAGCCCCCAAGAAAGAAGATTTCTTGAGGGCTTTGTTTAATATTGCTCTGGTGGGCCATCAGGGACTCGAACCTTGGACCAACCGGTTATGAGCCGGTAGCTCTAACCAACTGAGCTAATGGCCCGACTATATATCGGAACTTAGAAAGTATAGCACAAACAGCATATAATTGCAAGACCTAAATTCACCCGTGCGAAAAGAAAAAGGAGAGCCGCAAAACGACTCTCCCGTTCTTTACAGGTTTATATGACCCGAAAATTATTCCTTATTGCAGTCGCAGTTTTCGCCGCAATCGCAGGAATCGTCTTCTTCGAGGTCGAACTCCAGCGTTTCGCCGCAGTTCGGGCAATCGATGGAGCCCTCATCGAGCATTTCTTCGTTGAGCTCGATGGTATCGCCGCACTTCGGGCAGGTGACTTCGTAATAGCATTCGTCTTCGTCGTCTTCCCATGCGTCGTCATCGTCTTCGTCCTCGTCGATGTCATAGAACTCTTCTTCCAGCTCGCCGAGGTCTTCGTCGATCTCGTCTACCTGACCGCTGAGCTCATCGTATGCGTCTTCCATTTCCTCAACGGAAAGGGAGAGGTCATCGAGCAGGTCAACAATCGCGTTGAAGAGCTTCGTCTCCTTCGCATTCGGGTCCAGATCCATGCCTTCCATCAAACCGCGGATGTATGCCGCTTTCTCGGAATTTGTCATGCTTGCACCTATCTTTCCGGCAGGCAAACGCGCTGCCTAACGTAGGGCTTTCGCCCCGGGTGTTTCGGCGTATGGAACAAGGAAAAACGCTTATGCGCGCTCCATGTACTCGCCGGTTCTGGTATCGACGCGGATCATTTCGCCTTCGTTGATGAAGATCGGAACCTTGATCTCTGCGCCGGTCTCCAGCGTAGCGGGCTTCGTGACGTTCGTAGCGGTATCGCCCTTCACGCCCGGCTCGGTCTCCGTAACCTGAAGCTCAACAAAGTTCGGCGGCTCAATGCCGAAAACGTTGCCCTTGTAGGAGAGCACCTTGCAAACCATGTTTTCCTTCACAAAGCGGAAGTTGTCGCCGAGGACATTCGGGCTGATCGGCAGCTGCTCATAGGTCTCGCTGTCCATGAAATAGTACAGGTCGCCGTCATTGTAGAGATACTCCATGTCCTTTCTCTCAATGAAAGCGGTCGGATACTTATCGTTCGGGTTGAACGTCTTTTCCGTCACGGCACCGGAAATCACGTTGCGGATCTTGGTGCGGACGAACGCCGCGCCCTTACCGGGCTTGACGTGCTGGAATTCAATGATCGAGTAAACGTTGCCGTCCATTTCAAAGGTGACGCCGTTTCTGAAATCGCCTGCGGTTACCATATAGATAATACCTCCAAATTTTTCTTAGGTCTATTGTATAACAGAAAGTGGCTTTTTTCAAGAAAAAACCGTTCTGTTTCTCCGTTTTTTCGGAAATTTTACAGGATGATGAGCTCCTTCGGGGAATGCGTGAGGCTGCGGCAGCCGTCATCTGTGATGAGCAGCATGTCTTCAATGCGCACGCCGCACTTGCCCGGGATGTAGATGCCCGGCTCGTCGGTGATGACCATGCCCGGCTCGCAGATGGTCTCATCGGTCTTATTGAAGCGCGGCCACTCGTGAATCTCGAAGCCTACGCCGTGGCCGAGGCCGTGACCGAACGTGTTCGGGTACGGGGTCTCGATGATGTCGCGCGCGATCTTATCCACATCGCAGCAGCGCATGCCTGGGTGTGCGCCGTCGATAACGGCGAGCTGTGCTTTTAAAACCGTGTTGTAGATGGCTCTCTGCTCATCGTTTACATAGCCGAGCGCGACGGTACGGGTCATATCGGAATGATAGCCCGCGAGCATAGCGCCGGTATCCATGGTGATAAGATCGCCTTTTTTGATCTGTGTGTTGCCCGGAATGCCGTGGCACTGCGAGCCGTTTGCGCCGGTGACAACGATGGGGTTGAACGCATTGCCGTCTGCACCCGCTTTGCGCATGAAGAACTCAATCTCCAGCGCGATTTCGCGCTCCGTTACGCCTTCCTTGATATAGGGGAGGATGTGCTCAAACGTAGCGTCTGTGATGGCCTGTGCGTCACAGATTCTCTTCACTTCCTCATCGCTCTTGACGATGCGCTGCTTGCGGATGGCATCGTCCAAGGTCGTATTCAAAATCGCCTTAGCGCCGCACTCTTCGGAGAGCTGCTCAAAACGCTTCGCATGACCGTAGGGCAGAGCGGCGTATTCCATGTACACCTCGGTGATGCCGTGCTTTTTCAGAAGCGTCTTATAGGTTTCGTTAAGCGAGGTGAACTCCACAACCTCCACATTTTGCGCCTTGGCGCGTGCGGCCTCGGTGTAACGGAAATCGAGGAGATAATAAGCCTGCTCGGAAGTGAGCAGCAGTGCGCCGTCTGTGGACGGGAACGCCGTGAGGTAATAGAGGTTCGTTTCGGAAACGATCAGCGCCGCTTTTTTGCTATCGCCGCCGATGACAGAATTGGTAAGACGTTCGATCGGATTGCTCATTGATAATTCCCCTTTCTAATGTGTACCCAAAGGTGCCCTTTATGCTTTGCTTTTTACCGTTTCTTCCCCGGCCGTGAGCCGCGTATAGTGCGGGCGCAAAAAGCCTTCCAGACTGCGCTTGAAGCGCACCGTGGCGGAAGGATCCGGCGACAGGGGGTCAAGTAAAACCGACCGCATTCCGCAAAGGTTTGCGCCGAGGATATCGGTGAAGATCTGGTCGCCCACGACAAGGCATTCCCTGCGGGGCGTGCCGGCCATTTTCTTTGCGCGCAGGTAGCCGACCGGAAACGGCTTGCACGCGAAAGAAACGAACGGCAGATTGAACTGCGCGGCAAAGGGCGCCACACGTTTTTTGTAATTGTTGGAAACAACGATCAGCTTGACGCCGCTTGCCGTTACGCTTTGTGCCCACGCCCGCACGCCGGGAAACGGCGTCTGCGAGCCGTGCGGCGACATGGTGTTATCCACATCGAGCACGATCATGTGCACATTGAGCGCTTTTAAAAGCTCGGGCGTAAGCTCCGTCACGCAGTGGAGCGTGCCGGTCGGTTTAAATACCGCCATAGCTTCGGTCTTTGCCTCCTGTGTTGCTCGGGAAAAACCCGTTTACACAAAAAAGCGGGCAAAAAGCCCGCTTCTTCACGTTTGATTATTTGTACTTGCGCTTGCGAGCTGCTTCGGACTTCTTCTTGCGCTTAACGGAAGGCTTTTCGTAAGCCTCTCTCTTGCGAACTTCCTGAATAACGCCCGCTCTTGCGCACTGCTTCTTAAAGCGTCTGAGTGCGCTCTCCAAAGATTCGTTGTCTTTGATTCTGATTTCAGCCATCTATATCCCTCCCATCCGCCATCAGGCAGGGGTTTGTATTTGTTACTTAGCACGAAATAACACAAATAATTATAGTGGCAGGGGGCAAAAAAGTCAAGGCTTTTTTCCCGAAAAATAGAAGAAATCCGTTTCTCTTTGCAAAAAAATCCGTTTAGAGCCGTTTATTTGCCTTTTAAAGCGGTGCTGCACGAGTTTTTGGGGCTTCTTTTCCCCTGCTTTGCAACTTTTATGATTAGATGGAAAACGCAGCGCGGCTTTGCGGCTTTGTCATAGGTTTTTTCTTGTTTTTGCTTTTCGGCAATCTGCAAAAATGCTGATAGGAAAATTTTTCAACTGAATTTTGCCCAAAACATTGACAAGCGCGAGCGTTATATTATATAATACCTCCATAAAACCCTGCGCAAATTCCTACTAAAGCGAGGTTACGGATTTATATGAAAAAGACGGCGCTTACAAAAAGCGAAAGCGAAGTCATGTATCTTTTGTGGCACACGGACCGTGCGCTTTCCGCGGCGGAAATGGTCGCGCTTTCCCCACAGAAGACCTGGAAGGACAGCTACATTCACCTGATGGTGAACTCTCTTTTAAAAAAAGGGATGATCACCCCGGCCGGCTTTGTGAAAACGTTTCGCAATTATGCGCGCACCTTTGCACCGTGCATGACAGAGGAGGAGTATGCCCAGTTACAGCTGCGCGACAAAACGATTCAGGATCCCGCGCTCGTGGCGCCGTTCCTCTCTGCGATGATTGACACGGCAGATGACCCGGCTTCGATGATTGACGAGCTCATTGCAATGCTGCATAAGAAGCGCGAAAAATTAGCCGCGAAAAAACAAACATGACGGACATAACGAAAGGCAGGCTGCGTAAGTCTGCCTTTTTGTCGTATTGTAAGGATATATTCGCTGTGAAACCGCCCGAGGAGCAATACCACGCGCCGCAAGACGAGTTATAATTGGTCTTTGCCCACGGGGGTGCAGAAAAGCTTTTCAAATTCCTCGCGGGTCTCGGAATAGGCCAGCGCCCACATCATTTTGGCGATGACGGCTTCCGTTGTCATGTTGGAAGCTTCGAGCACGCGGTATTTTTCCTTGATGATATGGCCCACGCGGTAGACGGAAAGGTTGCTGCCCTCGTGCGGAACCTGCGTGGTGATGACGACGCGTACGCCGTTTTCCATTAACGCAGCAATCTTTTCCTCAAACGCGTTGTCGCCGTAGTACGGGATGCCGCCGACGCCAAAGCTTTCGATGACAACGCCGCGGCAGTGCGCGGTGATGTAATCGAACACGGACGGGTCCATGCCCGGGATGACGCGGATGGAGAGGATCTCCGGTACTAATTTATCGTAGAACACCGCGCCGGGGCACTCCGGGCGCTCATCAATATAGCACAGGAGCTTTTTATCGTAGAACACGCCGATGTCCGGGAAATCAATGCTGGAAAAGGCGTCAAAGCTCTTTGTATGCGTTTTTCTGGCGCGGGTGCCTGCAATGACGTGCCCGTTAAAAACGACGTGTGTGCCGCACGCACGGGCATCTGTGGCGTATACAAACGCTTCAAACAAATTGCGCCGCGCGTCGCCGTCCGGCACCTCGATGGATTTCTGCGCACCCGTTAAAACAACGGGCTTTTCGTTTTTCTGGATAAGATACGAGAGCGTGGCCGCCGCGTAGGACAGCGTATCCGTGCCGTGGGCGATGACAAAGCCGTCGTACTTTGCATAGCTATCGCGGATAATCTCCGCCACGTGGATCCACTGCTTCCAACACATATTGGTACTGTCTAAGCTGTACGGCTGCACGGTATCCACTGCGCACAGGTTTTTCACCTGCGGTACGGCATTTAAAAGTTCCTCCGATGTAATCGCCGGCGTGAGGCCGTTTTCCGTTTTCGCCGAAGCGATGGTTCCGCCGGTCGCAATGAACAGAATTTTTTTCATTCTGCATTTTCCCCTATTCTTCGTGAAATTGCGGAAATATCATACCACATTTTCCTGCATAAATGCAAGCCGCAGAACCGACAAAAAGAGACGAGCCGCAGCCCGCCTCTTTGCTTTTGCGAAATTATTTGAGTGAGATGTTGGACGCAAGGGACAAAAGTGCATCGCCCGTCAGGCGGTACGTTGTCCACTCCTCCATGCGCACGGCGCCGAGGGAATCATAGAACTTGCGGCTTGGGGTGTTCCAATCGAGGCACGCCCACTCCAGTCTGCCGCAGCCGCGCTGCAAAGTGAGCCGCGCAAGGCGCTTTAACAGCAGCTTGCCGTAGCCCTTGCCGCGATATTCCGGCAGCACGAAAAGATCCTCAAGATAAATGCCCGCGCGGCCAAGCCACGTGGAGAAATTGTGGAAGAAAAGCGCAAAGCCCACGGGCTTTTCGTCCTCCGAAACAAGAAAAACCTCTGCTTTTTTCTTTTGGAAGACCCACTCTTTTAAAAGCTCCGGCGTTACAATGACCTGATCTTCCATATTTTCATACGCGGCGAGCGCATGAATAAACTCTAAAATGACCGGAATGTCTGCTTCGGTTGCAAAGCGAATGTTGGCTGCCATGGTTTCCCCCTTATTCTTTCGGCTTTCTGTTGCGGACAATGAGCATGAAGCGGTGCTGCACGCTTGGGATATAGCCTTGCTTTTCACACAGCGCGTCGAGCGCATCGAGCTGCGGCAAGCAGCTTTCTACTGTGAAATTGCCGAACTCCCACGGCAGAACCTTAGCGTACCACACGAGTGCGCCGACATCCAAATAGTGGTCGGTTACATAGGCTTGGTCGCAGAAATTCACCGTAAAGCCGGCGTTTTTGAAGCGCAGCAGCTCGTTTTCGAGGTTAAAGCTCGGCATGGCGGTTTTGTTATTGCCGAGCAAAGCGCGCAGGCGCAAGTTGTTGCTGCCGCCTACCTGCTGCGTGATGAAATATCCGCCGGGCTTTAGGACGCGGCGCACTTCGTTTACGTCATAAGAATCGTGACGATTTAAAACGAGGTCAAAGCTGTTATCCGCAAACGGCAGAGGTTTGTCCTCTTCGGTTTTGCGCACGGTGATGCCGAGCGGCGCTAACTTTTTTTCGCACAGCTCAAAATTCGGCTGCCAGCTTTCCGTGACGCTTGTCTGCGAAAACGGGTGGCGCAGGGACAAAAGGAACTCTCCGCCGCCCGTACCCATATCCAAAATGACGGACTGCGGCTTTAAAAAATCGAGCACCTTTTGCTTATAATCCCACGGCAGCGGGGCTTCCTCTACACGCCCGCGGATGTGCGAAAAATCCCAGCCGTGCATTTCGGCGCTTTGCTCTTCCTGCGTCCAAAGTGCGTGTTTTTCAGTTTGTGTCATGTATTGTGGTCCACCTTGTGGAAAGTTTTGAGGTTACCCGTTTTGCCGTGACGACGGTTAAGCTCCGCGCGCACATCGTCAAGCGGGATGTTCTCGTTCACCATCATGACGGTGAGGTGATAGAGAAGGTCGCTGATTTCGCCCACGGTGTCCTCTTTTTTGCCGTTTTTCGCGGCGATGATGACTTCGCTGCACTCTTCGCCGCACTTTTTGAGGATCTTATCAAGCCCCTGCTCGAAGAGATAGCAGGTGTAGGAGCCCTCCTGCTTTTCGTCCTTGCGCTCCAAAACGGTATCATAAAGCTGCTGCAAAATGTCCATAGTGTTCCCTCCGTCAGTTTCTTGCAATCTCTTTGTAGAAGCAGCTGTGGCTGCCGGTGTGGCACGCCGCGCCTGTCTGCACGACCTTTACGAGCAGTGTATCGTCGTCGCAGTCGGCATACATACTGATGACCTTCTGCGTATGGCCGCTCGTTGCGCCCTTGTTCCACAGCGTTTGGCGGCTGCGGCTGTAAAACCACGTGTAGCCCGTCTCCAGCGTTTTCGCCATGGATTCGCGGTTCATGTATGCCAGCATGAGCACTTCGTTTGTGGAGGCCTCCTGCACGATGCACGGGATGAGCTCCGATTTCTTGAAGTAGCGCTCAAGATGGTCTTCCTCTTCTTCGCTGCACTTGAACGATTTGCCGGAAAGGCGCTGACTGGCGGTGATGGCCGCCGTTAAGTCCAACGCTTTCGTATAAATGGATTTGCCCGCAATCGCACCGTACACGCCGAGGGCGTTGAGGTCTACGATGTCCTTTAAGTTGCCGACGCCGCCGCTTGCGATGATGTTGCAGCTGACGGCGCGGTTGACCTTATCGAGCATGACGAGGTTCGGGCCGTTCATGGTGCCGTCTTTATAAATATCGGTCACGATGAGGTAGCGCACGCCGATGTCTTCCATGCGCTTTGCCATTTCGAGGTAATCCACTTCGCTTTGAGCCGTCCAGCCCTCTGCCGCCACCTTGCCCTTTAACGCATCAATGCCGACGGCGATCTTTTTGCCGTATTTTTTCACGGCCTCGCGCACGAACTCCGGGCTGTGCAGCGCCGCAGAGCCCAGAATGATGCGATTGATGCCGTGCGAAAGATAATATTCCACGGTGTCCATATCGCGGATACCGCCGCCGACTTCTATATTCATCGAGACATTATCGCGAATGGAGAAAACGGTGCTGTCGTTTACGGGGCGGCGTGCCTTTGCGCCATCAAGATCGACAAGGTGCACCCAGCGCGCGCCCTGCTCCTCAAACGATTGCGCGGTCTTGACGGGGTCTTCCGCCACCTGCTCCGCCGTGGCGTAATCGCCTTGGAACAGGCGGACGCATTTGCCGTCCTTGAGGTCAATCGCCGGTAAAATGATCATGTTATATCCCTTCCTTATTCATTCCAAATTATCGTGTATGCAAAAAAGTTAAAATTTCAAATTATTCCGAAAGCGTGCCCTTGGTGGAAAGCACCGCGCCGGTGCTGTTTTCTGCTGTGGCATCGCACAGAGCGTGCGCGCAGGCTTTGAACAGCGCTTCGATCATATGGTGAGAATTTTTGCCGTAGGGGCAGCGCAGGTGCAGCGTGAAGCCGGCGTTATCGCTAAGCGCGCGGAAGAACTCCTCCGTCATGCAGGTGTCAAAATCGCCGACGCGCTCCTGCGGGAACGCAGCGTCGAACACAAGGTACGGGCGGCCGCTGACATCTACGGCGCAGAAGCCGAGCGCTTCATCCATAGGGATCATGGCATGGCCGTAGCGCACGATGCCGCTGCGGTCGCCGAGCGCCTGCTTAAACGCACGGCCGAGCACGATGCCGGTATCTTCCACCGTGTGGTGGCAATCGACATTCCAGTCGCCCTCGGCTTTTAACCGAAGGCCGAAGCCGCCATGCACGGCAAGCGCCGTGAGCATGTGGTCGAAAAAGCCCACGCCGGTATCGACGACAACCTCGCCGCCGTCAAGCCCCAAGGTCAGCTCAATGTTCGTTTCTTTTGTTTGGCGCACAACTGTTGCCGCACGTTCCATATCGTTTCCCCCTAAAAGGGCCTAAAGCCCGATTTACGCTTGCTCTTTTTCTTCAAAGAACCGCTGAATGTGCTCTGTGACCACTGCGTTTTCGCCCGTGGAGCCTGCCGTGATGCGCAGGGCGGACATGTTTTTAAAGTACCGCACCGCGATGGATTCGGCCAAAAGGCGCTCGTAGAGCTCCTTTGCGTACGGTGTGCGCAGAACGACGAAGTTCGTAACGCTCTTTACCGTTTGGAGCTTTTCCGGGAAGCGCTGCGCCATGCGGTCGAATTTCTGCTGCAATTCGTCTCGCGAAAGCAGCAATCTGCGGATGGCGGCATCGGCTTCCGCGCGGTTTTTCAGCACGGCTTCCGCCATTTTCTGCGAGCAGGTGTTGACGTTATACGGCGACTTTACAGCCTTGATGGCGCGGACAAGCTTTTCGTTGCCCACGGCAAAGCCTACGCGCAGCGCGGCGAGACCGAATGCTTTGGAGCACGTTTTCAAGATGAGTAAATTATCGTAGTTTTCAAATTCGCCGAGCATAGATTCGTTCCAGAAGTCCATATAGGCTTCGTCGAGCACGACGAGCGCGGAAACGCCCCTGATGATTTTGCGCACGGCTTCGCGCGTGAGACCGACGGACGTCGGATTGCACGGGTTGCTGAAAATGAGCAGCTTTACGTTCTCATTGTTGCAGGTTTCGATCACCTTGTCAATATCGATTGTGAAATTTTCGTCTTTTTTGATTTCGATGCCGCGGCATTCCGAAACGTAGCCGTAAAAATCATACATGGAAAAATCCGGCGTGAGCGTCGCGTAGGTCTCGCCCTTCATCAGAAAGCTCTGGAAAATGACGTTGATGAGCTCATCGCTGCCGTTGCCCGCCGCAACGCACGCCGGCTTTACCTTATAGCTTTTGGCAAAAGCGGCGCACAGGTCTTTTGCGGTGGGATCCGGATAGCGGTTGAGCTCCACTCTCATCATGGCGTGCAAAGCGGACGCCATAACGGATTCCGGCAGGCACAGGAACGATTCGTTTGCGTCCAGACGAATTTTATACTCGCCCGCAATGGGTTCATACGGCTCTAAATCGCGGATCTTTTCATTCAGCGTATACATAAACTACCTCCGGGGTCACTTTTTCTTGCGGACGGCGATGGAATTCGCGTGCGCGGTCAGCTCTTCGGTCTCGGCAATGCGGATGATGTCGTCGGCAGCTTTCAGAAGCTCCGCTTCCGTATAGTAGATAAAGCTCGATTTTTTGATAAAATCATCGACGGAAAGCGGCGAGAAGAAACGCGCCGTGCCGCTGGTGGGCAGCACGTGGTTTGGACCCGCAAAGTAATCGCCGAGCGGCTCCGGAGAATAGTTTCCGAGGAACACGGAACCGGCGTTATCGAGCTTGCCGATGTATTCGAGCGGATTTTCGCAGCAGACTTCAAGGTGCTCCGGGGCGAGCTCGTTTGCGAAATCGACGGCTTCCGTCATGTTTTCGCAGACAATAATTGCACCGAAATTTTCGATGGATTCTTTAATGATGTCTTTTCTTGAAAGCGTCTGCATCTGGCGCTCAATCTCCGCAGCGGTCGCCTTTGCAAGGTCTTCCTCCGGGGTAATGAGAATGGCGGACGCCATGCGGTCGTGCTCCGCCTGGCTCATGAGGTCGGCAGCCAAGAACTCCGGCTTCGCGGTTTTATCCGCAATGACGAGAATTTCGCTTGGACCGGCAATCATGTCGATATCGATGGTGCCGTACAGTAATTTCTTTGCCGTGGCGACGAAAATGTTGCCGGGGCCGACGACTTTATCAACCTTCGGGACGGTCTCGGTGCCGTAGGCGAGCGCCGCGACGGCCTGCGCGCCGCCGATGAGGAACACGCGATCTACGCCGGCAATCCTTGCGGCGGCCAAAATGTTTTTATCCGGCTTGCCGGTACGTCCCGGCGGCGTGACCATGACGATCTCGCCGACTTCGGCAATTTTCGCCGGGATAACGTTCATCAAAACAGAGGACGGGTACGCTGCCGTACCGCCCGGCACATACACGCCGACCCTGTGCAGGCCGCGCACGCGCTGACCCATCAGAACACCCGTGGGCGAGGGGTCGATGCGGCTTTGCTGCTTTTGTCTGGCGTGGAACGCGCGGATATTTTCTGCGGCGCGCTCCATCGAAGCGATAAACGCCGGGTCGCAGTCTGCGGTAAGCGCATCGATCTCCTCTTTTGTGATCTCCGCTTTCTCCGGCGCCCAGCCGTCGAACTTCATCGTATAGCGGCGCACGGCTTCGTCGCCGTTATCGCGCACGTCCTTCAAAATTTCGGCCACTTTATCCTCTACGCTGCGGTCGTTTTCGCTGACGCGGGCTTTAAGGCTTTGAATAAACGCTTCACAGTAGGCTCTATCGCCTTTGGCAATACGGATCATACGGATTTCTCCTCCCTGTTCTTTTCGATCTGCGCTTCCATGCGGGCGGCAAGCGCTTCAATCTCCTGCTTTCTCATTTTAAGGCTGGCGGTGTTTGCGATGAGACGCGCCGAGATACCGGCGATGGTCTCCGTGACTTCCAGACCGTTTTCTTTTAAGGTGGTGCCGGTCTCGACGATATCGACGATGCCGTCTGCAAGGCCGAGCAGCGGGGCGAGTTCTACGGAGCCCTCGATTTTGATGATGCGCACGTCCATGGCGCGGCTTTCAAAAAACTGCCGTGCGACGTTCGGGTATTTGGACGCGACGGTCTTCGCTTTGTAGCCGCCGAAAAAATCCGTACCCTTGCGGCAAGCGAGCGCAAAGCGGCAGCGGCCGAAGCCAAGATCTAAGATTTCGTAAAAATGACTGCCGTTTTCCATGATGGTATCTTTGCCGACGACACCGAGGTCGCACACGCCGTTTTCGACGTAAGTGATGACATCGGCAGCTTTGGCTAAAACGACTTCGATCTCGCCGTTTCCAACGGGAAGAATCAGTCTTCTGCCTTTTTCGCGCACTTGCGTGCAATCAAGGCCGATCTGCTCTAAAAGGTTCACGGTGTCTTTTTCGAGGCGCCCTTTTGTGAGGGCAATTCTTAATGGCTTCATGCGTTTTCCTCCCCTCTAAGGACGATGACTTCCGGAATGCCGCGGCGCTTTGCGTAGCGCTCGGCCTCGTCTACCGTATCGAACACGGAGCTTTCGCAGATTTTGCCGTTTGCTGTCAGCTCGCGAATTTTCATCTGTGCTTTGATCTCCGCGCCGCTTTCCGCGTGGACGAGCACGTCCGGCGTGGGCACGCTTTCAATCCGGCCGTCGTCGAGCAAAACAGAAGCCAACGCATCGACGTTTGCAGCAAAGCCGATAGCGGGCATGGGGGCATCGAATTGCTTTAAAAGCGTATCGTAGCGGCCGCCCATCAAAACGGCGTCACCGTAGTTTTCCACATAGGCGCTGAACACGACGCCGGTGTAGTAATCATTGCGCTGCACAAGGCCGAAATCGACCATCAGGCGGTCATCGAGGCCGAGCGACGACAGCGCAGTATATAGCGTGCGCATATAATCGAGCGTTTCGGAAAGCACGGGGTGGCCTTTGCAGAACTGCTCCGCTTCCGCGAAGACCTCTGCCCCGCCGAACAGGCGCGGCAGCTTTTTGATGGCTTCGGTATACACGGATTTGGGGAGTGCGTCGAGCATATCGCCGAGAGCGGCGTAGTTTTTGGACTCAATCGTCTGGCGGATGTCCTCTTTTTTATCTGCGGAGACGGGCAGCTCATCGGCGAGCGCACCGAAGAACTTTGCGCTGCCGATCTCCAAGCGGAAGTTTTCCGTGCACGCGGAAAGCGCCTCAACAGCGGCGGCGATAACCTCGATATCCGCTTTCAGCCCCGATGCACCCAAAAGCTCGATGCCCGCCTGCGTTGTTTCGTCGCTGCGGCCGGAAAGGTCCTTGCGGTTGCGATAGATCGGCTGGTTATAGTAAAGCCGAATGGGCTTTTCCATCGCCTGCAACCGCGTTGCGGTAAGGCGCGCGATGGGCAGTGTTAAATCGGGGCGGAACACGATGAGCCTGCCTTTGTTATCCGTGGATTTATACATCTCATACTGAGGAATGGCGGCGTTTGGGGCATCGAACACGTCGTAGTATTCCATGCCGGGCGTGATGACCTCATTATAGCCGCGCATTTTGAATATATGCGTGAGCCGTTCGCTCACGGTACGCTGCGAAAGGCACTCTTCAAACAGAATATCCTTGGTGCCCTCCGGCGTGATTTTGTTGAACTTCTTCATAACGACCGTCCTTCTGCTTTAATGTAATGACGTGCTACAATAATACCATGTAACTGTGCGCTTGTCAAGACTTTTCCCATTTTGTGTATACACGTATATACGCATAGATATGCAGAAAGGCGGAAGCAACTTCTTGCGTCCGCCTAATGGCATTAAAACAGTGATGTCTGGCTGCTGTCCGGCAGGCCCTGCAGTGCGCCGGCGCTTTTTAAAACGTCGATAACAGCGCTGGAGACCTTGGCGCGGGACTGCACTTCGTCGATGGAGATGAACTCCTCGCCGCCCGTACACGCTTCGTACAAGCTGTGCGCCGCCGCCTCGCCCACACCGGGCAGGGACGAGAACGGCAGACGGATCTTGCCGTCTTCGACAAGGAACTTTTTCGCATCGGATTTATACAGGTCGACCGGCAAAAGCTCGATGCCGCGGCACAGCATTTCGTTGATGATCTGGAATGTGGAATACGCCGCGTCCTCCTTGACAGTGGACTGGTGCTCCTTTTGCTTCTGCTCCAGCTCGCGCATACGGCGCTGTACGGCGGCACGCCCCTGCACGGCGGTGGCGCCGTCGAAATCTTCACTGCGCACGGTAAAGTACGCCGCGTAGTATTCCACGGGATAATGCACCTTGTACCAGCCGAGGCGCAGCGTCGCGATCATGTAGGCGGCAGCGTGCGCTTTCGGGAACATGTACTTAATCTTATAGCAGGACTCGATGTACCAATCCGGCACGTTGTGCTCCTTCATGGCGGCGATGTGCTCCTGCGTGAAGAGCTTTTTCGCGTTGCCCTTACGGGTGATTTCCATAATCTTAAACGCCATTTTCGGCTCAAGGCCCTTTAAGAGCAGGTAGGTCATGATGCTGTCTCGCGTACCGATGACGGTGGCGATGGTGCAGGTGCCGTCTTTGATGAGGTCCTGCGCGTTGCCGATCCAAACATCCGTGCCGTGGGACAGACCCGAGACCTGCAGAAGGTCGGAGAATGTCTTCGGCTGGGCATCGATGAGCATTTGGCGCACGAACGGCGTGCCGCACTCCGGCAGAGAGAACGTGCCCGTCAACGAGCCGATGTCCTCCGGCGTGACGCCGAGCGCTTCCGTGGACGTAAACAGCGACATGACCGCCGGGTCGCTCATGGAGACCTTCATGACAGGAATGCCGGTGTAATCTTCGAGATAGCGGTAGATGGTCGGCACATCGTGGCCGAGCTCGTCCAGTTTACAGATGGTATCGTGAATGGAATGGAAGTCGAAGTGCGTGGTGATGTTATCGGAATTCTGGTCGTTTGCGGGGTGCTGCACCGGGCAAAAATCATAGACCTCTTTGCCCTTTGGCACGACGACCATGCCGCCCGGGTGCTGGCCCGTGGTGCGTTTGATGCCCGTGCAGGAAATGGAAAGGCGTTTTTCCTCCGCGCGGGAAAGCACGCGGGAACGTTCTTCGGCATACTTTTTCACGTAGCCGAACGCGGTTTTATCCGCGACGGTTGCGATGGTGCCGGCCTTGAAGACGTTTTCGCGGCCGAACAGCGTCTCCGTATAGCGGTGCGCACCGCTTTGGTATTCGCCGGAGAAGTTGAGGTCGATATCCGGCGTTTTGTCGCCGTCAAAGCCGAGGAACGTCTCGAATGGGATGGTGTGGCCGTCGCGGTCGAGATCTTCGCCGCAGCGCGGGCACTTTTTCGGCGGCAGATCAAAGCCGGAAAGGTAGCTGCCGTCCGTGATGAACTCGCTGTATTTGCACTTGGGGCAAATGTAGTGCGGCTCGAGCGGGTTAACCTCCGAGATGCCGGACATGGTCGCGACGAACGACGAGCCGACGGAGCCACGCGAGCCGACGAGATAGCCGTGCGCTTCGCTGTCTGCCACGAGCTTTTGCGCCGTCATGTACAAAACGGAGAAGCCGTGCTTGTTGATGGAGCCGAGCTCGCGCTTTAATCGCTTTTCGACGATCTCCGGCAGCGGGTCACCGTACTTTTCCTTGGTGCGCGCCCACGTAATGGAGTTCAGCTGCTCCTCCGCGCCGTCGATGAACGGTGGGAAAACACCCTCCGGGATGGGGCGGATTTCCTCGATCATATCGGCGATCTTGTTCGTATTGGTGACGACAACCTCATACGCTTTTTCTTTGCCGAGGTAGTCGAATTCTTTCAGCATTTCGTCCGTGGTGCGCATGTAGAGCGGCGCCTGCTCATCGGCATCCGTGAAGCCCTGACCTGCCATCAAAATGGCGCGGCCTGCGGCGTCTTTCGGGTCTTTGAAGTGCACGTCTCCCGTTGCGACAACGGGCTTTTTCAGCTTTTCGCCGAGCTTTACGATGGTGCGGTTGTACTCTTTTAACTGCTCGATATCGCACGAGCCGTTGCGCACCATGAACATGTTATTGCCAAGCGGCTGGATTTCGAGGTAATCGTAGTAGGAAGCAATCTCGAGTAATTTTTCCCACGGCTCACCGCGCGTAATGGCGCGGAACAGCTCGCCCGCTTCGCACGCGGAGCCGATGATGAGACCCTCGCGGTACCGGTTCAAAACGCTTTTCGGCGTGCGGGGACGCTTATAGAAGTAATTTAGGTGGCCAAACGAGATGAGCTTATAGAGATTCTTTAAACCCACCAAGTTCTTAACGAGAATGATCTGGTGGTAGGTCGGCAGCTTTTTCGGGTCGCCGCCCGCGAGTGCGGTGTTGATCTGCTTGACATCTGTCAGCTTGAAATCATCGACGAGGCGCTGGATGAGGTTGATAAAAATCTCGCCGAGCACGGCGGCATCGTCGCACGCGCGATGGTGATTAAAGGGCTTTAGCTTTAAATACTTCGCGACCGTATCGAGCTTGCAGTTTTTGATGTCCGTCAGCATGGAGCGACACATGGCGACCGTATCGATATACACATACGGGAACGTCATGTCGTGGCGGCTGCACACGGCGCGCAGGAACGAGGTATCAAAATTTGCGTTGTGCGCGACAAGAATCACGTCTTCGCCGCAGAACTCGAAGAATTTGCGCACGGCTTCTTCCTCTTTCGGTGCGCCCGCGACCATTTCATCCGTGATACCGGTGAGCTCCGTAATCTTTGCGGGAATGGGCTTTTCGGGATCGACGAATGTATTGAAAGATTCGGTGATTTCGCCGTTATGCACGCGTACCGCGCCGATCTCCGTGATGCGTTCTTTGCTCGAAGAAAGGCCGGTGGTCTCGAGGTCAAAGCAGATGTAGTCCGTATGGAGCGGCTTATCGGTCTCGCCGGTGACGGCGGGCACGAGGTCGTTTACAAAGTAGCTTTCCACGCCGTAGATGACCTTGAATTCGCCGCCGCCCTTCTTGATCTTGAGCCACGCGTTCATGGCATCCGGAAACGCCTGCGCGACGCCGTGGTCGGTGATGGCGAGGGCCTTTTGCCCCCATTTATAGGCGCGGTCGATAAGCTCGCCTGCGGGGGTCATGCCGTCCATGGCGGACATGTTCGTATGCAGGTGCAGCTCTACGCGCTTTTCTTTGGCAGTATCGACGACCTCCACCATTTCCGCGCGGAAAATGGTGTTCGGGCGCATAACGTTTTCGCGGTCGTATTTATCGTACTCCACGGAGCCCGTCACGAGCAGCGCCGTACCCTTTTTGATGTCATCAATCTTTTCGCAGTCGTTCGCCTGCTGAATAAGCTTCAGCGTGATGGAATTTGTGTAATCGGTAATGTCGATGGAATAAATTTTGCGGGAGCCGTCACGCGTTTCGCGGGATTCAATGTCGAACACCTCGCCCCAAACGGTGATACGTCCGGCTTCGATGGTCGCTTCGGAAATCGGCACCGGCTCCTTTTTCGGCAGCTTGCCGAGAATGGGGCGCGCGGTCTCCAGAACGATCTGCGGCATGAGCGATTTGCCCTCGCGCACGCTGACGCGGCGCTTCGCGGCTATCTCTTTCATGGCGGCTTCGTAACGGTTCATTTCTTCGATGGCGGCGGCGCGCGCACGCTTTTCTTCCTCGACGTGCAATCGCTCGATGACGGATTCGTCGCCGTTTTGCAGTTCTGTTTTGCCCGTGAACGTCACCGTAACGGGCACGCTGAACCACTCCTGCACCGTTTCGCTGATGGCGCGGTCGGTATGGCGCTTTTCGAGCAGATTGAGTCCGCCGTGCAGCAGCTCTATTGTAAGGGTATTTTCGTTTATGGTGCAGTCTGCGTCTTTAAATGTGCCGTTTAAGCTTGCGTCAAGCTCGCGCACGCGCTCCAAAACGGAGGTAACGCAGCTTTTCTGCCACGCCTGAGCGGGGAATGCGGGGGCAAGCTCCACGCGCATATCGGGCAGAATGCGCTCGTGCAGCATACCGTTTACCTCGCGCAGGTCGCTGTACGGCACGAAGGCTTCAAACTTCGTTTTCAGGCGCACCAAACGGTTTTCCCTGTGTATCTCTATTTTTTCGATCCGACCGGCAGCGACGCCGTCTTTCGGCGTATAGCCGGCGCTTTTCAGCAGATCGCCTAATGTTTTCAAGTGCATCTCTCCTATGTAGAATGGTCTGTGTTTTTATGGTGTGAGATGATGCAAAAAGGCCGTACCGCCCGGCACAGCCTGTTTTATTGCAAATTAAAGCTTGTCGATTTCTTCCATCAGGGCGTCCAGAAGCTCAGCTTCCGGCATCTTGCGGATGATCTGACCTTTTTTGAAAATGAGACCCTCTCCCTTGCCGCCGGTAACGCCGAGGTCGGCCTCGCGCGCTTCGCCGGGGCCGTTGACAACACAGCCCATGACGGCAACGGTGATGTCCTTATCCACGTATTCGAGTGCCTTTTCGACCTTATTGGCAAGGCCGATGAGGTCGATACGCGTTCTGCCGCAGGTGGGGCAGGAAACAAGCTTTACGCCGCCGCGCAGACCGAGCGCGCTTAAAATATCGCGGCCGGTGCGGATCTCCTCTGAGGGGTCGGCCGTCAGGGAAACGCGCAGCGTATCGCCGATGCCGCGCTGCAAAAGGCTGCCGATGCCGATGGCGGACTTGACGATCCCCATGCGCAGCGTGCCGGTTTCCGTCACGCCGAGGTGCAGCGGGTAATCGCAGCGCTCCGCAATCCTTTCATACGCCTTGATATTCGTATCGACCGAGGAGGATTTCAGGGAGATGACGATGTCCGTGAAATCGAACTTTTCGAGTAAAGACGCGTGGTAAAGTGCGCTTTCGCACAGCGCTTCCGCCGTGGGCGCGCCGTACTTTGCGAGGATACTCTTTTCGACCGAACCGGAATTGACGCCGATGCGGATCGGAATTTTCTTTTCGCGGCACACGGTCGCGACGGCTTTTACGCGGTCATCGCCGCCGATGTTGCCGGGATTGATGCGGATTTTATCCACGCCCGCCGCTGCAGCCTCAAGCGCAAGCTTATAATCGAAATGAATATCCGCCACGAGCGGAATGGAAATTTTTTCTTTGATGGCGGGGATCAGCCGCACGGCATCCATATCGGGGATGGCGGCGCGGAGAATCTGGCAGCCGGCTTTTTCCAGTGCGACCGCCTGCCGCACGCTGCCTTCTATATCGGTGGAGGGCACGTTCAGCATGGACTGCACGGTGACGGGCGCGCCGCCGCCGATTTTCACATTGCCCGCCATGACCTGTTTTGAAATGCGTTTCATTGTATCGTCCTTTCCCTTATCCGCCTGTTGCGATGCGCATGATGTCCTGGAACGTGACGGCGAGCACCAGGCAGATAAGCAGTGCAAAGCCGCCTGCGTGCACCCAGCGTTCGTACTTTGCCGGAACCGGCCTGCGGAAGATTGCTTCGATGATGAGGAACACGAGCCGTCCGCCGTCGAGCGCCGGCAGCGGCAGTAAATTCACGATGCCGAGGTTCACGGAGATCACAAGCATGATGTACACGATGTTGTTGACCGCCGCGCCGAAGCTCTGCTTGAGTCCCGCGCTTGCGGCCTGCGTGACTGCCTGCGCCGTACCGACCGGACCCGCAAGCCCGCTAAATCCAAATCGGCCTGTCACTATGCCGATGAGGCTGTTGAAGATCATACGCACGGTGGAATACATATCCGCAAACGCGTTTTTGATGAGCGTCCACGGCGTTCTTTCTTCGCCCAACACGTAGAAATCCAGCACGGCGCGGTACTGCTTGCCGTCCGTAGATGTTGTGTTGATGGTCATATCGTTAAAGGTGACGGTCTCTTCGCCGCGCTTTACGGTAAGGTCAAGCGCTGCGGTGCCGTCTGTGGAATCAAGCGCCGCCATACTTAAAGCAAAGGAAAGATCCTGCCCTGTGCGAACGGTGTAGCCGTCGATGGAGGTGATGACGTCGCCCACCTCTACGCCGGCGGCTTCAAACGCGGAATTTTCCGCAAAGCCGGCGATCCGCATGGTGGCGTAGCGGTCTTCCTGTCCGCAGATGACCATCATCAGCAAAACGGCGAGCAGGATATTCATGATGCCGCCCGCCGCAACCACGATCATGCGCTGCCAAACGGGACGGTTGCCAAACGCGCGGGGGTCGTCACTTTTTTCGTCCTCACCCTCCATGGCGCAGTAGCCGCCGATGGGCAAAAGCCGCAGGGAATACTGCGTTTCGCCGCGGGTGAACGAGAAAAGCTTTGGCCCCATGCCGATGGAGAATTCGTTGACGCACACGTGGCTCAGCTTCGCTGTGAAAAAGTGGCCGAACTCGTGGATGAAAATGATGAGCCCGAAGAGCAATACGCCGATAACGGCGAGCAGGATGCCCTGCACCACCGTGCTCATCTTGCGCTCTCCCCGCAACGCTCCAGCACATAGGCGCGCGCTTTGCGGTCGGCTTCCAAAACGTCCTCCACGCTTGTAACGGGCGCGGTTTCAAATGTATCGGCTACATGGCACACGAGCTCGCCGATGTCCTGCCAGCCGATCTTTTCTTTTAAAAACAGTGCAACAGCGGCTTCGTTTGCACCGTTGACCGCCGCGGGCAGTGTACCGCCGCGGCAAATGGCACGCTTACACGCGCCAAAGCACGTGAAGGTTTCTTCGTCCGGCGCATAGAACGTCAGCTTCTGCCAATCAGCCAAATTCAACTGCTTTACGGGCGACGGGAAGCGGCGCGGGTAGGTAAGCGCATACTGGATGGGGATGCGCATATCCGGCACGCCGAGCTGCGCGATGACGGAGTGGTCCTTATACTCAATGAGCGAGTGCACGATGCTTTCGCGGTGTACAACGACGTCGATGTCGTCCGGCTCCATATCGAAAAGCCACTTGGCTTCGATGAATTCAAGCCCTTTATTCATGAGCGTGGAGCTGTCTATGGTGACCTTCGCGCCCATGTCCCAGTTCGGGTGCTTTAAGGCGTCTGCGGGGCGGATATGCTGAAGCTCCCCGGCTTTTTTGCCGAAGAACGGACCGCCGGACGCCGTTAAGATGATTTTATTTAAGTCGCACTTTTTATACATACCCTGCAAACACTGGAAAATAGCAGAATGCTCGCTGTCTACGGGCAGAATTTCGATGTCGTTTTCCTTGGCGGTCTTCATGACGAGTGAACCGCCTGCGACGAGCGTTTCCTTATTCGCAAGCGCCATCTGCTTTTTGGCTTCGAGTGCCGTTAAGGTCGGCTTGAGGCCCACCATGCCCACGACGGAGTTTAAGACGATATCAACGCTTTCCAACTCCGTCAGGGCACAAAGGCCCTCCATGCCGCTGTACACCTTCACATCGAGGTCGCGGACGGCGGCGCGGAGCTTAGAAGCAGCTTCCAAATCAAAAACCGCAACTGCTTGCGGTTTAAATTCCCGGATCTGCTCTTCCAGAAGCCGAATATTGGAATGGGCAGCGAGCGCCTCCACTTTAACGGCGTGCTCCCCTTCCTTTTGTATACAGCGCACAACGTCGAGCGCCTGTGTGCCGATGGACCCGGTAGAACCGAGCAAAGCTAACTTTTTCATGCAGACCCATCCTTTCTTACGACACGATCGGCAGCAGCATCGTTACCATGTAGACAAACGGTGCGGTGAAAATCACGCTGTCGAAACGATCCAAAATGCCGCCGTGGCCCGGAATGACGCTGCCGAAATCTTTGATGTGGCAGCTTCTTTTAATGAGCGAAAAGCTGAGGTCGCCGAGCACGGACACAAACGCGCCGAAAAAGCCGATGATTAAGAGCGAGAGCCAGTTTGCCTGACGTTCGCCGCCGTAAATGCCGTAGGTGAAAATGAGACCCACGAGCTGCAAAATGATGACGCTGGACAACACGCCGCCGATGAGACCCTCCACAGTCTTTTTGGGGCTGATCTCCGGGCACAGCTTGTGCTTACCGAAGAGCTTGCCGGCGAAAAACGCGCCTGCGTCCGGAATCCATGCGGAGAATACGCACACGAGCGCGTAGAACATGGCGTGCTGGTCGCTCAACGTGCGCACCAGAACGATAGTCTGCAACGCGAGTGGGATCAAAACGACCATGCTGTACACAACGGCCATTTCTTTAAAAGTGATCTCGCGGTGGTGACGCAGCAGCGCGCAGAAAATGCACGCCGTGAACGCGGAATAAATAAAGATATTTGCCTGCTGAAATTCACAGAACTGCACCAGCACGGCAGCTGTCATGCCGGGAACCGTGATATACCAGCGGTCGGAAAGTTCCAGCGCCTTGATGACTTCAAAAACAGCGAGCGCGGAGATAAACGCAATGGCAATATTGAGTGCCAGCGGAAAAGAGCGGTTGAACACGACGATTGCCATGAAAAATGCGACCAGCGTGACACCGGATAAAACTCTGTCCTTCATATACCTATGGTTTCCTTTCATCGTTCGGAATGTAATAGAAACGCGGTACAGAGCGGCATGTGCCGCCCGCACTGCAAAAAATCATACACCGCCGAAACGGCGTTGTCTGCTGTTGAACTTTTCAATGGCTTCGTCCAAGTGCTTCGGCTTGAAATCCGGCCAGAGAATATCAAAATATTCAAATTCGGTATAGGCGCTCTGCCACAAAAGGAAGTTTGAGATGCGCTCTTCGCCGCTTGGACGGATGATGAGATCCGGGTCAGGCTGGCCGGCGGTGTACATAGCGCCGGAAAGCGTTTCCTCCGTGATGTCCTCGGGCGAAAGCTCGCCGTTTTTGACGCGCTCTGCCAAAATGCGTGCCGCGCGGGTAATCTCTGCGCGGCCGCCGTAGTTCATGGCGAGGTTCAGCACCATGCCGGTCTTCACACTGCTCGCTTCCTCCACGCGATGAATGAGCGCCTGTAAGTCGGGCGCAAAAGCGGAAGTATCGCCGATAAAGCGCACCCGGATATTCTCATCCATGAAGTCGCGCAGCGCTTCCTCGAGGTACTGGTGGAAAAGCTTCATCAGCGCAGAGACTTCCTCTGCGGGGCGGCTCCAGTTTTCCGTGGAAAACGCGTAGAGCGTGAGATATTTTATGCCGACAGACGATGCATACCGCGTGATGGTGCGGAAATTCTGCGCGCCCGCCGTGTGGCCCGCCGTGCGCGGCAGACCACGCTTTTTAGCCCAACGACCGTTGCCGTCCATGATGATGCCGATATGTGCCGGCACCTGCACGGGCGTTTTGTTTTCTTTACTTCCAAATGCCATTTCGGAGCCTTCCTTTTGCTTACAGGGTGAGAACTTCCTTCTGCTTTGCGGCAGAGCGTTCGTCTGCTTGCTTTACGTACTTATCCGTCAGCTCCTGCGTTTTCTTTTCCGCCTGCTTCAGGTCGTCCTCGGTCAGTTCGCCGTCTTTCTTCATCGCCTTCAGCTTTTCCATAGCATCGCGGCGGATGGAACGCAGGGCGATTTTTGCTTCTTCTGCCATGTGGCTGACGTCCTTCACGATATCCTTACGCTTCTCTTCGGTGAGCGGCGGGAAAATGAGGCGGATGGTCTTGCCGTCGGACTGCGGGTTGATGCCGATGTCCGAGGTCTGGATGGCGCGCTCAATGGCGCGGCAGACGGAACCGTCCCACGGCTGAATGGTCAGCACGCGTGCCTCCGCAACGGAAACGGCTGCAAGCTGGTTGACCGGCGTGGGTGCGCCGTAGTAATCGACCATGACCTTATCGAGCACAGCCGGGTTTGCGCGGCCTGCGCGGATGGCGGCGTAGTCGCTTTCGAGTCTCGCGATGGTTTTGCCCATTTTGCTTTCTGCTTTTGCCAATACTTCCTTCATAAGTATATTCTCCTATCTGTTATTTCATTATACGTTTTGTGTGCTCTTTATCAGGGCGCACAAGGCTTCTCCCCTAAAAAGCTTTAGTCCTTCGTGATAACCGTGCCGACGTTTTCGCCGCAGACGGCGCGGACGATGTTCTCCGGTTCCTCAATGCTGAACACAAGGAACGGGATGCCGCGGTCGTTACAGAAGGAAGCAGCCGTCATATCCATGACCTGCAGGTTCTGATTGAGGATTTCCATATACGTGAGATGATCGTACTTCTTTGCGTTCGGGTTCTTCTTCGGGTCGCTGTCGTAAACGCCGTCGACCATGGTCGCCTTTAAGATGACTTCGGCGTCGATTTCTGCACCGCGCAGCGCTGCGCCGGTATCGGTGGAGAAGTACGGGTTACCCGTGCCGCAGCCAAACACGACAACGCGGCCTTTTTCAAGGTGACGCACCGCACGGTTGCGGATGTACGGCTCCGCGACCTCCTGCATGGCGATGGCTGTCTGTACGCGCACGTCAAGGCCGACCTGCTCGAGGCCGTCCGCCACACCGAGCGCATTGATGACCGTAGCCAACATGCCCATGTGGTCTGCACGGGTACGGTCCATGCTGCCGCTGCTTCTGCCGCGCCAGAAGTTGCCGCCGCCCACAACGATGGCGACCTCGCAGCCCATGTCCACGATCTTCTTGATGGGCTCGCAGATCTTGACAACGGTGTCAAAATCGATGCCGTGACCGATCTTGCCGGAAAGCGATTCGCCGCTGAGCTTTAAGAGAACTCTTTTGTACTTCAAATTCATACGTTCATCCTCGATTCTTTAGTATTCCATATCCTGTGACGCACACCCGCAAATTTTTTCAATTTGCAAATGCACAGATTTATACTTATACTTATTTTACATGACAGACCCCGATTTGTAAAGCGTATTTCCGAAATGTTCACGGAAATGAAAAATTTTTGCACAATGCACGAAATTCAAACGGCGTTCACAGTTTTGTGCTAAAAGTGTCTTATACTTAAAAAACGGCTGAAAGGAGTGAAAAATCACATGCAGCTTAGAAAAACGATTTTAGCTTCCGTGCTTTCTGCGGCGCTTGCGCTCTCTGCGGCCGCCTGCGGCACAGCGGAAAACACACAAAGTGTGAGCAGCGCGGCGGCTTCAGAGCACGTAGCGGAAACGCCGACGCCTTCCTCCGAAGCGACCGCAACGGCATCGCCTACCGCTGAGCCGACGGTAAAATCCACCGCATCTCCCGCACCGGAAAGCAACGAGGTAAGCGAAAACGCAGAGATTACTGCGGAGCTTGAAGCGATGGCGCCGCTTTTGGAAGCACACATTCTGGCGCAGATGAACGGCATGGCGTTTGACGCGAATGATCCCGTTTACTTTTGGCAGACCGCGGCCTTTGCGGTGGACAACTGCGGCATGACGTTTTACAGCGCAGAGACGACCGGCAGCGCGCTGGTACTCTCTCGCGGGGTGATGGAAGAAATTGTGAGCGGACTATTCGAAAGCGCCGCAAATGAAGACCTGCCGGATATTCCCGACTCGCTTTCGGGTGAGATTTCGTACGATGCGGACAGCGACACCTATGCGCGGCCTATAAGCGGCGGCGGCTTTTCCGTGGACATACAAGACTGTGTGAAAAGCGGAGATGTGTACACCGTGACGGCAGCGCTCATCCGCGACGAGAACGAGGCGGAACCACAGGCGATCTTCACAGCGGAGCTCGTGCCGAATCCGCGCGAGGACAATACCGTATTTATATATAGTATACGCACCGTGAAACAAATTTCATAAGCAAATTTAAAATGTCGCGCAGAATGTGTATTTCTTCTGCGTGACATTTTATTATCAAACTCTCTGTGAAACACAACAAAATAGTTCCCTAACACTCCGTTCATTTTTAGTACATGTATATCGATATAGAAATATCAATATGCAAATTTAGCACTTAACAAATCAAAAATTTTGATATACAATACAGTCGTAAAAAGAAGTTAGGTGGTGCAAACCACCGAGCTTTGCGATAAATTGCTTCACATAGAAAGGGCGATAGACTTATGGCAAGATTTACACTTCCCCGCGATTTGTATCATGGCAAGGGTGCTTTGGAAGAACTGAAGCATTTTGAAGGCAAGAAGGCTGTTGTTTGTGTAGGCGGCGGCTCCATGAAGCGTTTCGGCTTTTTGGACCGTGCAGTCGGCTATCTGAAGGAAGCCGGCATGGAGGTCGAGCTGATTGAAGGCATTGAGTCTGACCCGTCTGTTGAGACCGTTATGAAGGGTGCGCAGAAGATGATCGAGTTCCAGCCGGATTGGATCATCGCGATGGGCGGCGGCTCTCCGATCGATGCCGCAAAAGCTATGTGGATCAAATATGAATACCCGGACGTTACGTTTGAGGATATGTGCAAGGTCTTCGGCCTGCCGAAGCTGCGCCAGAAGGCACACTTCTGCGCCATTTCCTCTACTTCCGGCACCGCAACGGAAGTGACCGCGTTCTCCATCATCACCGATTATCAGAAGGGCATCAAGTACCCGATCGCTGACTTCGAGATTACCCCGGATGTCGCCATCGTTGACCCGGACCTTGCCGAGACGATGCCGAAGAAGCTCGTTGCGCACACCGGTATGGATGCTATGACCCATGCGATTGAAGCGTATGTTTCCACCGCAAACTGCGATTTCACCGACCCGCTCGCCATCCACGCAATCGAGATGATCATGAAGGACCTTATCCCGTCCTATAACGGCGATATGACCGCCCGCGACAACATGCACAACGCACAGTGTCTGGCCGGTATGGCGTTCTCCAACGCTCTGCTCGGCATCGTACACTCCATGGCACACAAGACCGGCGCTGCGTTTGCCGATTACGGCGCACACATCATCCACGGCGCTGCAAACGCTATGTATCTGCCGAAGGTCATCGCGTTCAACGCAAAGGACGAGACCGCAAAGAAGCGTTACGGCGTCATTGCCGACTACATGCACCTCGGTGGCAACAACGACGACGAGAAGGTACAGCTGCTCATCAAGTATCTGCGCAACATGAACGACGAGCTGAACATTCCGCACTGCATCAAGCACTACGGCCCGGACAGCTTCCCGACCGAGAACGGCTTTGTGCCGGAGAACGTCTTCCTTGAGAGACTGCCGGAGATTGCAAAGAACGCTATCGCCGATGCCTGCACCGGTTCCAACCCGCGTCAGCCCAGCCAGGAAGAGATGGAAAAGCTGCTTAAGTGCTGCTACTACGACACGGAAGTTGACTTCTAAGTCTATAAAGACAATCTATAACGCATCCCGGGCATCTGTCCGGTAAAAGGACATTCTATCCCTGCCGCCCGGTATTTCTTCGGAAATCGCCGCACGGCAGGGATTTCCTGTCTTTTCCCGTTGTAATTTTGATATTTCTCTGTTATAATAGTATCGTTTGCAGGTTTTAAAGGCAAAAATTGCAAAACCGGCATCCGACACAGACAAAACTTAGGCAGAATCGCACAAACTGCGCACATGCCTGAAGGGAAAGGTTTTGAAGTATGTATAAGATCGTTAAAAAACAGCCGCTGAACCCCACGGTGACGCGGATGGAGATCGAGGCGCCGCTCATTGCGAAAAAAGCAAAGCCCGGCCAGTTTATCATTCTGCGCGTAGACGAAAACGGCGAGCGCATCCCGCTGACCGTTGCCGGCTATGACCGCGAAAAGGGCACCGTTACAATCATTTTTCAGATTGTCGGCGCAACGACCGAAAAGCTCAACCACTTAAACGAAGGTGAATGTCTGCACGACTTCGTAGGCCCGCTCGGCGTACCAACGCATGTAGACGGTCTTAAAAAGGTCTGCGTTATCGGAGGCGGCGTAGGCTGCGCCATCGCACTGCCCATTGCCGAAGAGCTGCACGCCATGGGCGCGGAAGTCACCTCTATCATCGGCTTCCGCAATCAGGATCTCGTGATTCTGGAAGACGAATTCAAGGCTTGCTCCGACCACTTCACGCTGATGACGGACGACGGCTCCTACGGCGAAAAGGGCAATGTCACCGCCCCGCTGAAGACGCTGCTTGAAAACGGCGAGCGTTTTGACGAGGTCATCGCCATCGGCCCGCTGATCATGATGAAGTTCGTCTGCCTCACCACAAAGGAATACGACCAGAAGACCGTTGTTTCCATGAATCCGATCATGGTAGACGGCACGGGCATGTGCGGCGGCTGCCGCCTGACCGTTGGCGGCAAAACGAAGTTTGCCTGCGTAGACGGCCCGGACTTTGACGGCCACGAGGTCGATTTTGACGAGGCGATGAGCCGCTCCCGCAGCTACACTTCTTTCGAGCGCCACGCTTATGAGGAAGCCTGCAACCTGTTCAAGAAGGAGGTTGAGTGATCATGCCTAACATGAGAATGACAAAGAACCCCATGCCCTCGCAGGACCCGAACGTTCGCAACAAGAACTTTAAAGAGGTCACGTTGGGCTATACCGAAGAAATGGCGCTGGATGAAGCACAGCGCTGCCTGAATTGTAAGAACATGCCGTGCGTTTCCGGCTGCCCGGTCAATATTCATATTCCGGAATTCATCAAAAAGGTCGCCGAGCACGACTTTGAGGGCGCGTATCAGGTTATTGCGCAGTCCTCTTCCCTGCCGGCTGTCTGCGGCCGTGTCTGTCCGCAGGAGACGCAGTGCGAAGGCAAGTGCGTGCGCGGTATTAAAGGCGAACCGGTCGGCATCGGCCGTCTGGAGCGTTTTGTTGCCGACTGGCACAACGCACACGCTACCGTTGCCACCATCACCGCGCCGAAGAACGGCCACAAGGTTGCCGTTATCGGTTCCGGCCCTGCGGGTCTTACCTGCGCGGGCGACCTCGCAAAGCTGGGCTACGACGTGACGATTTACGAAGCGCTGCACCTTGCAGGCGGCGTGCTCGTGTACGGCATCCCGGAGTTCCGTCTGCCGAAGTCCATCGTGCAGAAGGAAGTCGATAACCTCAAGGCGCTCGGCGTCAAGGTGGAGACCAACATGGTTATCGGTCGTATCCTGACGATTGAAGAGCTGAAGGACGAGTACGGCTACGAGGCCGTGTTTGTCGGCACGGGTGCAGGTCTTCCCCGCTTTATGAACATCCCGGGCGAGAACCTGAAGGGTGTGTACTCCGCAAACGAATTCCTCACCCGCAGCAACCTGATGAAGGCTTACCGCGATGATTCCACTACGCCGATCCAGCACGCGAAAAACGTGGCAGTCGTCGGCGGCGGTAACGTGGCCATGGACGCCGCGAGAACCGCAAAGCGTCTCGGCGCGGAGAACGTGTACATCATCTACCGCCGCGGCATGGCAGAACTGCCGGCACGTAAGGAGGAAGTGGAGCACGCAGAGGAAGAGGGCATCATCTTCCACACGCTGACGAACCCGGTAGAGATTTTGCCGACGGACGTCACCGACCCGCGTGACCCGAACTACGGCTGGGTCGCCGGTATTCGCTGCGTAAAAATGGAGCTTGGCGAGCCGGACGCTTCCGGCAGACGCAGCCCGATCGTCATTGAGGGCAGCGAATTCGATATTCCGATGGATTGCGTTATCATGTCCCTCGGCACTTCCCCGAACCCGCTGCTGAAAGCCACCACCCCGGGTCTTGAGACCCAGAAGCGCGGCCAGATCATCGCGGACGAACACGGCCTCACCTCCATCGAGGGTGTGTACGCAGGCGGTGACGCCGTAACGGGCGCCGCAACGGTTATCCTCGCCATGGGCGCAGGCAAGACCGCCGCAGCTGCAATCGACAAGTACATTCAGGAAAAGAAGTAAGTCAGCTTTTCCCCTAACCTAAAAATGAACGGCACCGGTGACAAATTTCATCGGTGCCGTTTAGCTGTGTTTTGCGGGTTTAATTTTCAAATGCTTTCTGCACCCACTGCGTCGTGTAGGCGTCCGCCGGGCGGTCTTTCCGCACGCTGGAACCGACCTGCACGCCCATCAAAATGCGCGGCTCACGCTCGGCAAATACCATAAAACGCGCCAACATTTCATCGTATCTGCCCATTTTTCACAGCTCCTTTTTTCGATCTTTTTAGAAAAACAAGCAGAGTATACCACGCTTTTCAGAGAAACGCAACGCCCTTTTGTATACTGCCGAAAGCATCTTGAATTTTCACGGTTTTGGCAGTATAATTCTATTGGCAAATCTACCCGAAAAGAGGTTTTCAGAATGAAAAAAGTGCTTTTGCTCGGCGATTCCATTCGCATGGGCTATGACGATTATGTAAAAGAAGAGTTAGACGGCAAGTGTGAGGTCGTTTACGACGCCGAGGACAACGGCCGCTTCGCTGCGTACACGCTGTGGCAGGCGAACCAGATGTTCAAGCATCACGGTCATTTTGACGTGGTACACTGGAACAACGGCTACTGGGATATGAACATTGAGGCTCCGATGACGGAGGCCATGCACCCCGTTGAGGAATATGTGCACTTCTTAAAGCGCATCATCAAGCTGTGCAGAGAAAACGGCGCGAAGATCATCTTCGCGACCACCACGCCGATTTTGGATCCCGGCATGGCGGCAGACAACACCGGCACGCAGGCGGACAGCATCAACTACAATAACGAGTGGGTGGAGCTGTATAACAACGCCGCCAAAAAGCTGATGGCAGAGGAAAACATCCCGGTGAACGACCTTTACGCGCTGTGCAAGGAAGGCGAGCACTATTATAAGTGCCCGGATATGCTGCACCTGACCGAGGAAGGCTACCGCAAGTGCGCAAAGCAGGCGGCCGACATGATCCTGAAGGAGCTCGGTGAAGCATGAGCTCCGGCGTAAAAAAGACGAACGCCATGCGCATGCTGGACAGCGCGAAGATTTCCTATGAGGTGCGCACATATGAATTTGAGGAGACCGATCTCGCGGGCGTACACGCGGCAGACGCCGTGGGCATGCCGTATGAGACGGTGTTCAAAACGCTCGTTGCGCGCGGCGATAAGACCGGTTTTGTCGTGTTTTGCATCCCCGTAGCGGAGGAATTAGACCTCAAAAAAGCTGCCAGAGCCAGCAAAAATAAATCCGTGGAGCTTCTGCACGTGAAAGACTTGCTGCCGACGACCGGCTATATCCGCGGCGGCTGCTCGCCCGTGGGCATGAAGAAGGAGTTCCCGACGTATATCGACGAGACCGCCATGCTGTTTGATGCAATCGCCGTCAGCGGCGGTATGCGCGGCGTGCAGCTCATCGTAAACCCGGATCAGCTTTTGGGCTTCGTCAAAGGCGAGTATGTCGATTTGACGGCGTAACACAGAGCGAACTGTAACGGCGATAAAAACCTTTTGATCCGACTTTTCTCAAAAAAATTCACGCTCCCCTGCCTACTTCTTTAAAGTATCTGCAGCGGGAGCGTGTTTTATATCTGCTATTTTATAAATAACTTTTCGCGAAAGCGTATAATCAGTGGTTCATGAGCGCTTCGGCATTTTCGTTTTCGTTTACAAGGCCGAGGTCGTGCTTGATCTTCGTGGTGGAGATGCCCGGCGTGCGCGGCAGGAAGACGAGCTCGCAGTAATCCTTGAGGTAGTCAAAGCGATCGCTGTTTTCCCAGTCACTGCCCATAACGACTACGTCCACATGGTAGTCCTTCACGTCGCTGATCTTCTGATCCCAGCTTTCCTCCGGAATGACGAGGTCAACGTAGCGAATGGCTTCGAGCATCATTTTGCGCGTTTCATAATCGTGAAACGCTTTTTTGCCCTTGCCGGCGTTGAACTCATCCGTGGAAAGCGCCACGATAAGATAATCGCCCAGTGCCTTTGCGCGCTTTAAAAGGTTGATGTGGCCGTAATGCAGCAGGTCAAACGTTCCGTAGGTCAATACTCGTTTCATGTTTTAGCCTTTCCTTTCGTTTTTTACAGCTTGCTCAATGCTCCGGTTTCTGTAAGAGTCATCGCCTGCCGTTACACTTTGAATATTCAGATGCGGCAAAATACGGAATATTTCCCGCGCGAAAACAGCATCGCAATTATACTTATTACGCTCTCTGCTGAAAAACAGCTTGATGTTTTCCGGCAAAGAAAGGAACATCTGCGTATCAATCACAGTGTAATCCAGCCAATCGTTATATTTATCGGTCAGCTCCTTGAGGGTGAGCTCGTTGAAATCCCTGCGCAGGAAAACCGCTACGGGCGCTTCCATGGAATGCAGCTGCTGTTCCAACTCTTTTGCCCAACCCTTATGGTCGTTCTTTCCGACAAGATAAACATTTCGCGGCCGCTTTTTGTTTTCGGCATAATCAATCACTTCAAACTTCGGCGCTTTTCCGTAGAACAGCATATCGTTCAGGTTCCGGATATTATCCGGCGCATCGTAATTTGTAAACATCTTATAATACGCGTCATACGCCGCACTGTTCACGTCTGCTTGTTTATCGTTTTCGTGCAGGTATGCGAGCATTTCGTTCATGGTATAAATTTTGCGGAACGGGAGGTCGCGCACATCCATATACATGCCACGCTCTGCCATGTACGCATCATAGTCGTACATAAAGAGCACGATTGGCTTGCGCGTGATGGAAAAATCGAAGAAAACGCTGGAATAGTCCGTAATCAGCACGTCCACAGCATTCAAAAAGCTGTAACTGTCCACGTCATCCGGGAATTTTACAATGTGCTTATAGCCTTCGATCGGCACTTTGTCTTTTACAAGCGGATGCAGGTTCACGTACATGATCTGCTTATCCGTCAGCGCGCTGTCGAACTTTGTCAGCAGGTCGCGGACTTCCGCTTCGTACCCGCCTTTGTTTGCGCCGGAGCTCATCGCGCCGCGCCAAGTCGGCATGTAGGCAAAGGTTTCCTTGCCGTCCATTCCGTATTGCTTCCGCACCGCCGCTGCCGCGTCTTTATCCCAGAATATCGCGTTGCGCGGGTACCCGCTCAGGATCACCTTTCCCGTATAGAGGTGGTTCAGGTTGTAATCTTCCATCATGTGATCCATCGTATAGCGGTTCGGGTGCAGAAGATAGCTGCTGTGCAGGAAATTGCGCTGCATGTTGCTCATATCCTGAATGCCCATCGCCATTTTTTTGCCGAGGGTCTTCAGCGGCGTTCCGTGCCATGTATTCAAATAGACCTGCCCTTCACGGCGGATAAAATACGTTGGGAAGCTCACGTTATTTACAAGGTACCGGCTCGTTGCCAAAATCTTCTGGTATTTTCTCGAGCCGAGCGGGATAAGCTGCACACGGTTCAGCCCATACGCATCTAATATCTTCCGGTGCTCGCCCATCAGCTCTTTTTTCGACGTGTAATAGATGGTAAACGTCGGGTCCTTTGCCAGCTCGCGCATCATTGCGAACGGCGAGTCATTTAGGTTCGTACCGTGGAAGGATTCAAAAAGCACCTGCTTGTCGCAAAGCGGCTTCTTTTTACACGTGCGCACGTAGTAGTATTTATTCAAATAACTGCGCTTTGAGAAAACCGTCAAAGCCTTGCGCATCGTTTTTGCCGCTTTGCCCAAAAGGCGCAGCACGGAATTCGGCATCATGCTGTAAAGATACCACGTGAACTCGTGCTTGGCCAAAGCGCCCATCAGCCGTTTTTTGGAGAAGAAAAAGTCAAAAAACGCCTTGTTTCTGCGCCAGTCATCAAAATAGTGATCCAGATGCTGAAAGCCCTTACGGACGACTTTAAACTGCAGGTCTTTATCTTTATATGCCGTAAAATCGCGGAAGCGCAGGATCGTGTGCTTCAAATTGATGAAGCCGAGCACCTCTTTAAACTCCTCGAATGCGCCTTCCCGAATATAGTACTCGTTCATGATTGCGAGCGAATCATACATCTGCAGGATGTTCTCGGAGAATGTCGCCGTGATTGCGCCTTCGCGCTTTAGAATATAGTAGTACAGCGGCTCGTTTACTTTGGAGATTCGGTTGGCATGCAGCATCAGCGGATAGATGGTCGCAATGTCCTCATAAATTTTCCCTTTCGGGAAGCGTATCCCCGTGCGCTCAAATAAGGCGCGGCGGTAAATTTTATTCCAGGCATACGGTGCATTTGTGTACAGAAGCTTCGGGTTTTCGTGCAGGCTCACACCGAACTCCAGCGTGCTGCCACGCTGGAAAAAGCGCCGCGTTTCGGTATTTTCGTCTATGCCGTAATAGCCGCAAACCACAATGTCCGAATCCGTTTCAGCGGCGCGGTCGTACAGCTTTTGGTACATAGTCACGTTTAAATAGTCATCGCTGTCCACAAAGCCGATGTATTCACCGTGCGCATATGGAATACCGTAGTTGCGCGCATCGGATAATCCGCCGTTTTCTTTGATGAGGCTTATCACCTTCTGCGGATATGCTGCGGCATAGCGGTCTATGATCGCCTGCGAATTATCCTTTGTGCCGTCGTTGACAACAATGATCTCCATTTCTTCCAGCGTTTGCTTCACTAAGGAATCAAGGCAACGCTCCAAATACGCTTCAACGTTGTATACAGGAACGATAACGCTGACTTTTATCGAATCAAAATTACATTCTGACTTCATTTTATCTATCCTTTATCCCTTCTGTAAGGAAAGTCATTATAAGATCCACACAGCGCTGCGTGTTGTTCGTGTCATCCGTCTCCACGAATTCTTTTCTGAAGGCGGTGAGCTTTTCGTAATCGTAGGGCGTGTGGAGAATACTGTCGACCAGAGGCTCGGCTTTTGTGAATGCGCAGTGCGGCATCTCTGCAAGCGGGTCAAAGTTGAGGCCGCGCGTTTCCTTGTAACGCTCTAAATCGTAAACGTAGAAATACACCGGCTTTTTGATAAGGCTCGCCTCAATGGAAATAGCGGAATAGTCCGTGATGACGGCGTCTGCTACTGCCATTAGCGTGAAGGTGCCGAACTCCGGGCACTCGCGGAATTTCGGCAGCACACAGCGGCGCTCCAAGCGCTCGCGGTCGAGTGGGTGCAGCCGCACGATGAGCAGCATACCCATTTTTTCCGCCGCCGTGATGAGCGGCTCAATCTCAGGCGTTTGCTCGCCGTCGCGGAACGTGGGAGCGTATAGGACGATCTTCTGCCCGCGCATCTCCGGGTAGGCCGCGAAAAAACGGCGGCGGCAACGCGCGCGATTCATTTTCAAAATGGCGTCTACGCGCGGCACGCCGGTCACGCGCATTTTATCGACAGAAACGCCGAACGCCTCCTCATAGGCTTTTGCTGTACGGTGACTCGCACAGAGCACGGCATCGTAGTGCTTATGCATCCCCATGCGCTCCGCAAGCTCTTTATCGCGCCCGCCGGGCACGGAAAGCGCCTGCCTGCCAAACTTCTTAATGGCGCCAAGCGCGTGCCAGACCTGCACCACGCGCAGCTCTTTACGGTGATGCAGCACGCTGACCGGGATGCAGTAGCCGTCTATGATGCACACATGCGCGGTGGAAAGCTCCGCGGCGCAGTGCAGCAAATGGAAACAATAGCGCAGGAGCTCTAACGGCGTATCGCCCATTTCGCGGCAGAGATACACAAGGCGCACCCCTGGATCACGCGCTTCAATCTCTGCGCCGAGCTGTTCAAAATCCGGCCGCTGGCTGTTCGACTGGCGGCTGATCATGACGACTTTTTTCTGCATGGGGCGCAGCTTCATAACGGCATACACGGTGTTATACAGCGCTTTGAAAACGGAGATCAGCCCGAGCAGTATTCTTTTTTTCACAGAGGCTTCGCCCCTTTCTGTGCAGCGCCGTTCCATTTTTACGCATAGCGTGCAGCCTTTGCCCGCACACCAAACACACGCTGCCAAATTTTGCCGTTGCGGAAAGCCGCACTTTTCCGCATTAAACAGAGTTAGTATACCACACTGTGCAGAAAATCGCCAGTGTTTTACCACAAAGTTCGCCGTTTCATTAAATCTTTGTAACAGTACGGAAAAATTTACGCCCGAACCCCCGTGAATTTGTCGCATTCGCAGGAAAATTCAGGGTATTTTGCCTCCTAACCCTGCGTCAAAATCGTCTAAAAAGTCACAAATTCGCCGTAAGCCATAGGAAAAACGGGCAAGCACCGAAAAAGTGCCGCCCGTTTTTGTTTAGTCGAACGAGGGGTTAAACGCGTAGAAGTTTTTGGAATCAAGCCGATCGGTCGCGATGCGCAAACCCTCGCCGAAGCGCTGGTAATGCACAATCTCGCGCTCGCGCAGGAACTTGATGGGGTCGCGCACATCGGGATCATCCGCAAAGCGCAGGATGTTGTCATACGTTACGCGGGCCTTCTGCTCGGCGGCGAGGTCTTCGTTGATGTCTGCCAGCGTGTCGCCCGTTACGGCGATGCAAGCTGCACTGAACGGCGCGCCGGAGGCCGCTGCCGGGTAAACGCCCGTCGTGTGGTCGATGAAATATGCGTCAAAGCCTTGCTTTTGAATTTCCTCCTGCGTCAAATTCCGCGTCAGCTGGTACACGATTGTCCCCACCATCTCGAGATGAGCGAGTTCTTCGGTGCCTACATACGTGACAGAAATGCTCCGGTGTCCTTTCTTGGAGGACAAGCAGTTGCGTTTTGGACTTAAAATACATAGTCTTACCGAACTTAAGTCTGCAAAAAAGCGCTGCAATCCCGATAACGCAAAACACTCAAAAAGCCCTGATTTCATCGAAGAAATGAAGCCAAAACGAATTGTAAATCTGTATGCGGTTGCTTCTGTATGAGTATTAACTGTGTAAGAATCGCCGTTAAATATGTTTCTGCTGTTTGCGGACAAGCAAATCTGCACTTTTCAACTGGTTGCTTCAAGAAAAGTCGAAAATCACTCGATTTACCGCAGTTGATTTTAAACTGAAAATTGGATATTTGCTCGATTACATAGCCGCCTGCTTCGCCGCAGGCGGCTAAATTTATGTGAAGGAGGAAAACCCATATGGCAAATTGCAAAGTGATCGCGGTGACGAACCAAAAGGGTGGCGTGGGCAAGAGCATCTTTGCCCACGACAAGAACGGCAAGGTCGCCGCCGCATATCGCTCATTGACGAAGGAGGTGTTGGAGCTTGAGCGCAAAACCGAGAGATTTAGGGATGACGCCGCTCGATGACCTGTTCTCCACCGACGAGAGCCGTGCGGAAGCGCAGCTTGAAAAGGTCGTTACGCTGAACCCCGCCGACATCTCCGACTTTCCCAACCATCCGTTCAAAGTCAAGCAGGACGAAGCTATGGCGGAGATGGCGGACAGCGTAAAGCAGTACGGCGTGCTGGTGCCTGCCCTTGTCCGCCCCAAAGCGGACGGCGGCTATGAGATGGTTGCCGGTCACAGGCGAAAGTGTGCGGCAACACTGGCGGGGATCACCGAGATGCCCTGCATCGTCCGCAACCTCACCGATGATGAAGCGACGATTATCATGGTGGACAGCAATTTGCAGCGAGAAACGATCTTACCGTCCGAAAAGGCATTTGCCTACAAGATGAAGCTGGAAGCTATGAAGCGGCAAGCGGGCAGACCTAAAAATTCGGCCCCACTGGAGCCGAATTTGAAAGGCACTCGTTCCAATGAGGAATTGGCTGCAAACAGTCCGGACAGCAGATCACAAATTCAGCGCTATATCCGCCTGACCGAGCTGATTCCACCGATGCTGGACATGGTGGACAGCGGCAAGGTTGCTTTCCGCCCCGCCGTGGAGCTTTCCTACCTCTCCAAAGAACAACAGCAGAGCCTATATGACACGATGGAGTGCGAGGACTGCACACCGTCGCTGGCGCAGGCCATCAAAATGAAAGAGTTCAGCCGGGACGGAAAGCTGTCCGCAGAAGTTATCCTTTCCATTATGCAGGAGGAAAAGCCGAACCAACGTGAAAAGCCTGCTTTTCGCGACGAGCGAATAACGAGGCTCATTCCGAAATCGATTCCGCGAGGGCAGGAAACCGATTTTGTGATTCGAGCACTTGAATTTTACAATCGGCATTTGCAGCGCCGACGCGATCAGGAAAGATAAAGGGACGCCTTAGGGAGAGTCTGCCCTTTTGCGGAAGTGAAACGGCTGCGTAAATTTTCTCCCCCTCGCCACACCTCACCCCCTGTTACTCCCTGTACTACCCGAAAAAGAAAGATCACCGCTATATGTGGTCTGTATAGAAACTTTCCGAAAGGCAGCTGAAAAGCTGCTTTTTGTTTTTCAGAACGAACGGAGGAAAAAATATGGTTCATTTCTTTGATGCGGACATAGCGAAAAAATACGGAGTCAATGCGGCGGTGCTGACCTCCTTCCTTTGGGATTGTACCGAGCAGAAAAGCGCCGAATCGCCGCAGCTCCATGAGGGCAAGGTTTGGGTGCGCTGTTCGGTGCAGATGATGACCGGCTTTCTCCCGTTTCTGTCTTACGACGAGATCCGCTATGCCCTAAAGCGGCTGGTCAAGGGGCGGGTACTCACAAAAGGGCAATTCAACGAGAACCGCTTTGACCGCACGAACTGGTATGCCTTTACCGAGTTCGGACAATTTCTTATGGCAGAAAGCGAGGGACGGACGCAATGATGCACGTAGCAGATACAAGGGACTGCGCTTTTGAAGCCTTTATTACCAACCTCGGCAAATACAACGAGGGCTTTTTGGTGGGCGAATGGATGAAGTTTCCCGTAACAAATGAAGAAATGCAGGAGGTTTTCCGGCGCATCGGTATCGGGCGGCGCTATGAGGAATGGTTCATCACCGACTATGACTGCCCGGACGAGGTTATCGGCAAGGTGCTCGGAGAATATGAGAGCCTGAGCGAGCTGAACTACCTCGCCGGGCAGATCATGGAACTGCGGGAGAGCGACGATTTCTGGCAGGCGGTTTTGGACTTAGGCGAGAATACCGGCAGCGTACAGGAGCTGATCAACCTGACCGAGAATTTGGACTGCTTTGATTACCTGCCCGGTGTGCGGAATGACTACGACCTCGGCTATTACTGGATCGAGGAAAGCGGATGCTACGACACAAGCAACCTTGGCGCACTGGCAAATTATATCGACTATGAAAGTTTTGGGCGCGATATTCGGTACGAAGAAGGCGGCATGTTCGGGGATAACGGCTATGTACGGTCAAACGGCGGCCGCTTTGTGGACATCTACGACGGCGACATCGAGAGCATCCCCGAAGAATACCGGATCAGCTCGCCTGTTGTGATGGAGCGTACCGAAGTCAAACGGCAAACGGAGCAGCCGGAACGATAGAATATGTGCCGTTTTCTGCATATACAATTCCATTATATGCACATATTTCAAGGAAAATATATGCATATAACTCATATAGTTGCTTGCTTTTCTGCATATAATATGCTATAATTATGTGCAGAAAGGCTGGTGCTGTATGAGAAAATTCGATTACTCCTTTTTGAATAACGGTTTGCTGCCTGCAAACCTTGTGAACCTCACTTTCAATATTGCGGCACTCAAAACAATGGCGGGTGTGCGCAAGGACGAATACACGCAGATCTTCACGGAGCTGGAAGCTGTTGCAAAGGTGCAGTCCATCAAAAGCTCCAACGCCATCGAGGGCATTGTGACCAGTGACGAGCGTATCGCCGCCATTGTCAATCAGAACAGCGCCCCGCTGAACCACAACGAGGCGGAGATCGCCGGGTATAGAGATGCGCTGAATGAGATCCACTTGGGCTATGAACATATTGACTTCCGGCAGAGCGACATTCTGCGGCTGCACGAAACGATGATGAGCTTTGCGGGCTATGAGTACGGCGGGCAGTACAAGACGGACGACAATGTGATTCTGGAGATCGACGCTGACGGAAACCGTCGTGTCCGCTTCCGTCCTACCCCTGCGAGCGAAGCGCCGAAATCAATGGAGCAGTTGGAGCTTGCTTATCTGGATGCACGAAACGATGCAAATATCAATCAGCTCCTTTTGATCCCCTGTGTGATTCTGGACTTCCTCTGCATCCACCCGTTCCGGGACGGCAACGGCAGAATGTCCCGCCTGCTCTCGCTGCTGCTGTTATACAAAAACGGCTTTGACGCAGGAAAATATGTGTCCTTCGAGGAACAGATCAACAATTACAAGGCATATTATTACGAAGCCCTGCGGCAGTCCTCGGCAGGATGGGAAACGAATGAGAACTCCTATTTCCCCTTTATCGAGAATTTCCTGTCCACCCTTTATATGTGCTATAAGGAACTGGACAAGCGGTTTGCGGTGGTACACGGCAAGAAAATCACGAAGAAAGCCCGTGTGGAAGCGACCGTCCTGAACAGCCTGACGCCGCTTTCCAAAGCAGAGATTTGCAAAATTCTTCCCGATGTCAGCCCCACGACCGTCGAAGCCGTCCTCGGCGCCATGGTCAAAACCGGCTCGGTAAAACGAATCGGCTCAGGACGGGCGACGAGATATATTAAGGCGTAAGGAGAATAACAATGTTTTTCTACGGAAAGACCATAGATGTTAATATGCGTTGCTTGCGGCAACGGCCCTTTTGCGATTAAAATAAGCGCATCAAGTCCTAAGGAGGCGTGGATATGTTGAATGAAAACATCAAAAGGGCAAGAAAAGCGAAAGGCCTTTCTCAAGAAGAACTTGCCGTAAAGCTAAATGTAGTAAGACAGACGGTATCAAAATGGGAAAACGGTTTGTCGGTTCCGGATTCTGATTTACTGATTTTTCTGGCAGAGGAATTAGACACATCCGTAAGTGCGTTGCTTGGTGAAACCATACAGGAGCAGGAGCCTGACGATCTCAAGACTATTTCCGAAAAGCTTGAGATAATCAACCTCCAGCTTGCCAAAAGAACCATGGCACGGACAAAGGTCATTCGGTGGGGACTCCTTTCTCTGTGCGCGCTGATCGTTATCGTATATGTCGTTCTTGCAGCAATGAAGAGTTCTTATTTGGGCTGGGATTACAGTAATCCTGAACTGGCGGTTGCGGGAACGATTCTACATGGTTTCGAGTTTATCTTTGCAAGGCTTGCCCCCATTGTGCTGCTTGTTTGCGTGGTTGGAGTCATGTTGACATGGAGGAAGCGGTAATGAAAAAAATCGTAATCACAGTCCTTGCCGTTGTCGCTGTGCTGGCCATTGCCGTGATCTTTGCGTTTCACAGGACAGACCAACCGTCAGAAATCAACGAGAACGAAATCGCCCTTCAGATACAACTTGATTTGAAGGAAGATGTGGGACTTCTTATTATTGATAGCGACATCGACGGGCAGAAAGAGAGTGGAGGCATCTCCAACGCGGATAAAACCATGCTTAAAAAAGACGATTTGATATATTGGTCGATTGATAAGCAACACTACGAAACCGTTTCTGATATGGTTGAGCTTTTATTGAATTTCACGGTTATCACAGAATACTGCGACCCAAACTATGAGAACATTTATCCTGAAGAATATACGATGCCGATGAAGCCAATTACTTTTACAGCAAAATTCGGTGATGCCTATTCGATTAGAATCACTGGCGATAAAGTAAATGGATACCAGGCAATTATGGAACAGGCATAATAAAAACGCAGGGACGGGCAGATTCACTTCGATAAATTGAATAGCACATACATAGCCGAGAGGTTTTCATTCTGAAAGCCCCTCGGCTATTTTTATGTCAGAACGGAGGTGAAACATATGCCATATATCCCGCCGGAGGTGGTGGCGAGAGCTCGTGAGATGGACTTGCTGACCTATCTTCGGACTTACGAGCCGCAGGAGCTGGTGCATTTCGGGGGTGACACCTACTGCACCCGTGAGCACGACAGTCTGAAAATCTCCAACGGCAAATGGTGCTGGTTTTCCCGTGGGATCGGCGGCTACTCGGCACTGGACTATCTCATCAAGGTCAAAGAGATGCCCTTTACGCAGGCGGTCGAAACCATCATGGGAAATCTGTCAGCGGCGCCGCCCGCCTTTACCCCGGCTCCGAAAGCGCCGAAAGAAAAGGTACTTCTTTTGCCGCAGGTCAACCGCAGCGCCACCCACGCCGTCGAATATCTGCACCGCAGAGGGATCGACTACGAGTTGATCGACTTCTGCATCCAAACCGGTCGCCTTTATGAAAGCTATCCCTATCACAATGTGGTGTTCGTCGGCATGGATGCAGACGGAAAACCCCGCTATGCAAACCAGCGAGGAATCGGCTCGGACTTCATCGGGGACGCCAACGGCAGCGACAAGCATTATTCCTTTGGGATTCCTGCGGCGGCCGCAAGCGATACGCTCCACCTTTTTGAGTCGGCGGTGGATCTGCTGTCCTCTGGGACACTGCAAAAGCTGGACGGCAAGGGCTGGCGCAGTGAAAACCTGCTCTCCCTCGCCGGGGTCTACAAGCCAAGGGCGAAAATCGAGGAAAGCAGCCTGCCCGCCGCGCTGGTGCGGTATCTTGCCGAGCATTCCCATATCCGCCGTGTGGTGCTGCGGCTTGATAACGACGCCACGGGACGGATCGCCGCAGAAACCATCAAGGCGCTGCTGCCGGGGAAGTATGCGGTCACGGTGGACATCCAGCCGCCCCTGCAGGGCAAGGATTACAACGACTGCCTTTGTATGCGGCTGGGGTTGCCCATCACTAAGCGCAGAGAAAGGAACAAAGAACGGTGAGCGACTTTATGAGTCCGGGACGGCGCATCCGGCACTATCGTATGCTGCGGGGCATGACACAAAAGGCGCTGGGCGTCGCGGTCGGTTTCCCGGAAAGCAGCGCCGATGTGCGGATCGCACAGTATGAATCCGGCGCAAGGACACCGAAGCGAGAACTGCTGTGCCAACTGGCAGCGCCGCTCGGCGTTTCTCCCTCCCAGCTTACCGTTCCCCGCATCAAAAACAGCGAGGAGCTGTGCAGCCTATTGGCCGCATTGGAGGACGAATGCGGCATCGAATTATCTCCACGATCCGAGAATACCAAAGCAATTTATCAGTCTTACTGGAAAGGAGCAACGGACATTGAAAACCTATGAGGTCACGATTACCGAAACGCTGCAAAAAACGGTTACGGTCGAAGCTGATTCCCGTGAAGAAGCAGAACGACAGGTCGAGGAAAGCTGGAATAACAGCGAATATATCCTTGATGCCGATTCCTTTGTCGGAGTGGATTTCTCCGCAAGGACAAACGAGCGCAGCCGTGAATATGAGCGATGAAAGGAGTTTCTAACGATGAATGAGGAAAAGAAAATCAAAGTGGTGCTGCTGGAGCCGGGCAAGCTCGCCCGCACAGCCGAGATCGATGCGTCACTTGCCGGGATGCAGAAAGTGGTGGGCGGTCTGATCGAGCCGTTCTACCCCTTTGAGGAACAGGTCTGCATCGTATGCAATGAGGAAAGCAAGATCAACGGAATGCGCCCAAACCGCAGCGTGAAGAACGACGACGGCGTGATGGTGGATTTCATCTTCGGCCCCGCCTTTATCTGCGATTGCCGCGGCGAAAATCTGGACAGCCTTTCCGACGAGCAAATCGACCGCTACGGCAAGATGTTTCGCTATCCCGAACACCTTGCGAGGGTGAACGACACGCTGTTCGGCATCCCATACCGTCCGCAGCCGGAGCAGGAGCGGTGATGTTATTTCGGTCGGTGGCAAAATGTTCGGCCTATGGAACGAACGCTATGCACTGTACCAGCAAGCATCGCCGTTGTGATACCACAACGGCACTTGCCAGGGAAATCCCTGAAACCCTTTTCGTCCCCGCCTATGCGGAGGACGATAATTTTATACCCGAAAGGAGAAAAGCCGGTGCATGAACCCATGACCTTTTTGGACTTTTTCAGCGGTGTCGGCGGTTTCCGCAAGGGCTTTGAGCTTTGCGGTATGGTCTGCAAAGGCCACTGCGAGATCGACAAATTCGCAGACCGCAGCTACCGCGCGATCTACGATGTAAAGGAGGATGAATGGTATGGCGAGGACATCACCAAAACCGAACCCGCCGACCTGCCGAGAGTCAACCTCTGGGCAGGCGGATTCCCGTGTCAGGACATTTCTGTATCTGGCCGGCAACGAGGGCTTGCCGGAAAGCGAAGCTCTCTCTTTTTTGAAATTGTTAGACTCCTCAAAGGCACGCCTGCCGAAGATCGACCCGAATGGCTTGTCCTTGAAAATGTTAAAAATCTGCTCTCCGTTAATCGAGGATGGGACTTTGCGACCGTTCTCCATTCGCTGGCCGAAATCGGCTATCATATCCCACCGCCATCACGCAGAATGTGGAATACCTGCTGGATTCCGTGCAGGCGAGCACGATGCTCTCCAATTCGGAGTTCATTATCATGCTCAATCAGGCGTTTTCCGACCGTGCCAAGCTCTCGAAGCTCCTGAACATTTCCGACGAGCAGATGAGCTATGTCACCAATGCCGACGCAGGCTGCGGGCTGATCAAGTACGGCTCGGCGCTGGTGCCGTTTATCAACCGCTTTCCGAAAGATAACGAGCTTTACCGCTTGATGACGACGCGCCCCGGCGAGGGTGTGTTCGGCAATGCGCAGAGGTAAAGCCATGCCCGACATCAAAACGAGAGATGCGGTCAAGAAAACGGTAAAGGTGATTGACAAATCGGTGGTAGCCGCCGAGCGGATGAAGAATGCCTATATCCGCACCAAAGACAAAGCGGAGCACGGCATTTTTGCGGCGGAATCCTCTCCCGAAGAATACGCCGCTGACCGCACTTTGACCGGGACGGAAACGGCGGCGCACGAAGCTGTTCACGGGCTGGATAAGGTTGGCCGCAAGGGTGTAAAAAACGCCAAGGAGAATATCTCCAAGGCAAAGGACTATTTTCAGCGAAGAAGAACCGACTTGCCGAAAAAGCAGGCGCAAGACGCCATGCGGCGAGTACGCCGCTCTGCCGATGCCACGCAAAAGACGATCAAAACGGTGGATCGCAGCGGCAAGACCATCAAGCAGACGGCAAAATCCACGGGCAAGGCGGCCGTCAAGACCACGCAGAAAACCATCAAGACCGCCGAGCAGACTGCCCGGACGACCATAAAAACGACGCAGGCTGCGGCTAAAACAGCACAGAAAACCGCACAGGCTACGGCAAAAGCCGCCAAAACTGCGGCGCAGACTGCCTGTGCGACCGCAAAAGCAACTGCGGCAGGCATTAAGGCGGCGGTCAAGGCTACCACTGCCGCCGTCAAAGCCATCATTGCCGGAACAAAGGCGCTGATCGCCGCTATTGCTGCAGGCGGGTGGGTTGCGGTAGTTATCATCCTTGTGATTTGCGTGATTGGGCTGATCGTCGGTTCTTGCTTCGGCATCTTTTTCTCCGGCGAGGACAGCGGCACGGGACAGACCATGCGGCAGGCGGTGCAGGAGATCAACGCCGATTATCAATCGCAGATCGACACCACAAGGGCAAATCTCACCTATGACGAGCTGGAAATGTCCGGCTCCCGTGCGGTGTGGCCGGAGGTGCTGGCGGTATATGCGGTAAAAGCCACCACCGACCCCGATGATCCGCAGGAGGTCGCTACGGTGGACGACAGCAAGAAAGCCATCCTCAAAGATATTTTCTGGCGGATGAACGAAATATCCTCCCGCACCGAAAGCAAGACTGAAGAAGTCATCACCGAAACTGACGATGGCCACGGGAACATCGTGGAAACTGCCACGACGGTCACGCGCACCTACCTTTATATCACGGTCAGCCACAAAACAGCCGAGGAAATGGCAGACAATTTCAACTTCACCGCCGACCAGCGGAAGCAACTCTCGGAACTGCTTGACGAGGAAAACCGCAGGTTGTGGTCTGCTGTTCTCTATGGTATTTATTCCGGGGATGATGCCATCGTCAAGGCGGCGCTGTCGCAGGTCGGCAATGCGGGCGGTGAGCCCTATTGGTCGTGGTACGGATTTAACTCCCGTGTGGAATGGTGCGCCTGCTTTGTTTCGTGGTGCTTTAACGAGTGCGGTTATCTTGATACGGGAACCGCCCCGAAATTTGCCGGGTGCGTCGGCGGCGTTGAATGGTTCCGCAGCCGCGAGCAATGGGCGGATAATACGATTGAGCCCGCTCCCGGCATGATCGTTTTCTTTGACTGGAATGACCCGAACGGCGCATCCGGCCCGCAGGACGGCGAAGCCGATCACGTCGGCATCGTGGAAAAATGCGAAAACGGCATCGTCTACACCATTGAGGGCAACTCCGGCGACGCCTGCCGCCAGAACCAATATCCCATCGGCTATTATGAAATTCTCGGCTATGGGATCTTGAACCCATAGAAACCAGCCGTCTGAGTTAGGCGGCTGGTACATAATTTAGCAATGTTCCTTCGCAATACAAGTAGGTATACAGCGCAGTGAAATCTTCAGACATAATTTTTGCTCAATTCAGACAATATTTTGGCATAAACGTCAACTATATGCTATTGTATAGACAAAAAATTCAGGTTTCGGCTATATATAACTTGAAACTTGATTTTGCAAGCAGTGGTGGCCACCACAGACAAAAAATATTTTTTAGCGAAAGAGTGACAAACTCAATGAAACCAAAAAGACTGTTAGCGTTATTGATGGCTGTTGTAACGGTGGTATCCGTATTTACGATACATTACATAAATTTTGAATTCTAAATCTATTTGAATGTAGTTTTTTATATAATCTCGTAAATCGTCTTAATTCAGGAGTTAATATTATGAACAAAAAAGCTATAATCTGCACGGTTGCAATTCTTATTCTGCTGGTCGGCGCATCGGTTATTTATTTTACTATGAATCGATCAAGTGAAGCAGAAACGGAAAATTCATCGTCTATGTCAAACATTGAACCCGAAAGCTCAAATTCTCAATCAGCGATGCCAAGTGATTCACAGGCGGAAAATGAATCGCAAGAAAGTGCTTCTGAAACAACTTCGTCGGAAGTGAATTCACCGGAAGCTGATGCGCTTATAAAAACTTTTGCAGAAATAGGTGAGCCCTATACGCTGCACAGTCGGTATTATAATCAAGGCGAAGCAAAAACAGAAGATGCACCGTGGCTCGGCTGGGATGGCGATTTGGAGCTTTGTATAACTGATGCTATCGTTAAAGAATATGAGGAAAGTGATATTAAATATAACTCGGATAGTTCTATCTGGGCAAGATACGCATCCGACTTTGAAGACCCGTGCATACTGCATGTAGAATTATCCCTTAAGAATGTTGATGCAGAAAACAAAAACGGCGTAAAATATAAATTCAACGCCAATATGTTTGTACTTAGCGCGTATGAAGATCTCCTTCCCGAGAATCAGAACAACCCGGAGGGGTATACAACCGTCGGAAATTATTATTCTGCATACGAGACCTATTTTGATCCACACGGCCCCGGAGATGATTACTGGAGCTTTGAATTGCAGCCGGGCGAAACGCAAAATTTCACAATAGAGTTTTTGATCGACCGCGTATATTTATCGCAAAAAGATCCGTTCTTGGCTATTACCCCCGGCAGAGAAATCTTTTACGGCGTTATGCTGCGTGATTTAGCAAAATGAAAGGATAGCCCACATGAAAAGTCTTAGGCACTTTCTGCAAAATGAGCTCTACAATTTATTTCACAGCAAATCATTTCTATTTGTGCTGCTGATTTTACTTTTAATCGTAACAGCAGATGATATTTTGGCTTATAAATCATATAAAGATAATTTACAGCTTACTCTTACAACTGTAGACTTGCAGGCAGACGGCACTTTTGCCGAATACCCTTTCCTGCAAATCTACACTCTTTATAATTCGTGGATCGGTGGTCGAGCCAATGAAACGCTGCCGATGGTTTTCTTTTATACGATGCCGGTTTTTGTCGTTATCCCGTACAGCTGGTCTTATCTTGCGGAAGAAAAGAACGGATACGACCGCATTATGGCATCGCAGCTTGGAAAAGCTTCTTACTTTTTAGGAAAATATGTCTCCACGTTCCTTTCAGGGGCTTTAACGGTTTTGCTGCCGATGCTTTTTAGCTTTTTGCTTGCGTCATGCCTTGTGCCGGCTTATCGCCCGGATATAAACTTTGCCTTATATTATCAAGTAAGCGCAACTAAGCTGCTCGGAAACCTCTACTACGCTCACCCGTTATGCACAGCTTTCCTGAATATGCTGATGATCGGTATATTTGCCGGTGCATGGGCAACGATTCCGCTTGCACTTTCATTCTTTGAAAAAAATAAATTTGTGGTTCTTTTTGCACCATATCTTGTACTGCTGTATATCATCGCATCTTTGCAAAAAGCATCCGTATACCGCTCATTTACCGAAACCTCTGTTCTAAACTACATTTGGATGACCAGTTCATCGTCCAATCAATCTATCGTGGTCTATACGATTATGACGGTTTCACTCATTCTTCTGCCGCTCGTTATTGTTTTGGAAAGGGGGAAAAACGCAGATGTTTATTAAATTTTTGGATCACGATTTGCGCTACGGCATAGGGCATGCTAAAAAGCGCTTAATCGTTACATTTATTATGTTTTTCTTCCTTTCGATCTATCATTTCTGGACGCTGCGCATTTTTGAGCTCACCGATCCGCAATATTTGGAATCTCCTGTTACAACGGCAGACTATTTCTTGGCATTGATTGGCGGCTGCGGTAAAGTAAATTTGATCTCCGGCGCAGAAAACGATTTCGTAATGCCGACGATGTGGTTCGTATTCGTTTTGTGGATGCAGTTTACTTCTCTGTATTATCCGTTTGCAGAATTAAACGGCATAGGCAAACAGCTAATGGTGCTCTCCGGCAGCAGAGGAAATTGGTGGCTTTCAAAATGTGTTTGGACGGTCATCAATACCGCTGTTAACTACCTGATCGTTTTTGCGGCCAGCACGGCTGCCGGATTATGCTTTGGAGCAAAGCCGAGTATGCAGGCAAATTGGTATGTTTCGAGAGAGCTCTACATGAAAGCAGACGACCTAACGAGCAGCACCACTTGGAATATTTGGTCGGTATTTTTAATGACCGGCTTTACCATGATCGTACTCGCATTGGTACAGTTGATCTTATCTCTCATTTTGAAACCGGTGCAAAGCTACTTCGTACTTGCCGGCTATTTATTCGCAGGCGCCTATATTCAAAGCCCGGTGTTTTTTGGTAACTATGCCATGGGCGCAAGAAACGCACTGCTTGTGTCAACCGGTCTGACCATGCCGTTCGGTATATTATTGGGAATATGGCTCGCTGTGCTTAGTATCGGTATAGGGTATTTTGTGTTCCAATATCGAGACATTCTCGGCTCAGACCTATCGTAGCTATGAAAAGGAGTAAGCCTATATGGAAATCGTAGTAAATCATGTTACAAAAACGATCAAGAATATTACCGTCATTGAAGACGTCTCGCTCACCCTTACAAGCGGTACGATCTACGGTCTGCGCGGTGTGAACGGCTCCGGTAAAACTATGCTTATGCGGTTAATCGCCGGGCTGATCCGCCCGACGGAAGGCACGATCACGATTGATGGTAAGGTACTTGGAAAGGATATTTCTTTTCCGCCGGACATTGGTATGCTGATTGAAAACCCGGCATTTATCGATCATTATACGGCGGCACAGAACTTAAAGCTGATTGCAAATATTCACCGAAAAGTCGGGGAGGAACGTATCCGCGAAGTGTTGGAGCAGGTCGGACTCGGCGCGGATGATCCGCGAAAATACAAGCAGTTTTCACTCGGTATGAAGCAGAGATTAGGCATTGCCGGAGCAATTTTGGAATATCCTGCGCTGCTTCTGATTGATGAGCCGACAAACGCACTGGATACAGACGGCATAGAAATGGTGAGAGATCTGCTTCTTGAGCAAAAGCAGCGCGGCGCACTGATTATTCTGGCATGCCATGATTTTTCTGTTTTGCGCGAGCTGTCCGATGAAATCTACCTTGTACGGGAAGGACGTGTAACGCCGTATGAAACGCAAGATAAGAGTGAGTAAAACGCTTTCGGTCATTCTTTTGTCCGTTGCACTGGTGCTTTGTGCATGGCGCATCTGGTACGTTAATGCAACTGCCTATTCATTTGAAACGCAGGAATACGGCATCGGCGAATGGATTCCCCTAAACGGTGATTTTTTCTACTCAAAAGAAGAAAATACCAATGGATATTCTGTTCGTGTTCGTGAAGCGGAAGTAGTGCGTTATGAAGATTTTATGCAGCGATTCGGCAAGCCTGTCGATTATCTTGCAGAAAACACGCAGCATGACGTGGTTCTGCTGACCGTTGATTTCAAAAATGAAAACAATACGGACGGCGGCGTTTTTATCCGCGATTTTAACCTTTTGAATGAAGCGCAGTCCGCTTACTTCAATAAGAGTGAAATCTATATGAAAATCGCAAACCCGGATCTTAACTCAAAAGCAGATGGCATCTCTGTGATGCCCGGAACGGAAGCTTCTCTTTATATGGTCTACCCAACATCCAGCCGTGCAGATGGCGTGACTTACCTTGAGGAACAAGCCGGAAAAGAACAAATCGTTATGTACCTAAATGTCAGCTTGTACCCAGTGAAAAAATGCGTGCGTATGGTTCTTCCGATGCCGTAAAAATTAAAACCGCCTGCTCATGTATCAAAATTAGATACATAGCGGGCGGTTTTATATGGAATATGAAATAAGAAGTTATCTTACGGGTTGTTGTATTTCATTAGGTGTTTTATATAGTAATACGCTTCTAATGGCAGTAAAGTTTGAGTGACTGATCGGTAGGCTCTCTTGATTATCCAACTTAACTTCTGCATCAGCAAAGCAAGTCACATGATCTATATTTACAAAGCAGCTTCTGTCTATAAATAAAAATCTACTGTCATTTATTTCTTTATAAATCTCTTTTAACGGTAATTGAAGATGAAAATTGCCGTTCTTTGCTTTGATCATGGTTATACGATTAACTCGCTTTACGTATAAGACATCATCTAATGGAATTCGGATAATTTCCGAATAATGAGAAAACGTGTAGTATCCTTTTTGCTTTTCAGAGGAAATTTCCAGTGCAGTGCAAAGTGCTTCCGGCAGATCCGAAAACAAATTGTGTGTGGATAGATACCGAAATGCGCCTACCTGATACCCCAGCCGAGTAAAATCGTAGTCGAGAAACTTTGAAAAGAGAATGACGATAGTGTCCGTAGCGGTTTTTCGTATTTCCGAAAGTAAACGAAAATCTTCATGTGGATGAGCATCAATTTCGACCATAAGAATATCGAAGTGAATTCCATCTACCATATCATCACGAAGCGATGCTAATTGCTTATACTGTTCAATCAAAATGCACTTGGTTTCATTTTTATATGTTTCTACAAAGCTTTGAATATGAGATTTTATTTTTTCCAATAGTTCGCAGTTTTTTCCGCAAAGTGCTAAACGAAACATGATTATACCTCCCGTCCGCAATTTAGTATGTTCTAATTTCAGTAGAATTTCTTAAGATACTAAAGGTTCGCTTATCTTTAGAAAATTACTGAATAAGAATCTTAAAGTAGCTTCATATTATCATTCTTCTTTAATTTTGTACGTATTTTTGCATGAATTGATTATTTTGTTGATTTAATCCATAATTAGTAAGTCCAAATCAAGTTTTTTGTATGACAGGCGTTTTTAATACTTTTAGAGAAAAATAAAAACAAAAAAACAACGCTATGATGATTCATAAAAATCGCCATAGCGTTGTTTTACTCTTATTAAAATTAAACTTTATAACACCTTTAATTAGCACATTTCTCAAAACAGTACATAAAATTCTGCGATTCAAGCAAAAACGCAGAATTTCAAATTATGTTATTCTATACTGATTTGGGGTGTTTTAATTTGGTTAACCCCCGAATAACCTGCAACACGTACTTCTGTTCCTCTAAATCCAGTTTTTGAGTTTCCTTTAATACCTGCGACAAAATATAGTCTTGCGTCACAGGCGTATCTAAATTAATATAGAAGTCATCGATTCTCATACCGAAAATTTCTGCAAGCCTTTCCTGATGTTTCATATTCGGATGCAGAGACCCAGATTCCCATCTGGCAATCGATGAAACGGAAGTATCACACAGGTTCCGATATAATGAGAAAAAGATAATTGGAGGTTATTCTATTTATAACCCTAAAAATGCACGCAGCTTAAATGATCTGTATGTATTGGTAATTGTGGAAAATTCAATCAGATGGTATGATATAAACAGACGGTGTAATTACTTATTTTCAAAGCCCACAATAGCAGAGGAGGTTTATACTCATGTTGAAAATAGCTTTATGTGACGACGACGCTGTGTTTCTCAAAGAACTCACAGGAAAAATACAAGAGTTGTTACGTTTTGAAGAGAAAAATGCAGCCATTGCATCTTTCGTAAATCCAACAGCACTCACCGCTTCCGTTGCCAGCGGAGATCGCTTTGATATTTTCATTTTAGATGTTGAAATGCCTCAGATAGATGGATTCAAAGTTGCGGCTGATCTTCGAAAGTATCAGCCCAATGTCGCATTAATCTTTTTAACCTCTCATTTACAATATGCGCCGGAAGGCTATAAGGTAGACGCACTTCGATTTATTTCAAAATTAAATGTAGACGAAACTCTGCCTGAAGCTTTACAGAAAGCTCTTCACACATTAGAGCAACAAGATCAGCATTCCCTACTTGTTCAGCACTATAAAAATTTCAGCAGAGTACTTTACCAGAATATTATCTATGTTTGAAAAACTGCCCGCAGTGTGCAAATCATTACGTCAAATCAAGGTGTGATCAAAGATAATCGAGGTATAAAAGAACTATTTGACATCCTCAATGACCCGCGATTCATTTTCGTAGATCGAAGTTATTTTGTAAATTTAGATTATGCTAAAGAATTGTGCGGTAACTCTATTATCATGTTAAACGGAGAGGCGCTGCCGGTCAGCCGGCCCATGATGCCGAAAGTAAAAGAAGCTATTTTGTCTTTGTGGGGAGATGGACTAGTAAAATGACATATCAAATTGTAGATTGGCTTATGACATATATAGAATGTTTTGTAATGTTAGTTGTTGTCACCGAATCCGGTGGTCGGAAATTTGAAGAGAAAAAACAGGCTTATCTGCTTTTATCTTTCTCCCTGCTCAACGCAATTCTTGTGGCCGTATGCAATCAGATTTCTGCTTTTTCTTTTATTACGCCTGTGTTGTCTATTTTATATTTAACAGTAATTTCACGCATCCTTTCACGCGGAAATTTTCTGCTGCGTATCTCCATAAGCATTACGACCATGTTTGTTATACTCTCTATTGACTATATTCTTATGGTTGTATTCTGCTGGATTTATGGAGGAGACCAATTCTCCATAGCGTTTAACGTATTTATGACGCCAGGACCTCTACGCTGTTTATATCTTATTCTGGATAAAATAACCGACATTGCTTTATACATGGCTGCGCGGAAATACCTTTCTAAATTATCAGAGCTAAAATCTCGCTGGCTTATCACTTTACTTTTCTCTGGTTCTCTCGTATATCTTATAACTCAAATTCTTTTTAGGGCAATTTTATCAGAAGACTATATCCAGCTTTACCGAGCGTCTATCTTATCCTTTTTAATTTTAATATTATTCTTTGCCACGCTTTTCCTATTACTGCTGAACACCTCCGCAAGAGAGCACGAAAATGTGCAAAAACAGCTTTTACTACGCACAAATCAGTTAATGGAGCAGAACTATCAAATGCTGCATGAGGATATGAAAGAAAACGCTAAAAGATTGCACGATTTTCATCATCATCTCAAAGCAATTCTCGGATTGGCTGAAGCTGCTCAGAACGGTGAAATACAGAAATATGTCGGAGATTTGTTATCGATTTCGTACAAAGAAGTTCATTTGTGCCGCTGTGGAAACGATGTAATTGATGCCATTTTGAATTGCTCTGCCGCAGAAGCTAAAAAACAGCAAATCTATTTTCAATACGAAGTTAACTTCACTGCACATATTCCCGTTGCTCCCGTAGATTTGTGCGCCATACTCGGAAATCAAATTGAAAATGCACTGGAGGCCAACCGTCAAATTACTGATATTTCTGCACGCTATGTAAAAATCATGCTTACACAAAAGAAAGGATTTCTCATTTTCCGTGTGGAGAACGCCTCTGCCGAAAATCCCTTTTCAGAAAGCGGAGCGCTAAAAACAAGGAAAGAAGACGGAAATCTTCATGGTCTCGGAATCAAAAATATTCAGGACACTGTAAATAAATATAACGGCTGGCTAAAAAACTCTTATGATGATCACACCTTCATTTCAGAAGTTCTTTTGTGCGTTTCAACAGTTTAAGACATAAAATCTTACAATTCGCGCAAAACCTATGACTTATATCTATATAAAATAGTATACTACACCTTGTAAGAAGGTGAATAAATGTTACATAGCTGCGCTGAATACTTAACCCACACTTTATACCGTCATTGCCCGCTTTCTGAAGAAAAGCGTCCGGTTTTTGTATACGGTTTCGAACTAAGCTTATCAACTCTATCGTCTATACTTTCCATTATTTTACTTTCTATTATATTTAAGAATGTATATTTTTCTTTGCTGTTTTTATATATCTTTTTCTTCCTGCGCCTTTTTTCCGGTGGATACCACGCTCCCACCTATTCAAGATGCTTCATACTAACAAATGCTATTTTCGTATTTGTATACCTTCTGAGCGAAGTTATTCGGTGGTACAAGCCTCTGCTTATTCCTTTTGCTATTTTATCTTGTATCTCCATTTTCCTTCTCTCTCCTATTCGAAGCACTAAACATCCATTATCGGAGCGGCTCTATGCGCAAAATAAAAAAACAGCTCGAATTATCGTTTCGATTGATTTTTTGCTGTTTTTAATTTTGTACATCACCGGTATGCCCACTCGTTACTTAGCTACCTGGGCACTGTCATTATCGGCAGTTGCCATTATGATGGTAATCACCTTATTTAAAAAGAATAGCACAAGGAGGGAAAGTGTATGAACGCATGGACAGTTTTGGCAAAGATTGTTGAACTGTTTGCATCGCTCGGTGCCGGCGCAGCTTCCAATGGCTGCAGCTATGAGCCCGAAGTTCCGAGCATGCTTCAGAAGTAATCGAAGCCCAACACAAACCTCAAAAACCTGTTCTTTATGTCACATGAAGAACAGGTTTTTGATTAGAAAAAATTGAAAGTGGTGACCTAATATGACAAAGGATGAAGTATATGAATATTATTTACATTGGCGAAAAGGCAGCCGCACTCTATCCGTTGAAGAACTTTTCTCCGCTTATACAATCGATCAAAATATTTTCGAGAGTTCATCTAAAGTCATAAATCGTCTTTTTTATTTGGTGCCGGATTTCTTTAAATCAAACTTGCGAATTTTCATTTTTTACGAAGAAAACACCTTTCTTAAAGATTCAAAACAAAACTTAAAGCTAATTCAAAGCAATTTAAAAATTCAATATAATAAAACAGAATATTTAACTGTTTAGTGTTCTGCATCATTTATAGTTCTTGTATTTTTACCGGGGTTACGATCTTCGGAGCATTTCACCACTTTCCTGCTCCCCGCGCCCCGCCTCCGATCAATTTGAAATCGAATTCAAATTGATCGGAGGTTATTCTATTGTCAAACGAGCCTAAATGCGTCTATATCAAAACAGACGTTGGATATGTACAAATCACATATGCGGAATTTTGCCGCATACGAAACACAACTGAAAATTACAAAGCTTCGCACTGGTTCATACCGGTACAAGGCGTTCTGCTGGAAGTTCCAAAAGACGCCTACAAAGCCTTCTACCGAGAGAAGGAACGTGAGCGCTATCTAAGAAAATTAGATAGCGCTCTTTTTTTATGCAATTTAGACCTTAAATCCGAGGAAATCCCGCTGCGCGATGAAAACACGGACATCGAACAGCAAACCGAAGACCGGCTCATGATTGAAAAGATGTACTCCTGCCTTCATTTACTCGACCCGGACGATGCCGAATGCCGTTGCCGTTTGGAAATGCGTAGACAGCGCCATTCAGCGCATGGCGACTTTTACGGACGGGCGAACCACCGTTTCTGCCTATCTGCGCCTTCAAACAGAACGCATCAATTACGGTGAGCTGATCATTCAAAAGACCTCCGAAGACGGAAAGAAGAGCGGCTTCACATTCAAAGTCACGAGAGATACCGACAACTGGAGTGCAACGGTCAAAACGGACGACAACGGTACAGCCAAAATCAGCGAGCTGCCGGTCTTTCGCGAAGGCACGAGCACGCTCATTCAGTACACCGTGACCGAGATCAACACGCCGTCTTCTTACCGCCAGCCGAAACCGCAGACGATCACATTGACCGCCAAAAGCAGTGTAACCGTCCAGTTTGAAAACGCGCTGATTCGCGGCACACTCGAAATCTGCAAAGTCGATGCAGACGGTAAAACACCGCTTGCAGGTGCCGTGTTCGAGATCATGGACAGCGACAAAAACGTCATCGCGACCAAAACCACCGGCAAAGACGGCAAAATTACCGTATCCGACCTGCGCTCCGGGTACTACCGCGAAATCTCCGCGCCGCAGGGGTATGAATTGGATTCCACCGTGTACCCGTTTACCGTTGAAAAAGACCGGCAGATCATTCAAATCACTCGCAAGAACACACCGAGCGCCGGCTCTGTTTCCGTCCGAAAAATCGCACCCGACGGCACTGCGCTAAACGGTGTTTCTTTTCTGCTACAATACTCGATAGACGGTGGCACGGCATGGTCTCCGGTCCGCGCAAGAAAAGAAGCAGATCCGATCTCTGTCGGCAGCTGCACGTCCGAGGGGATTTCCGACGGTGTGCTCACAACAGGTGAGGACGGCAAGGTTACGTTTAACGGTCTGCAAGTTAAAAATCAAAATGTCACCGTCCTATACCGCATCACGGAAGTGCGCACCAAAAACGGCTTTCAGCTTTTGGGCGAGCCGCTGTTTGAAGGCAGTTTGCCGCAGGACGTAAACGGCACCCCGCAGCAGGATATTACGATCACCGCCGTCAACGGGCATCAATTTGAGCTTCCCGCCGCGGGTGGAAACGGAATGCAAACTGCCACAATCGGTATGGTTTTCGCCGTGATCGGTTTATTCGGTCTTCTGTATGTTCAGAAAGAAAAATTTTGAAAGGACAACGCTATGAAAACAAAACGACTCACAAAGTTCGGCGCGGTTCTCTCCGCTGCACTGGTTTTACTCTCCGGCATCCTGTCGGTTTCGGCGGCTTCTGTTCCGCAGGCCGTGATCGACACCGGCAGAAAAGCATCCGTATCGCTTTATAAATACGATTTCACCTCCGCGCACGCAGACGGTGTTCTGGGAGACAACACGTACATTTCAACCGGCTATGCCGATGAGAACGTGGAAAACACCCTGATGCCGTATGCCATCGAAGGCGTTGTATTCAGCTACGCCAAAATCGCTGATCTTGCGGTACATGCCGAAACAAAAGACGGTGAACATCAAAATATGCTGCTGTATAAATTGCCGGGCGGCGACAAAACCACCGCGCTTATGAATTGCCTTGATCTCACTTCCGAAGACGTCTACAAAACCGACCGCGGCGACTTGTATTTCACTTCGGATACCTTGATCGATGCGCTTTCCGATCATCTGAACACAGCGGAAAGCCAAACAAAAAACGCACTGGAAGCTTTTATCCGCCAAAACGGCACCTCTATGCCGGAAACGGACAGCACAGGGCACACCTCAGCCGCGGAACTCGAGCAGGGATTATACGCCGGTATACGGCGACATCGGCAACCCGAACGAAGTCACCTTAACGTGGTCGCGCACCAACACGGCGTATTCGGACACTTTAACGGACGACTGCCATTTCTACGTGTACGGATTAGACCTCTTAAAGCTGTTCTCGGATAACCTCGGCGATTATTCCAAGGTGCAGTTCAAGCTCTACAACACGACCGACGATTATTGGGTAACCGCAAATTCCGATGATAACGGTAATTACCTCGTCAGCGGACATGCCGAAAGGGAAGGCGATGCTTCCGTTTTGACCCCCGGCAGTTCCGGGCATCTTTTCTTAAAAGGTCTTGAAGACGACATCTACCGCGTGACGGAGATCAACACGGATGCAAATTACACGCTGCTCGGAAATTTCATCACCGTGGAAATCCGTGCGAAAGAGTCCGGCAAGATCTGCGGCACCTGCGGAAAGAGCGAACTGACTGCCGAAGCGTTTGAAAACGGCAATGCCAAAGACATGAACGACGATAACGGTTCTGCTTCCGCCATTGTGCCGATCCGTGTGATGAACACGCGCGGGTATCGCCTGCCGAAAACCGGCGATGCCGGCACCACGCTTCTTGCAGCCGGCGGCATGACCCTCGCCGTGCTCAGTGCCGCAGCGGTTATTCTGCTTCTGGTTTTCAAGAAAAAAGACAAGTTTGACGATTAAAAAAGCATAACAAGCGAGCCCGCCTGTGTTGAAGCTTACAGGCGGGCTCCGTTTAATTAAGGAGACTTTTATGCACAAAAAGCGAATTTTGCTGCACGTTCTTTTTCTTGTTCTTTTCCTCATCGGCATCGGGGCAGCCGCATACCCGGCGTTCGGGAACTGGTATACCGAGCAAAAACGATCCGTTGTCCTGACCGAGTACGAAAAGGCGCTTGCAAAAATTGAGGATGCCGATCTGACCGACGCATTCAAGCAAGCCGAAATCTATAACGATGCCCTTTTTACCGGCGAGACCTATGAGAAAGAACGCCCGGACTACGGCGAACTTCTCTGCACGACCGAAGACGGCATTATGGGCTATGTGGAAATTCCATCCATTCAAATCCGCCTGCCAATCTATCATGGCTGCACGGAAAACGAGCTCAGCAAAGGCGCAGGGCACCTGCCGAGTTCTTCTCTGCCTGTCGGCGGAAAAAGCACGCATGCCGTTTTAGCCGCGCACTCCGGCAGAGCAGACTCCAAAATGTTCACCGATCTGGATCAGGTCAAGGAAGGTGATCTGATCTATCTCTACGTGCTGAATAAAACTTTGACATATGAGGTAGATCAAATCACGGTCACAACACCCGATGACACCGACGCCATTCAGATCATCGACGGTAAAGACCTTCTGACGCTGCTGACCTGCACGCCATACGGCACGAATACGCACCGCCTGCTTGTGCGTGGACATCGAATTTTCCCCGACAAAACGCTCTCCACTTCTAAACCGTCAGAAGCAAATCCCGAGCACCCCGACACGGCTGTTCACCGATCCACATGGACGAACGAGTACCGAAACGGGCTTACGGAAGGACTGCTTTTTGCTCTGCTCATTCTCTTGATATCCGTGTTTCTGTATGGCATCATCCGACTGAAAACCAAACGCTCCTGATTTTCTATGAAAGAGATCAATCTGCGGGAATATTACCCGGAGCTTTACACCGAAGACTCTGTAATTTCGGTCTCGGATGAAATCGAGGAAATGATGCGCCGCTCCATATTGGAAGAAAAAGCGTATCAGCGCCGCTTATGTCGATATCAGGCCTACTACTCTTTAGATTACGCCCTGACCGCGGAAAATGAAAGAGATTTGCTCGACGACGAAGCACCCGAAGACCTGCAGGAGCAAAAGGAGCGCCGACGAAAACTGCAAAAAGCATTCCGAACGCTCACCCCATCCCAGCAGCGGCGCATCTATAAAAGGTACTTTCTTTGTATGAGCTATGTGGAAATCTCCCAGTCCGAAGGATGCACGATTTCTGCCGTTTGCAACAGCATCCACCGCAGCCTCAAAAAATTGAAAAAGAATTACGATCTATAAATCCATGCTAAAAAATTCCGTCACAGCTTTCACTGCGGCGGAATTTTTTATATACGGTATCATTGCCGTGTACGCGTTCATTCCATGCCGCAATCATCGCTTCATTCATGGCGTCTACATCGGGATATGGCCGCTCGCACATCTCTACAACATTAGCATGGCCGAAGTGCGTATCGGCAGTATAATAGATCATAGTTGCTCCGCCTCCTATCGTTTGACCACCATCACAAGGGAGGAAGCATCTGCAATAAGGTGCTAATTACACCAGATGATCTTCATTAACCAGAGGAATACCCATGCTTTCCTTTGCAATCTCCAAAAACATCTTTATTGAATATACCAAAATAACATTCTACGTATGCCCTTATGATAATCTCGTTTATATTATATATTTCGTAGTTTTTGCAAAAAGTCGTTTTAAAAAGTTTTACTTTGTTGCAAAAAGTCGTCCGAAAAAGTTTGCGATTCATAATCAAAGTCCATTGAAAAAGTTCACGATTTGTGATATGCTATGCGCAAAGTTAGGAAAACGATTCGGAGGGAGCCGCGATGTTAAAACGAAAAATAGAAAAGCGTTTGACTGAATGGAAAAACACACCGAGACACTAACCATTGATCATTAAAGGATGCAGACAGTGCGGAAAAACCTTTTCCGTGCTGGAGTTTGCTAAGAAAAATTATAAGCATGTGGTCTATCTGAATTTCTTCGAGAATCCGGACTATGCTTCCGTTTTTGCGGGGTCTCTGGACATTGACAACATCGTCATGCTGCTTTCTGCACTGCTTGGAAAAGAGGCGGTTTTCGAGACCGGAAAGACCGCTCTGGTGTTAGACGAGATACAGGACTGCCCTGAGGCCCGAACCGCATTGAAGTTTTTTCGGATCGACGGTCGGTACGATGTGATCGGTACCGGCTCTCTGCTCGGCGTAAAAGGCTATGGCAAGGAGCCGAAATCAGTTCCCGTAGGTTCGGAAACCGTAATTGATATGTATCCGCTAGATTTTGAAGAATTCCTGTGGGCAAACGGGATCTCCGAGCAGGTCATTGATATGTTGCAAAAAGCATTGGATACGGAAACGCCGGTGCCGGACGCATTACACAGCCGCATGAAGCAGCTTCTGCTGCAATATGCCGTCGTCGGCGGAATGCCGGATGCGGTACAGACTTTTGTGGACAGCAAGCAGATGAACGAAGTGCTGCGTATCCAGCGTGACATCGTGCGTTCTTATGATTAGCGCCTATTAGGAAAACACACTGTCAAAGGGGTTTGTAGCGGGGGTTAGCCCGCTACTGCGGTATCTTCCGTAGTGTTAATTTCAATGTACTCTGCAATCTTGTGGAGCTCGTCAGCAAATTTGAATTTCACGCTGATATTGCCGTTTTCATAGACCTTGATATAGTCCACAAGCTCAACCAAGATTTCCCGATTGAGGGCCTCAATGTTTTGATACTTCATAAAGGCTACCAGTGCGGGATGCTCGTTGTCTACATCGTTTGCCAGTTCTGCGCGTTCAGCGTTCAGCCGGGTAAGCACTGCGGAAATATCAGAAGTCTGCCGTTCATAGTCGGCTTTCATATCCCGGTATTCCTGCTGGGTGATTTCACCATCTTTCCAGTCCTGATAAAGAGATTGCTTGTAGCGTGTTATCTTTGTCAGTTCCC
>ERZ506753.14-NODE-14-length-219018-cov-20.164589_pt1 | contig 219018 bp, 162 predicted proteins | sample MGYA00513044_ERZ506753 | MGnify/ENA metagenome assembly ERZ506753 | reverse complement strand
CGTACCCGGCGCAGATCCACCGTTAAGCGATGGACTTTCACACCGGACGCGACGAGCCGCCTACGAGCCCTTTACGCCCAATAAATCCGGATAACGCTTGCGCCCTACGTATTACCGCGGCTGCTGGCACGTAGTTAGCCGGCGCTTATTCGAAAGGTACACTCACCCGAAGGCTTGCTCCCAAACAAAAGAGGTTTACAACCCGAAGGCCTCCATCCCTCACGCGGCGTCGCTGCATCAGGCTTGCGCCCATTGTGCAATATTCCCCACTGCTGCCTCCCGTAGGAGTCTGGGCCGTATCTCAGTCCCAATGTGGCCGGTCGCCCTCTCAGGCCGGCTACCCGTCGAAGCCTTGGTGAGCCGTTACCTCACCAACAAGCTGATAGGACGCGACCCCATCCCACGCCGATAGAATCTTTCCCACAATCACATGCGATCATGTGGAACATCCGGCATTACCACCCGTTTCCAGGAGCTATTCCGGAGCATGGGGCAGGTCGGTCACGCATTACTCACCCGTTCGCCACTCTCACCACCAAGCAAGCTTGATGGATCCCGTTCGACTTGCATGTGTTAAGCACGCCGCCAGCGTTCATCCTGAGCCAGAATCGAACCCTCCACAAAAAAACGAAAGGGAACCATTGATGACCCCAAAAATTGACGCGACTTCTTAATAAGGAAAAGAAGTCCGCACGAAAAACCCCGGCCCCCATCAAGCGCCCTCGCGCACCCACGGGCAAACACCCGCAGGCGGGAACCGGACTGGCATAAAATCAACCAAAAAAGTAGTACAAACACACTCTTGAGTTCTCAAACCACCACACATCAACAAGCTTCGTTCTCAGGAGGAGAAGTCCGCCGTGCTGAGCAGCAAGAGATAAACATACACGGGATGGGCGAACAACGCAAACCGATGGGCGCAGGAAAGCTAGGAACCGTTGCAATGACGCGGTTCCTTCGGCGTGTCGCAGAAGCCTGTTTTTGGCCTTCTGATACCAGAATAGACCTCGAATACCGCTCCACACGGCACTACACTCACTGTATTTCGGCGTGTCGCGGATTGTTCACCGCCCATTCACCGCGTCCGCGTCGCCGCATGCCGGGTACAGCGCGTTCTAATGTTTCAGTATGAACGAACGAAACATCATCGAAACCCAACCGGAGCGCACGGATCTGCCGCTCATCGTGATTCCCGTGATCGTCGAATCAATGATCGAGCCGTTCGCCGCCAACTTCCCCCTGCTGCACGATATCGCCCGCATCCGCATGCACTGCGATTTCACGCTGGACACCGACACCATCCTCGAACGCACCAAGGATGCCGAAGCCGTCATCGTCATCGGCTTCCACATCACCGATGACATATTGGACGCGATGACCGTTCGGGGCCATGTCTCGTGCTTTGCGTTCGGCGGCACCGGCGTCGCCAGCTACATCAATCTTCCCGTCGCGCGCGAGCGTGGCATCCGCGTGTGCAACGTCGTGCATTACGGCGACCATGCCGTGGCCGAGCACGCATTCGCCCTGATCATGGAGCTCGCCCGACAGGTCGGCCGGCTTGACGCGCAGGTGCGTCGCGGCGACTGGGGCGGCATCGACGGCATCGGGCTGCACGGCAAGAAGCTCGGTCTGGTCGGATTCGGCGGCATCGGCCGGACCGTCGCCCGCATCGCCAATGGTTTCGGCATGAAGACACTGGTATGGAACAGCCATGTGCACGGCATCGATGGGTTGGACATCACCCTCATTGACGATATGGATGAGGTGTTCGCGCAGTCGGATATCATCAGCCTGCATCTGCCGCTGCTCGACGGCACCGCAGGCATCATCACGTCTCGGCAGCTCGACCGGATGCGCCCCGGTTCGATGATCGTCAATACCGCCCGCGCAGAAATCATTGAACCGGGGGCGTTGACCCGCCGGCTTCAACGAGGCGACGTGCGTGCGGCCATCGACGTGTTCGACCATGAGCCGCTGCCGATGGACGACCCGCTGCGCTCCTTGGACAATGTCGTATTGACGCCGCATGTGGCATGGCGTGACGACGAGGCCTGCGTCAATCTGACCCGACAGGTGATCGACGCGGTGGCCTCGTATTTCACTGGCGGCGACTATAACGCCGTGCTGTAGCACCAGTCAGCCGTGGCGGCGCTTGCCACGGCACCGCTACAGTGAGGCGGCTTCGATAAGACGAACCGTATATTCGGACTTGGGATCGCCCAGAATGCTTGCAGTGGAGCCGGCCTCCACCACATGACCGTCGTGCAGCACGAGAATACGGTCCGCTATATGCTGCACGACGCCCAGGTCGTGCGAAACCATGATCAGCGCCGTGGACGGCCTGGCCTGTCGGATCGCGGCGAACGTCTCCAGGATCTGCAGGCGAGCCGGCACATCGATGGCGCTCATCGGCTCATCGGCGAGTATCACGTCCGGCTCGGTGATGATCGCGCGGGCGATGGCGACGCGCTGCGCCTGGCCGCCAGACAGATCCATCGGATATCGGTCGATGAACACGCCGGCATCCAATCCGACCCGTTCCAGCGCCGCGTGCACGTTCTCGCGAATGCCTGCGGGGTCGGGCCTGCTCCCCCGCCGTCGCAGGGACAACGGCTCGGCGACGATATCGCCGACCGTCCATCTGGGGTCCAGTGATCCGTAGGGATCCTGATATATCAGTCCGGAATCGTGGCGCAGCCGCCGCAGACCGGAGCCGCCACGCAGCACCGGCGTGCCGCGGTACTCCACAGTGCCGCCATCGGCGTTCTCCAACCCCAGCATGATGCGGGTCAACGTCGACTTGCCGGAGCCGGAGCCGCCGATCACAGCAAGGCACTCCCCCTCATATACGTCCACGTCCACGTCGAACAGCACCTGATGCGCGGCGGCGCGGCGGCCGAACGACTTGCAGATCGACCGCGCGCCCAATACGACGGCGGGCCTGTCGAGTTTCCGCTCGGAACCACTTGTTGACGGTTCCGTCATGGAGGGTGACGCGGCAACTTGGGATATACGGAAATCGCTCACGATGACTGCTCCTTATCCCCGGCATCCCCGGCATGCAATGTCAGTTCCCGGGCAGCCCCGACCAGCCGCCGCGTCCGCTCGTCGCGCGGCGAGGCGAGCACGTCGGCGGTGCGCCCTGACTCCACTATCCGCCCTTCGTCAAGCACATAGCAGTGTGTCGTCGCGTGGGCCAGCACGGCGAAATCATGGGTGATGAACAGCAGTGACGCGCCCATGTCATCGACCAGGGAGACCAGCAGGCGCACGATCTGCCGCTGGGTGATCGAATCAAGCGCGGTCGTCGGCTCGTCGGCGATGATGAAACGCGGAGAGGTAATCAGCGCAGTGGCGATGCCGACGCGCTGCTGCTGCCCACCGGACAACTCGTGGGGGAATTTGCCGAGGACGTCGTCCGGCAGCCCGACCTTGCGGATCATCGCACGGACACGCTCCCGACGCTCGACGGCGGTCAGGTCATAATGGAGCCGCAGCGGTAGTCCGACCTGCTTCTCCACACTCATCACCGGATTGAGGGATGCGGCCGGATTCTGGAACACCATGCCGGCGTAACGGCCACGGATGTCGGCAAGACGCCTGTCATCCGTACCGACCGTCTCCATGCCGCCCATCACTACCGAGCCGGACACCACGGCATGCGTCGGCAGCAGGCCGAGCATCGCCTTGGAAATCATCGACTTGCCGGAGCCCGATGCCCCCACCAGGCCGACGCGCTGCGCGTCGGCGATATCCAAGTCGACGCCGCGCACGATGGGCGCACCGCCGATGGCAATGTTCAGGTCACGAACCGTAACGCTCATCGCGCACCTCGCAATCGGGGATTCGTCAATGGGTCGGCGGCGTCGCGCAGCGCGTCGCCGAACAGGTTCAACGCGACCACCACGAGCGTGACGATCAGCCCCGGCCACAGCACGGTCAGCGGATACACGTTGATGAACTTCACGGACGTGGCCAGGGAGTGCCCCCAACTGGGCACGCCCGACGGCACGCCGATGCCAAGGTACGTCAGACCGCTTTCGGCCAACACCGCGGTGCCTGCCGACAGTGACAGCTGCACCGTCAGCACAGGCGAGATATTCGGCAGGATATGGCGCGCCAGCACGTTCAGTCCCGAAGCGCCGTTCGACAGCGCCGACTCGACATAGGACGAACGCGCGGCGAGCATCGCCTGAGGGCGGGACACGCGCGCCAGATTCAACCCGTATCCGAATCCGCACGCGATCACGATGACGGCCACGGACGGACCGAGCGGCACGGCGAGAATCAGCGCGATCAGCACCGTGGGAATGGATATCAGCGCGTCGACGACGACCACCGATGCCGCCGAAAGCGCCGCGTGCCTGGACACCATCAACGCCACGATGGCCAGTCCGAACACCGCAGCGACGGCCACGGTCAGCACGACGATCAGCAGGTTGGTGCGGGAGCCGGCCAGCAACCAGCTGAACACGTCGGCACCGGTGCCGTCGGTTCCCAGCCAGTGGTCGCGCGACGGCTTCGCCCACACATGGTAGCCGTCGGTGCTCCACAGCGAATACGGGGTCCAGACCAGCGACACCGCGGATGATGCCAGCCATAGGCCGAGCACGATCAGCGAGAACTTGCCCGCGACGTGGCCCCACATCGTACCCAGAACGACACGTGCGGCGCACACGCCGCGGGCAGTGCGGGCACGGTCTTGCGCCGTCGTCGCGCTGTTCCCGGAAGACGGTTTTCCGGCTCCGGCTTGAGTCTTGGCATCTTGAGTCTTGGCATCGACCGGTCGCGTCATGCGTTCACCTCCGTGACATCGTCAGCCGACTTCAGCCGCGGGTCAAGCACCCGATGCAGCAGGTCGACCAGCAGGCCGATCAGCAGGAAAAAAGCCGCCAGCATGAACAGCTCGCTCTGCACGGCGATGAGATCACGGTTGCCGACATCGGTCACCAGACCGTTGCCGATGCCCGGCAGCGCGAACAGGTTCTCGATGACCATGACGCCGGTGACCATCTCCGCGAACGTCAGTCCGATGACGGAGACCAGTTGCGGCATGGCGAGGCGCAATCCCACGCGCAGCACCGCCTGCCGGCGGGTCATGCCACAGGACATGGCCATGTCGATGTAACCGGAGGATGCCAGTCCGCCCAATGCCGAGCGGGTGTACCGCATCAGCCCGGCACCCACGATGATGCCCACCGAGCAGGCTGGCAACACCAGCGACATCAGCGCCGAACCGAAATCGGACCACCCGCCTTGGGGGAATCCCTGCGACGGAAACACGCCAATCAGTCCGGTTCCGCGCGAGAACAGCAGGATCAGCAGCAGACCGCCCCACAGCGCGGGCACGGCGCCGCCGATGATGGCGACCATGTGAAACATGCCGCGAGCGGCGCGGCTGCGGGCCAGTGTCGCCTCGCATCCCAGCGGAATGCCCAGCCCCATCGCGATAAGCAGCCCGAGGACGATCAGCGGGAACGTCACCGATGCCCGCTCGCCGACCTGGGCGCTGATGGAGCGGCCGGTCAGAATGGAGGTGCCGAAATCACCGTGCAGCAACGCGCCGATCCAGTCGGCGTATTGCGCGATCAGCGGCCGGTCCAGACCGAGTTGCGAGCGCAGCGCGGCGACCCGTTCCGGCGGGGAATTCAGCCCGGCCATCACCGAGGCCACGTCGCCGGGCAGCACGCGCAATGCCGCGAACACGACGATGGAGATGCCGAACAGCGCCGCCACGAACAGCAGCAGACGGCGTATGACGAATCGCAAGTGGACTCCTTCCGGTGAGAGCGCCGCGCATCCCGTCACAGCCCCCGACCCCGACGGCCGGAATCGCCTGTGCCGGGATACGCGGCGATTTCAGCCGTCACTTGGTGTAGGCGACGTTGTACAGCGGCAACAGGGTCTGGTTGAGGTTGATCGGGAAGCCGGTGACGCCCTTCGCGTACGCGGTGGTGACGCGGTAGTTGAACAGCCAGTCGGCGGGGGCGTCTTCGGACACCTTGCGTGCGGCTTCGGCGAGCAGCTTGTCGCGGTCGTCGTCGTTCGTGGCGGCGATGGCCTTGGCGTACAGGGCCTGGACCTCCTTGTTGTCGTAGTTGTAGTAGTAGGTCGGGTCGGCCCACTGGTAGAAGTCGTGGCTTTCGTTGTGGTCAACGAGCGAGATGTCGTAATTCCTGTTCGTATACACGTCCTGCAGCCACGTGGAGAATTCGACCACGTTGACCTTCAGGTCGATGCCGATCTTCTTGAGCTGGCTGCGCAGCTGGTCGCCGATCTCGGTGCCGTATATGTTCGCGTAGGTCAGGCTCAGCTGCAGCGGCTTCGATTCGGAGTATCCCGCCTCGGACATCAGCGACTTCGCCTTGTCAAGGTCGTACGGGTAGATGCCGGTCAGGTCCTCGTAGCCGGGGTCGAGGGAGGGGATCGGGCCGCCGAGGGCGGTGTCCGAACCGCCGCGCGAGGCGATGATCTCCTTATGGTTGATGGCGTAGCGAATCGCCTGGCGCACGCGCTTGTCGGAGGTCTTCGCTCCGGTGCCGTTGAACGCGAGCACGAATTTGTCGGTATCGTCGCCGGCCTTGACCACGTAATGGTCGCTGTCCTTGGTGAACGGTTCGGCCAGGTTCTCGCTGATCGGCGCGAGCACCTGCACATCGCCGGACTTGAGCGCGTTCACGGCCGCGTTGTCGTCGGTGAAATACCGCACGACGACCGTGTCGGTCTTCGCCTTGTTGGCGCCCCAGTAGTTGGGGTTCGCCTTGAGCGTTATGGACGAGTTGGTGACGAACTTCTCGACGGTGTACGGGCCGGAGCCGATCGCCTGGGTCTTCGCGTCGTATTTCGCGTCCTTGTCGAACACGAGTCCGGGACGGCCGGTCAGCACCCACAGCAGGTTCGCGTACGGCGCGCTGAGCTTGAGTTCGACGGTGTTCGGGTCGCTCGCTTTGACGGAGACGAAGTTGACCAGCGAATCGGCGTCATGGTACTGCTTCGTGACGAGCTCGTTGATGGACCATGCCACGTCGTCGGCGTCGAGCTTGTCTCCGTTCGAGAACGTCATGCCGTCATTGAGATGAAACGTGTATGTGGTGCCGTCGTCGCTGACATCCCATGTCTTCGCGATGGCTGGTACGACCTGATTGTGCTCGTCGCGCGCCACGAGTCCCTCGTAGACGTTGCCGATGAGTACCTGGTCGATGGCCGATCCGGCGGTGTTGCGGATGTCGAGGTTGGTGGGCGCGAGTTTCAACCCGATGGTGACCGTATCGTTCGCCTTGGCGCCCGTCGTGTCGTTTTTGCGTCCGGCGAACGCCGCGATGCATCCCGCGACGACGGCGACGACCGCGATCACGGCGACGATGGCGACGATCCACCATGTAGCCCGCCGGTGCCCGGCGGCGTTCTTGGCGCGGCTCTCCAGCTGCGCGTCCATGCTGGCCGCGGCGCTCTCGTTCGTCGCAGCGGTTTCCTGTGCGTTCAGATCTTCGTTGTCGGTTGCGCCGGCGTCGCCGTGCGCACCATGGTTTTCAGTCATGATTCCTCTTCATTTGTATTGTGATACTGCGGCTGGCCGCCCTTGCGGGTCGTCCGCCACAGGACATTGTAGCGTCAGGTCGAACCTGACTCGCGCGGATGCCGCGCTGGCGTTCTATCATGGGTGGAGGCATCCGTTCATGATGCGCCCACGCATCACGATTCATAAGGGGATTCGCATGCTCGTAGCGGTCGACATCGGCAACACCAACATCGTTCTCGGCTTCCTGGACGGCGACGACATCATCGGCACCTACCGAATCACGACGAAATCGAACCACACGTCCGACGAGTACGGCCTGATGATCACGCAGTTCCTCGCGCTGAGCGGTCTGCGTCCCTCTGATATCGATGACGTGATCATCGCGTCCGTCGTGCCGAAGGTCATGCACTCGTTCCGTGCAAGCATCATCAAGTTCCTGAACATCAATCCCATGGTGGTCGGCCCCGGAATCAAAACCGGCATCAACATTCGCATCGACGACCCGAAGTCGCTGGGTTCGGACTGCCTCGCCGACTGCGTGGGCGCGTATTACACGTACGGCGGTCCGGTGCTGGTCGCCGATTTCGGCACCGCCACGACGTTCAACTACGTCAATGACGAGGGCGTGATCACCTGCGGCCTGATCACCACGGGCATCCGCACGGCCGCGGCGGCCTTGTGGGGCGAGACGGCCCAGCTGCCCGAGGTGGAAATCACCAAGCCTAAATCCATTCTCGCCACAGGCACGAAGACCGCGATGCAGGCCGGACTCTACTACAACTTCCTCGGCGGCATCGAACGCACGATCCGGCAGTTCCGCATGGAGCTGGACGAGCCGTTCACCGTCGTGGCGACCGGCGGCCTGGGCCGCGTGTTCAAGGATGACACGGAGCTGATCGACGTGTATGACCCCGAGCTGATCTTCAAAGGCATGGCGCTGATCCACAGCCGCAACTCGCATCGCTGAATCGCGCGGGCAGGCAACGGGTTCGCGTGACCGGCTTCGGCATCGGCCACGCCGGCGCAGGTCATTTGATGGTGAAGCCCTGATTGACGCCGTACTCCTTGAGGTCGCGCTGCCATGCGGCGATGCCGCTCATCAGCGTGATCTTCTTGCCAGGTCGGTCCGGCAGTGTAATCGGACCGCCATCGTCATTGGTCAGTCCTGCGTCCTTGCGCGCCTTGGCCCGGTCGTATGCCTGCTTGGCCGCCGACCACGTGTATGCGTCTGCGGTGGCGCTGCGGAAGTGGCTGCGCGCGTACACTTCGAACGGCAGGTACTGGTATCCGACCGACACGGACTCCGCTGCCTCGGACAGCACCTCGTTGAACCGCTGCCCGCCGAAATACTCCACCTCGGCGTGATGCTCACTGGTGACGGTGGTCTTGTTGAGGAATTCGCCGCTGTTCAACGTCGCATTGTCGGCCGGGAAGGCGCCACCATCGACGCGGGTCTTGATGCCGGATTTGTTGTGGCAGACATAATCCACGAAACGGAATGCCGCTTCAGGCTTGCGTGTGGTGTGCAGCACGCCCAGCGCGGAGCCGCCGTTCTCGGCATTGGTGACCGTGCCGTCCTGAGTCGGCATGCGCGTGACGCGCCACAGTCCCGATGTGCCCGGCACGTCGGACAGCAGCAGCGACGGCATCCAGGCTCCGGCGAACACGGAGGCGACCGACCCGCCACCCAGCGCACGTTTCCAATCCTCGGACCAGACTTTGAGATGGGTGTTGACCAGTCCCTCGTCGATCATGCGCTGCCAGAATTCGGTGAACGTCCTGGTTCCGGCGTCGCCCTTGAGATCGACGGTCACGGTCTTGCCGTCGGATGACGTATGGAAAGGCCGACCGCCCGCGAGCCATATCATCGCATTGTAGAAGCTGGCGTCACCGGCGTCTGCGGCGATGTACACGCCGATGTTCTTCAGCTTTTTCGCGGCCTCGTAATAATCATCCCATGTGGTGATCTTGGTCGCGTCGACACCGGCCTGGCGGAATGCGTCATCGTTGTAGAAGAACGCCATAGGCCCGGAATCCATGGGTAGCGCGTACGTGCGCTGCGCGAGCTGCACCGACGCCCAGGTGCCTGGGGTGAAGAACGAGCTGTAGCTGCCGACACGACCGGTGAGGTCCATCAGCTGGCCGCTCACCGCGTACTGCGGCAGGGCATAGTATTCGAGCTGCACCACGTCGGGCGTGCCGTACCCGTCCTGTATAGCGCTGTTGAGGTGGTCGTAGCCGCTGATGTTGTTCAGCTTCACGCGGACGTCTGGATTAGCCTTCTCGAAATCGGCGATCAGCGTCGTCATGCTGGGTTCCCACGACCAGACGGTGATGACGGTGCGCGTGTCCGGCTGCCCGCAGGAGGCGACTGCCAGCGTCATCGCACAGATCGTGAGCAACGCCGAGATACGCAGGCGCAGCCGCCGCAACCGTGCCGATATCGTCATGTCATCTCCTTAGCGTGCTCGATGTATCGGGAAGAATTCGCTCATCGTAGAGTCTACACGCGCGCTGCAACAGGTGAAGATACGTGAAGGCCCCTCCCTGATGAGGGGAGGGGCCTTCACACGAGGAAGGGATGACCGAAGGTCACCGTATTCCGGTCATTACCACGCCAGATTGTTTGACTGCGAAGGTTACTTGACGATGTAGCCCTGATCCTTCGCGCAGTCCTTCAGAGCCTGTTCCCAAGCGGCGACGCCATCGCTCAGCTTCTGGTTGCCGGTGTAGGACTTGCCAAGGTAGTCGCCGAAGATACCGCGGGCCTTGACCTTCGGGGCGCCAGTCAGGTTAATGGTGACCGTCTCGCCTTCGGTGGAGAACAGCGTCGCACTGGCCAGCCAGGTCATCGAGTCGTAGAAGCCGGCGACACCGGTGTCGGACGTGATGTAGTAGTTGTCGCCAAGGGCGTGAATCTTCTTGGCGTCCTGGTAGAACTCGTCCCAGGTCTTGTTGCCCTGGCCGGTGTTCACCAGGTTGACATTGATGCCGGTCTCCTTTTTTTTGAAGTCCTTGGCCACCTGAGTCAGCGTGGGACCCCAAGCCCACACGGTGATTTCCTTGACGTCGCTTTCCTGCTTCGGAGCGGAGCTGCTGCTTGAGTTGCCGCACGCAGCGACGCTGACCAGCATCGCCGCAGCCCGGTAAGCGCCAGCGCCTTCTTTCCCATAAGGCGTATGTCGCGTGTCACCGCAAACATACGCCTTTCCTAAGCCCTTACAGCCCAGTGTTTCCAACGATTATCGCCTGAGCACGACAACACCCGTCGGATCGATGGTGGCCCGCCCGTCGTCGACATGCGCGAGCGAAGCCGCGATGGCCTCCCCTTCAACGTCGACGGTCACCGGTTCATGGGTGCGGTTGAACACGAACTCGAAGCGGCTCGCCGCCGCGGCGTCGGCGCGTTCGACACGCAGCACGCGGCCATCACCGGCGAGGTCCGACAGCCCCATGGAACCCAGCATCGCCGGCAGGCTCTTCGCAAGCCCCTGACGGCCCAGACGGCATCCGACATATACGGTCCGCCCGTCGCCATACCCGTTGGCCACGATGGCCGGCACCTCGTTCATGCCGGTCCAGCGTTCCGCCTTATAGGAGGCCAGTACCGTGGACGTGTCAGCCGTGGACGTGATCACGTCGGCAAAGTCATGCGCCACCGTGCCATTGTCCAGGTCGAGGTGATCCAATGCGCCCGGCATGTCGTTGCCCATCGGGGCGAACTCTTCGACGCGCACGCCGACGACGTCACGAATCGAGCCCGGGTAGCCGCCAAGCCAGATGTGGTCGTTCTCGTCGCTCAATCCGGTGTAGTACGTCACGAACAACTTGCCGCCGTTCGCCACGAACTCCCGAACCCTGCGGCTCGTCTCTTCGGACAGCAAATACACGCACGGCAGCACGGCAATCTCGTAGGAATCCCAATCGGACCGCACCGGAACCACGTCGGCGGTGATGCCGTTGTCGGCAAGCGCGCGGAACCAATCCAACGGCTCGGTCCAATGATCGACCTGCTGGGTCGGGTTCGCGGTGTACTCGGTGGCCCACTGGGACTCGTAGTCGAACACGACGGCGACCTTGGACTTGACCGTCTTGGTGCCCATCAGACCCTCGTCGGACAGACGTCCCAGATCGGCGCCCAGCTCGCACACATCACGGAAGATCTGCGAATCCTCGCCCGCATGCGGCACCATCGAGGAGTGCCACTTCTCCGCGCCGGCCTTGGACTGTCGCCACTGGAAATAGCAGATGGCATCGGCGCCCATGGCGACCTGCGCGAGGGAGTCGCGCACGACCGAGCCCGGCTCCGCACGGTAGTTGATCGGACGCCAATTCACCGCGGAGGTGGAATGCTCCATCTGGAACCACGGTTCCTTGCGTGAAATGCCGTCCATCAGCGACGCGGCGTACGCAACCTCGTCGAAATGGTCCTCGCCCGGCGTGAAGTAGTGGTCGTTGGAGACGAAATCGACCTCCGCACCCCAGTCGTCATAGTCAAGCATCGAGCCGCCGGCAGACACCATGAAATTGGTGGTCAGCGGCAGACCCGGCGTGATGGACTCCAGCACGTCACGTTCGGCGATGTAGAGCTCCTTGAGCGCGTCGGAGCTGAACCGCTTGTAGTCGAGCAGCTTGCCCGGGTTCATGAAGTTGCCGTCACCGATGTAGCGAGGCGGGATGATCTCGGAGAAATCGTTCATGTGCTGGGCCCAGAACGCTGTTCCCCAGGCCTCGTTCACCGCGTCGATGGTCTTGTAGCGCTTCTTGCACCACTTCTGGAAGGCGCGCATGGCGTCGTCCGAGTAGTCGAAGCGGTTGTGGCAGCCGTATTCGTTGCTCACGTGCCAGGCCACCACGTATGGGTTGCCCTTATAGTGCTCGGCCATACGACGGCACAGGTTCAGCGCGTACTCGCGGAACACAGGGCTCGTCGGACGCCAATGCTCACGGGCACCCGGCCACACGGTGTCGCCGCGCTCGTCCTTCCACAGCACCTCCGGATGGGCCTGGGTCAGCCACATCGGCGGGGAGGCGGTGGCGGAGGCGAGGTCTACAGCGATGCCCGCCTTGCCGAGCTTATCGATGGCACGGTCCAGCCAGTCGAAATCGTACTTGCCTTCCTCCGGCTCGATCTTCGCCCATGAGAAGATGCCGACTGATACAAGGTTGACGCCGGCCTTCTTCATCAGACGGATATCATCGTCCCAGACCTCCTCCGGCCATTGGTCGGGATTGTAGTCACCGCCATACCAGAGACGGGATTCAGCGCCCTTCAGCGGCTGCGGCCAACTGTGCTTTCTGCGTTTACTCATGTTCCGCTCCATTACTTGTTCATTGTCTGACGCCCCGGCCGAACCGTCGCATCGACGAAAAATCAACTGTGACATGCGAGCGGGCTGGTGCCATATCGCGCCAGCCCGCATCGCACACGGTGAGCGTCCCTCCATATCATATACATGTTCCGTATGGAGAGCCAGCCGCTAGGCGCACGTCAAGACCGTCAGACGAACGTGACGCATGCTGCAAGCGGACACTGGCCCTCCCGCGAGATCACTCCTTGACGGCGCCGGCGGCGAGGCCGGACTGCCAGTACTTCTGCAGGCACAGGAACGCGATGACCAGCGGGATGATCGTGATCAGCGAGCCCGTGATGACCAGGTTCTGGATGGCTTGGCCGCCCGCAGTGGACGCTTGGTCCTTCCGCTGGTTCAGACCGATGGTCAGCGGGAACCAGTCCGAGTCCTTCAACATGATCAGCGGCAGAAAGCAGTCGTTCCACGTGGCAACGATCGTGAACAGGGCCGCCAGCGCGATGCCCGGCACCGAGATCGAGCCGATGATCACCGCGGACACGGCCTTGCGGCCCGGGAAGCGGAACTTCGTCAAAGCGTAGCCGCCCATGATCGCCAGCAGGGTCGCGCCGCCCGCGCCCACCACCACGTAGATCAGCGTGTTGATCAGCCAGCGCGCGAAGATGCCGTCGTCATGGGTGAACACCGTCATGATGTTGTCCCACAGCGCGAACGTCTTGCCAAAGCCCAGGCCGAACGCGCCTGTGAAGTCCGATTGGGTCTTCGTCGCGTTGATGAGCATGGAGACGAACGGGAACAGGCAGCAGACCGCGAAGATCGGCACGATGAACACGAACACCAACGCGAACGGCCACATGAACTTCCAACCACGCCAATCCCGCTTGTGCTTATTCACACGAGCCAAAGGCGACACACTCACCGATGTCATGCCCCTCTCCTTCGAAGGACTCGAAGCGAAGCACACCGCACAGAACTTGCCACAACGCAACAGCTCATTGAACTTGTTCCGCGAAATGCACGCTCTATAAATGTTTGCGTTACCATAATATCAATATTGTTGGAATTGTCCACTTGAGGGTACGGCAAGTCATCAGGAAATGGTCTATACTGATGGTAACCAAAACATAGAAATGCCAAGAAAAACAGAGCAGGAACCATGGATCATTCGCAACCCGCTTCCATGCAGGACGTGGCGAAAGCCGCCAGCGTGTCGCCCCAAACGGTCTCACGAGTCGCCAACGGAAGCAATGCCGTCCGGCCGGAAACACGGCAGCGTGTGGAAGCCGCCATGGCCAAGCTGGGTTACCGGCCCAACTATGCGGCCAGGGCGCTTAAGCACGGCAAGTTCAAGGATGTCGGCGTCGTGCTGTTCAACATGCTCACCTATGGCAACGCGCGTATCCTCGGCGGCATCGCCGACGCGGCGAACAGCAATGGTTACGCCATCACGATGCAGTCCTTCGGACGCAATCGGGAACGCACCCTGCATGCCGCCATCGAGCGTATGAAGCAGCTTCCCGTGGACGGTGTCATCGCCGTCATGGAGGAGCACGTGACGGACTTCTCGGAGTTCCGCCCGCCCAAGGAGCTGCCGGTCGTCATCATCTCCGAGGATCCCGCGAACTACTGCCCCACCATCGATGCCGACCAGTACGGCTGCTCAGCCGCCGTCGTGGACTATCTGCTCAGCAAGGGGCACAAGACCGTCTACCACATCGCCGGGCCGTCCTCATCGCGAGCCGCGGAAAGCCGTGCGCAGGGGTGGCACGACACGCTCGACCAACTGGGGCTGCGCATCCCTCCGACCTATATGGGCGACTGGGAGGCGGACAGCGGATATCAGGCCGGACTCGCGCTGGCTCACGACCCCGATTGCACCGCGATCTATGCGGCCAACGACCAGATGGCGTATGGCGCAATGCTCGGATTGCAGGCCGCCGGCAAACGCGTGCCGGAAGACGTCAGCATCGTCGGAGTGGACGATTCGCTGAGCGGGACGATTCCACGGCTGTCGCTGACCACCATGCGCATGAAATTCAACGACATCGGACGCGAGGCGTTCTTCATGACCAAGCGTCTGTGCGAGGGCCTTCGAGTGCCTTCGGGCGTGAAGACCGTGGTTCCCGCGGAGCTGGTGGAACGCGGGTCGGTGCGCGACCTGGAATCCTAGACGACGAATCTCAAGCGATAATGGCTTCGGCCTCGCCGGTGTCGAACGGGCGAGACCGAGGTCATTATCCGTTCAGCGTCGGCGATTCGTCAGAGGTTCGCCGGCTACATAACGCCTTACGTTCTCCAATGCGATACATCCGGTCGATGCCTTCCGCCGTGCGGGTCGGGTCACGACGCACTCCCAGCGTGTTCGCGCCCATGGCCTTGCATATGCTGGCGAAATGCGAGCCGATGTCCCCGGTGCCGACCACCAGCACCGTGGAGCCGCGCACGCTCAGCGCACGGCCGACATCGTGCCATCGCCGCTCCCCTTGTTGACGGGCATATATCGACATTGTAGGCGCACGGAATATTGCCGCGACGCCGGTGATAAAAATGACGATGCGCCGGCCCGTCTTTTCTAGGAGACGGGCCGGCGCATCAGACGGCCGGAGAACCGATGTTACCGGTTGGACTTACGCTTGGCTTCAAGCGTCACGACCGCACCCGCTACCATCGCGAGTGCAGCGAAGACAACGCCCATTGTGGAGGCGCCGGTCTTTGCGATCACGTCGCCGGGCTTCTTGCCGTCGCCGGGCTTGTTGCCTTCACCAGGCTTCTCACCTTCACCGCCGGGGGTCGTCGGCTTGGTCTTCAGCGCGTCGATCGCCGCAGACAGAGCCGCCTCGGCGGCATTGACATCATCCTGGCTCACCTTGTCATCGTCATAGACCTTGAGCGCTGCGGCGAGCTTGTCATCAAGCACCTTGAGCGACTCGTCCGTATAGGCGGAACGGTCGATCGCCTGAGCCTTGGTGATCGTGGCGTGCAGCTTGTCCTTGTTGACTTCGGTCGGAGGCTTCTCGCCACCCTTCTTGGTGAACGTCAGCTCATACGTGACTGGGGACGTCACACCATCCGGGAAGCGGTATCCGTCGGCGGGCTCGGCGGTGACCGTGACGGTCACGTCCTCATCGCCCACGTTCACTACGGAACTAGGAGCCAACACCTTGCCGTCGACCTTGTACACGACTCCCTCGATGTCGGGGATGGTGTATGTATCGGCATCATCGTCCACTGTCGGCTTCTGCGGGGTGGCGACCTTGTCCTCCTCTACGGCCGTGGGCAGCAACTCGACATTCATTTCCGCCGCGGAGCCGAAGTTCGATCCGGAATAATCGGTCTTGATGACAAACTTGACGTACCGTCCGTTCTTGGGGGTCAGCTTGATGCGCTGCGTGTAGGCGACGTTCTTCAACGTGCCCGAGGCCACAGAGGCTCCAAAATCGTTGGGATCGTCGGAGACATACACCTCGTAATCCTTGGCGGCACCGTTATTGTTGCCGTCGATACGGGCGAGGTAGTCGAAGTAGGCGACGTTCTCACGCGATTCGCCGAGATCGAGAGTCACCCAATGCGGGGCGGGCGAGGTGGCCGGGCTGTACTGGGAGTGCCAGCTCGTCGACGAGTCGCCGTCGAGCGCCCTCGCCGCCTCTGCGCCGGAGTTCTGCGACGACTGGGCGTGCACGCTGATCTCATCCTGCGGGACATACACGCGGGAGGCCGGTGCAGTGGCGGAATCAGCCACGACCCAGCCGGCGTCGTCCTTGCCGAGCGCCTTCAGCGCCTGCTTCAGCGTCAGCCCGGTGGTCATGCCGTCGAACCTCGCGGTGGTGGCTTTGTCGCTTTTGCCGTATGTCGTCACGGTGATGGGCTCGTCCTTGGTGCCGTAGCCGAAGACGGCGAAGTCCCCGGTCAGCTCGGTGCCCGCCTTGACGAAGATCACGGAGCCTGGCGCGACGGTCACATCGTGCAGCTGCTCGATCGACGTCATGGGCTTGTCCTTCGTAAATCCATCTCCCGCGGTCTGCGCCGTCGGGTCGATGTAGTAGGCGCAGGCACCGGTCTGAATCTCGGATTCGGTGTGGAACACCTCAAGACGGCTCAGACGCACCGGACCGCGGGAGGAGTTGACCACCAGACGGATGGCATCGATGTTCTGGGACGTGAAGCGAAGGTCGCGCTGCTGCCCGACCGTCGTCATAGTCGCCAGATTCGTCCATGTTCCATTGACTCGTCCCTGCAGAGTGGCGCTTTCGATCTGCTGGCCGGCATTGCGCACGTCCTCGGAGATCTTCACTGCATCCACGGCGACAGCGCTGCCCAGATCGATGGTGTACGTCGGCGTATTACCCACGGCCTTGTCGGAGGAGAGCTTCGAACCGTCGGTCAGCTTCGGGGCCGCTACCGCGGTGTCGTTCGCGGACGCGGCGACGGTCGCGCTCTTGCCCAGGGCAAGATCGGTGCCGTAGCGTCGGGCGAGCTCCTCGCCCAGCCCCTTAAGTCCCGCGGCATCCGCATCGGCGAGCTTGCCGGTATCGGACGGTGGGACGTTCAGCAGATACTGCGAGTTGCGTCCCGTGGACTGCTCGTAGTACTTCACGACTTCGGCTACGGACGCCGGCGATTGGCTGGCATGGTAGAACCATCCGGGCCGGTTCTTGGCGTCGACTTCGGCCGGATACCAGTGCAGCTGGTTGGCGGCGCCGCTGCGGATCTCGGACAGCACGCTCGACATGGTGCCAAGCGTACCGTCGGGGGCCATCTGGCTAGGCTTGAGCGACACCTTGTCCACGCCGTCGTTGTATGCCGCCTGCGGGCTCCACTCGGTCTGACGGGCCCAGCCGTCCTCGTTGCCCACCCATCGGGCATCGTATGCGGCGTTGGCCTGAATTGCCTGAGGCTGAAGCCGGCGGATCATCTCGTAGAACACGCCATAGTCGTAATGCTCAGTGCCTGCGGTGTTGCCTTGGGCACCGTCGAACCAGACCTCGGAGATGTCGCCGTACTCAGTCAGCAGCTCATAGAGCTGGTTGAGCATGTAGGCGCCGTAATCCGTGGCCTTGTACTTGAACGTGGGCAGTTTGCCGGAAGCCACCTTGCCGGCGCGGTCGTCGTTCTTTACCAGCGTGGGGATCGTGCGCTCGACGCGTGCGGAGTTGTTGCCCCAGACGCCCTTCTTCTCCATGTAGGAATCGGCCGGCGAATAGTAGATGCCGACCTTCAGGCCGTACTTCTTCGCCGAGGCGACAATCTTGCGGAACAGGTCCTTCTCCCCCGTGCGCTTGGCGACGGCGGTGTTTGCCCAGTCGTGCTCGGTGTTGTACCGCGAGTCGTACAGCTCGAAGCCGTCATGGTGCTTGACCGTCACCATGATCATCTTGAAGCCACCGTCGGCGAAGGACTTCGCCCACTGGTCGGTGTCGAGGCCGGTCGGGTTGATGCGGGAGGGATCCTCGTTACCGTGACCCCACTCCTGGTTGTAGTACGTGTTGATGCCGTAATGGAGGAAACCGATCTGACCCCAGTCGATGTAGTCGGCCTGCCCTTCGGTCGGACGCAGCTTGGACAGCTTGGTCTTAAGCGCGGCCTCGCACTCGGCGGGCTTCACGTCGAAGGTATTCGCCTCCTTGATGCCCGACGTGTCGCAGCTGACCTGAGAGTAGACCAGCTTGAATTCGTTGGTGGTGAAGTTCGCGGAGGTTTTGGCCAGGCGGATCTCGCTCAGCGAGCCGACGAAGCCGCGGCTGAGCGCGTCGGTATGCACGTCGTTGCCGAAGCCGACCTTGCCCTTGATGCTCGAATTCAGGTAAGCCAGACCGGTGATGTTCTTGGTCTGGGCGTCGCCGCCATCCACGCGCATGACGAGCTTCGCGCCGGTGCCGGCCTTATTGGGCACGTACGCCACCGACACGACGTGCTCCGCACCCGTGGCGGCCGCGGACTCGATCTTGTGGTCGGTCCAATTATTGCCGGACTTGGTGGAGGCGCCGAACACGAGCTTGTTCGACTCGTAGCGCAGGAACAGGTTGCCGCCCGCGCCGAACAGGGTCTGGTTGTCGCCGGTCTGCGTCGGGGTGAAGCGCAGCTCCGCGACCAGCGGGCGGGTGATGGCCTCGTTGTCACCGAGGGTGAAGTCCGTGGGCGTGAAATCGAATCCGGCCGTGCCGCCGCCCAGCGTGACGGCGGAGTTCGAGATGGACGGATTGGCTGAGCGCGACACCAGCGAGCCCAGCATCTGCTCGCCGCTCGCCGCGGTATATGAGGTGCCGCTGAACGTGCCGTTGAAATCGACATGCAGTAGCTGGGATGCGTCAAGAATCTCCCACGGGGCGTTCGAATCGGCGACACGCGCGCGGAACACGTCACCGGCAAGACCGCGGCTCGCCGCGCCGGAAGCGGGGTTCACCTCGTAGCCGATCCCGAACTTGTTCTTGACGGAATCGCTGACGGCCGCGAGCTCACCGGCCGCGGAGGTGGCGGTCTCGCCGGCCACGCCATCCACCGACAACTGCAACGTCGAGGCAGTGCCGTCGGCTCCCGGCAGATATGTCAGCTGGATGATGTGCTTCACATTGTTGGAAGGCAGCGTCACGGACTTTGTGTAGTCGTTCCATGTACTGCCGGAAGGGTTCGTGGAGAAGCCGTATTCGAGGTTGCTGCCGTTCGCCCGCACGAAGATGTTGCCCATGGCGGAGAACAATGTGGCGAGGTTGCTGGGCGTCTGCGTCGTACGGTATTCCATTTCGGCGCGGAATCCCTTGTTCACCTTCCCGCTCGCGCTGAAGCTCGCGGTCGAGGTGAATGTCACGCCGTTGGTGCCGCCAGCGAGGGTGATGCCGCCGCCGTCAAGCTTGGTCGGTATGCTGCCGTGCTTGGTCACGGAGCCATTCGCCACCTCGTCGCCACCTGTGGTGTAGGTGTCTGCAGCGAACGTGCCGCCGAACGACACATCGAGGTATTCCATCGGATCCGCCGCCACCGCGACGTTCGGCAATGCCACGAACGCGAGCGCCGAGACCGCTATCAATGCGGTGAGTCTGCGCAGCCACGAACGCGAGCATCCTCTTGATGCTGTGTGTAGCATATTTCAATCCTCCATGATTTTGAACATTCTTGTACTTCTTGCCGGAATCTTTGCCCCGGAGGCACGACATCGTTCCGCCAAGTGTTCAGATTCCCGCAGACAGTCTATCAGATCAGGCTGATTTAAGGTACCCTATGCAGGAGTTCGACATATGACGATGCCGGAGAGCATTGGACTCTCCGGCACCGGTCATGTTCAGCCCCTACGGCGCTTGATGGTCAGCAGCACCGTCGCAGCGCTGGCGAGCGCCATGACCGCGACCGATATCGCGGTCACGTTCACGCCGGTCGCCGACAGCGGAGGCTTGGGTTTGTCGCAGGTCTCATACCCATGATCGCTGGTTCTCGCATAGTACGTCGCACACATTATCATCACCTCGTCAATCGCCCGGTAACGCAAGCATACCGCGGAACAACAAAAGAGGTCCCGCCGTTGAACGGCAGGACCACTTCATGCATTCCACGCGCCCGTGCGTCACGCAGCCGGCACGGTCGGCTCACCACGGCATCACGCCTTGGCGACCTCCACGCCCAGCTCGGCACCTTCCTTCACCGCGAAGGAGGTGGCCAGCGTCTCATGGGCGATCAGATCGCGGAACCGCTCGACATCGGCCACATTGGCGGACGGCACGGTCAGCACCAGGGCGATGCGATCGGCGATGTCCAGGTCGGCGGCCTTGCGGGCGTCCTGCACGGCGCGAATCACGTCGCGGGCGTAGCCCTCGGCCTCCAGGTCGGCGGTCAGCACGGTATCGAGGATCACGAAACCGCCGGTGGGCAGAGCGGCCGACACGGAAGCGTCGACCTCGGCGGCGTTCTCCTCCTCCACGCGGTTGATTAGCTCGTATTCGCCAGCCTCCAGCGCAACCTCGCCGTTCGGCGTCTCGACGACCGGAGCACCGGTCGCGGCATCGACGTGCCAGGCACCGGTCTTGGACGCCTTGATGGCGAACTGGACCTGCTTGCCGAGGCGCGGGCCGGCGGCGCGGGCGTTGACCTTCAGCTCGTGCACGATCTTCAGCCCCTGCGAACCGGCATCCTCCATCGTGCAGAACTCAATATCCTTTATATTAAGCTCTGACTTGAGAATTTCGTCGTACGCCTTGACGGCGTCCACATCCTCGACCACGACGGTGAGCTTGGCGAGCGGCTGGCGCACACGGATCTGGGCGGCCTTGCGCAACGACAGAGTGCCGGAGACGATCTCGCGCACCTTCTCCATCGCGTCCACCAGTGCCGGGTCGTCGACCAGCACACGGCCAAGCTCGGTCGCCTCACCGGTCTTCTCGTCCGAGACGTACGGCCAATCGGCCAGATGCACGGATTCACCGCCGGTCAGGCCACGCCACACGGATTCGGACTCCATCGGGGCGAGCGGCGCGAGAACGCGCATGAACACCTCAAGCACGGTGTACAGCGTGTTGAACGCGTTCGTGTCCTCCTTCCAGAAGCGGTCACGGGTGTTGCGGATGTACCAGTTGGTAAGCACGTCGATGAAGTCACTTGCCGCATCGCACGCGTCAGAAATCGCGAACTCGTCGAGCGACTTCTCTACACGCTCTACGAGCCTGCGGGTGCGGGCCAGCAGGTAACGGTCCATCTCGGGCAGACCCGCCACCTCGTCCGCGTGCAGCTGACGGGCGTCGAAGCCGGCCCCGCCATTGGCCGCGTTCGCATACAGCGTGAAGAAGTAGTAGGAGCTCCACACCGGCAGCATGACCTGGCGCACGGTGTCGCGGATGCCCTCAGCGGTAACAATGAGGTTGCCGCCGCGCAGGATTGGCGACGACATAAGGAACCAGCGCATGGCGTCGGAACCGTACTTGTCGAACACGCCGTTCACGTCCGGGTAGTTGCGCAGGTGCTTCGACATCTTCTGGCCGTCGGAACCGAGCACGATGCCGTGGCAGATCACGTTCTTGAACGCCGGGCGGTCGAACAGCGCGGTGGCCATCACGTGCAGCAGGTAGAACCAGCCGCGAGTCTGGCCGATGTATTCGACAATGTAATCGGCCGGGAAGTGCTGCTCGAACTTCTCCTTGTTCTCGAACGGGTAGTGGAACTGCGCGAACGACATCGAACCGGATTCGAACCAGCAGTCGAGCACGTCGCTGATACGGTGCATGTGGCTCTTGCCGGTCGGGTCGTCCGGGTTGACGCGCGTGAGGTTGTCGATCCACGGACGGTGCATGTTGACGTTGCCGTCCTTGTCGCGCGGGTAGTCGCCGAAGTCGGCCTTGAGCTCCTCCAACGAACCGTACACGTCGACGCGCGGGTACTTCGGGTCATCGCTCACCCACACCGGGATCGGCGAACCCCAGAAGCGGTTGCGGGAGATCGACCAGTCGCGCGCGTTGGCGAGCCACTTACCGAACTGGCCGTCCTTGACATTCTCAGGAATCCAGTTGATCTGCTGGTTGAGCTCCAACAGGCGCGGCTTGATCTTCGTCACCGACACGAACCAGGAGCTCACAGGCTTGTAGATCAGCGGCGTGGCGCAACGCCAGCAATGCGGGTAGGAGTGCACATAGCTCTTCTCCTGGAACAGGATCGCGCGATGCTCGGCCGGGATCTCGGCCAGCGGGCCGTCTCCGTTGCGCAGGTTGCGCAGGATCGGCTTGTTCGCGTCGAACACATACATGCCCTCGTAATCGGGGCACTGCGCGGTGAAGCGGCAGCCGGCGTCGAGCACGTCAGTGCTCTTGATGCCGTGCGCGTTCAGCGTGTTCATATCGTCCTCACCATAGGGAGCCTGGTGAACCAGGCCGGTACCCTCGACGGTGTCTACGTAGTCCGCGGTAAAGATTTGGTAGCCTTCGGGCCCCGGCACGTTGCCCTCAGACTCGGCTTTGTCGCCAGCGAAGTACGGGAACACCGGCCAGTAACGCCAACCGGCCATCTCGGAGCCCTTGAGCTCGCGCACGACCTCGTAATCCTCGCCGAGCTCCTTCTCGTACTTGGAGAGCAGGGGCTTGCCGAAGTAGAACTTCTTGCCGGCGTACTTGCCCTGCGTCGGGCGCACCTCGACATAGTCGATGTCAGCGCCGACGACGATCGCGAAGTTGGTAGGCACGGTCCACGGCGTGGTGGTCCAGAAGACCGCGTAGGCGTCCTCCTCGTCGCGCAGCTTCACGGCCACCGACACGGTGGTGTCCTGACGATCCTGATACACGTCGGCGTCCATGCGCAGCTCGTGCGCCGAAAGCGGCGTCTGATCCTTCGGGCAGTACGGCAGCACGCGGTAGCCCTGGTACGCCAGGCCCTTCTCGTACAGCTGCTTGAACGCCCACATCACCGACTCCATGTACGGGATGTTCAGCGTCTTGTACCCGTGCTCGAAGTCGACCCAGCGGGCCTGACGATGCACGTAATCCTGCCATTCGTGCGTGTACTTCAGCACGGAGGCGCGGCAGGCGTCATTGAACTTGTCGATGCCCATCTTCTCGATCTGGTCGACCGAGTCGATGCCGAGCTCCTTCTGCGCCTCCAGCTCGGCGGGCAGACCGTGCGTGTCCCAGCCGAACACGCGGTTGACCTTGCGGCCCTTCATGGTCTGGTAGCGCGGGATCACGTCCTTCGCGTAACCGGTCAGCAGGTGGCCGTAGTGCGGCAGGCCGTTCGCGAACGGCGGGCCGTCGAAGAACACGAACTCGTTCTGGCTATGGTCGCCGGAAGGGTTGCGTTCAACGGACTTGTTGAAGGTGTCGTCCTTGTCCCAATACTTCAGGACGGTTTCCTCCATGTTGGGGAAACTCGGGTTCGGCGCGACGCTGGCGGTCTCGCCGCCCTCGTTCGCCTTGGGATACACGTGGGAATTGGTGGTTTCGCTCACCATTGCTCTCCTCGATGTCGCATTGCACTGGTCCTACGGGAGCTGGCTATAGCGAACCATTCACGGGAAGAACAGGGATTGAGACGGCCGTTCGCCACACCGGCGGCATATATGCGCCGGCGATGTCCTCGCGGCCGGAACCCTTGTTCCGCCCGGAACGGCCGTCATGGCCATTCCCGCCTACGAGGACGATGATCGGCGGCATGCCCTCAGGCTGCCGACCGCCACCGCGGTACCACCTCGCTTGTCGCTCGCATCCGGCCATCCTAAGACGGCGAAAACTCGCGACCGCTTGTGTTCGGCTGTGACGGGCCGATCCCGTCGGTTCTACTCAGCTTCGTGCCGTCGACGTTCGATCGACCGTCATGAAGCTTTTCTTCCGAAGACTCCCCGCTGATAACGGATCATCGCCTTGACTTCGGTGCATATCCTAGCACGGTGTGTGGCCGACGGAACCGGGGTGTCCGCGAACGCCGTCGGCTCGCGGCCAGGCAATCATGCGAGGCCCGAAATCCGACCATCATGCCGGATGTACGCCGACGCTCAATCGCGCACGATGCTGCCGACGATCCCCGAGACAATGGACATGATGAGAGAGCCGAGCACCGCCCACCAGAACCCGTGCACCAGCACGCCAACACCGAACAGACTGATTGCCAACCATGAGGCGAGCCGCATGAACAGCCAGTTGATGACCAGATACAGCAGCCCGAACGTGAGAATCGAAAACGGCAACGCGATCAGCTGCGTCACCGGCTTGATCGAGGCGTTGATCAGCGCCATGAACAGCGCGAACACTGCGATTCCCAAAATCGGAGGCTGCCCCACCGCGGTCATGCCGGGCAGAAGCACCACCATCACCGCGGCCGCAACCGTCAGCACCAGCCATCGCATCAGAAAATCCTTCATGGCGCCCATCTTATGCCATCCAAGCCGTCACCGATCGGTTGCGATGTGCCGGTTCGGTGCATTCATCATATGTCGGGCACGATCATCGAGAACGATTGCACTTAAGGGCACAATCGCCGCCTAAAGACCCAGACCACCCTCAGTCGGCTCCGCCGACAGCTCCCGCCAGCAGGAGCCAGCATGCAACTCCAATACGACGTCAGGGCGGAAATCGTCGATTACGTTCCGCGGATTCTTCGGCTACCATGCAAACAGGAGGACGACGATGACTACAAAGGAAACGGCGGCGGCGACCACGACGAAGCAGGCAGCCGCCCGGCAACGGGCGTTCGCGCAACTGGACGCGACCTTCCGCTCAGGAGTCACCCGGCCACTGCGCTGGCGAAAGGCGCAACTCGACGCGATGGCCCGAATGCTGAGGCAGAATGCCACCGTCATCGCCCGTGCGGTACGCGCCGACCTGGGCAAACCCGCCGCGGAGACCGCGCTGATGGAAATCGGGCTGGTGCTCGATGAGATTCGCTTCATCAAGCCACGCCTCGGCAGGTGGGAGGCGCGGCATCCCAAGCCGATGCATTACCTGCTGCAGCCCGCAGTCGGCTGGACAGTCGCCGAGCCGAAAGGCGTGGCGCTCATCATCTCGCCGTGGAACTATCCGGTGCTGCTCAGTTTCGAGCCTATGGCGGACGCGATCGCCGCAGGCAATTGCGTGTGCATGAAACCATCGGAGCTGTCTCCGCACACCAGCGGCGTGATGGCGGACCTCATCGCACGGTACATGGACCCGCAGGCGTTCCGCGTGGTTCAGGGAGGACCGCAGGAGACGACAAAGCTGCTGGAGCAGCCGTTCAATCACATCTTCTACACCGGCGGAGGAAAAGTCGGTTCAATAGTCATGGCCGCCGCCGCGAAGCATCTCACACCGGTCACTTTGGAGCTCGGAGGCAAGTCGCCGGTGTTCGTCGACCGTACCGCGAACCTCGACGTCGCCGCGCGGCGCATTGCCTGGGGGCGGTTCATCAACGCCGGGCAGACCTGCGTGGCACCCGACTATGTGCTCGCAACGTCCGATGTCATCGAGCCGCTGGCAGGAAAGATCGCCGAGGCCGTCACGCGGTTCTTCGGCTCAGACCTGCAACATTCCGACAGTTTCGGACGCATCATCAACGCCCGGCATTTCGACCGGCTGACTGCGCTGCTGCCCGATCCGAAGAGCCCCGCCACCGGACGCACGGTATGCGGTGGCAATACCAGACGCGATGACCTCTACATCGCACCGACCGTGCTATTGGGCGTCAAACCCGATGCGCCGGTGATGCAGGAGGAGATATTCGGCCCGATTCTGCCCATTTTGGAAGTCGCCGACGCGAAAGCCGCAGTGGAATTCATCAACGCCCGGCCACGCCCGCTGGCGGCCTACGCGTTCACGGGCAGCAAGAGGGTACGGCGGATGTTCGAGCGCGAAGTCAGTTGCGGAGCGCTGGGATTCAACCTGCCGCTTGGCCATCTGATCTCCAGTCGGCTGCCGTTCGGCGGCGTGGGAGCTTCGGGCATGGGCTCATATCACGGCAAGGCCGGGTTCCTGGAGTTCAGTCATGTCAAGACCGTGGTCGGCAAGCCCGCGGTGCCGGATACGCTTTCGCTGGTGTATCCGCCGTATGACGGCTTGAAGAAGATACTGATTTCGGCGGTCAGCCATACGCCGAGAGTGCGGTAGCGGGACACGGCGCACCTCCCGCTGGCGGGAGATGACGCGCAGCGCCGGTGGGTGGTGACCATCCCCAGTCGGCTCGGCCGACAGCCCCGCCAGCGGGGGCGTTACAGTGCTCCAGTCGTCTCCGCCGACAGCCCTTCGGGCCCTGCAATTATGGACGGGCTAGGCATGACTGTTCCGCTGGCTCGCTGTCGTTCGCTCTTCGCCTACAAACCGCACCGCTGTTTGCTTGACGGCTCAGCCCGTCAACGGGGGCATAACGTAAAAGCCCCTCGCGATGAGGGGCTTTATCGATGAGTAGGACTTGTTACTTGGCTTCGTTTGTGGTGAGCATGGCCTTGGTGACCTGTTGGTAGAGATCCTCGTAGCCGCCGGGCGTGGAGGCGGGCAGCACGACGGTCTTGGCGTTGTTCGACTCGGACAGCGAGCGCATCACATCAAGGTACTGGTTGAACAGCACGACGTTGTTGACGTCGTTGATGTCCATGCCCACGGCCTGCAGGCTCTTGATCTGGTCGACGATGCCGTTTGCGATCTCACGACGGTAGTTGGCCTGGCCCTCACCCTGGAGTCGGGTCTTCTCGGCGTCCGCAGCGGCCTGCGTCTCGATCTGGATGCGCTGCGCCTCGGCACGCTGGCGGGTGGCCTCCTTCTCACGCTGCGCGGCGTTGATGGAGTCCATCGCGCTCTTGACCTGCGGGCTCGGGTCAATGGCGGTGATCAGCGTCTTGACGACGGTGAAGCCGAAGCGCGCCATCTCGGCGCCGACCGTCTTCTGCACGTCGAAGGCGACGTCGTCCTTGCGGGCGAAGGCGTCATCGAGGCTGAGCGCCGGGATCGCGGAACGCAGCGCGTCCTCCATGTAGCTTCTGAGCTGTCCGGCTGGATCGCGCAGCTCATAGTATGCGGTGGCGACGTTCTCAGGATTGACACGGAACTGCGTCGAAGCGACGACCGTGACGAACACGTTGTCGAGCGTCTTGGTTTCCAGCTGCACGTTCAGCTGGGAGACTCGCATGTTCGTCTTCGTCGAGATGCGGTCGACGAACGGGATCTTGGCGTGGATGCCGGCGAACTGGACCTTATTGTATTTGCCGAACCGTTCGATGATGTATGCCTGCTGTTGCGGCACGATGAAAATCGAGGCGCACAGCACGGCGAGGACGATGACGACGATGACGCCCAATATGATCAGAGCACCCGTCATTCCCACCAGAACACCCATCATTCCTCCTTGCCTGGTGTTGCCGCACCCTACCTCGGGCGCGATGTCTATTCCATCCTATCCGAAAACGACGGGCTTTCAGTGAAAGCTCACATAGAATTCAAGAGTTGTTCGCCGTGTGGCCCTTCTTCGTCTCACCGTACGGGACGGCGGCATGCCCGCGTCTACTCCCCGTATGCGCCGGCTATGGCCCGGTCAAGGTCGGCCATCAGGTCTCCCGCGTCCTCAAGACCGATGGACAGACGAATCAGATCGTCGCTCACACCGGCGGCCTTGCGATACGATTCCGGCACCTCGCGGTGAGTGATGTTCGCGGGGTCGACGATCAGCGACCTTGCGTCGCCGATATTTGGCACGTATGAGAACAGCTTCACGCCGTCGAGGATGCGGCGCACACGGTCCGCGCCGCCTTCCACCTTGAACGAGAGGATCTGGCCGACGCCTCGGGGGAAGTATTTCCCGGCGAGCGCATGATACGGCGAGTCCGGCAACCCTGAATAATTCACCGACACGACATGCGGCGTGTGTTCGAGGTGCCCGGCGATGGCCGTCGCCGTTTCGACCTGGCGGGCGACCCGCTGCGGCAGCGTCTCCAGTCCGATCAGCTGCAGGTATGCGTTGAACGGGCTTTGCACGGCACCGAACGTGCGCAGGTATTTGACGCGGATGCGCCTGATGAACGCTTCGGAGCCAAACGCCCCGGAGAAGCTGCGCCGGTTGCCGTCGATGTCGGCGATGACCTGCTCAGGCCGCGTGAATTGCAGGAAACGGCCGTTCGCCCAGTCGAACCGTCCGGCGTCGACGATCACGCCGCCGATGGCGTTGCCATGCCCGGTGATGCCCTTGGTGGTCGAATGCACAACGATGTCGGCGCCGAATTCGATCGGGCGCAGCAGGTACGGCGTCGGCACGGTGTTGTCGAGAATCAGCGCCAGCCCGTGCCGGTGCGCCAGATCGGCCAGCGGACGAATATCGGTGATGGCGGTGTTCGGGTTGGCGACCGTCTCGGCGAAGATGGCACGGGTTGCGGGACCGATCAGAGACTCGATCTCATGCAGGTCGTTGATGTCCTTGACGAAATCAGCGTGGATGCCGAACTGCGGCAGGAAGTCGCCGAGCGCATCGACTGACGCCCCATACAGGTTCGTCGGCGCGATGATGCGGCCATCGCCCTCCCCCGCGCACATCAGCGCGTATGACACCGCGGCCATGCCCGACGACACCGCCACCGCGCCGACGCCACCCTCCAGGGCGGCGAGCCGGCGTTCGAGCGCATCGACGGTCGGATTGGCGACTCTGGAATACTCGAACCCGGATATCTCACCGGCGGCCAGATCACGGCCACGAGCGGCGTTCTCCAAATCGAAGGCGGCGGAGGCGTAGATGGGCACGCTGACCGCATCGTCGTTGCGGTTCGCATTATACCCGCCATGAACCGCAAGCGTGCTGAAATCAGTCATTTCCAAATCCCTTTCATCCGCATGACCGCCAAAACAACGAACACCGACCGCCATATTTCTTCAAGACACGACAGTGCGGGCGTCATCGCCATGAACGTCGACGCCCGCACGGCCCGCACCGCATGATAGGCACGGTGCGCGACCCTATGCGGCCACTTCCGTCGTCAGCCGGTCGAGCACCTGACCGCTTACGCCGTCGATGTCCAGCGCCTCGAACGCCTTGTCGAAGCCCTGCCCCAGATCCTCGATCAGGTCAGACACGTCCTCGATGCCCACCGACAGACGCACCAGCTCGTCGGTGATGCCCACCTTGAGACGCTCCTCGCGAGGCAGCTCGAAATGCGTCATGCGGCATGGCAGCTCGGCAAGGCTTTCCACCGCGCCCAGACTGACGGCGAGATGGAACACGTGCAGGTTGTCGAGCACGATGGACGGGTCGACCCCCGGCACCACTTCGAAGGACAGCACGCCGCCGAACCCCTTGAGTCCATTCTCGGCGAGCAGACGGTTGCGGTCGCCATACACGCCCGGGTAATGCACGGCCCGAACGAGCGGATGCGCCAGCAGGTATTCCGTCACAGCCTGCGCGTTGCGCTGCTGACACTCCATGCGCAGCGCCAACGTCTGGATGCCACGGCGCACGTCGTTGCATTCGGTCGGGGCGAGCACGCCGCCGAACCGGTTCTGCGCGAAGTAGATGCCATTGCCGACCTCATCGTCCAACACCACCACAAGGCCGGCGTTCACCTCGGAATGGCCTGCCAGGTATTTGGTGGCCGAATGGATGACGATATCCGCGCCCAAATCGAGCGGCTGCTGCAGGTACGGGGTGACGAACGTGTTGTCGACGATGGACAGCGCGCCGTATCGGTGCGCGATGGCCGAGATGCGGTTGACGTTGTTGATCTGCAGCAGCGGGTTGGTCAGCGTCTCAAAATATACGGCGCTGGCCGCGCGGCCGCCTCTGTCGCGCCCGCTGATCGCGGCGTCGAGCGCCTCGTAGTCGGCGGTGTCGACGCTGTCGAACTCCAGCCCACGCTCGGCGAAGTACTCGTTGAACAGCGAATACGTGCCGCCGTAGATGTTCTTGCCGACCACGATGCGGTCCCCGGGTTTGAAGATGGACAGCACCGCGTGAATCGCAGCGAGTCCGGACGCGAACGCGAAGCCGCGAGTCCCGTGCTCCAGCTGGGCGATCTGCTTTTCCAGAAAGTCGCGGGTCGGGTTGCCGCTGCGCGCATAATCCCAGCGGGGCATGGCGTTGACCGATTCGACAGCGTATGTGGATGAGTTATAGATGGGCGGGTTGACGGCTCCGGTGTTGTTGTCGTTGACCGGCAATCCGTGGACCAGCTGAGTGTTGAACCTCGTCATGAGCACCCCCTGCGGTTTTTTGGCGGGTTTCCCGATGAACCCCGCGTGACCCTTATGAAGGTAGTCAGCGGCCGGCGGCCTCGCAACCCGGACGGCATACACATTATTTATAGGATGCTCAAGACCCTTGCAAACACTGGATTTTCACGACTTGCACGGCATCTTTGACGACCGGCAAGAGCCACTTGCGACACGCACGGAATGTTCTGGCGGCAACCAAGGCGCGACTAAGTGCGACATGGCTTCGCGCAGAAACCGACGCTACGACCCATCGGCCATCGTGATGTTCGTCACATCCGGGCCCTGTAGGGCATTTGGTCTCACCCCGGCAGCGGAATCGGGCGATATGCTGGAGTGACGCCGGCGGGATCCACGCGCCGGAGGGACCCAAGCAAAGGAGCTCGCCCATGACCACCGTAGCCATCGTCGGATGCACTCACGCGGGAACGTTCGCCGCCACATCCATCCTCAAGCAGCATCCCGACTGGACGATCCACGTATTCGAACGCAACGACTCGCTGTCGTTCCTTTCCTGCGGCATCGCGCTGTGGGTCGGCGACCACGTGTCCGACCCGAAGCGCATGTTCTATTCGTCGCCGAAGGCCCTCGCCGAAGCCGGTGCCACGATGCACATGCGCCACGACGTGCTCGATGTGGATGTCGCCGGCAAGGTGTTGCGCGCCCGTGACATGAACACCGGGGAAGTCGGCGAATACCGATACGACAAACTGGTGATCACCACCGGTTCCGCGCCCGTGGTGCCGCCGATCGACGGGCTGGACGAGGCGCTCGAATCGGGACGCGTGCTGCTGTGCAAGAACTGGGACCATGCGATGGCGATCAAGGAGCGTGCGGGCAGCGCGAAATCGGCCGTCGTGATCGGCGCGGGGTACATCGGCGCGGAGATCGCCGAGCAGTTCAGCGAAATCGGCGTGAAGACCACGCTGGTGGATGCGCTGGACCGCGTGCTGGCGAACAATTTCGACGCGACCATCACCGATGACGTGGAGCAGGCGTTCGACGAGCATGGCGTGACCCTGGCGCTCGGCCAGAAGGTGACGGCGTTCCGGCCGGCGGCCGGCAGCGACGGGATCGAGGGCTCCGGCGTGACCGTGGTCACCGAGAAGGGCGAGTACACGGCTGATATGGCGATCCTGGGCGCCGGATTCCGCCCGAACACCGCGTTGTTCGCGGATCAGCTGCGTATGCTGAAGAACGGGGCGATCGTCATCGACGACTACATGCGCGCCTCATTGCCGGACAACACGGTGCTCGACGACGTGTTCGCGGCGGGCGACAGCGCCACGGTCCGATACAACCCGACCGGCGCGGACGATTACATCCCGCTCGCCACCAATGCGGTGCGGCAGGGGCTGCTCATCGGCGAGAACATCGTCGCCGCGACGAAGCGGTATCCCGGCACGCAGGCCACCAGCGCAGTGCAGTTGTACGATCTGGCGATGTCCGCCACGGGACTCACCGCCGGCGGCGCGAAACGCCGAGGCATCGCCGCGAAATCGACGACGATCACGCAGGATTACCGCCCCGATTTCATGCTCACCACCACGCCGGTGACGACCACGCTGGTGTGGAGCCCGGTCACCCGGCGCATCCTGGGTGCGCAGTTCCTGTCGAAGCATGACATCTCGCAGGCGGCGAACGTCGTGTCCGTGGCCATTCAGGCGGGGTTCACGATCGATCAGCTCGCCGGCGCCGACCTGTTCTTCCAGCCGAACTTCAGCCAGCCGATCAATTTCGTCGGAGCCGTGGCCATTCAGGCAGTGGCCGAAAGCTGACCCCAATCGTTGACTCGCGCTCAACGCGGATGCGAAAGCCCCGATCATTGGGAAACGGCCATTCCGGTTCTCGTATCCGCGGCTAATGCGAGCGCACGATTCGCATCAGCCGCGTGACCTGTTCGGCGGTGCGGGCCACGTTCGCACGGGCGTCGCGCAGCAGCTCATCGAGACTCGCGGCACCCGGCGCGGCACCGAAGACCGCATCGATGCCGCGCCCGTGCAGACACTCGATGCCGTCGCCGACGTGGCCGGCGATAGCAATCACCGGTTTGCCGTGCCGCTTCGCCACGGAGGCGACCCCGACCGGCGTCTTGCCGAACATGGTCTGCGCGTCAATCGAACCTTCGCCGGTGAACACGATGTCCGCCCATTGCGCGGCGGCATCCAGCCCGGACTGCTCGATCACCAAGTCGATACCCGGGCGAAAATCGGCGTGCAGCACGGCGAGCAGCGCCATGCCGATGCCGCCCGCCGCCCCGGCTCCGGGATGATCGGCGATGGGCGTGCGGGTACGGTGGTCAGGACGGGAACGGTGGCCAGGAGACGATGATTCAGCCACGGCCGCTTCGACTTTTCCGCCATCGCCATTCCGTTCGGCGGGCACCTGTTCAGCGAGCGCACGTTCGATGACCGACGAGACGTGCCGCAGGGCGCCGTCCAACAGCGTCACGTCTTCGCGACTCGCGCCCTTCTGCGGGCCGAACACCGCGCTGGCGCCCTCGGGGCCGGTCAGCGGATTGGTCACATCGCAGGCGGCGATGACATGCACGTCGCCAAGCCGTCTGTCCAGGCCGCTTAGGTCAACGCGCTCCACTTCGGCGAGCGCCGCCCCGCCCGGCCGCACGTCACGCCCGTCATGGTCAAGCAGCCGCACCCCCAACGCCTGCAGGAGACCGCAGCCCGCGTCGTTGGTGGCGCTGCCGCCGAGCCCGACGATGATCGTCTCGGCGCCGGCGTCGAGCGCGGCCCGGATCAGTTCGCCCGTGCCGTATGACGTCGTGGCCTTCGGGTCGCGTTCGGATGGGCGCAGCAGCGCCAGTCCGCTGGCGGCGGCGGTCTCCACGACCGCGGTGCGGCCGTCGCCGAGCAGCGCGAGCCCGGCCTGCACCGGGCGTCCGAGGGGATCGTGCGCGCCGGCCGTCAGCATCGTGCCGCCGGTGGCGTCGGCCAGCGCCCGCGCGGTTCCCTCTCCCCCGTCAGCCATGGGCAGGCATCGTATTTCGGCGTCGGGGTCACCGCGGCGGATGCCTTCGGCCATGGCCCGTGCCGCCTCGGCGGCGGTCAGGCTCTCCTTGAAGGAATCAGGCGCACATAGGTATCGCATCGCCGGATCACGCCTGCTATTCGGTGCGCAGCGCGGTGGCCGGGTCCTGCTTGGCGGCCTTGCGCGACGGAATCAGGCCGCCGATAAGGGTGAGCACCATGCTGAGCACCACCAGGATCACCGCTCCGGCCACCGGCAGCGCGGCGTTCACGTCGTTGGTGCCGATGAAATGGTGCAGCACCTGGTTGCCCGGTATGAGCAGCAGCAGCGTCACGCCTATGCCGATCAGGCCGGCGCACAGGCCGATGAGTCCGGTCTCCGCGTTGAACACCTGCGACACATTGCGCTTCGAGGCGCCCATCGCGCGCAGGATGCCGATCTCCTTGGTGCGTTCCAGCACCGAGATGTACGTGATGATGCCGATCATGATCGACGACACCACCAGCGACACGGACACGAACGCGATCAGCACATAGGAGATCACGTTGATGATCGTCGTCACCGAGCTCATCATCAGGCCGACGTAATCGGTGTAGACGATCTTGTCGGCCTTGGGCACGGTCTTGTTGTAGTCGGTGATGGCCTTGGACACGTGGTCCTTGTCCTCGAAGCTGTCGGTGTAGATGTTGATCGTCGAGGGCACGTCCCGGCTCACCACGCCGAACGCGGCGAGGTTGTCGTCATACGTGCCGGTCGAGACGTACTGGTCGTAGATCTTGACCAGCACGTCCTGCGAGGCGGTGGCGATGTACTGGTCGAAGCTGTCGGCGAGCTGCTGCTCGCTCATCGCCGCCGTCCGCTGCCCGCCCGCGGCTGACTGCCCGGCCTGCCCGGGCTGAGCCGACTGCGCTGACTGCGACTGCATCATGGCCTTGGCTATGTTCGCCTTGTCGCTCACGCCGAGCGAGGCCACATAGGTCTTGGCATCAGCGGCCTTCGCCGCGTCGTCCGACGGCGAGAACGCCAGGCCGTTGAGCACGTCGCGGGTCTTGTCCTTCTCCTGGTCGGTGACGATGGCGCTGGAGTTCGCATGGTCGATCAGCTCGTCGGTCAGTGCGCGGGTGTAGCCGATTCCGATGGCCAGCGGCGTGGCGGAGGCGTCCTTGATCGGCTTGACCACGCCCACGATCTTCAGCTGCTCCGCCGAGTCGAAGCGCTCTGCGATGGCGTCCGCGTCGTCGCCGATGTACGTGTAGTCGCCGTTCGCGTCCTTCACGTACTGGTCTGCGGCGGGTATCATGGCCAGCTTCTGCCCCATCGCCGTCGCGTAGTCGATCTTGCCGGTGGGTGTCTTGACCGTCTCGCCGTCGTTGAGCTTGTTCATCATGTCGGTGTAGTCGCTGGCCTTGAGCAGGCCCAGCTCATACAGCGTGGTGAGCGGTACCTTGTTGTCGTCGTCAAGCACGAGCACGACCTGGTCCTTGCCGGTCGGCCATGCGCCCTTGACCACGCGGTAGTTGTCGGTGATGACCTTGCTGATGAGCTGATCGTCCTTCGCCCCCGGCATGATTTCATGGAACGAGTTGGGCGACGCGCTCGTGTCGGTCTTGCCGGTCAGCACCGTCATCTGCATGCTCGTCATGTCGGACATGCTCGACGACTGGCCCATCGAGCTCATCCGCGCAGCGTTCGATGTCGAATCGGACTTGGCACCGATGGTGACGCCGTTCGCGGTGACCAGCGTGCCGTCGGGATCGTGGCTGAACACGGAGAACTTCACGTCGTACGTGTATTGGATGCCGGTTTCGCCGACATATTGGCGAACCTCGCTGTTGGGGTCGTCCAGATACTTCTTGAAATCGGCGAGGTTGTTCTTCGTGATGCTGCTCGTCAGGCTGGAGGTCTGCTTGATGCTGCGGTCGTCCGGGTAGATGCCGTCGTTCTTCGCCGATCTGCCTCCGGTCTCCTTGCCGCCCGCCTGGGCGCCCATGATGCTGGTCATGTCGAAGGTCTGCGAGTCGATGGTGATCGGATAGGCGGTCATCGTGTCGCGCTGTATGCTGTCGATGTACGCGTTGACGCCGGTGGAAACCGACAGGATCAGGGCGATGCCGATGATGCCGATAGACCCGGCAAACGAGGTGAGCAGCGTACGGCCCTTCTTGGTCCTCAGATTGTTGAAGCTCAGCGCGATGGACGTGGCGAGCGACATCGAGGCCTTGCCCAGCCTCTTGTGTACGGGTGCCTCGGACGCGCCCTCCTCGACCTCGTACGGGTCGGAATCGCTGCGGATCACGCCGTCGCGCAGCTGGACGGTTCTGGTGGCGTACTGCTCGGCGAGCTCGGGATTATGTGTGACCATGACCACCAGACGGTCCTTCGCCACCTCCTTGAGCAGGTTCATGATCTGCACGGACGTGTCGGAGTCGAGCGCTCCGGTCGGCTCGTCGGCCAGCACGATGTCCGGGTCGTTGACCAGGGCGCGGGCGATGGCGACGCGCTGCATCTGCCCGCCGGACAGCTGGTTCGGCTTCTTGTTGATGTGGTCGCCCAGCCCGACCTGTTCGAGGGCCTTGCGGGCACGCTCCCGCCGTTCGGTACGGGATACGCCGGAGATCGTCAGCGCGAGCTCCACGTTCGACAGAATTGTCTGGTGCGGAATCAGGTTGTAGCTTTGGAACACGAAGCCGATCGTGCGGTTGCGGTACGAATTCCAGTCACGGTCCTTGTACCGTTTGGTGGAGACCCCGTTGATGATCAGGTCGCCGCTGTCGTACCGGTCCAGGCCGCCGATGATGTTGAGCAGCGTGGTCTTGCCGGAACCCGACGGGCCCAATATCGCCACGAATTCGCTGTCGCGCAGGTTCAGGCTGACGTCATCCAACGCCTTCTGCACAAAATCGCCGGTCTTGTATTGCTTGGAAATCGACTTGATCTGCAGCACGATGCTCCCCTTATTACCCATGGGTGGTTCGTCGTATGTCTCCATGATTTGCGATATGACACCACTGTATCCGACCCGTTCCCCCAGCGCCTCGTGATTCACCGCAAGCATGGGGAATAAAACCGACAACAAACGACTTTGCGTCGCTTTGACATGACGGAACCGTGACGGCCCTCGCGCGTCAAGTGTGTGTATCAAGCATGCTTTGCGTTTTTTTAGCGCCCCCCTCAGCAGTTTTCCCATACAGTCGAAACCATGACAGGACTCACTACATCTGAAGTCGAAGAACGCCGCGCGCGAGGCGAGGGCGAAACCGGGGCGCGAAGCGTCACCAAATCGACAGGCGCGATACTGCGCGAGAACATCTGCACGCTGTTCAACGCACTGAACTTCGCTATAGCGATACTGCTGTTCGCGGTCGGCGCGTACTCCAACATGCTGTTCATCGCGATCATCATCCTCAACATCGTCATCGGCATCGTGCAGGAATTCAAGGCGAAGAAACTCGTCGACGAGCTGACGATCCTCAACCAGCCGCACGCGGTGGTGCTGCGCGACGGCAAGGAGACGACCATCGAGGCCGGCGACATCGTCAAGGACGATGTCATGGTGCTGGATTCCGGCAAGCAGATCTGCAACGACGCCGTGGTCATCGACGGCCGTCTGGAAGTCAACGAATCGCTGCTGACCGGCGAAAGCGACTCCATCGACAAGACCGCCGGCAGCGAGCTGTATTCCGGCAGTTCGGTGATTTCCGGCCGCGCGTACGCCCGTGTGACGCACGTCGGCGACGAGAACTACACGAATTCGCTGATCAACGAGGTGCGCCAGGAGAAGCGCGTGCACTCCGAGCTGCTGGATTCGATGCGCAAGGTCACCCGGTTCACCAGCTTCCTGATCATCCCGCTGGGCGTGCTGCTGTTCGTCGAGGCGATGTTCCTGCGGCACTCCGGCACGTACGACGCCGTGGTGTCGTCTGCCGCGGCGCTGCTCGGCATGCTGCCGAAGGGACTGGTGCTGCTGATCTCCGTGTCGCTGGCCACCGGCGTGATCCGCCTCGCGAAGGCCAAGATCCTCGTGCAGAACATCTATTCACTGGAGACGCTGGCGCATGTGGACGTGCTGTGCCTCGACAAGACCGGCACGCTGACGGACGGCAACATGAGCGTGGACCGGATCGTGCCGCTCGGCGAGCGCGGTGCCGCCGAGGATTCCGACGCGCTGCTGCGCGCCTACCTGGACGCCAGCGAGGACAACAACGTGACCATCGCGGCGCTGCGCGCCCATTTCGGTGCCGACGACTCCACCGCCGATGCCGGGCAGCCCGCGGCGCCCGCTGGTGACGGCCGTTTCGCCGCGCAGGCCATCATCCCGTTCTCATCGAAGCGCAAATGGGGCGCCATCACGATGCGCGCAGCGGCTGGCGCGGCAGACGCGCCTCGCCACGCGCAGGAGGGCGAGTCGGCCGCGACGGCGACCGGAACCGTGTTCCTGGGCGCCCCGGAGCGCATCCTTGGCGCGAACCTGCCCGATGAGGCGGCCGCGCTGATGGGTCAGGGACTGCGTCTGATCGCCGTCGGATACCTGCCCGGCGCGTGGACGGACGAGGAGCGTCTGCCGGATGCGCTGCAGCCGATGTTCCTGATCGCGCTGCGCGACAACATCCGCCCGCGGGCCAAGGAGACGCTGGCGTACTTCCGCGACCAGGGCGTCGACGTGAAGGTCATCTCCGGCGACCATCCCGACACCGTCGCCGCCGTCGCCCGGCAGGCCGGCCTGGAGCGTTGGCGTGACGTCATCGACATGACCTCGGTGCCGGCGGACGCCCCGGATTCCACGTTCAACGACGTCGCCGGCCGATACACGGTGTTCTCTCGCGTCACCCCCAAGCAGAAGCGCCAGCTGGTGCAGGCGATGCAGCGGGCCGGGCATCAGGTCGCGATGACCGGCGACGGCGTGAATGACCTGCTCGCCCTGCGCGAGGCCGACTGCTCGATCGCCATCGCCTCCGGGTCGGACGCCGCGCGCCAGATCTCGCAGGTCGTGCTGCTCGACTCCGATTTCACCTACCTGCCGCAGGTGGTGCTGGAGGGCCGCAAGGTCGTCAACAACGTGACCCGCACGGCCGCCGTGTTCTTCATCAAGACGATCTACTCGGTGCTGGTGTCGTTCTTCTGCCTGGCTTTGAACGTCCCGTTCCCGTTCATTCCGATCCAGATCACACTTGTCGACGCCTGCATCGAGGCGTGGCCGTCGTTCCTGACGATATTCGAATCGGACACGCGACGCATCCGCGGCCGGTTCCTGCCCACTGCGCTCGGCAAGGCGGCGCCGTTCGCGATCGCCGTCACCGGCATGATCATCGCATTCAGCCTCATCGCTCCGTTCGGCGAGACGCAGAACCGCACGGTCATGTTCGCGCTGCTGATCGCCGCGTCGATGGTCGCCGTGATCAAGAGCTGCGTGCCGTTCACGAAGATCCGCGTGTTCGTCTGCGTGACGATGGTGCTGGGCGCCCCGTTCGCGCTGCTCATCCTGCCGCACCTGTTCGAGGTGGTCGCGATGACCGGCCCGATGTGGGCATGGTTCGCGGTGGCGTTCGTGGTGATGATGGCCGTCACCGCCGCGATCATCGCGGCGCAGCGGGCATGGCTGCGGTCACGGCGCTGACCGGCGAGCGATTCCCCGTGATGCCGGCGTGGCTTGGCATCAGATGCGTCTGGACTTTCGGCGGGAGCGGCAGCAGTCGTGTTGTCCACAGGGACGATAGACTGCATGCGGTTTCATTGTTTTTCCGCGAATCCCCGCAGGGGCTGTGTCGCTGAACGGCCGCAGCGGCGGTCTGGCAGCGGCAGCCGAGATCGGCCGGATCCCGTAATAATGCAGCTTGCGCAGCACGTGTGCATAGGCCTCGTCCAGCGTCCTGCGCTGCTCCTCGATGGCGGCGCGCCGGTCCTCAAGCAGCGCGACGATGTCGTCGATATGCTCCGGCTCGTCGGCCTCGAACGCGAAGAACCGCTTGAGATCCTCGATGGACATGTCGGCGACCTCGCGGATTGTGCATCGTTCCATGCTCGACATCGTAGCCGCGAGGATGACACGCCGGCGCCCTTGCACTCAAGCCAACTTGAAGCGTGACAATGGAGACATCGAACCGATCGACGACACCTGGAGGCACCCATGTTCGAACCCACCGGCACCTACGCGCCCGCCACGACGCGCTACGACACCATGCTGTACAAGCGCTGCGGCGCCAGCGGCCTGAAGCTCCCGGCCATATCGCTGGGCTTCTGGCACAACTTCGGCGACATCACACCCTACGACCAGATGAAGGCCCTGGTGCTCACCGCATTCGACCACGGCATCACGCACTTCGACCTGGCCAACAACTACGGCCCCGAACCCGGCGCCGCAGAGAAGAACGCGGGACGGCTGATCCGGCAATACCTCGCCGCCCACCGCGACGAACTGGCCATCAGCACCAAGGCCGGCTACGAGATGTGGTCGGGCCCGTACGGCGATTGGGGCAGCCGCAAATACCTGCTCGCCTCACTCGACCAGAGCCTGGAACGCCTGGGACTCGACTACGTCGACATCTTCTACCATCACCGTCCGGACCCCGAGACCCCTCTGGAGGAAACGATGGGCGCGCTCGCCCAGGCCGTCGCCAGCGGCAAGGCGCTCTATGTGGGCCTGTCGAACTACGACGGGCCACAGCTGGAGCGGGCGGCGACGATCCTCGATGAACTGCACGTGCCGTTCATCATCAACCAGAACAAATACAACATCTTCGACCGCACCGTCGAGCGCAACGGGCTCAAGGACACCGCCAAGCACCTGGGCAAGGGTCTCATCACGTTCTGCCCGCTCGCGCAGGGTCTGCTGACCGACCGGTATCTCAACGGCATCCCCGCGGATTCGCGCGTGGCGCACGATCCGCGCTTCCTGCACGCCGACGACGTGACGCGCGTCCACGGCCAGATCATGGCCCTGAACGAGATCGCCAAGCAGCGCGGGCAGACGCTCGCCGAGATGTCGCTCGCCTGGCTGCTGCACGACGACGCCGTGACCAGCGTGCTCGCCGGCGCATCCAAGCCGCAGCAAATCATCGACAACATCGGGGCGCTGAAGAACACGGACTTCAGCGACGAGGAGCTGAAAGCCATCGACGAGATCTCCATGCAGTGACGAATACCGCTGGAAGTCGCATCCGGAAACGGCTCCCAGCGTACCGGAAGGAAACGTACCGGCATATATTCATGCCAATCACAGCACAGCTTCCAAGATGGTGGAGTGATATGGAGGTTGTCGGCAAGAGCCGGCGAGGTCACTCAAGGTAACCCCACAATTGAAACCCCCTTCTCTCCTCTCCTTCTCACCCGGCCCTTTTGGGCCGGGTTTCCTTTTCTTCGGAGCCTGCGACACCGGAAAGCCGACGACGGCGAATCGTATCGCAATGGTGATGTACAGTAGTGAGTTCGCCACGACCATTACGAGGCGGCTTCATGCCGCCGGGAGGAGACACCGATGCTGCCCGACGGGACACTGCCCGACGATTATGTCGTACTGGATCTGGAAACCACCGGTGTCAGCTGGTATCGGGACACCATCATCGAGTTCGGAGCGGTGAAGGTCGTCGACCGCAAGCCCGTCGACACCTATCAGCAGTTGGTCAATCCGATGCGCAATCTCAATCCGTTCATCACGCAGCTGACCGGCATCACGCCGGACATGCTCGAACCGGCACCGACGCTGGACACCGTGCTGCCCGACTTCCTGCGCTGGTGCGGCGACGACGCGATGATCGGGCACAACATCATGCAGTTCGACATCAAGTTCATCGACCTGGCGGCGCAGCGCATCCTGCACCATGCGGTGCCGAACCGCATCATCGATACGTTGCAGATGAGCCGGAGCATGTACCCGCAGTACAACCGACACCGGCTGGTCGACCTGATCCAGCGTTTCGACATCGCCGACGTCGAGGAGCACCGCGCGCTGTCGGACGCCGAGCAGACACAGATGTGCTTCGAATACATGCGCGACGAGCAGCGTCGCAGAGACTGCTGAGAGCGGAGCGAGCTGACTGATGGCATTGGGCGTTGGCGCGCGGTCTCTGACGCCGCCCGCCAACGCTCAATGCCATCGGCGCAGTTTTCTGCTTCCGTCAGCGCTGATTCAGGGGGATGTAGGCGCGCTCCACCTCGCCGGTGTACACCTGACGCGGACGACCGATCTTCGTGCTCGGGTCGGCGAGCATCTCGCGGTACTGGGCGATCCATCCGGGGATGCGACCAAGCGCGAACAGCGTGGTGAACATCGCCGGATCGAAACCGATCGCGCGGTATATCAGGCCGGTGTAGAAGTCGACATTCGGATACAAGTGACGTGACACGAAATACTCGTCGTTGAGCGCGATGTCCTCAAGCTCAACCGCGACGTCGAACAGGGCGCGCTCGTCGGCGGGAAGCTTGCGGGTGTCCTCACGCGCGATGATCTTCTCCAGATACAGGCGCGCGATCGCGGCACGCGGATCATACGACTTGTACACGCGATGCCCCAGGCCTGAGATGCGATGCCCCTCGGCCTTCGCGTCCTCCACGAACTGGCGGACGGACTTGCCGGAGTCGCGGATCGCCTTCAACTGACGCAACACGGCCTCGTTCGCGCCGCCATGCAACGGCCCGGACAGCGCGTTGATGCCGGCGGAGATCGCCGCATACAGGTTCGCGTGGGCGGAGCCGGCGATGCGGACCACCGACGTGGAGCAATTCTGCTCATGGTCGGCATGGATGATGAGCAGACGGCCGAGCGCGTGCACGTACAGCGGGTCGGAATCGAACCGCTCGTATGGCACGGCGAAGCACATGCGCAGGAAATCGTCGACGTAGCCGCGGGCGAGGTCCGGGTAGAGCATCGGCTCATCGCGGCGGCGCCGGAAAATGTAGCTGACCACCGTGCGCGCCTTCGCCATGATGATCTTCGCGGCCTCATCCAGCTGGTCGGAGTCGGTGATGTCGGTGGTGTCGGGGTAGAACGCCGCAAGCGCGTTCACCGCCGCAGCGAGCACGCTCATCGGATGGGCGGCACGGGGGAACGAGCCCATGAACGTGCGGAAATCCTCGCCCACCATGGTCTTGTGGTTGATGTCGCTGCAAAACCGGTCGTATTCCGCCTGCGTCGGCAGGTCGCCGTGTCGCAGCAGCCACGCGACCTCAAGGAAATCGGAATGCTCGCACAGCTGCTCGATGGGGTAGCCCCGGTAGCGCAGGATCGACCGATTGCCGTCTATGAACGTGATCTTCGATTCGCACTGCGCCGTGGTCAGGAAGCCGGGATCAAGCGTGACCCAGCCGTCATTGCGCAGCTTGGAGACCACGATGCCATCCGGGCCGGCCGAAGCCTTGACGACCGGCAGCGTGTACTGATTCGAATCCACATGAAGTTCAGCTGTCGCCATGCACGCTCCTTAATCCCTTGATTGAGTCGTTCGAATTGTCAAGTCGTCGAAATTATCGAATTCGTCGTCCCGGTGCCTTGTATTGGACACACTATATTGCGTGCATGTTTCCACCAAAAACGCCGCTCCAGCACGTGGACATCATCACATGCCAAAGCGGCGACGGCATCGCCCGATACAGGCCGTGGGCGATGGACGACCGGTTGCCGGTCAGTCGCGGGTGGTCAGGATGACCGGACCGTTCTCGGTGATGGCGATCGTGTGCTCGCTGTGGGCGCCACGCGACCCGTCCTCGGAACGCAGCGTCCAGCCGTCCTTGGGGTCCTGGTAGATCTCGTCGGTGGTCTTGAGGAACCACGGTTCGATGGCGATGACCAGACCCGGGCGCAGGCGGTAGCCGTGGCCGGCCTTGCCGTCGTTGGCGACGTGCGGGTCTCCGTGCATGATGTGGCCGACGCCATGGCCGCCGAATTCCAAGTTGATCGGGTAGCCGTACGAACGGGCGATGTCGCCGATGGTGGAGGACACGTCGCCCAGACGGTTGCCCGGACGGGCCGCGTCAATGCCGGCGGCGAGCGCCTCCTCGGTGCACTTGATGAGCTTGAGGTCGCTCGGGTCGGGGTCGTTGCCGACCACGAAGCTGATGGCGGAGTCGCCGACCCAGCCGTTGACGCTGATGGCCAGATCAAGGCTGACGAGGTCCCCGTCCTTGAGGTTGTAGTCGAACGGGATGCCATGCAGCACTGCGTCGTTGACCGACGTGCAGATGTAGTGTGCGAACGGGCCGGTGCCGAAGTCCGGCGCATAATCCACGTAGCACGATTCGGCGCCCTTGCGGTCGACGATCTTCTTGTGCACGTACTCGTCGATCTCCAGCAGGTTGGTGCCGACCTTCGTCATGGCCTTGAGTTCCTTGAGAATCTCGCCGACGAAACGACCGGCCGGCTTCATCTCCTCGATTTCCTTAGCGGTTTTCAGTTCGATCATGCAACCCAGCCTACTGTGCGGGGGTTACTTACGCCTCGGACGGCCGAACTTGAACGCGCGGACCATCGAGGAAACACCCATGACGATCAGCGCACATCCGCAGAAAATCACCAGGAACAGCATCGACGAGACCGGCGAGACCAGTACGACGAGACCGGCGATAATCGAGATGATCGCGTACAGCACCGCCCAGCCGGAGCTCGGCAGGCGCCATGATTCGGCGAGCGCCATCACGCCTTCCATCATCCAGCCGAGGCCAACCACCATCGTGATGAACACTGCGAGCGCCTGTCCGGACAGGGCCGCGTTCTTCAGCATGAGTACACCGCCGACCGACAGCATTATGCCGATGAGGATGTCCAGGATGCGCCATCCGGACGGCAGTCCCAATGTGACGATGGCGCTGACGATGCGGATCACGCCGGAGACCACGAAGTAGATGCCGAGTGCGACGGCCGCGACGCCGAGCGTCTTGCCGGGCCAGATCAGCAGCGCGACGCCGAGCACGATCGCCGCGACGCCGATGATGCCGTACAGGCCGCGGATCGCGTTCTTCGCCTTCTGCGGCAGCATCTCCTCAATCAGCCGGAACGGGCTGAAGTCCTCCCAGCCGCCCTGCCCTTGCTGCTGGCCGGGCTGCTGTTGGCCGAACGGCGGCTGGTAGGCGTAGGGCTGGCCGTACGGGCGGCCTGGCTGGTCGGATGCGACGCCTGGCTGCGTCTGGTATTGGCCGGATGAGGCGCCGTCCTGCGGCGCTCCCCCGTACGGGTATTGCCGGCCCGCAGGCTGGCCTTGAGGCGCGTAGGCTCCGTATTCCGGCTCTCCGGCACGGCCGGCCTGTCCGTTCCCGCCGGGCTGTCCGCCGTCACCGCGCCCGTTGTCGCCATGTCCGTCGCTGTGCGGGAAAGGCCCGCCATCGTATGTGCTCATCATGACTCCTTCACCGTTCATGCGGCCTGCCGTCAACCGTGTGCGGGCATCCGAAGCGGGCCACTTCGATATCGTCACCGTCACCACCATATTCTAGACAAGTTGTCCAATTCATGCCATCAACACAACCCGCCGTTCCGTCCAATACCTTACGTGTCGTTCGCTATGGGAAAAGACGGGCCGCGGAAGGTCAGAAGGAACGTCACCGAACCCGGCTAGTATGAGACCATGACCACAGATTTGACGTCCGGCCTCGATACGGCCGCTTTTTCCTCTGTTATCAAACCATCCGACGATCTGTTCCGTTTCGTCAACGGCCCTTGGATCGACACGTACCGGCTGCCTGACGACAAGGCGCGCTACGGTTCCTTTGACAAGCTCGCGGAAGACGCCGAGAGCCAGATCCGCGACATCCTGGAGGACGAGGACTGCCCCGCAGCCAAGTCGCAGGCGCTGTACCGCTCGTTCATGGACACCGACGCCATCGAGGCGGCCGGTGCCACGCCGATCAGGCCCGCCCTCGACGTCATCGACCACGCCGCCGACAAGGCGGCGCTGACCCGCGCCATCGGAGCCCTCAAGCCCATCGACATGGGGCCGGACGTCTTCGACATCGCCGTATTCGGCGACCCCAAGAACCCCGGCACGAACGTCGTGCACCTCGAACAGTCCGGCATCGGCCTGCCCGACGAAGCCTACTACCGCGAGGACCACTACGCCCCGATCCGCGAAGCCTACGTCGACATGGTCGCCAAGCAGCTGCGTCTGGCCGGCTACGGCGACGAAGAGACCACCCGCGTACAGGCGGACCGCTTCCTCGATGTCGAGACCCGCATCGCCGCGAACCACTGGGACAACGTCGCCACGCGCGACTCGCAGAAGACCTACAACCCGACCGATTTCGCCACGCTGAGCGACGAATTGGCCCACTTCGACATCGCGGCGTGGGCCGACGCCTGGCAGGGCGCCTACGACGCTACGCCGGCGGCGAAGACCCGGCCGGTGGACCTGACGGCCGCGCTGCAGCACACCATCGTCCACGAGCCCAGCTTCCTCAAGGGCTTCGACGCCTTCTGGAACAACGCTGACCTTGACGACCTCAAGCTGTGGGCCCGCGTGCACGTCATCATCGGCACCGCGAGCCTGCTCAGCCACGACTACGATGCCGCCAACTTCGACTTCTACGGCAAAGTGCTGTCCGGCACCACCCAGCAGCGCGACCGCTGGCGTCGCGGTGTCTCCTTGGTCAACGGCGTTTGCGGCGAGGACGTCGGCCGCGAATACGTCAAGCGTCACTTCCCCGAAAGCTCCAAGCAGCGTATGGGGCAGCTGGTCGGCAACCTGATCGACGCCTACCGCGTGTCGATCACCAACAGCGACTGGCTCGGCGAGGAGACCAAGGCCAAGGCGCTGGAGAAGCTGTCGAAGTTCACGCCGATGATCGGCTACACCGAGCGTTGGCGCGACTACACCGCGTTCGACGTTCATGCCGACGCCGGCCTGGTGGCGAACATGCAGGCCGCGGCGCTCTACGAGTGGGGCTTCCAGCTGTCCAAGGCCGGCAAGCCGGTCGACAAGGGCGAGTGGCTGATGAACCCGCAGACCGTGAACGCCTACTACGAGCCGAGCATGAACGTCATCGTGTTCCCTGCGGCCATTCTGCAGCCTCCTTTCTTCAATCCGGATGCCGAGGACGCCGCGAACTACGGCGGCATCGGCGCGGTGATCGGCCACGAGATCGGCCACGGCTTCGACGACCAGGGCGCACAGTACGACGGTGACGGCGTGCTCAACGACTGGTGGACGACCGACGACAAGGCCAACTTCGAGAAGCGCACAAAGGCGCTCATCGAGCAGTACAATGCCTTCGTGCCTACGCAACTGGACGAGAAGTACGCCGACGAGCCGAACAAGGCGCCGCACGTCAACGGAGCGCTGACCATCGGCGAGAACATCGGCGACCTCGGCGGCGTGAACATCGCGCTGAAGGCCTACGCGTTCGCGCTCGACGAGGCCGCGGGACGCGACAAGGACGGCTCCGCGAAGGCTATCGAGGAGTCACTGTCCGCGGCCCCGGTGATGGACGGATGGACCGGCCTGCAGCGTTTCTTCCTGAGCTACGCCTCGATCTGGCGCTCGAAGAACCGTGACGAGCTCGCCGAGAAATACCTGCAGATCGACCCGCACTCCCCCGCCGAATGCCGCACGAACGGCATCGTGCGCAACGTGGACCTGTTCTACCGTGCGTTTGATGTGACTCCTGACAGCGCCATGTGGCTCGACCCCGATAAGCGCGTACGCATCTGGTAATCCGTTGCCGGCAGGCAGGCTGAACCGCGCCTACCTGCCGGCAGATCATCAGAATTCGGCTTCTCCCGCCGGCCGCATGTCCTCGGTCGTCGACTCATCGAGCGGCGATTCGGCGAATCCCGAACCGAACTCCTGCGCCTGTGAGGTCTCCTGCGTCTGTGAGGTCTGCGGATTATCGGTCGGGGTTTCTTCGCCCAGATTATCGAACGTCACCGGCGTTGGATGCACCGGGTGCGCATCCGCCTGCTGTCCCGCGCCCGCCGTTGCCGTGCCGCCGCCCGGCGATGGCGGCAGGCCGGGATTCGCCGGCGTGCCGTTCCCCTGCGCCGGGGCGTCACGATCCGATTTCTGGAACTTCTTCAGTTCCGACACCCCGTAATTGATGTCGTGGCCGATATTGGTGGCCTCCACAACGATGCGGGAGCGCCTCTCATCGTTCTGGGTCGTCCATTCCTCCGTGCTGAGCACACCGGTCACGATCGCCGCCTCCCCCACGTGCAATGACATGCGAGCGTTGGACGCGAGCGTCCTGAACGCCTTCACGGTAATCCATGTGGTCGGCAGGTTGCGCCATTCGCCGGTTCCGCCATCCCGGTACCGCCGCGTGCTGCCCATCCGAAACGAGCATCCCTCGACTCCCCCGCTGCGCCCGAACGGCACCGGCATCGATCCGACGAACCCGGTGATGGTCACCGTCCCCTGTTGTATGGCCATGTCGGACTCCTTTCCTTCCCTGTACTGACGTTGGACCGCCGATCCCCCTTCGGCGGTGTACTCACTATCGCAGATTTCCCGCCGGCATCACATGGTTTTCGGACAATGTGGTCGAAGGCTACCCCTTTGGCGTGTTGTGGACAGCATGTGGATAGAAAACCGGTTATCCACAATCACGCCGTCAATGCCCGGCTCATTCATGACCGGCTATGCTGGGTTCGGTATCGCAGACGAACAGCAAGGAGAATTCATGGGCAAACCGCCATGGATGCGACAGACCCGTGTCACCGCCGACGGGGAAACCGAATTCCACGACACCGGCTTCCCCACCAGTTTCCTGTCCATATTCATCGGCCTGAGTATGCCGAGGAATCCCCGCAAAGCGTTCTCGATGCACCGGGCCGTATGGTGGACGGTCGCCTGGCTGGCACTGTTCGCGGCGTTCACCGCCATACAGGCATGGTATACATTCCAGACCCGTGACAGCGCGCGGATGGGGGAATGGTATCTGCACATGTTCGGCATCACCCTGGCGGGCGACTGGTGGCCGATCGCGGTTCTGCCCGTGCTGTTTGGCCCCGGGGGCATCGTGTTATGGATATTGGGCGGCGTCTTCAACAATCGGCCCTGGATCGTCGCCATCGCCAATGTTCTCGTCCTGCAATTCATCATCAGCGCATTGGGCGCTTCCATCGGACACTTCGCCATGTTTCTGACGTTCGGTCCGCATGTGCCGGGACTGACCGATTCGACCACCGGCCGCGCAGCAGAGCAGCTGTATGTCTCCAGCTCACCGCAGACATGGATTCCCGGTCTCATCACCGCCGGCATCGCCCTGACGCTTGCCGTAATCATGGCCGCTGTCACTGGGGCGAGCAGCGCAAGGCAGAACGGCACGGCGATGAATCGTCTGCGCATCATCGCGTACGTCTTATCCTGCCTGGGATTCGTCGCATTGCTCATAGCAATCTGCATAGTGCTTGCATTTCTGCGCAACAAGCAGACCAACATCCTGCTGGCGGTATTGGCGTTCCTGACGCTGATCGCATGGATTCCCGGAGAAATGAAGTCGATACGCCGCTGCGTCGCGGAACAACGTGATGCTTCATGGCAGTGCGTCGCGGGCAGCTTCCTGGCATTGGACCTGATATTCGTGCCGATGCTAGCCGCCACCGCCCTCACCTCATGGTGACAGACATGCGCCAGTCGGGCCCCCATCCTGCGAAAGTCCCATCCGAGCATGCGTAAACGGGACTTTCGCTGGGTGAAGAAGGAATAAAACGCAGAAGTGGGGGGTCTTTCGCATGAAAGACCCCCCACTTCGAGCGATCAGGAGAAGCAGCCGGACTACTTGCCGAGCAGCGTGTCCAGACGCGACGCCAGCGTCTGCGCAGCGTCGGCGACCGGCACGGCGACGGAATCGGAGCCGTCGCGGTTGCGGATCTCGATTGTTCCGTTATTCACGGTGTCACGGCCGGCGACTGCAATCAGCGGCACGCCGATCAGCTCGGCGTCCTTGAACTTGACGCCCGGGGAGACCTTCTTGCGGTCGTCGTAGATGACCTCGATGCCGCGCTCCTCCAGTTCTGCGACCAGCTTCTCGGCCGCGTCGAACGCCGCCGCATCCTTGCCGGTGGCGACGACGTGCACCTGGGCGGGCGCGATGACGGCCGGCCATGCCAGACCGCGCTCGTCATGATGCGTCTCAGCGATGCAGGCGAGCACGCGGGAGACACCGATGCCGTAGCAGCCCATCCACACGGGCACAGTCTTGCCGTTCTGGTCGAGCACCTTGAGGTCAAGCGCCTTGGAGTACTTGAGGCCAAGCTGGAACACCTGGCCAATCTCCACGCCGCGCTCGAAGCTCAGCGGGCCGGAACCATCCGGGCTCATGTCGCCATGACGCACCTCGACCGCCTCGACGGTGCCGTCGGCCTTGAAATCACGGCCGTACACGGCGTGGAAACGGTGCTTGCCCGCCTCGTCGCCGCCGATGATCCACTCAGTGCCCTCAGCCACGTGCGCGTCGATGAAGAAGCGCACCGGTTCGGCGACGCCCGCGGCCTCGCCCTGCTTGCCGAAGACCATCGGCCCCATGTAGCCGGCCACCATCTCGGGATGGGCCTTGAGATCGTCCTCGGTGGATTCCTCCAGCTCGGCGGGCGCGAACTGCGCCTCAAGACGCTTCATATCGACCTGACGGTCACCGGGCAGCGCCACGGCGATGACCTCGCGCCACGGCCCCTCATGATCATCGTCCTCGGGGTGCAGCACAGTCACGGCCACGGTCTTCAACGTGTCGGCGGCAGTCCATTCGCGACCGTCCTCACGCGGGTACAGACGGTTGGCGGTGGCGACCAGATCCTCGATGGTCTTGGAATCCGGGGTTTCACGGCTTTCCATCGCGGGCACGGCGGAGCTGTCCACGGCCAGCAGCTCTGGGGTGGTCAGCGCCTCGACGTTCCACGCCTTGCCGGAGGGCGCCAGCGCGAACGTGTCCTCGCCAATCGCCATGGGAGCCAGGAACTCCTCGGACGCGGAACCACCCATCGGGCCGGACATCGCGAACACGGGCACGTACTTCAGGTCGAGACGCTGGAAGATGCGCTCGTAGGCGCCGCGCTCGTCGTAGTACGCCTTCTTCATGCCCTCCTCGTCGATGGTGAACGAGTAAGCGTCCTTCATGATGAACTCGCGGCCGCGGATCAGGCCCGCGCGCGGGCGGAACTCGTCGCGGTACTTGGTCTGGATCTGGTAGAGCGTGACCGGCAGGTCCTTGTACGAGGAGTACATATCCTTGACCAGCAGCGTGAACATTTCCTCATGCGTGGGGGCGAGCAGGTAGTCGGCCTCGTGACGGTCCTTCAGACGGAACAGGTTCTCACCGTATTCCTCCCAGCGGTGGGTGGCCTCATACGGCTCGCGCGGCAGCAGCGCCGGGAAGTGGACCTCCTGGGCGCCGATGCCGTCGATCTCCTCGCGGACGATGGCCTCGATCTTGTTGAGGACCTTCAGACCCAGCGGCAGCCAGGTCCAGATACCGGGAGCCGCCTTGCGCACATAGCCGGCGCGCAGCAGCAGTTTCGCCGAATCGGTGTCGGCGTCGGCGGGATCCTCGCGCAGCGTGCGCAGGAACATGGTGGACATTCGAAGTGCTTTGGAACTCATGGGTTCCAAGGTATTCGCGTTCGGGGACATTGCGGGCCCGGTTCAGTTCGGCAAACCCGCAGTATTGAAAAAGGCCACCCACCCGGAGCTCACCGAGCGAGCGGCCTTCGTATTGGCCTCGCGGCCGTGCCGCTCTTATCGCGTCATCCGGCGCAGCCGTTCGAGGGTAATGCCGGCCGCCAGCATGGCCATCGCCAGGACGGTCACCAGCGACATGTCGATACCGGTATGGGCCAGAGAATCGGCCGCGGACGTCTTGCCTCCCCGGCAACTACGCCCGTGTTCGCGCCCGGCTTGGCGGAAGACGAGCCATCACCCGACGTGCCACCCGGCACGGTACCGGGCTTGTTCTGCTCATTGCCGCCCGGCGCGGTGCTGTTCGGTCTGGGCTGCGTGACGATAGCACTGCGGGCGGTTCATCAGAAAGGCCGTCAACCGTTGCGCGCATGGTCCCTGTACGCCTCTTTCTCTTTGCCCGTGTCGCTGATTGCTGTGCGACCTGCCGATGCTGCCGAGATACATGTCTGAAGCCGTCAGCGTGGCTGTCTTCACTATGCTCGCGGGAGCCGCCTGTCTTATCGGCCCGGGCAATATGTCGCCGAGCGCATCATCGTCGCCTTCATCAGCGCTTTGAGCCTTACCGTCATCGCGATCGCCGATTTCAGCAATCGCATGGTTGAGAAAAACCTCGTGGCGATTGCCGCATATGTGCTGCTGCCGGCATTGGCCGCCACCGCATGGCTGCGTACATGCCATCCGATGGCCGACAGCGCGACCCGCAACCTGCGCTGGATATTCGGTGCCGCCGCGCGCTACGAGGCAAGCCTCAAATCGGTGCAATCGCTCGGAAAACGCATCTCACAGCTGCGCTAGCGCACCGCTACCCGGCGAAAGTCCCATCAGCACCATCTCAAATGGGACTTTCGCGGGATTGATGCCTTCCTCCGCCCAATAACAGTCCCATATCCGAAAGCAGCTACCACTAGAACAGCTCGGCTTGTTCGAATTCGCCAGCAGGCTCGTCCTCGTGAGGCGTTTGCGGCCGGAACGCAGCCACGCCCTCGTCGCCCAGCCGCGCGCTGGCGGCCTGTGACCTGCCGCGCAAATCGCCGTCGAGCATCACTGCATCCGCCGAAACCGCGAACATGCGCTCGTTGACGCCGGCAAGATACAATCCGCCCATGCGTTCCACACGCGAGAGCGCCACATATCCCATGCCGGGCGCGAACGTGCGGCTCAGATCCATCACCGCCCGGTCGAGGGTCATCCCCTGCGACTTGTGGATGGTGATCGCCCATGCGCATCGCAACGGCACCTGCGCCACGGACGCCATCACCGTGTCGCCGTCCATCATCTCCCACGTGGCCTGCTTCATCGTGACGATGTTGCCGTTCTCGAATTCCACGATGGGCCAACCGCCCTTGTTCTCATTGGCGAAGCCGCGCACGGTACCGAGCGAACCGTTGACATACTGGTGGTCGGCGTCGTTGCGCAGTGCCATGACGGCGGCACCGGTCTTGAGCACGAGGCACTCCGGCGCCAGCATGTTGCGCTTGAGCCGTTCGACCAGGTGGGCCGGCCCCATCTGCTCGGCATGGAACTCGTGCGGCTCCTCGCCTATCCGCGCGAGCCTGGAATCGTTGAGATTATCGGCCTGCCGGTTGACGGGGAACAGGTGGACCGCCACCTCGCCCGGCTTCGGTGTCACACCGAGCCGCGTGACGAGCGCGTCACGGTCATCCTGATCCACGCATCCGGCGCGGATGTCGGTGAGCACGTGCAGCAGCCGGCCGTCGTCCTGACGATGCTGCTCGGTCAGATAGCAGATGACCGGCGCGAGTTCGCCCCACACCAGCGATTCGGTGACGAATCCTTCCGGATTGAGTCCGGCCTTCGCATACCGTTCGCGGGACGCCACGAAATCCGGGCCGGGCGGCAGCACGTCGCGGTCGCGCCCGGACACGGAGACCGGCGGCAGCTGGAAGAAGTCGCCGGACAGTACCACTTGCAATCCGCCGAACGGCCGAGGATCATGCCGCACTTCACGGCACACCTGATCGACCATGTCGAACAGCCAAGCGTGCATCATCGACACCTCGTCGATGATGAGCACGTCGGCCGCCTGTATCTTGCGCCGACGACGGGTCTTGATGGTCTTCAGCAGATTTGGCGTCAGCACGTTGGCGAGTCCGACGCCGCTCCACGAGTGGATGGTCTGGCCGTCGATATGCGTGGCGGCGATGCCCGTTGACGCGGTGACGGCCACGTTCGCGCTGTCTGCGCGCACCTGCCGGATGAACTCGTTCAGCACGTACGTCTTTCCTGCGCCGGGCGCACCTGTCAGGAACACGTTCGCGCCGGCGTTCAGAATCGCGAGCGCCTCAGACTGCCGCATATGCCCTCCTTAAGCTCATGCATCACGCACGATCCGCGCGCCCTGGCGTATGACATCGCTCGCCTGCGGGCTCAGACCAGCCGGCGGACCACCTGCAGCACGCCGTGCTCGGTGTTGGCCGGCGCGATGTACCGCGCCGCGCGTTTCAGATCCGGATGCGCGTTGGCCATGGCGAACGACCATTCGCCGGCGTCGAGCATCTGCAAATCGTTGAGATAGTCGCCGAACACCGCCGTCTGCACGGGCGTGACGCCGAGATGCCGCTGCAGCGCGACGACACCCTGCCGCTTGTCGGTTCCGGGATTCATGATATCGACCCAGTGCGCTCCGGATGCCACCACCTGATGGGTGCGTTCCACATCGCCCAGCAGGTTCGCGGCCATGCCTTGCGCGTCGCCGAAATCGAAGATCGCCAGTTTCAGCACGGTTTCGTCCTCGGTCTCCAGCACCTCGTGCAGGTCGTCCACGATGCGCAGCGCCTTGTAGTATTTGGAGCATTCCTCGACGAACGGCCTGTCCTGCCGCTGGATGTACGCCGTGTTCAGACCGCATACCACGAGTCCGATGTCATGCGAGCCCGACGCCACCGCGGCGTCCACCAGATCGATCAGCGTACGCGTGATGTCCCAGCTCACCCCGTGCACGTCGATGACGTTGTCGTCGGCGACCACGACGTTGCCGTTCTCCGCGATATACGACATGGCGCCGTCGACGCGGTCCGCGAACATGGAGCGCAGCGTGGCGAGCTGGCGGCCGGAAGCCGGCACGAACTCGACACCCTTGGCGTGCAGCTCGTCGAGCAGCGGCCAGAAGCCATCGGGGATGTTGCTGTCGCCGTCCAGCAGCGTGCCATCCATGTCCGCCACGATCAGGCGGATGTCGTGCGGCTTGTCGCAGATGGCGGTCCAATCGTTCGCGGTCATGGTGTCGTTCCTCTCAGTCGTGTGCGTGACGTTTTCTGTTTTTCGAGACCGGCCGGCTACTTATTCAGCAGGCTGGTGGCGACGATCTGGTCGGCGATGGCCTTCGACTCGGCCTCGTTCGGGCCGGGAGCCGGCGCCATGAACGCCTGACGGTAGTAGCGAAGCTCGTCCAGCGACTCGATGATGTCGGTGAGGGCGCGGTGCCCGCCGTTCTTGGCGGGGCGGTTCTCATACACCGCGGGGTACCAGCGGCGCGCGAGCTCCTTCAGCGTGCTCACGTCCACGCTGCGGTAGTGCAGATGGCTCATGAGACCCGGCATGTAATGGTCGAGGAATTTTTTGTCGGAGCCGATGGTGTTGCCCGCGAGCAGCGGCCTGACTCCGTCCGGCGTGAACCGCAGCACGTATTCGGTGACCTTGCGTTCCGCCTCTTCGAGGCTCAGGCCGTGCTCCCATTCGTTGATGAGCCCGGAACGGGTGTGCATGGCGCGCACGAAGTCGTTCATGTGCGCGACGGCGGCGTCGGACGGCTTGATGACGTAGTCCACGCCTTCGTCCAACACGTTGAGGTCGAAATCGGTCGGGACCACGGACACTTCGACGAGCTCGTCGCCACCGAAGATGTCAAGTCCCGTCATCTCGCAATCAATCCAGATCAGGCGCGAATCCTTCGCGCTGTACGTTTCCGCATCATGGCTGTCGACCATCGCAAGCCGCCTTTCCTGCTGTGTTTTCCTAGGGAACGTTACAGGCTATAGCAGACCGGGGACGCACCGTCAGGCCAGCGGGAAAGAGAGCAGCATCGTAGTGCCGGACGGGGACGAGGACTCCACCGCGACCGAGCCCCCCCATACCGGTTCGCCACGTCACGGGCGAGCGCGAGGCCGAGCTCGTACCCTTGGTGCGCGGTGCCGTCATCGTCCCGGGCGAAGCGGCGGAACAGTCGTTCGGGATCGCCGCCGATGACCGGCCCATGGTCGGACACGCGGATCTGCGCCCATTGGCGATGACGCGCGCACCCGAGCGACACGGCCACCGTCGCTCCCTCAGGCGAGCCGATGCGGTATCCGCGGCCGCGTACCGTTTCGATGATCGTCCGCGTGGTCTTGCCGCGCAGATACGACACGTATACATCGACGGTTCCCATATCGCTGCCGTCAGAGAACACCGGCGACAGCAGCTCCTCGCGAGAAAAGACATGATCCGGTGCGGCGGCGAGCACCGACAGCAACCTCGTCTCGGCATCGGTGAGCGACACGGCCCTGCCGTCCGGATCCTCGATGATGCCGGAGTGCGGCTTGAGCAGCCAGTCGCCCACCATCACGCTGGCCGTCTGGGCGTTGAACCCCCGCAGCAGCGCGCACAGCCGGGCCTGCAGTTCGATGAAGCGGAACGGCTTGGTCAGGTAGTCGTTCACGCCGCAGTCCAGCCCTTCCACGATGTCGTCCACCTGCGCGAGCGCGGTCAGCATCAGCGCGGGTGTAGTGACGCCGGAGCCGCTCAGGGCGCGAATCAAATCCAGCCCGTCGCCGTCGGGCAGCCGGCGGTCGACGATCAGCGCGTCATGCTCTTGCCCTATCCAATTGGGACCCCGCTAAAGCGCCGCTAAGAAGACACGCGGGCACGACGGAAGCTTGGTGTCGCGGCACGACATGACCCGCCGCTTCGGGGGAAACGGGACGGATATAATCTTGGGCATTCGGGACGCGGCCGGCCGCGCGCCATTACGGCAGCGCAGGAACGGCAGCGGTACATGCATACGGCCAGGAGGACTACATGGCAGAGGAAACGCAATCTATCACGACGCGGCACGACGCCGAGACCGACCCGGCACTGTGGTGGCGGCAGGCCGTGGTCTACCAGGTCTACCCGCGCAGCTTCCAGGACACCACCGGCTCCGGTCTGGGCGACATCAATGGCATCACCGGGCGGATCCCCTATCTGCGGCAGCTGGGCGTCGACGCGATCTGGCTGTCGCCCTTCTACCCGAGCGAACTCGCGGACGGCGGCTACGACGTGGCCGACTACCGTGACGTGGATCCGAAGCTCGGCTCGATGGACGACTTCGACCGGCTGGCCGCCGCCGCGCATGCGGCAGACATCAAAGTGGTGGTGGACATCGTGCCCAACCACAGCTCCCACCTGCACCCCTGGTTCCGTCAGGCGCTGGCGGGCGGCCCCGGCTCCCCCGCGCGCGACCGGTACATCTTCCGCGACGGCAAGGGCCCGAACGGCGACGAGCCGCCGACCCGCTGGCAGAACCATTTCGGAGGTCCGGCATGGACGCGCGTGGACGACGGTCAATGGTACCTGCACATGTTCGCCAAGGAGCAGCCCGACTGGAACTGGAGGAACCCGGACGTGCGCGCCGATTTCCTTGAGACGCTGCGTTTCTGGTGCGATCACGGCGTGGACGGGTTCCGCATCGATGTGGCGCACGGGCTCGCCAAGGACCTCGACCGCGACGACCTCGACGACTACGTGGTGATGAGCACGAACGACATGCCCGCGGACGGATCCCACCCAGTGCTCGACCGCGACGAGGTGCACGACATCTACCGTGAGTGGCGCCGCGAGGTGTTCAACCGCTACGATCCCCCGCGCTTCGCGGTCGCCGAGGCATGGGTCCGGCCGGAACGCCAGTACCTGTACGCGTCACCGGATGAACTGGGGCAGGTGTTCAACTTCGAGTTCGCTAAGGCGGATTGGACCTTCAACGCGATGAGCAAAGCCATCGACGAGGGGCTGGCGTGCGCCGAGAGGTCGGGCTCGACGTCCACCTGGGTGATGAGCAACCATGATGTGCCGCGCCACGCCACGCGTTACGCGCTGCCGCAAGTGCCGACCGGCGAATACCATCAGATCGCCAACGACTGGCTGCTGCGTGACGGCACCACCTATATCGAGGATCGCCAGGCCGGCGCATTGCGGGCACGCGCCGCGCTGATGCTCGAAATGGCGCTGCCCGGCTCGGCCTACGTGTATCAGGGCGAGGAGCTGGGCCTGTTCGAGGTGGCGGATATTCCATGGGACCGCATCGAGGATCCCTCCGGCCTGCGCACCTCGCGGGCGCAGTCCACCAAGGGCCGTGACGGCTGCCGCGTGCCGCTGCCCTGGGTCGCGTCCGACGTGCCCGAGACGTACACGTCCGACAAGAGGCACGTCCATGCCGGCTCGTTCGGGTTCTCCCCTGCCGTCAGTGACGCCGAACCACACCTCCCGCAGCCCGCGTGGTTCAAGGATTTCGCCATGGACATCCAGGACGCCGACGACGGCTCCATGCTGAATTTCTATCGTCGCGTGCTGCGGCTGCGTCACGAGATGCAGACTCCGGACACCAGTTGCACGTTGCTTCCCGAGAACCGTCCGAGCGGCATGCGCGACGGCGCCGACGGCCAGCCCGGCGGCGTGATCGCCTACCGTCGTGCCAACGGTTGGGCGAATCTGACGAATTTCGGAGCCACCCCGGTTTCGCTGCCCGACGGCGAGGTGCTGCTCTCGTCCGCGCCGCTCACCGATGACGGCCGGCTGCCGCAGGATACGTCCGTCTGGATGCGGCTGCGGTAGGCCTGCCCGCGCCCGCCACGATGCGGGCGGCGGAGCCGATTCGACGCGGCCGGGCCTATATGCAAGATGGCGGGCTCCCCTCGCAAATCGTGAGGGGAGCCCGCCATCATATTCATATGAGCCGAATCCTATGAACCGATCGGCATCGGCCTATCAGTTGTGGAAGCCGGTGTAGTTCGGCGCTTCGGTGGTCATCACGATGTCGTGCGGATGCGACTCGCGCAGGCCGGCGTCGGTGATGCGGATGAAGCGGCCCTTCTCCTGCAGCTCGGCGATGTTGTGCGCGCCCACATAGAACATGGACTGGTGCAGGCCGCCGATCAGCTGGTACAGCACGGCGTTCAGCGGTCCGCGGTACGGCACTTCGCCCTCGACGCCTTCCGGAACGACCTTGTCGTTGGAGGTGACGTCGGCCTGGAAGTAACGGTCCTTGGAGTAGGACTTCTTGCCGCGCGGGGCCATGGCACCCAGCGAGCCCATGCCGCGGTACAGCTTGTACTGCTTGCCGTGCAGCAGGACCTTCTCGCCCGGAGCCTCCTCGCAGCCGGCCAGCGTGCCGCCGAGCATGACGGTGTTGGCACCGGCGACGAGCGCCTTGGCGATGTCTCCGGAGTAGTGGATGCCACCGTCGGCGATGCACGGCACGCCGGCGGCCTTGCAGGCCTGGGCGGCGTCATAGACGGCGGTGAGCTGCGGGACGCCGACACCGGCGACCACGCGGGTGGTGCAGATGGAGCCGGGGCCGACACCGATCTTGACGGCGTCGACGCCCGCGTCGATCATGGCCTGGGCGCCGGAACGGGTGGCGATGTTGCCGCCGATGACCTGCACGCCGCGGAAGGCGGGGTCGCGCTTGATGCGGCTGATCATGTCGAGCGCCAGACGGGCCTCGCCGTTGGCGGTGTCGACGACGAGCACATCGACGCCGGCCTCCATCAGAGCGGAGGCGCGCTGCCAGGCGTCGCCGAGGAAGCCGATGCCGGCGGCCACGCGCAGACGTCCCTGCTCGTCCTTGGTGGCATCCGGGTACTGCTCGGTCTTGACGAAGTCCTTGACGGTAATCAGGCCGGCGAGCTTGCCGTTGTCGTCGATCAGCGGCAGCTTCTCGACCTTGTGCTGGGCGAGCAGACGGTGGGCGTCATCCTTGGAGATGTTCGCCGGACCAGTGATGAGGTTCTCCTTGGTCATCACGTCCTTGACCTTGAGGTGGTCGTAGTCTTCGGACGGGATGAAGCGCATGTCGCGGTTGGTGATGATGCCGACGAGGCGGTTCTCCTTGTCAACGACCGGCAGGCCGGAGATGTGGAACTTGCCGCACAGCTTGTCGAGGTCGGCGAGCGTGACGTCCGGGTTGACGGTCAGCGGGTCGGTGATCATACCGGACTCGGAGCGCTTGACCACATCGACCTGGGCCGCCTGGTCGTCGATCGACAGGTTGCGGTGCAGCACGCCGATACCGCCGTTGCGGGCCATGGCGATGGCCATCTCGGATTCGGTGACGGTATCCATCGCCGCGGAGATCGTCGGAACCTTCATGGTGATCTCACGGGTCAGATGGGTGGTGGTGTCGACTTCGGAGGGAATCACGTCCGTCTCGTTCGGCAGCAGCAGCACATCGTCATACGCGAGGCCCAGCTTGGAGAAAATCGGGGGGACAGGAGCATAGGATTGCATATTCGCTTCAGAATTTGTAGCCATGTATTCACTATATGAGCGTAATGCGACGAATGCGACACGAACATGGTCTCGAACATCATCATCGGCAGGTCACGGGCGCCGTTTTTTCCCGTCACCGCTTTCGTCAAACGAATGACGTGCCCGTCGCCGCGCGGATGCATACGACTGGTTCTCCGCGGCAATCTCCGGCAGGCGACGCTTCAGATACGGGTACATCGTCGCCACCGTCAGCAACACCACGGCGATGACGAAGCCGATGAGCACATAATGGACCTTGAAGAACAACGTCATGATCGAGCCGACCGCGATCAGAGCCGCCCACCCCCACAGAATCAGCACCGCTCCCTGCACGGTGTGGCCGATGCGCAGCATGCGGTGATGCAGATGCATACGGTCCGGGTGCATCGGCGACTGCCCGTGGCTGAGTCGGCGCACGATCGCCAGACACATGTCCAGCACTGGCAGGAACAGCACCAGAATCGGCAGCAGGATCGGCATGAACACCGGCAGGTACACGCTGGCATGAATCGACGCCGGATCCAGACGGCCGGTCATCACGATTGACGCGCAGGTGATGAGATACCCGAGCAGCATCGAGCCGGAGTCGCCCATGAACAGCTTGGCCGGATGCCAGTTGTGCAGGATGAACCCGATGCAGATGCCGACCATCGCCACGTCGATCAGCGTCGCCATCGAGGCGTAGGACGGCGAATTGCGCGCGATGATGTAGGAGTACGCGGCGAACGCGACGCCGCCGATGGCGACGATGCCCGCCGCGAGGCCGTCCAGGCCGTCGACGAAATTGACCGCGTTGATCGACGCGACGATCAGTATCGCGGTGATCGTCACCGAGATACTGGGGCTGGCGGTGATCAGGGAGCCGAGCGGCAGCGATATGATCTGCAGGCCGCCCCACGCCACGAACACCGAGATCAGCAGCTGCCCGGCCATCTTCAGCATCCAGTCCAGATCCCACAGGTCGTCGGCCATGCCCAGCAGGCATATCAGCACCGCGCCGGCGAGGATCACCCACTCCTGGTTGTTGTTCTCGAACAGTCCGGTCGTGAATGCGATGCGACTGGAGTAGATCATTGCGAACGCGAATCCGATCAGCATGCCCAGTCCGCCCATGCGCGGCGTCGGGATGGTGTGCACGTCGCGCGCACGAACCTCTCCGACCGCGCCGATATGGATGGCGACATGGCGAATCAGCGGCGTGACCAGCCAGGTGACGCCGCCTGCGATGGCGGCGATCAGCAGATATATCCTCATGCGCCCAGACCACCACCGTTCATGTGCACGGCCTTGCGCACGACGGGCTGAGGGATGACACCCTCTCGCAGGATGACGATGCCGTCGCGCTCATGAGGGTCGGCGGCGACCACCGTGCTGGCGACATGGCCTTGCGTCGGCCCGCCGTCAAGATACAGCTGCACATCGTCGCCGAACGCCTGCACAGCCTCTTCGACCGTCTGCGCGCTTTCGTCGCCGGAACGGTTCGCGCTCGACGCGGCAAGAGGACCGAGCTCATTCAATATGCGCAGGGTCAAGGCCGAATTCGGCACGCGGATGCCCTGCGTACGCCTGCCCTGCGGGGTGGCACTGACCGTGGCGAGCGTGCAGTCCTCGCGGGCCACCGCGATCGGCGAGAACGCACCAGGCAGGAACTGCGCGGCCAGCCGGTTCAGCGGCGACGGCAAGTCGAGCCCGAGCCCGTCCAACTGGTCGACGGATGCCAGCAGCACCTGCAGCGCTTTGAAGCGCGGGCGGCTCTTGACCTGATAGATGCGGTCGATTGCGGCCTCGTTGCGCGGGTCGCAGGCCACGCCATACACCGTGTCGGTGGGAATGACCACCAAGCCTCCGCCTGCGATGACCGACGCCGCCTCGGCGAGGGATTCCTCATTCACCTTGCGAACCGCACTCATCAGACCTCCCGTATCGCGTATCACGCCCATCGCGGCGGTCACATGCCGCCACGCGTATCCGAATACCGCTATCCAAGTATTATGGCACGTCCTGCCACACCGATGGTAGGCCGGTGCATGGCCCGACGCCACGGGTTCGCTCTCCCCCGCGTCGCGCGGGCCGGCCTGGACACGGCTTCCCATTGCACCATTGCGCCACGACTTGGCGCTGGCCGGCGCCGGCGACGACGGGCCTCATGTGACGGTACGGCGGAGAGACACGACCGTATCCGCCCGAAATCCCGCTGACCCCGAGCTCTCCGCTATGCGAGAGCGCGCAGGCGACTTGTGCACCCGGTTCAACGCGCTGCCTCGGGGAGACCATGCCGGCCGAACCGCGGTACTGGACGAGCTGCTGCCGCCGATGCATCCGATCCGGTTCCAGGACCGCAACGTGCGGCGTGCGGCTGACGGGTCGTATTACGACTACGAGTATGGCAAGCCGATCGTGATCGGGTCGAACTGCTGGTTCGGCGGCAATGTGACGGTGGTCGGCGGCGTGACGATCGGCGAGGGCTGCGTGATCGGCGCCGGCTCGGCCCGGCCACGGCATCAGATCCTGGGTCAGGATCTGACCGCGAACAGGTACCGGGGCCGGCCGGTCCAGTCGTCGCCGGTATGAGCCTGGCCGAACCCGTTGGCCTGTGCGAAGGAGACCAGCCGCGGCCCCTGAGAGATGTCATGCTCCATCACCAGCACGCCGCCGGGGCGCAGCAATCCCGCCGCTCGCATCACGATCCGCTCCGGTATCAGCGTGCCGTCGGCGGAGCCGCCATACAGCGCCGCCTTCGGATCATGGTCGCGCACTTCGGGCTGTTCGGGGATCTGCGCTTCGGGGATGTACGGCGGATTCGTGACCACCATGTCGATGGTGCCGTCAAACTGGGCCAGCGTCGTGCCGCTGGTGGCGTCGCCGAGCTCGAGATGATAATTATCGGCGGCCAGCGGGTCGAGACGTGATATCCTCCGCCAGTTGCGCATCGTCCAGTCATAGGTGCGCGGCACCTTCTCGACCGCCCACACCTGCGCGCCGCGCACCTCGGTGACCAGGGACAGTCCGATGGCGCCGCTGCCCGCGCACAAATCCACGATACGCGGGGTGGACAGCCGTTCGCGCGTGAGCCAGTCGATGCCGGCCTGCACCACGGTCTCGGTTTCCGGGCGCGGGATGAACACGCCCGGACCGACTTCCAGATCGAGGTAGCGGAACGGGGCATGGCCTGTGATGTACTGCAACGGTTCACGTGCGGCCCGCCGAGCGATCATGGCGTGGAATCGGGCGAGCGCCGTGGTGACGGCATCGCCCGCAGTGGCGGAGCTGTCGGAGCTCGCGGCGCCGGCATCCGGGGCATCAAAACTCGCATGCTCGCGTGGCAGGCCGTCCAGAGGCTCCCCCATCAACATCGCCTTGTCTATGTCGCGCAGGTCGCGGCCGCACGCCTCGGCGAGCAACAACTTGGCATCATGCTCGGGCGTGTCGATGTCGGCGTCATGCAGCGTTCGCGCCGCGGAGCGTATCACGTCTGTCACGTCATGGATGGATTCGGATGTCATGGTGTCCTTCCGCTCGTTGGTGGCTCATCGTCTCAGGGCGCTCATATCACGGCGTTTCGCACCGGGGCGTCTGCCGGCATATTCGCCGTTACGTCGCTAAGTGCGCGCCGAAACGAAGTACGCGCGCACATAGCGACGCAAACCACGGATTTTCCGTTCCTAAGTGCGCGCACTTGTCGTTTCGGCGCGCACTTAGCGACGCAGAGACATCAATGGGGGTGCGATTCCCCAGGGAACCATCACTCTGACCCCGCCGATGGCCGGTCACTGCTGGTTGGCGAGCCGCTCGGCCTCGTCGGCTTGGATGTCGGAGTCGATCACGGCCTGCAGGTCGCCGTCGAGCACGGCGTCGAGGTTGTACGCCTTGTAGTTGGTGCGGTGGTCGACGATGCGGTTCTCCGGGAAGTTGTAGGTGCGGATGCGCTCGGAACGGTCGAGCGAACGCACCTGCGAGTGGCGCATATCGGCGGCCTCGGCGGCCTCCTGCTCATGCTTCATGGCGAGCAGGCGCGATTTCAGGACCCGCAACGCGGCGGCGCGGTTCTGGATCTGCGACTTCTCATCCTGCATGCTCACCACGATGCCAGTGGGGATGTGCGTCATGCGCACGGCGGAGTACGTGGTGTTCACGGACTGTCCGCCGGGACCGGAGCTCATGAAGATGTCGATTTTCAGGTCCTTCGGATCGATCTCGATCTCGTCGTCGTCCTCGTCGGCCTCGGGGAACACGATTACACCGGCCGCGGAGGTCTGGATGCGGCCCTGCGATTCGGTGACGGGGATGCGCTGCACGCGGTGCACGCCGCCCTCGTATTTCAGGCTCGCCCACACACCGTCCTCCGGCGCGGGCGTGCCCTTGGCGCGAATGGCGATCTGCACGTCCTTGACGCCGCCGAGCTCGGTGGTGTTCTCGGACTGCACGGTGACGGCCCAGCCGCGCTTCTCGGCGTACCGCAGATACATGCGCAGCAGGTCGCCGGCGAACAGCGCTGCCTCCTCGCCGCCCGTACCGGCCTTGATCTCCATGATGACGTCCCGGGCGTCATCGGGGTCGCGCGGGATCAGCGCGTTCCGCAGCTTCTCCTCGGCCGCCGGCAGCTCGGCTTCGAGCCGCTTGGCCTCATCGGCGAATTCGGGGTCCTCCCCCGCCATCTCGCGCGCGGCCTCAAGGTCGTCGCGCACGGCCGTGTATGACTGATACGCGGATACAATCGCGCCGAGTTCGGCATGACGACGACCCAGCTTGCGCATCTTGTCGGGGTTCGTCACCACCTCGGGGCTCGCCATCTGCTGTTCGATGGATTGGTATTCCTCCAACGCGGTCTGTGCCGCGGGGAACTGCTCGACTGCCATGTCTGGCTTGTCCTTCCGGATAGTAACAACGGTCGGCACCGCGTCATCATCGCTGTCGCGACGCCATTACAGATACAAAAACGCCAGTCCCCCGAGCGGGTGCGCCGAAGCGCGCCCAACCCGTGCGGGACTGGCGTCAGATACGCTACTTGGTCTTCTTGCCGTAACGCTTCTCGAAGCGAGCGACGCGGCCACCGGTGTCCAGAATCTTCTGCTTGCCGGTGTAGAAGGGGTGGCACTTCGAGCACACGTCGACCGTCATGTGGTCGCCCTTGTAGGTGGAACGAGTGACGAAGGTGTTGCCGCATGAGCACAGGACTTCAACGGCATGATAATCAGGATGGATACCCTGCTGCATGGTTTTGTCTCCTAGGGGATTCGGGGGACCCGGGTCGCCGCGCCCCGATGGCTGGCGTGAACCGGAACCTACGGAAGTATACGCCGAGGCATGGATTTCAGTGGGGCCGCAGGGGCTTGAACCCTGGACCGGCGGATTATGAGTCCGATGCTCTAACCGACTGAGCTACAGCCCCACGTTGGCGAATAGGCCAACCATATTATTGTATAGCAGACCATCGGACTTGCGACACCCTCCCAACCGCCCATCGTCTGCCACGGCTATCATGTCGGCAGGGCCGGCAATCGGGCCGGGACACGCGGAAAGGAACGCACATGCGCATTGCGGTACCGCTGCCCGGCACGATGTGGGCGTTCGACGTCATCTCCATCATCCAGATCTTCGACGACGATTCCGTCATGTACGGCTCGTCCGACCGTCCGGTCATCGACTTCATCGCGAATGCAAGCTCCAAGGCACTCGACCACGGCATGTCCATCGCCACCACCGCGCTGCGCGACTACCACGAGAAACCTGATCTGATCATCATCCCCGGTTTCGCCAACCCGCATGAGATCGCCACCGACAGGCGCACCGGGGACGCCAAGGCATGGCTGTTCACAGCCGATCCCGCCGACGCGCTCGCCATCCGCGACTGGCTGGTCGCGTCCCACCGCGAGGGCGTGGAGATCGCGGCCATGTGCACGGGCGTGTTCGCGCTGGCATGGACCGGTCTGCTCGACGGCGTGGAATGCACCACGCACCTGCCGTTCCTCGACGATTTGGCCGCGCAGTTTCCCAAGGCGCTGGTGCAGAAGGACCGTCTGCTGACGCACAACGCGAAGCAGCGCATCTGGACGTCCGCCGGCGGCAGCATCTGTCTCGACCTGTGCATCGCGCTGCTCGCCGAACATGCCGGGCAGTCCCTGGCGACGGCGGAGGCGAACATGCTGATGATGCATTACCCCCGTTCGGTGGCCACCCGGCGCAGCGACGGCGCTCCATCCGTCTTGCCGCGACCGTCCCGGCAGAGTGACGAGATCATCGCGCTGACCCGCAGGGTCCGCGAGCATCTCAGTTATGACTGGACGCTGACGACGCTTGCACAGACCTCCCACTCCTCCACGCGCTCGTTCCAGCGCCGGTTCAGCGAGGTCATGGGGGTGCCGCCGAGCACCTGGCTGCTGACGGAGCGTCTGAACGCCACCAAGGAACTGCTGGAGCTCACCGATCTGCCGATGCAGCAGATCGCACTGAGAACGGGACTGCGCAACGCGGATTCGCTGCGCAAGCATTTCTCCGCCGCGTTCGGCGTCAGTCCGAGTCGGTATCGTCAGGATTTTCTGCGCACCGAATTGCGTCCGACGGAAAACGTGTGAGCCCGCTGGCCGGCGAAACGAACATGAGGAGTCGGATATCGGCCACATGACGCGGATCTCTCTGTGTTCGTTTTGTTCGGTACTGTGCGCATTCCTCACACTTTTCTTATTGAGAATGATTCGCTGAACCATCGGCGGGGCAAAGTGGCGCGTTCTTACCGATATTTGGCGCGAACCGACCGCATCGGCACCCGGTTTTCCCGCGACCGACGCTTAGACTCGGACTTGAAACAATGTTGTTAACGCCATCATGACAGACGCGGATGTGTGTCATGCCGGCGCGATGAAAGGATACGAACATGTGGCCTATCCTCTTGGCCCTGGTCCCCGCATTCGGCTGGGGTTTTCAGGGCATTGTCATGCAGAAGGTCGGCGGCACCACCGCCAACAAGCAGATGGGCATGGTGCTCACCACGCTGCTGTTCGGTATCGTGGTGCTGATCTTCCACCCGATCAACTGGTCGTGGACGCTGATCGCGGCCGCGGCCATCAACGGCATCCCGTGGAGCATCGCGCAGATACTGCAGATCAAGTCCTTCGACTATCTGGGCGTGGCCCGCGCCATGCCGCTGTCCACTGGCATGCAGCTGGTGTTCACCACCCTGCTCGGCGCGCTGTTCTTCCATGAATGGACGCACGGCTGGCAGTTCGGCTTCGGCATCTGCGCGCTCGTCGTCATCATCGTCGGCGTCGCCTGCACCGCCTTCCAGGAGAAGAGCGAGGACAAGGGTCCGTCGAACCTGAAGCGCGGCCTGCTCATCACCCTGATCTCCTCACTGCTGTATACCAGCTACGCCGCCGCCGGCAAGTTCTTCTCGGTCTCCAGCTGGGACATGCTGTTCCCGCAGGCCGTGTTCATGGTGCTCGGCACGACAATCATCTCCTTCTGCATGAGCGGCAAGGACGCGATGGACCACGAAATCGGCGTGTTCGGCAAGAAGAGCTGGATGAACATGAGCACCGGCGCCCTGTTCGCCACCGCGAACCTCACCGTGATGCTGTCCAATGAGATGAACGGTCTGGCGGTCGGCTGGACGCTGTCGCAGATGAACGTCATCGTCGCCACGCTGGGAGGCCTGTTCATTCTCAAGGAGAAGAAGACCAAGAAGGAGATGGCGTTCGTCATCGCCGGCATGATTCTCATCGCGCTCGGCGGCATCCTGATCGGCATCACGAAGAACGCATGACCGCCGCCCGCGCATCATCAACCATCAACCATCAACAAGTCAACAAGTCAACAAGGGAGTATCAACCATGATCAATGTCGGTTTCATCGGATGCGGCGCCATGGGCCGCGACCACGTGCGTCGGATCACGGACAAGTGCGGCAACGCGCAGGTCGTCGGCGTATACGACACCGTGCTCGGCAACGCGAAGCAGGCCATCGAAGACAACCGCCTCGACGCGACGATCTACGATTCGGCCGATGCACTGATCGACGATCCGAACGTCGACGCCGTCGTCATCGCCAGCCGCAACGACGTGCATCTCGACCCGCTGCTGCACACTATCGCGATCGGCAAGCCGACGTTCACCGAAAAGCCGATGACCATCAACGGCTCCGACAGCTGGAAGGTCGTCGAAGCCGAGGTGGCCAAGGGCCGCAAAACCATTCAGGTCGGTTTCAACTGGCGCTTCGACCCCGGCTACGACGCGATGAAGACCTTCGTCGGCGACGGACAGATCGGCGCCCTGCTGATGGCCGGCATGCGTCACTACAACGCGCAGGCATCCACGAGCTACTACAGCACCGACAACGTCATCAACGACACGCTCATCCACAACTTCGACATGCTGCATTACATGTTCGACGGCGACATCACCAGCGTTGAGATGAAGTTCGCCCGGATGAACACGCTCAACCCGAACGGGGAGTCCCTGCGCGAACCGCAGCTGGCCATCGTCGAGTTCTCCGACGGAGCCCTCGCCACAGCCGAGGCGAACGTCAACTGCCAGTATGGCTACGACATCCAATGCCGCCTGGTCGGCGAGTCCGGCATCATCTCGCTGCCGGATGTCGCCACACCGGAGGTGCGCAAGGCCGGTCAGATCAGCCACGCGATCTCGTCCGCCTGGTTCGACCGATTCATCGAGGCATACGACCGCGAGTTCGACCGGTTCTTCGCGAATATCGAGGCCGACCGGCAGCCGGGCGGCAAGGAGGCGACCGCATGGGACGGCTATGTGGCGAACGTGGTTGCCGACGCCGCGCTGGACAGCCTGCACCACGGCGGGCGCATCCCCGTGACGCTCAACGAGCAGCCGGCGCTGTACCGGTAATCCGCCGTTTGTTCAACGGCTCAGGCCGCCCACCACGGACGCAGCGGGTACCAGTTGCCCTTCGGCAGCCCCTCCTTGTCGGGCTTGACGGCGAGGAACTGGTGCACCTGGATGCCGTTGAGCTCGAAGTTCAACTCGCACGCGGCCAGATACAGGCCGTACACCTTCGCCCGCTCGTAGCCGACCTGCTTGACGGCGTCGGCCCAGTTGGCCTTGAGATTGGCGTTCCAATGATGCAGCGTCAGCGCGTAATGCTGCCGCAGGTTCTCCTGGTTGACGACCTCGAAGCCGGCGTCGTGCAGCGCCGACTCGATGAACCCGGGCGAGGCGAGGTCGCCGTCGGGGAAGATGTATCGGTCGAGGAACTCGTCCGTTCCGGGCCGGTTGTTCGGCTTGTCCTTGGAGATCGTGATCTGGTGGTTGAGCAGGCGGCCGGCCGGCTTGAGCAGCTTGAACATCTCATCGAAGTAGTGGCGGTAGTTCTTCGCGCCCACATGTTCCATCATGCCCACCGAGGTGATGCCGTCGAAGTCTCGTTCCGGCACTTCGCGGTAGTCCATCACGCGCAGCTCGGCCAGATTCTCCAGCCCTTCGCGCCTGATCCACTCCTGACCGTACTCGATCTGCTCGTGCGACAGCGATACGCCCAGTGCCTTGATGCCGCGCTTGGCTGCGGCGATGACCAGAGCGCCCCAGCCGCATCCGATGTCGAGCATGCGGTCGCCGGGCTTGAGGTCCAGCTTGTCGAGCACCAGGTCGATTTTGTTGCGCTGCGCGTCATCCAGGCTCATGTCGGGCGTGTCGAACACCGCGCACGTGTACGTCATCGACGGTCCGATGAAGTCGGCGTAGAACTCGTTCGACAGGTCATAATGGAAGCTGACGGTCTCGGAGTCGGCCTTTTCGGTGTGCGGGAACAGACCGGACTTGATGCGTTCGAATTTCGAGGGGCCTTCGGACTGCGGCACCTCCACCTTGTGGTAGCCGTGGCTGAGAACGGCCGCCCCCATGCGCGCCAGTTCGAGCGGAGATGGCTTTCGGATGTACGATGCCAGTTCGACGAGCTTGCGCAGCTGCGGATACGGGTCGGCCACGTCCAGTCCTTCGATGTCGAAGTAGCCCAGGATGTATGCGCGGGCCAAACCGATCTCGTTCAGGTTGCTCGCCAACTGATAGATGGCCTTAGGACTGGTGACCCGGACCTGCAGGTCGGCGTCTTCCGGCCCGAACGTCGATCCGTCGAAGGCTTCGATGCACACCGGCGCGTCCTCTTTGAGGACCGCCTGCGCCATTTCACTTACCAACATGGTTTTTCCACTGCCCATGTTTCGCCTCTTTTCCCAACGACTGTGCCTTGCCGGATATGGCAATCACCGTGTCACTGTAGTCCCGCGTCGTCATTTTTCGCGCTGCGAGGAAACAAAAATCGCTCACTATGCATGCATCGGGCAACCACTATGTGACCAGCCACTCTGAAAGCGAACATTTGGCGGATATATATGGACAGCGCGGCCGCGCCAGTCGCATTCCGCATGTGAATCGGAACGCGGCCAGCGGGGCCGCGGTTTTCAGGATGATCCCGGACCAGCCGTCATGAGACGGCGTTCATGTACTCCTTCAGGGATTCGCCGATGCCGCCGGACTCGCCAGACGACTTCAACGCGGTGACGTGCCCATCGGTATCGACGTCAAGCACTCCGGAGATTGGGTTGATGGCATTGTAGACGACGTCATATTCGTTGAGTAGCAGCAGGAACTCGGCGGTGCCACTCGCCTTCGCCTCGTTCAGCAGCGTGGTTGACGTCTCGCGTCGAACGATGCCGCTCTTGTCGATGCCGCCCACCTGCGCGACCTCAATGATGTCGCCGACTTTCGCGTCGCCCTTGATGACTTTGGTGACACGCACCCGGGTGACGGTCTCCGGCACGCCCAGCGCGTCCATGTCGATGTCGTCCTTCCGTCAGCCCGTATTGCGGGTTCGTTTCAGGCGTTCCGGACGTGAAATCGATCTCGGGATACAGGATGCGCTCGCGCGAGTCGAGCGGGACACCGGTGACCACCAGACCGGCGGCCTTGACGCCCTCTTCGACGGAAGAGTAGCCGGGATAGTCGGCGGTGATGGACTCGGCGGTCTTCGCCGTGGTCTCCGTCGCGGTCTTCGCCGTATTCTGCGTCGAGTGGCCAGCGGTCGGAGAGCCGACGGAATGCATATGCACGGCGACACCTACCACCAGCGCCGCAACGAGCGCCACGACGGCGAGCGTGCCCTTGATGACGTTTGACTGCTTCATCAGTAACAGCTCCTCACGTAACTCATGTCATATGCCTGAGGCATACGGATATATCTTTCAATCACAGTTCAGCAACGGTATTCATCAGCGGCCAGACCGGTCGGCTGATTGATCCGTCGATTTTTTTTCATATCAGTCTCCGATGTCCAGCATGCAGTGAATCCGCGCCAACTTCGCCGTTGACAGAGCATTGAGTAAAGAACAGCCGTTTTTAAAAGAAAAAATAAGAGAAACGCTGTAAATTCAACGTTTCTCTCACTTTTCATCAATGCCGCAGACCGGAATCGAACCGTTTTACTTAATCTCAAATATTGATAGAAAGGGGCTTTGAAGACTTCATCACGGTTACGGTGTTCAAAAAGTGTTCAAACGTTTGTGAATATACAAACTGAAATTTGTCATATCCCTATTTCTGAGTAGATTCTTTCGACAAACGGTGACTTATGTTCGATATACTTCTCAATATCAAATGGATAGAGCGCAGCGCCTTCTTCTTTAATTCTACTGTATTCACGCACAGCTTCCGGATGAGAACGCAAATATTCACGGAAAGCAATATGCCTTTTCAGTTCCTCAGAATCTCGCGGGCATACATATAGATGATGCTTCCGCAAATGGGTTTTGCCTTCATATTTAAATGCTTCCCGTCCGGCAATACCAAGGTTTCCTTCATGGTGATAGTCGATTCTTTCTAAGGCAGAGATTACAGCGTCAAGCATGGAGTAATCTTTAATGACGACATCAATATCAATAATCGGTTTCGCTGATAAACCATGCACTGAAGTGCTGCCAACATGTTCTATCGCAAGAGCCAGTTGATCAAGAGCTTCCTGAATTTCACTCTTGATTTCACAAAAATCCCGCGCCCAGTGTTTATCATAAGGTAGCACAACAACATGCTTTGTAATCATTCTCTTTACCTCCACAAATCCCGATTTGTCTGTTTCACAATGTCAATAAGAGGAAGAATAACAGGCTTGCTTTTCAGAATCTTGGTATTTCATCATAAAGTGTTCAAAGGTGTTCAAACATTTTATATAAAAAACAGCTATGACCAAGGTAAGTATTTTCAAAGGCCGGCATCGGCATATACTGTGATCTATGATTACTACGTTTACTATTCGCAACGTCGCCAATGAAGACGGTGCCGCGCAGATCAGCGATTTCGGCGCTCACGTCCTCTCCTGGACGCCCGCGGGCGGCCATCCCGCCGTATGGCAGCCCAAGGCCGTCTATCTGGGCAAACCGATCCGCGGAGGCGTGCCCGTGGTACTGCCATGGTTCGCACTCGGTTTCGAGCATGGCGAAATCGCCGGTAAGAAGCCGAAGCACGGGTTTGCCCGCACCACTGTCTGGCATGTGGACGAGGACGCGACCGACGACCGACGCATCCGATACACGCTGTCCGACGCCGACGCGACGCCCGAACTGCTCGCCCAGCTGCATTCCGGGGCCTCCCCGCGGTTCCATGCGGTCTACGACATCGAAGTCGGCAAGGAGCTGACCATGACGCTGACCGTCACCAACGACGGTACCGAGCCGCTGCGCTATGAGACCGCGCTGCACACGCACTTCCATGTCGGCGACCTGACCCAGGTGAGCCTACACGGATTGGAGGGCTCCGACTATCTCGACGCCACGGTCGCCGGGTACCCTCCCCGCGTGCAGCCCGATGAGCCGGTGACCTTCGACGGCACCACGGTCGACCGCATCTACTACTCCACTGACACGTTGCGTCTGGATGACCCGGCATGGGATCGCGTCATCGTCATCGAGGCCCATGGCACGAAGCAGACCGTCACATGGAACCCGGGAACCGCGGCCGACACCGAAATCGGCGACATGCAGCCCGGCGAATGGCGCGATTTCGTAGCCATCGAGGCAGCCGCCTGCCGCGAGTATGCCATCGAGCTCGCTCCCGGCGAATCGCACGCGCTCACGCAGCGCATCAGCGTCGAGAACCGCTGAAAAACCGATTCATTCATACGGCCGCCGCATCTGCCGGCGGCCGTCACCATCTCCGGCGGCAACCGTTCACAGCAGCTGATACAGCGCGGCGCTGGCGTTGGCTATCGCCGTCCACGACGAGCCGGAAGTCATGATGACGAACGCATAGTCGCCCTTGCCGGAATATACGATGCCCGCATCATGCAGGTACGAGTCGCGGAATCCGACCTTGTCGGCAACGGTTCCGTTGCCGCCGATGCCGGCCGGTATGCCGCTGCGGTACTGCTGCCGTTTCATCAGGCCGATCACCATGTCCCGGTCGTCGTCGTTCCAAATCTCGCCCCGATACAGTTTGGTCAGGATCAGCGCCAGATCGGCCGATGTCGTGCGCACGTCCAGATAATGCAATGTCGTGTTCTTCGCGCCGAGCGCGTTCGCCTGCTGCGTTACTTTGTCGTAGCCGGTGCCGTTATCGCGCATCAGCCATGCCTTGGGACATTCGTTGTCGGAATCAACGATCATCGTGGTCAGGCACTGCTGCAGCGTCATGCCGTTGAGCGGCGAATCCCATGTCATCTCGCCTAATTCCACGGCCGTCACCATCGAATGCGCCACGAACAGCTTGTACGTGCTCGCCGATGCGAACACCTGGGAGGAGTCGATGTCGACGAGTGTGCCGGCATTGCTCAGATCGACCACGGAGACGGAATATCTCGCGCCGGAAAACACACCGGCCAGCGCGGCGGATGCCTGGGCAGTCAGGTCGCGTTCGGGCTGGGCCGGAGCCGGCATGGCCGCCTTGAACATGCTCCGAGACGCCGATTGGGAACGAACCCTGCCGGACCCCGACTTGTCGGAGAAACTTTCGTCGGAGGAGCCGTCATCGGCGGCACTGCCGTCGGTGGGGTCGACCGTGGCACCGGACCGGGCCGCACCGGCTGATGAAACGCTGCCGGACGAGCCATCGCCATCGTTCGAGCACCCGCGCACGGACAATAGCACCACCATCGTCACCACGGAGAACATCGCGATCAGCACCGTCAGACGGCGGCGCACATACGTCAGCTCACGGGTGGATATTATTCGGCCGCCAGGCGGGTTCGCCCGCCGACGAGGGCCGACACGACCGCCGGCATGCGTCACGATGCCGCGCAGGATACGTCCCGTCCTGCGCCGCGGCGGGCGCATATGCTTTGCCATCGCGCACCTCCCCGACTGCTCACATCGACGCCCCCATTGTAACCCCCCGAACGCAGCTAGTCAGGGGCGAGCATCCACACCTTGGTCACCCGTCATGGCACGGCTAAGACAGGTCATATATACGACAGGTCATATATGACAGCCGGGCGTCGGCAGTATCGACAGGTACGTCGATGCCGCCGACGCCCGGCCGGTCAATGATTACTCAGCGACCGCGGCGGAACGGCGCCGCGTTGCGCTTGCCGTGCGACTTGCGGAATCCCGCGGCCTTGCGCGTGGCACGGTTCGGCCCGCTCTGGCTCCTGCGGTTCCGCCCGTCACGACGGTTGTCACCGTCGTTGTTGTGCGAGCCGCCCTTGCGGTCCTCGAACGACGTGTCGTGGAAACGCCCGTTGCGACGGTTGCTGCGGCGATCGGCCTCGCGACCGTCAAACGGCGTGTTGAAATCGTCGCCGAAGTCGTTGCCGCGGCGCTTCTTGCCGCCCTTGCGACCCTCAGCGTCACGGTACTGACGCCGGTCGTCAAAACGGCCGTCATCGAAGCCGGAGCGCCCGTATCCGTCGAAACGGTCCCGCTTGGTGGTGTGCTTGCGCTTGCCGTGCGGCTTGCCCTCGCCGATGATCGACATCTGCGATTCGTCCCGATGGTCGAACCGGTATTGGGCGCTCTCGCGGCCCTCCATTTCGGCGCCGTCATGACGATGGCCGTCACGGCGTGCGGACGGACGGGAGAAATCATGCTCGCCGCCACGGGCGCGGGACTTGCGGCCGGAACGTCCCCGCCCGCCGCGCGCCTCACCACCGCGACCGCCCTTGCGATCGGAGCGGCCGGCGCGCTCGGAACGGCGCAAAGCCTCAAGCGCCTTGTCCAGCGACCAGCCCTCGACGACCGGCGCGTGCTCGCCGACCAACTCGGTCAGATCTTCGGACGCCGGCGTGATTGCCACCGACTTGACTCGGATGCCGGCGCGCTTCATCATCTGGCGAGTGCTGCGGGCCTGATTCGGCAGGACGAGCGTCACCACGTCACCCTGTTCGCCGGCGCGCGCAGTGCGGCCGGAACGATGCAGGAACGATTTGGGGTCGGCCGGCGGATCGGTCTGCACGACCAGCGTCACATCATGGACGTCGATGCCGCGAGCGGCCACGTCGGTGGCAACCAATACGCGTACCAGGCCCTTCTCGAACGCCAACAGGTTGCGGTCACGCTGCTTCTGGCTGAGGTTGCCCTGCAGATCGACCGCGGGAATGCCCTCGTCGATCAGTTTCTTCGCCATCTTCTTGGCCTGGAACTTGGTGCGCGTGAACAGGATGCGCTTGCCGGTGCCGCTGGCCAGCAGACGAATCACCTCATGCTTGTTGCCCTGCGACACTTCGAACACGTGATGGGTCATCGTGTCGACCTGCGAGACGACAGAACTGACCGCATGCACTTTCGCATCCGGCAGGAACCGCTTGACCAGCGCGTCCACGCCGTGGTCGAGCGTCGCCGAGAACAGCATACGCTGACCGCGCGAATCGGTCTGCTCCAGCAGACGCGTGACGGGCGGCAGGAATCCCATGTCGGCCATCTCGTCGGCCTCGTCGAGAATCGTGATCTCCACGGCGTCCAGAGACAGCTTGCCCTGACGCAGCAGATCCTCAAGACGTCCCGGGCAAGCGACGACGATATCGGCGCCCGCACGAAGCCCCGCGACCTGACGGGCGTAGCTCACGCCGCCATACACGGTGACGGTGCTCATGCCGTACGCCTCGGCGAGCGGCTGAATCACCTCGTCGATCTGGTTGACGAGCTCACGGGTCGGCGCGAGCACCAATCCGCGCGGACGCGGCAGGGACGCCTGCTCCCGCGCGGCCTTCTCGTCGGACGCCTTGCGAATCTGCTCGAATTCCTTCATGGCCACTTCGGTGACGCTGTGCTCGCTCAGGCGGGCGACCAGCGGAATGGCGAATGCGAGCGTCTTGCCGGAGCCAGTCTGCCCGCGACCGAGCAGATCGACACCGTTCAGCGAATCGGCGAGCGTGTCCGCCTGAATCGGGAACGCGGTGACTTTGCCGTCCATGGCGAGCACGTGCACCAGCGGCTTGGGCACGCCGAGCTCGGCGAATGTCGGAGCGGCATCCTGCTCCTTGTCATCTGCGGAAGCATCAAGGGCGGCATCGATATCATCTATATCAACAGTGTCCGTATCGGTATGCATAACGGAACGCGCAGCGGAACCAGCCGCGAAATCATGGTGACGTTTCGGCACAATAGCCTTTCAACAACGAAGCCGATCACTTACGCGGCTTCTGGCGGAGTGTCCACCATATCAGCACCCCCTCCCCAGGATGCCGGGCCGGACGCGGCGCGGCGCGGCGGTTTCGCTATTACCATGTTATCGGGCCGCCGATGACGTGCCAATGCGCGCCAATGCCATATCGACTCATTGAGAGAGGTTCAACGATGAAGAAAGGACTGTCCCCGACGACGGGGCGGGTCATGCTGCTGTGCTGCGCGATGCTGTGGGGAGGCAGCTATCCCATAGCCAAGGTCGCGATGGGTGTCGTCACGCCGCAATGGCTGATGGGATTGCGGCTGGTCGGCGCGTCGACGATCATGCTGATCCTGTTTCGCAAGCGAATCGTACCGTATCTGAACAAATCCATCATCATCCCGGGGCTGGTGACCGGGCTCACGTATTGGGGCACGATGATCAGCCAGACGGTCGGCCTGACGATGATCGAACCCGGCCGCAGCGCATTCCTGACCTCGGCGTATTGCGTGCTGGTGCCGTTCGTCTCATGGCTGCTGATGCGGCAGCGCCCTGCGGCGCGCAACATCGTCGCGGCCGCCCTGTGCCTGACCGGCGTCGGCTTCGTGTCGCTCGGGTCCGGGCTGGGCGGGCTCACGATTGGCACCGGCGACCTGTTGACGCTGCTGTGCGCGGTGATCTTTTCGTTCAATCTGGTGTGTCTGGGCAAGTGGAGCCGCGTCATCGACCCGGTGGCGCTGACGTTCGCGCAGTTCGTGACGGCCGGCGTGTGCTTCATAGTCGGCGCGTCGTTCAGCGAACCGGCGCCGAACGCCTCATGGCTTGCGCCGGGCGTCCTCGCATGCCTGGTCTACCTGTTTCTCGGCGCGACGATGCTGGCTCAGATCATGCAGAACGTCGGGCTCAAGGTGACCCCGCCTTCGCAGGCGTCGATCATCATGTGCCTGGAGACCGTGTTCAGCATGGTGTTTTCGGTGCTGTTCTATGGAGAGACTGTCAGTGGTGCTGCGGCGACTGGATTCGCGCTGATTTTCCTGGCGATACTGGTGTCGCAGATCCGGCTCAACGGGCGTCTGCTGGAGCGGGTCGGCCGCAAGGCGCGGTAGTGGTGCCACCACACGGCACCACACCACCGCGCGACACGCCCGGAGTGCGTAGCACAATCATCGAATCGTCACTGGCCATGCATTGCCATTGCGCCGTTCTTCGATTCGAACCTTGCGATTGTGCTACGCATTCCGGGCGTGTCGCATGCAATCGTGCGGTCAGCGGCGACGCAGCTTGGCGAGCTGATAGACCTCGTCGGAGGCCGCGGCGACTTCTGGACTGGTCACGCACTTGCCCTCCTCATGGGCGAGCGCCATGATGTCGTCCTGCGTGGCCATGTCGAGATTGCCGGTCGGCTCGTCGGCGAGGACAATCGACGGACCATAGCTCAGCGCCCGCGCGATGGCGACGCGCTGCCGGAGTCGCCGCTCGTACCAGTCGAACCGGAACCACCCGAATCAGAGCTGCTGCCGGGAGCGCCGCCCATGTCGGCGCCGCGACCGAACTGCTCCTCCTGGCTGGCGGTCTGGGTCTCCTGCGAGGAGACGCAGCTGGTTCGACACGGGCACCGACGCCACGGCCCCGCCGGCCACGCCAAGCGCGATACCGCACATCGTCACGATCAGCAGCTCGATTGCGAACTGCGCCGCCACCTTGACCTTCTTCACGCCGATGGCGGTGAGTACGCCGACCTCGTATTTGCGTTCGCGGATGTTGAACAGATTGAGCACGACCGCACCGACCGCCAGTACGACGATGAGCAGCGTGAGGGCGAACTTGGCGAGGCTGTCGAGCGGCACGAGGCTCGATTCGTGGTTCTCCACGTCGGCGGACTGCACGGTGTAGGTGTCGTCCAGTCCGGCCTGCCGGACGTCGGAAGCGAAGGTCTCGTAGTCGTCGGCGCTGCCGAGCACGTAGGTGTAGCTCAGCTGGGTCGTGATGTTGTTGTCATCGTCGTTCGCGGTGGTGTCGGCGTCCAAGCCAAGCGATTTGAGCGTGGAGACGGATGTGTATATCGCGTTGTCGGCGTCCTGCGAGGTGCCGCCCATCGGGCCCATCGCGCTGGTGTTGCTGGACGTGCTGTTCTTGTAGATGCCGCTGATGGTGAACGTGTAGGTCGTCGACGTGTCGGACGGGTTGGTGACGGTGATCTCGTCGCCGACCTTCAGGTCGTTGAAGTCGGCGAGCGCCTTGGAGATGATGACCTTGCCGTTGTCCGACTCACCATAGCCGAACACTTCGCCGGACGACATCGTGAACGTGCCGTTCGCCGCGTTGGCGATGGCGGTGTCCGACGAGAATCCGGTGAGCGTGAAGTCGCCGGAGGTCATCATCATGACGCTAAGAGAGAACGTCACGACCGTCGAATCTTGTCTGGCTCTTTTCTGAAAACTCTCTGAACGGAGAAATGCGATATTATGCCGGATACCGTCGCATTCGACGGCTTCCGATTCGTCACAGGTAGGTTTTCATCGCCAGATCAACGGTGAGTACGATGCCGGCGAGCACAGCCGCGATGCGCATGATCCGGGCCGGGATCCTGCGAGTGACGGGCGACGCTATGTATCCGCCGATGAAGCAGCCGATGCACAGCAGGATGGCCGCAGGCCAGTCCACGACGCCGCGCACGATGAAGATGACCGACGCGCTGATGTTCGCACCGGTGCCGATCAGCGTCTTGAGCGCATTGATCTGATGGAACGGACCGATCTTGCCTGCGTCGAGCACCGCGAGCGCGCACGTGCCGGCACCGGCGCCGAAATATCCGCTGTATACCGCCACGAACGCGACGCCGAGCCATATCCACCATGGGTCCTTGGACATGGGTTGCGTCGATGCGAGAGCCGACGCGGGCGCGCCGTCGCTCCCCTGCCCTTGCGGCGTCGTCAGGGATCTGGCCTGGGCCATGACGTCCGCCGCGGCCTGCCGCGCCTGCATGCGGCCGCGCGGATTGACCGCTATGATCAGCGAGCTGAACAGGATCAGCGGCGGAACGGCGAATTCGAAGATCTTCGGGTCGAGGCTGAGCAGCAGCGCAGCGCCGGCGACGCCTCCCACCGCGCCGATGCTTACGTAGGTGATGGAACGCAGCCGCTGCCCGCGCAGCTCCTTGCGGGCGCCCAGCACGCCACCGATGCCGGTGCCGATCACGCCGACGGTATTGCTCGCGTTGGCGAGGACCGGCGGAATACCCAGCGCCAGCAGGGCCGGATACGATACCAGCGAAGACGCGCCGACCGCATATCCCACGAATCCGGCACCGATGCCGGCCAGCAGGATCAGCAGCATCGTCATCAGCGAAAAACCGGCAATCACCACCGCATCAACTCCCCGCATATATGGACATCCCGACTCAGGGAGAATACGTCAAAGCGGCACGGCCCGCAGCCGCTCGTCAACATAGCGGACATGAATCACGATGCGCGACGCGGTCGCACGATGGCCCGCGCTACAGCGATCCGAGTGCTCAGGCCTCCCCGCGCGGCACCGCGCCCGACAAGGACGCCGCATGATTGGCCACGCGCAGTTGCCCGTACACCAGCGCCCGCGTGAAATGGTGCGCGCACAGACCATTACTTTCCGCAGGATTATGGCATCCCGCGATATTGCAGGTACGTTCCGACATAACAGCCCCCTTCCACCGCCCCCATGGATCCCGGTGATCTTCTCTGAGGCTTCTGATGTTTTGTGGGTTAGATTGCGGGTTGTGGCAATCGCATGTCGAGTCCGCCGCATCTGGGCATGACCAGGGCGATGAGGTTGGTGACGCGGTGGAAGCCGTAGGCCATGCGGACGGTGACCTTGATCCTGTTGCTGAACGCCTCCGACTGCCCGGCGGTCAGCTTGTCGGGGTCCTTCAATACGGCGTACCCGGCGCCGCGCATGCGCCTGGCCGCCTCCCCGTCGCCGCCGCGCGGGCGACCGCCGTCACGGCGGCGGTCATTGCTTCGTCGCGATCACCGACGTCGCGGCTGTCGCGGCGAACCCCTTGAGTACGTCTGCCATCACGTCACGGTCCTCGGCGTCGATGCCGCGGACGGCGGCGAGCATGACCGGCAACGACTGCGTCCAATGCGAGGTGAGTTCGCCGAACGTGTCATACCCGCCGGCCTCGAGGAAGGCGAACAGGTTCTCGATGAACCGGCGGCGATGCTCGTCATCGAACTTCGCCATCCACCCGTTGATCGTGCGCGCCAGATACCGGGAGCTCGCGGACAGGCCGCCGGCGTGCACGAACTCGCCGCGCTCGACCTGCCAGTTCAACGCGAAATGCTGCATGATGCTGGCGCCGTCGCTGGAGACGATCGTATAGCCGTCCTCCACATGCTCGCGCATCTCGAACAGCATGCCGACGATCGACGATTCCGGCACCGACTTGTCGACGAGCGGCGCGACCCGCGCATAACCGGGAGTATCGAAGAAGTCGGCGTCGAAGCCCGGCCCGTCATGGCAGCACACGGCGATAAGGCGCTCCTGCACCGCGGCAGGCGCGTTTGCTGCCGCATACACCGCCAGATTGCCGCCTTTGGAATGGCCGCCGACCATGAGCGGGCCGTCCCGGCGCCCCGCGATGTCGGCCAGATACCGCGCGGCGGACTCCTGCGCGGCGACCGGACGACGGAACGCCATCGCGAAATCCTCCTTCCAGCCGACGATCGTGCTGTCGGTGCCGCGGAACGCGACGTACGATGAGCCGTCGCCGACGTCGAACACGCAGGCGGAGAACTGCTTGGTGGTCTCGGGGTCGAACTCGTCCACGTAGCCGCCGACGCGCAGATCCCGCCAGCGCGGGCTTTCGCACATCGCCCGCAACAGGTCGACATTCATCGACGGCGACCACACCTTGCCGAACATGTCGTCATAGCATTCCGCGCGTAGCAGGTCCCTGACGCCCACCATGGCGAGGTCGACGTCCATCGCCTCCGCATCGAGTCTCGGCACGTTGACGGGCATCCGCGCGTATGACAGCTGCGCGAGCGCCAGACTGTCGACCTCGTTGAACGGACGGTCGGCGAACGTGTCCTCGTTCGCGCGGATGTCATCGACGATGTTCCCCATGGCGGCCTCCCGTGATGCCATCGATTCTACGCGCTCCCCTTCACACGCGACGCCCCGGCCGCCTGGCACGCGCCGACACGCACTACAATGGTCTGGTCACGTCAACATTACGCATGCATCCCATGCACGCCAAGCGGTTTCAAGCGCGAAGGAGAGCACTATGACGCACATCGACACCACCTGTGTCCAGGGCGGATACCAGCCGGGCAACGGGGAGTCCCGCACTCCCCCGATCATCCAGGCCACGACGTTCAAGTACAGGTCGAGCGAGCAGATGAGCCGGCTGTTCGACCTGTCCGAATCCGGCTACTTCTACACCCGTCTGCAGAACCCGACCAACGACACGGTCGCCGCCAAGATCTGCGAGCTCGAAGGCGGCGCGGCCGCGATGCTCACCAGCTCCGGCCAGGCGGCGAACTTCTTCGCCCTGTTCAACATCTGCAACGCGGGCGACCATATCGTGGCCTCGTCCGCGATCTACGGCGGCACGTTCAACCTCATCAACGTGACGATGCGCAAGATGGGCATCGAATGCACGTTCGTGAGCCCCGACTGCACGCCCGAGGAGCTGGACGCCGCGTTCCGGCCGAACACCAAGGCCGTGTTCGGCGAATCCATCTCCAACCCGGCGCTCATCGTGCTGGACTTCGACAAGTTCACCGCCGCCGCGCACGACCACGGCGTGCCGATCATCGTCGACAACACGTTCCCCACGCCGGTCAACTGCCGCCCGTTCGACTACGGCGTCGACATCGTCACGCACGCGACCACCAAGTACATGGACGGCCACGGCTCCTGCGTGGGCGGCGCGATCGTCGACTCCGGCCGCTTCGACTGGATGGCCCACGCCGACAAGTTCCCGGGACTGACCACGCCCGACGACTCGTACCACGGCGTCACCTACGCCACCGACTTCGGCCCGGCCGCCTACATCATCAAGGCCACCGCGCAGCTCATGCGCGACTTCGGTTCCACGCCGGCGCCGATCAACTCGTGGATCATGGGCATGCACCTGGAGTCGCTGGCCGTGCGCATGGAACGCCATTGCGCCAACGCACTCGCCGTGGCGAGGTTCCTCGAAGCCGACCCGCGCATCTCATGGGTGAGCTACCCGGGGCTGGAAGGCGACCGCAACCATGCGCTGGCCGCCAAGTACATGCCGAACGGCACGTGCGGCGTGATCTCCTTCGGCGTGCCCGGCGGGCGTGACACGGTTTCCTCGCTGCTCGACCATTTCCGGATGATCTCGATCGCCACGCACGTGGCGGACGCGCGCAGCTGCACGCTCTACCCGGCAGGCACCACCCACCGCCAGCTCACCGAGGAGCAGCTTGAGGAGGCCGGCGTCGGCATCGACCTGGTACGCCTGAGCTGCGGCATCGAAAACGCCGATGACATCATCGCCGACCTCAGGCAGGCCATGGACGCCGTGCTCTGATCAATCATCGATTTCGCTCAGCCGGCTCGCAAAATCATTCTCGGACACGCTCTCCCGGATCCGCTTCGCGAGCCGGCACCAGCCAGCGGGGAAGCCCAATCACGTCAGCCGACGTAGCGCTCGAAGCGGTGGAAGCCGGTGATGCGGTCGATCTCGGCCATGGCGTCGACGGGGATCTGGAAGCCGGATGCCTTGAGGTTGTTCTCCAGCTGGCCGGGCTTGCTCGCCCCGGCGATCACGCAGCTGATTTCAGGATGCTGCAGGATCCATGCCATCGACAGGACCGGCAGGTTCGTGCCAAGCTCGTCGGCGACGCCGCTCAGCCGCTCCACCATGTCCAGGTTCTCATCGGTGAGCAGGTCGTTGATCTGGTGATCCGCCTGCCATGTGGCACGCGACCCGGCCGGCAGCGGCTGAACCACAGTGATCGGGTACAGAATGACGCTTCAGCATGCCGCCGACCACCGTGCCCGACACGGCGCCGAGCACCGCGCCGGGCAACAGGGCGAGCGCTCCCAGCACCGTGCCGGCGGTGAAGATCGCGATCGCCATGATGAACAGGGTCTTCGTGGCGAACTTGCGCACCATGAACGGCGAGCTGGGGATCGACACCGACAGCAACAGCAGGTAGCCGGTGGTCAGCCATTGCACGACCGATGCGCTGATCGAGAATTCCTCCATCAGTGTGGATTAGGCGATGTTCAGCGACGCTTCCGACAGGATGCCGAGGAACGTCAGGATAGCCAAAGACACCACGACGATGACGAGTTTCGTGGTGACCGGCTCTTTGCCGCCGTGAGGCAGGCGTGCGGTTGATGCGCTCATTGTGTCCTTTCCTTAGATTTCCGGTACCCGGATGCGGCCGGATGCGTGGCGGATGGGCTGCGGCCGCGGGACCGGGACGGCCGTCAGCTCGGCTACCGGCGTTCGGCGTCGTCCTGCATCAGCGCCAACGCACGTCGCAGCGTGCGCACCGTGATGTCGCATTCCCGTGCGGTGCCGGCCGACTGCCCGTTGGGTTCGTTGAGTAGATGACACCGTTCTCAGCACAGGAGCGGCAGGTGATGCACGATCCGGCACGTCACCCCGTAAAGCCCGGCATACAGGGTACATACACCAGGCAAAACACGCCCGGCAGAATGGTCATACCGGCTCGATACCATATCTGCCATACTTACCCACCATCAAACATCACAGGAGATCTCATGACCACGCTAGCCATTGATATCGGAGGAACCAAAATCGCCGCAGCCGTATGCGATGAAAACGATGCCATCACACATCGCTGGCGCGTTCCCACACCGATGGACGCCGACGCCATCAACCACCACATCGCCAACATCTACCATGAGGCCGTCGCCGCCGGCCACGACGACATCCAGGCCATCGGCATCTCCGCGGCCGGCAACGTCGGCGCGGACCGCCGCACCCTCACCTTCGCCGCGAACATCCCCGCGTGGATCAACTACGACCTGTCCGAGCACATCGGCGCGCTCATCGACCATGCCGTGCCGGTCGTCGTCGAGAACGACGCCAACTGCGCCGGCTGGGGCGAATACGTGCACGGTGCGGGCCAGGGCAGCTCGAACATGGTCGCGCTGACCGTAGGTACCGGACTGGGCGGAGCAATCGTCATCGACGGGCGGCTGTACCGCGGATCGTTCGGCATGGCCGCGGAACTCGGACACCTGCCGATGGTGCCGGACGGCGACACCTGCGGATGCGGGCTTCGCGGCTGCGCGGAACGCTACACGTCTGGAAGCGCGCTGGAACGGTTCGCCAAGTCCGCCGTGCGCCGACGCCCGCAGGACGCCGAACGCCTGATGGAGTTGTGCGGCGGCGACGTCGACAAGCTCGAAGGCCCGATGGTCTCGCAGGCCGCACAGGAGGGCGACGTGCTCGGCCTGTACGCCTTCGGCAAAATCGGCGAATGGCTCGGCCGCGCGATGGCCGCCACCGCCGCGGTGCTCGACCCGGACGTCTTCGTGATCGGCGGTGGCGTAGTGGCGGTCGGCGACATCCTGCTGGAGCCGGCGCGATACAACTACCAGCGGTTCCTGGAGGGCAGCGCATACCGTGGCCACGCGAGCATCGTCGCCGCCACCGCCGGGCAGGACGCCGGCCTGATCGGCGCCGCCAACCTGGCACTGCGCTAAGATGCGCGATGAGAGATGACGATCAGACGCAATCGCGACGCGTGCAACATCCCAACATGGACCGCACGCGGGCTTACGGGTTCTGATACGTGCACAACTCCCGCGAAACGGCATAATGCACGCGTTGTCCAACGCCAGACGTGTACAACAGTGCATGACAACGATTTCATCCACTGTTGTACACCGACCGCAATTCCAGAAACGTTGGAATTCCAACAAGACACACATCTACATGCATAGGTCTCCCAAGGCGCCTCGTGCACAACTGCCGCATTCGCCCGATATGCGCACGTTGTACACGAGGTCCCCTTCGAAACGACCTCCGGACCGAATCACGTCCCTTTCATCTCCACCTCTCGCATGAAGCCGAACGCGATGCCTGCCGTTATGCGAGATTTGCACCGGACACGGATCACAGATCCCGTTTACCTTGACCGACAACGGCCGACACCCTAAGACAATGCGCGTTCGCGGTGGGAAATGCCACGAAATGTCGAAAACGTGGGTTCTTGCCGGTTCGTGGCATGAAATATCCGACTTGTCTCATTGCTTGAAACAAAGGATACCGAATACTAGACAAGTCAGTAATTGGGCCTCCCATGCAGTTCTATTCGCGTCCCGGAAAAATCTTGCACGATACAACAAGAAAATTGCCGAATCACCAGCAGCGTTCGAGCATCGCCGTATCCTCCCTCGCCACACCCTCCGGCCCAGCCGCATCACAGCATGTGGTAGTCTTGCTGTCGTTCATATTGGGCGGCATTCCGATATGCCAGGAAAGCCGCGTTGCAAAGGTAGTATCGTTTTGATTTCTCGATGAGCGTCGCCGAGTGGCTTCATGAGCGAAGCCGTGCCTCGGCGTACGCGATCGCAACTCACACCAATCACAGATCCGCAAACCGCATCGGCAAGATTGCGCCGATCCGGTTTCTGCATCCGCGCTTTATGTGAATTCCCCCCCATTTCATCGAGAACAAGGAACCCAATGATACCTGCACTGACCCTGACGAACATCGTTTTCACTTATCCGGGCACATCGGAGCCGCTGCTTGACGGCATCGACGTCACTTTCGCACGCGGATGGACCGCCGTGCTCGGCGACAACGGCATCGGCAAGACGACGCTGGCCAAGCTCGCGATCGGCCGGCTCTCGCCAGATGCCGGGCGCATATCGCCGACTCCGAACCGCCTGCATACCGGTTACTGCCCGCAGAACACCGACGAAACACCGGAGAATCTGGAGGACTTCGCCTGCGACTGGTCACCGCAAGCCATGGAGATACGCCGTGAACTGGGCATCGGCGACGACTGGCCTTGGCGGCCCGGCACCCTGTCGGGCGGCGAGGCGAAACGCCTGCAGATCGCATGTGCGTTGGCGACCGATCCCGACGTGCTGGTGCTGGACGAGCCGACGAACCACGTAGACCGGCCGACCCGCGAGCGCATCATCGCGGCATTGCGCTCGTATGACGGCATCGGCATCCTCGTCTCGCACGACGTGGCCTTGATTGACGCGGTGGCGAGCAGCTGCGCGTTGTTCGAACGAGATCATGTGCGCGGTCGTAACATCACCGTGGTGCGCGTGCGGCCGGGAAACTACTCCGCGGCATCCATGGATGCGCAACGGGAGCGGGCGGCGGCGGCAGGCATGGCGCGCGACGCCCGGCGCGAATCCACGCGCATCGACGCGGTCAAGGAGCAGCGCCGACGGGCGGCGACGAGCGAGATAGCCGGCGCGCCCAAAGCGCACCGGCTCGTGAATCCGAAAGACCATGACGCGCGCAGCCGCATCAAGAAAAGCCATAACCCCAGCCGACTCGGCCCCGCGAGCGCCCGCATCGACGCACAGGTGGCCGCCGCCCGGGAACGGGCCGCAGCCGTCGTCACCGCCACGAAGCGCTATGACGGAGACATCTGGATGGATGCCGAATCAAGCAACCGACGGGAGCTTGTGCGGCTGGAGCCCCAGATCATCCCGTAAGCGCCGCAATCGCCGGATGGAGTCGGCGCGGCAGCGATATCGGAGACAGCGGGCCTGAAGATACCGATGCTGACCGTCGGACCGCATGACCGGATCGGCATCAGCGGGCCGAACGGCACCGGCAAGACCACGCTGGTTCGCACGCTGCTGCGCACGATCGCGATGCGGGAACAGTATTCCGGCGTCCCGCTCCCCCGGCTGACGATCACGCAGAACACGACGGATCAGGATGCCAGGGAGGCGATGCGCCGGCTCACGGCGTTGACGCCCATCGACCGCGGTGACGTATTGTCGGCATTCGCGCAGCTCAACGTCGACCCAAGCCGCCTCCTCGCCGGCGGCAACCCGTCGCCGGGCGAATTGCGCAAGCTGCTGCTGTGCTTGGGATTGCGAGATCACCCGCATCTGATCGTGATGGACGAGCCGACCAACCATCTGGATCTGCATTCGATTCAGGCGCTGGCCCACGCGCTGGCCGGATACCCCGGCGCACTGCTGCTCGTCTCTCACGACGAGGGATTCCTGGAGTGCGCCGCATCCATCCGCTGGACGCTGCATTCGGACGGCCTCGGCGGCGCGCAACTAACGGTCAGTTGACGCCGCCATGACCAGCGTCTTGGCCTTGACCCATTTGAGCAGGAAGCCGACGCATGGCAGCGCCACGCCGATGGCCAGCATATAGCCGACGACCATCCATTGGGCGGTGCCGGATGACACGGAGAACTCGTCCACCAGATCGGGCAGCGCGATGTTCATCGACGTTTCCGACAGCATGCCCAGGAACGCGCCGATGTACAGTCCCAGCATCACCTTGTGCGGATGCCTGAATTTCGGGGATTCGGCGGGAATATCATGTGCGGAGCCGTGTTCTGCGGCCGCGTGTTCTTGCAGGGTTGTTTCTTTCGAAGTTGTCTGGATCGCGGACAACATGACCTCTCTTGTACTCTTCCCGTCACCGTCGAGCGAGCGGCGCGCGCGGCCGGGCCCTGCGTACACGTCGAGAAGTCCCTAACGTCCGGACCTGCGACGGCAACGAAAAACCGCATGACTGGCATCGGGCGAGCCGATTCGACGAATGCCATGCGGTTTTGAAACAGCCGTCACCGTAGCACGATTTGCAAATCCGCATAAGTCGCATCCGCGTATCGTGCGCGTATCATGCTGGTAGAGGACGCGGCGAATCCTCGCTCGCGCCAGACCGAGCGGCGACAGGAAAGGGAGACCATGCAGCATTTCACCCAGGTCATCGACGGCATCGACGGCTCGCGGGCCGAACTCGTCGGCTATGTGATCGACAACAGCCCGGAGATGGACCCGGACCGGCGCCGGCCGGCGATCCTGATCATTCCCGGCGGCGGGTACGCTATCGGATCCGACCGCGAATCCGAACCGGTCGCGCTGCAATTCCTCGCGGCCGGATATCAGGCGTTCGTACTGAAATACTCCTGCGTGCCAAGCCGGTACCCGGTGGCGTTGCTGGAGATGGCCGAGGCGATGTCGATGATTCGCGGGCATGCCGACGAATGGCATGTGGATGCCGGGCGCGTGGCGGCCATCGGGTTTTCGGCCGGTGGTCATCTCGCCGCGAACCTGACGACGGTTTCCAGCGATGCCGAGCTGCGCGACGCCGGATATGATCCGGCTGCCGTGCGCCCGGACGCGCTGCTGTTGTGCTATCCGGTAATCACGTCTGGCCGGTTCGCGCACCGCGGCAGTTTCGACAACCTGCTGGGTGACGGCAAAGACGATGCGTCGCTGCTGGAGCTGCTGTCGATCGAGAAGCATGTCGACGCGACCATGCCGCCGGTGTTCATCTGGCACACCATCACCGATCAGGCCGTTCCTGTGGAGAATTCACTGTTGATGATCCAGGCGTGCCGTGACGCCGGGGTCAGTATCGAGGCGCACCTGTTCCCGCAGGGCGGGCATGGACTGTCGCTCGCCACCGTGGACACCGCGCGTGCCGGCTCGCCGGGCGAGGGTGACCTCAACAACGTCGTGCCGGCAGTGCAGATCTGGCCGCGGCTCGCCTTCGACTGGCTCCGCCGCACGTTCGACGTGAGGTAAAGGCTGCTGTCGGAGGTTCACAGGCCCATTCGCGCATATCCCGCGCCTGTGCCTTGGCTGTGCGCCGTCACCGTGCGTGGGTTATTGCGTCACTGTGCGAGGGTACCGTCACCGTGCGCGCCCTCACGCACAGTGACACATCAAGAAAATCCCTGTTTTCCAATGCTTTCCGGGTACCGTCACGCTGCGTGTGCCCTCGCAGCGTGACGGTACCCGCGCACAGTGACGCCGCGGAACAGCCCATTGGCAGCAACCACGGCCGGCAACTTGGCAGTGTCACTCACCGGCAGCTTGACGCCGCGCGTTCCGCGGCTCAGGCTTGGCGTGGATCTTCGCGGTGAGATGGCGCACTTCGATCTTCCATACCGTGACGCTGCGCACCTGCTGATCGGTGAACTCTATATCCGGCATGCCCGCCTGCTGCCCCATCAGCAGCCGCAGCCCTTTGCGGCACTCGTCCAGGTCGTCGATCATGCTGGCCACGCCGTTGCCGATCACCGACTTGAACGCCTCGCCCCAGTTGCACGGGGTGCGGCCGGCGATGACCTCACAATCGGTCTCCATCGAGAACGCCACATCCAACGCGTTTCCCGCAGCCCGGATCGCGTCGAGTTTGCGGCCGATCGACGCCGAGTGGATGTACAGGGTCAATCCGGCCAGTTCGTCGCCGGTGCCGGCGTCCCCATCCTGCTGCCATTCGTATCCGAAATTCAGCGGCACGATCGTAAGTCCCTCGGCATCCGCATAGCCCACATGCACGATACGGCATGCGGCGACGATTCCCTCGATCTGTTCGCAATCGGTCACCTCGCGATCGGCGCGGCGCATCATGCGATGCCGCCCTGCGACCGTGCGCTCGTCATTGCGTCGCGTCGGACGCGCTTCATCCAGTCCCGTCATCGCCATCGCTCCTTGTGCCGCTCCGGGTTTGATTTGACGATACTCCCGTTCCATGACCCGTAATTGAAGATGGAATCAGCCGCAATGCGGAGAAAAAACTGAGCAGAAAAAGAAAAAGCGACCCCGGCCGGACTTGAACCGGTGACCTCCGCCGTGACAGGGCGGCGCTCTAACCAACTGAGCTACGGGGCCGTTCGTGCCGTCATCGGGCACAAAAGAATATAATACAGGACTACTCGACCACGGGCGTGTCGCGGCCAAGCGCCCGATAAAGACCGGTCGCACACGGCAACCGGTCAATGCCCGGCCGGGTGAGCGCACAGTACGGCCACAAATGCGCCTTGGTAACGGCTATGAACTCCCGGATGAACGCCGTGGGCCAGTAGTAGCCACGCGTATGGCTGCCGCACCCCATCCGCCTTCAGCCCTGATGCGCGTATTCGCTGGCTCGGAACACATGGTAATCGCTGGTGACCAGCGCGCAACGGTAGGCGAGGCCACGGCGCCCGGGAACCGATTGCACGCCGCTGCGCGCATCCATGATCTCCTTCGAAAAACGAAGATTCTCCATGGTCGTGGTGGAACGGTCCTCCATGAGCACCGCGTCGGCGGGAACATGGCGGCTTTCCGTCAGGTACCGCCGCATCGATTCGGCTTCGGACACCACTTCGTCGCTCCCCTGTCCGCCGGCGGCAACGAACACGCCCGTCTTGCCCTGCTTCTCCCACAATGGCCGCCGCCAGCAGCGCCGCCAACGACGCCAACGTCATGCCGAAATTCATTCCGGCCTTCCCCACCAGTCATCGTCTTCTCGACGATGCGCTGAGACCCGTCACTATACCGCGGAACCTGCGGCCGTACCACTTACGCCGGCAGCCATCCACCACCGTCTCTTCCCCCGGCATGTGCGATGCCCTATAATCGTAGATTTGCCCTATTCACACGCCTCGGGCACACCGCCGCGACCTCATGCGTGTACAGTACAGGAAGGATTTCCATATGGAACCGAATTATCTCGTGTTGCTGGGAATCGTCATCGTGATCATAGAGTTCGCCCTCAAGCTCGATGCGATCCTGATCATCATCGTGTCCGCCGTGGCGACTGCGCTCGTCGGCGGCATCATTCCCAAGGGCAACGTCACGATCGGCATCATCGTGTTCGGCGTGGGCATGATGCTGTTCACGATGATCATGGGCAACGCGTTCGCCGCGATCACCGTGATGACCGTGGGCATCGGCGCGCCATTCGTGCTCGCCTATGGCGGCCAACTTCAACATCGTGCCCGTTGCGATGCTCGACATGAAGGACCGCATGGGCGTGATCAAGAAGCAGGTGCTGCCGGCGATGGTGATGATCGTCGTGCAGATCGTGTACATGCTCATCGCCCAGTGACACCGTATTCCATCCGTATATTTCAAGCAAAGGAGCCATTATGAGCAAGATCCTGGTCACCGGATTCGATCCGTTCGGCGGCGAGCCGGTCAATCCCGCATTCGAAGCGGTCAAGCTGCTGCCCGAGTCCATCGCGGGCGTGAGCGTCGTCAAATTGGAGATTCCGACCGTGTTCACGCGCAGCGCCATGGTGGTCGAGGAGGCCATCGAACGCGAGAAGCCCGATTACGTGCTGTGCATCGGTCAGGCCGGAGGCCGTTCGGCCGTGACCGTGGAGAAGGTCGCGATCAATCTGGCCGAAGCCCGCATCCCCGACAACGACGGCGAGCAGCCATTCGACACCCCGCTGCGCGAGGACGGCGACACCGCGTATTTCGCCACGCTGCCGGTCAAGACCATGGTCAAGCGCATCAACGCGAGCGGCATCCCGGCGCTCATGTCGTACACGGCTGGCACCTACGTGTGCAACAGCATCATGTACAACGTGCTGTACCTGCTCGACCGCAGGTTCCCCGGAGTCAAGGGCGGCTTCATCCACGTGCCGTACGCGACCGCGCAGGGCGTGGGCAAGCCGAACGGCACGCCCACCATGGAAATCGCGACAATGGCCAAGGCCATCGAGGCCGCGATCGAAGCCGCAGTGAGCGTCGATGAGGATGCCACCGACATCATGGGCGAAACCCACTAATCACGCCCACCCGTCGAAAACCACTGACATATCAGCCCGCCGACGAGCCCGCTCATGGGTTCGTCGGCACACTGCAGACGGACCGAATCACTTATCGGGAAGCCGGCCGTCGGGATCGTACACGATCCATTCGCCGCTGGGATCCACGGCGACCGTCGGGTGAGGAAACACCTGGTCGAACAGGTCCGCGTCCTCGATGACCCGTTCCGAGGTCTTGTACGGGACAGGCCTGGCACCGGCCAGACGTATGCGCGCATTATCGACCTCAAATCGTTCCACGGCCATATGGTCGCCTTCTCGCGATGGCCACTCGAACGAGCCGTGAAATCACGATGCGCAATATCCAAATACCGGCGCTCTCTCCGGGGATGAACGTGCAAACGATGAACGGGCAGATGATGAACGTGGCGACCCCGCCGCACTCCCATGAGATTTCTCGCGCAGCCATACTGATTCCGCGGGGCCGCGCTTGCGTTCCAACCACTCCGATTCCATACGACCATTACCTATCCTGACGGCCATTATTTCCCCTGATTGGGGCGCCACGCCCCACTCCAGCCCTTCCGATACCATGGTATGCGGTGGTTTGGCATGCCCGCGACCGACATGCGGACGGGCACCGCATGGAACGGCCGGCATGCGCGGACCAAAAGCACAGACCAGAAAACGGCGGAATCCCAACCCCTTTAAGGAGTAACTGCATACCATGGCAGAGTTTATTGTTCAGATGGGTCAGCCTTCGTGATCGTTGCTATTTCAACGTTTCCTTGGCGTGTCCGCTGACACAAAACGCTCGGGAACCAACCCGGTGGTTCCCGAGCGTTTTGTGTCAAGACTGTGTCACCTATTGTGTCATCAATCAGTCGGATTCCATTCAGATGATCATGCAATTCACTGCGTTCGGAACGGATGACACTAGACACATGTCCTGGCCCGCAGCTCCGCTGATTCACGTCAACACAGTAAGCATCAATGCATACCTATCCCATTCAGCCACGGGCACAGCCTACTCAACAGACCAATCCCCGAACCAACGGCGAAACCGAAACAAGCTTCAATCAAAATCAGAAACCTCATCGTTTCACCCCAGACCAGAAACCATCGTTGGCCCACCCGTGACCATCACCGCCTCCCTTGAATCCAGAGAACGGATTGACATCATCACACAAGACCAGTAAACTAGGCTTGCTTTCTCTTAGCAATAAGGAAGGCTCCAAGCCGCCGGGGGTATTCCCCCGGCACTTCTTTTTCATCCGGGGAGGCCGGCGATGCGCGAGTTGAGCATCATGGTCGACGAGTCCGGCGAATGGGGCAAACTCTCCAAGTACTATCTCATCACGCTCGTGTTCCATGACCAGTCAGAACCGGTCATGCCCCACATCGAACGCTATGAGCAACACCTCGCGGATGCCTCACTGCCAGACATTCCCTTCCACGCAGGACCATTGCTCAACGGGCACGCCGACTACGAGACCCTCAGCATGGCCGACCGCAAGCGCCTGTTCGTCGCGTTCTTCACCCTCGCACGGAATCTGCCCTTCACCTACGTGACGTTCGCACACCGCAAAAGCGAGTTCGACAACGACAAACGTCGTTTCGAGGCTCAGCTGCGGCGAGACCTGGCGAACTATCTGCTGACACACCTCGACAGATTCCAGTCGTACGACACCATCAAGATCTATTACGACAACGGACAGCAGGTCGTTACCAACGCGTTGAAGGCATCCATCGGCTATGCACTCTCCAAGGAAGCGGTCATCTACCGCAAAGCCGACCCTAAAGACTACCGCCTCGAACAAGCAGCCGATCTCATGTGCACCATCGAATTGACCGCGCTGAAATTCAAAGCCGGAGAAAACACCGAAACCGATCACAAAATGTTCGGAGACTGGCGCTCATTCAAACAGAACTACCTCAAAGCGTTACGCCGCAAACAAGCAAAATAACCGCCATATCCCGCATCGTTTCCAACAGACGCTTGCATAAAAACACTCAGCCCGCATACGACGAAAGGGTGGGCATGCCATGAAAGGACATGCCCACCCCTGATGTCAGTGGTTCGGCAAACCGGCTACGTGTTTAGCAGCGGATCCTCCTCACCGCTGTAAAACCGGCACCCAGCACGGCCAGGGCGACCAGCGCACCGGCCACGACCGCACGTCAACGCCGGTCTTGGCCAACCCCTGCTTCTTGCCATCGTTCTTGGAATCGGCCTTCTTGTCACTTGCAGACGGCCTGGTTGCAGCCGGTCTGTTGCTGTCGGACGCCTTGTCGTTGTCGCCATTGTCCGGCTTGCTTGGCTTCGAGGGAACGGTCTCCGCTTTCTTCAACCCGGACTGCGCGTCAGCCAAGGCCTTCACGGCAGCATCCACGTCAGCCTGGGACGCATCCTGCTTACCGGCGACAGTCTTCGCGTCGGCCAGCGCCTTCGCGAACGGAGCCCAGGAATCCTTGGTGTAATCCTTCTCAGCCAGCTTGGCGGCGTCACCCACGGCCGTGTTCAGCTTGGACTTGTCAACCGGAGTCGGAGTGGGAGAAGTGTCGCCCACGGTCACCGGGGTCCACGCCTGCGCGGTGCCGTTTTCGTCCTGAACGCTGATCTTGTGCTCGCCGTCAGGCAGGTTGGAGGGGATCAGCGCGTCGAAGTAGTACTTGCCGGTCTTCTCCTCCTTCTTCACCGTCACGAACGGGGCGCCGCCCGGGCCGGTCAACGCCTGAGGGGTGGAATAGATGTACGCGTACCAGAACAGGCTGTTCGCATCCGCCTTGCCCTTCGCCTCATCCTTCAGGTTATCGATGTACACGCGGGCGGTTTTGCCCGGCTCGACCTTGCCACCGGCAACCGCAGCCTTCACGTCAGTCTTATCAGGCAACGTCTCAGCAGGCTTCGCAGCCGCGACGGACTTCGTCGTGAAATCAGGGACGAACTTCAACGCGTTCTCGTTGTCCTCCACCCAATGGCTCACCTTGGTATTGGAATCCTTGTAGATGGGCTGCGCGTACAGCGCGACTTGCCGGATATCCACCGGGGTCTTCACATGCACGCCATTACGCAGCAATTCGTTCGACGTGTCCTGAACGACTTCCTGATAGGGGTACGAAGGAAAATCAGAGCCCTTTGCGTTGTTCGTATACGCGGTGTTGGGAGTCAAGCCAATCAATGGGAAATCAAAACTGCCGGAAGCCTTGCCATTCCAGGAGTTCTTGTTGAAATACCTGGCGAACCATTGGCCAGAGGCCTTGAAAGCCACCTTGCTCCCATCAGTCGATAGGTCATTGTCGTTAAAGACGCCCTTGTACTCCTTATCGCCATGGAAGCCATAGATGCTGTCGTACGAGCCTGCGGTCAGCTCATCATCGGAAACGCCCGTGCTGCATATGGGAATCCAGTACCCCCGATGGTATTCGCACTTGAGTGCGCCTTCTCTATCGGGGTGATGTCGGTGATACGCTGCACCTCGATAGAGAAGCACACGTCCTTGATCTCGTCCACCTGCGCAGGGTCGATCTTGTAGTCGAACGACACGTTCGCCGTCTGCGCTCCCACATCCGACACCCTCACGTTGGACGACGTGATCGGATTGTCCTTATTCGTTACATCCGCCGCGTTCGCAGTGGCGACGCCCCCGAACAATGTGCATGCGGCCACGGCCAACGCCGCCATGGCCTTTCCGAAACGCCTCATGACATTCCCTCCCCCCCCGTGGACTCATTCTGGCGGCGTCGGGACACGCCGCATGCACGCGTTCGCGCTGTTGCGCCATGACGATGGCGTATGGGATAATCCACAAGGTGCTTTTGCGTGGACCGGAACGGCCGTGGCGACACGGAAACGGCCGGGCGGATGACACGAATGACTGCCGTTCGGGACACCCCCGAAACCGGTTGTGTCATTACCGGATCAGGGTCCCGCAAAACGTTGGAACTTCAACGTTTAGTGAATGGTTAGGTATTATATGGCAGAATTCGTATATCAGATGATCAAGGCTCGCAAGGCGTACGGCGACCGTGTGATCCTCGACGACGTGACCCTGAGCTTCCTGCCGGGCGCGAAGATCGGCGTGGTCGGCCCGAACGGCATGGGCAAGTCGACGCTGCTGAAGATCATGGCCGGACTGGAGACCGTCAGCAATGGCGAGGCCTACATCACACCGGGCTTCACGGTCGGCATCCTTCAGCAGGAGCCGCCGCTGGACGACACCAAGACCGTGGGCGAGAACATCAAGATGGCGTTCGGCCCGATCGCCGAGAAGGTCGCGCGTTTCAACGCCATCGGCGAGGAGATGGCCAACCCGGACGCCGATTTCGACTCGCTGATGGACGAGATGGGCAAGCTGCAGACCGAGATCGACGCGGCCAACGGCTGGGATCTCGACTCACAGCTCGAACAGGCCATGGACGCGCTGCAGTGCCCCGACATGGACACCCCGGTCTCCGTGTGCTCCGGTGGCGAGCGTCGCCGTGTGGCGTTGTGCAAGCTGCTGCTCGAAGCCCCCGACCTGCTGCTGCTCGACGAGCCCACCAACCACCTCGACGCTGAGTCGATTCTGTGGCTGGAGCAGTTCCTGCACCAGTACAAGGGCGCCGTCATCGCCGTCACCCACGACCGTTACTTCATGGACAACGTGGCCGAATGGATCTGCGAGGTCGACCGTGGCCACCTGTACCCGTACAAGGGCAACTACTCCACGTACCTGGAGACGAAGGCGAAGCGTCTGGAGATCCAGGGCGCCAAGGACGCCAAGCTCGCCAAGCGCCTCAAGAACGAGCTCGAATGGGTGCGCAGCTCGCCCAAGGCCCGTCAGGCCAAGAACAAGGCACGTCTGGAGCGTTACGACCAGATGGAGAACGAGGCGCGCAACAACAAGAAGCTCGACTTCTCCGAGATCCAGATTCCGGCCGGCCCGCGTCTGGGCTCCGTGGTGCTGGAGGCCGAGCACCTGCACAAGGCTTTCGGCGACCGCGTGCTCATCGACGACCTGTCCTTCACGCTGCCGCGCAACGGCATCGTCGGCGTGATAGGTCCGAACGGCGTCGGCAAGTCCACACTGTTCAAGACCATCGTCGGTCTGGAGCCGCTGACATCCGGCGAGCTGAAGATCGGCGACACCGTGAAGATCAGCTATGTCGACCAGAACCGTGAAGGCCTCGACCCGAACAAGAACCTGTGGGAGGCTGTCTCCGGCGGACTCGACTTCATCGAGGTGGCCGGCGTCGAAGTGCCGACCCGCGCCTATGTGGCGAGCTTCGGATTCAAGGGCTCCGACCAGCAGAAGCTGACCGGCGTGCTCTCCGGCGGTGAGCGCAACCGACTGAACCTGGCCCTGACCCTGAAGCAGGGCGGTAACCTGCTGCTGCTCGACGAGCCCACCAACGATCTGGACGTCGAGACGCTGGAATCCCTTGAAAACGCGCTGCTCGGCTTCCCCGGCTGCGCCGTGGTCATCTCCCACGATCGTTGGTTCCTCGACCGCATCGCCACGCACATCCTGGCGTGGGAGGGCGATGACGAGAACCCGGCCAAGTGGTACTGGTTCGAAGGCAACTTCCAGGCCTACCAGGAGAATCGTGTCGCCCGCCTCGGCGAGGACGCGGCACGCCCGCACCGCCTGCACAAGAAGCTGACCCGCGTGTGACACTTGATTAAGTCATGAAGAAGCCCCCGCAAGGGGGCTTCTCGCGTTTTCGGCCCCTCGCCAAATATCCTCCCGCTGGCGGGAGGTGACGCGCAGCGCCGGGGGGGGGCGAGACCATGGCGCATAACATATACGAGGAGGCCCCTCACGGTTGGTGAGGGGCCTCCTGTGGCTATTGATCGGTCAGAACCGATCAGCGTCAGCGGACGCTGCGGCGACGAACCGCGACGACCGCACCGCCGGCCAGCGCGAACAGAGCCGCGATGGTGGCGAGCACCGCCGTGTCGGCGCCGGTGGCGCTGAGCTTGCCGTCGTTCGGCTTCGTGGTCGGCTTCGTGGTCGGCTTCTCCGTACCCGGTTTGGTCGGGCCAGTCGGGCCGGGCACCTCAGAGTCCTCGGTGACGGTGACGGTCACAGAGGCGGACTTGCCGTTCGCCGTGGTCGCGGTCACCTTCGCCACGCCCTTCGCGACGGCGGTCACCTTGCCGGTCTTGTCGACCGTCACGACCTTGTCATCGCTGGAGGCCCACGTCACCGCCTGGTCCGCGTCATCCGGCGCGACCTTCGCGGTCAGCTGCGCGGTGGTGCCCTTCTTCAGCGACAGCGCGCCATTGGCAACACCATCGCCAGAAACGGTCACACCCGTAGCCTCCGGAGTCTCCGTCACCTCGGGGTTGTCCTTCGGCTGCTCGGGCTCGGTGAGCTCGACCGGAGTGGCCTTGGCCGTCGCAGCCAGCTCGGCGACAGCCGCCCAGGTGACGCCTGCGCTGGTTTCGGTGAGGCCCCATGCGTCGTTGATCTGGAACTTGACGTACACGTCACCGGACGGAATGGTATTCGGCAGCGCGATGGTCTGCAGTTCCTTGGTGTACGGGAACTCAGCCGTGGCGACGGGTTCACCCCAGTTGGTGACATCGGCAACGCTGTTGGCATCGCTGGCCGCCACCACGTACACTGCGACGTTCTTGGCCGGGCCGTTCAGCTTGTCCTGACGGTACAGGTGGGTGATGGCCGCAATCTTGTTGCCCTCGCCGGGCGACGCCTTGAACGCCAGCCAGTGCGGAAGATTGGCGCTGGGGTTGGAGTACTTGCTGTGCCAGAACGTGTTTGCGTTCTTGTCGAAGGCGTTGCCCACGGGAGCATGCTCGCCGGTGGTCTCCTGAGAGCTCGCCGCGTAGTCGCTTGCTTCCACGTCCTTGGTCAGGCTGCCGGTCAGCGCCACGCTGGTGGTGCCGAGCTCTTCACCGGTCTTGGTGTTGGTGAGCTTGAACTGCACGGTGGCGTCGCCCGTCCCAGTGGTGTTGACCACGCTGAAGTAGGCGATGGCGGCCTTGCCGGCCGGAATCGACTTGAGGCTGACGCTTCCGGGCTTGATCTCCCAGCCTTCCGGCACGACCGGGGTGACGGTGACGTCACCGGTGTTCGCGTTGGATGCGGCCCTCACCTTGACGGTGATCTTGGACGGGGAGGCCGGGTTCACGGTCTTGGAGTCCACGGTGGCGGACATGCCCATGTGGCCGGTGAGCGTGAACAGCGCGTTGTCGCTGACCAGGTCAGCCGGGAACTGAGCGACGGTGCCAGCGGCGGGACGATGGGTCTCCAGATCGATGTTCTGCTCGTTGCCGGTGGCGATGGCGAGACGCTGCTGCGTCAGCGCCGGGGAGATGGTGTACTTGCCATCCTTGTCGGCGCGGATCTGCCACTTCTGCGTGTTACGCTCATTGGCGGTGTCGCGCTGATCCTGACCGACGGACACGTCGGCGCAGTTGCGCAGTTCCGGCGTCGCGCCGACCTGGGTGACGACATCGAGATGCTTGCTTCCGGTGAAGAGCGCAAGACACTTTCCGGACACTGTATCCTTCATCTGGTAGTAGCCGTCAGGCGTGGTGATGAGCTCCCACGGACCTTTGGAGATCGACTTCAACTGGGGGATGTCGTAGATGCCGGCATCGACCGGGGTGTAGTCGTATTCGCGGATGTCCAGCGGGTAGCCGATCTTGTCGATGTCCGCCTTCATATCGTTCCACGTCGCCCACGGGCGGGAATCGGACCAGGTCATCTGTGAGATGAAGCGCATGCCGTCGAAGATCTCCTTCTCGACCTCGTTCTCGGTCTGGTAGATCGAGCTGTCGGGCCAGATGGACACCTTCGCACCGGTCAGTTTGTCGTAGTTCTTGTCGATCTGTCGTCCGCCGTCAAAGGTTCCGACGTTCCAGTTGTTGTTGTACAGTCTTGCGGCGTTGACCTTGTACACTTGCGCCGAACGGGACCAGTACAGGGCCTGGGTCGCGTTCATCAACGTGTATCCGTCCTGGACGAGCTCCTGCGGCTTGCGGCCGGCACCATACCAGTATTCGATGACGATGTCCTTGTTCAGGGAGACGTTCTTGGTGTTGACGATGCCGTCGTTCCAGATGCGCAGCTGCTTGCCCTTGGCCTTGACGTATTTATCTATGTCATTGATGAAGCCGGTGAACGCATCATTCGGTGTCGCGCCGGCTCCGTACTGCTTTTCGGCGAACGTCTTCAACTTGCTGTAGTTGTCGAAGCTGGTGCCGATCATGTACTCGTCGGCGCCCATGTGCCAGTATTTCGTGGTGAATACGCCGTCGTATTCGTCAATCAGCGTCTTGTAGAACTTCACGGCCTCCGGGTTGGAGATGTCGAGCTTGTTGGGATCCTTCCGGCCTGAGTTGTCGGCAAGCTGGTACTCCGGGTAGTTCTCCAGCCAGACGTTCATGTGGCCCGGGGAGTTAATCTCCGGAATCACGTCGATGCCGTAGTTATTCGCCTTCTTGACGAACTTCTTGACGTCGTCGCGCGTGTAGTACGACCATGTGGCGGCCTTCTTGGTGTTGTCCTCTTCCGGCTTGAGCTTCATCTCCAGCAGCACGTAGTTGAGGCGCAGGTCGGCCATGTCCGACAGGAAACGGTCGATCCAGTCAGTGGAGATGTTGATCTGGCAGGCGCACAGCGTAGCGCCGCGCTCCTTGTACTTCGGCTTCGTGGCGACCGTGCCGGCGGGCAGGGTCAGCTGGCCCTGGCGAAGCATCTGCGAGACGGAACGGGTGCCGTAGAACACGCCGATGTCGGTCGCGCCGATGACCTCAAGGCCCTTCGAGCCGATGTTCAGCTTGAATCCCTCATCACCCAGTTCGGCCTTCTTCGATGCATCCAACGTGAGCGAGATGTCTTTGCCCGTCGCTGAACCGGTCGCGGCCTTGATGTCCACGTCGGTGAACTTGGTCAGCTCGGATGCCAGGCTCTGCGCACGCGCGGCCAGTGCATCGCTCGACACGACGCGGGTGCCTTCACCCAGCGTCCATGCGCCGGTGCCGTCGGTCCAGCCGTCCATGCTCGGGACGGTGGCCGGGCGGGTGAGATTCACGGGAGCCGTGGCACTGTACCCGGCTGCACTATCGTCGGCGGCGCTGGCCGTCATCGCGGTGCACATGCCACCGACCATCAGGCCGGCTACAATGGCCGCAACGGTACGCACACCAAAACGTCTATTGGAGCTTTTCTCCATTGAAACTTCCTTTATTCTCTTGTTGCGGTTATGACAGGAGAGCTTCATCGTCTCCAATGGATGCCGAGCCGGCAAAGCAAGACAAAGCCGTCACAACATCATCACCGATTAAACATACACTGTGTTAACAAAATTAGCAAGATGCATGAATGTCGCCTTGCGTTCCAGTCTCTTCCACGCCCGTCGCCCATATTCCACGTCACGTCGCGTTCATCATCGGCTTACGCTCGTTACAAAATCGGCCGACCGAATTTACCTGGTCACGCTACACTGCTGTGAGTACCGAAACCGGCTGGGAGCCGAGCGAAAGCATGAACATATAAACGGACCGTATATATACCGCATGATATACGTCCCGGCACGTCACTGGAAGGGAGCGGCAATGACGCACGAAGACGGCACGACACCGTTGAATCATCTGGTAAAGGTATTGAGACTGGGCGACCCTTCCGAATACCGCGGACACACCTACATCAGCGGGGAGAGCCTGTACTTCCCCACCGGACGCGTGTACGGCGGGCAGGTGATCGCGCAGTCGCTGATCGCCGCATCGAAGACGGTCTCGCCCAGCCGGCTCCCCCATTCGGTGCACGGGTATTTCATCGCGGCGGGCGATATACGCCAGGATCTGCTGTTCGACGTGGAGACCCTGCGGGACGGCCGATCGTTCTCGGCGCGCAGGGTCAACGTGACGCAGTCCGAAGGGCCGATCCTGACCGCCATCGCAAGCTTCCAGGAACAGGGGCAGTCCGGAGTGGAGTTCTCCGATACGATGCCGCAGGACGTGCCGGCACCCGAAACGCTCACCAGTGCCAAGGAGCTGATGGAACCATATGCCGACAAATCGCCGTTCGCCAAGTTCTATGCGAAGAAGTCGCCGTTCGACATCCGCCACGTCACGCCGACCATCATGCTCGGCGCCGACAAGGACAGCGCGGCGCACGACTCAGGCAAGCAGCTGGTGTGGATGAAGGCCGACGGCGTGGTGGACGTGCCGCAGGTAATGCATCGGGCGATGCTGGCGCTCGGCTGCGATCAGGTGATGATGGAACCGGTGCTGCGCAGGGCGGGGCTGAGCATCTCGACGCCTGGCATCTCGTACGCGTCGATCGACCATTCGATGTGGTGGTATCGCGACGTGGACATCAACCAGTGGCACCTGTACGTGCAGGATACGCCGACCGCCGCGCACGGGCGTGGACTGGGCGTGGCCAAGGTGTACACGCAGGACGGCGAGCTCGTCGCCGCGATGGCGCAGGAGGCCATGATCCGCGTGCCACAGCAGTGAGGCCACGGACGATGAGTGCGGCGGGTATTGAGGCTGGGGCTGAGACTGGTTCGGTGCCGGGAATTGCGGCTGCGGCCGGTATCCCGGTTGCGGCTGGTACTGAGGCTGAGGCTGATAATGAGGCTGGACCGTCATTGGTGTGCCATTTTGAACTGCCGGACCGGTCTGGGCAGCCGGGCCAGACACCGGTACGGCATTCTCGACCTTGGTTCCACATTTCGCGCAGAATTTAGCGCCTGCTTCAAGTGCACTGCCCACAGTGCATGCAGAACTTCATGCTTTTCCCTCTCGGATACGGCCCATCACAGAATGTGCGTTCCGATCAGCGGAACCGCGGATTCCATGCTCTCTCCATGGCGATCCTATTCCTGCACCTGCGAAACCCCCGTTTATCGCGGACGGGGGTGTTCACCTATTGAAGGGGCACGGAGATTGCCGGTGATCAGAGTGCGGGATCCGTGGTCCTGATTGGCACCGGACCACCCTCAGCCGCTACGCGGCACCTCCCGCCAGCGGGAAGGGGCTTAGTGGCGGGTTTTGGCGGTGGCGGAGGCGATGCCGCGGCGGCGTTTGGCGGCCTTCATCTTGGGGTTCTCCGGGCCCTCCATGGGCGGCAGCTGGCACAGCCATTCGCCGACGATACCGATCACCATGTCCGCCAGGCATATCACGGCGGCGACGGCGCATTGCGCCACGGCCGTCGCATAGTAATCCGCCTCGATATGATCGAGTACCAGCAGAATCTGCCCGACATACCAGCCGGCCAGCGCAGCGCCGGTCAGCCCCAGCGCCTTCGACAGCATGAGCGTGTACACGGCCTTGGTCGGGTCGAGCGGCTTGAGTCGGGCCCGCTTCTGCGGATCGGTGGTGGCGTACTGATGCACCTGCAGCGCCATCACCAGCACGACAATGCCCAGCAACAGGAGCACCACGGACACGAACCATGGCGCCCCCAACAACGAAAGCCCCGAGGACTCACTGACGTGCGCAAGCAGACAGCCCGCGATCAGACCGAGCAGCAGCGCGACGACATACTGCCACCATGGGGTGCGACGTATCTTCATTCCGTACTCCCTACGATCCAAGTGTCGGACAGCAGTCCCACACGGTCGGCGTCGGGTGCCATGGCCAGCAGATACGACACCGGGTCGCCGCCGAGCCGCGCCTGCGGGTCCATGTCCATCCACGGTGCGAGCACCGAAGCATGGGTGCGGGCTGACGGCCACGGCACCCGGCAGTCCGGCTCATCGCAGACCGTTCCCGGCATATCCACCAGATCGAGGTCGACATCCCCGTTCAACGACTCCTCGACGGAACCGAGCGTGGCAATCAGCGCCTTCGCGTCCATCCGGCACGTCATTTGCATGACAGCCGACATGGCATCCGACCCGTGCAGATGGCTCACATGGTACAGCGGCGAGATGCCCTCGACCTGATCACCGGGAATGCCCTCCAATGCGACAATCGCCGTGCGGAACAGGGTTTCGGCCTCGTTACTGCGGCTGTCCATCGAGATGACGGCCGTGTGTATGGCCGGTTGAACGGTAGCGGTATCGCCGTCGCCCGGTTTCCGCGCCGAACCGTCGACGGTTCCATCGAATTGCGGTATGTCGGCTGCGCTGCCGGACGGCTGCACCGGGGCATCGTCGGCCATGCCGGTCATCCAACTGTCGTCGATGCGATGTACGTCCTCGCGGTCGCCGGCCTCGTGCAGCAAATCGGCAATCTCTCCCCCGTGCGGGCCCGCGAGCCGGGCGGCCGGATCAAGAGCCAGCCACGGTGCCAAAACGAACGCCCGCTGCCACGCACGCGGATGCGGCAAAGTCACATTCGGGTCCTCGCTGACGAGGCCATCGACATCGATGATGTCAAGATCCAGTGTGCGCGACGCCCAATGTTGTTCCCGCGTGCGTCCATGAGCAACTTCGATATGCTGCAGGCGGCCAAGCAGACTCGCCGCGTCCAGCTCGGTCGTGACCTCGATGACAGCGTTGAGAAAATCCGGGGTACCATCCGGCATGCCCCATGCGGCGGTGCGGTACAACGGCGATATCCCAGTCACCTGTGTGCCTTCAAGGCCGTCGATATCCGCGATCGCGGACCGCATCGACGCCGCGACGTCGCCCTTGTTGCCACCGAGTGCGATCACGGCGTGGTGCATGGGCGTGACACGGCCTTCATCAGCTCGACCAGTTTTGCCGTCCGTATTCCGTCCGCTCCGCCATCGCTCGATGGTGACGCTCACGTCGGCGAACGGCACGGTGATCGGAGCTTTGGGCTTATGCACGGTGACGGTTACGCCTTGGACTGCGGGATGGTCGGCTATCACGGCGTCAGCGATGAGAGCCGCCAGCCGCTCAATCAAGTCGACATGCTCGCCTTCGATGACGGATACGATCCGTTTGGCGACGCGCCCGTAATCAACCGTGTCATGCAGGTCATCGCTGGAACCGGCACGTGACAGGTCGAGATGCAGCACGGCATCGACGATGAAGGGCTGCGCGCGCTGGTGCTCGTAGTCCAGCACGCCGTGCGTGCCCATGCCTTGAACGCCAGTGAGGCGAATCGTGTCCACGGTTGCGTCCTTTCGTTTAGGTTGGTGGTGGGTGACCACCCCAGTCAGTTTCGCCGACGGCCCTCCGGCTGAGGGAGGAGGGTTAGTTTTGGTATTGTCGCCAGAGGGAGCCGATTGTCAGGGCGGCGCGGCTGCGGCGCACGTCATGCACGCGGACCGCCCAGGCGCCGTGTTCCGCGCACAGGGCCGACAATGCGGCGGTGGCATTGTCACGGTCGTCCATCGTCGGCTCGCCGATGCCGGCATCGTTCAACGCCGCCGAAACGAACCGCTTTCGGGAGGCTCCGATCAGCACCGGATATCCCGACCGCTTGAACAGATCCAGTCCGACGAGCAGCGGCAGATTATGCTCGATGCCGGGCTTGGAGAATCCCAGACCGGGGTCGATGATGACCCGCTCCGGGGCGACACCGGCCTTGAGCACCGCATCGACCTGAGACATCAGCTCGTCATACACGTCCTTGAGCACGTCGTGTTCGTAGTGCGAGGTGTCGGCGTCCGGCGCGGCGCCGCCTTTCGACCCGGCCAGCCAGCCACGCCAATGCTGTACGATGTACAGGCAGTCATGGTCGGCCACCACGTGCGGCAGATCTCGGTCCAGTCGTCCGCCGGACACGTCGTTGATGATCTGCGCACCCTCATTCAACGCGGCCTGCGCCACGGCAGAGCGTGTGGTGTCGATGGAGACGACCGCTCCGTGGGCGATCAACGCCTTCGCGGCACCGGTCACACGGTCGAGCTCGTCCTTCTCGCTGACGCGCTTGGCGCCGGGGCGCGTCGATTCCGCGCCGATGTCGATGATGTCGGCTCCCGCATGCAGCATGTCGTCGCCGTGGTCTCGGGCCTTGCCTGGATCCAGCCACAGGCCACCATCCGAAAACGAGTCCTCGGTGATGTTGAGCACACCCATCAGCAGTGTGCAGTCGGTATCATGCAACCGCTGCAGTTCAGTCATGAATTCTCCTCTCCGTCAATCGCCGAAACGGCGGCGATGCCGACCAGTCACGGCGATGAGCCGGATCAGTGCTTGGCCATGATCAGACTCATCGCCTCGGCACGGGTGGCCGGGGTGCGCATCACGCCGCGGACCGCCGATGTGATGGTTCGCGACGCGGGCTTGTTCACGCCCCGCATCGCCATGCACATGTGCTCGCATTCGGTCACGACGATGACGCCCTTGGCGTCCGCGTATTCCATCAGCGCGTCCGCGACCTGCTGGGTGATGCGTTCCTGCACCTGCGGGCGACGCGCGTACAGCTCCACCAGTCGGGCGAGCTTGCTCAATCCGACGACCTGCCCGTTGGACGGGATGTAGCCGACATGCGCGACGCCGTGGAACGGCAGCAGATGATGCTCGCACACCGAGAACAGCTCGATGTCGCGCACCAGCACCATTTCATCGGTCTCGACCGGGAAACGCTTGGACAGCACCTCCTGCGGGCTGCGTCCGAGCCCTGAGAAAATCTCCTCGCAGGCACGTGCGATACGGTCAGGCGTCTCCAGCAGACCCTCGCGATCGGGATTCTCGCCGATCGAAGTCAGGAACAGCCGTACGGCCTTGCGCACGCCCTCTTCGTCAATCGCCATATATCCTCCAGCTTCCCTCACCACTTATATAGTCGTCATGCCCGCCGAACCGGGGCAGGCACACCGTTTGCCGTCAAACGGCAAACGCCCGTGCGCCCGGCGAGCCCCTTTGCGGGACCGTCGGGCGCACGGGCACGAAATCACCGCTCCCCCGGCTTCATGCCGACGGAACGTTTGAGCGACTCCGGAATCTCCACCGGAGGCTTGTCGGAATCGGGACGGCGCTGGTCGGACAGCCACACCGGACGTTCCGGAGCCTTCCTGATGTTCGCGAAGATCGCGGCCAGTTCCTTCTCATTCAGCGTCTCCTTGACGAGCAGCTGGCGAACCAGCTCATCAAGCACATCGCGGTTGTCGTTGATGATGTTCCATGCCTCGGTGTGCGCGGTCTCGACAAGGCCGAGCACCTCCTCGTCGATGACCTCGGCGGTGCGCTCGGAGTACTTGTGCGGCGCAAGACCATCGAAATCGGCGCTCTGGTCGTCGGTGTCGGCCCACTTGATGGCGCCGAGCTTCGAGGAGAAGCCGTATTCCACGACCATGGTGCGGGCGATCTTCGTCGCCTTCTCGATGTCGTTCGACGCGCCCGTGGTCGGATCGTGGAACACGACCTCCTCCGCGGTGCGTCCGCCCATCGCGTACGCCATCTGGTCGAGCAGCTCGTTGCGCGACTGCGAGTAACGGTCGGTGGTCGGCATGACCGCGGTGTAGCCGAGCGCACGGCCACGCGGCAGAATCGTCACCTTGGTCACCGGATCGGTGTTGTGCAGTGCGGCGGCGACCAGTGCATGGCCGCCCTCGTGGTATGCGGTGTTGCGCAGCTCATTGAGGGCCATGCCCTTCGACTGACGCTTCGGGCCGGCCTGGACGCGGTCGATGGCCTCGTCGATGGCACGGTTGTCGATCAGCTGTGCGCCGGCACGGGCGCACAGCAGCGCGGCCTCGTTGAGCACGTTGGCCAGATCGGCGCCAGTGAAGCCCGGCGTGCGCACGGCGACCATGTGCAGATCGGCGTCCGGCACGAACGGCTTGCCTTTGGCATGCACCTTGAGGATGGCCTCGCGGCCTTCGAGGTCCGGCGCCTCCACCGACACCTGACGGTCGAAGCGGCCGGGGCGCAGCAATGCCGGGTCGAGCACGTCGGGGCGATTGGTCGCGGCGATGATGATCAGGTTGGTGTCGCTGTCGAAGCCATCCATCTCGACGAGCAGCTGGTTCAGCGTCTGCTCGCGCTCGTCGTGACCACCACTCATGCCGGAACCACGCTTGCGTCCGACGGCGTCGATCTCGTCGATGAAGATGATGGCCGGGGCGTTTTTCTTCGCCTCATCGAACAGGTCACGGACGCGGGAGGCGCCAAGGCCGACGAACATCTCGACGAAGTCGGAGCCCGCCATCGCATAGAACGGCACACCCGCCTCGCCTGCGATCGCACGGGCGAGCAGCGTCTTACCGGTTCCGGGAGGACCGTACAGCAGCACGCCGCGCGGGATGCGGGCGCCCAGGGCCTTGTACTTCGACGGATCCTTGAGAAAGTCCTTGATCTCCTCGACCTCCTGCACGGCGGAGTCCTCGCCAGCCACGTCGGAGAACTTGGTGGACGGCGTCTGGCCTTCGAGCAGCTTGCCGTTGTTCTTCTTGCCGCCCATGCCGAACATGCCGGACGCGCCGCCCATGCGGCTCATCAGGAACCAGAACACGGCGATCATGATGATGAACGGCAATATCGAGCTGATCAGGTAGCTGACCATGCTGGTCTGCTGCATGTTAGAGGTCCACCCCTTGGAGGGGTCGGCCTTCTCGACCGCCTGCACGACCTGCGCGCCCTGCGCGAACGTATAGTAGAACTGCACCTTCTTGCCGTAGTTGTGCGGCTTGTTCGTGTCCGGATCGGTCTTCGTGAAGTTGCTCTTCAGCTCAAGCTGCACCAGCTGCTTGTTGTCGATGATCTTGGCGTACGCGACGTTCTCGGTCTTGAGCAGGGCGAAGCCGTCCTTGGTGTCGATGGTCTGCGTGCCGGCGCCGGCGAACAGCTGGAAGCCGGCGACCGCCATGACCACCAGCAGCACGCCCCACAGCCACGGGGACTTCCAGAACGGCTGCGGGCCGCCTGAGTTGTTTCCCTTCTGGTTGCCGTTGGGGTCGTTGGGCGAATTGCGTTTGAACGGATTGCCGTTGCCGCGGTTGCCATTGCCACTCGGCGGCATCTGCTGAGGGCCTTGAGGATAGCTCATACCTGATTATTCTCCTTGATACACTTCGGGCTTCAACACGGCGATGGAGTCAAGATTGCGGAATCGCTCGTCATAGTCCAGGCCGAACCCGACCACGAACTCATCGGGAATCTCATAGCCGCGATACCGCACGTCGACGTCCACTTCGCGGCGCGACGGCTTCTCCAGCAGCGCGAATATCTCCACCGACGCCGCGCCGCGGCGCTTGAGTTCCTCGACGAGCCATGCCAAGGTACGCCCTGAATCAACGATATCCTCGACGATAAGAATATGCCGACCGCGGACATCGCAGGACAGGTCCTGCCGTATGGCGATCGTCCCGCTCGATTCAGTGCCCGACCCGTAGCTCGAAAGACTCATGAAATCCATCTGCACGGGAATGCTCAGCGCCTGCGAGAACGCGGCGATGGTGTTCACGGCACCCTTGAGCACCGCGACCAGCAGCAGGTCACGCCCCTGATAGTCCTTGCTTACCTGCGCCGCCACCTCGTGTATCTTGCTTGCGATCTGAGCCTTGGTGATCAGCTCATGGTCGATCTCGTCTTGAACATCAGCGATTTGCATGGAGACCATCTTGGCACACGCGAATGACGTGTTTCCGACGAAATGCTGAATGACCGCTGGGAAGTGCCACGGCACCCTGACCGTGCCACTGCGAGATCAGCCGGTCGACGGCGTCGACGTGACGGAACCCGGCCTCGATGCCGACCGCCGCGAGCGCGTGCGCGATCACGCGCAATCTGATCGCCCGCGGCTCCCGCGCCAACGCTTTCGCGTCGATCCGCAGCAGCTCGCAGTCTCCGTCGACGCTCCCGCACGAATCCCCGGCGAACGTCACCGCGTGCGCCGCAACCGATTCCGCGATACCGTCGAGATACGACTTCTCGATGGATGCGAGTTCGGCACCGTCACAGAACCTGCTCACGATATCGCCGCCGGCGAACGCGTTCAGATAGGGAATCAGCGTGTGGCGGACGCGCGAGCGCAGCGGGAAATCGTCCGGCAACGGTTCGTCCGCAGCCATATGGTCGCCGTTGGTCGGGTCATCCCACCATGTGATCCCGAGGTCCTCGCAGATGCCGGTCGTGTCCGCGCGGGTCAGACGCAGGAACGGGCGGGCGAACCGCACGCCGTCACGCTCGACGATCCGCGGCATCCCCGCGAGCGCATCCAGTCCGGAGGACCGCAGCACATCCATCAGCACGGTTTCGGCCTGGTCGTCGCCGGTGTGGGCGAGCAGCACGCATGCGGCCGATTCCCGTCGGGCCGTATCGGCCAGCGCACGGTATCGCGCGTCGCGAGCCGCGGCCTCGACGCCGTGACCGTCCCCCGACACTTCGACCGGCACCACCGTGACCGGGTCGAGCCCCAGCCCGCAGCATCGCCGTGCCGCCGACTGAGCCACCTCATCCGAATGCTCCTGCAGCCGATGATCGACCACGATGGCCCCGCATCTGATGCCCCACGACGCGCACACGATGCCGGCCACCGCCGCCAACGCCATCGAATCGCGACCGCCCGAGCAGGCCACCAGCACCAGCGGGGCATCGGGCGCGGGGGTATGGTCGCCGTGCTCGGCGAAGCGCGGATCCTGCCTGGGTAGTCCCAGATCGACCAGCATGGCTCGCATCCGGCCGATCGCGGCACGCATCACAGCGGTATATGGCATGGGTCGAAACCTTTACAGCTTGGCCAGTTTGGCGGCCATCACGTTGATCGCCTCGATGGCCGACCACTGGTTCTCCGGGTCGTTGACGATCACGGCGAACGACAGCACGCCGCCCTTGACGCGGGACACGTTGCCGGCGAGCGAGGTCACGGCGTCGAGGCTGCCGGTCTTCACGCGGAACAGGCCGTTGTCCGGGCCGGTGACGATACGGTTCCTCGCCGTGCCGACCAGGCCGGGGATGGACAGTCCTTCCGCCGCCGCGGTAGCGATGCCGGCGGTGAGATTGCGCTCCTGCATCTCGATCAGCGTGGTCACGCTGACCTTCGATCCTGGCGTCAGACCGGAGCAGTCGGCCATCTGCAGGCCGGACGTGTCGATGCCCTGCTCGGCGAGCGTGTCGGCGACGGCCTGCGTGTCGGTCTTGATGCTGTTGCCGGCCTGACGCTTGAGCGCCGTCAGACGGCCGAATAGCTGGGCTAGCGTATTGTCGGAATGCCTCAGCATGAACGCCATGACCTCGTTAAGCGGCGCCGAGCTGACCGAGGCCAGCGCTGAAGTGCCGCTTGGCGCCGCGCCCGCGGTCGGCCCGGACATCACGGTGATGCCGTTGTCGGCGAGCCGCTTCGCGAAGGTCGTCGCCGCGTCCAGCGCAGGCTGCTGGGACAGCACCGGGTATTGGCTGGAATCGTCGGGATTGGCCGGCTTGACCATGTCGGTCCAGGTGCGTCCGCCGTCGACGGCCATCGTGGAGATCGCCGTATAGTACCGGTGCTCCGCGTTGTTTTCCGTGACGCCAGCCGGCGTACGATCCTGCCCGAACAGCGAATCGTCGTACAGCAGGTCGACCTGAGTGATGCCGCGCTGCTTCAACGCCTCGGCGGTGCGCTGCGCCAGCGTGCCCAGCCCGGCATGGCCGTTGATGTGCGAGGGATCGCTCTCCCCGTCCGACAGCAGCATGTCGCCCTCACCCTGCAGCACCACGGTCTTGCGGTTGTCGTCGCCCTGGATGAGATAGGTCTTGGTGTCGAGCGTGGAGCCCATGTCCAGCGTGGTCGCCGCCGCGAACGCGGTCAGTGTCTTCAGGGTCGATGCGGGCTGGCGGGGAATCGTGGCGTCATGCTCGGCTACGATGTTGCCCTTGCCGTCCGCGATGGCCAGCGAGAAGGATTTGCCCACGCCCTCGCTGGCGGAGAACTCGTCGAGGATGGTCTTCGCGGCCTGGGCGTCGACGGGCATGGACGCGTCGACGCCGGCGGCGACCGTGCCGCCCGTGAGCGCGTCCTGCGGGTCGGGAATCGCGACGCGGTCCACTCCCCGCAACGTCAGGATGCCGGGTGCCACGTCATAGATGTCAGCCACGAAATACCCCGCCATCACCGCAACGGCGACGACGGCGGACACCGCGACGGTGACGGTACGCCGCGTCATCGGCAGATGCCGAATCATATGATGTCGGGCCGCAGCCTTTGATGCCACGAGCGAACTCCTTAGACAGACGTTACATCATCGCCGCAAGGGCGCCGCCCGAACCGGCTCAGCGCTGCAGCGACGCGAACGAATCCAACGTCTGGACGACACGGATCGCGCGCGCATCCAACAGCTTACCGCCAAGCCATGAACCGATGACCATGGCCGCCACGCCATTGGCGAGACCGACCGGCGCCATGACCCATAGCCAACCGCCCATATCGGCCACAACGAGCACGATCGCGACGAGAATCGTCGGCAGCATCGGAATCAGACAGCCGAAAAGCTGCACGAACGGGAACAATCCCTGGGCGACGGCACGGCCCTGCGGTGTGGAGAACGGCTTGTCCATCGACGGCACCGGATACATCAGCGAGCAGTTGGTGATCTCCGCGACGCCGATGCTGCTGAACGAGACACCCAACGCCAGACAGATGAACGTCACGCCCAGGAGCAGGCCGTCAGCCGTGCGCCAATCGCCGGTCAACACGAAGCAGGCCAGACCGAGCACCACCATATATATCACGTTGATGGACGCGAACACCCGCATGCGGGACCGACGGTCGTCCCAGCCGCGCACGCCGGCCAGCACCTCCATCGTGAAACCGCGGCCGTCGTATGCCAGGCCGTTGCCCTCGGTCATCTGCATCATCCATCCGCCCCAGATCAGACCCTGCCAGATCACGATCGTGATGCCACGCGACTGGAGCGCGAACAACGCCACGAACAGGACGGGCATCACGAACAGCAGGATCTGACGCGGGTCGCGGCGCAGATACGTCAGCAGACGGGCGGACATCGCGCCGGACGTGCTGTCCGGCATCCAGCCGAACGCGCCGATGCCGCGGACCTTCGCGGCACGCTCGGGCGCACCCGCGGTCACGCGGTCATGACGCAGGCACCAGACACAGCCGACGAAGCACACCACCCACGTGACGGCCAGGATCGCCAGACGCGCCACGAACAGGAGCGGGTTACCGGTCAATAGGTCGTACGGCAACTGGAACGCGGCTCCGAACGGGGTCCAGCTCAGAGCGTCGGCCACGCTCAGATCCGTCAATGACGGAAAATCATACAGACTGCCGGAATCGGCGGGGTTGACGATGATGTTCGGCAGCTGGCATAGCACAATGAACACGATCATCGCGATGAGGTAGAACGCGTTCTTGCCACGTTTCGAGCGCACCAGCGTCGTCGATGCCGAAATGACCAGCTTGGCCAGCGACATCATCGTGATGATGGCCAGCGGGGCGGCGATGAGCTGCATGACGACCATGCCCACACTCATCCACCGGTATGCGAGGGACCACAGCATCAGCGCCAGCGTACCACAGATCGCAGGCAGACCGCTCAGGCCGCCGAGCAGCATGCCGAGCTGCAGTTTCCGGTCGGGAATGCCGTACAGCGCGAACCGGTGCGGAGCCATGGTCGAGCCGTCGCCGACGAGCATCAACTGAATGAACAGGATGATGAAGCCGGCGAACGTCGACCCGTACATCACCGCGACGTGCAGCACCCCGTACATCCACCCCGCAGGGATGTGATGACCCGCCATATCGAATACGGGGCCGCCGAGGAACCACGCGAGAGCGCCGACTCCCACAAGGGCGCCGATGCCGAATACGATGCCGAGCACATAGCCGATGGTCTGCCACGTCGACTTGCGCAGGGTGGCAAGGGTGAGCGCCCAGCGCAGACGCACCATGGTCAAAGCGACTTCCATCATGACTCCTCGGGCGATGGGAACGGGGCGGTGGGCGCAGACGAGTCGGCAGGGGCGACGCCGTTCGCCGCGTATCCGCCGTCGAGCCACGACAGCTTGGCCGCGGCATGCCGGCCGCCGACCAGCTGCAGGAACCGCTCCTCAAGGTCCTCGCCGGCCGACACCTGCTCTATCGTGCCCGCCGCGCGGACCTGCCCGGCGTTGATGACGGCGACGTGCGTGCACATCTTCTCCACCAGCGACATCACGTGCGAGGAGATGATGACCGTGCCGCCGGTGGACGCGTACTCGGCGAGGATGTCCTTGAGGTTCGCGCTGGACACCGGGTCGACCGACTCGAACGGCTCATCAAGCACCAGGATGCGCGGGCTGTGAATCATCGCGGACGCCAGGCAGATCTTCTTGGTCATGCCCGCGGAATAATCGGACACCATCGTGTCCGCGGCGGAAACCAGATCGAAGGCGTTCAGCAGGTCGCCGGCGCGACTGTGCGCCACATCGCGCTTCATGCCGCGCAGCATGCCCGAATAGATCAGCAGCTGCATTCCGGTGAGCCGGTCGAATATCTGGTCGGGCTGCGGCATGACGCCGATCTCACGTTTGGCGGCGTTGACGTCCTGCCACACGTCCTGCCCGAGGATCATCGCGGTACCGGCGTCGGGAACCAGCAGGCCGGTCACCATGTTGAGCGTGGTCGTCTTGCCCGCGCCGTTCGGGCCGACGAGGCCGAAAAACGAGCCGACCGGGATGTCGAGGGACAGTCCGTTGACCGCAATCTTGCGGTCGAAGCGCTTGTACAGGCCGCGAATGGAGACCGCCGCGCGCGGGTCGGGCGGCGGCAGTGTCGCAACCGCGGGACGGGAGGGGACGGATGACGATGCCGTACGCGCGGGAAAACCGCCAATCTGCGGCTGATTGTCTATACTCATGACTCAAGCATAGACCATGCAGCGGTATAGACCAATCATCCCGCAGATCGATGACGGGTCGGCGGCAGCCAGCATCGGCCCGGCCGGCGGAGCCAGACATCGCTGCCGAACGCCGGTCGAAGCACGGTCCAAAACCGCTCAGCCCTTATGCACGATTGGCTTCCACTGAGCCTTGGAGAAGATGGCCTGGAACGAAATCGGCATGTAACTGAGCATGTAGATGGGGAAACTCAGCACATAGGCGAACAGCTCCTTGTTGGTGGCGCCGATGTGGTCGCGTTCCGCGACGATCGTCAATGCGGCCAGTGCCATCATCGTCACGACCGCCAGCACGATGTCAAAGGCCCATCCCGCAATCGCACTGAGCTGGCTCTGCCACGTCACGAATCCGAACGCCACGAACAGCAGGCCCAGTACGATGCGGATGACGCCCAGCACCGTGAACGGGCATAGCAGCAGGGTGAAATCGACGGACGAAAAATCACGCTCACGCACGGCCCGCTTGATCAGCGCCATGCCGTAATACCGGAACACCTGCAGGAATCCCTTGCTCCAGCGCAGTCGCTGACGCCAGCTCTGCTGGAACGTGACCGGCTGCTCGTCGTACAGCATGGCGGTGCCGCAGTATCCGATGCGGTCGCCGTGCAGGATGGAGTCCATCGTGAATTCCAGATCCTCGGTCAGCAGATGGAATTTCCATCCCCTGTTGCGCCGCATCACCTCGCGAGAAAACATGAATCCGGTGCCGCCCACATGACAGCTGGAGCCGAGGATCATGCGCGAATTGTTCAGGAATCGCGACTCGCGGATGAACCACAGGGCCGAACCGGACGACACCCAGTTGTCGGCCAGGTTGACCGAATTGCGGTAGCTGGTCAGGATGCGGAAACCGGACTGGAAGGCCTTGTTCATCTCCTCGACGTAATGACGGTCGAGCCGGTTGTCGGCGTCGAACACGAAATAGGCATCGTAGTCGTCGGCCACACCCGAGTCAATCATGGTGCTCAGCAGGTACGACAGCGCGTATCCCTTGCCGATCAGCTCCGTGTCGTGGCGTTCGACGACATGGCATCCCATCTCGCGGACGACTTCGGCGGTGCGATCGGTACAGTTGTCGGCCACCAGCCAGATATCGATCAGCTTGCTCGGATAGGTCTGGTTGTGCAGCGAGTCGATGAGGTTGCCGATGACGTTCTCCTCGTTGCGCGCGGAGATCAACACGGCGTAGCGCTTGTCCATCGGCGCGTCCGGGAAGTGCACCGGCTTGGAGAACAGAGACATGATGACGCAGATGGCCTGGTAGATGATGCCGACGCCGCCCACCACCATCATAAGCACGTCGATTACGGTCAGCAATGCCATTAGCGCCACCTGCTTCGCGGATTGTCGGTAGACCCGTCACCACGGCGTGGGCGGGCGGTCTTTGCGGGACGGTCGGCTGCCGGCTTCGCGGCGGTGCCGGATGATTCGCTGTCGGACAGTCTATCGGAGGAGGTCTTCGCGGCGCCGGGCTCTGCAGAGCCGTCGCTGCTACCATCATCGCCATGCGCCTGTGCGGTACCGTCACCGACTCCGCGCAATTTCACGGCGTTGCCCGACTTCGCCCCCTCGCGCACGCTGCGCGACAGCACGTCCTTCGGTATGGCAATCGTTTCGGAATCCTCGGTCTCGTTGGCCTCGTCAAGGTCATATATCTGGTCGCGCAGCGCACGTAGCTCGTCGCTGATCGGCACATGGGCGCTCGATCCTTTGGCGGCGCGCGGCATATGGTCGCTCATCGGCTTGATCACGCGCTCACTGAACGCCTCGGCGCCCTCCACGACCTTGGACTTCTTCCCCGGCATCGGATCGCTCATCAGCGGCGACTCCACCAGCGCATAGCGCTTCGTGTACACCTTGAAGATGGCCTGCATGCTCGCCGTGACCGGCAGTGCGAGGAACGCGCCCAGAGCGCCGAACAACGCGCCCATCACCAGTACGGCGAGGAACGCGACGCATGGGTTGAGGTCCATCGTGCGCTGCGAGACCTTCGGCGAGAGAATCAGGTTCTCGATCTGCTGGTACACGATGATGAACACCAGCACACCGACCCCGTACCACAGGCCATTCGACCCCCAGGCGAACAGCACCGGCAGCGCGCCGCCGATATACGTGCCGACCGTCGGCACGAACTGCGACACGATGCCGCAGAACAACGCCAGCGGCAGCCAATATGGCACGTGGATAATCTCCAGGAAAACGGCCGTGCAGGTGGCGTTGATGGCGGCCAGGATGGAGCGGGAGAACAGGAAGCCGGAAATCTGCTCCTGCACCACCGTCCAGCCGAGCAGGAAACGGCGCTGCGTGTTCGGTCCAAGCCACTGGCACAGGCTGCGGCGCGTCTTCGGGCCCGCGGCCGAAATATAGTACGTCACCATCAACACGGTCAGCAGATTCAACAGGAAGCTGAACACGCCCATCGTGGTGGTCAACGCCTGACCGGCGAAATCGGTGATCCACGACGTCTGCACGTTCTTGAATATCTCCATGCCGAGGTTCTCTATCTTCGGCATGTCGAACGACGTGTACTGCTTCACCGCGTCCACGATCTCCGTGTATATCGACGGAAGCCCCTTCACCATGGAGATCAGCTGCTGCACGAACATGTTGCCGAACAGCGTGAGCAAAGCCATGACGATCACGGCGAGGCCGATCAGGCTCACCGCCGACGCGAGGCCGCGCTTCCAGCCGTGTCGCACCATCGAGACCACCAGCGGCTCGACCGCCAGCGCGATGAATATCGAGATGACGACATCCAGCACGATGGTCGATATCTTGCCCCACGATGTCCACACGAAAATCGCGGCGAACACCGCGATGACCGTGTACAACAGCGCGCGCCCCCACCAATCCGGCGGTCGACGCGAATCCCCTTTGGCGGGGAACACCGACGCCAAATCCAGTTTCTGATCATCCGTTTCACTCATGAGACCCTATTGTAGCCAGCGGGAGTGTACGCACAGGTGCTTATCCTGTAAGTATGCTCAACGTTTCGATTATCATCCCCGCGTGGAATGAGGAGGAGCGCATCGCCGACTGCCTGATGAACGCCACGCGCCAGACCGTCGCACCACATGAAGTGATCGTCGTCAACAACCGTTCCACGGACCGCACCTGCGACATCGTCGAACGGTTCCAGCGCGACCATCCCGAAGCTCCGGTCATCCTGCTGCAGCAGAACGAGGATCAAGGACTGATCCCGACCCGCAACTTCGGTCTGAACGCCGCAACCGGCGACGTGCTGGGACGCATCGACGCCGACTGCATGCTCAAACCCGACTGGGTGGAGGTCGTGTCCGGCATCTTCACCGAGGATCCGGACGCCATGGGCGCGACCGGACCGGTGGTGTATTACGACATGCCCGCGAAGGGTGCCGGGCTCGCCGGCGACGACCACATCCGCCGGCACACGTACCGGGCGGACAACGATCAGGTGCTGCTGTTCGGTTCGAACATGGCGATTCGCGCCTCAGCATGGCACGCCATCTCGGGCGAGGTCTGCCGCGACCCGGAGGACGTGATGCACGAGGACATCGACGTGTCGCTGCATCTGCTCAACCATGGTTTCAAGACGGTGTACTCACAGTGCATGATCTGCGGCATCTCCGCACGGCGCATGGACACGTCCTTCGCGTCGTTCCACCGGTACATGCAGCGGTTCAAGAACACATTCGCCGCACATCCCGATCATTGGCGCGAGCACCACACCGAGCGGCGCCTGTATGCGCTCTACCCGTGGCTGCACATGCTGTACCCGATTTATCAGCAGCATCTGGCCGCGAAGGACATCAACCCGGCCGAAAAGATCTGGTTCGACGAGCAGATCAAGCTCGTCAAGAGCCATTTCGACAATCCCGAGCAGGTGGACGCCGTCGAATGACGTCGGCTGACGCCAGCTAACAGATGATGGTGGGGTTCCGACACGGTATGTGCCGGAACCCCACCATCATCTGTTAGCCGCATCCGTTGCGGATTATCGCGGCTTTCTCCCGCTCACGGGGCCGGCCGGCGGATGGACGCGCCGCCGCGGACCGGTCCCGTGTCGCTCTATCACATCAGCGAGGTGTAGATCTTCAGGATGTCCTCTTCGGTGGCCTTGCGCGGGTTGCCCGGCGTGCACACGTCGTTGAAGGCGTCGTGGGCGAGCGGTGCCAAGTCGGCCTCGGTGGCACCCACCTCGGAAATCGTGGTCGGGTTCTTGAGATCCACGGTCAGCTGGTGGACGGCCTGCACGGCCTCCTCGCGCACCTTCTCAAGGTCGCCGGTGTAGGCGTCCTCGATACCGAACGCGTCGGCGATGTCACGGTACTTTTCGCCGGTGAAGTCCTTGTTGTATTCCATGACCGGGGCCAGCAGGATGCCGTTGGCCACGCCGTGGGCCACGCCGAGACGGCCGCCCAGCGGGTGGGCCATGCCGTGCACGAGACCCAGGCCGACGTTGGAGTAGGCCATGCCGGTGATGTAGGAGGCGTAGGCCATCTGCTCGCCGGCCGGCACGTCGCCGTCGGCGGACTTGGCCAGGTTCTTGGCAATCATGCGGATGGTCTGCATGCTCAGGCAGTCAGACAGGCTCCATGCGCCCGGGGTGATGTAGCCCTCGATGGCGTGGGTCAGGGCGTCCAGGCCGGTGGCGACCTTCAGGCCGCGCGGCATCGTGTCGGTCAGGTCGGGGTCGACGAATGCGACGATCGGGATGTCGTGGGGGTCGACAGCCACGAACTTGCGCTTGTTGGCGGTATCGGTGACCACGTAGTTGATGGTGGTCTCAGAGGCGGTGCCGGCGGTGGTGGGCACGCCGAAGATCGGGACGGACGGGTTCTTGGTGTCGGCCACGCCCTCAAGGGACAGTACGTCGGCGAACTCCGGGTTGGCGGTGATGATGCCGATGCCCTTGCAGGTATCCTGCGGGGAGCCGCCGCCCAGGCCGATCAGGAAGTCGGCGCCGGATTCGGCGAACTTCTTGACGCCGTCCTGGATGCATTCGACCGGCGGGTTCGGCTTGACGTTGTCGAACACCTCATACGGCAGGCCGGCCTCGTCCAGCACATCGGTGACCTTCTTGACAGTTCCGGTCTTCAGCAGGATCGGATCGGTTACGATGAACGCCTTGGTGAAGCCATGGGACTTCGCGACCGCCGGAATCTCCTTGATGGCTCCACGGCCAAAATACGCGGTCTGATTGAAGATCATGCGATATACCATGCTGGCTCTCCTTTGAATGACGCGCGGGCGTTGCGCTCGGCGTATCTGCTATGACGATTCCTATCGTACCTCGAAAACTGGAAACATGCTGGGAAGGTAACGCAAACACAGCAGAGAACAGTTGCGGTATAGCGCTGTAGCATACAATCGCCCCCGCGGCCTTACCCCTACGAAAAATCCCATTTGTCACCGCGTAAGTTTCTTCATCGCAAGTCCCACAAAGCAGTACATGCCGTACCACATTATGAGCTGCCCCGCATCCCGCCGCCCTCATTCATCCCGCCAAAGTCCCATCCGCACGGGCTGAAACGGGACTTCGCTCGGACTAGACACTCGGACGACACCCCCATCCGGCCAAAATCCGTTTGGCGCGGCGCGGATGCGACCATACACGGATGACGTGGCCAGAATGCTCATGCTGGGGACGATGCAAAGAGGCGATTTCATGCCTGCGCATCAATCAGACGCCCGGCTGCGCTCCGCTCAGGAATGATGCACGGCACTCGTCACCTTGATGGCGGTCCATGCGCCGCGTACGGCCAGCAATGCAAGCCATGCGGCGAACAGCAGCGAGCCGACACGCGGCGAAATCAGCCCGGCGATCAACGTGCCCAACGGCGCCGTCTGACATTTCCGCCCGCGCCGCGCTTGCTCCTGCCTTCTTCAATCATGCTCACGGGTTTACTCTAGCCCGGGTAACGCCTTCAACCAGCACCGGGTGCAAATTACGGGTTGAAATCGCCGTTCTGGGCAATTCCCCGTGCCAAATCGCCGTTTTAAGGTCCAAAAACGGCGATTTGGCACGGGGAATCACGGATTGCGGCGATTTCAACCCGTAATTTCGGGAAGAGTGGGGGGAAAGAGACCGGGAGGAGGGAGGGCGCTGGGGGCATGCAGGACCGAGACGCATGCTGGCCCTAGCCCACGCAATCAGGTAAGACCCATGACCCGCCCGACTTCTCGACCAGATGCAAGAAACCCGCCATCCCAATGTTTCCAAAGGGTGACGGGTTTTCCGTGGTGGCTCCGAGCGGCATCGATCCGCTGACCTAGCGATTTTCAGTCGCTCGCTCTACCAACTGAGCTACAGAGCCAGTGAACATAAAAACCCGGCGAAAACCGGGTCTTCACATTCCAGCGACCCCGGCCGGACTTGAACCGGTGACCTCCGCCGTGACAGGGCGGCGCTCTAACCAACTGAGCTACGGGGCCATATGCTTGTTTGCAAGCAACGAGTAGATATATTACAGAGTTCTTGGCGATATGCAACTTCGGCGTGTCGCAGCGCCTGCAGAGCCTCCCAGACAGGCCCGAACACCACCGAGGATGAACCCGATTCCCAGTATTTCCAGCACTTCCCGCACCTACCCTATCAGCGCCGCCAACGGCATGATCGCGAGACTGGTGAAGGCGGAGTCGCCGTAATCCTTGTAGACACAATCGCCGTTGATGCAGTACGACCCGTTCCAGGTTTCCGGATGATTCACCATGTATACCCCCACCGTGATCGCAAGAATGATGGCGATGATACGATCACGATGTCAATCGCACTGATGACGATGCCCGCTATGGCGAGCGCCTTGCCGCGCTCCTGCGTGCGGTTGATCTGCCGCAGGGCGATGATCGAGAGAATCAGTCCAGCCGGGCAGAACACGAACGACAGGACGAACCCGACAATCGACATCGTGTTCCATCTATCGTTCGGCGCATAGTATGCCGGCACGCCATAGGGGTTCGCGCCATACGGAGGATACGGAGGATATTGCGCAGCGCCATAGGGAGCCCCGTACTGTGGCTGCTGGGTGCCATACCCCGGTGCTCCATAGCTGCCGGTCTGGCTGTGCTGAGGCTGGCCATACCCTGGCTGGCCCGAGTACCCGGCCTGACCATAATCCGACTGGCCATATCCGGTCTGACCATACTCACCCTGATCATACGGCGGCACCTGACCATCCGCGGCACCGGCACCCGGAGCCCACGAACCATCGCCCGCCTGCTCATACCCGGCCTGCGTCGGCACCTGCCCGTCATTACCGTCAGTCGGCATGGCACTTGGCGTATTCGATGACATCTCAGGACTCCTTCGGTCGCTATCGTTCCCGCCGCCGATCATCGCCCGGCGCTACGCCCAGTATATCCTGTCAACGCTTTCATCTCAACGCCAAGGCATCACAGCGCCATCCCCGAACCGGCGCAATACGATCGGACAGACCAGGGCCGACCGCACCGCCCCATCCGCAGACGAAGCGACGCGAACCGGCCCCGTATTCGGTCGAGTCACCATTCAGACGGCGGTACGTCCGGCCATAAGCCGACCGTCAACGCCCAGCAGCCCGACCGGCCACCCAGACACCCGGCCACCCGTTCAGCTGACCTGCTTCCAGGTGGCGACGTCGATGTGGTGCTCGGGGTTGGCCTGCCACGCATCCCACGCGGACTTGACGATGTCCTCCACGTCGTACTTGGCGTGCCAGCCCAGCTCCTCGTTGATGCGCTTCGGAGAGCCGATCAGGTGCGGCGGGTCGCCTGCGCGACGGGCCATCACGGCCTCGGTGAACGGCAGGCCCGTGACCTTCTTGACCTCGTCGACGATCTGGCGCACGGAGGTGCCCTCGCCGGTACCCACATTGAAGGCGTCGTACTTGCGCTCGTCGCGGTCAAGGTACTTCAGCGCGGCGATGTGAGCGTCGGCCAGGTCGGAGACGTGAATGTAGTCGCGCACGCAGGTGCCGTCCGGGGTCGGGTAGTCGTCGCCGAAGATGGCCGGCGCCTTGCCCTTCTTCAGGCGGTCGAACAGCATCGGGATGAGGTTGAGGATCGCGGGGTCCTCCAGCTCCACCGGACCGCATCCGGCCACGTTGAAGTAGCGCAGCGCGCAGAAGCGGATGCCGAACGGCTGCTCGCAGGCGCGGGCCATCCACTCGCCGAACAGCTTGGTCTGGCCGTAGGGGTTGATCGGCAGCATAGGGACGACGTCCTCGGGCACCACGTCGACCGGCGGCACGCCGTAGGTGGCGGCGGAGGACGAGAAGACGAGCTTCTTGGCGTTCTTGGACTGGGTCATGCCGGTGAGCACGTTGAGCATGCCGTTGATGTTCTGCTGGTAGTACCACAGCGGCTTCTCGACGGATTCGCCGACCTGCTTGCGCGCGGCGAAGTGGATGACGGAATCGACGTCTTCGGCGTCGAGGATCTCGGCGAGGCGGTCGCCGGCGCCCGGCGCGGCGATATCCATGCCATACAACCGCGCGCCTTCGATGCGGGCGGGCTTTCCGTAGCTCAGATCGTCGACGACGACAACGCGTTCGCCGGCTTGATGGAGCGCATGGACGACGTGGGCACCGATGTATCCGCACCCACCGGTAACGAGAACTGTCATGTCTGTCCTTTCGTGACCGCGAGCATAACCATCGGCATCCGCGACGACTGACCATAACCAATGGTTAACGATAGTTGAATGTTTGATTATGCTCGCTTTTGTTATTTTTCCGAACAGTTTTATCGTAGCACATGAACATAAGAGAACAAAATATGTTCATTGAAACATTACCGACATTCCAGACCATGCACAGATGACAGGCGAGACGGCCCATCGAAGCACGGCGGCCACGAAGGAGGTCAACGGCCCCGGGATAATATGGCACATACCACGACCGACCAGAAACGAGGAAACCGTGCCAGAGCAGATCGAACAGCCGACTTTCACCCCGCGTCCGGTACTGTCGTTCGTGCGGCGATCCGGCCGTCTGGACGCGCGGCTGCAACGCGCGTGGGACAACTACGCCGACACGTATCTGCTGGACATCAACGACGGCGAGGGGTCGCTGGACGTGCGCGACGACTTCACGCTCGACCGCGACACCATCGCCGTGACCTGGGGCAACGCCAATCCGCTGATCGTCGAAATCGGCACCGGACAAGGCGAGAACATCGTCGCCGCCGCGGCCGCGCACCCCGACGTCAACTTCCTCGCGCTGGAGGTGTACGACCCCGGCGTCGCGCACACGCTGCTGCTCGCCGGCAAGCAGCGGCTCGGCAACCTTCACATCGCGCAGGTGAACGCGCCCGAACTACTCGCCGCGACCGCCCCCGGCTCCATCGCCGAGGTCTGGACGTTCTTCCCCGACCCTTGGCCGAAGATGAAGCACCACAAGCGCCGCATCGTGCAGCCGCAGCTCGCGCAGTCCATCCACGGCGCGCTAGCCGACGGCGGGGCGTGGCGCATCGCGACCGACATCGAAGACTACGCCCTGCACGTGCACGAGGTGATGGACGGGCGCACGGACTTCCGCAACGCCGGCACGATCGCCGTCAGCCTGCCCACCGGGCACGTCGGCAAGGGCAACGCCGAGCTCGCCGACGACATGCCGCACGCCGATTTCACCGAATCGGAGCGATTCGACGACCGGGTGCTCACCAATTTCGAAAAGAAGGGACTCGCCGCGGGCCGGGCCATCCACGACCTCACCTATATCGCGGTGTGACGCCGATTACGGCGTGTCGCGGATTTGCATTATCTCCGCAGCTCACGTAATGTATATCGAGTTGTCAGCCCCCATCGTCTAACGGTTAGGACACCAGACTTTCAATCTGACAACGAGAGTTCGACTCTCTCTGGGGGTACTCACCAGCTCCGGGTTCCACGAGGTATCGTGGCCCGGAGTTTTTTGTTTCCAACGGTTTCAGGCCGTCAGCTTGGCCTTCAGCTGCTCGAACAGGAAATCGCGCGGTGGTCGCTGCCACCAGAGATGCACCTAAGTCCCTCTCTCCCAGCATCTGACGCATGAGCGTGTCGTCCAGCAGGGACATCACGGGCACGCCGAAGTAGTCGGCCAGCGCCGCGATGTCGGGGATACTCCACGTGTTCTTGTTCTTCATCTTCGCGCTGACTCCGCCCCTGGTCATCTTCAGAGGCTCCGTGAGCGCCGTCTGGGACAGGCCGTGCGCGGTGAGGGACGTGGAGCCGAGGACAAATTGTCCCGGAATCTTGGACAGAAAGTCACCCAATAGACAAGTGATAAACAATTCTCCCCTCATCCCCTTCGGGGATGCTCCCCTCAACGCCGAATCAGCCTCCACGAAGCCGGTCGCCGACCCGAAGCCCGAACCCGTTCCGGCGACCATGGCCGATCGCAAGGCCGTCCACTCGCTGCCGATCGACAGGCCGTACGGCGAGATCGTCGCGACGATGGACTGGGCGTGCCGATCTACGGGGCGGCGCTGCTGCGCACCTCGTTGTGTCAGGAACACATCGAAGGCGTCATCTCGCAGGAGGCATGCCCGGTATGCGCATACGACAAACGCAACCACGCCACCCACGGCGTCGACGGACGGCGCAAGGCGAAAGCCGGCGCACAGGCAGAGGCGGTGCGGCCATGAGCGGGGACGGGCAGCATCTTGAGGCGCGGAAGAAGGCCAGCGAATGCCGCGACTTCCCGCAACCATGGTCCGACTACCTGTGGTCGCTGGAGTTCGAGCACCGTCCCGGCGACGCGAAGCCGTTCATCAGGCGCTTTGCGGCTGTTTGCTTATCTTGGTCGAAAATATCCTACCCAAAAAGCGCTCTTCTCTTACTCCCCCAACAACCCAACGGAGAAACCCCACCCACGAGAACAGCAATAGCGCCCAATTTTCTCACCTTCTATTTCCTTCAAATAAGAACGGCGGGCTCCTTTGACAAGGAGCCCGCCATAATCCTTTTATCAGCCGCCACCAACGCGGTATGCGGTGCAGATATCGGGATCATTTACTTCGGAAATCATGAACGCTTCATCCTGCATGATTCACCTCAGCTCGACCCTACTGCTTGTCGGCTTCCTCGGAGGCGAGTCGTCCTTCGAGCTGTTCGACGATGTGGGCGTGCATGTTCTCGTCGATCTTGACGGTCAGGAGGAAGACGACGAGGCTGGCGACGATGCCGGCGAGCGGCAGGTAGTAGGCGCAGGTCTTGAACGTGCGGATGTTCGCGGCGGTCATGTCGGCGGCGGTGGCGTTACCGACCATTCCGGCGGCGACGACCACGAAGCCCACGATGCCGTTGGACAGGGCGCCAGCGATCTTGTCGAGCATCGGGCGCACGGAGAGGGTGACGGCCTCGTTGCGCTTGCCGGTCTTGAGCTGGCCGTATTCGATGGAGTCGGTCATGCTCAGGATGGCGGTCATCTGGATGGTCTGCGCGGGAAGGTAGAAGAGGACGAGCGCGACGATGACGACGGGCAAGTTCATGGGCGCGATGATGAACAGCGTGTAGCCGGCGATCATGAGCGCCATGCCGGCGGTGTACAGCCAGCGGCGCGGGATGCGGCGGTTGAGCACCGGGTAGAGGGGCGTGGTGCCCAGTCCGGTGATGACCGGGATGATGCCGGCGATGGAGAAGCTGTCCGGAGCTCCGAGCACGTACTTGAACTGATAAAAAAGCACGCCGGTGGTGGCGACGTTGGCCACGGAGTACAGCAGATAGCTGAGGGCCACCCACAGGAGCTGGTCGTTCTGGGCGATGGCCTTGAACGCCTCGATGGGGTTGCCGTTGGCCTCGGCCTTGGCGCGCAGCCCGCCTTGGTTCTCTCGGGTGCCGAACGCGACGCTCCACGCGGTGAGCAAGCCGAGCACGGCGATGATGATGGCGAACGCCGCCCAGCCGGTGCGGCCCTGCTCCCACTGGCCGGTGAACTTCCAGGTGAACCAGCTGACGACGGGCACGACGATGACGGTGACGCCGTTGTAGCCGATGGATCCGGTGAACGCGCCGAGCGCGGTGTACGTGCTGCGCTCGTGCGAGTCGGAGGAGATCGCGGGGATCATGCCCCAGTAGGAGATGTCGCGCAGCGAGTAGATCACGTCGAGCAGGATGAACACGATGACGAACAGGACCATGAACACGCCGGTGTTCACGTCCACGAGGCCGAACAGGCCGGTGAACACCATGATCAGCAGGATGCCGGGCACGATGCCGCCGATGAACTGCCACGGGCGGAACCGGCCCCAGCGGGTGTTCGTGTTGTCCACGAGGTTGCCGAGCAGCGGGTCGAGGAAGATCTCCGCGATGCGGATGACCACCACGAGTCCGGTGATCACCGCGATGAGGCGTTTGGCAAGCGTCTTGTCCACGTCGATGAACAGCGCGGTGGTCACGAACGTGATGAAGAACGTGCTCATCGTGTTGTAGAACGCGGCCTGGCCCAGGTTACCGAATGCGTATGCGATCTTCTGACCCGTGTTCCGCGTGGGCTGCGGCCTTCCGGTCGTTTCCGTGTGTTGTGTGGTGGATCCGCTCATGGTGTGGTGGCCTCCTTGCGACCTGTAAAGAATCCGTGCGCGTGAACCGCTCCGATCCCGCAAAGCGTGAGTATAGAACTTTCTTGAAAAAGTAGAAAACTATACCGCGTGTCGCAAATCATGCCAACGTTCTGCAACCGGCACTCCGTGTGGATGAGTAAGGTTTGAAGCCTGCTTGATGTGCTTGAATCTTAAGAAATCCACGTATTTTGCATGTTGCAGGCCTTGTGCCGCGAAATGCTGGAAAGAATTTGCGCAATCAAGTAACAGTATTTATCCTTGTTGTACAAGGAACCCGATTCAACGAGGTTCCCTCACTGCGGCGGCAACGACGCGACGCAATCCGATGCGAAAGCGAGGACATCATGAACACAACCGACGATCAGCGGAAGAACGGCGATCCGATCGTCTCCCCGTCCATACCGACGACGGCATGGCTCGCCGACCCGCGCGTGTACGCGGTTCACCGGCTCGACGCCCATTCCGATCATGCGTGCTGGTCTCGCTCCCCAGTCGACGGCGAGGGCACGGATCTCAGGCAGAGCCTTGACGGCGAATGGCGGGTCCGCGTCGAGACGGCGCCGACGGGTCGTTTCCCCGATGGGACGAGCGACGGGCCGGACTGGAGCAGCGACATGTCGCCTCTGTTCGCCGCGCCCGGATTCGACGATTCGTCGTTCTCACGCGTGCAGGTGCCCTCGCATCTGGAGACTGCGGGGCTGCTTGCCCCGCAGTACGTGAACGTGCAGTACCCATGGGACGGACATGAGGACCCGAAGGCCCCGGCCATCCCCGAGCACGGCCATGTGGCGGTCTACCGGCGCGAGTTCGACGCGGATGGCGAAGTCGCCCAGGCCGTGCGCGAAGGGCGCCCGGTGACGCTTACCTTCCAGGGCGCGGCCACAGCCATCTACGTGTGGCTCAACGGCTCGTTCGTTGGCTACGCCGAGGACTCCTTCACGCCCAGCGAGTTCGACGTGACGGACGCGATCAAGGTGGACGGCAACGTGCTGGCGGTCGCCTGCTACGAGTATTCGAGCGCGAGCTGGTTGGAGGATCAGGACTTCTGGCGTCTGCACGGCCTGTTCCGCTCCGTCGAACTCAACGCGAGGCCCGCCGCCCACGTCGCCGACCTCCATGCCGACGCCGACTGGGATCTCGCCACATCAAGGGGTTCGCTCTCGCTGGATGTGCTGATCGACGGTGCCGCGAACGCCGCGACGGCCGACTTCGCACTGCGGGACAAGAACGGCACCATCGTCTGGCGCACCGCCACGAAAGCGGACGGAACGCTGCACGCCGAGGCCGAGATCGATGACGCGGCGCCATGGAGCGCCGAACGTCCCGACCTGTACGAGCTATCCGTCACTCTGCTCGACGCGGACGGCAAGGTCCTGGAGACCGCTCGCACTCGCATCGGCTTCCGGCATGTGGCCATCGAGGACGGCATCCTCAAGCTCAACGGCAAGCGCCTCGTGTTCCGCGGCGTCAACCGCCACGAGTTCGACTGCCGGCGCGGCCGGGCCATCACCGAAGAGGACATGCTGTGGGACATCCGCTTCATGAAGCGCCACAACATCAACGCGGTGCGCACCTCGCACTATCCGAACCAGTCACGCTGGTACGAGCTGTGCGACGAATACGGCATCTACCTGATCGACGAGACCAATCTGGAGACCCATGGCAGCTGGAACAGCCCCGGCGACATCCCCGTGGGAACCTCCGTCCCCGGTGACGACGAGGCCTGGCTGGGCGCGTGCATCGACCGGCTGGACAGCATGATCCTGCGCGACCGCAACCATCCCAGCGTGCTCGTCTGGTCGCTGGGCAACGAATCCTACGCGGGCGAAGTCCTCAAGGCCATGAGCGCACACGCGCACCAACTTGATCCGGGTCGTCCCGTCCACTACGAAGGTGTCAACTGGAACCATGCCTACGACGGGATCAGCGACTTCGAAAGCCGTATGTACGCCAAGCCGGCCGAGATCCAAGACTGGCTCGAACACGGCGACGAACGGGGCGGGGCGAGCAAGCCGTTCGTCAGCTGTGAGTACATGCATGCCATGGGCAACTCGTGCGGCGGTCTGAGCGAGTTCATCGACCTCGAACGGTACGAGCGCTACTCCGGCGGGTTCATCTGGGATTACATCGACCAGGGGCTCGTCCAGCGTCTGCCCGACGGGAGCGAACGCCTCAGCGTCGGCGGAGAATGGGGCGACCGTCCAACCGACTACGAATTCGTGGGCAACGGCATCGTGTTCGCCGACCGCACGCCCAGCCCCAAGGCGCAGGAGGTCAAGCAGCTGTATTCGCCGGTCAAGCTCGCCCCCGACGGGCACGGCGTGACCATCGAGAACCGCAACCTGTTCGCCGGCACCGACGGCTACGTGTTCGCCGCACGGCTCCTCGAAGACGGGCATGAGATCTGGCATGCCGACTACCGTTTCGACGTGGCCGCAGGAGATACCCAACACCATGACATCGCCTTCCCGGACATCGACGCGGACGGGGATACGCGCGAAGTCACCTACGAGGTCGATCTCTTGCTCGCCGAAGCCACCGCATGGGCGCCGGCCGGCTACGAGCTCGCGTTCGGCCAACTCACCGGCACGCTCAACCCCGAACAGGACATCACCGAGACCAGCCATGACGACGACGGCCGCGCAACTCGCACGCTCAGCCGATGGAACGCCGGCATCCGCCGCGACGACGAGGAAATTCTCCTGTCACGCACTCAGGGAGGCATCGTCTCCTGGAAGCGCGACGACCGGGAAATGGTCATCCGTCGCCCCGAACTCGTCACGTTCCGCCCATTGACCGACAACGATCGCGGTAACCATTCCGGTTTCGACCGTGCCGCATGGTTCGCGGCCGGCCGATACGCCATCGTAACCGAAACGAAAATCCATGAAAGCGATGACGGTCTCGTAGCGGAATACCAGTACGAACTTGCCGATCCGAACCACACGCTCGTGTCCGTCACTTACCATGTCAACTCCGATATGCGTATGCAACTGACCGTCGAATACCCCGGGAACGCCACTGACATGGCCAGTCTGCCCGCGTTCGGTATCGAATGGGAGCTGCCCGGCGAATACGATCGTCTGCGCTACTACGGCCCCGGCCCCGAGGAGACCTACCGCGACCGTAAGCAGGGCGGCAAGCTCGGCATCTGGGACGCCACCGCGAAGGCGAGCATGGCGCCGTATCTCATGGTGCAGGAAACCGGCAGCCACGAGGACGTCCGCTGGCTCGAAGCCACCGACATCCAAGGCCACGGATTGCGCGTCACCCAACGCGGCGACCGTCACTTCACGGCCAGCCTGCTGCCCTGGAACACCTACACGATCGAGGCCGCGCGCCGCCACGAGGACCTGCCCAAACCGCGCCACAACTACCTGCGCCTGCTCGCGGCCCAGATGGGCGTCGGTGGAGACGACTCCTGGGGAGCCCCCGTCCACACGGCCTACCAGCTGCCCGCCGGCAGGCCGCTCACCCTCGACGTGAACCTCGAACTCATCTGACCGGCAACGGGCGGCGGCATGCACCACCATGCCGCCGCCGGCCCCGCCTACGACGCGGCGATCGAGGCCACGGGCGCTGCGGCCGCGGACGGCACCGGCGAGGAGGCGTTCGAGCGCGCCGGCCACGCGGTCCACGGCACCACCCGCCAGGTCCTCTCGCTCATCACCAACCCGATGGACGTGATCTGCCGCAACATCCGCACCGTGCGCGAGAAGATGGCAACCCGCCCCGACATCCTCGGCTGCCACCTCGAAGGCCCGTTCCTCGCCCTCAAGTGCAAGGGCGCGCACGATTCGAACTGCCTCAAAGACCCGATGCCCGAACTCATGGACCGCATGCTCGACGCCTCGGGCGCCGACCTCGCCGCCGGCAAGCTCGGTTGCATCCGCCAGATCACCATCTCGACCCCACCGACTGGACCGCCCAACACGTCTGGTGCGCCGGCCGCCAGGTGGAGTAAACTCCTTCCAGCAAAATCGACGCCGGTGCCGCCCGTCTTCGAGACGACGTCTTACGCCTGAGGAACGAAGCTTGCGCGCGGCACCAGTTCGGTCGTCAGCAGGATGTGACGACGCACCCGCCGCTCATGCTTCAACCCATCGATCAGGGTGGAGAACGCCATGCGGGCCAACTCCCTTTGATCGATCGCATACGAACTCAGCGGCGGCGACGTGTACCGGGCGATCGACTGGTTGTTCACACTCACCACGGCCAACTCGTCGGGAACCTCCACGCGCAGTGCGTTCAACGCCTGCAACGCCCCCACCGCAAGCACGTCGGCGGCCACGATCAAACCATCGGGCATGCTGCCGGCCTCACGATGGTCAGCCACCAACTGCTCCGCGAGACGATAGCCGTTCTCCACGGTGAACGTGCCGGACGAATACACCAATCCGTCCGTTTCCAATCCCAGATGCGCGGCCCACTGACGGAACGACAGCTCGCGAATGTCCTCGGGATAGTCATGCATGCCCATGATGCTGCCCACGCCGCCGAGAAACGCGATACGACTGCGGCCCGCCGCGATCATCGCGTCCAAGGCGTCCAGCATCGTCTGCGACAGATCGGGACACACGGAGTCGAACAGGCGCGGCGCCGGATTCGTGTCGATGCACACGCCATGCGGGAGCACCATATGCAGGGCGCGCAGGTCCGCTTCGGGAAACACCGTGGCTCCCACGGTGATGAACCCATCAAACTCCGTTGCGCGTTCCGTCAACTCGTGTATGGACCGGATGAACGTGAGCTGGTCCAATTCCAACGACTCCGCACGCTCCGCAAGAACCTTCCGCAGATCGGCGAAGTACGCGTCCTGCAATTCCTCCCCGGACGGAGGCGCATCCAACACCGCGATCGCGGGACGGAACACGTTGCGATACCCCATCTCCTCGCACACGCGCAACACACGCCGACGCGTCTCCTCCTTGATGGAGAACGACGGGTCGTTCAACAAGCGTGACACCGTGCTCTGCGACACCCCGGCCCGTCCCGCGACTTCCTTGAGCGTGGCCATGACATCCTCCCCGCAAACTTTAGTAAAGGGTTTTACTACAGCATAACCCGGGAAGGCGGGGTTAGCGGCATTGGCGGCGTGGAAGTTTACCCATGACTGGTAGACTGCACATGTCCCGGCAATAGGGGCAATGCATAGGGGGGTGGCGGGCATGTGCAGCAACATTCCCGTCACCTTACGATTCTTATAGCGTGTCAGGTAAAAGAATTAGGATTCTCAATCCACCTTCCGGCCGCGCCTGCAGACTCAAATGGCCATGATGCATAGCGACAATCTCTTGCACTATGGATAAACCCAATCCGTGATGAGGTGATGCAGATCCCACATGCGTATTTATCCTATTATCCTCCCCTCTGTTAAAAGGTGACAGGAAATCATCTATCCTCGTATCGGAAAGATCCATGCCGGTATTGGATATGTCTATCGCAATGCAGGACTCGCCTTCGTATTGCCTGTCGTTGGCTAAGTTTATCCATACATGTGGTTGAGCCGCACGATTATGCTGAATGGCATTCGTAATAAGGTTTGCAATCATCTGTCTAATTAGCAGACCATCGGCTAGGATATATGCATTCTCCAGATTGGTATGTACTTGAACTCTATCTCCGATAAGTTCCATATTTTCCTGAAGAACATTGCGAATGATCTCAGCTACATTAACTCGGCTAAGGTCAGCTCGGTTTAATTGCTGAACTTTCGACAATTCGAGCAGATGATTGACGATTTCAACCCCAGCATGATTTGAAGCCAAAGCCTTTTCGACGAAAGGTCTGCAACGCTCATCGAAAAGCTGGTTGTGCAGCGGAATCTCCAATGCGGCCGAAGTGGCCGCAAGTGGATTTTTTAACTCATGTGACGCATCGGCGATAAATTCCTTTTCCCGACTGATTGCGCTGTTGAGATCCTTTAACATGAGGTTGTATGTGGATGCAATAGTGTACGCCTCGTCGTTTTCATATGGAATAACGATAGGTTGCCTTTCCAATCCAGCGTCGGACGCGATAATCTGAGAGGCCACACTATTGATTCTTCGTTGTGTCCTAGTGGCGATAATCCAAGTTATTCCTCCAGATAATATGCCGAAAACAATGATGGGGGCTATGCTTACCGCCAATATCAGATCCCGGGATTTTATGTCTCCTTGTTCCATAGTTAGCGTTAAAGCATCCTTACCGGAGTCATACCCGGCAGAAACGTAATCCTTACCGGAGTCAGGAGGAATGGCTTGCGAATTCAAACTATGTTGTTCATCGGCATCTTCTGCCTGAGTAAAAGATTTATTTACGGTCACTGTTTCCAGTTGCCGGTTCACGACATAATATGTCATGGCGGTCACCACTCCGGTAAGCATGAAGAACACGATGACGATCGTGGTGACCAATCTTCTTCTTGTAGACCACTGAAACGGTAAACGCAGTTTCGGATGGCTGGAATGGCTCCCATTCGACGAAGGATATTCAGGCTTTTTCATGATATGCGATATCCTTGTCCGGGAACGGTTTCAATGAAATCAGTGATTCCGATTTTCGTGCGAATCGCATAGATTGTGGTCTTGACGATTCCTCTCGTATGAGCGTGATCATCCTGCCAAATCTCACGATATAGACATTCCGCACTAATCACCGCACCTCGCGCCTCAATCAGCGTCCTCAATACGGCAAGTTCTCGTTTCCCAAACTTTAGTTCTGCACCGCGAACCGTGATGGATCCCGTTCTGAAGTCCGCAGAAAAGTCATCCCGGTTGTAGACCATGTCATTCACCATGCTCAAACGCCGACGCACCGCATTAACTCTGGCCAGCAGTTCGGCGTATTCAAATGGTTTCGTTAAATAGTCATCTGCCCCAAGATCAAGCCCGCGGACTATGTCCTCGGTCTGAGATGCCGCGGTCAACATGAGAATGTGTATGGGATCACGCCGTTCGCTTAACCTCTTAGCGATTTCGTCACCATGCAGTCCGGGAAGATCGCGATCAAGTATCAGCATGTTCCACTCCCCGGAATTCAGTTCCTCCAGGGCATCCCGGCCATCGTAAACAGCTTTTGCCTCCATGCCTTCCATGGAGAGTCCCATCCGTACCACATCAGCGAGATTGGCGTTGTCTTCGACAATCAGAACCTTCATCCGTCCAGCTCCCTTCGCGAAACAATGCGCACACCATAGCATTCGCGTCCAACCTGGTCAGGAATCGGTCAGGTTCAGTCAGCGGCAGGTCAAAACCCGCCTTGCCAGCCGTGCACGTCGTAGCTTTGACTCCGGCTGGACGGACTTCCCCGTCGCGGCCTCTTTCACAGAAGAAAGGAAACAACATGATGAACATGAAGAAAGGAATACATATGTCAAAAGATGCGTTGCGCGTGGTTGCGGCTGCCGGTGTGTTGTCAGTGGTGTTGGGTTTGGGGGCGTGTTCGATGCCGGGTTCCGGGAATGCCGGTGCATCAGATGGGGGCTCCTCCTCGTCTTCGTCGTCTTCCGGATCGTCGTCGTATGAGGCGGAGTTGAAGCAGGCATTGCAGTCGGCGTCGAGTGATTTCGAGCGCGGGGTGTTGGAGCGCGCGGTCAAGGCCGGCAGGATCAGCGAGTCGGATTACCGCGAGGCGAACGAGAAGTACCAGGAGTGCATGGCCGCCAAGGGCGACGACGTGGAGTTCGACACGGACCAGTCCACCGGGTTGATGCAGGAACACATGAACACGGACGATAATTACGATTCGGCCAAGGCGAACGAGGACAGCATGGCGTGCGCGAAGGGCACGAACCTGCAGATCCGCGACCTGTACGAGCGAATGGTGCAGAACCCGTCGAACGCGGACGAGATCGAACTGGTCGTGGGTTGCCTGAAACGACGCAAGCTGGTGCCTGATTCGTTCACGAAGCAGGATTACCTGACCGAGATGGGCAAGCCCGAGGGGTCGTCGAAGCTGGACACGTCGTCGGACGCGTTCTCCCAGTGCCTGGCGAACCCGAGCAAGTAGAGGAAGTGTTGCTCGTGTTTCGACAGGGAAGAATAGTGCCCGCACGCGTCGGCGGGTGAACGGCGTGGGGTTCGTGGCGGCGTGCATGGCCGCGTGTCTGGCGGCGGGCATGGGCCTGGCCGTGGGGCTGGAGCGGACGATGACGCCGCCGTCCCTGTCGGATTCCTCGGATGCGGGAAATCTCGCGTTGGGGTCGGAGGAGTTCGACGACGTGCGTTCCCTAAACGTGGACGTGACGGCGTCGCCGGCCGGTGGGGTCGCGTTCCCGGTGTCGGGCCGGGCCACGTTCGCGTCGTGCCCCGCGGACGGCGTGGTGCGTTCGGGCTCACGCGAGTACGGCGTGGATGGCACGCCTCTGGTGAGCCTGCACACGGACACTCCCCTGTACCGCGATCTGGCGTACGGGGACAAGGGCGACGACGTGACAGCGTTGCAGAACGAGCTGGCCGCGCTCGGCTACGGCGGCTCCCGGTCGGGCGTGTTCGACTGGGCCACGTGGGACGCGTGGCGGCGCCTGTACGCGGCGAACGCCGGCACGGCCACGGCGGCGGCCCGAGTCCAGCAGGGCGCGTTCTCCCGCGCGTTGGCGGTGTGGCTGCCCGCGCAGACGATGAGCGTGTCATGCGCGGCGTCGCTGGGTTCGACCGTGACCGGCGATTCGACGGATTCGCTCGCGTTCCGCAGTCTGGCCGGGGTCGCGTCGGTCAAGGCCGCGTCCCTGCCGGACGGCCGCATCCAAGGCGATCGCGTGGTCGAAATCAACGGCAGGGACTATCCCATCGGCGACGACGGCATCGTATCGGACACGGCCGCGTTGCAGGCGATGGCGGGATGGTCCACGTACACGGGCGCGCACAAGGACGGCGAGGACGTCACGAGCGTGACCGTGACCTACAAGCTCAAAAAGCCGATCGGCGTGTACTCGGTGCCAGCGTCCGCGCTCACCGGGCTCAAGGGCAGCGACGGATGCGTAGTGGCGACCGACGGCACAAGCGTCAAGGCGCACGTGGCCGGCAGCTCATTGGGCCGCACGCTGGTCACGATCGACGGCAAGGCGCCCGCGAGCATCAAGGCCGATCCGGGACAGGCGGTGTGCGATGCGCGTTGACCTCGACCACGTCGGCCACCGGTACGCCGACGGTCCGCTCCTGTTCCACGATCTGACCGCGAGCCTCATGCCCGGGCACGTGTACGCGCTGACCGGGCCGAGCGGCGCGGGCAAGTCCACGCTGCTCGGCATCATCGCCGGCTGGACCACGCCCGCCGAAGGCCAAGTGACCCGGCAGGGAATCGACTCGATGCGCTGGATTTTCCAGAACCCGCACGGCGTGGCCCAACGCACCGCGATCGACCACGTCAGCCTGCCCCTGCTCGCCAAGGGGCTCCCGCGCCGCGAGGCCGAGGAACAGGCGCGCACGCTCATGGACCGGTTCAACCTGACCCGGGTCACCGACCGCAGGTTCGCGGAACTGTCCGGCGGAGAGGCCCAGCGCCTCATGCTCGCCCGCGCGTTCGCGGCCCAGCCCTCGCTCATGCTCGTGGACGAGCCCACCGCCCAGCTCGACATGCACACTGCGGCCACGGTCAGCGAATCCCTCTCCCGTATCGCCCGCAACGACACGATCGTCGTGGTCTCCACCCACGACCCGAACACGCGCGACGCGTGCACCGACATCATCGATTTGAAGAACTACCAATGAACCACACCACGATGAAAGCAACCGCCGTCATCTCCGAGGCATGGCGCTCCATCACCAGCGGCGCAGCCCGCCTCGCCCCGGCCGTCCTCGCCCTGGCCCTGACCGCCGCCGGCATGGGCGTCATGGACATCGCCGCCGGCTCAACCATCCTCGACCAGGCAAGCGCATACCGGCAATCCGGAGCTGACATCCTCGTACTCAACGCGCCCGACGGCATCGACGCGGCATCCTGCGAACGCCTCACCAGCCTCACGAACGTCCAGGCCGCCGGAGCGATCCGCACTACGGACCCGCTCACCCTCGCGGCCCTGCCCGACACCACCACGCCCCTCTACCAGATCACCCCCGGCCTGGCCAAACTCCTCGACACCAAACAGGACCCGAACACGACCGGGCTGATCGCATCCCAACAAGTCGCCGAAACGCTCGGCACCTCCACCGGCGGCACGATCGGCCTCGCCGACGGGCGCACCGCGCGCGTCAAAGGCATCTACCAATACCCCGACGACGGACGCACCCCCGGATACGCGTACGCGCTCATGGAGGAAACACCCGCCACCGGCACGTTCGACGCCTGCTGGGCCAAGACCTGGCCGCAAACCGACCGGACCCGCAACGCCCTATGGTCCACCCTCACCCCGAACGCGAAAACCACCGGCGACGATGCACCCACCCTCGGCCAGCTCAACACCACCAAAGGCGACGGCTTCGACGGACAAACCCTCTACCGGCAACGCTCCACACGCATCCTGCCCGCCTGCGGCGCACTCATCGCCCTCGCCATCGGATACCTGCTCATACGCGGCCGACGGCTCGAAATCGCCTCCGCACTGCATTGCGGCGTACCCAAACCCGCACTCGCCACGCAGATCATCATCGAAACCGGCATCACCATCCTGCTCGCCACCGCCATCAGCCTGCCCATCGACATGACCGCCGCCAGACTCCTCATCGACACCACCGACCGAACCGCCATCACCCTCAACGCCATACAAACCACCATCACCACCAACACCGCCTACCTACTCGCCACCACCATCACCGCCCTCCACATCAAAGAACGACATCTCTTCACCTACTTCAAAGAACGATAAAGCGCAGAAAATCATTAAAATTACGTGATCCGTATATTCCGAAATCCTCATCATCGTCGGCGGACACTATCAGCACGGCATCCTACTCGATTCATAGGCTGCCGTTTTCATTTATCAATGCTCTCACGAAGGGAGCGTAAGACATTTAGCGGCCACATCGAGGTAGGGGGCTGGCCATGCTGATCGGCTCCTCGTTGGTCTGCATGACGCGCGGGAGGACGGTATGCCGTGGCGGTGCGAATGGCGCATCGTCCGACGGGCTGGCGCACGGTGTTTGTGTCGCCGACGTTGCTGATGTTGCCGGGGGTAATATTGATGATGGCGTTGCCGGCGCGTGTTCGGGCGAATCCGACGTCTGGCACAAGACCGTCATCTGCTGGCTCGTCCTGGTCGCATACCTGTACATCCAATGCGAGAACTATGCGTTCGCCGCCTCGAAGGCGAGGCGCGAGCGCTGATTCCTCGCGGGCCGACGCATCGACGCGCCCCGAGATGGACCAAAATCCAGAATAACCGACATTCGCCGCTGTTCCGTCTTTCGCCCAAGGCGTATATCTACCCGTATCTTGAGGTGCATCATGTATTGTCGCGGCTAACTAACCGGCGAAACGCGGCATGTTTCGCATTTTGGGCGAAAAGCCCAAGGCCCACAGGAGGTATTGATGACGTTCGTTGCACGGTCGGTGCGCTATGTTCTCAGAAAACGAGTGCGAACCATAGTGCTCCTCATAGTATTGACCATCATAACAGCGAGCATGCTATCCACGATCGCGGTTTCTCGAGCAGCTCAACAGGCCGCCGGACGAATCGAGAAGGAAGCGGTCGGCGGATTCGTGCTGGCCAGCAATCTGCAGGGCAGCATGCTCACGCCTCGCGGAGGCGGCATGGTGCGTCCCGCCGACGTGCGCAGGATCGCCCAACTGCCCGGGGTCGATTCGTATATGGTCCGTCAGAACGCCACCGCCGACCTCGTGGGGGCGAATGTGGCGAAGGTCCCCGGCGGCGATGATTACGATGCGACCAAGGAGCAGCAGTTCGGCAACGCCGCCAACGTCATAGGCACGAATGATTCGTCGAAACTCAACGTGTTCACGTCGCGCACGCTCGGCATGGCCGAAGGACGGCATCTGAAGGCCTCCGACAAGTACACGTCGATGATCCATGAGGATCTCGCCAAAGCCAACGGGCTCAAAGTCGGAGACACGCTCACGCTCAAGGCCAACGCCTACGACGCCGACAACGAATCACATTCGACGGCGACCGTCAAGACCACCATCGTGGGCATATTCAAGGGCGACAGCGCCAGAAAGGTATCCAGCCGAGCGGAACTGACCGCCAACACCATCTACACCGATCTGGATACCACACGCGATCTGTACCAGTACAAGGACGGCAAGGAAATATACCAGGACGCCACCTTCGTGCTGTCCAAGGGCGTTGACGTGGAGAAGACCATGGACGCCGCAAAGAAACTCCCGGTGGATTGGAACAACTATCAGATCACGCGCAACGACCAGTATTCATCGAGCATGCTGCATGCCGCCCGCGGCGTGCGCTCCATGATGCGCGGCGCCCTGATCGGCGTGACCGTCTCGGCCGTGCTCGTGCTCAGTCTCATGCTGCTGCTGTGGATGAACGACCGCCGTCAGGAGATGGGCATACTGGTGTCCCTTGGCGTCGGCAAGCCCTCCCTGGTCGCCCAATACCTCACCGAGATGGTGCTGATCGGTCTGCCGTCCCTTGCCCTCGGCTGGCTGTGCGCGCAGGGAATGGCCCAATGGCTCGGCACCACGGCGCTCCATTCCGTGAACGCCTCCGCGGCGAAGGAGCTGAGCAGCATGGGACAGGTCGGCGGCGACCTTGAATCCAGCATGTCGGTGCGCACCCTGGATTCGCTCACGGTGTCGGTCGACGGGACCGCCATGCTGTACGTGGCGCTCGGATTGTTGGCGGTGATGCTGGTGTGCGTCGCGGTGGCGTGCATACCGATGCTGCGCAAATCGCCGCGAGACCTGTCGGAGATTCGATGATGAGCATGAATGTGTGGAAGCGTGCCACGTTGGCGATCGTACGCAAGCCGGTACGCAGCGGCATCATCGGTCTGCTGATGCTGATGGTCTTCACGAGCCTGGTGGCGCAGGTCGGAGTCTCGACGGCCCTGCGTACCATGTCCGACAGCATCGGCGCGGGCATGGGCATAGGGTTTACCGTCAGCGCCGGCGAGAATCCCATCAGCGCCGAGGAGGCGAGCCGGTTCTCGCGTATCCCCGGTGTGACGAAGACCGCCTATGCGACGAAGACCTTGGCGCAGGTGGATGGCGCGCGCCCGGTCATGCCCCGGCAGGGCCCCCGATTGGACTCCGATCTGGCCATGCAGGTCAGCGTGCTGGGCACCACCGATTCCTCATTGTCCGAGGAATTCCAGAGCGGCCTGTACCGTCTGGAGCAGGGCCGCCATATCTCGGGCGACGGCGACAATGTGCTGGTCCACCGCGACTTCGCGCTGCAGAACGGCCTATCGGTCGGCTCGACATTCCGTCTCCGGCAGGAGGGGCGCAACGCCACGGTGCGTGTGGCCGGGATCTTCTCCGGCAACGTGCAGGCCCAAAGCCCCTTGCCCTCGGACACTTCCGAGAACCTCATCTATTCGGGTAGGCAAGTGACCTCCGCTCTGACCGGAAACGACCAGATCGGCATGATCCGATGCCTGTCGGATAATCCGCAGGACCTGTCCGCGGCGGTCAGTCAGGCCAAGACCATGGCCGGCGGCAAGTACGACGTCACCGACGATTCGGCCCGGCTCTCCGGCGTCCTGCAATCCGTGCAGACGGTGCGTGATCTGGTGCGCATGGTGCTGCTGTCCGTCTGCCTCGCGGACGTACTGGTGCTGGCGATGGCGCTGGTCTTCTGGATTCGCTCACGCATCCATGAGATAGGCACGCTTCTGGCCCTCGGCATCGGCAAGATGCGGATCGTCGCACAACTCGCCATCGAAACCGGACTCATGGCGGTGGTCGCCGCCCTGTGTTCGCTGGGCACCGGCGCCATGCTGTCGGGATACGTGTCTTCCCGACTGTTGCGCGATTCGGGCGTCGCGCCGTTGGAATCGTTGCACGTGGAGGCCTTGCCGCCTGAGCAGACGCTGCTCATCCTGCTGCTCGGATGCGCGGTCATCGCCGTGGCCCTTGCCGTGTCATGCGCCGCCGTGCTGTCCAAATCCCCGAAATCCATTCTTTCCTCTATGCGTTAGGAGTCACCAATTATGTCTAACTGTCTGCAACTGGACCATGTCGATTACGCCTACGGCGCGGCGAAGATCCTTGTTCTTTCGGATGTCAGCGCGGATTTCGAATCCGGGAAGATGTATGCGATCACCGGCCCGTCCGGCGCCGGCAAGAGCACGCTGCTGTCGCTGCTGGCCGGCCTGGACGCCCCCTCCCGGGGAGTGGTCCGCTTCGAAGGGGAGGACATCGCCACATCGGGCTATGCGAAGCACCGTCGAGAGCACGTGTCCCTGGTGTTCCAGGACCATAACCTGATCGACTACCTCACCCCCGAAGAGAACCTGCGGCTGGTCAGCACCAAGGCCGATATGAAGATCCTCGAGGAACTGGGTTTGAGCCGTGAGGAATCCAAGCGCAACATCATGCACCTGTCGGGCGGCCAGCGTCAACGGGTGGCGGTCGGCCGCGCGCTGGTCGCCCCGGGCCGCGCGATCCTCGCGGACGAGCCGACGGGCAGCCTCGACCCGAAGATGACCGACGAGGTGATTCATCTGCTGCAGCACGCCGCCCATCAGCTCGGCAAATGCGTGATCGTGGTGACGCATTCCAAGCGCGTCGCCGACTCCGCCGATGTCGTGCTGCGTCTCAGGAGCAAGAAACTGGCCCGGGTGTGACCCACCTGGGCCGGGCGGCACCCATACACCGCTTCGGCATTTCGGCACCCCGCACCCCGGCACCCCGGCGACCCACTCGCGTTGCCGGGGTGCCGTATTCGTTCTGCGACATAATGTCGTGATAATGGAACCATGCCAGTGATGAATGATGAAGTGCCCGGCGAGGGCGATTTCGACGCGGGGCGTCGACGTGGCGAGTTCGACGATATCACTTGGCGGATTCTAGCGGTGGTTGCAACACCTGGTGTTTTTTTTGGTGTTGCAACCACCGCTAGAATCCGCCTTTCTGGTGTTCCCCGAATCCAGGCAACCACCCAAGCTCGTCGAATACTTCGGCAAGGTGCTCCCCCTATGCCATGACCGGCCTGCTGGTGGTATATGCGCTACGCAACACGCCGATCCTGACCGGTTCGCACGGCATTCCGGAACTCATCGCCTGTGCCGTCATCACATTGCTGCATCTGTGGAAGCGCAACATACTGCTTTCGACCGCCGGCGTCACCGCGGTGTATATGCTGCTGATACAGCTGGTGTTCTAGGAGCATGCCTGGCGGCGAGTCCCGTCAAGGATGGATGAGGAACCCGCCGCCCAACCTGCCGCAGAACCGTCACTCGAACGGATACTTCAGCCCCCACTTCGCCCGCAGCTCGTCCATGAGCTCGACGATGCGCAGCGAATCGGCGTGCGGCATCTCGGCGCACTCCTCGCGCCCGTCGAGAATCGCGTTCGCCGCGGCGACGACCTGATACTCGTAACCGGTCAGCTGCGCCGGCACATCGTAATGCTCCGCCACGGCATGGTCGGCGCCGTACACGTCGATCGCTTCGATGTTGTTGATGTTGCGGCACACCACGTACCCCTTGTCGCCCCAAATGCAGCCCGCACGGTCGGAGCAGGCGAGCATCGACGACGTGGACACCGCCATCACGCCATTGGCGTAATACAGCGTGGTCGAGTTCTGCGCGTCCACGCCGGTCGGGGCGTATGGCGTCATCGACGTCTCGACGCGCTCGACCGGCACCTCGCCGTGGCCGCCCATCACCATGTCGATGAAATTGAGCGGGTACACGCCGACGTCGAGCAGCGCCCCTCCAGCCATCGCGGGATCGCTCATACGCGCCTTGCCCGACACCGGATAGCACAGGTTCGCCGAAATCGACCGCAGCTCGCCGATCGCGCCGGAGGCCACGATCCGGTCGACGATGGCCCGTGACGGCATGTAGCGCGTCCAGATAGCCTCCGTGCACAGCAGACCGCTGCCGTCGGCCGCATCGAGCAGCGCACGGGCCTGCGCGGCGTTCGCGGTGAACGACTTTTCGACCAGGATGTTCTTGCCGGCCTTCAGGCAGGCGATGCCCTGCTCGGCGTGCAGGCTGTGCGGCGTGGCGATATACACCAGATCCACGTCCGGGTCGGCCAGCAGCTCGTCATACGAGCCATACGACACCGGGAACCCGTATTCGGCCGCGAACGCCGCGGCCCTGCCCCCGTCACGCGCGGCGACCGCATACGGCGCTACCAGACCGGCATACCGCGGGTCCGCCGCCATCGCCACCAGTGTTCGCGCCATCGAATGCGCGATGCGCCCGGCGCCCAGAATCGCCACGTTGACGCGCAACCCCTGCGCTTCGGCCTCGGCACGTCTGCCGTTCAGTCTGCTCATCATTCCTCCTCGAACGTTCCGATACATGTTCCGATGGAATACGCGGGTATCCCCGCGAAACCGGCTGTCAATGCACCAGAATAATCCGGCGAACGGTATCCGCCCCGGCTCGCCGCGGCGCAATCCGGCGAATATGACGCGACGCGCCCGGCAGTCATGCCAAGGCGCGTCGCGTTTCATCGCATCTCGTCGCGTGCCGCCGCGCTCCGGCGGCCGGCCGCATGCCGTCATCCGATCTGCCGTTCCACCCAATCGACGATGTACGGCGCGACCTCCTGAATCTGGCCGATGGCCACCTGGAACTCGCGGGGCCCGCCATACCAGGGATCCACCAGGTCGATGGAGTCCTCGCGGCCGGCCGCCGGCTTGGGCAGATTCGGGTCGAAACTGCGGTACATGTGCACTTCGGCGCGCTTGGAGGACGGCAGCTGCCGCAGCAGCGCGCGCATATGCGCGGCCGTCATCGGCAGGAACAGGTCGGTTTCCTCGATCTCCTCGCGCGTGACGCGATGGGCGAAATGATGCGTGGGGATCTCATACCCGTCGGCTCGCAGCACGCGCACGGCGCGCGGGTCGATAGGATGGCCGTACTCCTCGTCGCTCACGCCGCTGGACAGGACGCGCACGCGGTCCTCCCCTATCCCACGCGACTCGAATTCGGCGCGAAGGATGATCTCCGCCATGGGCGAACGGCAGATGTTGCCCGTGCACACGGTCATCACGGTGTATGGGTGCTGCTGTGTCATGATGGCTCCTGATGGTTTCCGATGGGCGCCTGTGCGTAAGGCGCCCGGTGAACTTGCGCGCGCGGCGATTCAGCCGATCTTGCGATAGGTGACGAAGCGGTACCGCTTGATTCCGCTGTCGTCCTTCTGCGTTCTCTTCCAATGGCCGGGGTCGGCGACCTCCCACAGGCCGGCGTCGACCAGAGCATCCATATCGGGCGCATACGTGTCTGCGTCCACTGAGGTCTGGATCTTCGTCACGAACGCCTTGCTGGCGAAAGGCAGCGCCTCCTGGAAGACCTGCGCTCCACCGATCACCCAGATCTCGCTGCGGTCAAGCCCGTCGTCGGGAATGGCCTCCTGCCGCGCGATGTCGAGCGCCGCATCCAGATCAGTGACGACCGTGGCACCCAGCGCCAGATACTGGGGATTGTGCGATACCACGATGTTGTCACGATTGGGCAGCGGACGGTACTTCACGTTCAGTGACTCCCATGTCCTGCGTCCCATGATCACCGGGTGAGAGACGGTGAGCTCCTTGAAACGTTTCATATCCTCCGGCAGATGCCAAGGCATGCCGCCGTCGAACCCGATGGCACCGGGACGGCCGTCTTTGTCGTCAGCTTCGGCCCAAATCAGGTTCACTGAAAACGTCTTGGGAAAGTCATCACCCCAATCATCGGCTTTCTCCTGCCCGGCGAACCCGGGCTCCGGTTCGTGATAGCCGTTGCGGCTACTATCATGCTCCATTTCATTCACTCCTTGAATCGGACTGGGACAATAGTGTAACGGTCGGTTCAGACCGCAACCGGCGCCTTGATGGTGGGATGGTGCCGGTAGTCGACGATCGTAAAATCCTCGTACTGGTAGTCGAACAGCGAATCGGCCTTGCGGATCTCGATCTTCGGATACGGGTACGGCTCGCGCGACAGCTGCTCCAGCACCTGATCGACGTGGTTGTCGTAGACGTGGCAGTCGCCGCCGGTCCAGACGAATTCGCCCGGTTCCAAGCCGGTCTGCTGCGCGATCATCATTGTCAGCAGCGAATACGAAGCGATGTTGAACGGCACCCCGATGAACATGTCGCACGAACGCTGGTACAGCTGGCAGCTGAGCCGCCCGTCGGCCACGTAGAACTGGAACAGGGCGTGGCAGGGCGGCAGCGCCATGTTCTCGACCTCGGCCGGGTTCCATGCGCTGACCACCATGCGACGGGAGTCGGGGTGGTTGCGGATCAGGTCGAGGACGTTGCCGATCTGGTCGATGGTGCGATTCGGGTCTTCGGGGGTCGGCGCGGGCCAGCTGCGCCACTGCACACCGTACACGGGACCGAGGTCGCCGTTCTCGTCCGCCCAGTCATCCCAGATGTGCACGTTGTGCTCCTGCAGCCAGCGCACGTTGCTGCTGCCCTTGAGGAACCACAGCAGCTCGTATGCCAGTCCCTTGAAGAACACGGTCTTGGTGGTGAGCAGCGGGAATCCTTCTGACAGGTCGAAACGCATCTGCTGCCCGAACAGGGATATCGTTCCCGTGCCGGTGCGATCGGACTTGAGCGTGCCTTCGAGCATGATCCGGCGCACCAAATCCTCGTACGGCGTGGGGACGTCACTGTGAGGACGGGCGGGGATACGGGTGCGGATATCTGCGAGTTGTTCCGGTGTCAAAGCCATGCCCCCCAGTGTAACGACAGCGGCTAACAGCCCGAGGCGAGTGGCGGAGACGGCGGACGGCAGCGTGCGATGGATGCGGTAGCGTCACGCTGTGCGGGTACCGTCACTGTGTGCGCCCTCGCACACAGTGACGGTACCACAAACCCCAGTGTTTCCAGCGGTTTCCAAGAAACCGTCACGCCGCGAACCCGCACAGCGTGACGGTACCCGCACAGCGTGACGGTACCCGCACAGCGTGACGCCGAAACATGGCATGCACAGGCGATTTCGGAGATGAAACGCCGGACGAGACGGGGTAGACGCCCCAAACCAGACCCAGATCAGACCAAAGTACCCATCGAGCAGACGTGCTCGGGCCGGAGGGGCGTCCAGCCGAACGCGTATCACGACCCATGGCGAACGATTGTGGTCTACATTAGAGGTATGTGTGACGCGGCAGGCGCGTCATGACGACTACACGAGGAGATACGCATGGGCAAGCGACTTTGGGTCGAGCGCAACAAGGATGGTTCATGGGATGCGTTCAGCGATGACGGCGCTCACATCAAGTTCGGCAAGGGCCGCGGAGTGTTCACCCCCGGAGACCTGATGAAGATCGCGCTGGCGGGCTGTGCCGCGCTGTCCAGCCAGTTCGCCATCGAGCACACACTCGGTGACGGCAAGGGCGCGAGGATCGTCGTGGACGGCACATATGACGCCGACAGCGATGCCTACATCAACTTCAACGAGCAGGTCGTAGTGGATGCCACTGACGCGAAGCTGAGCGAAGAGGATGCGAACAAGCTCAAGGAGCGTGTCACGCGCCACATCGAAAAGGGCTGCACCGTCAAGCACACCTATGTGCAGGAGACGCCGGTGCGCATGGACGTGACGGTTCGCCGCTGAGGCATCGCGGAGCTCCTCCCCTGTCATATAACGGCACGGGGGAGTTCATGCTACCGCGTCCGGCACGAGCGCCGGCACAACAACATCATGGCCCCGCCGGGCATCGAGTCCGGCGGGGCCACTGCATGCATCAGAGCCGAATCAGGCCTTGTGCTCGGGGTCGATGGCCGAATCGATCTGCTCGACGATCTCCGGCTGCGCGGCCGGCACCGGCAGCTCCTCGACACCGCCGATGGACTCCAAGGGCTTCGGCTCGACATCGGCCGGCGAGCTCGGAACCGTGTCAAGACGGGATTCCGCGGCTTCGACGTACTTGCGGGGTACGACATACACCGGGCCGACGGCGTGCTGGATCAGTCCCTGGCTGGTGGAGCCCAGCAGCAGGCCGGTGAACCCGCCGCGGCCGCGGGAGCCGACGACGACCACGTCATGGTCATAGCTGGCCTTGGTCAGCGCCTGCACGGCGTTGCCCGGCACCACGGTGCGGGTGATCTTCAGATCGGGGTAGGACTCCTCGATCGGCTTGATGCGTACCTCAAGATCCTCCATGAAGGATTCCATCACGGCCTTGTCGCCGTCCGAGCCCTGCACCTTCGGCGCGGCGGAGATCACGTCGAGTTCGGCACCCCACATGTTGGCGAACGAGGCGGCGATGTCCAGCGCCTTCAGACCCCACTTCGACTCGTCGGAGCCGACCGCCACCTTGGTGATCGTGTTGTTCAGGTGCATCAGGTTGCCGTCGTCGTCGGTATAGGGCACGACGACGATCGGGCAGTACGCGTACGCGGGCAGCGACGAGCTGGTGGTGCCGAGCAGGCGCTCGGCCAGTCCGCCCTTGCCGCGATTGCCGATGACGATGAGATTGTAGTTGCGCGACAGCTCGACGAACACGGACGCCGGGTCACCGGTGACGATCAGCGTCGCCGCCTCGACGCCCTGCTCGTCGGCGATGGCCTTGGCCTTGGAAAGAATCTCCTGTGCGTCGCTGTGCGCCGCGTTGTCATCACCCATCGCGGTGTACGTGGCGTCGAACGACACTGCGGCGTAGCTGGGCAGCGAATACGCGCATACGATCTGCAGCGTCAATCCCGCATGCTTGGCAAAATTGGCGGCCCACCACGTGGCCTTGTAACTGGCATGAGAACCGTCCACCCCAACCAGAATCGCCTTTTCGTTGATCATGGCAACCTCCTTAAGGTAACACCGATGCAGCGGCGCATCGGGTCATAGTTCCTAGAATACCGCGTACGCGTCAGGATGCGGGATGAACATCAGTCATTTTGCCGATTGAGAACAATGCCACATTCCTGGCGTCGGTGTGTCATAACGCGCGGCAGCGCAGCGGAAGCGGGCACGGCATCGTCGCCGCATCACCTGTCGAAAAAGCACGACAGCGCCCCAATGGAGGCGCTGTGCAGTGCGAAATATCGTTCGAAGACTCTTCGACCCGAAGCAACCGGCTTAGATGATTCGGTAATACTCGAAGGAAGCGTATACGGGCACGATGGACACGCTCTTGCCGGGGCGCGGCGCGTGAATCATCAGACCGTTGCCGACGTAGATGCCCACATGGCCGGATCTCCACATCAGGTCGCCCGGCTGGGGATCGCTGACCTTCGTGCCGTGAGCCTGAGCCCACACACGCTGCTGATAGTCGATACGCGGCAGGCTGATGCCGAACTTGGAGTACACGTACTGCGTGAAGCCCGAGCAGTCGAATCCCGACGGCGTGGTGCCGCCGTACACATAGGGCACGCCCTGGAACTGGGAGGCGTAGGCGACCACGCCGGCGCCATTGGCGCTGACCGGGGCATTGACCGCACCGTCATTGGAGACGGACGACGAGCTGGTGCTGCTGGTCGCGGCCGATGCGCGGGAACGGCTGACCTCCGCCGCCTGCAGGCGGGCGGCTTCGGCGGCGGCCTTCTCGGCGGCCTTGCGCTCCTCTTCGGCCTTCTTGGCCTCTTCCTCGGCCTTTTTCTCGGCCGTGGACTTGGTTTCGGGCACGTTCAGGGATTCCACACCGCCCCAGCTTTCGCTGTCATCGGAGCTGACCGATACGGTCTCCTTGAGCAGGTCCTTACGCGCGGTGTTCATCTTCGGGAACGAGCGAGAAGAGGTAATCGCCTTCCTGCTCGCATTATCGGAACCGGCCAAGGCGACAGGCACCGATACCGTGAACAACGCCACCGCAGCTGCTGCGGCGGTGATAGTCGAAATAATCTTCTTGCAAATCATCATCGAGGCATGATTGTAGCACACAGGCATGCATCTTCGCCTGAAAACATTCATGATAGGAAATCACGCCATATCGGCGACATCACGGAAAAACCGGCAATCTTCACACGACCGGCGCGACACTCCCGGGAGAATAATAGAGATGAATCTCACTGGCGGGGACCGAAGACCCGCCGAAAATCAGTAGTGGATGTACTGGAAGTCGTTCACGTTGGAAAGGGTGCGGGATGCCGGCTTGCCGTTCAGCGAAGCGCCGCACTCCGAGACGGTGACCGTGCCGTCAGCGTTGATGCTCTCCACGATGGCGACATGGCCATACACGGAACTCGCGCCTTCCTGGCCCGCGCGGAACACCATGACGTCGCCCTTGTGGCGAGGCGTGTTGTCCACCCAGTAGCCGTGCGCACGAGCGGAGTTCGCCCAGTCCTGACCATTGCCGAAATATGATCCGACGGGCAGGCCGAGCTGATGGCGACGCAGGTACGCCCACCACGTGCACTGGCTGAACGCATAGGCGAGACCGCTGTCGCCCGTGGCATGGTTCGGGTTGAATCCTTCGGGCAGCTTGCCGGCATCCTGGTCGACCAGCACCGCGACCTGCGGGTTGTTCGCCAGGGAGCGGGACAGCTGGCTCACATCGATGGCGGAGTTCTTGTCGTTCAGCTCCCAGTTGCCGTTATTGGTGGTCTGCACGGATTTGGCGTCGGCGATCGTATTGCTCGTCTTCGCGTCGGCCGCGCCGCTCGTGGCCGCGGCTGCGGTCTGGTCGGAGGCGATGGGGCCGAGCTCGGTACGGGATTCGGAACGCGAGACCGTCGAACCGGTCACGCGGGCCAGCTGAGTGGTCGTCGTGGCGGGATCGTCGGCCAGCAGACGAGAGTTGGACGACTGCTGGATATTGGAAAAGGCCAAGGCGGTGGCCGCAGTGCCGACCAGAGCCGCAAGGGATGCGGATGACATCATGTACGACTTGCGCTGCGCGGCCTTCGCGGTCTCGCGGATGGCCCGGCGGGTCATCGGGGCGACCTCGTTCAGCTTGGCTGCAAGAACGGGGTCGATGGCGAGCGCCACGGCATCGCCGTTGGCCGCCTGCACGGCACGCACGGCCCTGGCCGTGTGGGAACCCCGGGAGGAGCGGAATAACGCCGAAGGGCTGGTGCGCTGAACGGAATCCTTATTGGCCTTATGCGCAGCATGCCTCATACTTTTTGCTCCTTTAATACCATCGCGATGCGGCCTTCCGAAGACGCCGCACGTTCATCACGGTTGACCAGCTTACCGCGGGGTGCGGCCATCGGCAACCCGACCGCATCCGACACATGAACGCCGACTCCTATCAATCCGCATCATTGGCTAGTGTTGAGCATATGGACAATATCGTGAACATCCCGTCCTCAATGAAGCCCGAAGACGGACGATTCGGCTCCGGCCCCAGCAAGATCCGCCCCGAGCAGGTGGACGCGCTCGAACGCGGCGGCAAGACGCTCCTCGGCACCTCACACCGGCAGACGCCGGTGAAATCCCTGGTCGCCTCCATCCGTGAAGGACTCGGCTCGTTCTTCTCCCTGCCCGACGGATATGAGATCGCGCTCGGCAACGGCGGCGCAAGCGCCTTCTGGGACATCGCCTGCGCGTCGCTCATCGCCGGCAAGGCCGCATTCGGCACATACGGCTCATTCAGCACGAAGTTCGCCAAGTCGGCGCAGAGCGCGCCCTTCCTCGACGACCCCGTCATCTTCGCGGGAGAGCCGGGCACCTATCGGCTCCCCGAGCGCACCGACGGCGTGGACACCTACGCGTGGGCGCACAACGAGACCTCCACCGGCGTGTCGGCACCGGTGCGGCGCGTGGAAGGCAGCGACGAGCAGAACGCGATCGTCGTGGTCGATGGCACCAGCGCTGCCGGCGCGTTGCCGGTGGATGTCAGCCAGACCGACGCGTACTACTTCTCCCCGCAGAAGGCGTTCGGCTCCGACGGCGGCCTGTGGATCGCGGTGCTGTCGCCGCGCGCCATCGCACGTGCGCAGCAGGTCGAGGGCGAAGCCAAGCTCGAAGGCTCCCGCCGTTGGGTTCCGCCGTTCCTCTCGCTGACCTCCGCGCTCGACAACGCACGCAAGGATCAGACCCTGAACACGCCGTCGGTCGCCACGCTAATCATGCTGGAGAACCAGGTGCGCTGGCTCAACGAGAATGGCGGCATGGCCTGGTCCACGGCACGTTGCGCGCAGTCCGCCGCGCTGCTGTACGAGTGGGCGGAGCGCAGCGAATACGCCCGGCCGTTCGTCGCCGGCCCGGGCTCGCGCTCCAATGCGGTCGTCACCGTCGACCTGGATGACGCGGTCAGCGCCAAACAGGTCATCGCCGCGCTGCACGAGAACGGCATCGTAGACACGTCCGGATACCGCAAGCTCGGGCGCAACCAGCTGCGCATCGGCGTGTTCCCCTCGGTGGAGCCGTCGGACGTGGCCGCGCTCACCGCGTGCATCGATTACGTCGTCGAGCACCTGTGACGGACGCGGCAGCAAGAGCCGCCCGATCATCAAGGACTGAACGCTCGGGCGGGTGCCGGTGTATGTACCGCCACCCGCCCGATTCATCCCATGCGCTAAGGTATATAGGTATGAAATTCGCAGCCATCATCAATCCTGAAGTACGCAAGCCGGCACCGAAACCGGTGCGCGTCGACCTGCGCAAGACGTTCCTCATCGGCTGCGTGCTGTGGTCGGTCGCGCTGATCGTCAGCGCGATACTGCTCGCGTGCGGGCTGGATGTGCTGCAATTGCTCATCATGTGCGCGGCCGGACTGGTCATCGGCGTCATGATGCTGGTATGGGAGCATTTCGACCGCTGGGATTACCGGCGTCTCGGCAACTGAGCCGTATCAGTCCCCCACCGGCAGCGACAGCGTGAACGTGCTGCCCTGCCCGGGAGCGCTCCACACCGTCACATCGCCATGATGGGCGAGCGCCGCATGCTTGACGATCGCCAATCCCAGACCGATGCCGTCGGTCGTGCGCTCGTTCTGGTTGGAACCGCGGTAGAACCGTTCGAAGATACGGGGCAGATCGGCCTTCGGCACGCCCTCGCCATGATCGATGACACGCACCACGGCGTTCTTCCCGTCCGAAGACAGGGCGACGGAGACGCCGACCGCCCCGCCTGGGTGTGAATACACGATCGCATTCTCCACCATCTTGCGCACGGCCATGCGAATCTGATCGGCCTCCCCGTGAATCATCACGGGGCTCTTGCCGCCGACCCGCACCTGCACCCCGGCATCCCGCGCAGCGCCGGCAAGATCATCCACGGCCCCGGAAACCTGCGAGAACAGGTCGCAACGGTTCGCCTCCGAAGCCGTCACCGGCTCCTGAGCCTTAATCAGCATCAGCAGGTCAGAGATCATGCGGTCGAGCCGCACACAGGAATGCCGCACCTGCCGCGCGTGGTTCGACAGCTGCTCGTGGCTCACGTCCGCGCTCTCCAACGAATCGGCCAGCCGCTCCAGCGCGCGGGTCGGTTGCAGCAGCTGTTCGGAGACGTTCGATATGAACGAGTCTCGAATCTGAGCGAACCGGATCGACTCGCTGACATCGTTGATCAGCACGAGCACCAGATGGTCGCCGATGCGTCCCACCGTCACCTTCAGCCAGTTCGGCCGAGACGAGGCCTCTGCGGTCAGGCCGTCATCGGCAGCCGCGGCACCGAATCCGTTCATCGTCATGAACTGCTCCGGCGTCTGAGTCTCCAGGTCGAACGAGCACCGGGAACCGTCCTTCATCACCTTGTGCACCGCGTCAAGCAACGTAGGTTCGATCAGCGTGTCATCACGCACCAAGCCGAGTCTATAGGCCGCAGGATTGGCACGGACCACCTCGTCCTGATCGTCTACCACGACCGACGCCAGCGAGAGCATCGACAGCACCAGCTGGGTGGAGTCATCCAGATCATCGGCCGGCTCGTCATCCTCCTGACGGCGGCGCGCGCCGCGACGCCGAGACTGCAACGACGGCAAGCGGTCATTGCTGCGCAGCGCGTTCATGATGACGGGCTGCAGCCGGTCCGCGATGAAAAAGCCGATTCCCGCCAATGCGGCCAGCGCCAATAGCGCGAAAACTACAAAAATCCATACCGACGGCTGAAACTGAGGCATGGTTCCATTGTCTCACACCGAGAGGCGACATGCGGCGAACGTGAATTCCGGGTGAACTAGCCAATGAATTTTGAGACAATTTCAAGAACCTGACCGCCACGCACTAGGCAAACACAGCTTATGCGGCTTACACTTGATAGAGGTTCCATCAAGAGCAACTACATAGCATGAAAGGCTACAACAATGCGCGTTATTTTTGACGAGGAGCTCAAGGCCGTTGCCGATGACCTCGATCGCATGGTGCAAGACGTGCGCAAGGCCATCAACGGGGCCGGAGACGCCTTGCTGAAGCAGGATGTCGAAGCCGCCCAGAGCGTCATCGACGGCGACATCGAGATCGATGCCCTCGAATCCAGCGTCATCGACCAGTGCATCCGTCTGCTCGCCAAGCAGAACCCGGTGGCGACCGACCTGCGAGTCGTCGTATCGACGCTGCGGCTCGCCGCGACCTTCGAGCGCATGGGCGATTTGGCGAAGCACATCGCCGAAGCTGCACGCCGCATCTACCCCGAACCGGCGCTGCCGGCCGAGGCCACGGAGCTGTTCACCGAGATGCAGCAGTTCCTGTCGATGACCGCCGACCGCATCGTCGTCATGCTGCAGGACCGCGACGCCAAAACCGCCGAGGAGATCATCCTCGACGACGACAAGCTCGACGCGCTGCACCACAAGACCTTCGACCTGGCTCTGTCCGACAAGTGGACCGGCAGCCGTCAGCAGCTGATCGACGTCGTGCTGCTCGGCCGCTTCATGGAGCGTCTTGGCGACCACGCCGTGTCGGCCTCCCGCCGCGTCGTGTACATCGTGTCCGGCTTCGATCCGAGCAAGGAGCCGTCGCGCGACGAGGACGGCGCCGTCGAGTGACGACGACCGCGGCGATGCCGTCACCGGCATTCCGCCATAACTGAACTTCTCTCCACGGAGAGTCCCATGAACGGCGAGACGGCCACGGCTGCTCGCCGTTTTTGTATGCCCCGGCGGGCGGTGCGCGGCTTGGAACACGGATCATAGACTCCATCGCGACGTCACCGTGCGTGAGTTGCGTCACCGCGCGCGCCCTCGCAGCGTGACACCCCGCACGAGTCACGCTTCGCTGCGCTCCCAGTCAGCGGAAGCGGGAATGGTGCGAATCGGCGAGAAGACGGCCACGACCATGCCCGCCGTGGCCAGCGCGCACACCACGGCGGCGATCAGCGTGAACCCGCCCGGCACGAACTGCAGCACGCCGCCGACCACGACCGGTGCCACGGCGCCGAATACGCCGAGCAGCGTTTCGCATACCGAGGAGACGCGCCCCTTCGGCCTACATCATACACGTCGGCTCGTGGCCGGATACGCAAAAGGGCCGCTCCCATGAGGGAACGGCCCTATGCATCAGGCTAATGCCGGGTCAGAGAATCACTTCTGGCCCTGAGCGGCGACGGCGGCGGCACCGGCGGCGGCGGCCTCCGGGTCCAGGTACTCGCCACGCGGCTTGACCGGCTTGAAGTTCTCGTCCAGCTCGTAGAGCAGCGGGATGGCGGTCGGGATGTTGACCTTGGCGATCTCGTCCTCGGACAGGTTGTCGAGCATCTTGACGATGGCACGCAGCGAGTTGCCGTGGGCGGCGATCAGCACGGTCTTGCCGGCGCGCAGCTCAGGCTCGATGGCGGACTCGAAGTAGGGCTTGACACGCTCGACGACGTTGGCCAGGCACTCGGCTTCCGGAACCGGGTCACCGGCGTAACGCGGGTCGTGGTTCTGCGCGTACTGGTCGTTCGGGTCGATCTCGGGCGGCGGGGTCGCGTAGGAGCGACGCCACAGCATGAACTTCTCGTCACCGTACTCCTGACGAATCTCGGTCTTGTTCTTGCCCTGCAGAGCGCCGTAGTGACGCTCGTTGAGACGCCAGTCACGCTGAACCGGAATCCACAGGCGATCGGCGGCATCCAGTGCGATGTTGGCGGTGTTGATGGCACGACGCAGCAGGGAGGTGAAGACGATGTCCGGCAGGACGTTCTTCTCCTTGAGCAGCTCGCCACCACGCTTGGCTTCGGCTTCGCCCTGCTCGGTCAGCGGGACGTCCACCCAGCCGGTGAACTGATTGGTCTTGTTCCATGCGCTCTGTCCGTGACGGAGCAGTACTAGTTTATAAGTCATAACTCGCAGTCTACCGCTCAGCCCGGCCAAATTCGAGCCTTTGTCCATCGTTTCGCCGAGCGCTTGCGCAGGAATACTCACACCATCAGCGAAATCAGCAGGATGACGGCGAAGAACGGGGGCTGGAAGCAGGCGTCCGACAGCGCTTTGCGGAATTCCTTACGGCCCGTGCTGGTCACCATGCGCCACGGCACGCCGATGCCGGACAACATGAGGATGCCGCCCCACGGCGTCCACAGCAGCATCACCACCCACACGCCGATCGCCCATGCGACGATGCAGCAGACGCCCAGCATCACGCGCGCGCCACGCTCCCCCATGCGCACTGCGAGCGTGCGCTTGCCATGCCGGCGATCCTCGTTGATGTCACGCAGGTTGTTCACCATCAGTATCTGGCATGACAACAGCCCCGCGACGACCGCGCACAACACGCCGAGCACGCTGACCGAACCGCTCAGCGCATACTGCGTGCCAAGCACGGCGGCCAAACCGAAGAACAGGAACACCGAGAGTTCGCCGAATCCCGCATATCCGTACGGATGCTTGCCTCCGGTGTAGAACCAGCCGGCCAGCAGGCAAAGCACACCGACCAGCAGCAGCCACCACGCCTGTGACAGGACGACGGCGGCGAGGCCGCACACGCAGGCCAGCAGAGCGCTCACCACGGCGGCGACGAGCACATGCTTCGCCGGAACCAGGCCGGACGCGGTCAGCCGCATGGGCTTCTTGGTCTTCTTCTCACTGCCGCCGCGGCCCTCATCGACACCGCGGATGCCATCGGAATAGTCATTGGCGTAGTTCACCGCGATCTGCAGTAACACGCCCACGCACACGCACAGCAGCGTGACGAGCCAGAACCGAGACATCATCGCCTGCGCATCGGCGGTGACCGCCGCGCATTGCGACGTGTCGGACCGGGTCTGCGCGCAGTTGAGATCGCCCACGATCACCGGATACGCGCAGCATGCGCCCACCACCACGGAGGACAGGGAGGTCGTCAAGGTTTTCGGGCGTGCGCCGGATATCCACAGTTTCACAGTCATGCAGTCCAGTGTACGTGCCTTTCACGGATTCCGTGGATATGTCGTCATGATCATCCGCCGACATCAGCACGTCCCGCTGGCGGGGGGGGCTGTCGGCACAGCATCGATACATAAACAGGCGGGGCTCCACGCACACACGCGTGGAGCCCCGCCATATCATTTCAATCGGTCATCGCCCGCAGTCCGCACGCAAGGCCGGCAGCGGCCCGCCGCACGTTTACTGCAACGCCAGCGGCTTGACCAGCGGGAAGGTGATGGTCTCGCGGATCGTGGCACCGGTCAGGGCGATGAGCAGTCGGTCGATGCCCATGCCCATGCCGCCCGCCGGGGGCATGCCCACGCCAAGGGCCTCCAAGAAGTCCTCGTCGATGTCGCAGGCCTCCTCGTCGCCGGCCAGCGCATCCTTGGCCTGGGCCACGAAACGCTCGCGCTGCACGATCGGGTCGTTGAGCTCGGAGTAGCCGGTGGCCAGCTCGAAGCCGCGCACGTAGAGGTCCCACTTCTCCACCACGCCGGCCTTGTTGCGGTGGCCCTTGACCAGCGGGGAGGTCTCGACCGGGAAGTCGCGCACGAAGGTCGGCTCGTATAGCTTGTCCTCGTAGAAGTGCTCCCACAGGTGCTCGACGAGCTTGCCGTGGTTCTCAACGTCGTCACGCTCCACGCCGAGCTTGTCGGCGATCTCGCCCAGATGCTCCACGGAAGTGCCGGGGTTGTCCGGCCCGCCGTTCGGCACGATCTCTTCGCCGAGCGCCTCGGAGAGCGAATCATACATGCTGATGGTCTTCCAGTCGCCGCCGAAATCGTATTCGGTGCCGTCGAGCAGTGTGACCTTATGGGAGCCGAACACGTCCATCGCGGTCTTCTGCACGAGCTCCTTGACCAGCTGGCCGATGGTGTCGTAGGTGCCGTACGCCTGGTAGGCCTCGACCATCGTGAACTCGGGGGCGTGCGTGGCGTCGACGCCCTCGTTGCGGAAGTCGCGGTTGATCTCGAACACGCGGTCGATGCCGCCCACGAGGCAACGCTTGAGGAACAGTTCCGGCGCGATGCGCAGATAAAGGTCCAGGTCGAAGGCGTTCATGTGCGTGGTGAACGGACGGGCGGCGGCACCGCCGTGGATAGTCTGCAGCATCGGCGTCTCGACCTCGATGAAGTCGTGGTCATCGAACGTGCGGCGCAGCGAGGCGACGGCCTTGGACCGGTTGCGCACCATGTTGCGCACCTTCTCATCGGCGATCATGCCGATGTACGGCTTGCGCGTGCGCGTGTCGTCGTTCAGGTCCTTGTGCAGGGCGGGCAGCGGCTGCAGCGCCTTGGACGCGATGGCCCATTCGGTGGCGAACACCGACAGCTCGCCGGTCTTGGACGCGATCACGCGGCCGCGCAGGTACAGGTGGTCGCCGAGGTCCACAAGCTGCTTGAACTGCTTGAGCGAGTCAGCGCCGATCTCCTTCTTGGAGATCATGCCCTGGATCTTCGTGCCGTCGCCGGCCGACAGCTGCACGAAGCACAGGCCGCCGCCGTTGCGCAGAAACAGGACGCGCCCGGCGATGCCGACCACGTCCTCGGTCTCCTGACCGGCTTCAAGCTTGCCGTCATACTTGGCGCGCACGGCCTCGATGGTGTCGGTCACGTCGAGGTGCACCGGGTAGGGCTGCATGCCGGCCTCAAGCATCATCGCGCGCTTGGCGACGCGCATCTGCACCTGCTCGGGGTGCGCGAGCGGGCCGAACTCCTTGTTGGAGGGATCGACGGCCTCGTCCAAAGTTGCGCCGGCGCCGATGCGGTCGCGGATGGCTGCGTCCTGTCGCAGCAGCATCTCGGCACGTTCGACCGTGGTCATGACGGGAACAGCGGGCGCCGTCTCGTCGTCGTTCAGGGATTCGGGGGTTTCTTGCGTCTGACTCATAATGTCACAGTGTAATGAGATGGCGATACACGCCGAGAGTCCGTTGATATTCCGCGGTTTTCGGGATGCCACGCCACGCCGGTTTGGCTTGTCCGGGATTTCGTTGTATTATAGCCTGCGTTGCCAAAACGGGCTGTAGCGCAGCTTGGTAGCGCGCTTCGTTCGGGACGAAGAGGCCGCGGGTTCAAATCCCGCCAGCCCGACAACATGAAGGCCAGATCGCGTCAGCGGTCTGGCCTTCTTCTTACCGGTGGCTTGGCAGCTCCCGCAGTCTCACACTGCGGGACCACCACAACCATCAGCGACAATCACAACAAACGACACCCACGCGCGGGCACGCCCGCGAGATGTGATGAAGAGGGAACCATGAAGAAAAGCCTGCTTGCCTTGGCTTCCGGCGCGTTCATCCTCGGCGCGGCCGAATTCGTGATGATGGGCATCCTGCCCCAGACCGCCGAGGCGATGCACGTCGATATCCCGACCGCCGGCCACTTCATTTCCGCCTATGCGATCGGCGTGTGCATCGGCACGCTGATCCTGGTGTTCGGGCGCAAGATCCCGCCGAAGCAGCTGATCATCATGTTCATGGTGATCGCCTTCGTCGGCAACGTCCTGTCGGCGTTCTCCGTCAATGCGCCCATGCTGCTGGCTGCCCGTTTCATCTCGGGACTGCCCCACGGCGCGTTCTTCGGCACTGCCACGCTGATCGCCAAGACCGTGGCCGACAAGGGCAAGGAGGCGCAGGCCGTCTCCGCCATGGTCACCGGTCAGACCGTCGCCAACATGATCGGCGTGCCGGCCGGCACGCTGATGTCGGAGTTCCTGTCATGGAGGCTTGCGTTCATCGTGCTCAGCGTCTGGGCCGCGATGACCGTGTTCCTCGCGCTTGCCTGGGTCCCCGCCATCGCGCCGGTGAAGGACGTCGGTCTGGCCGGCCAGTTCAGGTTCCTCCGAAAGCCTGGACCGTGGCTGATTCTGGGCGCGGTGTTCACCGGCAACGCCGGCGTGTTCTGCTGGTGGAGCTACGTGTCGCCGTGGCTGCAGAAGACCGGCGGATACGACAGCGACATGGTGCCGTTCCTGATGATGCTCGCCGGATTCGGCATGGTGGTCGGCGGCATCATCGGCGGGCGCATCACCGACAACTGGCGTCACGCGGGAACCGCAGCCCTCGGGCAGGCGATCTCCGGCGTCGGTCTGCTGCTGGTGTTCCTGATGCCCGGCAACCATGTGAGCGCCGCCATCTTCACGTTCTGGATCGCGTTCGGCCTGTTCTTCATCTCCGCCCCACAGCAGCTGCTGATGACCGAATCCGGCAAGGGCGGCGGCGAGCTGCTGGCCGGCGCGGCCGTGCAGGTGGCGTTCAACTTCGGCAACGCGGTCGGCTCGATGGTCGGCGGCGGCATGCTGAACTTGTCAGGCATGAACTACCACTTCACCGCATTGGGCGGCGTGCCGTTGGCGGTCATCGCGGTGGCGCTGCTGACCATATACTCCATGCGTCACGAGACGCACACCGACGCGCTGGAGCGTATGCGCGAGATCACGGTGTGAGTTTCGCGGGATATAGGCTCTCAAAACTCGCAGATACAAGTGGAATTTCGCTGAATCACCGGTATATCTGCGAGTTTTGAGAGCGGGGGTTTGTTATATAGCTCACATCACACGCCGAAAACGTCATCACCAAGGCTTCCTAGACTGGTAGAAACCGGTTTCATGGCAAGGAGATGACATGGACGATGATGCACTGATGGCGAAGCTGATGGCCGCGTTCGACGATGACGCGGCACCGGACCAAGCCGGGGACGAGCCCCGACCTTCCGAGCAGCCTTTTGACACGCAACGGTTCCTCACCGGGCTCGACGCGATCTTCGACGCGCACGCCGCCACCAAGGCAGGGCCGTACCTGGAGCAAGCCATGATCGACGCGGAGAACGCCGGCGATGACGCCGGGCTGCTCACCGTGCTGAACGAGACGATGGGGTTCTACCGCTCGCAAGGCCGACACAAGGAGAACCAGTGGATCGTGCAACGGGCGCTGGAGCTCGCGACCCGTATGGGCATCACGGGCACCGAGGCATGGACGACCACCCTGATCAATGCGGCCACCGCCATGCGGGCGGCCGGCCAGTACGACCAGTCCGAGGATCTGTACAAGCAGGCGCAGGCGTCCAGCGAGCGCACGCTCGCCCCCAGCGACCGGCGACTCGCCGCCCTGCACAACAACCTGTCGATGCTGTACAGCGAGACCGGGAAAACGCATCAGGCCGAGGTGGAGCTGGGCGAGGCCCTGCGCATACTGGAATCGTCGAGCCCGGATGCCGAAACCGACCTCGACGTGGCCTCGACGCACACGAATCTGGCGTTGACGCTGCTCGCCGAAGACAAGCTGTCCGCCGCGAGCTGGCATGCGGCGAAGGCGTTGGAGATCTACCGCAACGGTCATCTTGAGCACAGCGCCCATTACGCTTCGGCGCTGGCCGGCTACGCGCAGGTGCGTTTCCACCAGCATGATTACGGGCAGGCGGTGAACCTGTACTGCCAGGCCCTGCAGGTCATCGAGGAATGCTACGGCAAGGACACTGATTATTACCGCATCACCGAGAGCAACCTGCGGCAGGCCGAACACGAGGCCTCCGAGCATGCCCCCGCGAATGTTTCACAGGATGTTTCACAGGATGTTTCACAGGATGCGAGCGCAGGTGTGAATGGTTCCGGCACGCCCGGCGCAGCATCCGCCGGCACCCCATCCGCCGCCGTTCCGTCCGCTACCGCCTCACCCACCGGCACCTCACCCATATGCGGCCTCAAGCTGGCACGCGAATGCTGGAACGCCTATGGCAAACCGCTCATCGCCGACAAATACCCGGAATATCAGGGGCGCATCGCGGCGGGACTGGTGGGCCACGGATCGGAATGCTACGGGTTCGATGACGATCTCTCGCGCGACCATGATTTCGGCCCACGCTTCTGTCTATGGCTCACCGACGAGGATTATGCGGCGATCGGCGAGCGCCTTCAGGCCGATTACGAGGCGCTCCCCCAATCGTTCATGGGATACGGCCCGCGCGAGTCCACCGCCAGGGCTCAGGGTGCAGGCAGGCGCGACGGAGTGTTCCGCATCGGCGATTTCTTCGAGTCGATCACCGGATACCGTCAGGCGCCAAGCACCAACAACCCGCACGAGTGGCTGATGCTGGATGAGGCGACGCTTGCCGCCGCCACCAACGGCGAGGTGTTCGCCGACCCGTTGGGCAAGTTCCTCGACACCCGGCAGGGGTTCAAGACCATGCCGGAGGACGTGCGGCTGGCGCTGATATCCAAGCGTCTGGGCATGATGGCGCAGGCCGGGCAATACAATGTGCCGCGCATGCTCGCGCGCGGCGACGGTGCGGCCGCCTGGCTGTCGATCGGCGAGTTCGTGCAGGCGGCGGCATCACTGGTGTTCCTGCTCAACAATCCGATCACCGTGGGATACCTGCCGTATTACAAGTGGCGGTTCGCCGCGCTTCGGCGGCTGTCGTCCCGCATGGCGGCGAGGCTCGCCGATGTGTGCGGGCAGCTGGAGACGCTGCTGCGGCTGAGCTCCGCCGCCTGCTATGGCGGTGCCGGTTTCGGCGAGGGCGGCAAGGGGTCGGCACCGGTCGCCGAGAAGATATCCCAGACCATCGAGCACGTCTGCGCCGAGGTCGTGGCCGAGCTGCGCCGAGAGGGACTGACCGGCAGCGACGAGACGTTCCTGGAGTGGCAACGGCCATATGTCGAGGAGCACATCGCCAGCGACGCGGCTTGTCTGCATTCCCTGTGACAGGGCGTGACCGGCACGGGAGATGACGGCGGCAACGACGATAACGGACAACGGGAAAGAGGCGGCGGATGAGCGACCAGCTGATCGAGCGGATAGTGCGTCATGAATGGGATCAGTTCCAGCGCACGAACAACGAGGGCGGGCGGGCCGCCTGCCAAGGCAATTGGCCGGTGTTCCGGCAGATGCGCACGAGCCAGTTCATGACATGGCCCGATCCGCTGCTGGACAGTTATCTGGCCGATCTGGTCGAAGCCGAGCGTGTCGGGCGCAATCTGGTCACGGAGAAGTACGGTCGCATGATGGAGTCCACGGCACCGCAGGATTTCCATGACAACATCGAACCGTACATACCCCGGTTGAGCGATGAACGTATCGCGACGCAGGAGCATGTCATCGCGACGCAGGTGGCGTGGGCCGAGGACTTCCGTGCCCGCTACCCGAAACTCGGCCGGGCCATGCGCGTGCTGCGCACCGCGGAGGACACCGCGCAATCCACGTCGTTCGAAACATATCTGCGCGGGGAGCTCGGCACCTACTCGGAACGCACGATGGCCCTGTACCGGCGTTTCGTCGACGATCTGCTCCGAAAGGGTCGGAACCTGACCGAGGAGACGATCGCCCACACCGTCGCCCTCGCTGGTTTCGCCGATCTCGCCGAAGCGGAGGCCGCACAGGGCTGACGCGGGAATCGGTGCCTTGCCGGCAGGGCCGCCGGCAAGGCACCGGTCGATATGTCACTCGTCATGGGGCGTTCGTGCGTTGCGCGCTATCTTTGCCAGAGACCAGATGATGGCGATCAGGATCAGTGCCCCGCCGACCACCGCGCACCCGATGGCGAACATCACGCGGGGATCCATATCGAACCATGCGAGCACGCCATTGGGGAACCTCACTCCGAACAGGATCGCCACCGCGCCGACCAGCAGCATGAACACACCCAATGTCAGTGTGGCGGCGCTCGGCCCTGTCTTGCGGATGACCGGACGCACCGGCACGTCCCGCGGCACTTGCACGTAATTGGAGCCCGCGCCCGGCTGGGCCCAGGGACCGGCCGGAGCGGCGTATGCAGGACCCGCATCCGGGCGGTTCGGTCCGTATCCGTCATGCTCTCGCGGGGGCTGCGTGCTGTACAGCGGAATCTGCTGAGATGCCGGACCGGGCTGCTCTGTATCACCCGCGGCGAAGGCCGTGGCGGCATCAGGCTGTTGCGTGGCGCCCGCGTCTGTGGATGGCGCTGCGGCAAGAGGCTGCCCTTTGTAAGGAACATCGCCGGCCGTTGTGGCTCCGGCCGGAACATCGCCGGTTCGCCGATCGGAAGCGGCGGCGGGACTCCCGAATGCGTCGGCGGCAGGCTCGGTCTCGGTCTGGCCGTCATCCACGGGGGCCGCCGATTCGTCCGAAACCGCCCCGGCCGCAAGTGGTTCGGCAGACAACTTCTCGGTCGACGCGGAGTCAACCGGCAACGACTTGGTCTCGGTCTGCGGCACCGCGACCTTTTCTACCGGCATCGCCTCTGTCTCGGCAACCGGCAGCGTCTGTGTCGGCTCGACCGGCAACGCCTGCGTCGGTTCGACCGGCAACGCCTGCGTCGGTTCGACCGGCAACGCCTGCGTCGGCTCGACCGGCAACGCCTGCGTGACGGCAGAAGCCTGTTCGGACACGCCGTCGACCAGTGTCGGCAAAGCCTCGGTCTGTTCGAAATCCGCAGGCATCGCCTCGGCATTCGGAAGATGCCGTGTCATATCGTGATCGTCATTCATGATGTGCTCCTTGTATCATTCGTCCGCAGTGCTCACAGGGCGTCATCGGATGAGCATCCGCCGCTGTCATCGACATAACGGACGGCCACTTTCCCCTCGATGGCGTACGGCACGTTGATGATCAGTTCGGGCCCGCCTTCGGGAATGGTGCTGTAATCGAGGTTGGATGCGCCGCCGTCGCACGCCGGCTTCTCACCGGAACGGCCCGAGAACGTGTTGTCCAGACGCAGGAAATCGTATCCCCACTGGTTTCTGGTGATCGTATACCGGCCTCCGATAGAACCGACGAGCCGATACCCGTCGCTGCGCTTGCCGAACGCAAAGCTGCATCCTTGCGGCAAAGTCAGAATCACCCGGGCCCGATAGGCCGAGATGCGCAGGTCCCCGACCGGACACGTCGATTGTCTGACCTTTCCGTCGACATCCGTCACCTTGTGGGGGCTGATGCCGGGCACGCCATCTCGCGTCAGATCTATGCTGACGCGGTCGTCGCCGTAATTCGTGCCGACGAACCGCACGCCCTGTTGCAATCGGGCGATCTGCTGATCGGTGGCGCCATATTTCGTGACTCCGTGAACATTGACCAGCGTGCCGCCTTCGGACTGCATGGCATCCACCGTATAGCTGTAAGCGACGTTGACGCCCAGTACGCAGACCGCGACGAACGCGGCGGTCCAGGCGAGCGGAATCAGGCCTCCGGAGCGGCGTCCCATCAGGCCAAGCACCGTTATGACAGCACCCAGAGCCAGGCAGACGCCGCCAATCCACAGCGTGAGCACACGGGTCATCGATTCGATGGATGAGTTGTCGTTTGCCAGCATCAGAACCGCACTGGAGACGAGCATCAGCCCGATCATGCCGATGACGATGGCGAAACCGGCCGGCTTGCGGCGCTCGTATTTCGGTGGAAGAGGCCCCGCCGATGGGCGATACGGAGACGACTGGTACGGCATGGGAGGACGTGCGGGCCGATCGGCGGTATGGGGCTGGCCGAAGCCGTATCCCGGAGCGGGCTGCTGGAACGGCTGACGCACCGACGCTACGGAGGACTCCGCTGCACTTCCCGCGGTTTCCGGCGCGGTGGGCCCTGATGAGCCAGCCGTGCCGGCATCGGCCGCCTGCTCTCCCGTGTCCGCACCATCATAGGCGTATGACGAGGCCGGCCATCCGCGCCGGTATGAGCCGTTCTCAGAATCGCCGGTACCGCTGACGCCGCTGCCCGACCCGTATCCGCCATGCCGCCGGTTGGCGTTCTGCACCAGGGCCCACAGCACCAGCGCCGCGCACAGGGCCGCCGCGAGACCGGCACCGGGGACGGCGACCGCCAGCATCATCATGATTATCACGCCAAGCATGTTCCAATCCCAGCGCCCGTCGATCAGCTCCTCGCCGAGGATACGGCCATCCCGCGCATCGGGCAGCAGCGCCCATGCGATGGCATACAGCGCCAAACCGAATCCGCATAGCACCACGCTCGCCAGCACCAGTGCCCGCACCAGAGTCGGGCTCCATCCCACGCGCTGCGCGATGGCGCTGCACACGCCGGCGATCCACCGGTCGTCCCCGCGCTCCATCGCGCTGCCGCGGATCCACGAGAAGAACCGGTCGCTCTGCCGCTTCGGCTTCGGCTGGGGTCCGGGCGCAGGAGAGCCGTACGGATTTGAACCGTACGAATCCGAACCATTCGTGCCGGGGCCGGCGGCGCCACCCGCGTCATAGGCATACGTTGTATCGTTCATGCTTCCATTACAGCAGCAACCGGCCGCCGCACGCATCGGGGGACACCCTGATTGTTCCCTGAACCGGGGCGTTATGCCCCATGTCGTCTTCCCCGGAGGCGCACAATGGGACCATGATCCAGCCGAACAACCCATACCGGCAGCCGCACGCGCCCCGTCGGACGCAATGGCAGGCCCGCCGCGCCCAACCGCCGTCCGCCGCGCCGAGCCTGCCATTGATGCGCCCGCGGAACGGGCGCGTCCTCGTCGGCGTGTGCCGTGGCGTGAGCCTACATCTGGGAGCGCCCGTATGGCTGGTGCGACTCGCGTTCGCCGCGGCCGCTCTCGCGTTCGGGGCCGGCGTCATCGCATACGTGTTCCTGTGGATGTTCATGCCGGTCGGCGATCCCGTCGCCGCCGCGCAGGCCATGTCGGATGCGGCCTCGACAGGTTTCGCCGAGCCGCTCTCCCGCGGTAATGCGGCATACGCCGGCACCGCGGGTGACAGTGGCCGCAGCGACGCCGACGACTCCTCGGAGGGACTGGCGGCGGCTCTGCGCCGCGCCCCGAAACCTTCACTGGTGGCATTGGCCGGTCTGGTGTTCATCGCCATAAGCGTGCTGCTGTCGTTTGCCGGCGGACGGGAGCTGATCGTGCCGCTGGCCGTCGCCGTCGGCGGCCTCGGACTGGCATGGTCGCGGTTTGACGCGGACGAGGGCAAACTGCCATCGATGCTTGGCGGCATCGTGCTTCTGTTCGTCGGCTATGCGATCTTCGTGTTCACCAGCACGGTTCCGGGGTGGGGCGCGTCCCCTCGCCGCATCATCATCGGCGGGTTCGTACTGCTGGCCGGCACGGCTCTGGCGATCGTGCCTTGGGTGAGCACGCTCATCCGCTCCCTATCCACCGAGCGCGCACTCAAGGAGCGTGAAGAGGAACGTGCCGACATGACCGCGCACCTGCACGATGGCGTGCTGCAGACGCTCGCCCTGATCCAGCTGCACAGCGACGACCCGCAGACCGTGTTCTCGCTCGCCCGGCAGCAGGAGCGCGAACTGCGCGAATGGCTGTATCAGGAACGCACCACATCGGACCGTTCGGTCAGCGCCGGGCTGAAGGCCATCGCCGCGCAGACGGAAGACGAGCACGGCAAACCGATCGAAGTGGTGACCGTGGGCGACGCGAGGCCCAGTGCCCAGACCGACGCGCTGCTCGATGCCACGCAGCAGGCGCTCATCAACGCCGTGACGCATGGCGGCGAGCCCATCTCCGTGTATTGCGAGGCCGGCGCCGACAAGGTTGAGGTCTTCGTGCGCGATCATGGCGATGGGTTCGACGTGAACGCGATTCCCGAGGGCCGGCTCGGCATCCGCGAGTCGATCATCGGGCGGATCCGACGACGGGGCGGTACAGTGGAGATCGTATCGAGGCCGCATTGGGGCACCGAGGTGCGCATGCACATGCCGGTCGCAGGCGGACGGCAACCGAACCAGCGGGGCGATGCCACGAACGCCGGCGGGCAGCATGGACGACCGCCATCCGGCGCGGCATCATACACACGCACGCAGAGGGAAACATGATTCGACAGGTGAAGCATATGGGTCAGGCAGACAGCACAAGCATCGGACCGACATCAGGAGCGGATGCGAGGCAAGGGGCGGCCGGTGAGTTCGGCAGCGTGGAGTGCAACGACGTGGAGTCCGGCAGAGCCACTGATACGGATACCACTCCCCGCGAAGCTGCGGCGACGCCGATTCGCGTGGCCGTCGTCGACGACCATGAGATGTTCCGCGCCGGTGTCATCGCCACGCTGCAGCCGTACTTCCACATCGTCGGGCAGGCCGCCGACGTGGAAGGCTCGATCGCGATGATCGCCGACATCAGACCGGACGTGGTGCTGCTCGACGTGCACGTACCCGGCGGCGAGGGAGGAGGAGGCGCGGAGATCCTCGCCAAATCGCAGCCGCTCTCCCCCGCTTCCGCGTTCCTGGCGCTGTCGGTGTCGGATTCGCCGCAGGACGTCGGCTCGGTGATTCGTGCCGGCGCACGCGGATACGTTACCAAAACCATCACCGGCGACGATCTGATCTCATCCATCAAGCAGGTGCACGAAGGGTATGCGGTGTTCTCGCCGAAACTGGCCGGATTCGTGCTGTCCGCCTTCCAGGGGGCGCCGATGGACGGGGCCGGCGGCGCGCGGGGCCGCGACGAGGAGCTGGACCTGCTGTCAGGCCGCGAGCAGGAGGTCATGCGCCTGATCGCCCGCGGATACACATACAAGGAGGTCGCCGCCGAATTGTTCATCTCCATCAAGACCGTGGAGACCCACATGTCAAACGTGCTGCGCAAATTGCAGCTGTCCAACCGCACTGAACTGACCCGCTGGGCAGCCGACCGCCGCATCGTATGAGGCAAGGCACGACCGGCGCGGCGACATTTCCATGCCGACGGTGAAACGGACGCCACCCACGTAGAGCGTTCTTCATACACTGGTAACGAACAAAACCCTATCCTCGTCGGAAGGAAACAGCATGACCGCTGAAGCAAACGTCGGTGTCGTCGGACTGGCCGCAATGGGAGCGAGCCTCGCCCGCAATCTCGCCCGTCACGGCAACAAGGTGGCGGTGTTCAACCGTCACTATTCGCGTACCGAGAAACTCATCACCGAGCATGGCAGCGAGGGCGAGTTCTTCCCCGCGAAGACGATGGAGGAATTCGTGGCATCGCTGAAGAAGCCGCGCACCGCGATCATCATGGTCAAGGCGGGCGAGCCGACCGACGCGATGATCGGCCAGCTGGCCGATCTGATGGAGCCGGGCGACATCATCGTCGACGCCGGCAACGCGCACTTCCCCGATACGATCCGCCGCGAGAAGGCGATCAGCGCCCGCGGACTGCACTTCGTCGGCTGCGGCGTGTCCGGCGGCGAGGAAGGCGCCCTGCTCGGACCCTCGATGATGCCCGGCGGCAGCGAGGAGTCCTGGAAGACGCTCAAGCCGATCTTCGAGTCCATCGCGGCGAAGGCCGAGGGTGAGCCGTGCGTGACGCATATCGGCGAGAACGGCGCTGGCCATTTCGTGAAGATGGTGCACAACGGCATCGAATACTCCGACATGCAGCTCATCTCCGAGAGCTACGACCTGATGCGTCGCGCACTCGGTATGACGCCGGCTGAGATCGGCGACGTGTTCGAGGAGTGGAACAAGACCGAGCTGGAGTCCTACCTGATCGAGATCACCGCCGACGTGCTGCATCAAGTCGACAAGAAGACCGGCAAGCCGCTGGTCGACGTGATCGTGGATCACGCGGGCATGAAGGGCACCGGCACGTGGACCGTGCAGTCGGCGCTTGATCTGGCCGTGCCGGTGACCGGTATCGCCGAGGCCGTGTTCGCGCGAGGACTGTCCGGGCAGGCCGAGCTTCGCGCCGAAGCCCAGAAGCAGGACTTCGAGGGACCGTCCGGCGTGGTGCCGATGGCCGAGGAAGACAAGGTCGCGTTCATCAATGACATCCGCGAGGCGCTGTACGCTTCGAAGATCGTCGCGTACGCCCAGGGCTTCAACGAGATCACCGAAGCCGCCAAGGTGTATGACTGGAAGATCGATCTGGCTGCGGTGGCGCGCATCTGGCGCGGTGGCTGCATCATCCGTGCAAAGTTCCTGAACCGCATCTCCGACGCGTTCGAGAACGGCGAAGCCAACGTGTCTCTGCTGTTCGCCCCGTACTTCAAGGACGCGATCGAGACCGCCGAGCGCTCGTGGCGACGCGTGGTCTCCCGTGCGATTACATTCGGCATCCCGGTGCCGGTGTTCGCCTCCTCGCTGGAGTACTTCGACGGCCTGCGCTCCCCGCGCCTGCCCGCCGCCCTGATCCAGGGCCAGCGCGACTACTTCGGCGCCCACACCTACCAGCGCACTGACATGCCCGGCGCCTTCCACACGTTGTGGGCTGAGCCTGGCCGTGAGGAAATCATTGCGTGATTTCCGGTGACAGCCGCGAGGAGACACCGAGCCTCGCGAAGCGAGACCCCAATCGTAGGGGCCGAAGGCGAGCCTGGTCATAAGCAAACACCGAGCCTCACCACAAGCCCCTCTCTACCGCTCGCAGATCGAACGCGAACCATACGAATGATGGCGCAGGCTCCCCTAGGGGCGTCTGCGCCATCGTGTTTCATCGGCACACCATTCATATCGTGTGATTCCCATTTTTCACACAGACGTTTTTCGCGCACAGTAATCGCAACCAGCCGCATCCCAACATCACCAATCAACGCCCAGTCACCGCCGGCGGTGCATATCCTCCTGTACAACGCGCGCATTGTAGGCAAACGCAGCAGTTGTACATACACCGTCCCGAGAGACCTCGCACACCATTCCTCATTTCGTTGGAATTCCAACGTTTCCAGGAACTCCGTCGGTGTACAACAGTGGGCGCAATCGTTTTCAACGGCTGTTGTACAGATTCCGCCCCGTACAACGCGCGCATTATGCCATTTCGCGGGAGTTGTACACGCATCGGCGTCGCAACCCTGCGCGCTTCTTGCGCTGCATCCCATTCGCATGCCGGACCGCACCGGGCACGCAATGAACCCTCGGGCGGAGTGAACGAAATTCGCAATACGACCGGATTGTCCAGTACGATCGTCGAACCGCATCGCCATGATTGACAGACCGGCCTCAATCTCATGCCATGATGAACACCAATCAGATCATATTTCACGACGGGAGACGTGGCACGAAACGGCAAAACCGTGCATCTTTGCCGTTTCGTGCCACGGAATCCTCGAATTGTCTCGCTATCCGAAATAACAATCTTCAAATACCGAACTATCCGATAGCCGAGACAAACCTCACAGCTTGCTGGCGGCGGCCTGGTCGATGTACCAGATGAGTTCCTCGCCGTCGGCGAAGGAGCTCGGGGCCTGCGGATTGCGCGGCTGGGCGAAGGCGGCGGCGACCGCATCCGCCTTGCGCTCCCCGGACGCGAACACCCACGTGCGCCGCGAACGGGCGATCATGGGAACGGTGAGCGTCACGCGCAGCGGCGGCGGCTTCGGCGAATCGCGCACGCCGGCGACCAGCACATGCGGGTCGTCGATCAGCACTTCAGGCCGTCCGGGGAACAGCGACGCGAAATGCGCATCCGGGCCGACGCCGAACAACGCGATGTCCAGCGTGGGCTCCTCCCCCAGCTGCTCGATCAGCTCCTTCTGGTAGGCGGCGGCCGCATCGGCCAGCACCGCATCGTTCTCCTCGTCGGTGGCTGCGGCGATCTGTGCGGCATCGCGCGTGTCAGCGGGCATCTCGTGGATGTTCTCCTCCGGCATCAGCCCGCGCTCCACCAGGATGTTCAGGAACCGCCGCGCCTGCTTGGCGTTGCGGTCGTCGCTGTCCTCGGGCACGAACCGCTCGTCGCCCCACCAGATGTGCACGCGCGAGGCGTCCAGGTCATCGGCCAGCGGGTCGGTGCCGATCGCGCGCAGCACGCGATTGCCGTCGGTCCCGCCGGTCAGCGCTATATCCACGCGGCTGCGCCCCGGTTCGGCGAGCAGGTTCCTGATCGTGGTCAGCACGCGCACGGCCACAGCTTGCGCCAGAACATCGGGGTTCGGGCATGTTACGGTTTTTCTTTGCGACATCAGTTACAGCTCCTTTGTCGTTCTGATTCGGTCTTCACGCGTCCGAAACCCGCGCCCGGGCATGGGCGCGTGACGGTTCCGTGACGCTCACGCATCGCCGTTCATTCGTTGATTCACCGCTTACCGTCGGACCGGCATCTTGCGGTCGAGACGCCGGTCCGACAGTGCTTATTCGGCAGGATGAATCAGATTCCATCCCTGGGTGATGACTTCAGCATACACTTCATCCGGGTCGAGCCGACGCAGCTCTTCGCTCAGGCATTCCTCAAGCGTCCTCGTGGGCACGCTGATGGATTGCGGCGACTGGCCAGGCGTGCTGATGACGGCGATGCCCTCCTTCGCGTCCGGCCGCTCCAGACTGAGCGTCCCGTCCGCGCGCGTCAGGTATACGCCGGTCACGGCGGTCGCGCCGGGCACCTCCTCCATGATGACGGGCACGTTGAGCTTCAGCCGCAGCCAGGCCGCCAGCAAATCCATGGGCAGGAAGCCCTTCGGACCGGAGACCTTCACCGTGCTGATCGGCAGGTGCGGCGGCTGGTCGAGCATGGTGGCGAGCATCGCACGCCACACCGTCAGGCGCGTCCATGCCATGTCCACGTTCTTCGGCGACCAGTTGCGGCGCAGATCCTCGATGGTGCGGTAGGGGTTCGACGAGTGCATGGCGTCGGTGATGCGACTCCTCGCCATCGCGCCGAGCAGGTCCTTGGACGGGTTGGCCGGCGCCTCGTTCGGCCACCACGCCACGACCGGCGCGTCGGGCACGAGCAGTGGGATGACCAACGTGTCGGGATGATGGACCAGCCCACCACGCGGGTGCAGCACGATGATCTCACCCGCACCGGCGTCCGCGCCGAAGCGCACCTGGGCGTCCAGATTGGAATTGTCGTACGCCGCATCCGCGTCCTCGGCGGGCTTGGGCGCACCCTCGACGGGCTTGCGCGCGCCATTCCCACGCCGCGGGGAGATGGCGATGACACGGCACGGGTGCTCGCGGCTGGCGGCGTTGGCCAGTTCCAGCGCCTGCTCCAGCTCGTCCTCGGTGGTGGAGATCAGCAGCGTCAGCACGCGGCCGGTCGCCGACTCGCCGCGCTCCTCGTGCAACTCGTCGATCTTCTGCGATATCTCGCGGGTGCGGGTGTTCGGCATTTCGATAATCATGGCATCCTCCAGTGGCGTCCGTCGCGTGCGAGCATTTCATCGGCCTCCGTCGGCCCCCACGTGCCGGCACGATACGGCTGCGGCTGACCGAGCGTGGACCAGAATTCCTCGATCGGGTCGAGGATCTTCCACGACAGGTTGACCTCTTCGGTGGTCGGGAACAGCGGCGGGTCGCCGAGCAGCACGTCGAGAATCAGTCGCTCGTATGCCTCCGGCGAGCTCTCCGTGAACGAGCGGCCGTAGCTGAAGTCCATCGAGACGTCACGCACCTCCATCGCCGTGCCGCCAGGCACCTTGGAGCCGAAACGGATCGTCACGCCCTCGTCGGGCTGTACGCGGATCACGATCGCGTTCTTGCCGAGCTCGCGTGTCGCGGTCGACTCGAACGGCAGGTGCGGCGCGCGCTTGAACACGACGGCGATCTCGGTGACACGCTTGCCGAGACGCTTGCCGGTACGAAGATAGAACGGCACACCGGCCCAGCGGCGGGTGTCGATGTCAAGCCGGATCGCCGCATAGGTCTCGGTGGTAGACGCCGGGTCAATGCCCTTCTCCTCCAGGTATCCGACGACGTCATGCGAGCCCTGCCAGCCGGCGGCGTACTGTCCGCGAGCGGTGTGTGCGGCGAGGTCCTTCGGCAGACGCACCGCGGAGAGGATCTTCGTCTTCTCGGCGGTCAGGTCGGAGGCGGTGAACGAGACCGGCTCCTCCATGGCGGTCAGGGCCAGCAGCTGCAGCAGATGATTCTGGATGATGTCGCGCGCTGCGCCGATGCCGTCATAGTATCCGGCGCGGCCGGCCACGCCGATGTCCTCGGCCATCGTGATCTGCACGTGGTCGACGTAGTTGGCGTTCCAGATCGGCTCGTACATCGCGTTGGCGAAACGCAGCGCCAGCATGTTCTGCACGGTTTCCTTGCCGAGATAATGGTCGATGCGGAACACGCTCGACGGGTCGAACACCTCGGAGACCACACGGTCGAGCTCCTTGGCGCTGGCCAGATCGTGGCCGAACGGCTTCTCGATGATCACGCGTCGCCATGCGCCCTCGGACGAGCGGGCCAGTCCGCAGTCGGCGAGCTGACGCGCCACCACGGGGAACGCCCGCGGCGGCACCGACATGTAGAAGGCATGGTTGCCGCGCGTGCCCCGGTCGCGGTCCAGTTCAGCGACCGTGTCGCTCAACCGCGCGAACGCCGCGGAGTCATCGAACGTCCCCTGCACGAAACGGATGCCCTTTGCGAGCTGCTTCCACGTCGATTCGCGGAACGGGGTGCGGCAATGCTGCTGCACGTGCTCGCGGACGAAATCCCTGAAATGGTCTTCGGTCCAGTCGCGGCGTGCGAAGCCGGTCAGTCCGAAGCTCGGCGGCAACAGGCCGCGGTTGGCGAGGTCATAGATCGCGGGCAGCAGTTTCTTGCGCGACAAATCGCCGGTCACGCCGAAGATCACGATGCTGCACGGGCCTGCGATGCGCGGCAGGCGCAAATCGCGCGGATCGCGCAGTGGATTGGTCCACGCGGTTGGCGTGGCGGAAACGGAATCAGTCATACGCACCATAGTAGTGATGCGCGTGCATCTCATGGCCCATTCCTCTCAGAAAGAACCATGCATTGCATCATATCGCGGGATTTTGGCGCGGCGAGAACCGCTCCGGGACCACCCCCAGTCGCTACGCGACAGCCCTCCGGGCCCTGCAATCAAGGACGGCCTTGCAGCCGCATCTCTCTGATGCGCCTGCCGGCTCATACTCGCCTATAGACAGCCCACCGGGCTGTCTACTGTACGGCTCGTCCCGCCAGCGGGGGTGAAAGCTGGCGTCAGAGCGTGGGCTGGTCCGTCTCCCCGCTCTGCTCGCCGGTCTCGCCCTCATCCTCCCGCAGTCCGGATTCGAGTCTCCGGTTGCGTTCGCGGAGCCTGTCGTTCTCCGCGGTCAGCTCGTGGATGTACCGGATCTGCTGCGCTATGAGCATATCGCGCAGGTCCTTGGCCTCCGATCCGCCGAAATTCTCGCGGATCGTGGCCGTGCGAATCGGCGCCGGCGGAATCAGCGGATTGCCGGTACGCGGGAACTTGTCAGCGGATATCGGCTCGGCGTCGTCATCAGCCGATTCCATCATCTTCCAGCGCGCGATGCACCGTTCGATGCGCTTGTATCCGATAAGCGCCGGGTCAAGCCCGACGTCGCGGAATATACCCGTCGGCGAGTCCCCCGCACGATACCGCTGCATGCAGTATTCGCGGAACTGGCCGGTGTATCGGATGCGGTTCCGTCCGACGCTGTTCACGGCAGGCAGTGAACGCAGGTAGTCAATCTCGTCGTCGTCAAACTCTCTGTCTTTCATGATGGTGCCCTCCAGCACTCTTCTCATCGATAGAGATGAACATGAAACGGAGGTTCGCCAGGATTCACTGCACTGTCTTCCCCGCAGTATCCTCCGAATCGGGACGCCCGCCCTGCCTCGTGAAAGGCAGGCGGATGGCCGGGTCAGCCGCCGATATGCGATTCGCGGCGTGCACGGGTCATCATCGGCGACGTGCCTGGCAGCCGTGTCTCGCCCAAAGCAGTCGCGACGGATGTCACCGCGGCGTAGGTCTCCGACTTCACAGGGACTTCCGAGGGTTCGGGGGTGTTCGGCGCGTCGGGGGTGGAGGTTTTCAGCACGGGCTTGGCATCGGCCATGGAATCGATCATGTGACCATCGACTTCGCCGGTCAGGATGACGTCGACGCCATTGGCGATGTCAAGCGTTGCGGCCAGAGCGATGTTGGCGGCCGGAGCGGCGGATCCGGCCTTGGCGGCGGTCAGCGGGGCCTCATCACCCACGCGCATGACTGGGGATTGCGCCTTGTGCACCGCGTTTGCGGCGGCGGCATCGCCTGTATATTTGCTGGATGATATTGATAATCGTTGCCTGAACCTGACGACGAAACGTCGATTTTCCCGAAACATGATACATCCTTCACTTCTTGCTTCGGGAGGGTTCATCCTACGCAAAAAGCGCAAAACAAGCCCCCCCCCCCCCGTGATTTCGAAGTGTAGCGCCAGCGGGAAGATATTTGGGGGACTATGTTTCTAAGGGGTTATGACGGGGAGTTACGGGGGTGTCTTTGGCGGCGCGATATGGTCATGCAGGAGACCCATATGTGTGCGCGAGCACGTCGGTATGGCCGGTCACCCCATACAGGTGCCCGGCCATACCGCAGCCGGTCACCGGCGACGGGAGCGCGCCGTCGTGATGGAGAATCCCGCGGCAAGCATGATGCACGCCGTCACTGCGAGCAGCAGCGTCTGGGCGCCCGTCTTCGAGAGGGTTTCCGTGCCCGCCGTGCCAGGTTTGGAGGTATTGGCATTGCCGCCGGCGCCGGGCTTGACGCCACCGGGACGCTCGGTCTGCCCGCCGCTGCCAGGCTGCTCGGGATCCTCGCCACCTCCTGGTTCCTCACCGCCGCCGGGCTGCTTGCGCTCCAGCCCGTCGCGAGCCTGAGTCAGGGCCTTTACGGCCTTGTCCAGATCGCCCTGCGTGGTGGATCGCCGTCCGCACTCCTCCTGCGCGGCGGCCAACGCCTCGGCGAACGCCTTCCACGATTCGGCAGTGTAATCGCCTTCCTTGAGAGCCTGAGCCGACGCGATGGCGTCGGACAGCGGGCCACGGTCCAGACGCGCGTCGAACAGCGCGGCGATGGCATCATTCAGCCGTGCCGCAAGGGCGTCCACGTCGGCCTGGGAGATGTGCGCCATGTCGGTGTCTCCGGCGGCCGCAAGAGCCTCGCGCATCGTCGCCCACGCAGCCCTGTCGTACTGCGATTCGACCAGACCGGCCGCCGCCTGCTTCGCCGCATCCAACGCGGCCGCATCGATGTGCACGATTGACTCGTTGAACGCGGTCGTCGCCTGGCGCAGCGCGTCCGCCGCGGCGTCCACCTTATCGGCGTCTCCGGCGGCCGCATCGTGTGCGGCCTTGGCGTCGTCGATGGCCTGGCGCAGAGCGTCCGCGGCGCTTTGCGGATGCTGCCCCTCGTATTCGCCGACGCTGCCCGCCGTCTGCGCGTCCTCCAGCGTCTTGACCGCCGCATCCAGCACGACCTGATAGCGCTCCTGCGCGTCAAGCTGCGCGAGCGCCGTGTCGGCCGACCGCCGCAACGCAGCCGCGGCGTCATCGAGATCCTGTTGCGTCACCGTGCCGTAGGCGTCGGAGACCTGCTTGGCGCTTGCCCTCGCCTCGGCCAATGCGGCTGACGACGCGGGCAGGCCATGCGCGTCCAGAGACGCGATCAGCGCCGCGGCGTCATCGATCGCCACATACAGCGCGTTGCGGTCGAGCGACACGTAGCCGGTGCGGTAGAACTCGGACACCGCGTCTTCGACGGTCGTCGTCCACCGGCCGGCCTCGCGCGAGGTCAGTCCGGCGTCCAGCGCCGCCCGCGCCCGCTCCAGCACGACTTCGAGCTTGGTCTTCGCCGCCCGGGTGACGTTGCCGGCGTATTCGCCGACGGTGAGCTTGCCGAGCGCGGTCTCGACGGACGAGAGGTAGCTTTCCAGAGACGCCCCTGCATCCGCCTGATACAGGTACAACTCGTTGATGGCGACGGGGTTCTCGTTGAGCACGGTGATGCGTACCGCGTCGGTGTAGACGGGCCGTGCAAGGCGGGCCACGATCTCCGGCTTCATCTGCGCATTGCCGGAATAGTCGGTCAGCGTCTTCCACTGGTCGGCTGCACCATCGCCCGCACCGCCGCCGTCCTGCGGCACCACGCGGTATTCGGCCTTGAACCGCACCGGCTCGCTGTTACCGGAGGCCAGCAGGCCGAGCATGTTGATGTCCGCGGCCTTCGCGAGCGTGAATGTCAGGGTCTTGTCGGCCGTGGCCGTCAAGGTGGCCGCGCTGTTGCGGTCTCCGTCCGTCAGCTTGGCGAGGTCGGCGGCCGTGAGCGTCGAGCCGTCCGAGGCCGTCGTCTTGGCGTCGCGAGCCACGTTGCCGGGCGTCGCGTAGACCTCGATCTCGGACACCAGTGGCCATGCGGGCGAGCCGCTGGAGGGGATGCGGGCGTCGGCGATGTCCATGCGGATGCGTGTGATGCTCATGCCGACCGGCACGTCCATCACGATGCCCTGCTGTTTGCTCAGGTCGGCTTCGGTTCGTTCGGCGACCGTATGTTCGTCGCCGTTCGCGTCGATCACCTTCAACGTGAACTGCATGCTGCGGTCGGGCTGGCCTTCCTCGAACTTGAGCCGTATGCTGTCGACCTCACGGGCCTTGGCGTAGTCGAGCTGGAACCATGCCGGCGTGGCGCCGTCGCGGGACACCCATGCGGTCGCCTTGCCGTCCACCAGCGCGCCGGCGTTCTCGGGCGCGTCCTTGGTGGGCGACGACGTGATGGCGGCCGAGGTGGCGATGTTCACGCCTTCGATGGTGTCGCCGGCCTCCTGCAGCAGTTCGAGTTCGGCGAGCGCCGGCCATGCGGTGCCGCCGACCGACCCCGTGAACTCCACGGTGACGTGTTCGACCTCCTCGCCAAGATTCGCCGCATACACCTGATCGAGGGCGCCCTGGTTCTGCGTCTCGTCGATCAGTGTCCGCTCGGTACCGTCAGCGAGCCCCGCGACGACCCTGAACTGGAACAGGCGGCCGGCCGTCTCGAACACGAGCCGCACGCGGTCCACACGCTGCGCCGACGCCAGGTCGATCCGATACCAGTTCGGGTCGGACCCGTTGCCGACCCACAGCGTACCGTCGTCGCCGTCGTTGCCGTTCGACGCGGGCCGCTCGCTGGGGCCGGCGCTTGCGGCGCCGCCGAGCGCCAGGTTCGTGTACTCGGGCTGCGGTTGCGCGGCTCCCCAGACGGACAGCTCGTAGATGCCGGTCAGGTCCCGCCCGTTCGTCGAATGCAACTTCCAACGCACCTTGGAGCCGAGTATGTCGGCGGCGACCTCGTTCTTGGAGCTGACGGCATCGGCTTCACTGCGGCCTATCTCGACCCATCCCGAGCCGTTCCAGACCTCGATCTCGTAGCGCAGCGGGAAGTCGGCCGCGATCTGCTGCAGGGTGATGCCGACGCCGGTGATCGAATACGTGCCGTCGAGGTCGACCACCAGCGTGGCGTCGGTCTTGCCCGTCTGCGTCCAGCCGGTGTCGGTGTTGCCGTCGGTCACGTCCGGGACGACGGTGCCGGTGTCCTCGTCGGTCACGTCATGTCCCAGCGCCAGGTTCGTGCGTTCGACCGCGGTGCCACCGTCGGTGACGTCATCCATCGCGGTGACCGAATACTGGTCGAGGATGATCTTGCCGAGCGCTTTCTGGTCGACGTCATCCGCGGCTTCGGTCGCGAAACCATACCCGTCCTCGTCGCTTTTGCGGTTCGCCCACTGCCAGCCGTAGTCGAACCAGTCCGGGTCGGTGAAGTCGGTGCCGTGCTCCAGTTTGTTCAGCCGGTTGTCCACGTACGTCTTCCACCGCCGATAGTAGTAGTCGCCGGTCAGCCCGGCCCACTGGCGGTTGGAATAGTCGATGAGCGAGCCGTTCTTGTTCAGACCCCACGTGGTGACGAGCGCACGCGCGTTGAGCTCGAACAGGTCGGCGGTCCAATCGTCCGCGCCGTCGAGCATCGTGCGGGCGTCGTCGATCCATGCGCCCACGAGGAAGTCGTCCGAGCTGGAAAGCAGCTTGTCCTGCGCCTTGATGATGTCCAGCATCCGGGACGACAGTGTCCGGAACGTCTCCAGATCGCCCGACTTGTACGCCTGCCCGGCGAGCGGCTGGTATTCCTGGAAGCTGTTGGCCAGCACCTGCCGCATCACGTCGACGTAATCGTAGCGGAAGCCGGCCGAGTCCTTGTACGAGTCATACGCCTGCTCGAACAGGGCCGCGGCCTTCTCGAACTGCCGCTTGTCGTAATCTATGTCGCTGTGGCCCCACGTGGACGCCGAGCCGATGGTGTTGTCGGACGGGCGGGCGTTGATGATGGATTCGCTCGCGCCCTGATAGTATTCGCCGTCCGTGTGCTTGTAGGCGGTGTCAAGCAGGATGTCCCACGCCTTCTCGATCGTCCCGTCGGTTCCGCCGTACCGGCGCTCGGCATACTCCTGCGTCCAGGAGCGATAGTCGACCGGATCCTGCTCCCAGGTCATGTCGAACAGCAGCTCGTAGACGATCGGCGAATTGTCGATGGCTTCGGGCGTGATGCCGATGCCGCGCATGTAACCGCTGGAGTTGTAGGCTTTCGTGATGTCCTGGGAGATCACCTCCGGCACTCCGTCAAGGCCCATGCGTCCGCCGAAGTTGTGCAACATGTTCCACACCCACGGCACGCCCTGGTTCTCCATCGGGCTGGCCTGCGAGCGCAGGTCGCTCTGCAGGTCGAGCACGAGCGCCTGGCCCTTGTCCGCGAGCCCGGAGAGCTTCGTCTCGTCGATGCCCCACTGCCACTGCTGCATCACCCACACGGCCGCCGGGTCATGGTCGAGCATCTTGCGCTGCACGGTGCGGTAGATGTCGACGATGTCGAAGCCGTCTGGAACCATGCCGCCCTCATGGAACGGATCGACCGCGTAGTAGTTCGACACCTTGCCGAACACGCTTTCCTGAGCTTTGTAGAACGTGTCGCCGACCTTCTGGAAGTAGTCCTCCTTGCCGGCCGCCTTGTCGGCGTCGGTCAGATACGTCTTGATCATGTACGGGCGGTCGAAACCGGACCATGTGCCGGACGACGCGGCCACCGACGTCGGGTTCTTCTCCTGGAAGTCGGCCGGCACCTGACCGCCGAAGCCCTGGATGACCGGCGTGATGCCGTACGCCTGCATGCGGTCGTGTATCCTGCGGCCGAGCTCGACGCGCTGCTCGAACCATGCGGCGGGCAGGGGGCCTCCGACCGAGTACAGGTTCTGCATGTAGAACCATGCGTAGTATCCCGGCCCGGACAGGTATTCGCGCACCTCGTCGTCGCTGTAGCCGTATTGGGTGAGCGTCTCGCGCAGCACCTCCTCCTGTCCGACGATGTCGAGCATGAGGTTCACGCCGTTCATCGCCGCCCAGTCGAGGAACGGCTCGTAATCATCCCAGTTCCAGAACGCCATCGTGTACGAGTAGGTGCAGAAGTTGAGCGCGTACCGGTACTCGTAGTTCGTGTATTTGAGGATTTTCCGGCCGACTGCAGGCAGGCTCTCCGGCATGGACAGCTGGGAGCCGAACAGCGGGTTGTAGTCGACCTTGCACCAGTGGCGCAGATAATAATTGAGGCCGGACGCGAGCGAGACGCCGTTGTTGCCGCGGATGGAGATCCGGCCGTCGCCGGTGTCTGAGATTTCGAACACGTCCTTGCCGTCAGCCTTGCCGCGCAGCTGGAAGTCGAACTTGTCGACCCACCGCTCGCCGATCACGCGGCCGACGAGGTTTCTGACCTCGGTGACGGTCTTCTCGGCGGCATAGTCGGCGTCGGTCTCTACGCGGGCCCACTCCCGGCCCCACGAGCTTGAGTCGAAGTCGGTGACGGAGATGGCCTTGGGGCTGGCCTGCTCGTCGGAGACCTTGGTGCCGTGGAAAGCGACTTCGGCGAGGTTGACCTGCTGGGCGGCGGAGTTGTAGCTGACGCTGATGCGCGCGTATGCGGCTTCGGTGGCATCGATGGGATGCGTGTCGGCGGCACCGCTCGCGGGGGCGTCATCGCTCTTGTAGGCCACCTTGCCGTAGTCGGCGCCGTCCTTGGACAGATAGACCTCGTAGTGGTAGTACGAGCCGGTGAGGTTGGTGATGTCGATCTGCGAGATGCTGTATGTGCCGTGCAGGTCGAAGTCGAGGAAGCGGCGGTAGTCCTGCATCGACGAGTCTGCGGGCGACTGCCAGTAGGTCGCCGGATCGCCGTCGACTGCGGCGGCCGCAGCATGGCCGTCCGCGGCGGCACCGCTCGCCGTGACGCCGGCGATCGCCGGTTCCACGGCGCGCGCGAGGCGTCCGGATGTGATCAGGCCGCACATGAGTGTCGCCATGGCGACGAGCAGGGCCGTCGCGCGACGCCGCCATGATCGGGGGCAGGTCGGAGGATGTTCGGGCGAGTGCCCACGACGATGACGAGCGGATGAAACCATCATTGATTGCCCTTGTCTTCTCTTGATTTTCAGTAAGAACCGCGCCGGCGAACATTGCCGGATTTTGTTAACAATATATACAAAGAATGGGACATGGCGCGCCCGCATCACGCCGCGCCGCGCCGCTTTCAACCGCCCCTGTACCACACAATGCGATTTTTGGCGGTTTTTGTGCTGGTGTGGTACAGCGCCGATTCAGGACAATTCGGGCGAATTCCTCAGATCATTGGAAAATGGCGGTTCCTGAATTCTTGTTCGTTGCCATACCAGCTCAAAAACGCGTCGAAATCGCATTGTGTGGCAAACGCTGTGCCACACAATGCGATTTTGACCACAAATTGACGTGGTGTGGCACAATCCCCAGATGCCGGACCGCGGATATGCCGGCAATAGACAAAAAGGGTTCCAGGCGATGCACCCGGAACCCCGATATGCGGACAGGGCGAGATTCGAACTCGCGGTGGCTTGCACCACAACGGTTTTCAAGACCGTCTCTTTAGGCCGCTCAGACACCTGTCCTTATGTGCGCCACGAAGCGCACAAGATTCAATTATACATCCGGCGTGGATGTTCTCCGCCACCGGATGCGGTCGACGCCGAAGCGATCAGGCTTCCCACTTGGTCGGCTCGATGACTTCCTTGCCGCCCATGTAGGGGCGCATGGCCTGCGGAATCTCGATGGAGCCATCCTTCTGCTGATGGTTCTCCAGGATCGCGACGAGCCAGCGCGTGGTGGCCAGCGTGCCGTTGAGCGTGGAGACCGCGCGGGTGGAACCGTCCTCGTTGCGCTCGCGGATGTTCAGGCGGCGGGCCTGGTACTCGGTGCAGTTCGAGGTGGAGGTGAGCTCGCGGTAGCGGCCCTGGGTCGGGACCCACGCCTCGGTGTCGAACTTGCGGGCTGCGGAGGAGCCGAGATCGCCGGCGGCGGTGTCGATGACGCGGTACGGCACCTCGACCTTGGCGAGCATCTCCTCCTCCATGCTCAGCAGGTGCTGGTGCTCCTTGTAGGAGTCCTCCTGCTTGGTGTAGACGAACATCTCCACCTTGTCGAACTGGTGCACGCGGATGATGCCGGACGTATCCTTGCCTGCGGCGCCGGCCTCGCGGCGGTAGCAGGAGCTCCAGCCGCAGTAGCGCAGCGGGCCGTTGGACAGGTCGAGGATCTCGTTCTCGTGCATGCCGGCGAGCGCCACCTCGGAGGTGCCGACCAGGTACTGCTCGTCAGGCTCGCGAAGACGGTAGATCTCGTCGGCGTGGGAGTTGAGGAAGCCGGTGCCGGCCATGACCTCGGGACGCACCAGCGTCGGGGTGATGGCGAGCACGAAGCCGTGCTTCTCGGCCTGATCGACGGCCATGGTCAGCATGGCGATCTGCATGCGGGCGACCGCGCCGCGCAGGAAGTAGAAGCGGGAGCCGCCGACCTTGACGCCGCGGCGCATGTCGATGCCGGCCACGCCGGTGCCGAGGGTCAGGTGGTCTTTCGGCTCGAAGCCTTCGGCCGCGAAGTCGCGGGGCCGGCCGACCTTCTTGACGACAACGTAATCGTCCTCGCCGCCTTCCGGGGCCTCGGGTTCGACGACGTTCGACAGCTTCCACATGGCGGTGGTGTATTCCTCGGCGGCGGCGTCCGCGGCGGCCTTGTACTCGGCGACCTTGGCGGACAGCTCCTTGGTCTGCGCGATCAGCGCGGCCTTCTCGTCGGCGGGCGCGGCGGCAACCTTCTTGCCGATCTCCTTCTGCTGGGCGCGGGCCTCCTCGAACTCCTTGAGCGCGGAGCGACGGGTCTCGTCGGAGCGCAGCACCTCGTCGACCAGTTCGACGGATTCGCCGCGCTTGCGCTGGGATTCCTTGACAATGTCAGCATGTTCGCGAATGAATTGAATATCAAGCATGTGCCTAACACTACCGCCGTAAGCCGACACGGACAATACCCCTCGACCGGCCCTTGAACGGCCCGCCGCACACATCACGGCCGCTCCCTCCCTTCGGCCGGCGCGGCCGTTGCATCGCCGCATCCGACTACGGAGCCGGAGAACAGAGTTCCGAGCGGATTCACACGACGTTCATTGCGGCTCCATGTGCCGTCTCTTCGGGCTTCCTACGCTGGCGTTGCACATCGGTTCCCGTGCGACGACCGTTCGCGCCCTGCGACGCGTCGCGCGGGAATCTTTAGCAAGAAGGAGTATTCATGCGTATTTCAACACGCATTCAAAGCCTGCTGGTCTCGGCAGCGCTGCTGGTGCCGCTGGTGGCGACGCCAGTCACCGCAGCCTACGCGCAGCCGACCGAGGAAAAGACCGCGGCGTCCTGGTCGGGCGTCGTCATCAACGAGGCGTATCTGTCCGGCGGCAGCAAGGGCGCCGCATACAAGAACAAATTCATCGAACTGTACAACACCACCGACAATGACGTGACGCTCGACGGCACCTCGCTGCAGTACCGTCCGGCGAGCGGCACGGGCGCGAGCAACGCCGCCGCCGACCTGACCGGCGTCATCAAGGCCAAGGGCCACTATCTGATCAAGGCGGGCTCGAACGGCTCCGACGGTGCCGAGCTGCCGCAAGCGGACGCCACCGCCACCAACCTCAACGCCAGCGGCACCAAAGGCACGCTGTTCCTCGCCGCCACGACAAGCAAGCTCAGCCCGGCCGTCGGCGACACCACGGCGAACGCCGACATCATCGACGCGCTCGGCTACGGCGACACCAACACGTTCGAGAAGGCGGCTGCCACCGCGCCGAAGAGCAACGCCGACGTGAAGTCGCTGAACCGCGCGAACGGCGTGGACACAAACGACAACAGCGCCGACTTCACGCTGAGCGCCGACATCACCCCCGAAGGCACCGGCGAAGGATCCCAGCCGACACCGAAACCAGACCCGACGCCCGGCGACTGCCCGACCGGCGAGGCCGAAATCGCGCAGATCCAGGGCACCACCGACACCAGCCCGTGTGTCGGCAAGACCGTGACCACCACAGGCGTGGTGACCGCGGCCTACCCGGACGGCGGATTCAACGGCTACACCATCCAGACGCCGGCAACCGGAGGCGCGGTCAACCTCGCCGAGCACAAGGCGTCCGACGGCCTGTTCGTATACGATTCGAAGAACGTCAAGGATCTTCAGATCGGCGACTATGTCAAGGTCAACGGCACGATCAGCGAATACTACGGCCTGACCGAGCTCAACGCGAGCTCCGTCACGAAGCTCTCCGACAAGGTCGAGGCCCCGAAGGCCTCCACCATGGCGTTCCCGAAGACCGACACCGAGCGCGAAAGCCTGGAAAGCATGCTGATCGCGCCGCAGGGCGACTACACCGTTTCGGACGTGTACAACACGAACAAGTACGGCGAGATCGGACTCGCGGCATCGAACAAGCCGTTCCTCAACCCCACCGTCAAGGGCCTCAAGGGCGACGCCGAAACCGGTGCCGCATACCAGGCCGAACTCGACCGCATCGAAGCCGAGGGCGTGTACCTGGACGACGGCTCCAGCCGCAACTTCCTCGACACGAAGTACCCGGACAACGCCGACACGCCGCTGCCGTACCTGTCGAACGACCAGCCGGTGCGCGTGGGCGAGAAGGTCACGTTCACCAAGCCCGTCGTGCTCGACTACCGCAACAGCGCGTGGCGCTTCCAGCCGACCGAACGCCTGACCGGAGACAACGCCGACGCGCAGCCGGTGACGTTCACCAGCACCCGCACCGACACGCCCGATCTGGCCGCGGTCGGAGGCGATATCAGGCTCGCCACGTTCAACGTGCTCAACTACTTCTCCACCACCGCCGACAAGACCGGCTGCTCCACGAGCAACGCCTACACCGACCGCGACGGCAACCCGGTCACCGCGAAGAACTGCGACGTGCGCGGCGCATGGGACAAGGCCAACATGGAACGCCAGCGGGCGAAGATCGTCAAGGCCATCAACAACCTCGGCGCCGACGTGGTCTCGCTGGAGGAGATCGAGAACTCTGCCAAGGCCGCCAGCTCCGTGCCGGCATCATTCAAGGGCGAGCGCCGCGACTACGCGCTCGCCACGCTGGTCGACGCGCTCAACGAGCAGGCCGGCGAAGGCACCTGGGCCTACGTGCCCAGCCCGCAGACCGTCCCCGACCTCGACGTGGAGGACGTGATCCGCACCGCGTTCATCTACAAGCCCACCAAGGTCGCGACCGTCGGCGCAACCCGAATCCTCACCGACTCCGACGCGTTCAACGGCAAGAACGGCTACGAGCACGGCCGCCAGCCCGACGCCCAGGCGTTCAAGGCCAAGGGCGCCGCCGACTCCGACGCGTTCCTCGTCGTCGCCAACCACTTCAAGTCCAAGGGCTCGGCGAGCAACGCGCTCAACCAGGATCCCGGCGACGGCTCCGGCAACGCCGACTACACCCGTCAGGCGCAAGCCGACGCGCTGCTCGCGTTCACCGATGAGGTGAAGAGCGATCTCAAGCTGGAGAAGGTCTTCCTCGTCGGCGACTTCAACGCCTACTACGCCGAAAAACCGATCCAGAAGATCGTGGCGGCCGGATACACCGACCTGAGCGAGCAGGTGAGCGAAAAGACCGGCAAGTACACCTACGCCTACACCGTCAAGGACGAATCCGGCAACACGAACGGAGGGGTCGGCTCGCTCGACCACATCTTCGCCAACGAGGCTGCGATGCGGTCCGTGACCGGCGCGGACATCTGGAACATCAACTCCGTCGAATCCGTGGCGCTGGAATACTCGCGCTACAACTACAATGCGAAGAACCTGTACCAGGCCGATCAGTTCCGCGCCTCCGACCATGATCCGGTGATCATCGGAATCTCGGCCTACGGCACGACCGGCGGCACGGCCACGCTGAATCTGCTGAACTTCAACGATTTCCATGGCCGCATCGACAAGAACCTGACGGTGCCGTTCGCCGCTACCATCGAGCAGCTGCGCGCCGAGCACCCGGATTCGTCGCTGCTGCTGGCGGCCGGCGACAGCATCGGCGCCTCGCTGTTCAATTCGTCGGCGCAGAAGGACCAGCCGACCATCGACGTGCTCAACGCGCTGGGGCTCAAGGCCTCCGCGGTCGGCAACCACGAGTTCGACCAGGGGTACGACGACCTGACCGGCCGCGTGATCGGCACCGACGGCAAGCGCAACGCGCAGTGGGATTATCTCGGCGCGAACGTGTACAAGAAGGGCACCGGTACGCCGGCGCTTCAGGAATACAGCATCCAGAACGTCAATGGCGTGCGGGTCGGTGTGATCGGCGTGGTCACGCAGGAGACCTCCACGCTCGTCTCCCCCGGCGGCATCAAAGGCATCGAGTTCGGCGACCCGGTCGAGGCCGTGAACCGCGTGGCCCGTCAGCTCACCGACGGCGACGAGTCGAACGGCGAGGCCGACGTGATCGTGGCCGAATACCACGAGGGCGCCGCCTCCAACGAGGATGACGCCACCGCCAAGCCGACCATCGACGAGCAGAAGGCCGCCAGCCCGGTGTTCAAGAAGATCGTCGACGACACCGACCCGGCGGTCGACGTGATCTTCACCGCGCACACGCACATGAAGTACTCGTACACCGATCCGGCCCACAACGGACGCCCGGTCATCCAGACCGGCAGCTACGCCGCGAACATCGGCCAGGTCGTGCTCGACTACGACAAGGCCACCGGCACCGTCACCTACCGCAAGTCCGGCAACGTGGCGGTCGACACCAGCAAGAGCGACGACGAGCTCGCGGCCGCCGGCGACGACACCGTCAGGAACGTGAAGAGCATCGTCGACGCCGCCGTGGCCAAGGGCCAGGAGGAAGGCGACAAGCCAGTCGTCTCCATCGCCGCCGACATCACCACCGCCTTCAAGGACGGCGCGCGCGACGACCGTGCCTCCGAATCCACGATGGGTAACCTCGTCGCCGACTCGCTGCGCGACTCACTGTCGTCCGAGGACCGCGGCGGCGCCGAAATCGGCGTGGTGAACCCCGGCGGCCTGCGCGCCGAATTCTGCAAGACCGGCGACAACGAGAAGTGCACGATCGCCGCCGACGGCACCATCACCTATGCCCAGGCCAACGCCGTGCTGCCGTTCCTCAACAACCTGTGGACCACCACGCTCACCGGAGCCCAGTTCAAGGAAGCCCTCGAACAGCAGTGGCAGACCGACGCCGACGGCAACGTGCCTTCCCGCCCGTACCTGCAGCTCGGCCTGTCGCACAACGTCTCCTACACCTATGATCCGAACGCGGCGCAGGGCAATCACATCACTTCGGTGACCGTGAACGGCAAGCCGCTCGACCTCAAGCGCGAGTACCGCATCGGCTCCTTCTCGTTCCTGCTGCAGGGCGGCGACAACTTCCGCGCCTTCGCCGCCGGCAAGGACACGAAGGACACCGGTCTGGTCGACCGTGACGCATGGATCGACTACATCTCCAAGAACTCGCCGCTCAAGCCGCGCTACGACCGTCGCGCGGTGGCCGTCACCGGCATCCCGGCCGATGGCAAGGTCACGGCCGGCACCTCGTTCGATCTGCAGTTCTCGAAGCTCACGCTCACCTCGCTGGGCGTGCCCGCCGAGACCAAGCTGGTCGCCACGATCGACGGCACCGAGGTCGGCTCCGCGGCCGTCAAGGACGGCGACACCGCCACATTGCAGGTCGCGGTTCCCGCCGGGCTGCCGGCTGGCGCGGCGACGTTCACCGTCAAGGCCGTGACCAACGGCACAACCGTGACGCTGCCGCTGACCGTCGCCGCCGGCACCTCGACCGAACCGCAGCCCGGCAAGCCCGAGCAGCCTGGTCAGACGAAGCCCGGTACGGGCGATGAACGGCACGACGGCGCGAACAACGCAGCCGGCAATGGCGGCAACGCCGGCGCCGTCGAGCAGCTGTCGCAGACCGGCGCACCCGTGGTGGCGGTGGTCGTCGCCATGATGGCGTTGCTGGCCGCCGGTCTCACCGCGGTCCGCACGTCGAAGCGAGCCGATCGCATACGCTGACCGGCCAGCTGAACTGGCCACAGTCCTCCGCGTGGTGGGACGCGCCCCAACGGGTGCCTCCCGCCACGCGGATTTTTTATGCGCGCAGCGAGACCGGGGGTGGTCGCCAACACACCAAGCCACCGTCAGACTCGCTACGCGAGCCAGCTCCCACCAGCGGGAGCAAGACGACGCACCTCCCAATGACAACACAAGACCGAGGCCGGTCCCCGTGGCATCCGCTTCGTCCCTCTCCCCACGCATGCCCCCGCCCGTGAATATCGTGTGGGAATCGTCGAATTTCGGCAGGGCGAAACCATTACAAGCCACTTGAACGTTCACAATGGGAGGTATGCCGCTAGCCGCCATCATCACCATAGCCATCATCGCCGGCGTCATCGTCCTCATCGTCGCCGTGACGTTCGCCCTTCGCGCCCGCCGCCACAAGCGACTGTCGCAGCAGCTCGTCAAACGCAACGACGATCAGGTGCATTACGTCTTCGTCGTGAACCCGTCCAAGCCGCAGGCCGCCCAGCGGCGCGCGCACATCGAACAGTTCTGCCGTGACAAGGGACTGACCGACGTGGAATTCATCGACACGCAGCTCGACAAGGACGGCCGCGCATGCGCCAAGGAGGCGCTCGCCAACGGCGCCGACGTAGTGGTCGCGGTCGGCGGCGACGGCACTGTCCGCACGGTCGCGAGCGCCATGTCCGGCACCGGCCATGCCATGGGCATCATCCCGATCGGCACCGGCAACCTGTTCGCCCGCAACATGGGTATTCCGATCGACGACATCGACGCGGCGCTCACCGTCGCCACATCGCACGGGTCGCGGCACGTGGACGTCGGCCGTCTCTCGCTGCTGGACGATCCGAAGGCCGATCACGGCCACGCATTCCTGATCATCGCCGGGGTCGGTTTCGATGCCGCCATGATCGACGACACCGACCCGCAGCTGAAGAAGAACATCAGCTGGCTGGCGTATTTCGTCGGCGGCGTGAAGAACCTGTTCACCCCGAAATACCGGGGCGACGTGACCATCACCAGCACGGACGGCAGCATGCACACCCGTCATGGCGTGGCATTCCGCACGTTCATGGCCGGCAACTGCGGGCAGATCCCCGTGTTCTCGCTGATGCCCAACGCCTCATACGACGATGGCATCCTCGATTTCGAGATCATCGACACATCGGGCGGCATTTTCGGCTGGGCGAACCTGTTCGGCGATGTGGTGCACCAGACCATCACCGGCAAGCCCGGATCGAACCCACTGTCGACGAATTCGACGATGGACCAGATTCAGGGAGTGAGCGCGGAGATCACGCTGGAGAAGCCGGTGCTGGCCCAGGTCGACGGCGACATGCTCGGCCGCACGCGGCATCTGAGATTCACCGTCGACCGCGAGGCGCTGTGCGTGCGCGTGCCGGAGGTCGCGCCCGACATGTCAGCGACGGGAATCATCCCGCCGATTCGCGATTGATACGAAACCGACGCTCTCAAAACTTGCAGATAGAGGCCGTTTTTCATGGAAAATGGCCTCTATCTGCAAGTTTTGAGAGCGCTACTCATGCTTACGCGCATCCGCGACGACCCGTGCGACGTGCAACGCCAGGTATGCGACCTCATCTTCGGTGAGGTTGGAGCCCAGACGCAGCGAGGCGACGGTGCCGATGGTCTGCGCGCACTGCATGGCCTTGGGATATGACTGCCGGATCGATGCGATGATCGGCTCGGGTTCCTTGTCGAGCTGCTTGCCCTGATGGATGCGTACGAACAGGTAGCGCAAATGGGTGATGAACCGGCCGACGTTGACGCTGTGCTGATCAAGCGAGACGCCGTAGGTCTGCTCGATGATGGTCAGCATCTGCTGGATGACGCCGGTCATCTTGTATGTGTCGGACAGGTCGCCGTTCGCGAAGCCGGCGTTGACCAGATGCAACGCCAATGCCACGGCCTCGCTGCCGGGCAGGACACCGTTCAGGTGACGGTTGAGTTCATTGACCAGCCGCGAGGCCTGCGCGTACTCGGACGCGTACAGCGACTGGACTTCCGCCTGCAGCGGATATGCGATGTTGACGTGGCGCTGCGCCCTCTGCACCGCACCGGTGATGTGGTCGGCGAGCGCCATGACAAGCGTGGGCTGCGATTCGGCCTGTTCCGCGAGCCCGGTCGCCGTCATGGCGTCCGTCACCAGTCGAATGATCTCCGGAGGTATCTCGGACAGCAGTTCCGCGATATGGTCCGGGTCTCGGCCGTCGGCCGGAACGAACACGCGCACGATTTTCGCGTCATCGACGCGCTGGCCGGGTTTGGCCTGGAATCCCAGGCCGCGCCCGGTGACGATGACCTCGCGGGCACCGTCCTTGGCGAGTACGACGTTGTTGTTGAACACGCGAAGAATTTTCACGGCATTCCTTCCGGCCGCTCGGCCGTTGCGCCGATTGGCTCTTGATGCGGTCAGCGCTGGATGTCCAGCACTTCCTGGCCCGCCTGCACGTCCACGCCCGTCTTCGGGGTGACGCCGGCAAGCGCCGCGGTGTTCAGCACCGTCATCAATGTCGTGGTGCTGTATCCCGCCTCCTTGACCTTATCAAAGTCGACGGTCACCAGCGTGTCGCCCGCGTTCACGCGCTGGTTGGCGCTGACGGCAACGTGGAAGCCCTCGCCGTTCATCTTCACCGTGTCGATGCCGACGTGCACCAGCACTTCGATGCCGTCGTCGGTCTTCAGGCCGAAGGCGTGACCGGTCTCGGCCACGGTCTGCAGCACGCCGGAGACCGGCGCGACCACGGTGGAATCAGTGGGCTGGATGCCCACACCCTCGCCGAGCGCGCGGGAGGCGAACACCGGGTCGCCGGCGTCGTCGAGCGACACGACATGGCCTGCGACGGGGGCGCCGACCGTGGTGGTGCGAACGGCGGTGGCAGTAGCGGTCGCGGTGGCGGTCGCCACCGGTGCAGCGTCCGCCGGCGCCGTCTCGACGGCGGTCCCGTCAGACTCGCTGGCGGCGTTCATCTCGGCCTTCTGCTCGGGAGTACGGTAATCGAGCATGATGATCAGCACCATCGAGACGATGAACGACACGGCGATGGAGACGGCGTACACCCACATCTGGCTGAACACCGGGATGGTGAGCAGGGAGGTGAACGCGAACGCGTTGGTGGTCACGCCGCGCACCGATTCGCCGGCTGCAGTGACGGACGGGAACAGCCAGCCGAGCACCGCGATGACGACGCCACCGGCGAAGCAGCCGACCAGCATGCGCTTGTAGATCAGCTTGTAGCGCAGGTGGATGCCGTACAGGCTCGGCTCGGACACGCCACCGAGCAGGCCGGCGGCGAGGGCGCCGAGCGAGGTCTGACGCATGTCCTTGTTCTTGTCGCGGATGGAGATGAACAGCACGCCGGCGGTCGCGCCGAAGCAGGCGAAGTTCCACACGCCCATCGGGCCCTGGATGAAGTCGTAGCCAAGGGACTGGATGTTCATCAGCATCAGGGCGTTGAGCGGCCAGTGCAGGCCGAGCGGCACGAGGAACGGGTAGAGCATCGGGATCAGGATCGCGAAGATGAACGGGGCGTGGCCGTTGAGCCAGGCCAAGCCGACGCCGAGCCAGTTGCCGGCGAGGATGCCGAGCGGGCCGATGAGGAAGGCGGTGAGGGCGCCGACGATGATCATCGAGAAGAACGGCACGAACACGATCTGCACGCTGTCAGGGATAATCTTCTTGAGCCCGTGGTAGACGAGCGCGAGCACGGCGGCCATCAGCAGCGGCACGAACACGTTGCCGCTGTAGTCGTTGAGCAGCATCGGAATGCCAAACACCTTGGTCGAGCAGGAGGTGGTGCCCAGCGTGGCGCTCTTGACGCAGGTGGTCACGCCCTTCCACTTTTCGGAGTCCATCAGGTCGGCGAACTGCGGGGTCATCAGAGCGGCCATGATGGAGCCACCGAGCCACGGGTCGACCTTGAGCTTCTTCGAGGCGTTGTAGGCAATCATGATCGGCAGGAAGTAGAACACGCCCTTCCAGATGGCCTTGATGAACACCAGGCTGGTGTTGGCTTCCTCGCCCGGCACGATACCGATGGAGATGCACAGGTTGATCAGGGCGATGATGATCGACGCGCCGAGCAGCACGCCCAGGATCGGGCGGAACGAGTCGGACAGGTACTCGAAGAACGAGTCCATCCACGCGACTTTGCCGCGCACCTTGGCGCGCTCGGCGGCTTTGACGTCGGCATCGGACTGCGCCTTGTCGCCGGCGACCGCGCCCTTGCCAGCGCCGACGCCCGCCATCTCGGGCAGGTGCATGATGTTCTCGTACATTGTGGCGACCGCGCCGCCGATGACGACCTGGTAACGGTCGCCGGACTGCGGCACCGCTCCCAGCACGCCCTTCATGGTCTCCAGCCGGTGCTGGTCTACTTTGCCCGCGTCGACGAGTTCGAAGCGCAGGCGAGTCGCGCAGTGCGTCAGGCTCTTGACGTTGCCCGCGCCACCGATCGCTTCGATGATCTGCGATGCAGTTGATGCTGCCATCTCACATCCCTTTCCGTGAATCTTCCATTGATCCGTCTCCGGTGCCGGGCCGCAAAACAAAAAAAGACCTGAGATATGGATAGTCCTATCCATATCTCAGGTCTTGCGTCTTGTCGACTTGCAACCCTGCATCGAGTCGATTGGTATGTTAACTTCAGATGAACTGCGACACGCCGATAAATCACAAAGATGGCATCGCAACCATTCGGGCGATGAGCGGGTGGCCGATGCGGCCCGCCTTTCATCTATATAAACATCCATATAAGCATCATCGCCGGCTCACGCGACGCATGTTTCGCGGGCACCCGTCACTGTGCGCGGGTCGCGTCACGCTGTGCGACCCCGCACCAAGTGACGCTATGACGAAAACCCTTGCAATCACTGGGCTTTGGGGATATCGTCACTGTGCGAGGGGTCGCGCAGCGTGACGCGACCCGCGCACAGTGACGCAAAACCCGCGCAGCGTGACGACCGGTCGGAACATAGGGCACCGACCGGCCGTATGGCGTGGAACCATTTTCGGATCTCGCCACGCGAGACATCACCCGCAATTGACGGGGCGGGCGGCGCGCTCGCGGCTCAGCCCGCACGCACGCCGCCTTACGGACGCATCACGGCGCCCATCCGCGAAGACCCGCTACCGCTACAGCGTGAACTTCCGGGAAGCGGCGGCTCCGGTCGTGGTGAAATCGGAGCCCTTGGACTGCAGCGAGGCCACGGCCGTCACCTTGTGCGAGCCGGGCGCAAGCGCCTTCGGCAGACGAACCGTCCAGACACCGGCGTTCCCGACGATCGCGACGTAGCTCTTGCCATCCACCGTCACCGTGACCTTCGCGCCGGCGGCGGCATCGACCATACCGGATATCTGGCCGGCGGCGAGCTTGGCGAACTTCGGCTGTCCGACGTTGATGGACAGGTTGAAGCCGTGCTTGAACATCGCCTCGGCGTTGTACTTACCGTCAACGATGGCGAAGCCACCGGCGACCGCATCGTCATCGGCCGCGTCATCGCAGGAGCTCATGTTGCCGTACGAATCCACGCCGATCGAGTAGTGGCCGGACACGATGGCACCGCCCGAGTCGCCGCTCAGCAGGAAGGCGCTGAAGTGGAAGCCGTACACGTCGAGCAGCTCGCCGTTGTCGTTCACGCTTTCGGTGACCTTGTCGGCGGTGACGACGCCGCATGTCCAACCGCTGGTCGAACCGGACTTGCAGGCGGGCATGCCGATGGTGACGCAGACGCGTCCCAGACCTGCAACGGGATGCCGTCATCCTGCGTGAAATTACCCACACCCTTGGTGGTCAGGTCTGGGCCGGTGGCGTCCGCGCCCCACGTGGACAGCTCGGCCGGGTTCTTGTACTTGCTCGTGGACAGGTCGAGCATACCGGCATCGTTGTTGTCGCCGACGTGGCCGTATGCGGTCGCGCCGACGGTGTCGCGCAAATCGGAGACGTTCTCCTTGCGGCTGCGTACGTGGTGGATGCCGGGCACTACCACGAACGCAGCCGATGGCACTGTCACTTTCGACCAGCTGCCGTTCGACGCTGCCGGCACGTACGAGTACACGCTCGTGCAGGTCGCCGGCAACGCCGATGGCGTCACGTATGACAGCACCGAGTACGCGGCGACCATCACCGTGACCGCGACGGCCGACAACACGCTGACCGCCGCCGTCTCGTATGCGAAGGATGGCGAGACCGTTGACGCGGCCACGTTCGCCAACATGCACAAGGCGCCGACGAAGCCTGGCGAGCCGACGCAGCCGGCTGAGCTCGTTAGTTAAGCCCGGTACCAAGCCGACCAAGCCCAGCAAGCCGAAGGTCACGATCTTCAAGCCGCAGGTTCAGGTCGCGCCTTCCGCCGATGCGGTGAAGACGCTCGCGAAGACCGGTTCCACGACCGGTGCCATCGTGATTGCCGCCCTCTTCGCGGCAAAGGCCAATCCATCAACCTCTCGCCGGTTCCAAGCGCCTTTGATTCCCCATGCCGTTGGCATATCGGCGTCGATGGCCAACACAGACCGCCTCTGCCGTGCCATTTCCACTCGTCCCTTCCTCCCGCGTCTCCATCCCCTATGTTCCGCCCTTCGCCATCCTGTCCTCCGGGGCTATCCGTCGTACTCTGTCACTCCACTAATCAATCCTCTAGGGTCAATCGTGCTTCCTCGCATCCTTGTCGCCGTGCCCCTTTTCCGCCATGTCCCTTTCCTCCGCGTCTCTTTTCGCTGCATTCTTTTCCGCCTTCCCCCTCCCCGCCGTCATCCTCTTATCTGGTACACCGGTACATTACGGGTTCAAATAGCCGTTATTCACAATTGCATGTGCGAAATGGTCGTTTTTGGGCTTTGAAACGACCATTTCGCACGGGGAATACCAGATAACGGCTATTTGAACCCGTAATGTACCGGTGTACCTAATGACAGAGCGGATAGAGCTGGGCGCACATGGCATGCGCAGGCAGCACGCCCGGCAACATCACCAACATTCTCGAACAAAAAATCACAATTTCTCACAAAAACGTAACCCAAATGACACCGGTCGTGGCAAAATAGAAGCATGGTAGCAAACAATGCGGGCAAGCCCGCCACCCCAGCTGATCTGATCAATGTCGACGAAGTCATCGGCAAGTACTATGACCTCGTCCCCGACCCGGCGGTTCCGGAGCAGCGTGTCATCTTCGGCACGTCCGGCCACCGTGGCTCGTCACTGAAGACCTCGTTCAACGAGGCCCACATCGTCGCCATCACACAGGCCATCGCCGAGTACCGCAAGAAGGCCGGCGTCACCGGCCCGCTGTACCTCGGACGCGACACCCACGCCCTGTCCGGTCCGGCCGAGAAGACCGCCATAGAGGTGCTCGTCGCCAACGGCGTGCACGTGCGCGTCGACTCCCGCGGCGATTTCGTCCCCACGCCAGTCGTCTCCCAGGCGATCCTGACGCACAACCGCGCGGCCGACGGCACCCAGCGCTTCGAAGGCGAGGGCCTGGCCGACGGCATCGTGGTCACCCCGAGCCACAACCCGCCCACCGATGGCGGCTTCAAGTACGATCCGGTCACCGGCGGCCCGGCACCGGCCGAGACCACCAACGCCATCGCCGCCCGCGCCAACGAACTGCTCGGCGACTTCAAGTCCATCAAGCGAGTGCCCTACGAGGAGGCCATCAAGTCCGAGTACGTCGAGGGCTTCGACTTCCGCGAGCACTACGTCGCCGACCTGGGCAACGTCATCGACTTCGACGTGATCCGCGACTCCGGCGTGCGCCTGGGCATCGATCCGCTTGGCGGCGCCTCCGTGAACTATTGGCCGCTCATCAACGAGAAGTACGGCCTGAACATCGGCGTGGTGCGCCCCGAGGTCGACCCGACCTGGCGCTTCATGACCATCGACCACGACGGCAAGATCCGCATGGATCCGAGCTCCCCGTACGCGATGAAGGGCCTCGTGGACCAGCTCAACGCCGGTGCCTGGGACAAGTACGACCTGGTGGGCGGCACCGACCCGGACGCCGACCGCCACGGCATCGTCTGCCCGAACTGGGGCGTGATGAACCCGAACCATTACATCGCCGTGTGCGTCGAGTACCTGTTCGGCGGCAACCGTCCGGGCTGGCCGGAAGGCACCGGCATCGGCAAGACCCTGGTCTCCTCCTCCCTGATCGACCGCGTGGCCTCGTCCATCAACGCGAAGCTCGTCGAGGTTCCGGTCGGCTTCAAGTGGTTCGTGGATCCGCTGTTCAGCGGCGAGGTCGCGTTCGGCGGCGAGGAGAGCTCCGGCATGAGCTTCCTGCGCCGCGACGGCCGCGTGTGGACCACCGACAAGGACGGCCTGATCCCCGACCTGCTGGCCGCCGAGATCACCGCCAAGACCGGCAAGAACCCCGCGCAGCTGCATCAGGATCAGGTGGCCCGCTTCGGCGAGAGCTGGTACAAGCGCGTTGACACCCCGACCACGCTGGAACAGAAGGCTAAGTTCGCCAAGCTCACCGGCGATGACGTGACCGCCACGCAGCTGGCCGGCGAGGACATCACCGCCAAGCTGACCGAGGCGCCGGGCAACCACGCCAAGATCGGCGGCCTGAAGGTCACCACCAAGGATAACTGGTTCGCGGCGCGTCCTTCCGGCACCGAGAACATCTACAAGGTGTACGCCGAATCCTTCGTCTCCCCCGAGGCCCTGGACAAGGTGCTCGACGAGGCCAAGCTCGTCGTCGACAAGGCATTGGGCGAATGAGATCCATGCAACGCATGGCCGGGCTGACGGCCCGTTAGCCACCAAACGACCGACCCCGAGGCCCTTTGCGGATCAGCTTCCGCGAAGGGCCTTCGCATTACACCCATGGGCCGTCTGGATGAACGCCATGACCGGACCCACCTCGGATGTGGATAACCATGTGGATAAGTCCGATTCACGCTTCGCTCCGCCCACCGCATCTGATATGATGACGGTATCGTGGCCGCATAGGACAGGACTACGGCTCCGACTTCGGCGCGCGTGCGTACAGTGGTGCGCCCACTCGCGTCGACCGGTCCCATCGTCGCCAAGGAAGGGGACGAAAGACGGATACACCTCGGTTTGGGCGCACCACCATCCGCATAAGTAAGGACATCACCATGACCAGCACCAGCAGCACCGACGTTCCATCCGCGATTTCCGCGGACGCCCTCATCATCGGATTCGGCAAGGGAGGCAAGACATTGGCCGCAAAGCTCACTTCAACGGGCCGAACGGTCGTCGTGGCCGAAGCGAGCGCCGACATGTACGGAGGCACCTGCATCAATATCGGATGCCTGCCGTCCAAATCACTGATCCTCTCCGCCGATCGGGCGCGGCGAGAGGGCGCGAACCGTACCGCCGAAACCCGCGAAGCGGCATTCGAAGCCGCCATCAGGGAGAAGCGGCGCATCACCGCGATGTTGCGCGACCGGAACTACCATAAGCTGGCCGACCAGGACAACATCACCGTGATCACCGGCCGCGCGCGCTTCACCGGCGCCCACAGTGCGGAAATCACCACCGCCGACGGACCGGTCGCCGTGGCCGCGGACATGATGTTCATCAACACCGGTGCCACGCCGCACATTCCGGACATTCCCGGCATTCGCACCACGCCGGGCGTATACACCAGCACCGGTCTGATGGACGTCGACGAGCTTCCGCAACGGCTGGTGATCATCGGCGCCGGATTCATCGGACTTGAGTTCGCTTCGATGTTCGCCGATTTCGGCACGGCGGTCACCGTGCTGCAGCACAGCGACGAGTTCCTGCCACGCGAGGACGAGGATGTGGCGGCCGCGATCCGTGCACAGCTGGAATCGCAGGGGGTCAGGTTCCTGTTCGGCGCGGACACCAAGGCGATCACATCGGCGGATGACGGCATCAGGCTGTCCGTCTCGATGAGGGGCACGTCGGACGTCGGCTCCGAAGCGCGTCTGTGCCTGTCCACCGACGCGGTGTTGGTGGCCACCGGACGCACGCCGAACGTCGAGGGCCTGAATCTCGAGGCGGCGGGCGTGGAACTCACCGAACGCGGCGCCGTGAAGGTTGACGACCTGCTGCGTACCACCGCCGACGGCATCTGGGCTTTGGGCGACGTGAACGGCGGCCCGCAGCACACGTACATCTCGCTGGACGACTACCGCGTAGTATGGTCTCAGCTGAACGGTTCCGCGCGCCCGTACACGCTGAGCGACCGTCGCAACGTGCCGTCAAGCACGTTCCTGCACACGCCGTATTCGCGCGTGGGCCTGAATGAGCGCGAGGCGAAGGCGGCGGGACTGGATTACGTGGTCAAGCGACTGCCGGTGGCCACGGTGCCCAAGGCCCAGGTGATGCGTCGGCCGGAGGGCATGATGAAGGCGCTCGTCGAGAACGGCACCGACCGCATTCTCGGCGCGATGCTGCTCGCCGCCGAATCGCACGAGGTGATCAACATCGTCAAGCTGGCGATGGATCTCGACGCGCCGGCCAGTACGCTGCGCGACATGATGTTCACGCATCCGACCATGGCCGAAGCGCTGAACGACCTGTTCGCGTAACGGTCGCGGATCGCGCGTGTCCGCGATACATTTACACAGCGTCCAACAAATCGGGGCTCCCCTCCTTGGATTGGAGGGGAGCCCCTTGGGTTATCGGCTAGTCAGCCTGCCGTCACGCCTCGCGGCGGCGACGGGCGTAGGCCATGGCACCCAGGCCAGCGCACGTGGCGAGCGCGATGATGATCGCGAACACCTGCACGTCGGCGCCGGTCTTGGAGATGTCGTCACCCTTATGAGTGCCGCTCTGGGTTCCGTCGCCCTTGTTGCCACCGGGTGCCTGCGACTTGAGAGTCAGGCCCTTGATGGCGGCTTCGAGCGCGTCGGCCATCGCGTCGACCTTGCTCTGCTGGTCGATGGTCAGTCCGCGCTTCACGGCCTTCTTGGCCGCCTCGAACTTCGCCACCGAGTCGGCGGTGTAGCCGCTCAGGTCCGAGGGGACCTTGGCGAGCAGGTCATCGATCTTGCCGTAGTCCGCGGACTTGTAGGCAAGCTTGGCCTCGGCGGCTTCGAACGCCTCCTTGGCTTCGGTGAACTCGGCAATCCCGACTTCGCCTTCACCGGCGGCGGCCAGCTTCTTCAGCGCCTTGTAGGCGTCGGAGTAGGCCTTGTAGCTGGCGTCGGTGTAGTAGCCCTTGTCGTTGTCCTTGAGCTTGATGCCGTCCACGTAGTCCTTGACGCCGGTGGCGCGGGCATCCAGCTTGGCGACCGCGGCGTCGATGGCGGCGACGCGCTCGGCGAGCTCCTTGACGGTGCCGGACTTGTACAGCGTGTCGAGACCCTTGACGACCGGGTCGGAGGTGGTGTCGTCCTTCGCGGCGAGCAGCTTGGAGAGCGCCTCGTAGCTGGCCGTGGTGTACTTGGACGAGTCAACCTTGCCGGCTTCGGCGACCTTCGCCTTGAGTTCGACGGTGGAGACCAGGGCCTCCTTCGCCGCCTTCATGGCGTCGATGTTCTGCTGGTTGAGGCCGGCATCCCCCTTGACCTTGTCGCTCTTCGCCTTGGCGATGGCGTCGGTCAGGGCCTTGTAGCTGTCGGTGGTGTACTCGCTGCCGTTAACCTTTTCCATGTCGACGATGGTCTCGTCGAGCACGGTGGTGTCGGGCGGCGTCGTGTTGCGCACCAGCGCGTTCTCGGCGGCGGTCAGCGCGGTCAGCGCGGCGGCCACCGAATCGGTGGTGCCGTCGACCAGCTTCGCCTTTGCGGCCTTGAGCGCGTCGGAATACGCCTTCCACGAGTCGGCGGTGTAGTTCGCCTCCACGTAGTTGCTCTCGTGCGCGATCTGGGCCTTGAGGGCGGCGACGTTCACCAGCGCGGTCTTGGCGGTGGTGTAGTCGGCGGTCTTGGTCTTGAACGCGGCCGGCTTGGTGCCGTCGGTGGCGATCAGGGTGTCGAGCGCCTTCTTAGCGGCCTTGAAAGCCGCGTAGGAGTTCGTGGTGTAGTCGGCCTCGTCGATCGTGGCGAAGCTGTCGACGGCGATCGTCGCGAGCTCACGCTGGTAGGTGGAGTCCTTCAGCGCGGCGAGAGCGTCCTCGACGGCCTTCTTGAGGCTTGCGGCGTCTGCTGTGGACAGGTTGTTCGTGTCCTTCAGCGCTTCCTTGACCTCGTCGAGCGCGTCGGTGTACGCGGTGAACGTCACTGTCGTGTAGAAGTGGCCGTCGTTGGTGACGGCTTCGTCCACGAGCTTGCGCAGCGCGGCGACCGCGGCGGCGTCAGCCTTGGTCTGCGCGGCGTCGATGGCGCTTTGCACGGCGCTGGCTGCGGCGTCGATCGAAGCCTTGCCGACCAGCGGGCTGCCGTACACAGCCTGGGCGGTGGCCTTGGCCTCGTCATACGCGGTCTTGGCGTTCGCGGTCCAGGCGGAAGTGTCGACGGTCGCGTCGATCTTCGCCTTGAGCGCCGCCTTGGCCGTGGTGATGTCGGCGTCGGTGTCGGCCGAGTCGAGCGTGATGAACTCGGAGATCTCGGGGATGGCGTCGCCCCACGCGATCTTGACGCTGAGCAGCTGCTTGCCGTCCGGCACCTTGAACTCGTTGATCGCCTGTTCCAGCGTTCCGAACGTCACCTCGGAGGTGGAGCGGGCGGCTGCACGAGCCCTCACACCGGCAGTGGTTCCGGTCGCCGCGTCGTACACCGTACCGGTGACGGTCGCGCCGCTGGCGGCACCCGACTGCACGATGCGGAACGACTTGATGTCGCTCGGGTCATCGATCTTGTAGGTCAGGGAGCCATTGGCCGCACTCGGCTTGTACGTGGTGGTCAGGTCGCCGTCGATCATGTTGCTCGGCGCGTGGCCGCGCTCCTCGACCTTGGTGGCGGAGAACGCCGCGTTCGCCTCGGTGGAGACGTAGGCGCCCTGATTCACCATGAACTCGTTGAACGCGAGTGCACGCTGCGGGTAGTCGGCGGTGGTCAGCAGACGCAGGTAGCGCATGCCGGTGCCGTTGGCGATGTCGTCCTTGCCGTAGTAGAAGACATTCGGGTAGTTGGAATCGGTCTTCTTGTTCGTGTCGCTTATGTCGCCGAACGCGGTCGTGGTGTCGGTGTCGGACACACCGTCGCCAATCTCGAACGCGTCAACCCAGGTCTTGCCATCGACGGACATCTGCACCTTGGTGTCGCGGATATAGTCGTACTGCGTGTCCTGCGTGTAGATGCGCAGCGAGGTGATGTCGATCGGCTGACCGAGATCGAACACCGCGGTGTTGCCCTGTCGCGGCTGGCCGGCGAACTTGATGACCGTGGTCATATCGCCGTCGAACGCGTTGCCGCTTTCGCGGGTGTCGGTTCCCCAATCGTTGCGCTTCTGGATGTCGGATGAGACCAGCTTGCCGAACTTGCCGACCGTGGAAAAGCCGACCTTGAGCTTGTTGACCGAGAAGGCCGCTCCGTCGGTGCCATTGATCACGCGCACGTAGCGGGCGGTCTTGCCCGTGAGGTTGCCCGGCTCGACAGTGGTCCAGACGAGTCCGTTGTCGGAGATCTGCAGGCTGGGGTTTGCGTTGCCGGTGTTCAGCTCGACGTCGGTCAGATCACGGATCGCCAGCAGATCGAGTCCGGCGTACTGGCCGCCGTCAAGCATCGTGTGCGATTTGTCGAACAGCTCCGCCGTATTGGCGCCCAGCGTGGCGGTGTACCCGTGCTGCGTCTTGTTCGTGTACACCGACTTGAGCGGATCGGCGGTCTCGGGCGGGGTCACGGTGATCTCGGCCACGCGCCACCACACGTTCTTGGCGGCGGTGTTGCGGATGCGTACGTAGCGCCCGGTCACGTTGCCGCTCACCGTGGAGGTGACGTCGTCTCTCAGGTCGCCGAGCTTGGTCCAGGTGGCCTTGTCATCGCTGACCTCGACGACGCCCTGGCTCGGACGGTCGTCGGGGCTGGAGGCATGACCGGTAATCGTGACCTCGCCGATCGGCTTGCTGGAGCCCAGATCGACGATCACGGCCGCGCCGGCCGCGATCTTGTCGCCGTTCGGGTCCTTGAGGTAGGTGATCGTGGACGGGTTGCCGTCGATCATCTGCTCCTTGGTGCTGCTGTAGGTGGCGTTGAGGTTCTCCAGCTGCACGCCGGTCGCCGTGTACGGAGCGAGAGTCTCCTTCTCGACCTTGTTGACGTCGATGCCCTTGATGCCGAGCCACAGGTCATCGCCGTTGTCGGCGGTGGCGATCAGTCGCACGCCGGTGACGCCGGTGATGTTCAGACCGGTGACTTTGATCGGCTCCTCGGAGCCCTTCGGGCGCTCGAACGTCGCATCCGGCACGTCGGTCCAGTTCTCGCCGTCCGTGGTGGTCTGCAGCTTGGAGTGGTAGAAGTGGTTCTTGCCGCCGTTGAACGCGAAGCGGATGCTCTTGAGCGTGGTGGCCTTGCTGAACTTCACGCCGACGTAGTTGCCCTTGTGCAGGTAGTTCGGGTTCTGGAACACCGTGACCGTGCTGTCCTTGCCATCGAAGATGTCTTCGATCGAGCCGGAGGTCGGCGTGGTGAACACGTCGCTGATGTACGTCTTGGTCACGACGTTCGGGTCGGCCTCCTGCTGCACCTTGTTGGACAGGTAGGAGTCCATCGCCTTGATGAACGGCACGATGTGCTGCACGCCGACTTCGGCGTACTCGGTGTGGTTCACGTAGTAGAAGCCGTGCTTCTTGGACGCGGCGAACGCGGACTGCGCGTCGGAGTACTCCTTGAGCGTCGAGGACGTGTCGCCGTTCAGCGCGGCCTCGATGCCCGCGATGTAGGCGAGCGCGGCCTTGGTGGTGTCATCCCAGCAGTCGATCCACGGGGCGATCTGCTCGTTGGCGTCCTGCCCGGTGTAGTCCTTGCCGATGTCGCCGAGCATCTTCGCATCGCCCTTGGCGCGGTAGGTCTTGGCTGCCTTCTGCAGCGTGACGAACGCGGCCTTGATGTCGGTCAGGTCGTGGGCGGTGATGGTGCCGTCAGCCAGCTTCGCCTTGGCGGCGGTCAGTGCGGGAGCCAGGTCCACGGACTCCTGCAGCGCGGTGACGCGCGAATCCATGTTCTGGTTGATGGTGTGCTTGGACAGCTCACGCAGCGCGTTCGACGCGGCGGTCGGCACAGCGGAGTTGTGGTCGACGAACGAGAACGAATCCTGCCATGCCTGGTCGGCCTCGCTCTTGCTCCGCCAGATGTTCCACGAGTAGGTGGCGTTGCCGAAGATGCCGACCTTGCTCGGCTCGGACTGCTGCATCGGGTTGAGCACGATGCCCTGGATCTTCGACGGGTCGACGCCCGGATGCAGGAACGTGTCGTAGCCGCCCATGATCAGGTGGCTCTTCGAGTTGTCGGAGCACGGCCAGTTGATCCACATGTAGGGGCCGCGGCCGACGTTCGAGGTGAACGTGTCGGTGAAGTTCTGCGAGACCTCGCCCCAGACGCGTCCGCCGGTCATGACGATCTGCACTTCCTTGGGGAAGTTGGCGAAGTAGCTCATGCCGTTGCCCATGTATTCCTGCGTGACGAACGGCAGCGTGGTCTTGAGGTCCGGGTAGGTCTTCTTCATTTCCTTGAGCCACGCGACCATATCGGTGAGCAGCTTGGTGTAATTGTTACCACCCACGTTCGCCGCGTCATCGGCCAGGATGGCGATCTGGCGTACGCCGACCCCGATGGTCTGCGCGAACTTGTCCTGCAGCACCTTCAGATCGGCCTGATAGTTCGCCTCGGAGTTGAACCGAATCGCGTTGTTCATGAACGGGTGCAGAGCGAACACGAAACGCGTCTTGGAGGCGTTGCCGGCATCGGCGAGCGGCTTGATCTTGGTGTCGAGCTCGTCCTGCGTGTACAGCGTACGCCACTGCGAGTTGTGCTTCGGATCGTCCTTGGGGGCGTAGAAGTACGAGTTGAGCTTGTAGTAGCCGCCCCACTTCATCAGGTTGATGCGGTCCTGAGTGCTCCACGGGTTGCCGTAGTAGCCTTCGATGAAACCGCGGCTGACCACATCGGCGTAGTCAGTGACGGTGAAGTTGCGGATCGTCAGGCTATCGATCTGGCCGAGCACCTGGTACAGGGTGGTCAGGCCGTAGAAGCTGGCGTCGGTGTCTTTGCCGAGCACGGAGATCGTGCCGTTGTCGGACTTGAGGAAGTATGAGTCGGTCTTGTCGAAGATGGCGGAATCCGGGCTGTACTTGCTTTCGATGGCAGTCTCGGCCTTGCCATCGGAACCGTTCACGCCCACATAGACGTTGGTCTTGCCGCTGACTGCGGCGTCGGATTCGGTGACGTTCAGGTTCTTGAGCGCCGCCACTTCGTCCAGTCGGTCCTGGGTGGCTTCATCGATGTCATCGTCATAGATGACGTTGATGTCGCGAAGAATGTACTGTCCGCTGTCATAACGGATCGAATGCGGCTTGGGGTACAGCGTGTATTCGGTCGCCGCCGTATCGCCGCCTGCCGCGTACGCCGTCTGCACGCCGATGGCCACTGCCGGGCTCAACGACAGAGCCGCGGCAAGCAGGCCTCCTAATGCCTTACTGCGCATACTGGGGTTCCTTTCCTTGTCCGGCACTGGGGACGCGCCGGCTGAATCTCTCATCATTGAATTATTCGTCACCATGCTGCTTTGCATCATCGTGACACGGGGACTCGTGTGAGTTCATCATTGGTCAGTATTCAGTATATATAATTAACAAAATATCGCGACGTTTTCGGTCGTGTCGCAGCCCATCGGCGATTCATGGCCGTGACACGGCGTGCGTTACTGTTGTTGTCATGACCATCACCGTATCGACAGACGGAAGCGCCCTGGGCAATCCGAACGGCCCAATGGGCTGGGCCTGGGCCGACCACGAACTCAACATGGCACATTCCGGCGGCCATGAGCACGGCGGCGACTGCGATGCCGGCGGCGCCACGAACGGCACGAATCAGATCGGCGAATTGTGCGCAGTGCTGGAGGCGCTGCGCGCACATCCCGGCGCGGAGCCGCTGGTCATCGAGACCGACTCGCAGTACGCCATCAACTGTTCCACCAAGTGGGTGCACGGGTGGAAGAAGAACGGCTGGAAGAACTCGCAGAAGAAGCCTGTAAAGAACGCGGCGCTCATCAGGGCGATCGACGCCGAGCTGTCGCGCCGCGCCGGCTCGGTGAAGTTCGTGTGGGTCAAAGGGCACGCGGGCAACGCCGGCAACGAGAAGGTGGACGACCTGGCTCGCACGTATGCCGGCGACTGCCGCAGCGGCGTGCAGGAGGGATATCTGCCGAAGGAGGGATGGCAGTCGCTGCTGGCTTCGGAGTATGCCAAGGGAACCGACGTGCCGGAGGATGCGCAGATGCTGCTGGACGGCAAGATTTCCACGCAGGAGTACCATCTCGGGCGAGGCGGGGAATCGGGTGAAGCGGGAGCCGAGCACGAATCGGACGGCGACAACGTCGCAAAGCGAATCCGCAAGCCATCGTTGGCGGAGCTGCTTGCCGAACCTGAAGGCGTGCCCGACTACGGCGAGACCCAGTCGGACACATCATCCACCACTGCGATGTCAACTCCTACTGTTCCTATGACGACCGAATCGGACGCGACCGTCGCACTGTCATCGAATTCGGCACAGGCCGAGGACACACAGTCCGGTAGCTCCACACGCTCTGTGGCCGAACCTGCGGCGCCGCGGCTCTCACCGACCGCCCTCACCGCGTCGGGCACGCTGCGCTTTACTCCCCCGCCATCCACCAGCCCGACATATGACGGACGGCCGCGCATCATCCACGGACTGGTTCGCGTGGACGGATATGTGAACGGCGACGGCACCATCACCCTCGACAATGCCGCGTTCTATACGGACAAGCAGGGATAGCAGCCGAATGGCGGCGGTTCTCCTCCCAAAACCCGGACGAACGGCGGTGACGTTCCACGAACCGGATACTATAGAGGTGGACTTCAATCCCAAAGTTTGAAGCATGTTTCCCTCCAAGGGGAATGCACGGACATTTCAAGGAGTACATGATGGACAAGGCACAGCAGGATGCACTGAAGAAGGCGGCCGGCATCGAAGCCGCCAAGCTGATCGAGAACGGCATGATCGCCGGTCTCGGAACCGGTTCGACCGTGCGTTTCCTGGTCGATGAGCTCGGCCGCCGCGTCAAGGAGGAGGGCCTGCAGTTCACCGGCGTGACGACCTCCCGTCGCACGCAGGAGCAGGCCGAAGGTTACGGCATCAAGATCGTGGACATCGATGATGTGGATCATATCGACATCACCATCGACGGCGCCGACGAGGTGGACAAGAACTTCAACGGCATCAAGGGCGGCGGCGCCGCACTGCTGTGGGAGAAGATCGTGGCCACGAACTCCAACAAAATCGTGTGGATCGTGGACGAGTCCAAGGTCGTCGACACCATCGGCAAGTTCCCGCTGCCGGTCGAGGTGATTCCGTTCGGCGCCGGCCACGTCATCAAGCAGTTCGAGGCCAAGAACTACAAGCCGGTGCTGCGCCTCGACGCCGACGGCAAGGAAGTGCGCACCGACGAGAACAACTTCGTCGTGGACCTGCATCTTGAGCGCATCGACCACCCGCAGGATCTCGCCGAGGACCTGATCAACACGGTCGGCGTCGTCGAGCACGGCCTGTTCCTCAACATGGTCGACAAGGTCATCGTCGGCGACCCCAACGGGCCACGCGTAATGACCAACGGCAACAAGTGACCTAACGCGGCGAATCGCCGCCTCAATCCCGGCGCCGGCAGCCCCCCCCATCGGAGTCTGCCGGCGCTGTCATATCCAGTTCGCTTCCGCCAGCGGGGACGAGGATGTAAAAGCCCCGCGGCCGACAGGGTCGCGGGGCTTTGTGTGCGCTCTTGCAAGCGAACGACTACTTGCGCTGGTGGCGAGTCTTACGCAGCATCTTGCGGTGCTTCTTCTTGCTCATCCGCTTGCGGCGCTTCTTGATGACCGAACCCATCGTCAGCCTCCCTTAGTACGTTAAAGATTGCAACTTGCCCAATAGTACACGTATTGAGGGACTTACGCATCCGCGCGTTCCATTTCCGCCATGAATCCGCAAATCACCCCGAATTATCACGAAATCACAGCGGGAACGGCTCATAGAACCGCAGCACGGATTCCTTGGAGCCAGTCACCTCGAACACGGCGGTATCGTTCTGCCACAACGCCGTCGCGGTCTTGCCACCCTCACTGTCGGCCCTCACCGTGTAGCTGCCGGTACTCTTGCCCGACACCTTGACGTCCCCGGACTTCAGCTCCTTGCCGGTCAGGTTCTTCGCCAGCTCGTCGTACTGCTTCTTCACGGTGTCGGAGTCCGACCATTGCGCGACGATGACGGTCACGTCCTTCGCCGACTTGCCCGTGGAGTACGTGAGCGTGTACTCCTCCAGCGGCGACGCGGACTTCCAGGTCTCGCTGGCGCCCGCCTTGGTGCGCGCGTAGTTGAGCACGCTGTCCGGCATCGCCTTGAGCAGTTCGGATGCGTCATCCGGCAGCGCGGTGGCCTTGATGCTCGGCTTGGTAGGCTCGGTGGCGGTCTGCTGCTGCACCTTCGTCACTTCGTCCGTCTTGTTCAATGCCCAACCGGGCCATACGAACGCGGACAGCAGCGCAAGCACGACGACCAGCGCGGCGACGATCATCACGACGATCAGCTTGCCGCGCGATGCGGAACTACCGTGCGGATAGGAAGGGGATTGAGTCTTTGCCATGCTGTGATTCTCTCACGCGCATACGACGCAACGGCATCGTTTCGCCGGCGACGTCGGCGTGCCGCTTTGTGCTAAGGTCTGCGGTATGGTGAAGTCGGCGACGCGATATGTATGCAGCGAATGTGGTTGGGATGGTCTCAAATGGGTGGGCCGCTGCCCGCAGTGCGGGCAGTGGGGCACCGTGGAGGAATTCCACGAGGCCCGTCCCGCCGCATCGTCGTCGCGCACCGCGGCGCCGGGCCGCACCTCACGCACGCAGGCGGCCGCGTCCATCGTCAGCGCGGCGACGCCCATCACCCAGATAGACACGTCCACGGCGTCACGGCTGTCCACGGGTTTCGGCGAGTTCGACCGTGTGCTCGGCGGCGGCATCGTGCCCGGCTCGGTCGTGCTGATCGCGGGCGAACCCGGCATCGGCAAGTCGACACTGCTGCTGGAGACCGCCGGCAACATCGCCGCAGGCCAGCCCAACGGCTCGGTGCTGTACGTCTCCGGCGAGGAATCGCAGGCGCAGGTGCGGCTGCGGGCGTCGCGGGTCAATGCGATGGAGCAGAACCTGCTGCTGGCGTCCACCACCGATCTCGCCACCGTGCTGGGGCTGATCGAGCGGACGCGGCCGACACTGGCGATCGTGGATTCGGCGCAGACCATCGTCTCGCAAGACGTTGATGGCATCTCCGGCGGCTCCACGCAGGTGCGCGAGGTGGCGAGCGCGCTGATCGACACGGCGAAGACGCTGAACATCCCCGTGCTCCTGGTCGGGCATGTCACCAAGGACGGGTCCATCGCCGGCCCGCGCACGTTGGAGCATCTGGTGGATGTGGTATGCCAGTTCGAGGGCGATCCGGAAACGGCGCTGCGTATGCTGCGGGCGGTGAAGAACCGGTTCGGGCCTACGGATGAGGTCGGGTGTTTCGATATGAGTGGCGAGGGCATCGAGGAGGTCAGCGATCCCTCGGGACTGTTCCTGTCGTCCGCCCACGAACGTGTGGAGGGCACGTGCGTGACGTTCACGCTGGACGGCCATCGCAGCCTGCCCATTGAGATTCAGGCGCTGGTGACCAGTTCCGTGCTGCCGACACCGCGACGGGCGGTGGTGGGGGTCGAGACGAACCGCATCGCTATGCTCACCGCCGTGCTGTACCGACATGGCAAGGTGAACCTGCTGGCGAACGACCTGTATGTATCGACGATCGCGGGAGGACTGGCGAAGGAACCAGCCTGTGATCTGGCGATTGTGGCGGCGCTGGCCAGTGCGGCCAGGTCGAAGCCAATCGCGCGAGACACGTGCGCCATCGGCGAGATCTCCCTGACCGGGCAGATTAGGCCGGTGCCGCGGCTGGAGCACCGGCTGCGCGAGGCCGCGCGGCTCGGGTTCGCCACGGCGGTGGTGCCGCCGATGCGCAAGCGTGTCACCATCGAGGGGCTGCGCATCGTAGAGGTGACGCATCTGCGCGACGCGCTGGAGTCTCTGGGCGTCGTCTGACAGTGACGGTGACGGTGACGACACGGCACGCGCAAGATACGCGAGGCACGATAGCGGCGCGATTCAGCGCATGCGAGCCTATGCCGATACCGTTCTGACGCAGGTGGAGAGACCGGCGTCTGTCGGGTGCTCCTGCCGCGCTCAACGCGCGGAGGTCAGTTCCCTGGTCTCCTGAACGTTGCGCGTCAATTCGTCCTTGAGCGCATCGGCACTGTCGAATTTCACCTGCGGGCGCAGGAATCCCGCGAATTCGACGCGCACGTCGTGACCATACAGGTCCAGCCATTCGTCGGTGACCGCGTACGCCTCGACCACCCGCTCATTGAGACCGGTCTCTTCGTTGAAGGTCGGCTTCGTGCCGATGGAGATCGCTGCCGGCCACCGGTAGGGTGATTCGGCGGCGAGCCTGGCCTTGGATGAGCCAGAATCATACACGCGCGGAATCACCGAGGCATTGCCGCTGCCGCTGTTGCCGTCGGAGGCGTTCTCGTCGGAGTCGGCGGGCGCTCCCGCCGCGCCCAAATCGATCAGCCAGCCGGCATACACGCCATCCACCGGAATATAACCGTCAATCATGCTCCCCAGGTTCGCCGTCGGGAAACCGATTGTGCGGCCGCGCTCCTCGCCGTGCACCACCGTTCCCTCGATGGCGTGCGCATGGCCGAGGATCTCGTCGGCGGCCTTGATACGACCATGTGCGAGCAGGTATCGCACGTTCGTCGAGCTCCACACGCGCACTTCGCGCCCCTGATGCTTCTTGCTCCACGCGCGCAGCTGCGCCTTGGTCATGCCTTCGGTCGGATCCACAGGCTCCCCAGGCTCGCTCGGCATCTGCGGGGTGACGTCGGCCGGCACGCGCACATGACCTGGGCCGCGGTCGTCGACGATCTCAAGCTCGAACACGCCGGTGGCCTGCGCGAGGACTCCGATGGCCTTCACATCGCCAGCGCGGTTGGCGCCCATCGCCGCATCCGTTCCCAGCACCAGCGTGCGCATGCCCAGTTTGCCGACCATCTGGCCGAGGAAGAACCGATATGATTTCGTGGCGAACGCCAGCGTATAGCGCACGATCAGCACATGGTCCACGCCAAGGTTCTCCAGCGTCCGCAGCCTCTGGTCGACGCTGGTCAGCGCCATGGGGTCGCAGAAGCCGTCGCCCGGCTCCTGCCCGTCATGGGCGGCCGCGTACGCGTGCACGACACCGGGACGCGGGTCGAACATCACCACCACGGAAAACGCCTTGTCGGCCTTGGCGAGTTCCACCGCTCGGCGGATGACCGCCTGATGGCCGCGGTGCATGCCGTCGAACACGCCGACCGTGACCACGGATTTCCTGTTGGCACTCAGCGTCGGCCATTCGACCAGCCCGGAGGCGTCCGGGGCAAGAGTCGTGATTTTCATGGGTGATGGTGTTCCTTCACGTGTTGCGCCGTATATGCGGCTTGTGGGCATGGTTCCGGCCTTCCATGATACCCGCCACCAGTGCGGCTGCGCCACCGAAATGATGAACTGATTTGCATCATGCCGTCCCGATGCCGTCACTGTGTGCGGGCGCCGTCACTGTGTGCGTGGACGCACAGCGTGACGCATACCACAAAACCTTTGGAAAATAAGGATTTCTGGCATTGCGTCACTGTGTGCGTGGACGCACAGCGTGACGCGCCTCGCACACAGTGACGCATTACGCGCCGAATACGGTGGCCGGCTTGGCCTCGCCACGCTTGGCGCGCTCGACGAGCGCCACCACTTCCCCGCTCTGCGGCAGATACGCGGCGGCCGTACCGTGGATGTCATAGGGGATACGCCGGCCGTACCGCAGGTTGACGGCGTCCTGATCGGTGATGGCGAGCAGCGGCATGGTGCCTCGCGCGGCATCCAGCATCGTCAGCGCCTTGCCTGCGAGCTCGTCGCCAATCACATCGAGCACGGCGCGGTTGCGGGACTGGTGGTTGCCGTTGCGGTCGGTGTACTCGCGTGTCTCCACGTGCGCGGTGATGACATTCGGCGAGGAGACGTCGAAACCGCCCACCCGCGTGCGCCGCAGCCGTATCAGGTGCCCGCCGACTCCCAGCGCCGCGCCCAGGTCGCGCCCGAGCGCGCGGATATATGTGCCCGCCGAGCAGCTGACGCGCACATCGACGTCGATCACCGGCGTCGCCTCCGCGTCATCCCGTTCCGTCGTTGCCCGCCCGTCCGCCGCCGAGACGAGCGGAAGTCCTAGCTGCCGCGTCGGGGCATAGCCGAACCGCACATCCAGCACACCGAACGCGCTGACGGTGATCCGACGCGCCTTGAGCTGCACGTCCTTGCCGTCGCGGGCCAGATCATAGGCACGTTGACCGTTGATTTTGATTGCGGAGAACGTGTTCGGCACCTGCTCGATGCTGCCGGTGAGCTGCAATGCGATGATGTCATCGATACGGTCGCGCCACAGCTGCTGGCCATCCGGCAAAAACGCTTCCTGATGCGGATGATACGCGGAGCCGTCATCCGCGACCTTTGCGGCTGCCACGGCCGAACCCTTGGCCGCGTTCACAGGCCCATTCTCGCCAGCCGACTGAGGCCCACCGGCGACCGGCAATGCCAGCAGCTCTTGCCAGCGCTCGGGCGAGGTAGCCGACAGCAGTTCGCCATCGGCATCATCGGTGGTGGTGGACTGGCCGAGGCGAATCGTCGCCTCATAGGTCTTGTCGTGTTCGACGATATGGTTCAGCAACCGCGTAGCGTTGCCGAATCCGACGACCAGCACGCCGGTGGCCATCGGGTCGAGGGTGCCGGCGTGCCCCACCTTTTTCATATGCAATGCGCCGCGCGCAGCCGCGACGATGTCATGACTGGTGACGCCACGCGGCTTGTCCACGACCAACAATCCCGACGTAGGAGTCGCCGGCGCGGCGGAGCCAGCCACGATCGGAGCCTGCTCGCCGCCCGAGGCTTCGGGTACGGTCCCCATCAGTGAATCCTCTCCCGTCTCGCAGAACCGCTGATATGCGGCTCAGCGGTCGCCCGTTGCCTCGTCCGCCGCGTTCTCGGCGTCATCTTCCAGGGTCTCGACGCCGATGCCGTTGCCTTCGACGTCGTCATCGTCGAGGTCGTCCGCGCACTCGTCGTACTCGTCGTCATCGTCAAACTCGTCGTCATCGCGCTCTTCAGGATGCTTGTACGGGTCGGCGTCGCCCGCGTACTGCGCGGTCTCGCGCGCCTTGGCGATCTCCTCGTCACGCTTGTGCGCGACAGCCAGGATATCCTCGATCTCATGCGCCTCGCTCGGCACCTCGTCATAGATGAACTGCAGCTGCGGGGTCAGTCGCAGGCCGGCTTTGGAGCCGACCAGCGAACGCAGCCGCCCTTTCGCCTGATCGAGCGCCTGCTTGGCGCGCTTGCGCTCCCCCTGCTCGCGCCCATCATGCCCAAGCTGAGTCCAGTACACCTTGGCGATCTGCAAGTCATTGGTGACGCGCACATCGGTGATGGTCACGCTCGCAAGCCGCTTGTCGTGCAGCTGAGCTTCCATCGACGACGCGATCACCCGTTGGATCAGCGCCGCGACTCGTGCGGCGCGCGGGTTCGTTCCTGCCATAAAAATCCTTTTCCTCGATTGCGCGGCGAACCGCTGACAATATCACTCGTATCATATTCGCACATCCCCTACTCGAAGGCTCACAGCGAATCGTTCTCAATAAGAAACATGCGAGGATTGCGCACATTAGCGCACAATCGAACAAAACCGAAAAGCCCGGAGTTCCGGCCATCAGCAGCGAATACTGTTCATTGGCGAAAAACGGGGGGCGCACGAACCGTAATGAAAATGGTTCGCTGCGCCCGTCCGCGAAAAAGCGGCGGACACCCGAAAGCGCCCGCCGCCCATGTATATATGCGCCTTACTTGCGCTCGACTTCCTGCATCTCGAAGGTCTCGATGATGTCGCCGAGCTCGATGTCGTTGAAAGTGCCGAGGTTGATACCGGCCTCGTAACCTTCCTTGACCGACTGCACGTCGTCCTTGAAACGACGCAGCGAGGATATCTCCAGGTCGTTGACCGTGGCGACGCCGTTGCGCAGGATACGGCACTTCGTACCGCGCTTGACCTCGCCGTCCTGCACCATGACGCCGGCGATGTTGCCGAACTTGGAGGAGCGGAAGATCTCGCGGATCTCGGAGTGGGAGGTGACGACCTCCTCGTATTCCGGCTTGAGCATGCCCTTGAGGGCGGCCTCGATGTCTTCGATCGCCTTGTAGATGATCGAGTAGTACTTGATCTCGACGCCTTCACGGTCGGCCAGATCCGCCACCTGACGGTTCGGGCGCACGTTGAAGCCGATGATGACGGCCTTGTCGACGGTCGCGAGGTTGACGTCATTCTGGGTGATCGCGCCGACGCCGCGGTGGATGACCTGGATGCCGACCTCGTCGGACACCTCGATCTTCATCAGGGAGTCTTCCAGCGCCTCGACGGAACCGGAGGAGTCGCCCTTGATGACGATGTTGAGCATGTCCACCTCGGACTTGGCGAACTGCTCCTTGAGGCTTTCGAGCGAGACGATCTTGCGGCGTTTCGCGAGCTGCGCGGCGCGTTCGGTGGCTTGGCGCTTCTCGGCGATCTGGCGGGCGGTGCGGTCGTCGGATGCGACCAGGAAGAGATCGCCGGCGGTCGGCACGGACGTCAGACCCAGCACCTGCACGGGCGTGGACGGGGTGGCTTCCTTCATATGGTTGCCGTTCTCGTCGAGCATGGCGCGCACGCGGCCGTACGAGGTGCCGGCGACGATGGCGTCGCCGATGCGCAGGGTGCCCTGCTGCACGAGCACGGTCGCCACAGCGCCGCGGCCCTTGTCGAGTCGGGCTTCGACGGTGGCGCCTCGGGCGTCCATATCCGGGTTCGCGCGCAGGTCGAGGTCGGCGTCGGCCGTGAGCAGCACGGCTTCGAGCAGCTTGTCGACATTGGTGCCCTGCTTGGCGGAAATGTCGACGAACATGGTGTCGCCGCCGTACTCCTCCGGCACGAGGCCGAACTCGGTGAGCTGGCCACGGACCTTCTCCGGGTTCGCGCCCGGCTTATCGATCTTGTTGACGGCCACGACGATCGGCACCTTGGCCGCCTGCGCGTGGTTGATGGCCTCGACGGTCTGCGGCATCACGCCGTCATCGGCGGCGACCACGAGAATCGCGACATCGGTGAGCTCGGCACCGCGGGCACGCATGGCGGTGAACGCCTCGTGGCCAGGGGTGTCGAGGAACGTGATCTTGCGCTTCTCGCCTTCCAGATCGACGGTCACCTGATAGGCGCCGATGCGCTGGGTGATGCCGCCGGCCTCGCGGGCGATGACGTTGGTCTTGCGGATGGTGTCGAGCAGTCGGGTCTTACCGTGATCGACATGGCCCATGACGGTGACGACCGGCGGACGCGGCTTCAGATCCGCGTCTTCCTGCAGCTCCTCGCTGTCAAGGTCGATGTCGAACTGCTGCAGCAGCTCCTTGTCCTCCTCCTCGGCGGAGACGATCTGGATGTTCCAGCCGATCTCCTCGCCCAGGATCTGGAAGGTGGATTCGTCCAACGACTGGGTGGCCGTGGCCATCTCGCCGAGATGGAACAGCACGGTGACCAAGGCCGCCGGGTTGACGTTGATCTTCTCCGCCAGATCGGCGAGCGAGGCGCCCTGACGCAGGCGAACGGTCTGGCCGTTGCCGGTGGGGATGCGCACGCCGCCGATGACGGGCGCCTTCATCTCCTGGAATTCCTGACGCTTCGCGAGACGGTTCTTGCGGGCCTTGGACGACTTGCCGCCCTGACGGCCGAATGCGCCGGCCGCGCCGCCGCGACCGCGACCGCCGCCGCGCGACGGACCGGTTCCGGACGTGTTGGAGTTGTTCTGGAAGCCGCCGCCCTGACCAGCGCCGGTGCCAGCGCCGGCACCGAAGCGGTTGCCGCCCGCGGGACGGGCGCCGCCGGTCTGACCCGGACGGTTATGCCCCCACTGCCCCGGCTTGGCGCCCTGCGCTCCCTGACCGGGACGACCGCCACGGAATCCTCCGCGACCGCCCTGACCTGCGCCGGGACGACCGCCACGGCCGCCGCGATTGTCGTTGTGGTTGCCGTTTACGGTCGGACGGGCCATCGGGTGCGGACGGGGGATGTCGCGCGGGGTGGGCGCGTGCATGCCCTGCTTGCGGCTGAACGGGTTGTTGCCGGGACGAGGCCCCGGAGTCGACGGACGGGCGCCGCCGTTGGCGGAAGGTGCGCTGCCTGCGCCCGGCTGCTGGCCCTGGCGCGGCTGACCCTGATGGGAGCCTCCTCGGGAATCCTGCGGACGGCCGCCGGCGTTGCCGCCGTGACCGGGTTGGTGGGAACGCGGGCCGGGGAAGGCGCCGCGCTGCCCTGAAGGCGCGTGCGGATTGTGACGCTGCGCGGGTGAGGGACGGTTCTCGCCGCCTTCACGGTTCGGTCGAGCGTCACGCATGTCGCCGCGGGATTCGTTGCGATTGTCGCGCGGCGTCGTGCCGCGATTCGATGACGGCACATGTGCAGCAGGCGCCGCAGAGCGCGGTTCCGCCGGACGCGGTGCCGCGGCGGGCTTCTTGCCCAGACCGGGCTTGGCTACAGGTGCGGGCTTGACTGCGGGAGCACGATGCTCCGACGGTGCGGGAGCCGGTGTCTTGCGTTCCGCTGCGGACGCTCCCGGCTTCGCCTCGCCCTTCTGGAAGGCGTTCTTCAACTTGCGCGCCACCGGCGCCTCAACCGTCGAAGAAGCTGATTTTACGAATTCACCCATGTCCTTGAGTTTGTCAAGGACGGTTTTGCTGTCGACGCCAAAATCCTTGGCAAGCTCGTACACGCGTTTTTTCGCCACATTACTCCTAATTCTGGGCCGCGCGTAGACTCGCGCGGCTATTTTCCGATGACGGATTCTGCCCGTTTCATCGTGCAACCATGGTCGTGTTACCTCATATCTCGATCCCGTGGCATGACGGCATAACGCATCCACACCCGGTGTGCCGTGTCCAGCATACTAGGGACGTTGGATGTGCCGTCGGCCGCGCGTCACCGCCGTGTCGCGGATCACTTGCCTTCGGCAGCGACCTTCTTCGCGTGCGCTTCGGTGGATTCGATGCCGATCTTCCATCCGGTCAGCTTCGCCGCGAGACGCGCGTTCTGGCCTTCCTTGCCGATGGCCAGCGACAGCTGGTCGTCATGGATGAAGGCGATGGCGGTCTTGTTCTTCTCGCTGATGACCTGCACGCCGGTGGCGACGGCGGGAGACAGCGCAGAGGCGACGAACTTCGCCGGATCGGCGGACCAGTCGACGATGTCGATCTTCTCCGGTCCGAGGTTCTCCATGACGGCGCGCACACGAGCGCCGCCGGGGCCGATCAGGGCACCCTTGGGGTTGACGCCATCGGTGTTGGCGCGGACGGCGATCTTGGTGCGGGCGCCGGCCTCGCGGGCGATGGCCATGATCGACACGGCGCCGGACACCAGTTCCGGGACCTCGCGCTCGAACAGGCGACGCACCAGCTCGGGGTGCGAACGGGAGACGACGATCTCGGGGCCCTTGACGCCGCGCGCCACGTTGACGACATACACGCGCAGACGCTCGCCATGACGGTAACGCTCACCGGGCACCTGCTCGCGACGGGGCAGAATCGCCTCGACATCGCCGATGGCGACATGCACGTTCGTCGGATCGCTGGCATCCTGCTGAACGATGCCGGTGACGAGCTTGCCCTTCTGGCCGGAGAAGGCGCCGAAGACCTTGTCGTCCTCGGCCTTACGGAACAGCTGTCCGATGACCTGGCGCGCGGTGGCCGCGGCGAGGCGCCCGAAGTTGCGCGGGGTGTCGTCGTACTCCTCGCCCAGCTCCGGTGCGGGATGAGGGTCATCCTCGGTGGGCTCCACCGGGATCTCCTTACGAGCCCACACGGTGAACGTGCCTGCCCGCGTGTCGAGTTCGACACGGGCATGCTTGGCCGCATGAGGTGTTTTCAGATAGGCCAGACGCAGCGCCTCTTCCAGTGCGGCGTCCAGTTGTTCGAGATCGATTCCTTGCTCGATGGCGAGCTGATGCATTCCTGCCAGGTCCAGTTCCATACTCAAGACCTCCTATGAAGTTATAGCCGTGGTGGCGCGCATATGGTCACAGTCGTCTATTAGTGTAGAGGCCTATGCAGACACGTCATTGGCCAGATCACGGCATTCCATGCCGTGAGAGGAACATATCTTCGTGGTGTCGCCGTATCGTCGCGGCACTCTGCATCACCGCCCTGTGCGGCGCCCTGAGCGCCTGCAGCGCGCCCCGGATCGATGGGCGCGCGGAGTCGGAACACCAGCCCAGCGCCTGCGAGAGCGCCTACTGGGCCGCCGACGCGTCGACGGCCACCATGAACGGCCGTCACCATATCATCATGCGATATCTCGCGGCGAAGCAGGCCGTCGGGCAGTGGAGCGAGGTGGCCGCCACCTGCACCCAGCGATTCGCGCAGGGCACGATCAGAAGCGCCCAGGCCGAGCATGTGGCCGTGACGCTGGGCACAAGGATCGGTGGCAACGACACCTACCGCACGGTCTCCGACGACAGCCTGAGGCAGGTTCTGGGCATCGACCTCGACGGCGCCACCTTGGGCGCCATGTCGCTGGCCGAGGACCGCGCCGGGTTCGTCATGGAGGTGCTCGCCGCGCGGGATACGCCCGGCGCCACCCTGAGCCGGTCCGACCGGCACAAGACCGCGGGGCAATTGCTCTTCACCGCGTCCGGCTTGAGCCGCGACCCGCGAGAAAAGGTCTACGACATCCAGAAGATCCTCGCCTCGCCGACCTCGATGACCGATTCCACGACCGGCCTGAGCGTGCCGACAACGGCCTTGACGGAGATCGACTGCGCCCGGGAGCAGCTCGCCGCAATGGCCAATGACGGGGCGTCGGCCAAGTCGAAGCACACCGACAAGACCGGCAACAACACCAACGGCAGCGGCGATACCGACAGTGCAACTGACACCACCGACGTCAACGCCACCGATACCAACACCGTCGGCACGGAAAACGACGCACGCCTGCGTGTCCTCTCCACGCTGATCTCCTCCCACATCACCTCCGCATTCGCACTCGGCTACCCCGACATGGACGCGTTCCTCTTCTCCTGATCGCGTCACTCCCGCAGCCCTATTATGCATACGGGGGTAAAAGCAACACCCGTACGCCGCAGAAGTCAGCCCGATTGCATATGCGCAGCATAACCGTTTCTTCGTAAAAGGTCTCACGTTGCCGTGAAACCCGATGGGAAAAACGCCAAACTCACCCTCGATGGCTCATCGATGAGCCAGCAACGACAACGTAGGGCCTATAGGAGCTTTTGTGGTGTTTATGATCGAGGTCTGGCCTTGTACGAGTAGGCGTGTCGGCATGTCTTTTTCCCCGCGTGGAAAAAGATGCGCTCCCGGTGGTGGGCTGGATGGTGTGAGAACGCCATCCAGCAAAGCGAAGAAATGCCCGGCATGCGGGCGTGCGATGAAGAAGAACGGACGGACCGGCAAGGGCACGCAACGGTGGAAATGCCGGGCCTGCCGGCTGAGCTCGACGATGCCGCAGCGCGGCCGCAGACGGGCGCGGACGCT